>Ga0155013_11_pt1 | contig 336464 bp, 365 predicted proteins | sample RifCSPhighO2_01_FD_105981 | JGI IMG/M metagenome (GOLD analysis project Ga0155013, IMG submission 105981) | Candidatus Zambryskibacteria bacterium RIFCSPHIGHO2_01_FULL_52_18
ACCATCAATGCCAATCTTACAATCACCGGCAATTCCACCACGACGGATGCCACTTCAACCAATTTCTTCTCAACCACCGCTTCCTCCACCAATCTCTACTCCTCCATTCTCACAGTAGGAGGTACGGGACTGATAGTTGATTCGCTCAAAAGAGTGGGAATCGGGGTAACCCCGACTTATCGCTTAGATATTTTAGATTCTTCAGCCGGTAATAGAGGAATCAATGTTGCCATGACTGGAACTTCTGGTACCATCCTTGGCGGTGTCTTCTCTGCTACCGGAGTTTCTACTACCAATATCGCTGGTTACTTTGCTGCTTCCGGCGCTTCAGGAGGCAACATAGGTGTCCAAATTGCCGGGCCTGGTGAAGGAACTAACAACTTCTCCTTATACGTTCCGGCCTTAGCAAAGAGTTACTTTGCCGGAAGCGTAGGTATCGGTACGACCACACCCTCGTCTAGACTCTCGGTCGCGGGAGCTCCCGGAGGTACCGTGCCGCTCTTTATGGTCAGCAGTTCCACCGCTGCTTTCGCCACCACGACGGTTTTCCAGATAGATAGTAATGGCATCACCACTATCGGCGATGTTGCTGGCACGGGCGATGCGGTCTTCCAATTCGCCAACGACACCAACGCCTGGTCCATGGGTTATTATTCGACAAACAAATCTTTCCGTATTGCTTCCTCAACAAACTTAACAGCCAATGTTTACTTAGAGATAGGTAAGACTGGCTCGACGACTTTGAGTTCCGGCATTGGTTCGGTTGTCGGTACAGACCAGTCGCTATGCATCGACGGGGCTACATTTGAAGTTACTAGACAGGCGGGGGATACTTGCGCGGCTTCGTCGGCTCGATACAAGCACGATATTGTGCCGCTAGGCATAGAAGGCCTTGAGCTTCTGCGAACATTCAGGCCCGTCTCGTTCATCTATAACAGTGATGCGTCCAGTACGATTCATTGGGGCTTCATTGCGGAAGAAATGGCCTCGACCAGCCCGCAACTTGCCGCATACAACGACGATGGCAGCGTGCAAACTATTAATCTTACTGGTATCACTTCGGTTCTTGCGAAGTCGATGAAAGAACTCGACCTCAATCTGGAGACTCTCATTTCCGAAACAGCGAACTCGACTTCAGCTTCTATAAATTTCGCCAACCGCTTCATGGATTCTCTTAAGACGAAATTGGCGAACTGGTTTGCCGACGCGACGAACGGCATTACTAAGTTCTTCGCGAAGGAGGTGCATACCGACACGCTTTGCGTTAAAAAATCAGATGGCCAGGATATCTGTATTACCGGCGACCAGCTCTCGGCTCTCCTCTCCGGCTCTTATTCGACTCCCGGAACAGTAACTGTCATATCTCCAGCACCAACACCTGAACCCACGCCGGAACCGACGGCCTCCTCGACAGAACCTGTAACGGAACCTGTGCCGGAACCGACAGCGTCTTCAACCGAACCAACCATAGAGCCGGTTGCACCTTCTGTCGAGCCAATAACAGAACTGGCGCCGACCGTTGAACCAGCTCCTGAACCAACCACGCCATGATGAAAGAATTTCTGAAAAAATTTGCAGCGATTGTTCTCATGTTTATCTGGGTATTTTCCGGTTATCCTGGTACTTTTTTTAATAAAATTCAGCCTGTATATGCTGCTACTAATGATTCGACAGTAGAGGTGTTGGGTGGAGGAGGTGGAGGTGGTGTCGTAAGTGGGCAGGCAGGTGGTGGAGGCGGTGGTGGTGAGTACCACAGATGTACAGAAACTCTGTCGGTTCAATCTTATACTGTAACTGTTGGTGCAGGAGGTTCGGCAGATGCTAACCCCAATGTGGAAACAGATAGTATATTCTCAGGGACAGGAATATCCGTAACCGCAGACGGGGGTGGGGGGACTGGAAGTGCAACGGCAGGAACCGCAGGAACAGGCGGGACTGTTACAGGATGCGATGTTGGACCGACAACTTTCGCTGGTGGTGGAGCGGGTGGAGGAATTACAGCTGACTATGGCGGGGGGGCAGGAGGTGGAGCAGGATATGGAGGCATCGGAGGAAATGGTGTTGTCGCAGTTTCGGGTCGTGGTGGCGGAGGCGGTGGAGGCGGAGGTGAGAGTGGGGCAGGGCAAAACGCAAGTGCCGCAACAGGCGGTACGGCTGGTGTCGGTGGAGGCGGAACAGGTGGAAATGCTGGAACCGGTGATGTAAACGGCTCTAAAGGCACAGATGGTGTTCCAGCTACTTATCATATAGTGGGAGGAGGTGGTGGAGGAGGTAGCGGAGGAGCGGGAGCCCGGGTCGGCGGCGCTTGTAGTTTGCCTGGTGGCGGGTCAGGTGGTGGAGAAGGCGCAGGTGCAGGAGCTGGCTGTAGAGGAGAAGTAAGAATCATCTATGTTGATTCGGAAATAGCTGCAACCGGCGGAACAGAGACAACAAGTGGAATTTATAGAATTCATACATTTACTACATCTGGTACGTTCCAAGTAACTTCCGTAACTGTATCTGTAACTCCTCCAACCGTCCAGACCAACGCGGAAGGTACTGTTACCGTGAGCACGGCCGTCTTGAACGGCAATATCACTAATGACGGCGGGGAGACGGGAGCGGGCACCGAATACGGCTTCGCCTGGGGAACTTCTCTGACACTTTCAGGTAGCGACACTTCCACCACTACGCTCGGGAATTATTCCGCCACAGGGGCCTTCAGCCAGACTATATTTACTCTCAGGGCGGGTATTACCTATTACTTCCGCGCATATGCTACCAACTCTGCTGGCACAGGATTCGGTGCCATAGACAACGGCTTTACGACGGGGACGGATACTTCCGTCACCCGCAGAATCAGATTATTTGACAAGGTTAGAATCAAATTCATTGAAGGCAGGATAAAGCTCATAGGCCAGTAAAAGTATTTACATGAAGAATCTTTCTTTGCTCTGGTCTATTGGAGTCGTGGCTCTTTTTATCGCGGGCATCTTTTTCTTTTCTCGTAACGACCAGACGGCTGTCACTATGCCCGAGATTGTGCCGGAAGGATATGCTAAGTATGAGAATCAGAAATACGGCTTCTATCTCTACCATCCGCCGGCAGCTGTTATAAAGGAATATGAGGAGGGCGGGGGAGCTAGGACTATCACTTTGGAAGACCTCGGAAGCTCCCAAGGACTTCAAATTTTTATCGTGCCTTACCAGGATCAGATGATAACCGACGAGCGTTTCAAGAGAGACGTGCCTTCCGGAGTAAGACTCAATATGGAGAATAGCTCAGTAGGTTTGCCTCAAGTTCCGGCGGTTGTCTTCGACAGTCAAGACCAATTTCTCGGCGAGACGAGGGAAGCCTGGTTCATATACGGTGGCTATCTTTATGAAATAACCACTCTCAAGAGTTCGGAAGATTGGATGTCGAGTGTCTTGGGGACTTGGAGGTTTACAAATTAGGGTACAATTAATAGATGCGCGGGAAGATTCTTTTGGCAATATTTTTATTGGTGCCGGTTCTCTTATCGGCGCAAACTTATTCTTCCGACAATTTCCAAGTTACCGCTCCAGCGGTATATCCGGGCGGATATTCTTCCTCCGACACTTTCAAACTTACGGGAGTGATTTCCCAATTCGCCATAGGCACTTCCACCATTACAAGTTTCAGCCTCTTTCCCGGTTTTCTCTACTTCCCCTTCGTCTCCACTCCTACTGTGACCGCCACAGCTGGGGCGCAACAAGTAGCACTCTCATGGACAGCAGCGGACGCTTCGACTGGCTGGTCTGTGGGCCAATACTCTGTCGGCCAAGCTACTGTAACCGGCGGGCCTTATACATTTACCAATGTGGGCAATGTGCTTTCCTCGACTCCCACAGGACTTACCGCCGGCACGCCGTATTATTTTGTCATCCGCGTTTTGGATGCTCTCAATAATACTATCGCTACTTCTACAGAAGTGTCGGCAACTCCGACTGCTCCAGCTTCTCCGCCAACTGGCGGAGGCAGTAGTGGAGGCGGTGGCGGAGGGCAAGTGAATTATGCAACGGGAGGAATTAATTTCTCAGGTCGCGCGTATCCCAGAAGCACTATTACTGTTCTCAAGGATGCCCAAGTGGCGGCCACGAGTATTGCTGACGCCGCTTCCAATTTCTATGTTTCCTTAAGCACCCTCTCGGCCGGCAACTATTTCTTCTCTGTTTATAGCGAGGACAACCAGGGCAACCGGTCTAGTCTTGTCACTTTCCCAGTAAGTGTCACGGCCGGGGTGGTAACCAATGTGGCAGGTATCTTCATCGCCCCGACCCTTGCGGTAGATAAGTCTCAGGTCAGGAAGGGGGACGACATCGCCATCTTCGGTCAGACGACGGCTCAGGCCGAAGTTACTATTCAGGTCAATTCCGACGAGCCTTATTTTGCCAAGACACCCTCTGATGCCAATGGCGTATATCTCTACAACTTCGACACGGCACCTCTCGAATATGGCGACCACAGTACCAAGTCCAAGGCGGCCAAGGGCACCGAGATAAGTTCCTACAGCGCCGCGGTGCCATTCGTCGTCGGCAATACCAGTATCTTCGCGGTTCTTACCAAGAAGAAGGCTCCCATAAGAGGGGATGTGAATGGCGATGGCCGGGTCAACCTCGTGGACTTCTCCATCTCGGCTTATTGGTACAACCGTTCAAGTCCGTCGAAAAATGTCGATATCAACGGCGACGGCAAGGTGAACTTAGTCGACTTCTCCATCATGGCGTTTAATTGGACAGGGTAGTGAAAGTTAGCGTCGCGCCAGCGCGCAGAACTTCGTTCTGCAACGCCAACTTCTACTACCCTGTGGACAGGGTAAAATGAATAAGATGTTCACATACGTATATACGCTAGAAAGCCAGCAAGCCAAAAACCTGTATATAGGTTTTTCTGGCGATTTAAGAAAAAGGTTGAATTACCATAATAATGGGTTGAATAAATCAACCAAGCCGTACAGGCCTTGGAAATTGATTTTCTATGAAGCATACTTAAACGAAGCTGATGCAAAAAGGCGCGAAAAATATTTGAAAAGTAGCCAAGGATCAAGATTATTAAAGCGTATGCTTAAGGAATATTTTTATGAATCAAAATAAATTTTCAATTCTCAATTTTCAAGCAATACTCATTCTTTTTCTATTGCCGGTTTCCATGTCGGCCGCAACAACTGTAATAGAGATTGATACCGACAGAGAGACGGTAAATGCCGTCGAAGGCGTCGTCGAGTTGCCGAGCGGTATTCGAATAGATGAAATTTATACCGGCAATTCAGCTGTCACCCTCTGGATTGTAGAGCCGGCTTGGGACAGGGCGGCCGGGAGGATTAAATTCGCCGGGCTTACTCCCGGCGGCTTCAGAGGCAAGTATCCGCTATTTTCTTTCTCCGGCGAATTCTCGGCTACCGATTCCGCAAGTATAGCATTCAGGAATATTACGGCTCTCCGGGCCGACGGATCGGGCACTGCAGCACCGGTCCGATTAAGAGCCGTGCCTGGCGAAGTAGCCGAAGATGCTACACCGCCCGAGCCGTTCGACATCTTGATATCAAAGACTCCAGAGACATTCGCCGGCAAGTACTTCGCCTCTTTTGTCGCCCAGGACAAGGGTACCGGCGTGGAGAATTACGAATACGCTTTAACCTGGATTCTCTCGCCTGGCGAGGGAGACTGGCAGTCGGCCGTCTCGCCTCTCATACTCGAGGATAAGGCTCTGTTTAAAAGAATATATGTTCGCGCCACGGATAAAGCGGGCAACTTCCGCGAGATATCCACACACGGCCCTTATTGGTATCCTATTCTCTTGATTAGTTCTATAATAATAGTATGCGTTCTTTTGCTCTTAAGGCGCTCTTTCTATCCACGCTCCTAATCTCGCTGTCGATTCCCGGAAGCGTTTTCGCCGATACTATCTTCATTTCTCCCATAACGGGGACTTACGCGGTGGGGCAGATGTTTTCGGTGCGCCTCATGGTCTCAAGTCCGAGGCAGTCTATCAACGCCATTTCCGGTGTACTTTCTTATCCTATAGACAAGTTACAGGTAGTCTCCATATCAAAAATCGGTTCGGTGCTCTCGCTTTGGGTCCAGGAACCCACTTTCTCCAATTCCCAGGGCAGGGTGACGTTTGAAGGCGTGGTGCCCAATCCGGGCTTTGCCGAATCGAACGGCAGGGTGCTTGGCGTCAACTTCAAGGTAGTCGGCACGGGGCCGGCAGACATCCGCATTACTTCCGGCTCGCTTCTTGCCAATGACGGCTACGGCACCAATGTCTTGAAAACCTTGGGCACGGCCTCGTTTATTCTCGAACAAAAGGAGCTTCTGCCAGTTACTCCTCCAGCTGTATCTGAACCAGGGGACCAAGAAGTATCCGAACCGGTTTTTGCTCCGGCTCCGGTTCCAAGTGTTGGGCCAAGCGTATCCTTCAACTTCGACTTGCCGCCGCTCACCACGATTATAAACTGGCTCATGAAATTCTTCTCTATCGTCATACCGCTCGTAGCCATTATTTTCTTCCTGATACATACCACCAAGAAGGGCGTCTCCAACATAAGGGCGGTAAGGAAAGACCTTCATACCATAGACCGGCTGGTTGAGAAATCTTTTGACCTTCTCAAGGAAGATATCAGCGAGAGCATTCATATACTCGAGAGAGCGCGAATGAAAAGACGCCTTACCGCCGAAGAAGACGCGGTCATTCACAGTTTAAAGCAGAACCTCTTAGACGCCGAGAAAGCCATTCACCACGAGGTTATGCAGGCCGAGAAGGATGTCGGCGACTGATGACAATACGCCCAATGTTAAAAATACTTCTGCTGGCCACACTCACGATTCTGGCCGGACAAGAGGCCCATGCCCAGATAGTCAATCTCAACGCCTCGGATTTGATACCGAAGATTGAACTTTCTTTTTCCCCGCGGACAGGCAGCTTCACCGAGGGTTCCACTTTCGACATCCCGATACTCATCAATACTAAAGGAGTCAGCGTAAACGGCGTAGAAATCAGAATAAATTTCGACAAAGACCGGCTGGAGATCGTCAAACCTTCGAGCGGGCAATCCATAATCGGCGTCTGGGTGGAGCCGCCGAGTTACGACAATACCAGGGGCTTCGCTAATTATGTCGGCATCATTCCTTCCGGCATAACCACAAGCTCCGGCTCGATAGGGTCCATCACTTTCAGAGCCAAGAAGACCGGAAGAGCGACGTTGTCCTTCGCGGCAAGTTCGAAAGTACTTTTGAATGACGGTTTCGGCACGGAAGCGACACTTCTTCTCGGCCGATCGGAATACACAATTATCTCAAAAGCGCCGGAGGGAGTCAGAGTCGCCTCGGAGACGCACCCTTTTTCAAGTGAGTGGTATAACAACAACAGCCCAATCTTATTCTGGGACAAGGACCCGGGAGTAACCGGCTTCAGCTACATTCTTGATGATAAGCCAACCACTATCCCCGAGAACACTATTATCGGCAACGAAACTATCAAAGCATTTGAGAACCTGGAAGACGGCTTGTGGTATTTCCACGTCAAGGCCAACAGGAACGGCGCTTGGGGAGCGCCTGGGCATTTCCTTGTACGCATAGATACCACTCCGCCGGCCGATTTTACGCCGGAAGTCGATTATCTCCTGGCCGCGGCGATATTTACGGAGAGGGCGCTGGTATCTTTCTTCACCACCGACAATCTCTCAGGCATTGACCATTACGAGGTTGGCGTCATTGACCAGAACCAGCCGGTTACCGTCTCTCCAGTCTTCGTCCAGACCGAGAGCCCGTATCAAGTATCGCTTACAAGCGATAAGTTAAGCGTCTTGGTCCGCGCTGTCGACAAGGCCGGCAATATCCGAGATGTCTCGATACTGGTCGGACCGCCTTCTCTCATCGGCAAATTTATAAAAGATAATCTCGTCTACATCCTGCTGGCTATTATCCTGGCTGGGCTAATAGGACTTACATTCCACTATCTCGTAGGGCATCATATAATAAGATACTTGCGCAAAGCCTCAGAACTGGTAAAAAAGGAGGAACAACAAACAAGTACCCCTGGCCCATATATAGCCCAAAAGCCCAATGAAATTACTGGTAATTACCCAGAAAGTCGACAAAAATGACCCAGTTCTGGGCTTTTTCCACCGCTGGCTCGAAGAGTTTGCCAAGCATTATGAAAGTATTATAGTGATTTGCCTTGAGAAGGGCGCTTATGACTTGCCTAATAATGTAAAAGTTTTATCTCTGGGCAAGGAGGACGACGGCTCGAGGTCGGAATACATTTTAAAGTTTTACAAATACATCTGGGAAGAAAGAGAGAATTACGACGCCGTATTCGTGCATATGAATCAGGAATACGTGATTCTCGCCGGCGACTTGTGGCGACTTCTGGGCAAAAAGATTTATCTCTGGCGGAATCATGCCAAAGGCAATATCCTCACCGACCTGGCGGTATTGCTCTCGCACAAAGTATTTTGCACCTCGCCCTCCTCTTACACGGCGAAGTTTAAAAAGACGGTGCTTATGCCAGCGGGCATTGATACGGACTTCTTCCGGCCCGACCCGAGGGCAGACAGAGTATCGGGCTCGATACTCTGTCTAGGCCGCCTTGCGCCGGTGAAAAAGGTTCTGGAATTCGTCGACTGGCTCAAGGATAGGGACTTCAAGACAGCCACTATCGCCGGCGGAGCGCTGCCCCAGGATGTCCAATATGAGAAGGATGTCAGAGACAGGGTCGCCGAATACGGTCTGGGGAATAAAGTGAAGTTCGTTGGCCCTGTCACGCAGAGCGAAGCCAAGACGCTTTATCAGACGCATGAGACTTACGTGAACTTCACTCCCGCCGGCAGCTTCGACAAGACCATTATCGAAGCGGCGGCCTGCGGCGCGAAGCTTGTGGTCGAGAACCCCGATTTGCAAGACGTGAACCCGGCAGAACACAGCATGAAGAAGCTGATGGAGAGACTCGCGAAGGAATTAAATTAATGAACAATATCCTATTTAGAATAATGCTTCTCGCGCATCGCCTGGTGAAAGGGATAGCCAATAGAATTTTGGATAAACGTGTCATAAGGCCCAGAAACTTCTCCAATGAGATGATTAGGCGCTATGCGCCGTTTTTTGAAGGTTCGGCCATAAATATTTCTGGCTGGAGAGATGAAGACGGCGAAGGAAACAAATATAAGTCTTATTTTCCCAATGTTAAAAGCTATAGCGTCTCGAATGTTTCTAATCAAAGGAAAGGCCTCGGTTCGGCGGGGAAGGAATACAAAGAGATTGAGATTGACCTAACAAAAGATTTGCCTCACGAATTTTTTCAATCTTTCGACCTTGTTTTGAATCATACGACTCTGGAACATATCTACGATTTCAAGAAAGCTTTTAAGAATATTTGTGACTTGAGCAGGGATGTGGTCATTATCATCGTGCCGGTCATGCAGCAAATCCATCAGACCAAAGATTTCGGCGATTACTGGCGTCCTACCACCATGACTGTCGCCAAGATGTTTAGAGAGAACGGCTTAGAACCGCTGGTAATAAAATGCAATGACCAGCCCTTCGCTCCAGTCTATTGCTTCGGAATCGCTTCCAGAAATCCCATAAAATACGAAAAGATGTTCAAAAAAGACCTGGACTTCCAAATGGGCGCTCATAATTACGGCTCGAGCCTGGATAAGAACGGCCTGCTTACGGTTTTAGACAAATAATGAAATTTATTTACCTGACATCTCACAAATATCCTTCGAACAAGGTTGAGCCGTTTTTCATAAAATCCATGGCCTCCGCGTTCGAGAAACTTCTGAGGGATGATTTCACTTTCCTTACGAGAGGGAAATTGCCGTACCGCTTCCGCTCCGTTTCTTATTTCTTTTATCTCCCGGCGCTAATATTAAAAAACGGATGGACAAAAAGAGAAATTATTTTCTTCTCCTCCGACCCGTATTTGCTCGCGATTCTGATTTTTTGGAAGAAAGTCTTCTTTCTCAAATATCGGCTGGTTTCCGACTGGCACCAGCTCTTTGGAGATTGGAGAGATGAATTTGTAGCCAGAAACAGTGATTTTCTCATCACCACGTCCAAGAAATTGAAGAGTCTTTTAGCATCGAGAACCGGGGCAGACCCGGCAAAAATTTTTGTTGCTTACGGAGGAGTAGACCTCTCTCTTTTTGCGCAAAAAAGAACTTTGGGCAAGCTTGATTACAGAAAAATTCTTAATCTCCCCACAGACGATTTCCTCACCGGCTACGTAGGCGGCTTTAGAAGTGTCGGGCTTGAGAAAGGCATTGATACTATGATAAGGTCGCTCCAACTTCTGGAGAATGGGTCAAAAATGGTCTTTGTCGGCGGTTCAAAAGAACTCATAGGAGAATACGAGAATTTAGCGGAGAAGCTCGGAGTGCTCCAAAGATGCATATTTGTAGAAAAACAGAAGTTTGAAAAGGTCATAGAGTACGAGCTTGCCATGGACGTTCTCGTCATCCCTTATCCCGACAGGCCGCACTTCCGCGATTACGGCTTCCCGATGAAGATTTGGGAGTATATGGCAGCCGGAAGACCTATTATTTATTCTAATCTCCCGATTATTGCTGAGGTTCTCGGGGGGAAAGCGGTGGCATTTGAGCCTGATAACCCCAACTCTCTTGCAGATGCTATACTCTCGGTACGAGATGGTAAATTTGAGCCGGCCGGAGAACCCTACACGTGGCAAAATAGGGCTAAAAATATACTTAATTTCATATGTGCGGAATAAGCGGCTTTAATTGGAATGATGAGAAGAAAATCAAGGAAATGGTTTCCTGCCTTGCTTACCGCGGGCCGGACGCCCAAGGCGTTTTCTTAGATGAAGGAATCTCTCTCGGTCACGCTCGCTTGAGCGTCATTGACCTTTCTCCCGATGCCAATCAGCCGATGTCCGATAATAACGGGGAACTTATCATCGTCTTTAACGGAGAAATTTACAATTTCCACGAGCTTAAAGAAGAGCTCCAAGGCGAGTATCAGTTTAAGACCAAGAGCGATACGGAAGTGATTCTCGCCGGCTATAGAAAATGGGGGAGAAATATGGCTGAACATTTAAACGGCATGTTCGCCTTCGCTATTTATGACAAACGGGATAAATCTCTCTTTTGCGCTCGGGACCACCTGGGCATGAAGCCCTTTTACTACTTCTGGGACGGCACAAGATTTATTTTTGCCTCGGAAATTCCAGCGATTCTTGCCCATGACGTGCCGAGAGTTTTGGACAAAGAGGCTTTCAATCATTACTTTCGGGTGCTCTTTGTCCCGGAACCCATGACTCTGCTGAAAGACGTTTATAAGCTTCCGGCGTCTCACACCCTCATTCTTAAGGACGGCAAGATTACGGTCGAATCTTATGGAGAAAAAGAATTCCCCCGAACCATTCTTTCCTATGAAGAATCCGCGAAACTTCTTAAGGAAAAGGTAATCAAGGCGGTCGAAAGGCATCTTGTGTCCGATGTGCCGGTAGGCGTTTATCTCTCCGGCGGCATTGACTCGAGCATCGTGCTTGCCGCCGCTTCGCGCTTCCACAAACGCATCAAGACGTTTACCGTTGGGTTTACTCTTGAGGATAAGGGCGAGAGCCATAAGTTCAACGCCGACTTCGACCTGGCCGCGAGAACGGCAAAATTCTTCAACACCGAGCATCACACCATCACTATTTCCGTAAAAGACGCTCTCAACGCCATGGAGGAAGTGGCTCTGCATAACAGCGACCCGGTTTCCAATCCGACTTCGATTGCCATGTTTCTTCTGGCCCGTTTCGCCAGGAAAGAGGTGACGGTCGCTCTTACCGGCAATGCCGGCGATGAGCTCTTCGGCGGTTACGGTCGGTACAGAATCGCTTTGGCGGCGAGGTATCTTTACACCAAGCCAAACCTTTTTGCCAAATTTATGTTTGAGAAAGACGGGAAACTTTCCAGGATAATTTCCCAAGAAATGTTTTTGCCGGGTTCGATGATAAAAAGCCGCTACAAGAAGTATTTGCGCGGCCGCGACGCGGCGGAAGCTCTTATGAGCGCCGACAGACTCTCCTGGCTTCCGGAACACTTCTTCATGCTCTCGGACAAAATGTCCATGGCGAGTGCTCTGGAGGAAAGGATGCCCTTGGGAGATAAGGAACTCGTTGCATTCTCCCAAACTTTGCCCAGAAATTATAAAGTCGATTTGCGTAAGACTAAGAAAATTTTGAAGTACGCGTTCAAGGATGACCTGCCGGAATTCCTTTTCGACCAGCCGAAACGCGGCTGGTTCTCGCCCGCGGCCAAGTGGTTCAGGAACAAAGAGTTCGCCGACTTTGCCAGAGAAATTCTGTCGGAAAGCTATTGTGCCGGGAGCGGGAAACTTTTCAATTGGCAGGAGCTGCGCGGGATGCTTGAAAGACACATTAATAAAGAAGAATATAATCTTACTTCCCTTTGGGCGGTTCTGACTTTCCAAATGTGGGCCAAGAAATTCAAGGTAGAAATATGAACAAGCTTTATTACATCGCCAATGCCCGCATCCCCACCGAGAGGGCCCACGGCATCCAGATTATGAAGATGTGTGAAGCTTTCGCCGAATACACGGATGTCGAGCTTGTGGTTACCGACCGGGCTTCAAAAACCAAAGAAGACCCATTTTCATACTACGGCGTAAAAAACAGCTTTCGCATCAAAAAACTATGGTGTCTGGACGCGGTAAGATTCGGCAAGGTCGGTTTCCGTATCGAAACTTTAAGCTTCGCGGTAAGCGCGTTGCCTTATCTCCTGTTTAAGAAAGGGGTTTTCTACACCAGAGACGAGTTTATGGCTTTTTTCCTCAAACTTCTGGGGAAGAAGGTCGTCTGGGAAGTGCATATGGGCCAGAAAAATTTATTGGCCAGACTCATTGTCAGGATGGGGGCGCCTCTGGTCACGATTTCCAGGGGGCTTAGGGATTTGTATCCTTCGGCCAGCAAAATCCTCGTGGCTCCGGACGCCGTTGACATTGAAAAATTCGATACAGATATGAGTAAAGAAGAGGCGAGAAAGATCCTGGGCCTGGATACAAACGATAAGTTGGCCGTCTATACCGGCAGTCGCTTGTCTTGGAAGGGGGTGGGAACGCTTGAAGAAGCGTCGAAAATTTTAGGGGAGGTAAAAGTTTTAATCGTTACCGGCAAGCCGCACAAAGAAATTCCGCTTTACCTTAAGGCCGCGGATGTTCTGGTGATTCCCAACAGCGCTAGAGAAGATATTTCCAGACTCTATACCTCGCCCATGAAACTCTTCGAATATATGGCGAGCGGCCGGCCGATCGTGGCGTCCGATGTTCCTTCTATCAAAGAGATCGTCGATGAATCCATGGTGTATTTCTTTGTTGCAGACAATCCGCGAAGCTTGAAGTCTGTTATTGAAGATGCGTTATCGGATGAGGTTGGTTCTACAGGAAGAGCGCAAAAAGCTCTGGAGAAAGTGAGGAGCTATACTTGGGAGAAAAGAGCGGAGAAGATTTTAAACCACATCCATGATTGGTACTCTCGATAAAGCCAAACTCAAGGAACGTTACGACATCTGCATCGTCGGTTCAGGCCCTTCCGGCATGACACTTGCGGCGGAACTTGCTTACTCCGGCCTTAAAATTGCCATGATTGAGAGCGGGAGCTTCAAGAGAAGTTCTCTAGCCGAAGAGTTGAAGGAAGTACAGAGTGAAAAGTTGCCTATCAAGGCTAATTCAAGAGAAAGAGTGGTAGGGGGAGCTAGCAGCACCTGGGGCGGTCTGTCTGCCTTGCTTGACCCTGCCGATTTAGCGCATTGGCCATTGAGTTTTGATGAACTGCTTCCTTATCTCAAGGCCGCCGCTAAATATCACTTCCCTTCCTTGGAGACATTCCAAAATCCTTCCGGGACGGGATGGAAATTTAAAAATCTCGCAGACAAGCTCTTTGTTGCGGTGCGGCCACCTTTTAATTTCACTTCCCTGGTGAACATTTTTAATAGAAAAGGGGTCGATTTGTATACCGAAGCAACGGTCGCGAAGCTTGTTTCTCAAAATGGTCGGATAAAGAAAGTTCTGTGCCGGTCTGTCGATGGTCAAGGTTTTGAAGTCTCGGCTGAGATATTTATCCTGGCCTGCGGAGGTATTGAAAACTCGCGTCTTCTCCTGGTTTCTGGCTTAGGCAATGAATACGACCAGGTCGGGAGATACTTCATGAATCATCCAAAGGGATATGCCGGCAGGCTCCATCTCTCCAAACCCCTGCCAGTTAATAATTATTATCTACCGCGAGTAGTAGGGGGTCGGATGGTGTACGCCGGTCTTCGCTTGGAAGAAGAGCTCCAGAAAGAAAAGGGGCTCTTAAACGCCTGCGTTCAGTTTGAGCCAGATCTTGGCATTTTCCAGAAATACGCTTTTGCCATTTGGCGGCGTATGCCCGGTTTCTCGACCAAAGTTTTGACTATTTTTCTCCCACGTACTCTGCGCGCGCGCTGGTTTGCCGACATGGAGCCTCGGGCCGAGAACAGGGTCATCCTGAGTGATAAGCTAGACCGCTTCGGCTCGCCTCTCCCCAAGGTGGTATATGACTTATCGGAGCGTGATAAGGCCACTCTGGAAGAACTCTTTTCCCAACTTAGGTCAGGTGTCGAGCGGTTGGAGCTCGGCAAACTTACAGGTACGGCCGCGGATGTGCTCAAGGTGGTAAAGGACGATGCCAGCCACCACCTTGGCGGAACGCGCATGGGACTTTCTCCACAGGAATCAGTGGTGAATACAGAATGCAGAGTCCATTCGTCAGAGAATCTCTACGTTGTGGGCGGGTCAGTTTTCCCATCAGCCGGTTGCGCGAGCCCAACTATGACTATGGTTGCTCTCTCAATAAGGCTAGCTGAGCACGTTAAATCCAAATTAGCGTCTAAGCCCCGCCGGACTTTTAAGAACCAAACTTCCCGAACTTCTTCCCAGAAAATTTTGATTATTGGGGCAGGCAACAGGGTCAGGGGCGATGTCTTGCCAGTATTAGAGTCTCTGCCGGGGTTTGAAATTACAGGTATATTTGCCCGCCATGCTTCAAGTCTGTTTGGAGCTCATCGAAGTTACGATGTGCGAACCATGGAGTCATTGTCCGTAGAAAATTTAAAGGGCGCCCGCTTCTTGTATGTGTCAGTGCCAAGAGAAACTCTCGCTCAGGTGCTTAGCGATTTACCAGGAGCTTCATCTCTGGAAGTTATTATTGATACTCCAGTGCTGCCCGCTGTTAAAAAATACGCTCACAAGTTCAAGCGTATTCACGTGGCCGAAGACAGTGTCTTCCTACCCTGGCTCGACGGCTTGAAAGGTCGCGAGGTTAAAGAGATTGAGTGCTCGCAGTCCGTTTTCCGCTACCATGGCATGGCTCTGGTAAAAGCATTTGGGCCTATCAATTACGGTTATCGTCTGGGGAACAAACTTTACCTCAAGGCTGGCAACACTAAGGTCAAGATAATCGAACCTCGGGATTATGCTTCCGGCAAGCTCAAGATAGACGGTCAAGAACCAGATTTAACGGCTATTATCGCCGAGTTGATTCCAGAAGAGAGGGGATTGTTGGGGGAGATAAAGTCTACCGATACAATTGTTTCTAAGATGGGAGAACTTAAGAGAGTTGGGTTGCGACGGCTCCTCTTGGCCGCCAGTCGAGGAGAGGAGACTTGGAGCTTGGAAGAAGGCTTAAATGATGTCAGGATAGACTGGCTACTGCATAAAGTTTGGATTTACCTCTCAATATGAAATCTTTAGAAAACTTATTACTGCTCGTTCTCTGCCTGCTGTATCTTCCTTTCCGAGGCTCTGCCAGACGAGAAATCAAATATCCTAAAAGGGTTTGCATCATTCAGTCCGCTCAGTTCGGTGACATGATATGCACGACACCGGTTTTCCGAGCGATTAAAGAAGCGTACCCGGATTCTAAAGTGTATGTGGTAGGCAAGGCCATCAACAGGGAGGTATTAAGGAATAATCCTGATGTGGAGGATTTTATTGTCTGGAAAGAAAAACCATTTGAAACTATAAAAGAAATTCGTAAACTCAGATGCGATTTCGGCGCTTCTACTGGCCCGAACTTTGTCGGCTTGGCGATACTATTTCTATCCGGAGTGAAAAGCATTGCCGCGGCCGAAATCAAAGAAGGAAGCTCGCCGCTCGAGACTCGTCCATACAAAATCTTGAGGAATGTTGCTCATGTCGTTCCACATATAATCACTGCGTATCCGCCAAAGGAATACTTGAAGCTGCTTCGGCCAATCGGCATCACAAGCACCGATACCACGAAGCACGTCTATTATTCACTTGAGGCCAAGAAGAGCGCGGAAGAGAAAATTCTCACCTCTCCAATTGGCAACAGGAAATTTGCCATCGTCGTGCCCGGTGCCGGGCATTATGCCAAACGCTGGCTTCCGGAGCGTTTCGCGTCTGTGGCGCGCCACGTGGCTTCGACATATATGCCGGTCGCGGTTATTGGCGGCGAGAGAGACAGGGAAGATGTCGCGGAGATGATGAAGAACGTGAATCATCCGGATATCGTGAATTTCGCCGAAGCACTTTCTATCGATGAGCTCAAAACATTTATAAGTCTCAGCTCCCTTTTTGTGAGTCTTGATACCGGCCCTCTATTTATCGCAGAAGCGTTTGGGGTTCCGACTGTCTGTATTATCGGCCCGGTGGACGGTGTTCAGCCTCCTCGAGGGCCTAAGAATATTCTTATCTTTCCGCGTCGAGACAGGCCTGCTGCTCTGGCAATGTTTAATACCATACGTTTCGATATTGAAGAGGCTAAGCGACAGTCCAAGGCTACTCAGGTAAGCGAAGTTATAGATGCGGTTGACAGGCTCATGGCCGGATAAGGACTTCGTTGCTCCATTAAAGTTATCTCTGTATGATGATCTTGGACGTTCTTGCGCGTCTATAACTGACGCCAACACCTAAGGAGAGTTAAGCTTATGAGACGACTCCTTCTGGTCGCTCGATACTACAGTATCGAGCCGCTGGGCATTCTCTATCTCGCCGGACTCGTTCGCGACGCTGGGTGGGAGTGCAAGGTCGTTCTCATTCACGAGTTCGATTTCACTCCTCTCTACACCACCGTAAAAGACTGGAAGCCCGACGCGGTCGGTTTCCAGGTGTGGACCGGGTATCACAAGCAGGCTTTTGCGGCTTGTGACCGGATCCGGGCCATGGGCGTGCCTGTGCTCATCGGGGGTCCACATGCCACGTACTTTCATGAAAGGTGCCTGGACCATGCTGACTTCGTGATACGAGGCGGAGGTTTCGGCCTGTTGAAGAAGTTCTTGGCCGACTCCCTTCCGTCGGGAAACCATTTCGAAAAAGGGGGGAGGGAAGAAACTTTTCCCCTCCCGGATCGAAACTTGGTATATACCGAGTATCCGGAGATGGGGCAGAGCCCGATCAAGAGCATTTTTGGCTCGGTCGGATGCCCGTTCACCTGCAGCTACTGCTATGCGCCGACGTTCAATCAGATGCACGGAGGGTTCGCCCTAACCGTGCGTCCGGTTGACGAGCTTGTAGCGGAGGCTCAAGGCATCTTAGCCGGATGGCCGCTTCAGATGGTGTACTTCCAAGACGACATCTTCGGCTTCGATATGGCCTGGCTCGAGGAATTCTCTCGTCGCTGGCCGAAAGAAGTCGGTGTGCCGTTCCACTGCCAGATTCGTCTGGAACTGACGCGACATGACCAGGGAAATCGGCGACTCGACCTCTTTGGGCAGGCTGGGTGTACAGGCATCACGCTTGCCATTGAGTCGGGGAACGAGTTCCTGCGCGACCACGTGCTCTTCAGGCACATGGATGACGAGCTTATCGTCGAGGGATGTAAGAAGATTCTCGACCGTGGGCTCACTCTGCGGACTGAGCAGATTCTTGCGGTGCCATTCAGTGATCGGTCAACCGATCTCTCGACCCTGGCACTCAACAACCTGATCAATCCGACCATGGCTTGGACCTCCATCCTTGCTCCGTACGGAGGGACAGCGATGGGGAGCATCGCCCTCAAGTATGGCCTCTACGCCGGTACCAACGATGATCTCACCGAGACGTTCTTCGATCGGAGCGTACTCCGCCATGTCGAAGGAGGTCCGCGCGATGTCCAGGAGCTCATCCGGCGTGATTCTCAGAGACAACTCCTTGCGATGGCTACTCGCGTGAACTCACATTCCGTGGAAGTCGAGGGTTCGGGAGGTGCTCTAGGCACCCTCCGGCTTCTCGACGCCGAGGCGAACGAGCGCTACTGCACCGATACGGTGCGTCTGCAACGCTTGTTCAACTGGCTCTCGCGCGTGCCGTCGGGCCACAGGCTCGGTAGCACGTTGGTCGACGTTCCCGATGACGAATGGAGTTGGGAGAGAATCGGCCGGGAAGCCGCCGCTCATCTCTCTCCGATTCGCGGCGAGGAAATGCTCGAGAAGTGGCGTCGGCAGCTTGCGGATGAGATGGGCTTGTCGCCGGAGTCGCTACCCACACCTGTGGCCGCGAATCCGTATTACTTCTGCTACCTGCCGGCGGGCGGCGTCCTCGCTCGTCAGTGCCTGGAAAAGGGTGTGTTTGCGAAAGCACGTCCGGACCAGGTGCTTGACGAGGTGGGAACGCTCACGCGTCGGCATCTCTTCGCCTATGACCTTTACAAGACCGAAGAAGGAAGCAAGGCGATTACGACCTAGCACACCCCGCGCTGTACTTGTGCAGCGCGGGTTTTCTTAATCTACTTTTTCTTAATTCAGACTTTGTAAGCAGTCGTATCGAAATTATTCCTGAACCATTTGTAGCCGAAACTCTCAAGCCAATTGACACTCGCCCTCTTGTCGGCGTCTGATAGTAAAACGCTCTCAAAATTGATAATGCTCGGTCTCCATTTACCTAGGTCGATTGTTTTCAATATTTCCCAGTCATAACCTTCGCAGTCTATTTGGAGAAGGTCTAGTCGATTTTGGCCAGCCATAACATCTTCAAACGTCAGAGCTTCGACTTCAATCTCTCGAATGGTGCCTACGTCATTGGTCTGGCTCTTGATGGTACGTTCGAGTCTATTCTTATCGAGAGAGGCAATGCTCGTTTCTTTTTCTGGTACATATAAAGTGACGAAGCCTTTCTTGTTGGCGATTGCGACGTTGAGGCATCTTACGTTTGGGCACTCGGCATAATTCTTTTGGAGCAGTGGAAATACTTCGGATTGCGGCTCAATGACTATTCCTCTTAAGTTATATTTGACGATGAAAGGATATATAGGATCTTTATGTTTTCCATCATATGCGCCTATTTGGACAAAAAAGAAATTAGCCGGGTCAATTTTTGAGAAATAGATGTCGAAGAGGTGCTCTCCTCTAAGGGGAAAGAGTTTCTGGGGATCGTTTAAATCTCTAGTTCTCACAATAGAGAGACCTATTGATTGGAGAAGCTTTTTAATAGCTTTCTTCATGAAAGTAATTAGAATGGTAACAACAACTCTTACGAGAAGCAAAGAAACATTATGGAGCTTAAGCCACAGATGCAACCAGGAGAAATAGCGATCATGGAGAAACTTTTGCTTTCATATAGCTCGCACGTTGACGTTTTGGAATGGGGAAGCGGCGGGAGCACAGTTTATTTCACAAGATTTTTAAGGAAGAAAGGGATTTCTTATACATGGGAAAGTGTTGAATATAACAAATTGTGGTACGAGAAGATTCTCGCCGAATTGAAGGGTGATAAGCATACCTCACTAACACTTTTTGATATCGGCAATAATGAAAATAAGCAACGCGAGGAACTGATGAATGAGTATGTTGCATATCCGGCAACACTCGGCAAAAAGTTCGATATCATTATTGTCGACGGTCGTAAACGCCGCCGCTGTCTTATTGAGGCAACCCAGCTATTGAAGCCCGGAGGAACCGTTCTTCTCCACGACGGGCGCCGCACGTACTACCACTGCGCCTTCAAGCACTATCCTGATTCCCGCATCCTCTCTCGAAGCGGCCTATGGCGAGGGAAGCTGGAAGACCCGGGGTTTCTGTCCCGGGCATTTAACGCCCTATTATATTGGCTTTTCAGGACTTACACGTTCTCTTTCCGTTTTTTCCACTTCTCCCATTCTTGATAAATCTTGCAGCTACTATCTTTGACCGTGCTAGTATGAATTCACCTCAATTGATGTTGTTTTCTGTAATCCGCATTATTATTAATTTTGTACTATACTGAGCCTTTCTGGCGTAACATTTTCATTTCGGCTTGTTCCGAATCATCAATAAAATATGTTTAAGAAATTAGGAGATAAATTGTTTTATAGAGGGGGTTTTTTCCACCCGACTAGGGGATTGAAATTGAATTGGGAGAATGATTTTAAACAAGCTGTTAAAGAGCATAAACTTATACTAAATATTGGGGCAGGACAGCATGATAAGACAGGGACAATCAGTATTGACCCGGCATATGATACCGAAGACGCGACGCATTTGAAGGCCCTTGGAGAGGACTTGCCGTACCCGGACAATAATGTGGATATGGTAGTGTGCGGGGCGGTGTTGGAGCATGTTCAATCACCAGCGAAAATAGTAAAAGAGATTCACCGAGTTTTAAAAGTCGGAGGCACTATGTACGTTGACATACCGTTTCTCTACCCTTTTCACAAAGCGCCTTCGGATTATAATCGATTGACTCAAGAGGGTTTAGATTATTTGTGCAGAGATTTTGTAAAAATTGAGTCAGGGATGTCTATGGGTACACACTCAGCGCTAGCACAAATAATCGTTTTCTATTTTCAGAATCTCTCTGGCAGCCCATTTTTAAATAAAATCTTGAAGAATGCCGCGAAAGTCGCGGTAAGTCCGCTAAAGTATTTGGATCAGGTATTTCCCGGCACACCGATATTGGCAGGGGGCTTCTACTTCTACGGGAAGAAAAATAAATGAAAATATTATTTCTACAAGACGATTTTCCGCCGCAAAGCTTCGGAGGAGCGGGAATTTCCGCCTACGAGTTGGCTCTGGAAATGAAAAAGGCCGGCCATGAAATTTCTGTTATAACAACCTGCCGGAACCAGAATGAAGAGGGGAAAACTGATTATGACGGACTCACAGTCTTCAAAATCGCAAGCAATTACAGTGAAAGATGGCGCTGGTATCTAAGTCTCTATAATTGCGGGGTCGTAAAAAAAGTCGAGAAAATTCTGTCAGAATTGAGCCCTGATGTGGTCCATGTCCACAATATTCATACCCACCTCTCTTATTATTCGCTGAAGCTTGCCAAGCGCCATGCCAGAGCGACAGTCATGACCTTCCGCGACGTGATGGCCTTCAGCTTCGCCAAGCTTGACACAAAAAAATATCTGGAGAACCAAGATGTGAAAGTCACGTGGCTTGACCAGATAAGGCAAGCCGGGAAAAGATGGAATCCCTTCCGCAACATTATTATTAGGCATTATCTGAAATACGCTGATAGGAAATTTGCCATAAGCTATGCTTTGAAAGACGCTCTAGCGCAAAACGGAATCAATGATGTCGAGGTTATCTATAACGGCATTAACGTAAGCGAGTGGAAGGCAAGTGATGAGGAAGTAAAGGATTTCAAAAAGAAACACCAGTTAGAGAACAAGAAAGTAATATTCTTCAACGGCCGCTTGAGTCCGGCTAAAGGGTCGGAGCAGGCTCTGGAAGCGGTTCGTCTAGTTAGAAAAGAATTTTCCGAAGCGGTTCTCTTGGTTGCCGGCACAGGGAATATGGAGCCAAGAGAGGGCCTGATTTTTACCGGTTGGCTCGACAGGGAGGAGATAAAACTCGCTTATACCGCTTCCGACCTGGTGCTCATGCCCTCCGTATGTTTCGATGCCTTCGGCCGGGTAAATATCGAGGCCATGGCGTCAAAAAAGCCTATTATAGGCACCCGCTTCGGCGGTACGCCGGAGATTGTGGAAGACGGCCAGACGGGTTATATTGTAAATCCGCTTTACCCGGAGCAAATTGCCGAAAAAACCTTGATTCTGCTCAAAAACCCGGAAAGAGCCAAGCAATTTGGCCAAGTCGGCTACGCGCGGGCGCAAAAGTGTTTCAATTTGCATGATAAGGCAATAGAGTATCAATCGATCTATTTGTACCTATGCTCAAGCTAAAATATTTCATCAAAAAACTTCTCGCTTCGGTTGGCCTATATCACCCCTCGCTCGGGATTAAAATTAGTTCGGAGGCCAAAGGCAAGGTTCTCTTAGAGCACATCCGGCCCGAGCACAAGGTATTCGTTGAAACTGGCACTTACAACGGCGACATGATCGCGAGGATGAAACCTTATTTCGAAAAGATTTATTCTATTGAGCTCGACCTCACTCTCTATCAAAAAGCGGTTGATAGATTCAAAAATGATCCAAACATTGTCCTATTGAACGGAGATAGTGCCGATGAAATAAATAAGGTATTACCAGAGCTTAAAAACCCCGCTCTTTTCTGGCTTGATGCCCACGGGAGAGGGAGCATTACCGCAGACAATTCTCCTATAATCGGCGAACTGTACGCTATATTTGCTCACCCAATAAAGGAACACTCAATACTGATTGATGATGCGCGCCATTTCGATAGGGACACCATCAGAACCATGAAAAGTTTGGCAAATGCCCACGGCTATGCATTCGCTATTAAGCATGGTATTTTTATCCTAAATGGAAAGTAAGAAACATATCGTTGGTATTATTCCCGCCAGAATGACATCAACCCGGTATCCGGGCAAACCACTTGCGTCTATTTTAGGCATGCCGATGATTGGACACGTTTACAAACGCGCCAAGATGAGCGCTTCCTTAGATGAGGTATACATCGTCACGCCGGATGAAGTGATAGCTGATTATGCAAAATCTATTGGAGCCAAAGTGGTAATGGGTAGAAACGACCATCCTGGTTGTGTCGACATTACTGCCGAAGCGCTCTCAAAAATCGAAGCCGAGACGGGAAAAACGGCAGATATCATTGCTATGCTTCAGGGCGATGAGCCCATGATTGTTCCAGATATGATTGATCTGGCAATAAGGCCGTTTCTCGAAGACTCAAAAGTCCAGGTTGTTAATCTTATGGCGCCAATCAGAAGTGAAGAAGAGCACAATGACCCCAATTACCCCAAGGTTGTGGTAGACCTCGAGAACAACGCTCTATATTTCTCTCGCGAGCCGATACCGTCGAAAAAGAAATGGGATGGCAAGCGGGAGCGCAGGCTCTATAAACAAGTCTGCATCATTCCTTTCAACAGAGATGCTCTCATACAATTCGGTCTCTGGGGACCTACTCCTCTGGAGAGAATAGAATCAATAGACATGAATCGGTTTCTTGAACATGGGCACAAGGTGAGAATGGTTTATGAAGAATATGAGACTTATTCAGTCGATACGCCCCAAGACCTTTCCAAGGTGGAGAAGCATATGTTGCAGGATCCTTTAGTCAAGCAATATGCCTGAAGCAAGCATCATTATTCGCACCTATAATGAGGAGAAGCATCTGGGGAATCTTTTACGCGCGCTCAAGCGGCAAACGCATCAGAATTTCGAAATTATCGTTGTTGATTCAGGCTCTTCCGACCGGACGCTTGAGATCGCGCGTGAAGCCGGAGTGAGGGTTATCGAGATTGAGAGCCGGCATTTCACCTTCGGCTCGGCCTTAAACATCGGCGCTCGCGAAGCAAGGGGCCGATATCTCGTCTTTGCTTCCGCTCACGTCCTGCCGGTTGATGATGAGTGGTTGGCAAATCTCCTCTCGCCCTTCAAAGAGAGCCGTGTGGCAATGGTGTATGGCAGGCAGTTAGGCGTTACCCAATCTAAATTTTCCGAACAAGTAGACTTTAAGCGGCTATTCGGTGCGTCGGAGTACAACTCGAATGTTCCGCTCTATTATGCCAACAACGCAAACTCAGCAGTGCGCCGCGATCTCTGGCAGAAACGTGTCTTTGACGAGTACCTTTTTGGACTTGAGGATATTGAATGGGCAAGAGAGATGGTTAAGCGCAGTTATTTGGTGCGTTACGCGCCGAAGGCCGGAGTCTACCACATCCACGAAGAGACATGGTCTCAAGTTTTTAACCGCTACCGCCGCGAAGCTGTTGCCGCTGTGAGGATTGATTTAGCCCGTCCGCCCCAAGCCAAACTCGGCATCTTTTGGCTTATCTGGTACACACTGATTGATCTCGTTTACTCTTTTCCCGACTACTCACGAGTGCGTCTCGAAGAGATTCTCCGTTTCCGCTATTACCAGTGGAAGGGTAGTCGCATAGGTTGGGAACAGGGGAGGACAATTGATTTCCAGAAAGATAAGGATAAGCTCTTCTACCCCGCCAATAACCGTGCCGTCGTAATCAAGGGAGTAGGTAAAGCCGAATACGAGGAAGTGCCATTGCCTGAAATCAAGCATGGAGATGTGTTGGTAAGGGTGGCGTATGTCGGTATCTGCCGCACAGACCTCGAAGTCTATGAAGGCACGCTCGGCTATTATAAAAAGGGGATTGCCAGTTATCCGATTGTGCCCGGCCACGAATATTGCGGTACGGTGGTGCGCATCGGCGGCAGCCCGCGCTATCAGGAACGCCTAAGGATTGGTCAGAAAGTCATCGGCGAGTGCATCGTCTCGAAAGATGAGAAAAAACAACGGCAGGAAATTGGAGTGGTAAATTACAACGGCGCTTACAGCGACTACGTCGTGGTGCCCGGCCACATGGTTCACAAGGTTCCGGACGAGGTTGACCTTCTCTCCGCGGCGCTCGTCGAGCCGCTATCAGTCGTGATGCGGGGCATCTCCCGAATCGAGAAGCGGCTGAAACCAAAATCGCGTGTAGGCATTATTGGTGCGGGACCGATTGGAAACTTCTCCGCGCAAGCGCTCGCTCTTGAAGGCCATGAGGTTACGGTCTTCGACCGGCGTGAAGATCGGCTGGCGCTTATTAAAGAAAAAATTTTTAACGTCTCAACCGAGCTTGAGCATTTAAACGAGTTTGACATTGTCATTGAAGCGACGGGTTCTAAAGAAGCTCTTGAAAAAGTGCTTTGCGACACCACGGTGGGGAGCACGCTTCTCTTGCTTGGGTTTCCTTATGGAGATGTGCAATTTAATTTCGAAGATGTTGTGGCCAGAGAGAAGGATATCGTCGGCTCCGTGGGCGCTGGATGGGAGGACTTCGCCAAAGCGATTAACCTTCTGCCGCAGATTGATACGGCGCCGTTTAAACACAAAGTCATTCCGCTCAAAGATTTCAAAACAGCGTGGGAGCTTCTTCGAGAGGGGAAGGACTTCAAAATTATCCTCCAGCCAGGAGCTTGAAAGGCATTTACCTAAATCACATTTTGTGGCAGTATATTGAATATTTATGAAGTACAAAGTACTCATTACTGCTCCCTATTTCCAGCCGGTAGTCGAGCGATTTCTGCCTCTTTTCACGAAGCATAATATCGAGGTAGTTGTCCCAAAGGTTAACGAACGCATGTCGGAAGAGGAACTTCTGCCTCTTATCGGAGACATCCACGGCGTTCTCTGCGGCGATGACAGGATTACCGAAAGGGTTCTTGCTGCTGCTCCAAATTTAAAAACAATTGTTAAGTGGGGTACTGGCATCGATTCGATTGATAAAGAGGCAGCGGCGCGCCGAGGCATTCCTGTGAGAAATACGCTCAACGCTTTTACCGAACCGGTGGCCGACACTATTTTCGCTTTCATGCTTGCTTTCGCGCGTGGCACAATCGACCTTGATCGCAAGATGAGAAATGGAATTTGGGAGAAGAAGCTCAGCAAGGCTTTGAATGAGTGTACGATAGGTATTATTGGTATGGGCAACATTGGTACGGCTGTTGCGAAACGTGCCGAAGCGTTCGGCATGCGAATTCTCGGCAATGACATCGTAGAGAAACCGCATGAGTTTATGGTCCCGATAGAGAAGCTTCTTGCCGAATCGGATTTTGTCGCCGTTTGTACCGATTTGAATCCCACGAGCCGCTACATTATTGATGACAAGACACTCGCGCTCATGAAGGCTGGTGCCTACCTTATCAATGCTTCACGAGGCCCACTTGTTGATGAAAAAGCGCTTATCAAGGCTCTCAAAGAGGGTAGGGTTGCCGGCGCCGGAATCGACGTCTTCGAGGTTGAGCCATTACCCACCGGCCATCCTTATTTTGGAATGGGAAATGTCATTATGTCTCCACATAACGCCAACTCGAGCTTAAAAGCGTGGGAGAAAGTGCATGAAAATTCTCTTCGCCAGCTATTCGAAGATCTCGCGTCATGAAGAAGGGAAGTATCCTAGTTGTTTTCGGAGGTGATGTTCCTAAGGATGCCGCCCGACGTTATGAAAAAATACTTAAGGGCGAGGCGCTTGGTGCGCTCCTTGGAGCTGGAAGTATCTACGAAGCCAACGCGCTTCTTGAAGAGCTTGCGCAAGTGAAGCTTCCTGACGGCCGTCGCGTAGCGAAAGCTTTTACCTACAAAGGTTTCGAACTCTGGTGGATTCACTACAACAGCCTCTATCTCCACTTCTGTCTTTCGTATACTCAGCATAAAAAGCTTCTGGAATACCTCACCAACTTTAAGCACGTAACGCTCTTTAACCCGCCGCACAAAGGCCTTTTCTTATGCTATCTTTCGGCTCATAGCATCGAAACTCACCTACTCAAATCTAATAAGTTTAAAACTCCAACCTTCCTCCCTTTCGGCGTCTTTCTTCAGATTATTTTCACGCTGATAAGCGTGCCGATACTCGCATGTCTCAGAAAGAAGGTTCTGGTCTACACCGGAGACAAGTTCGAGAGAAACAAGGACTATGACTTCCGCATGAAGTTTGTCTACGAAGAGATGAGAAAGCGCGGCATTCCTTTCGTCGAATTCATCCGCGGTATCGAATCATGGAAAAACGTCATCTCGCACGCATGGACGCGCCGCAGACCAGTAGTCTATGCTGACGGTATTCTCTTCCTCGCACGTTTCTTGAGCGCTATTTCTGGTGGACATAGGCGGGCGCGCAAAATGTTCGGGCCGCATCTCTTCTCACGGGAAGCGCCGGAGAATCGCTTCAAGCTTCTGCTTTCGACTCAGTTCGTTCTCGGCGTTTACGATGACATCTGGGCTATTAAAATTGCCTCAACAATATTGAGAATGATTGGAGTTAGAACAGCTTTTATCCCGGCCGGTTCCGAACGGAGTTTCCACACTCTTCTTGCCACGAAAATCAGGAACATTCCTTCTGTGGGGATTCTGCACGGCGCGGCATCGCGCTTCTATAATACTTACGATTTTATGCCAGGATTTGACGGTTCGCGGAGTCTTTCTGTAGGAGAGTACGGTCTCTGGAGCGAGTGGTGGCGGGAATATTACACTAAATACAGCAAGGTTTTGAGGCCCGAACAACTCGTTGTTTCCGGTCCCATGCGTCCGTATATCGCAAAATCCAATAATACGCAGGAGGCGCCAAGTCCGGATAGGGAAGTCCGCGTACTCTTTGTATCCGAGCAGCTCGCTGTGCCAGCCGAGGCGGGGGTGTATTTGGAAAAATTACTTGAGGCCAAAGACGTATCTGTTTTTATCAGTTTTCGTGTAGACCGCGATGGGTTCGAGAATTGGCTCAAGGCCAATCGTCCGGATATCTTGGCTCAAATTCCTTCCGAACGGATTATCAGGACAGGGATTATGGATGCGCTCGCTCAAGTGGATGTTGCCGTAGGGTCGCACAGCACAGGCGTTCTCGAAGCGCTCTATACAATGAAGTGTCCGATATTCTATGAGACAAGCAAGTGGGGCGACTACTTCAATCTCCGGGAACACCCATCAGATTATTCGTTTATTGTGGCTAGTCCCGAAGCGCTAGTCGAAGCTGTGAAAGCGGCTCCGAACATTCCACAGAAAGAATTAGATCGACTCAAAGAGCGCTTCTTCGGCGACCCGACAAGAAACGGTAGCAAGTGGGTTGTGGACGAATTGGAGAAGAATTTAAATACCTCTGCTGTTTAAGCGCCAGATGGAAATATTGGCTATCATTCCAACGAAGTTGAAGATGACATTTGCCAGGATGAGGCCCATGATGCCGCCCCAGATGCCGAGTACGACGTAGAAAAGTATCTGCAACACCGACTGCAGAGCGCTATTGGCGAAGATGGCCCCGGACATTTTCTGGGAAACGAGGAGCAAGCTTATGTAACGGTTGGGTATGGCGAACAGGAAACTTAGGGCGAGAATCTGTGAGTAAAGTATGGAATCCAGATATTGCGGCAAAAGATATTTGAATAGATACGGTGCCAGAGCGACGTATATCAGCGCGGCCAGCGCGCCAATCAAGATGCCTTGAAATATGCGTCTGTAAAACACGGTATTCAGCTCCGCAGCGGTTTTTACGCTGAACTTGGGCAAACCGATACCGACCCAGTTTTTTAAGAGAGCAACAGCCTTTTCAGGCACAGCCAGAGCAAGAGCGTAAATCGCCAGCTGTGCGGGGCCCCAGAAGTGTGTCAGGATTATTTTGTCTATCTGCGAAGCTACTGGTCCGATGAATCCTACGTAAGTAAGCTTCCTCCCGTACCGCAATACTTCTCCGCCGTCTTCGGCGGGAGGTTTAAATTTTTTAATGGTGAAAAAATAAAAGAAGAGGGTAGAGACGAATGTGGTGGCCGCGTAAGCGAATATAATCCATATAACCTCCCCGCTTAAAAAGATGGCAGCCAGAACTCCTATGACATAAATTACAGTCGAGCCCATGGTAGCCAGGCTCGCGAGTTTGAACTCTCTTTTGCCGTCGAGATAAGCTCCGTAAGTGTTCAAGGCTAAAGTTGCTGGAATAAATGCGCCCAAAGTGAGGAATGAGATGGAGAGCAAATCATCGCCTTGCATAAAGTAGTACCCGCTCAATATCCAGAAGGCCAGAAGCATAAGAAGATTCCATTTGAGCTGGTATCTGACCGATGAGCGCAAGGCTCCATCATGGCCGACCGCTACTGTCTGGGAAACGGCGCTATTCATGCCTGTAAGGGTAAAAATGTTCAGTATCCCGGCCAAAGACAAGATGTATTTGTACATACCATAAGTCTCTTTCGGCAAGAGGTTTGCGAAAGCGATTATTAAAAACAGGGATAGCAAGCTCGACATACCTTGTCCGAAAGATATCCAGAAGCCGCCCTTGGCGGCGTAAACCATGTCGGTTTTGAATAAGCTCTCGCTTCGGCGGAGGAGGTTGTAGGCCTTATTTCTCAGGCTTTCCATACGTCTTTAACATGGTACGATAATGCCTATGAATAAACAAATGCTGCGGGGCGTGATATTTGCCGGGCTCTTCCTGATACCGTTTGTGCCGTTTCTTGTTTCCTCCTCGCTCTTCTTCCCGTTCATAACCACCAAGGCCTTCGCATGGAGAGCTATCGTCGAAGTTATTTTCGCGGCCTGGGTGGTGCTCGCGCTCTGGGACAAGCAATATCGGCCGAAGCGCTCTATTATTCTCTATGCCGTGTTGGCGTTTCTCGCCGTCATCGGGCTGGCCGACCTTCTGGGCGTTGACCGAGCGGCTAGTTTCTGGAGCAACTTCGAACGCATGGAGGGCTACATCTCGCTTCTTCATCTCGGTGCGTTCTTTCTCGTAATCAGCTCTATTTTTGAAGAAAAGCACTGGACGAGATGGTGGAACACTTCTCTTGCCGCTTCCGCCATCATGGCAGGTTACGCGCTCTTACAGGTCTGGGGCGTGCTCCAACCCTCGCAGGACCTGGCGCGCGTCGATGGCACCTTCGGCAACGCCATCTATCTCGCGGTTTACATGCTTATCCACATCTTCGTCGCCCTGCTTCTCATGGCAAGGGAGTGGAGGAACAAGAATATGCGCTGGACTTACAGCCTTCTTATCATCTTCCAGATTATTATCATCTATTACACGGCGACCAGAGGCGCTATCTTGGGTCTCCTGGGCGGACTCTTGGTGATGGCGGTTATCAACTCGATGAACAAAGAAGACCGCTCGATACGGAAAGCAAGCATCGCGGTCATTGTCGGTCTGGCGGTTCTTGTCGGCGGATTCTTCATGGTCAAAGACAGTGCGTTTGTCGCCAAGAGTCCGGTGCTCTCGCGCTTCTCCACCTTGACGCTCGCTGATATCAAGACTCAAGGCCGCTACTTCGTCTGGCCGATAGCTCTTGAGGGCTTCAAAGAACGGCCCATCCTTGGCTGGGGGCAGGAGAACTTCTCTTATGTCTTCCAGGAGCATTACAAGCCGGAAATGTTTATTCTAGAACCATGGTTCGACAGAGCACATAACATTTTCCTTGACTGGGCGGTGGTTGGCGGGCTGCTAGGTCTTCTCGCGTATCTCTTGCTTTATGCCGCATACTTGCGTGTCGTCTGGCGCGGAGGAAACAGGTTCTCTTTTGCCGAGAAATCGATTCTCACCGGGCTCATCTCAGCGTATTTCTTTCACAACTTCTTCGTTTTCGACCATCTGACAAGTTATGTGCTCTTCTTCTCGCTTCTCGCCTATCTTCATTCGCATGCCACCGGCGAACTTCTCTGGATAAAAGATGTTTCCGAAACGCGAATAAAATCATTGGCCGTGCCTGCGGCGGCGGTACTCCTTGTTCTGGCGCTTTACTTCGTGAACGCGAAGCCCCTTATGGGCAATGTTTATACGATTGAGGCGCTCAAGGCTGTGCAACTCAAGAATCCGCCGGCCGCCGCAACCTATTTTGAGAAAGCGTATCAAGCTTCGCTACTCGGCCGGCCGGAAGTGGTGGAGCATATGTCCTCAAACGTTCCATCAATACTCGGGAGCAATATTTCCGCGGAAGAAAAGAACTCTTTCTACTCGTTTGCGAAAGCGGCGGTGGAAGGACAAGCGAAAAAATTTTCCAATTCCGCCCGCACAGAGCTCATAGCCGGGTCTTTCTTCTCGGGTTTGGGACTATTGGATGACGCGAAACCATACTTCGAGCGGGCAAAGGAGCTCTCTCCCGGCAAACAACTCTCTTACTTCGAGCTTGGCGCCATTGCTATAAACCAAGGGCGGTCCGTCGAGGCGCTGGAGCTCTTCAAACAGGCCTATGAAATGGCTCCGGGTTACAACGAGGCGAAGATTATATATCTCGCGGGAGCCATTTATGCCGGTGACAGAGCGCTCGAGCGGGAACTTATGTCCGGAATGCCCGAAAGACTAGTAGTCTTCGATGACAGAATCGTTTCTGCTTATTACGCGACCAAAAGATTCGGAGACCTCACCGCACTTTTCGGGCGTCGCAAAGCGCTCGACCCGCAGAATGCCGCGACTTACGACGAATACATAAGACAGATACGGAATCAGTAAAGAAAAATTTCCGGAAGTAAGTTATCCACATATAAGACGTTTATACTATTGTATGTGCGGGTAGTAAGTATGATAATTAATATAACCGCAGAAAAATATTTTCCAAAATATTTTTCTGCGACTGACGTTACCAATAATATCCTGAGACGTCTCGGGAAACACAATGGCAAAGAAAAAGAAAGTAGCGAAGAAGAAGAAATCTTCGCGCAAGAAGCGAGCATAGTCCCGCTTCTGCCGGAAAAGCGCCCAGGCCCCGCAAGGCCGGGCGTTTTTCCTTGTTAAAAAATGTGGTAAAATAAGCTTCTCATGGCTATTTTAGGCGGTTTATTCGGTTCGCCGGAAGAAAGAAAGCTTGCCTCCTGGAAGCCCCTAGTGGGGCGTATTAACGCGCTGGAAAAAGAGTTTGAAAATCTCTCTCCGGAAGATTTGAAGTCGAAAACGGAAGATTTCAAAAAGCGCATTTCAAACGGTGCTACGCTCGACGATATTCTGCCGGAAGCATTTGCCGCAGTACGCGAAGCGGCCAAGAGGACTCTCGGCCAGCGGCATTTCGACGTGCAGCTTCTGGGGGGATTGGCGCTCTATCATGGCGGCATCGCCGAGATGAAGACCGGCGAAGGCAAGACTCTGGTCGCCACTCTGCCAGCATATCTCACGGCGCTCGAAGGGAGGGGCGTGCACGTAGTGACCGTGAATGATTATCTCTCGCGCCGCGATGCCGCCTGGATGGGACAAATTTATAATTACCTCGGTCTCTCGGTCGGCGTATTGAATGACCAGCTCTCGTATCTCTACGACGAATCCCATACTTCAAAGAAAGCAGATGAGGAAAGAGATGTGGAAGGCTCTTTCCAGGTTGTTTACGAATTTTTGAGGCCGGTCAACAAGCAGGAAGCGTACCGCGCCGACATAACTTACGGCACCAATGTCCAGTTCGGCTTCGATTATCTTCGTGACAATCTGGTCTACGACGAGCGGTATCTCGTCCAGCGCGATTACCACTACGCTATCGTCGACGAAATAGACTCGATTCTCATAGATGAAGCGCGAACGCCCTTAATCATTTCCGGCAACGTGGGTTCGGCCGGAGAACTTTATACCCGCTTCGCGAAAATTGCCGCCTCTCTCGATGAAGGAAAGGATTACGCGGTCGACGAGAAGCTCAAAGCCATTTCTCTCACTGACGATGGCATAAACAAGGCCGAGAAACTTCTCGGCATAGAGAATATTTATACCGAAGGCGGCATAAAATACGTCCATCATCTCGAAACCGCCGTCAAGGCAAAGGCGCTTTATCACAAGGACAAAGAGTATGTCGTAAAGGGCGACGAAGTCGTGATTGTCGACGCGTTTACCGGCCGTTTGCAGCCCGGCCGGCGTTGGTCGGAGGGGCTTCACCAGGCGATTGAGGCGAGGGAAGGGGTGAAGATTAAGGAGGAATCGAGGACTTACGCCTCAATTACCTATCAGAACTTCTTCCGCATGTACAAGAAACTTTCCGGCATGACGGGCACCGCCACCACTTCCAAAGAGGAGTTCTACAAAGTTTACGGACTTGAGACTTATGTCATTCCCACCAATAAGCCCGTGGCGAGAATCGACCATGGCGACCTGATTTTCCAGACCCATGCCGGCAAGATGAAAGCGGTGGCGAAAAAGGCCAAAGAGCTTAATCAAAAAGGCCAACCGCTCCTAATTGGCACGGTTTCAATTGAACACAACGAACTTCTTTCGGAATATCTCAAGAATGAAGGCATCAAGCACGTGGTTTTGAATGCCAAAAATCACGAGCAGGACGCGCAAGTCTACGCCCAAGCCGGACAGAAGGGGTCGGTGACGGTAGCCACCAACATGGCCGGCCGAGGCGTGGACATCAAACTCGGCGGCAACCCCTCGACGCAGGAGGAGTATGAGGAAGTGAAAAGTCTCGGCGGTCTCTTCGTCCTCGGCACCGAGCGCCATGACGCCCGCCGCATAGACAACCAGTTGCGGGGGCGAAGCGCGCGCCAGGGCGACCCCGGTGAGACGCAATTCGTAGTTTCTCTCGAGGATTCGCTGATGCGCATCTTCGCCGTCGATGCCATAAAGAGCATGATGGGCCGTTTCAATATTCCCGAAGACGAGCCAATAGAGAACAAGCTCATCACGAGCTCTCTCGAGAAGGCGCAGGAAAAGATTGAGGGCTTCAACTTCGACGCAAGGAAGCACGTGCTTGAGTTCGACGATGTGCTGAACTTCCAGCGAAACATCATTTACGGCAAGCGAAGGAAGATTCTCATTGGCGGGAAAGCTGAAATCGAAGAATATTTGAAAGAAAATAAGATTGAGAGGGAATTGCCCTTGGATCGCCCGGAAGTGCTCGAAATAATGAGGAGAATTATTCTCCAGACCATAGACCTCTTCTGGGTGGACCATCTCGAAATGATGGAGTACTTGCGCGGGAGCGTGAATCTGCGCGCTTACGGCCAGCGCGACCCTCTGGTCGAGTACAAGAAGGACGGTCTGCGCTTCTTCCGCGAAATGGAAATGTCGATTGCCCGGCAAATCGCCGAATTCGTGGCGGCGCTTGATTTGGAAGCTTTGATAGCAGCGGCAGATTCTGCGATGAAAGAAGAACCAATTACGTCCGTTGGTTCAGAAACACGGGTCGCTGCTAAAAGCAGCATCGGAAGAAACGACCCGTGTTTCTGTGGTTCCGGAAAGAAGTGGAAAAACTGCGGTCTCAAGAATACCACAGAGCATCAGGAGCGCATGGCTAAGGTAAGATAATCCTATGCAAGAAGCTCTCGACATACTCAAGGCGATAAACAGCGTGGTGCTTGAGCCCAATCTCACGAGCGCCGTCGTCATCCTCATCTTCGCTTTCGCCAACGAGCTTCTTGTCGTGGTGCCTTACGCTCTTATTCTCTCAGGACAGCTCCTGTTCCTCAATGAGGCCGTAACACCCGCCCTCTTGGCGAAACTTCTGGTCTTTGTGGCGGTGCCCGTTGGTCTTGGCAGCACCTTGGGCACAATGGCCTTCTACGGCCTGGCCTATTTCGGCGGTAAGCCGGCCGTCAACAAATACCATAAGTATCTGCACTTTTCCTGGAATGACGTAGAGAAAGTCAGCACCCGTTTCAAGGGAGTTTGGTACGACGAAATAATTTTTCTACTGCTTCGCGTGGTGCCGGTCCTGCCGTCTATGCCGCTTTCTCTCGTCGCAGGATTCTTCAGGATGCGTTTCTGGCCATACTTCGTCTTAACTGCGGTGGGTCTGATTGTCCGCATGCTACTCACTCTTCTGCTTGTCGGTGTCGGCGTCGGCGGTCTGTCGGGACTCATGCTTTTGATTTATAATAACTAATCATGAACAAGAAAATTATCTGGGTCATAGTGCTTCTAGCGGCGGTCGGCGGTTTGGTTTGGCTCATAAGGACTCCCGGCAAGCCGGGTGAGCTCGACGCTTTCGCGCAGTGCATCAAAGACAGCGGCGCCAAGTACTACGGCGCATTTTGGTGCCCCAACTGCAAGAATCAGGAAGCGCGCTTCGGCCGCTCGGCCAAACTCCTGCCCCGCATCGAGTGCTCGACCCCGGACGGCAAAGGCCAACTGCCGGTTTGCCAGGAGGCTAAAATTGAGGGATATCCTACCTGGGACTTCCCCAATGGCACCAGACAAACGGGCAACCTGCCTCTTGAGACTCTGAGCGAGCTTACCAACTGTCTGTTGCCACAATAAAATGATTGAGACGATTAGAATCACTCTGCCTTACCTCGCGCTGTTTTCCCAAATCTTCTTGGCGGGGCTGTTGCTCCTGGTGATTTTCCGGGATTCTTTCGGCAGAGGCGCGGTGAATTTCATCGGCAAACATGCTCTCGTCCTCGGTTTCCTCATCTCTCTTGCCGCCATAGCCGGGAGCCTGTTTTACTCGGAAGTGATAGGGTATGAAGCCTGTGTCCTCTGCTGGTGGCAGAGAGTCTTCCTCTACCCGCAGCTTGTCCTCTTCGCCATAGCTTCCTGGAAAGACGAAAGGTCGGTCTTTGCCTACTCTGTTGTCCTGTCGGCGCTTGCGGGCGTTATAGCGGCCTACCAGACATATGTCTATATGGGAGGTGCGTCTCTTCTGCCCTGCACGGCGGCGGAAGGCGCCTGCTCGAAGATTTACGTCAAAGAGTTCGGTTACATTACCATCCCCGTCATGTCACTTACTCTGGTGCTCTACTATTTCCTACTCGCCTGGATAAACAAAATTTACAGAAATGAGAATCGTAACGCATAACGGGCATTTCCACACAGACGAGCTCATGGCCGTCTCAGCGCTTCTCTTGAAATATCCGGAAGCGGAAGTGGTGAGAACAAGGGATGAAGAGATTATCAAATCGGCCGATATCGTCGTCGATGTGGGTCAAGTGTATGATCCGAAAATTTTCCATTTCGACCACCATCAATCCGAAGGGGCCGGGAAAAGAGATAACGGCATTCCCTACGCTTCTTTCGGATTAGTTTGGAAACAATATGGTGAGGAGCTTGCTGGAGGAGAAGAGGAAGCAAAAATAATAGAGGAAATGCTGGCCACGCCGGTAGATGCCGGCGATAACGGTATCAATTTCTATAAACCGCTGTTCGGGGAAGTCCACGAGTATTCGCTGGGAGATTACTTTGAATCTTTTACCGCCGGCGTGGAATCTTTGGAAGATTATGACAGGGTCTTTTTTGAAGTTCTGCCTCTAGCCCGGGAATTGCTCGAAAGAGAGATAAACATAGCGCATCGGACGGTAAGTGATAGGCGGGAGATAAAAGAAATTTACGAAAAGAGCGAGAACAAGAATATTATTACCTTGCCAAAATATTTGCACTGGAAAAAGGCTCTGATTCCGACCGAAGCTCTGTTTGTTGTTTATCCGCGGCCGGAAGGGAAGTGGGGGACGCAGGCCGTGCCAAAGGGTCTGAATAGTTTTGAAAACAAGAGAGATTTTCCCGCCGCCTGGGCCGGACTTTCCGGAAGCGGGTTAGCTAGCATATCTGGAGTGGCAGACGCCATCTTTTGCCACAAAGAAAAGTTTCTTTGTGTTGCCTTAAGTCGTGAGGGTGCCGAAAAGCTTGCGGAAATCGCTCTTAACTCATAAGGTATACAAATGCTTATAGACGATATTAGTCTCCATCTCAAAGCCGGGCGCGGCGGCAATGGCGTTGTCCGCTGGCGGCACGAGAAGGGCAAGGACAAGGGCGGCCCTTCGGGCGGCAACGGCGGCAAGGGCGGCGATGTCTATGCTTTGGCAGTGCGGGATATCGGGATTCTAGCAAGCTATCGTAATATCAAGGAATTCTCTGCCGGCAGAGGGGAAGACGGCCTGAAGGATTCAAAGCAGGGCGGGGAAGGCGAGAATACCGAAATCAAGTTCCCAGTCGGATCGCGCCTGACCAATCTTGCCTCCGGGCATGTAATAGAACTTCTGAAGGAAGGAGAAAAAGTTCTGCTCCTGAAAGGCGGCCGGGGAGGCCTGGGGAACGAGCATTTCAAGGCCTCAACCAATATCCGGCCCAAAGAATCTACGCCGGGCGAAGAAGGCGATGAAGCCGATTTCCATATCGAGCTTCTGCTCATTGCTGATTTCGGTCTCATCGGTCTGCCGAATGCCGGCAAATCAAGCCTTCTGAACGCGCTTACGAATGCCCGCTCCAAGACGGGCTCTTACCCCTTCACGACGCTCGAGCCTGGCCTGGGCGAGTTCTATGGGAGGATATTAGCCGATATCCCGGGGCTTATCGAGGGCGCTGCGGAAGGGAAGGGGCTTGGGCACAAATTTCTTAGACATATCGAACGCACTAAAACACTCATACACTGCGTGTCGGCGGAGGCAGCTGACCCACTGGGAGATTATCGGATTGTGAGAAAGGAACTCGAGCTTTATAATGAAGCAATAGCGAAAAAGCCGGAAATAATAGCGCTCACAAAGACGGACGCTGTATCCGAATCCGAAATTAAGGAAAAGGCGGCGCTCCTGAGCAAGTCTGGCAAAACCGTGATTACCTTTTCGATACTCGACGACAAGCTGATTGCAAACTTCAAAAAATGGATTACAAACTGACAGTAGGGCTCGAAATTCACGCCGAATTGAAGACGCGGACGAAAATGTTCTGCGACTCCAAAAACGACCCGGACGAGAAGAGCCCGAATGCCAACATCTGCCCCGTCTGCATGGGCTATCCCGGCACTCTGCCTGTTATCAACAGAGAAGCGGTGAAATCTATCCTTCGTTTGGGCGTTGCCGTAGGCGGCAAGCTCGCTGACTATGCGGAATTCGACCGTAAGAACTACTTCTACCCCGATATTCCCAAGGGCTATCAGATTTCTCAATACAAGCATCCTCTCATCTCTGGTGGGGAGCTTTCGGGGGTGAAGCTCACCAGAATTCATTTAGAAGAAGATACAGCGCGTTCTACTCACGACAAGGGCGAAGAGAGTTTGGTTGATTTCAACCGAGCAGGGGTTCCCCTCATGGAACTTGTGACTGAGCCCGTCATCCATAGTGCCGAAGAAGCGGCAAGCTTCGCCAAGGAGCTCCAACTCCTTCTCCAGTATCTCGGTATCTCGGAAGCCAATATGGAGAAAGGCGAAATGAGAGTCGAAGCCAATGTCTCTGTCTCGAAAACCAGCGATTTCGGTACAAAAGTAGAGGTCAAGAACCTTAACTCCTTTCGTGCGACTGCTAAGGCCATAGACTTTGAATACAAGAGGCAAGTCGAACTTATAGATAAAGGGGAGAAGGTGGCCCAGGAGACCCGCGGGTGGGACGAGAACGCCGGAGAAACCTTCTCACAGAGAGCCAAGGAAGAGTCTCATGACTATCGCTACTTCCCTGACCCGGACCTGCCGAAGCTTTTTATAAAAGAGATTCCAGAGTTTTCCGAAGAAAATTTGAAGGCCACTCTGCCTGAATTGCCGTGGGATAGAAGACGAAGGCTTCTAAACCTAGGCGTATCTCCGGAGCATGCCGAGATTTACGTAACCCAGCCGGAGTGGGGGACTTACTTCGGAGAAGTAAGTCAGACTCTTAAAGAACCAGAGTTAATCATCACGGCATCCAATTACATCACAAGCGAACTCAAAACACCGATAGACGCAAATGAGTTTGCAGAAACTGTTCGCATGATTGGAACGGGGGAGATATCATCTAAGGGCGCAAAAGAAATTTTGAAAATTCTCCAGGCTCAGGGCGGCGAAGCGAGAGCTATCGCGGAGAAAAATAATTTAATGCAGATAAGTGATAGGGGACAGCTCCAGAAATTCGCCGAAGAAGCCGTTACCGAAAACAAAGAAGCCCCGATACAGTTCCTGGTGGGGCAGGTGATAAAGAAGTCCGGCGGCCGGGCGAATCCCGCAATTGCGCAGGAGTTACTCCTCGAGATGCTGAATCGTTAATTTCTTGATTTGCTTCCTGGCGTTCGACTTATCCGTGCCACTTTCAATATCTTCGATAATGTGTTCCAATGAGGAAAGCTTGTAAACGCGGTAATTGTTCATAGGATGCCGCTGGGCGCGGAATTTGCCGGACTTGTCCCAGTTCCTGAGGGTCAGCGGAGATACACCAAGTATCTCCGCTGCCTCCTTGATGGAAAAGTAGAGTTCTTTCATAAACATTACTAATTTATCACATGTGTTAATATGTACAAGTATGCAGAAAGCAAAGATATTATCAGTGTTTATAGTCGCTTTCATTGCTGCCGTTCTCATTCGGACTTTTGTGATGGAGGGATTCATTGTGGTGGGAGCTTCGATGGAGCCAGCTATCAAGAGCGGAGACTACGTCTTCGTAAATAAACTCGCGTTCATAAAAAGTGAGCCGAAACGCGGAGACGTGGTGGTGGCAAGTCCGCGCGGAGGCAATAAAAAACTTATAAAAAGAATCATCGGCCTGCCGGGGGAGCGTGTTTCCATAGAAAACGGCAAAGTAGTTATCAGAGCCGGCAGACTTGATGAGGGAGAAATACTCGCGGAAGCGTATCTCGGAGAGGGCCAGACCTCTTCCACAACAGGCATCTCTTTAATCAAACTGGACCTAGAAGAGTATTTCGCTCTGGGGGATAACCGCATGGTAAGCATTGACTCCAGGGAACTTGGCCCAGTCGATGAGTGGGATATAAAGGGGAAAGTCATCGGAAGTCTCAATTTAATGCACTTTAGGTATAAAGGTTTTTAAATCTTTTAGGTACGAATTAGTAAGGTTTATAAGACTTCACATAGGTGAAGTCTTAAATTTTTAAGCCTCAATTTTACAATTTACATTGAATTTTTAATGTTTAATTTACGAAAGGGGATTCTTCTTGAAAATTGAAAACTGAAAATTGAAAATTATCGCAAAATTGTCCCCAGATTTTTGATTTTTTGCAATTGCCCAAATGTATAATAAATACAACGTGAAAGACGAACCGATACAGGATATCGGCATTCCGAAAACCAAAGAAGAAAAGCCCAATGAAGCTCCAAAGTGGCTTTCGATGTCTGAAGCCGCGCTTCTCACTCCTTACAGCGCGGAATATTTGAGTCTGCTCGCCAGGAAGAAAAAAATCGCTTCGAAGAAAATCGGCAATGCCTGGTACACGACGAAACAGGTGCTCGATGATTACATGCAGAGGCAAATGGTGCGCTCGCAACTCACGAACGGCAACCCGCATGAAATAAGCGCGACAGTGCAATCCGAGCTTGAGCCGAGGCACACTTACGGCCAGGACATAAGAAGATACCGGCTCGAGCAGGAGCTCGCGGGTGGCGGCATAGAACACGTGGAGCGCGCGCTGGAAAAAGTTCTTGATAAAAAAATCAGAGAAACATCGGCGATGGAATTGCCGGAAGAAAATAAAATCCGCCGGCATTTCAGAATTGTCACTTCAAGCAAAGTACTCGTGGCGGTCACGCTCGCCGCGATTCTTATCTTCTCAATTCTGCCGGTGCCGGTCGTATTCTCTTTCGTCTCGAGGTCGGTTGAATACGCGCGGGAAGCCTTAAACGATGCTAATACCGTTTTGGGCTTTCGCCCCGGCACTCACGCCAATGAAATACTTCTTCTCGATAAGGAAGGCAACATCTCCATCATGGGCCATATCGAGACCGAGGGGCAGTTCCGCTCGTTCGCGGCGCAAGGCATCGCGCCGATAGTGGTGGATTCAACTACCACGGCGACCAACTTATCCGCCGATCTGTTGGATGGACATTCCGCCGAGGAGTTTACGCTTGCCTTTGTAACCAAGAACGGCAACATGACGACGGAAGATGTCATTCTGGATGGCAACGCGGAGGTTGGAAAGACGCTTATGGTCAAAGGGGCCACCAAGCTGCTCTCCACTCTGGAAGTGGGAGGCAAACTCAAGGTCTTCGGCAACGCCGAGTTCCGGCAGGCTATCAATGTCTTAGGCCCGGCCTATTTCGAAAGCTTGGTCACTCTTGCCAGTGACGCGAAAGTGGGCGGGAGCATGGACATTGAAGAGAATCTTACCGTGCGCGGGAACCTAAATGTGAAGAAAAACATTTCCGCCCGCGGGAGCATCGAGTCGGCCAGCGCCATTACCGGGAGAAGCGGCTCATTCGGTTCGCTCGGGGTAAACGGCAGTTTATCTGCTGGCGGCAAAATTGTCCTCGGCAACTCCGGGGATGTCCTGACCATTGATTCTAAAAATGTCACTCTCGACAGCAATGGCAACGCTGCCTTCGACGGTTCTGTCAGCGCGGCTGGATTTGGCGGAACTAATCTGGAGGTTACCAGCGCGACGAGCACGAATTTCTATACCGAGAGCCTTACCGTTCTTTTAAGTACCTTTACCTCTATTGTCGCCGATGACATGACCGTCGGGGCTCTTACTGCAACTAACGCCACCACAACTAACGCCACCACAACTAACGCCACTTCGACAAATCTCTACTCATCTTCACTTGACGCCGACAACGCTGACTTGACTGAGCTCTTATTTATCCACGCCACTGGCACGGCGGCCACGACCACCAATTTATTCTCCACCACCGGCACCTTCGACGACCTCTACGTCAACGACTATCAGCAGAATGACGGCACCTTCCTCATCAACTCCAGCGTGGCGACCGGGGACATCTTCGCTGTCAATGACAGTGCCATTACCTCTGGTACTCTTATCCACCAAACGCTTACGGCCAACGCCGGCAATGGCCAGGTATCGTATGGGCAAACGATTGATTTGGTTGACTCAACTTCGGCGGGTGGCGGATATTCCGCTTTTTCCATCAACCTCTCCGGTTCTGGTACCGGCTCGGGTTCGAAAACCCTTCTTTCTCTAAGTCCGGGCGGAAGCAACCAGGTGGTTTTCGACTCTGCCGGAGCTTTCCGCCCGACAACGGATGTTTCCTCGAACACGAATTCCGTCGGCTCACCCTCTTACTACTGGAAGAATGGCTACTTCGATACCATTACCGCCAACAACCTCTCCGGCACTGTCGTGTCCGGTGCCACCTCAAACAATACCTGGACCGTCGGCTCGACAGAGACGGGCGACGCTTATAAAGCGCTTATCTTCCAGAGGAACTCCGGTTCGGGGAACGCACTTTTCCAGTGGGATGCCGGAACCAATGATTTGCGTTTTCTCTCCGTCAATTATCCTTTCAACGCCACTTACACCGTTGATGATTCATCCATCAGTACCACAGCCAATCTCTACTCCGGACTTCTCACCAATAACACCACTGCCGGTACCCAGAAGCTTTTGTCCTTGACTAACACGGGCACAGGGACGACAGAGAATGGTATTTACCTCAACAACACCGGTACCGGCACGACAGCCATTGAAGTGGCCGGAACCTGGACCAATGGACTAATCATCCCGGCCACAGCCGGCAATGTTGGCATTGGCACCACCACCCCGAACAACAAGCTGGACATCTACTCCACCACCAAATCAGCCATCGGTTTCTCCGGCGCCTCCGGTACTACATACAAATGGACCATGGGCATGGATGTAACCAACGGCGGGAGATTCTCAATCGCATCTTCGACTGCTCTCGGCACGACAGACCGATTCGTGATCGATGGGAATGGGAATGTGGGCATCGGGACCACTGTGCCGGGCAAAAAATTGGAAGTCAGTGTCGGAACCGCCAATGAGTATCCTTTGCGGATTAATTCCTCAAGCGGCTACACGATAGATATTGGAGCTTTAAATGCCACCTATGCTCATTTTGATACCAATACTGCTGCCGGCTTCTATTTTTATGACAATGTGACAACCGGCGGAAGCTTCAACGGTCCCGGCACCGGTCTTACCGGGACAGCGGCGAGTTTAAATATCGGGGGCAGTGCCGGAACTGCGGGCACAGTAACCACAGCTGCCCAACCAGCCATCACTTCTGTCGGGACATTAACCTCAATAACAACCTCCGGGCCAATATACCGCAGTGCGGCGGGCGCCGGTTATTTGAATGGCCAATACGCTACTGTCGAAGGCGCTGGGAATACGTCAGGCGCGATTTATTCTATCGGCGGTTCTTATGTCCCTGGGGCAGGAAATTTGGGAAATATGTATGGCATCGGATTTGGGTACAGTGGCGGAACCGCAGGTATCACCGCCACAAACGCCCCGATAAATAATTGGGGCTTGTATGTGGCTTCGGGCGGAACACCTACGATTTTTATGTCGTCCGACACAGGGAATATCTATATAAATGGGAGTTATAACGGCGCTGGCACCGGTCTTACCGGGACAGCGGCAAGTTTAACAGTTGGGAACGCAACTAATGTGACCACCACTATTGGTGGATTGAGAATCGCTCATTATAACCGAGGCGATCCTTATGGGGTCGACGGAGCCAACCCCACATATGATACCGGTGCCATGGGTAGAAGTACTCAAGGCCCGAATGAAGTCTTTACCAACGGCCGTTCAGGATTTATAGATACTTGGGGGGGCACAGGTTATCCCGGCAGCCCAGCTACTACTCACGTCCAAGGATTCCAAACAATGCACTATTCTGGTGGCTACGGCATACAAATAGCTGGTCAGTATGACCAGGACAAGGTCTATGTCAGGCAGGCCACGGCCGGTACATTGCGAGATTGGCGGCTCTTGCTTGATAGCGGGAACTATGGCGGTTATTCTGCTTTCTCTGGCGCAGTTACCGGCGGCACCTACAACGGCCAGACCATATCTTCCACGGCGAACTTTACTGGTACGTTAAACTCTGCCGGCGCCATGTCAGCTTATTCTTATTCTGGTAACTCGAACGTTGCCGGCACTGGCAATGCCAGTTACCATCCAAGCGGTATATATAGCACTGGCACCAACTGGCTATACGGTACGATGTATCTCAATAACAATGTTATTTCAGATGCCGGAACATACAACGGACAGACGATTTCATCGGCAGCGAATTTCACGGGAACTATGGCAGTTGCAAGTACTGTCACTGGTGGCACCTACAACGGCCAGACGATTTCATCCGCGGCGAACCTTACAGGAACCTTGGCTGTTGGGAGCCAGACGAATATTACTGGTAATCAATTTTATTGTTCATCTGGTGGTACGTGTTATTTCAATAGTAGTGGCACTGGTGTCACATCTATTGGTAATGGCACTTCAGGTAAGACGGTTTATATCAATAATGCGCTTCAGCCTAGTACGGATAACGCCTTTAACGTCGGAGACTCCACGCACCGTTATGGCTGCTATTACTACGTCGCTAATACCATCGGAACCTGTGTTTCTGACGAAAGACTAAAATCAGATATCAGGTCGCTCACATACGACGATGCTTTGTATAAGATATCCAAACTTCAGCCTAGAGCATTCTCATATAAAGATGATCCCAACCACAATACCAATCACGGTCTCATTGCTCAGGAAGTGTTGGGTGTGGCGCCGGAGCTGGTCGTGACGGGAGACGACGGGTATTACAAGCTTAGCTATGGCGATATCCAGTGGCTGGCAATAGAGGCGATGCAGGAACTCTACGCGCAACTGATGGATATTAAAGCGACAGTTCTCGCCTTCGCCGACAGGTTCGTTTCGCGAGAAATTGTTGCCACCGAGAAGCTCTGCATCGGCGCGACCTGCATGAACGAACTGCAACTCAAAAGCTTGATAGAGAAGTCTGGTGTTGTGACGTACGCGGAGACGATGGATACGACTGATACGGCGACAAGTACCGATACAACTACGGCAAGCATAGTAGATACTACAGCTAGCTCGACGCCAAGTACGACTGACACTGCGACCTCGACACCGCCAGTGATAACAGAGCCAGCAGCCACTTCTACCGAGCCGGTAATTGCTGATACAACAGCTACTTCAACCGAGCCGACGGCTGATACGGCGACGAGTACCGAACCGGTAGCGACGACTCAATAGGACTTATAGGACCTATAAGACTTATATGACTTACAAAAAAGAAGAGAATCTAATCCAACCCCATGGTGGTTACCGGAAACTCCTATCTTTTCAGATGGCAAGCATCGTATATGACTTGACCGTGGAATTCTGCAAAATCTATATGACCTATAAGACCAATATGTCTAATAGGACTGTTGACCAGATGATTCAGGCGGCGCGCTCCGGCAGACAAAACATAGCCGAAGGTTCGCAAGCGTCCGGCACTTCCCAGAAGACTGAACTCAAACTTATAAATGTCGCGCGCTCCAGTCTCGAAGAACTGCTACTGGATTACGAAGATTTCTTGAGACAGCGCAAACTGAAGCAGTGGAGTAAGGACAATTTACAAGCTCGTGAAGTGCGCGAACTTGCCTATAAGACTAATAGGTCCTATATGACCTATGAGACCTATATGTCAAATCCGGAAATGGCGGCGAATATGCTCATTTGTCTGATTCACCAAGCGAATTATCTGCTCGACCGGCAAATCGCTGTGCTTGAGAAAAATTTTATCGAGAAAGGAGGATTTACCGAGAGGATGTACAAGATTAGAAAACAAAACCGCTCCGGTTTTTGACCGGAACGGTTTCGGGTGTCTATAAGCCGAATTCTGTCAGTTTGTAGTTTGTGCTACGCACTGGATAGTTATTTATCTGGGACCAATATCGCTATTGGCCTCTAGCGGCACTCTCCACTTCGCATAAAGCTACGCGGAGCACGGCCTTGCATTCGGGTAAGAATTTTGCCGTTTCACTTCCGGCTTGCGCCGGAACTCGTCTCTGTTCGCATCTCTAGAATTGCTCCCGGCAGGCGTTACCTGCTACCCTTGACCTCTCTGTGCATATGCGGCAGAGGGGTCTGAATGTTCGGACTTTCCTCCCCAGTTTTACCTAGGGCAACTACCCGACACCAACTCAATTATATGCTAAAATAAGGGTATTAACAAGAGCCGATTATAAGCATTTTTTACCATGCAACAGAGCCATAAATTAAGTTTCTACGTTATTCTCGCGACGGTATTTTTGCTTCCCTTATTCTTTATCCCCGGCGGAGCGCTTGCGATAGGCCTGGCCAAATCGGCGATACTTATTTTCGGCGTGGTGTTGGGCACACTCGTCTTCACTTACGAACTCTGGGGCGAAGGCAGGTTTCTTATGCCGAAGCACGCGATTATGGCCGCGGTCGCGGCGCTGCCCTTGGTCTATCTCCTCTCCGCGCTTCTCGCCACGCCGTCATCGTTCTCTCTTTTCGGATACGGCTTTGAAGCGGGAACCTTCGGCTACATGCTTCTCGGTACCGTTCTGCTTGTTCTCATCTCTTCGGTCTTCGCCGATACTTCCCGCATTCTCCAGGCGTTCTCGGCATTTTTCATATCCTTCGCGATTCTCTCGGTTTTCGTGGCGATAAAGATTATTCTCGGCGGCGACGCGCTCTCCCTCGGCAACTTCTTCGGCAATACGGGCAATCCTCTCGGCAATTGGACCGACCTCTCCGTGGCTATGGGCCTGGTAGCTCTGCTCTCGGCTCTCACTATCGGCATGATTCCCATGAAGCCTCTGGCGCGCGGTGTTCTCTACATTGCTTTCTTTCTTTCCGCGGCGCTTTTAATAATCTTAAGTTTCTCGGCGAGCCTCGCTCTAGTCCTTGCATCCTCCTTCGCGCTTGTCTTCTATATGCTTAAAGCGGAGAAGCGCTATGGTTTGTGCGCCATCTCCGTCGTTCTGCCCGTTTTTCTCGGACTTATCTCTCTCGTCTTTCTCGTTAACCCCAACATATCAGGAGACAAGACTTTGTCGAGCGTTGTATCGGAAACTTTCGGCGTAAACAATACGGAGGTGAGGCCCTCGCTCTCCGCGACTCTCAGCATTTCGAAGGCGGTGCTCTCGCAGGTGGCGCTTCTCGGTTCCGGACCCAATACTTTCGGACGGGACTGGCTCATATACAAAGACGCTCAGGTCAACGCAACTCCGTTCTGGGGAGTAGCATTTCCAACCGGCGTCGGTTTCCTGCCGACGCAAATTGCCACCACCGGCATCCTCGGCAGCGCTCTCTGGCTTGCGTTCTTCGTGCTATTCATCACCCTGGGCGTCAAGACGCTAAGCCGCTTGCCCGAGTCCAGAGCCGAACGCTTCACCGCCGTATTCTCTCTCCTCGCCGCCGCGTTTCTCTGGGCGGCAAGCTTCGTCTACGCTCCCTCCGGCACAATGCTCGTCTTTGCCTTCGTCTTCACGGGACTATTTCTTGCCTCCATTCTCCACGCGGGGATTGTGCCCGGATATCTTCTCGACCTGAAGCGGTCGTCCTCGGCCCGTTTAGCGAGAACCGTTGCAATCGCTCTGGTGGTTATCGGCGCTCTAGCTATCGGCTGGGTCGGATACGGCAAGACGGTTGCCGCGTACCACTTCAATAAAGCGGTGAAGCTCTCGAACGTGGACGGTACTCCGCTTGCGAAGATTGAAGAATCTCTGAACAAGGCGATTAAAGTTTCTCCGGAAGACATTTATTTCGTAGCGCTGTCGAGGCTGAACTTCAGCCGCGCCCAGATGGCGGCGAACTCCGCCACAGGCACTCCGGAAGAGAACAAAGCCGTCTTCGACGAATCTGTGAAGCGCAGCATCGAGGCCGCCCGTCTCGCGGTGAGTCAGAATCCGGGAGGCTTCGAGAATTGGGCGGCGCTCGGCGGTATTTATAGCGCTCTCGTGCCCAAGCCGATTATGCTTGAGGGGGCTTACGAAAGCGCTCTCTATGCTTACAACGAAGCGGCCAGAAGGAATCCTTCGAATCCCGAACTGCCGCTGCTCTTTGCCCGTCTGGAACTCAATAAGGGCGACATAGACAAAGCCCGTTCATACATCAGAAATTCGATAGCCCTGAAGGAAGATTACGCGGACGCTTATATTATGCTCGCTCAGCTTGAAGAGATGTCGGGCAACACCACTGCCGCCATCGCTTCTGCGGAAAAGCTCGCGATTCTTCTGCCGGACAACGCGGGTATCCACTTCGAACTGGGACTGCTCAAGTATTCTTCCGGTAATTATGACGGCGCCGCGTCCTCCTTCAACAAGGCGCTCGCGCTCTCCAAGGATTACGCCAATGCCAAGTATTATCTGGGCTTGTCGCTTGCTCATCTCGGCCGCTTCGCCGAGGCGCAAAGCACACTCGAAGAACTCCTGCCAGGGAATTCCGACAATGTCGACCTTATCGCCGCGGTTGAAGCGGTGAAGAAAAACAAGATTCCTCCTGAGCCCAAACAGACCACCGCTTCTCAAAACCAGTAACCGATGGTCAAGAAGTTTTTAGTTTTCTACCGGGGACTTCTGGACAAAGAAGTCGCGCATATCAACCAGGCGGCGCTCTTGCTTGGCCTTTTCGCCTTTCTTTCTCTGGTGCTGGCTTTTCTGCGCGACAGGTTTCTGGCGCATGTCTTCGGAGCGGGAACCGAACTTGACATCTATTACGCGGCTTTCCGCATACCGGATTTCATTTTCGTGACCGTGGCTTCGGTAGTTTCGCTCTCGGTGCTTGTGCCCTTCATCATCGAGAAAGAAGGGCAGAGCCGGAAGTCTCTGCGGGAATTCATCGACAGTATTTTCTCCTTCTTCTGCATCTTGATTGTCACCGTGTCCGTCGCGGCATACTTCCTTATGCCTACTGTGGCGGGCATCCTCTTTAAAGGAATGAAGCCGGAGGCGCTTGAGAAGCTCATCTCTCTATCGCGCCTCATGCTTCTCTCGCCCATACTTCTCGGATTCTCGAATCTCTTCGGCTCGCTTACGCAGGCTTTCAACCGTTTCGCCATCTACGCGCTCGCGCCCCTTCTCTACAACCTCGGCATTATTCTCGGTATTGTCTTCCTGGGAGGGGAGATGGGTTCGTACGGTGTCGCCATAGGCGTTGTCCTCGGAGCGCTTCTGCACGCTCTAATCCAGGTTCCGTTTCTGATAAAGTCCGGTCTCCTGCCTCGCTTCCGGCTGAACTTCGGCCGGCAGGCGCACTCGATGATTCTCAATGTTATGAAGATTTCCGTGCCGCGCACGCTCACTCTCGCCATGAGCGCCATCACCCTGCTTTTTCTCACATCCTTCGCTTCGCTTATGGGCGACGGGTCGATATCGGTCCTAACCTTCGCCGTGAATCTCCAGTCGGTGCCGCTCTCTCTCATCGGCGTTTCTTATTCTCTGGCCGCTTTCCCGACCTTGTCGCGCCGCTTCCGCGAGAATGACATGCAAGCGTTTGTGGAGCAGATGGCTACGACCACCCGCTTCATCATTTTCTGGTCCTTGCCTTTATCGGCGCTTCTTATAGTGTTCCGCGCTCAGGTGGTGCGCGTGGTCCTGGGTTCCGGCCTCTTCGACTGGAACGATACCAGGCTTACGGCCGCCGCCCTTGCTCTTTTTGTCGCTTCGTCGCTTTTCCAATGCCTTATGCTTCTCTTCATGCGTGGATTCTACTCGGCGGGGGAGACGAAGAAGCCATTCATCATCACTCTCTTCTCGACCTTGGCTCTCTTCGCCTCCGCCTACGGACTGGTGAAGCTCTTCTATGCTTCGGAAATTTTCCAATATTTCGTGGGAGTGCTTCTCAAGGTCGAGGACTTGCCGAGCATCTCGGTTCTGATGCTTCCTCTGGCCTTCACTCTCGGTACCGGGCTCAACGCGCTTCTCTTGTGGCTTGCCTTCGAACGCGGGTTCCCGGGATTCTCGAAGAGGGTGGTGAGGACTTTGTTTGAAACATTTTCCGTGTCGGTAATCATAGGGTACGCGGCGTACGTCTTTCTCGGTCTTCTGGAGCCGCTCTTCAACAACGAGACGCTCATCGGCCTCTTCTTCCAGGGCCTCTCTGCCGGACTTCTCGCCATGGCGGCCGGAGTGTTCGTCTTCGTCGGTCTGAAGAACAGAGAAATCGCCGATATCTGGAGTGTTGTCCGCGGCAGATTCTGGAAGGCGAAAGTAATTGCAACGGACCCAGAAATTGTATGAATAATATCCGCAATTTCAGCATCATCGCGCATATAGACCACGGCAAATCCACTCTGGCGGACAGGATGCTTGAAATTACCGGTACTATCGAGAAATACCGGATGAAGGACCAGGTACTCGACTCCATGGAACTTGAGCGCGAACGCGGGATTACGATTAAAATGCAGCCCGTCAGAATGAAGTATAAAAATTTTATTCTCAACCTTATCGACACACCAGGCCACATAGATTTTTCTTATGAAGTTTCCCGGGCGCTCTCGGCCGTGGAGGGTTCGATTCTCCTTGTCGACGCGACACAGGGAGTGCAAGCCCAGACACTCACGACCTTGGAGCAAGCCGCCGCAGCCGGACTTGCTATTATTCCGGTGATTTCGAAAATTGATTCGCCGCTCGCCAGGATTGAGGAGGCGGAAGAAGAGATAGAGAAGCTTCTGAATGTGAAGAGAAGTGAAATTCTCCGCGTTTCCGGCAAAACAGGGGAAGGCGTTGAGGAATTGTTGGAAGAAATTATCAAAAGAGTGCCCCCGCCCCGCTTGGCTGCACAACAGCTAAGTGATTTCCAGTCGCTGGTTTTTGATTTCAAATATTCAAGCCATAAAGGGGTAATCGTTTTTGTTCGGGTTTTCTCCGGCCGGGTTGGCAAGGGCGACAACCTCCGGTTCAAGGTCGCTGGCAAGAAGTTCAAGGCTCTTGAAGTCGGGACTTTTTTGCCTGAAGAGACTCCGGGGGAGTCTCTTCAGACCGGAGAAATTGGTTATATTGTGACCGGAATTAAAGAACCGGGTATTGCCTCCGTCGGAGACACTATCGCCGGGGGCGATAGTGTCGAGTCAGCCTTGCCCGGGTACGAATCCCCAAGGCCGGTCGTCTGGGCCTCCGTTTATCCGGAGAATCAGGACAATCTCAACGCTCTCCGATTATCGCTCGGCAAGCTGCGCTTGACTGATGCCGCATTCTCCTTTGAGGAAGAATCATCCGGAGTTCTGGGCAGGGGATTCCGTTGCGGATTCCTGGGCATGCTTCATCTCGAAATCATCACCGAGCGATTGCGCCGGGAATTCGGCTTGCCGCTGGTTATCACTCTGCCCTCCATCACTTACCGGGTTATATACAAGAACGGCAAGGAAGAAATGATTTATACGCCGTCTTTTTTCCCGGAGGAACATTTGTTAGACGTAATCTGGGAGCCGTGGATAATCGGGACGATAATCATGCCTCCGGATTATCTCGGCGAAGTAATCAAGCTTCTGCATGAATTTGAAGGAGAGAATCTTGGGTTTGGGACCCAAGGTTCTCAATCTACGCGCACCATGTTCCAGTTTCAAATGCCTCTGCGCGAACTCATGCGGGGATTCTTCGACCGGCTCAAATCAGCGACCTCCGGTTTCGGTTCAATATCATACGTTCTTGCCGGAGAAAGGAAGGCGGACGTGGCGCGCCTCGACATACTGGTGGCTGACGAAGCGGTGCCCGCTTTTGCCAAAGTGATTTCCAGAAAGCAAGTGGAAGCTGAAGCAGAAAAAGTCGTGGATCGACTTTTTCAAATATTGCCGCGGCAGATGTTTACCCTGAAAATTCAGGCCCGTGCGCTCGGACGCATCATTTCTTCCCGTACGCTCTCAGGGATGAAAAAGGATGTGACCCAGCACATGTACGGAGGTGACATCACCAGGAAAATGAAGCTCCGCGAGAAGCAAAAGAAAGGCAAGAAGAAAATGAAAGAGCGGGGCAGAGTGAATATTCCGCAGGATGTTTTTCTCAAGATGCTCAAGCAGGATTAGCGTCAGAGCGGGAAGTAAAGGAGGACCATGCTGACAGCTAGGAGAATTACCAGGATTTTCCAGGCGGTTTGGATTTTATTTCTGTGTCTTCTGTCGAATAGCATTGGCGATATGATAACATACCGTTATAAATGAAGGAACTGCGGCAAAGACAAAGGGTGAAGGAGCTTTTATACTCGTGGCCGGCGCTGGTACTGGCCGCTATTCTCGCCTTTTTCCTCGTCAAAGGCGCCGCCGGGCTTATGTTCAAGGAGCGGGAGAGTGCCCGACTTCTGGCCAACCTCGAATCCGAAGCCAAGGAGTCCGAAGCCAGGGAAGTGAAGCTCCGTGAGGGGATTGCCAGGCTTCAGACCGAGACAGGCATCGTGGAGGCAATCAGGGAGAAGTTCAGCGTTACGAGAGAAGGGGAGCACCTGGCTATCATAGTGGATGAACGGGCGGGGACCTCCACTTCCGCCGGTGAGAATGGGTCTTGGTACAAACGATTTCTCGATGCTATAATGTCGTTCTATGAAAAATAAAAAAGTTGAAATTTACTCGACTCCGACATGCCACTTCTGCCATATGGCCAAGGAATTTTTCCAATCGCACGGCGTGGAATACGCCGACTATAATGTGGCCGCTGATACGGAGAAGCGCAGGGAAATGATGGAGAAAAGCGGCCAGCTGGGTGTGCCCGTTATTATTATCGACGGCAAGGACCTTGTCATCGGTTTCAATGAGCCGGTGATAACGAAAGTTCTCGGTCTGTAAGTGTGCCCAGAGTCAGATTTGCACTGACGACCCTTCCCTCTTCAGGGGAATGCTCTACTAACTGAGCTATCTGGGCATTGAATCGAACAATTCTCTTACGCTGTTGTAATTCCTCAAGACGTCATCGAAATACGGCTGTAGGAAAATGTATCCTAGCACGAACGGCAGGATAACGATAACCAATTTTATGAATCCATAAATAGTCTGCCTCCTGGCCCTCGCCTGGATAGAACGAAGCATTTCATTATTCTCCTGCGCGAGCTTTACGGAACGTTCGAGAAGGTGCCTTTCTTCCGGATTCATTGGGGAAAATTATATCAAAATATGCTATATTTTCAACGCTCGCGAAACCGCCTGCCTGGCCGGTAGGCATGGCTCTCATAGCTCAATGGATAGAGCAAGTCCGTCCTAAGGACGAGATGTAGGTTCGATTCCTACTGAGAGCACCACTTGTTAGCGATAGTTATCGCTAACTGCCTCTGACTTTGAGCTTGGCCTGGCGGTTCTTGTCGACCTTGGGCAGGCGCAGTATGAGCATGCCGTATTTCTCGGAGGCTTCGGCTTCGTCCACATCTATCTCCTCCGGCAGACTGATAGTTCGGGAGAAAGCGCCCCAATAAAGCTCGCGATGGAGGTAATCCTGCTCCGTTACCGTCCTTTCCTCCCCGCGCTCGCCGCGGATAGTGACGGAATCGCGGGTGATTGCGACATCGAGGTCATCCGGCTTCACTCCGGCCACCATGGTCTTGATGACAATCTCGGACGGCGTGTTATATACGTCGACTGTGAGCTGTGCTTCCTCCGGTTCGTCGAAGATAGAAGGCTTGCCGCCTGAGCGCGAGACGGACACAGATTCCTCCATCTCCTCCTCGTCCTCGAGCCGCACCGCGCCGGTCAATCTTTCAAAGAAGCTTCGTTTGTTTTTCATGTGCTATTTAAAGTTTCCTAAACATTATAACTCATTATCTATTGGGTGCAATCCTTTTTGCTTTCTCGAAGGCCCAAATCAGGCCGATCGCTCCTATCCAGACGGAAACGAAGGCAAAAGCGGTGCCATTGCCGCCCATTTTGAGAATCAGGATATTGAAGGCGACGTGGAAAATGATGGCCATGAGGAGCGCTTTGCGCAGTTTCGCCGCTTGCACCTTTTTCGGCTTATAAAACGAGAAAGAGAGAGTTGCTCCGATGATGCCGGACGAGACTATGTGGAGCAAGCTCGCGCCGATGAAGCGCAGATTGCCGGTGATAAAGCCTGTGGTAAAATCTTCCCCCACCAAGGGCCCCAGTATGAAGAGCGTGTTCTCGAGAGCCACGAAACCGAGCGCCGCCGTGAGCATATAAATCAGCGGGTCGACGGGTTCATTGTCCTCTTTCGAACGCAGGCCTCCGAGCCAGGCCGCGCCGTACTTGAAAATTTCTTCGAGGATCGCCCAGAGGATGATAGCCGGCACGGTTGTGCCGGGGAGTAGCATCTCGACTCCTTTCTGGAACGGCAGGACGAAGACTACCGCGAGCATACCGAAAAGAAACGTGCGCGCGATGAGACCTCTCGGTTCGGGATTCTTCCTGTCCTCATGGAGCCAGAAGTCGAGCCAGAGCAGAGCCGGCACAATGCCGCCGAGAAACGCGTAAAAAATTGTTTCAGGATTCATAGGGCCAATTTTCCACCATTAATAAACTCTTTTTGCTTTTCAATTCCCCCCAAATCTCCTCGGTAATGAAAGGCATGAAGGGATGGAGCAATTTCAAAGAATTTTCAAGAATATAATAAAGCGTCGCTCCGTAATCCTCCTTGCCTTTGCTTTCTTCAAGAATCTCATCGGCGAAGCGGTGCCAGACATAGTGGTATATCTTCTCCGCCGCGATATAGAAGCGGTAATTGTCCATATCGGCGGTAATGTCCTTGGCCAGCGCCTCGAATTCCTCGACCAGTTCTTTCCTCAACTCGCCGGAGTTTTCTTTCGACAACACAAACCGGGCAATATTCCAGATCTTATTGGCGAAGTTTTTGTAAGCTTTGAGTTTGTCATTACTTAGCTTGCTATCAGAACCTGGACCTACTCCAACAATTAAGGCCATTCTTAAAGCATCTGTGCCATACTGATTGCCGATAGATACCGGGTCGACATTATCCCCCAGAGATTTACTTAACTTCTGACCTTTCTCATTTCTAACTAACCCATGCAGATAGACTGTTTTAAATGGAATCTCTCCCAGTAAGAATTGTGACATGAGTATCATTCGCGCCACCCAGAAGAAGAGGATGTCATATCCTGTTTCAAGTAGGTCTGTTGGGTGATAAGTATCCATATCTTTCGTCTGTTCTGGCCACCCCAAGGCAGAAAAGGTCCATAACCCAGAGGAGAACCAAGTATCAAGCGTATCTGGGTCTATGATACCGCTCGGAGGTATTTCCTTATCTGTTATGAAGGGAACAGTTTCTATCTGGTGAACCCCTGCGTAATTGAATATCCCGTTGCTTCTAACCCATTCCCACGACAGGTTGCCCTTGTCTACTAGTGTTTTAATAGCGTAAGCCTTTAATTGACTTGTGGTAGGCGTTCCGACATAATCCGTGTCAAGTATGAGTCTGTCCAGATCTTGTTCTGTTAGATTTACCTTAGTAGCGAAATCTGTTTTTTTGAAAATGACCACTGCTTCTCTATTAACATCCAGAGCAAGGTCACAATATATAGGTACCCTATGTCCATACCAGATTTGACGTGAAATATTCCAATCATGTAGATTGTTAATCCAGTTGAAGTATTCGTTCTCAAATCTTTCTGGAAGAATTTCTATATACTCACTTGCAACCGACTCATACATCAATTCTTTCAGTGATTTACCCCCTCTTGTTTGTATAGGTTTATTTACATCAACGAACCATTGTGTTTTTGGCAGAGGCTCAATAATTCCGCCTGTGCGTTCTGCAGTTGCAATATTTTGCTTAACATCCTCTTCTTTAATGAGAAGATTTTGTTCTTTAATCCAATTTATAATTTTCTCTCGAGCGGAAGACACTTTCTCACCGTAGAACATTGAGGTTCGGCGGCTAATCTGGGCATACTCGTTTATTACTTGAATCGAAGGTAGACCATGCCTCTTGGCGATTTCTGCGTCAATTTGGCTATGAGCCGGGGTTACTCCTAATGCTCCTGTACCAAATTCTGGGTCAACTGATTCATCAGCGACAATTTTTATGTTCAAATCAGCTCCGGCAAAATTAACTTTATAAGTTTTTCCGACATAATCCCCGTAGCGCTCGTCAGAAGGGTGTACAGCTACAGCTGTATCTCCAAGTTTTGTTTCTGGGCGTGTAGTGGAAATAGCAATAGGGAAGTCTGCTGAATATTTAAAGGTATAAAGTTTTCCTGGACGTTCCTCATAAACAATCTCGTCGTCTGAAATAGTTGTTTGGCCCTTCGGGTCCCAGTTGATAATACGATTTCCTCGATATATCAGACCAGCGTCATACATTGCCTTAAAGGCTGTTCTGACGGCTAAATTGCGCTTCTCATCGAAAGTAAATGCTTCTCGACTCCAATCGAGAGATGCTCCCATTTTCTGTATCTGGCTCTTGAGTTCACCGCGATTCTCTTCCACGAATTTTTCTACCTTAGCGACAAAAGCTTCTCTACCAATATCGTGGCGACTCTTACCCTCTTCTTTATAAAGAATTTTTTCTACCTTCGAATTTGTGGCAATTGCGGCATGGTCAGTTCCCGGAAGCCAAAGTGTCTTATACCCAATCATTCTTTTAAATCTCACAGCGATGTCTTGTATAACAAGCATCAGGCTTCCTCCCACGTGTAAAGTGCCAGTAGCATTTGGAGGAGGAAGGACTACAGAGAAAGGCTCCTTGTGCCTCTTGGGCAAATTGTCCGGATTGAAAAAGCCCGACTCTTCCCAGAGTTTATAAATTCTTGACTCAGTTTCTTGCGGGTTATACGGCTTAAGGAATTTCTCGTCCATGCGTCTTCTTATGATAACATGGCCGCGTTCCGAAAATATGGCTATGATAAAGGACAAAACATAAAGGACACTCAAAATAATAATGTCCTTTAAAAAAATCAAAAAACTTGACTTTAACTTTTTTATAAGTAGTTTGTCTTATACAGAATCTCCGGTAATTACATGAAAGGCCTATATAGCAAAAAATTGTTTATACGCACGGGCGCTTTGTATCTCGCGTTTACGGTTTTTCTCGCCGGCGTGCCTTTGAACGAAGTTTTTGCCGCTCCAACTGTGGATATCAAGGCCGCTGGTCCTGATGCAGTTTATCAAGGTGAGTCTCTTACCATAAACGATGGTGAATCTTACACATATTCGTTGACCTCTGCTGGTGCCACTGTTTGCGCGGTGACATCTCCATTCCCATCTGGTTCTATCGTTGACGGAGTAAGTACTCCCGTACTGCCTGGAGAATCTTACTACTATCCAACAGTAGGCAATCCAGTAACCATTACCGTAGAGTGTAACGATCTGGGCACTAGCACTACCACAGATTCAGTAGTGATTCAGCTTGCGAGCACTCCGCCCCCTCCTCCTCCACCGCCACCTTCGCCGGTTACAGTTTCCGCGGATATCAAAGCCAATGGCTCGGATGGTCCGGTAACAATCACGGACGGCGATTCATACATATACACATGGTCTTCGACCAACGCGACAGTTTGCGCGATTACATCTCCATTTCCCTCCGGTTCTACTCTCAATGGCACGAGTACACCTGTCTTGGCCGGAGAAACGCTTTACTACCCGACTTTGGGCAATCCGGTGACAATCACCTTCACCTGCAACAATAACGGCATGGCCACAGCGACGGATTCAGTAATTATCAATCTAGCTTCAACCCCTCCTCCTCCACCGCCACCTTCGCCGCCATTTTGTCCTTTACCATCGATAACAAGTTCGCTTTCTTCCAGTGTGACCGTTAATCAGCCATTTTCTTATACCATTACGGCCACTTCTACAGGAGCGACTTCTACTACCACTAACTTCAGCATTAGCGGCACCTTACCCGCGGGCCTTAGCTTCAGCACCTCTACCGCGACTATTTCCGGCACACCCACGGAGACAGGTACTTTCAATCTATCCATGACCGCAGCCACCGATTGTGGTTCTGACACCGATACTCTGGTCATTACCGTTAATCCTGCCGGTGGCGGAGGTGGTGGCGGTGGAGGCAGTGGTGGCGGTGGATCTAGCCGAACACCGGGAGGCGGTTCCAGCCGTCCGCCGAGCGGGGAAGTACTCGGAGCAACAACGTCCGATTTTTGTCCATTCCTTACAGGCTACATGAGGATTGGTTATGTCAACGACCCGGCTAATGTCGCGCGCCTCCAAGTTTTTCTCAATATCTATGAGGGCAGTAACCTTGCTGTGACAGGTGTCTTTGACGAAGCGACCTTCCAAGCCGTGGAGGCTTTCCAACTCAAATATAAGGATGACATTTTGACTCCCTGGGGCATAAATCAGCCTACCGGCTATGTTTACATAAGGACATTGGGAAAGATTAACCAAATACTCTGCGGCACGGGCATTCAGGCGGTAACACCCGCGAAAGTTATAAAGGACATCAAGCCGCAAGTGCTTGGCAAAGAAGCCGGAGGCTACAAAGAAGGCGCAGGAACAAGTACTCTTTCCTCGGTGCCTATCATAGGCAGCGCAGGAAGCCCGCCTTCTAAAGGACAAAAATTCGATGATGGTGGCGGAGGTTATGTGGAAAACATAGCAGCAGCCTTATTTACCTGGCCAAGTGGCGGAAGGGAGATAATGAAGTCTCTTTATGAGCTCTTACTTATACTAATTGTCCTTTATATCCTGGGCAGTGTCCTTGAAAGTGTCCTTTATAAAGACAAATTGGAGGAGGGGAAAAATGTCCCTGAGAATATTTCCAAGAAATTCTATGCCAAGTGGTGGACCATAGCGGCCGGACTTCTGGTGTCGCTGGGCGGCGCTTACTACCTTAAGGAGTGGCAGCTTCTAATGCCCCTTCTCGTAGCATTGCTTGTCGTTATCGCCTGGATATTGACAAGACCTGCCAAGACCAAAGAGATGGAGAAAGAGACGGTCAAAGAAACAAAGACGCAGACCATAATGGTTACTGAGAAGGGCGAGAAGAAATAGAAAGGTTACCGCTGGCTTTGATATCCTGGCTGCTTTTAAGTATTGAAGGGTTCTTGGAGGCTTCGATATAGGCGGCGATGCCTATCATGACCGCATTATCCGTGGTAAATGATCTCTCTGGCAGTCGCAGGATAAGACCGGGAAACCCCGCGGCAAGTTCGGCGATTTTCTCTCCCAGAAGCTTGTTGGCAGACACTCCGCCCGCCACTATCAAAGTTTTTATATCTTCATCTGTGGTTTCAAGTGCTTTGCGTGTTTTCTCCACAAGCACTTCTATGGCTGCGTCCTCGAAAGCGCGGGCGATGTCTTCTTTAAGCTCTTCGCTTAATTCTCCCAAATCCCTAATTTTGTAAAGTACCGCCGTTTTGAGCCCGGAATAAGAGAAATTCAGGTCGCCGGAATTTATCATGGGGCGCGGAAACTTGAAATTTGTTTCTTGCTTCTTGTTTCTTGAAATATCGGCTAGGGTCGAGATTTTCGGTCCACCCGGATAGTGGAGGCCAAGCATCCTGGCCACTTTGTCGAAGGCCTCTCCCACGGCATCATCAAGCGTTCTGCCCAGAATCTCATAATCATCGAAATCTCTGACCAAAACCAACTCTGTGTGCCCTCCGGACACAAGCAGGGCCAGGGCCGGCAGTTCTACCTTCCCGCCGCCAAACAAAACAGACCATATATGCCCTTTCATATGGTCAACTCCGATGACGGGTTTTTGCCATTTCTTGCTCAGCTCTTCCGCAAAAACAATACCCGCCCAGAGCGCCGGTTCGAGCCCGGGACCAGCCGTCACGGCGATAAAATCGACCCCCTCCATCTCCCCCTTGGCAGGGGAAGTGATGCCAGCTTCTTTGAGGGTTTGCCCTAAAAGCACCGGCAGATTCTTCTGGTGTTCGCGCTTGGCGAGGGCGGGGAAGACACCGCCGTATTGTTCGTGGAGTGGCACTTGGGAAAGCAGGGTGTTACCAAGAATCTTTATATCTGGTTTTGAGAGGGGGCCAGTGATATCAAGCAAGGCCACAGCCGTCTCATCACAAGAAGTTTCTATGGAAAGAATTTTCATATTGGCGGAAGCGGTGAGATTCGATTTTCTTACGGAAAATTACGGAGAAGCATAACATGCTTCTCTTCGAATCTCCCCTAGCGGAAGCGGTGAGATTCGAACTCACGATACCTTGCGGTATGCCGGTTTTCGAAACCGGTGCTTTAAACCACTCAGCCACGCTTCCAGGCCCTAAACTCTAGCATTTTTAGGTAAAAATGTTAATATTTGAGCCGTTCAAAGGCCCTATCGTCTATCGGTTAGGACACAAGCTTTTCAAGCTTGGAAGCAGGGTTCGACTCCCTGTAGGGTCACCTGACGAGTCTTTGGAGCAATGTATTGGGTTTTTACCAATCCTCGCCACAATAAAAACAGAGTTTTAACATGTGGAATTTGAGACGCTCAGTTTTTAGTGTTTCTACAGAGACTTCAAACTCTACCTAATGATATTTTAAACTAATGGACAAGGCCGAATACAAAGACAGATTTGACAAACTCTACAGTAATCTTCTTGGAGCATGCGCAACATTTTATGTCTGGAAGGGATTACAAGAAAAAAGTTATGAGACAACTTATAGTCGAGCAATATATTTCTGGTCAGCAACCTTACTTGCATTGCAGAACGAGTGGCTTCTAAGTCTAGCAAAGTGTTTTGAGGAATCTAGTTTTAGTAAAAACAACAAGGTAATCTCTGTTTATGCGCTGATAAAGCATCATCCTGATTTTGCACGTGCCAAGAAATTGGATGATTTTCTAAATAAACATAAAAAAGTAATTGGGCCGATTTCTAGGTTACGAGATAATCAATTAGCCCACCTTAATGCAAAGCACTTAAAGAATCCAGCAAAACTGCTCAAAAAATTTCCTATTGATTACGGGGAAGTTGAAGATTTGTTGAATGATTTTCCTAATCTAATTTCGCTCTTAAATCCAGAACCTGGAATTGGGTATGGATTAGACAATTACATAAAAGTTCCTGTATATGAAGCGAAACATGTCATGACTCAAATCCAATACTTTAACCAGCTAGAAAAGGAACATTTAGATAGGTTTGTTACAGGAGAAATTGATGACCCTAATTTCCCTCCAATTAAAAATAATACAAGACACTTACCTAGCTAGATATTTCTTGAGCACAAGCATATTCTCCTTAAAAGGCTCCTCAAAAGCGACATATAGGAATACAGCCCTAACAAGGGAGGTAATCAAAGGTATAGATACGATAGAGACGACAACCGCAATTAGCACATCCCACCAAGTTCCATAATATTCTTTTCTCTCTAAGACGATCTCATAATTTTTAGAGAATGAGTGTATTTTTGTCTCAGCCTGATACTTAGCGTAAGCAGTATAGAACTCATCTGAAGTCAGTGTGGGGTTAGAACATGCAAATCTTGCCATAGCCCTACCGCTGTCATCGTCAATGTCCGTGTTTGAGTAATTTAGCTCAGCTCCAGTAAAATTCCCTCTAAGAGTGCCGTCTGCGCACTTTAACCTGTAGCCACTGCTGTAAGTATTTAGCTCAGGAATGGAGGCTATGATGGAAGCCACTCCTATCCCTATTGAGATAATGACGAATAGGCAGAAGACCACTTGGACCAGCCTATACCACCATCTGTCTTGTTTCTTCATATATCTAACATACACTTAATTTTTAATTTTTCCATTACAGGTTATTCAGCCTCGTTTTTTCAAAGTTGGCCATTATATTGCCTAGCTGGGAAAAGAACAGCACAAGGAGTTTTGAATCTGGTATTGTTAGGGTCACATGCTATTTGATTTACAACTTAATAGTTAGTAATCTAGGGTCAGAAGCGCCACCGGCGCAAGCCGATTTCTCAAATCTGACTCATTTCGAAAAAGGAGAAATAGAAATATGGATACCAAGCAGTCCTGTACCGACCTCTTGTGTTCCGAACTGGCGATTCTCAAACTGCTTGCTAGCGTGGGAGGATACGTGGTCAGCCAGGACGGCTACTGGCGCGTAGCCTACTCGCTTCAGTCGGCGCTTGCAGAGAGTGAGAGCGGGCGGATACGGTGCCCAGAAACCATCCCCAATCTCATCAGACACGGCTTTCTGCGGACGACTCGGGAGAACTCCAAGGTTTGGGAGATCAACGATACGGGCCGCTTGGCCGCAGCCAAACAGCTCTCCGCACCCTGATACAATCGCGGTTTCTAAACGCCCCGTCGCTCGCGAGCGACGGGGCTTTCTTATTCGTAATTCGTATATTAATATGTATTCGCTTAAGCGCGGTTAGCTCAGTTGGTAGAGCATCCCCTTGACGTGGGGAGGGTCAGAGGTTCGAGTCCTCTATCGCGCACAGTAATCAAAACTCGGCCGTAACGTCTTCTTTACCAGACATTTACAGGTCTTTATCCGCGTGATAAAGTCCTGTGCGGAAGTTCATCAGAAGGAGGATGTGTGAAGAATATCTTTGTGTTCGTGATAGTGGTCCTCGCCGCCGCTTCAAGCGCCGCAGCCCAGGCACTGCCCTTCACCAAAGGCATGGTGACCAAGGAATCGTATGCGAAAGCGCTGGAGCTGAACGATCGCAAGGTGCTCAATGTCGATTGCCGCCAGATACTCACGGCCTTCAACCAGGCCTTCAGCGAGAGGCTGCAGTACCATTTCGAGGACTGTAAGTCGCTTGCCGGCTACTTCCGACGGCTCGACGAAAAACCACTGCCACAGCAGAAGATGCATTTTGGCAGAATCCTGCCGAACGGCAACGTAGACCTTGAGGGTTTCAGCCGGGAGGCGCTCTTGGGGGAGATGGGACTCTTCGACAACCAATCCGGCATCTACCCTGTCTCGCTCATGTGCGGCAATCTCACTCCCGACAAATTGCCGGCGCCGACCTACACCACTCTGACGACAGAAGAAGAGAAACCGGCAGCACAGCCGTCCTCACCGCCGCCGACACCTGTGCCCGCGCCTTCTATTGCAGCAGCAGCGGCTCAGCAGGCAGCGGCGGCTTCAGCGTCGCCGACCATCTTCAAGCCGCAGCCGTCCTCAAGAAGCCGCAGCTGGTATGACCCGAGAGGTAAGAAGGGGGTACTATTCTGGGGTGCCGTCGGGACCGGAATTGTGGTCGCAGCTTGCAACGTCCCCGAACCGCGCTGCTTCACAAGCATGATGACGGTCACCCAGACCGTCATCATGCAGTAACCAAAAAGAGGCGTTTCGACCCATGTCGGAACGCCTCTACTCATTTGAATTATTTCGCGTGGAGGTGGAGGTAAATATCCTCAAGCGCCTTCACCGCGTCGCCCGCGGCAATGTTGTTCTGATGATAGAGTCCGTCGGTCGAATCGCCGGCCGCCCAGACGCCCGCCGCGGAAGTTAATTGAGTTTTCGGGTCCACAACAATCTGTCCGATTTTATTCATATCCACGAGCCCTTCGGCGAAGTAAGTCGTCGGCACGAGGCCGATTTCGACGAAAATACCAGAGACTTTGAGTTCATGTTCTCCATCGGCATTTTGATATATCAAGGTATTCACAAACTTATCGCCTCTGATTTCTTTCGGCGCGGCATCCATGACGGACTTCATCTTTGGATGGGAGAGCACTTTCTCGACTGTGGACGGGTCGGCCTTGAAAGCGTTTGAACGGTTGAGGAGCGTTACGGAATTAGCGTAATTTAAAAGTTGAGCGGCCGTTTCGAAGGCGGCATTGCCGCCGCCTATGACCGCCACATCCTGTCCGGCGAAAACGGGGCCGTCACAGGAAGCGCAATAGGAAATACCCTTGTTCTCGAATTCCTTCGCTCCCGGTATATCGAGCTTTCTCCTAGTCGAGCCGGTGGCTACCAGAACCGTTTTGGCTGAATATGCTTTGCCTTTTTCCGTCTCAATCTGGAAATTGCCGGAAGCTCCAGAAATTTTCTTCACCTTATTGCCCAAATCGATTTCGACGAATTCTCCCGCATAGTGCCGCAAATGCTCCTCGAGCATTTTGCCGAATTCCACGCCGGGGATGGACTTCCAGCCAATCCAGTTCTCAATGCCTTGGGACTCCGTTGACTGCCCGCCGAAAGACTCGGTGATTAAAATTGTTTTGAGACGCTTTCGGGCCGCGTAAACGCCGGCGGCTACGCCGGCGGGACCTCCGCCTATGATTGCGAGATCAAACATTCTTCTATTCTACTTTAATTTGCTTCTTCGGAGAAATGCCGGCACGGCGCTCCAATCATCGTCTTCATCATCCTTGGCCGCTGGAGCGGGGGCCGGAATGGGTTTCTTGATATCAGTTTCTTTGGCAGGAGATTTCTCGAGGGAGTTGAAGATGCGTCCCTTGCCGCGCTCTTCATCCTGGCCGAAAGTTTGGAAGAGGTTCGCAGAAGCTTTCTTGCCTATGTTCGACTCGGGGAAATTCGAGGCAATGACGGTAATCTTCAGTTCGCCCTTCTTCAGGCGCTCGTCACGCACGGTGCCGAAGATAATCTTGGCATTCGGGTCCACGGACTCGGTGATGACCTTGGCGGCATCTTGAATTTCGAACATGGTGAGGTCGTCTCCTCCGGCGATGGAGAAGAGCACTCCCTTGGCTCCGTTGATAGAGATTTCGAGCAGGGGCGAGGAGATGGCGGCTTTGGCGGCATCCGTAGCTCGATTCTCGCCAGAGGCTGTACCGATGCCCATGAGGGCGGCGCCGGCGTTCTCCATGACGGAACGGATGTCGGCGAAGTCTATATTGATAATGCCCGGAGTGGTGATGAGGTCCGAGATGCCCTCGACCGCTTCCTTCAAAATGTTGTCGCAGATGGCGAAGGCGTTCTTGGCGGTAATATTTTTCTCAACAGTCTGGAGCAGTCGGTCGTTAGGGATGACTATAAGGGCGTCCACCGCTTGGCGCAGCTCCTCAATGCCTTGTTCGGCGAATTTCATCCTCTGCTGGCCTTCGAAGAAGAAGGGTTTGGTGACGACGGCCACAGTGAGGCAGCCGTTTTCCTTGGCAGTGTGGGCAATGATGGGAGCCGCGCCCGTGCCGGTGCCTCCGCCCATGCCGCAGGCGATGAATATCATATCCGCTCCTTTGATAGATTCCTGGACTTCTTCTTTAGTTTCCTCAATGGCGCGCTTGCCGAGCTCCGGATTCATGCCGGTGCCGAGGCCCTTTGTGAGGTTCTTGCCGATGTGAATTTTCTTCTTGGCTAGGGAATTGTGGAGGTCCTGGACATCGGTATTAACCGCGATAAATTCAACCCCTTTGACCTTGGAGTTAATCATGTGGTTTACCGTATTTTTGCCCGAGCCGCCGACGCCGATGACCTTGATTCTCGCGAACGATTCTACTTCTGGTTTGATTTGTGGCATGCGCTTTTCTTTATGATTGGGCCTATCTTACCCAAACGGTTTGCAAAAGGGAAGCAATAGACAAAAATCCGTAAATGTGTCGCCAAAAATTCAATAACATTGAATTTTTAGGGCAGAATCTGGGAAATCAGGCGAGAGATTTTCTGCCAGAGACCTCGTCCGCCCAATGGCAGGAGGCGGCCCTTGCTCCCGCCGCCAAAGCCGTTTCTCTCGCCGGAATTGAAGCCGAGCAGAGAGAGCCCGCAGGCGGTGGCCCAAATATTGTCTCGCATGCGATTCTTCTCGCTTGTGCCGAAGTGGATTTCCGCGACGCGCGCGGGGAGGCCCAGGAATTCTTCCGCAAATATTCTGGCTCCCCCAAGCGAGGCCGTACCGCCGGTGAGGATGATACCCGCCGGCAGGAGCGCGTCTCGGCCAATTTTCTTCAAATGATTTTCGATGAGCTCGAAGCAGTCGCCGAGACGGGCGGAAACTGTTTCCTCAAGCTTCTTTTTGGAATAAGCGGCGCGGGCGAGGCCGCCGAGCTTTATATTCTCGGCATCTTCGAGGGAGAGCTTGAGCCCCAGAGCGATGTCATTGGTAATGTCGTTCCCGCCGACGGGGAAGACCTCGAGGGAAACAGGATTCCCGTTCTCGAAGACGATAACCGACATAGTTTCGGCCCCGATGTCGGCCAGGAGACAGCCGACGCGGCGTTCTTTCTTCGACACTGTGACGAAACTTGCCGCCACCGGTGACGCCACCGCGTCCACCACCTCAAGCCCCGCCGTCTCGACGGCCTTGATAAGCTCCGCCAAGTGATGTTCGAGCCCGGTGATGAAAAGCGCTTTGGTCTCAAGCTTCTGCGCCTTGAGCCCCAGGGCCTCGCCCCAGACGGCATGGCCGTCAATCTTGTGTTCGATAGGCACGGTATTGATAATCCGCTTGTTCAAAATTGCCGAAGCGGGGATGGCCGCTTCAGCCGTCTCGAGCGCGGCGGCAAGGTCCCGCTCCGTAATCTCCATGTCGGCGCGGGAAATGGCCGTCGAGCCCTCGCTCTTAATGCTCCCGAGCCCTATGCCGCCGAAGGAAATGTAGGCGCGCCGAGCCTTCACGCCGGCGGTCTTCTCCGCGCGGCTTACCGCGAGCCGGATGCTCTCGGCCGCTTCACTCGCGTTTATTATGTAGCCCCGCTCGAGCCCTTTCGACTCGGCAGAGCCCGCCCCGATAATCTTCGGCGAGAAGCGGCCCTGCTCGTAAACACCCTCGGCAATGATTGCTTTGACTTGAGAGGTGCCTATGTCTATGCCGACTGTGATTTGACGAGCCACTTTTTTAGAAGTTGTTTCTCAACTTTCTCCATCTTACTGCCATGTCGCATTCCTTTCAAATGGAGGCAGCCGTGGATGAAGAGGTGAGCAGGCGAAAATTCACCGATTTTCGACAGATTTATGAAAATTTCCCCCGAATTTTTCGAGAGAGGAAAGCTCAGAACGTTTGTTGGCTTGTCCTTGCCACGATAAATCCGGTTCAGTTTTCTGGAAAGGGCATTGCCACAGAAAACAAGAGAAAGTTCGTATTTTTTTCCCAAAATCTCATCCTTTATTTTTTTGAACTTCGGATTCAAATTTATTTCCTGCGCTTTGAGAATTTCGAAACCTCGGCCAGCTTGCCCTGCTTCACAAGTTCGGCGGTAACTTCTTTCTTCTTCAAATATTCGAGCGTCTTGGCGCGACGCACGTTCTCGGACTTCTTGCGCTCGGAGTAGCGCTTGGAGCGGACGCGCGGGAGGATGCCCGCGGCTTGGACCTTCTTGGTAAAGCGGCGAAGCACGCCGAGATTGTTCTCGTTCGCTCCTCGCTCCACCTCTATATTGACCATTGCTTGCATAGGCGGACAATTTAACACAACAGCGTAAATTTGTCTATAAACTTATCTTCTTGAGATACTGCGGAAGGATGGAAATGGGGATGGTGTCCTGGGCGCGGGTTTGGATATTCCTGATAGTGGCGGTGCCGTCGAGGGCTTCCTTGTGGCCGATGATTATGAGATACGAGACGCGCAGAGCCTCGGCGCTCGAGAGCTGGGCGGCCAGCTTGTCCTTGCCGAGGAAATGGTGTACGGGTATATGGTTCTCGCGCAAATTCTCGATGAGCGTGAGGGTCTTCATCTTGGCTTCGCGTCCAAGCTGGACGAGGTAGAACTTTGGCTTCGGCAGTTGTTTGTAAATTCTTCTGGCGGCGTCCTTCACTCCGGAGAAAATGGATACTCCGGCCATGGGAATCTCCTTCTTCAGTCCGAGTTTCCTGGTGAGGCGCGAGTAGCGGTAGCCCGTGGCGAGGACGTGCTCCGCTTCGTTCTCGATGCTCTTCACGGCGAAGATGGCGTGCGAGCAATGATTCCTCTCTCCCACGAGCGAGGGCTCGAGGCGGAAGTCGACCCCGAGAGACTCGAGGTATTCGAGCACTTCTTTGAAGTGTATCCTGCTCGCGGAGGAAAGGTAGGAGAGCGAAGATGGCGCGGCTCCTCGGAGTTGTATGATTTCCTCCTCCTCGCGGCGGAAAATATTCCACGGGTCCTGCCGCAAACTTTCCTTGAGTTCAGGGTTGAGCGAGCCGCCGAATTTCCTCACGTAGCTCGCGAGCTCGCGTTCGTAAAGGGCGATGGAATCCTTGTCGCCGATGGAATTGATGTCCACGCGCAGATTCTTGTGCCCTTCTTCCGAGAGGATTGAGAGCGCAGCGCGGATGAGGGCCGCCTCGGCAATGCCCGTCGAAGCGCCGATGAAGTGGAGAGAATAGCCCTGCCTGCCGGCAGGCAGGCGGCCAGCTTTCCTTTTGTAAACCAGCGCCAGGGGATGGGACAGGGAGGCGAAGTTGTTGTCCACGTAGCTTCGTATAAGGGCCGCCTTCTCCGCCGCGTCGAAGTAGGGATGTTCGCCGCAATGCTTCACGGCTTCCAGGTCCGCTTCGGAGATTCGCGGAGCCGCTACCGGCATGAAGCCGAAGTAACTCGCGGTCAAGAGGGGTTTGTCGAATTCGTTTAAGCTCCAGACCGGTTTTGCCGCTTCTTTAAGCATGTTAGTTTGGAAAATCGTGATCGCCAGGAAACAAAGCCGGCGACAGGAAGCGCACGACCGGCCGGCCGACGATATTCTCCTCCGGCAGTGCTCCCCAGATGCGGGAATCAGAGCTTGCCGCGCGGTTGTCTCCCATGACGAAGTATTCCTTGTCACCAAGAGTCTTGCGCAAGTTCTCGTCTTTTGGAAATTTTACGTAGGGTTCCTCGAGTTTGAATCCCTCCGGATTTTCCTTATTGATTATAGTCACTTGCCCGCGGTTTATTGCCACAGTTTCCCCCGGCAGGCCGATGATGCGCTTGATGTAATACTTATCGGGATTGGGAGGCGCCTCGAAGACGACAACTTCGCCGCGCTCAGGCGCCTTGAAGCGGTAGGAGACCTCGTCGATGATGAGATAGTTGCCGTTGCCGAAGGTGGGATACATGGAGAGGCCGTCCACGATGAAGGGCTGTGCCACATAAAGCCGGAAGGGGATGACGATGACGACAGCGAGGATAATGAGCTTCACAAGTTCTCTCCAAAATTCGGAACGAGGAGATTTTTGTTCATCCATTTGCAGAGATTGTAATGCTTAAGTTTATTTGACACAATAGCGACATGTATATCGCCGTTGGTTTAGGCAATCCGGGAGACGAGTATGCGAAATCTCGGCACAATACTGGCAGGATGGCAGCGGATTTTCTTAGCGGAAAATTATCAGGAGTTAAGACCTTAACTCCCGATACCTTCATGAACCTCTCCGGCAAGTTCGTCGGGAAGCACGTGAAGTCGAAAAAAGCCGCGCAGAAGCTAATCGTGCTCTACGACGACCTCGATTTGCCTCTCGGAACGATGAAAATTTCTTATGACCGCGGTTCCGGCGGACATCGCGGGCTTGAGAGCATTATCCGTGCTCTCAAGACGAAAGAATTTATCAGAATCCGCATTGGCACTTCGCCCTCGACCCCTTCCGGCAAGTTGAAGAAGCCCTTGGGCGAGAAAAACGTAGAAAAACATATTCTGAGCGAATTTAAAAAACCGGAAATGGAAATTTTGAAAAAAGTTTTCAAGAAGGTCGCCGCCGCGGTCGAGACAATCGCCGCTTCCGGCCTCCAGTCCGCCATGACGGAGTTTAATAAATAGGATGCAAATAGAAGTAGAAGCCAAGTTTCCTGATACTGACCCGGATTCATTAAGAGAGAAATTGAAAAGTCTTGGTGCGACTTTAGAATATCCGGAAGTGCTGATGCGCAGGAAAGTTTTCGATTATGAAGACAGAAGGCTCGAGAAAATCGGTGGCTGGATAAGAGTGAGAGATGAGGGGAATAAAATTACTCTCACTTACAAACAACTCAACGACAGAACTCTACACGGAACGAAAGAAGTGGAAGTTATCGTGGACGACTTCGATAAAACGTGCGAACTTCTTCTTGCGATAGGGCTGAAACTAAGATCGTATCAGGAAACCAGGAGAGAGAAGTGGAAACTGAACGGAGTGGAAATCACGATAGACACCTGGCCCTGGATACCAACGTTTGTCGAAGTGGAAGCCACCGACGAGGCGTCTGTGAGAAAGGCGGTTGAACTTCTCGGCTTCGACTGGAGCCAGGCTAGGCACGGAAGCGTCGAGAATATCTATCAAATGCACTACGACTTCTCCGACGAGGAAATAGACCATTGGGAATCAATCACCTTTATCCCGGAGCCGGAATGGCTCTTGGCGAAGAAGAAATAACAAAAACGCCCCACTCGGGGCGTTTTTGTTAGAGAGAAGTTTAATTTATTTCTTCTCGACGAACGAGAGGGCCATCTTCTGTTCCTTGGGGTCGAAGAGGGTGATTTTGAAGGAATACACTTTGCCCATCTCGAGTTTCTCGCGGAGCTTTTCCTCCGAACCGCCGAATTCCGAGACATGGATGAGGCCGGCCACACCTTCCTCGATAGAGGCGAGCGCGCCGTGCTTGTTGTACTTGATGATAACGCCCTCGACCACGTCGTCCTTCTTGTAGGCCTTGGCGGCGTCCTTCCACGGATTCTCCTTGAGCGCCTTGATGGAGAGGGAAATCTTGTCGTCCTTAATCTCGATAACTTTCACCCGCACCTTCTCGCCGATTTTGAACATGGTCTTCGGGTTTTCTACCAGGCCCCAGTCAATTTCGGAAATATGCACCAGTCCTTCGAGGCCGTCCTCAATCTTGACGAAGACGCCGAAGTCGACAAGCCCCGTCACTTCGCCCGTGAGCTCGTCGCCCAGAGCGTACTTCGAGACGATATTCTCCTTGTCCTTCGTTTCCGGAGATTTCTCGGAGAAGATGAGTTTGCCTTCCTTGGGATTGACGCCGATGATGGTGACACTAAGTTTTTCGCCAACGAGTTTTCGGAGCTCATCGAGAATCTTGTCTTTGTCGCCATCGGAGATGCGGGGATAATGCTCGGGTTTGAGCTGGGATGCCGGCAGGAAGCCCGTGATGCCCTGCCAGTTGATGATGAGCCCGCCCTTGTTGGCGTCCGTGATAGGGAGTTCGAAGACCCGTTTCTCGCGGATGGCGTCCTCGGCTTCGTTCCAGATGATGGCCTGGCGCGCTTCCTTGAGAGAAATTTCTATGTAACCTTCTTTGCCGCCGATGCCCACGACCTTGCCGGCAACGATGTCGCCCACGTTAATCTTCTTGATAATGTCGCGGGCGTTCATGAACTCGCGGCCGAAGATAATGCCCGTGCCGAAAGGCGGCAGGTCCACGTAGACCGCTCCCTTGTCTATAGAAATCACCGGTCCCTCAACGAGGTCATCGACCGCCGGGGGCGTCGGAATTGATTCTAGAAATGCATCCACCCCTTCCGTAGGTTTCCCCTTTGCAGGGGCAACCTTTTCTATTTCTTTCTTTTCTTCCTCCGCCCTGCCAAGGGGGAGGCTGGTGGGGGTCTCTTCAATCTTTTTCTTGCGTCCGAATAATGCCATTTGAGAATGCCGCAATCGGCTCGTGAGCTTGCTGAATGGTTGCCATAGCTCCCGAGATTAACAATTGCGGGTTCTAATAAAGAACCGTATTAAGGTAACACAAAGCGAGGAAATGTAAAAGGGCCGCGACATTGTCGTCGCGGCCCAGAATGTTCTCCCAGGATCCGCCTGGTGCGGCGTTGTTAGACCATCACGACCACGTACTCGCCCTGGTCGCTGGCGTTCTCCGTCTGGGCCCACTTGAAGGTTCCCAACGGAATCTCCGTGTCGCCGTTGACGCCGGTGACTCGGTAGCCCTTGGTGCCTTCATCGTCGATCATCACGTGGTCGTATGGACCGTAGCGATGGAACGACGCGGCCGGAGGAGGTGGCACAGGCGCCGGGCCCTCGACGATGGGACGCGGTCCCATGGGTCGCGGACGAGCCTGCGGTTGTGGCTGGACATCTCGGCTTCGTCCCGTCAGGTTCTCGTAGAGTTCCCGACCCAAGACAAACGCGAGAGCGAGCAGCATGGCAACGAGCGCCAGCGCAAGCAGGAACAGGAACAGGTTCCAGAGTCCGTGCCAGAGTGAACGAAGCCACCCAGGCATGGTGTACCCGCCGCTGTTCTCGCTCACAATGGGGGCCGCCTCGGTGGTTTTCTCGACGACCGGCGATGTCATGTACGTGATTTGGTGAGCCAACAGGAAGCTGATCCTGTTGCCGCAGCTCGCGAGGTAGCGCGGCTCGCCGCTCGCGTTGCTCGCCCAGACCATCGTGCCCTTGTCGAGCCAGATGACTTCGAACGTGCGCCGTCCCCGGATCTCGTTGACGTACCAACCCTCGGTTTTCAGCGGCTCCTTGTGGAGCTGCAGAATGCGGGCATCGCGCTCGGAGAGTTTTCCACCCAGTGGCGGGAACGCCTCGAGGTTGATGTAGTCCGGCGCCATCCATGTCTGGCTGCCGATGACGACCTTCTCGTAGCCGTAGTACGGCTGTTTGTCGTTGGCCGTCTGCGCGGACACCGGCATTGCGAGCGCCGCCATGGCCAGGATGAGGATGAACAACGCAAACTTCTTCATGATGCAATCTCCTTGAGCCGGGGGAAATGCTTTCGCAGGTCCCAGCTGTCTATGTCTATCTTAGCATATTTCACCTTGTTTGTCAAGCGTGAAAATAAGCCCTATTTTTGGTATAATTTGGGAGTAATGATAATCACTTATCAGGGTAAAACAGCGTTCAAAATCTCCCAGGGAAGCTTGGGTTTGAGCATCAATCCAAAGGCCAAAACGAGCGCCGATGTGACGCTCTTTACCGGCTCGGCCGAAGAGACTTCTGACAAATCAGGCTTCGTAATTACCGGCCCCGGTGAATACGAAATCAAAGATATTTTCATAAAAGGATTTCTCGCCAAGGATGGCACGGGTTTCAAAACTACGTATCTCTCAACGTTTGAAGGTATGAAGCTCTGTTTCCTCGGCTCACTTGAAGCGCCGGAGGAAATTGAAGACGTGGATATCCTCTTCGTGCCGGTCAATTCCGACCCCACCAAGGCCTACAAGCTCGCGGTCTCACTCGAACCATCCGTCATCATTCCAATGGACTACGACGAGAAGTCACTGGAACAGTTCGTGAAAGAGGGTGGAGAAAAGGCGGAACCGATTGACAAGCTGGTGGTGAAGAAGAAAGATTTAGAGGGAAAAGAAAGTGAAATAGTGGTGCTTAAAGAAGAATGAGAAAATATCTCTCCACTTTGCATAAGAGGTCGCCCAAGCACAAGAAACGTTTCGCGCTTCTGGCTTCCGGCGGATTCACCCTGATTATTTTTGCCGTCTGGGTTGCCGTAAACTTCGGCTCGACGGTACTCCCTGGAAATGGCACGGAAGCCGCTGCTAAGAAAGCCGTGGAAGGCCCCAATCCTTTCGGCTCGCTTATGCGCGGACTCGAATCGAGCTTCGAGAGCTTGCGCGACAGTCTCAAATCAGTCGAACTCAAATCCGGCTATGAGAATATGAAGAACAACTCTTTGAATATTTATGGCAGATAAATCTCCCGAAAAACCGGCAGCAAACCCGAGAGTAGTAACACGCGCTATAACCTCCGAGATGAAGGAGAGCTTCATCGACTACGCCATGTCGGTTATCACCGACCGCGCCTTGCCCGACGTGCGCGACGGCTTGAAGCCGGTGCACCGCCGCATCCTCTATGCCATGAATGAGATTGGCCTGAACTCCTCGGCCAAGACCAGGAAGTCAGCCACAGTAGTTGGAGAAGTGCTCGGCAAGTACCATCCGCACGGCGACGTCGCGGTCTATGATTCGATGGTCAAGATGGCGCAGGATTTCTCCATGCGCTATCCGCTTATCGTCGGTCAGGGCAACTTCGGCTCGATAGACGGCGACGGCGCGGCGGCCATGCGCTACACCGAGGCCAAGATGAGCAGAATGGCGGGTGAGATGCTCAAGGATATCGACAAGGAGACAGTCGACTTCAAACCCAACTACGACGGCACGCATAAAGAGCCGGTAGTTCTCCCGACAGTTGTGCCGAATCTTCTCTTGAACGGCACTCTGGGCATCGCCGTCGGCATGGCGACGAATATCCCGCCCCACAATCTAGGTGAAGTGGTCGATGCTGCGTTGCATCTAGCCGATAATCCGGATTCATCGACTGAAGACCTGGTCAAGTTTGTGAAGGGGCCCGACTTCCCGACCGGCGGAATAATTTTCAATGAGAAAGATATTCATCATGCTTACGCCACGGGCCGCGGCGGAGTAGTGGCGAGAGGCGTGGCCGATATCACCGAGAACAAGGCGGGCAATTTCCAAATCGTCATCACCGAAATTCCTTACCGCGTCAACAAGTCTGACCTTATAGAAAAGATTGCCGACCTGCATCGGGAAAAAAAGATTGACGGCATCAAGGCCATGCGCGACGAGTCGGCCAAGGACATTCGCATCGTCATCGACTTGAAGCAGGGAAGTCAGCCGCAGAAAGTTCTGAACGCTCTATACAAGCACACCCAGCTCGAGGATACCTTCCACTTCAACATCGTAGCGCTTGTTGACGGCGTGCCGCAGACCTTGTCACTCAAATCGATGCTTGCCGAATTCCTGAAGCACCGCGAAACGGTGGTCAGGCGCCGCGCCATCTACGACCTTGCTCGCGCGGAAGAGCGCGAGCATATATTACTTGGCCTTTCGAAGGCGCTCGACCATATCGATGAAATCGTGAAGCTCATCAAAGCATCGAAGACCGTCGACGAAGCGCGCGAGAATTTAATCAAACGCTTCAAGTTCTCGGAAATCCAGGCCAACGCCATTCTCGAAATGCGTCTGCAGAAGCTCGCTGGCCTTGAACGCCAGAAGATTGAAGATGAACTGAAAGAAGTGCAGGCATTTATAAAAGAGATGAAGGAATTGCTGGCCTCGCCCAAGAAAATTTTGAAAGTTATAAAGGATGAACTCGCGGCTGTCCGCGAGAAGTACGGCGACGAGCGCAGGACCAAAGTGGTCAGAGGAGGAGTGAAGCAGCTCTCGGTCGAGGACCTCGTGCCCGAGGAGGACAACGCGCTCGTCCTCACTTCCGGCGGTTACATCAAGCGCACCAATCCGGAGGAATACAGGAGGCAGAGAAGGGGAGGTATCGGCGTCGTTGACCTGGACACCAAGGAAGAGGACTTCGTGACGCAGATTCTCTACGCTTCGACGCATGATGACCTCCTCTTCTTCACCGACAAGGGCAAGGCCTATCAGATCAAGATGTATGACCTGCCGGAGGGCAAGCGCGCCACCAAGGGCAAGTCGATTATGAACTTCATTTCCCTCTCGGCGGAGGAGAAAGTCACTTCTATCCTGGCGATGGACAAGGAATCGAAGAATATCGTCGGTTCGCTTCTCCTGGTGACGGAGAATGGCACGGCGAAGAAAGTTTCCGCCAAGTCCTTCACCGACGTGCGCTCCTCGGGCATCATCGCCATGCGGCTCGCGCCCGGCGACAAGCTGGTTTCCGTCGAACAGGTGCAGGCGGGGGACGACGTTTCCATAGTGACGAGAGAGGGCCAGTCGATAAGATTCAAGGAATCGGGACTCCGCGAGATGGGCCGCGCCGCCGGCGGCGTGAGGGGCATCAAACTCGAGAAGGGTGACGCGGTAGTAGGCGCGCATGTTATAAAAAATAATTTGAAGGGCGGGCATCTCCTCGTCATCTCCGGCGCGGGTTACGGCAAGAGGACGAAGCTCTCCGAATACAAAGCGCAAGGCAGGGGCGGCTCGGGCATCCTCACTTCGAAAGTGACGAGTAAAACCGGCAAGGTTATCACTTCGCAGATTGTGGATGAAGAAGAGGAAGTTATCGCCATTTCCAAGAAAAGCCAGGTGGTCAGAGTCGACCTCAATGAGATTCCGGTCCTCGGCCGCCAGACTCAGGGTGTCCGCATTATGAAATTACGGGAAGGGGATAGCATTGCTTCCCTCATCTGTCTATAGTCGTGTTACAATTAGGGCATGAGTAAGTTCCAGATTATTCTCCTTTCTGTATTCGGAGCATTCATACTTCTGGCGGTGCTTATTTTTGCCCTCTATCGCGGCGGAGCCGGCAGCCAGAACGCGACCATTGTGGTCTGGGGAGACATTCCATCCGAAGCCATTACGCCGGTTCTCGACTCCGTCGTGCCGACGATAGACAAAACGCTCGTCATCCGCTATGTCGAGAAAAGTTCCGACAAAATAGATGCGGAATTTACCGAAGCATTGGCTCAAGGCAATGGTCCCGACCTTCTTATCCTTACTCAAGACCGCTTTCTCAAGAATAAATCCAAACTCATCTTCATCCCTTACGACAGTATCGGCAGAAGCGATTTCCAGCAGGCTTTCGCCGAGGAAGGAGAGCTCTTCCTAACTGACCAGGGCGTTTACGGCTTGCCGCTCGCCATAGACCCAGTGATTCTTTATTACAACCGCGACCTCTTGTCCTCGGCGGGAGAAGCGAAGCCGATTTCCTATTGGGACGAGCTTTATCCCATGACTTTGAAACTCACCAAGAAGGACGCCGCGGGCAATCTCACCCAGTCGGCCATTGCTCTCGGCGAAACCAGGAATATTCCGAACTTCAAAGAGATTATGTCACTCCTTCTTATGCAAGCCGGCACGCCCGTGACGCAGATAATCAACGGAAGTCTCCGTTCGGCACTCTCGGAAACCTTCGGTCTGCCTGTCGCTCCGGGCGATTCGGCGCTCGACTTCTATACCCAATTCTCGAATCCCGCCAAGGCCTATTACAGCTGGAATCGCGTCCTGCCCTCGGCCGAAACGCACTTCGCGAGCGGGGACTCGGCGTATTACCTCGGCTTCGCGAGCGAACTCACATCGCTCCGCAAGAAGAATCCAAATCTCAATCTGGGGCTCGCTCCTGTGCCTCAGTCGAGAGTCTCGGGGAAGAAGCTCACTTACGGCCGTCTCTACGTGGTTTCCATAACCCGCGGCGCACGAAGCGCCGCCCCGGCGCTTCGTGCAGTTCTTCTTCTCTCGTCGAAGCCGGTGGCGGAACAGCTGGCCAAGAATCTTGGCCTGCCGCCGGCGAGACGAGATTTGCTCTCGGTGAGGCAGACGGACGCAATACTGCCTGTTTTCTACGAATCAGCGCTTCAGTCCAAGGGCTGGCTCGACCCGGAAAATGTTACTACCCGTAACATTTTCCAAGCTATGATTGATTCGGTAACCAGTGGCCGTGCCAGAACTTCCGAGGCTCTCGGTGCCGCGAGTAGAAGTCTGGGAAACCTTATAAAATAAATTTACTAATATATGCCTGGCTGGAAAGATTTGATAGTCTGCGACGGAGTAGATATTCCTTGTACATACGATAAGCTCGTCGAGTTGGTCAAGGCGCTCATAACCGACATGGTCATCCTCTCGACCTTCCTCGCCGTGGCGGTCTTCGCTTATGCGGGCTTCAAGATGATTATGTCGCGGGGAAGCGAGACAGAATACAAGGCGGCCGTGAAGATGTTCGGCAAAGTCCTTTGGGGCTACCTGTGGATACTCGCGGCGTGGCTTATCGTTTACACTATATCTAGCGTTCTCCTTAATCCCGGTTTCTCGCTCCTGGAGGCGCCACGATAATAAAATGAAAAAAACTTTTCTGATTTCCGCTCTCTCGCTCATGATTCTCTTTTCCTCCGGCGCTATAGTTGTTCATGCTCAATTACCCACCGGGTCTGATTCTAATCCGGCTCCGACTGGAAGCGATAGCAACCCCAGCGGCCCTCTTCTACCGAATCCTTTCAAGGGCGGCACATCACTCTTTGACCTCCTGAAATCGGTTATCCAAGACATTCTCATCCCTATCGGCGCCGTGTTGTCGGTCATCGGCTTCATTTATGCCGGCTTCAAATATGTCATGGCCCGTGGCGATGCCAAAAAGATTGAAGAAGCACATAGGACCCTGCTCTACGTCGCTATTGGGTCGGCGGTGCTTCTCGGCGCCTGGACTCTATCGCAGGTTATACAGAACACCATTAGCAAGCTCATGTAACTTTATGAATACCGACCCCAGGACATTCGGCGATATAGTCCAGATGTTTCTCGACCTGGTGCTACTGCTCGTGCCGCTCGTCGCTTCGCTCGCCCTGCTTGCCTTCTTCTGGGGCCTCGCCAAATTCATATACAATGTGAGCGGGGATGAGAAGGCGGTGGGGGAGGGCAAGAACCTGATGAAGTGGGGTCTCATCGCTCTCTTCGTGATGGTCTCGGTCTGGGGCATCCTGCGCTTCGCCTACGGAGAACTCGGCTTTTCAGGATTTGGGGTTCCCTTCCTGCCCACGAACAAATAACTTATAATTAAAGACATGAAAAAATTGATTAAAATTGTGCCTCTTGCCGCAATACTGTTCCCGGCGGTCGCTTTTGCCGCGTTCCCGAAAACATCCGACCTGATTCTTGAGGGCTCGTCTCTCGTGAGAGCCCTGATTCTCATAATGGCCGGCTTGGCCCTGCTTGCTTTCTTCTGGGGGCTGGTCAAGTTCATCTTCAAAGCAGGAGATGAGAAGGAGACAGCCGCCGGCAAAAGATTGATGCAGTGGGGTCTCATAGCACTCTTTGTCATGGTCTCCGTCTGGGGGATTATCAAATTCGTGGAAATAGAATTATTCGGCAACCTCGACAAGACCAATCCCACCATACCCACCTTCCAATAAAAGCCGTGGATAGTATGGTTGCGGTTTTCGCCTATTGACGTATCATTAAATACGTAAGTAATTAGTAGTAAGTAGCAGTAAAAATGAAAAAAATCGCTTTAACAGCACTGACCTTCGCTCCGGCGGTCGCCTTCGCCCAGAACCTCGGCAATCTTGAGACTCTTCTGCGCTCCATCGGCCGACTGGTAAACATCGCTCTGCCTATCGTAGTGGCGATAGCGCTCCTGGTATTCTTCTGGGGCTTGGTCAAGTTCATCTTCTCCGCCGCAGGCGAGGAAGCTCATAAGGCCGGCCAGCAGCTCATGATTTGGGGTCTCATCGCTCTCTTCGTGATGGTGGCTGTCTGGGGACTCGTCCGCTTCATCGGCAACGCCATTGGCGTCACTCCGGAGGCGACTCCTCAAGCCGTTCCGACCGTTCCGGGACTCTAGGATGACCATCGTTCCGCTCCTCAACAAGATAAACCAGTTTATCCTCAATCCGATTATCGGGCTGGCTTTCGCGGTAGCGTTACTTGTCTTCTTCTGGGGGATATTCCAGTTTATCTCTTCGGAAACAGCTGATGCCAAGCGGGAGGAAGGCAAGGGAAAGATTATCTGGGGGCTCGTGGGCATGTTCATCATGTTCTCGGCTTACGGACTGATACACCTCATACTCGGAACTCTGGGTGTCGATGCCCCTCAGTATCTCAATCGCTGAATTCGGAAATATACGGAAACGAAGAAGGGCGTCGCGTTAACAACGCGACGCCCTTTGTGTTAGGTTTCAGCACGGTGTCTCGGTCGTGCAGCGGTAGACCCGAATCTTCAGTTCCACCTGGTCTATACCGGGCTTGGAAGTGAATACCCGGACTTTCCTAGTGCCGCGCCATTCGACCTGGCTGTCGAGTCTCGATGGTTCGCCGCGGCTGACTGTGGAGCCGTCGGGTTTCTTCTCCCACCAGTCCATCCGATAGTCTTGCGGCATGATGCCTTCGACGGGATGGTCGGGGGTGACGAACTCTGTGTACGTCGTGTCCGGAGAACGGACAGAAACGTATGCTCTCGCCGGCTCGGCGTTTATCCACCACGGCCACTTGCTCCACCCGTACCATCCGGCGCCGATGGCGACAGCCAGAACGAGTAGCCAGACTGCCGCACGAGCAACAGGCTTCCACATCTCTTGCGCCGTGGTACTTCTCGTCGTACTTTTCTTCGGCCGCAGAGCGAGAATCGTCATAACGGCGATGATCGCTAGGCCAATGACGATGCCCAGGAGCATCTTGAGCATCACCGAAAGGGCAATGCCCGTGAACGAGAAAGAGGGAAGCGACGGGAGCGTCGGTCTGGGCAGGTATAGCTGAGGTGATAATTTGTAGACAATTACCAACCCTACCAGTGCCCATGTAGCAATCGCGAGCCATGCTACCCGCTGGTTGAAGGGAAGACCCTTCTTCGGTGTGGGTGTGGTGGTCGACGCAGCTGGTGCTGGGCTCAGAACTGGTCGACGCATAGGCCGCGGTGCTATCAAGTTCACCCGAATCTGAGCCAGAGCCGGCGTTTCTCGTCTTGCTCTCCACTGTTTGATTTTCGCTCTCACCCAAGCGGCGAGCACAAGCCAGATGGCTTCAAGCGCAACTCTCTTTATCTTCATAAAACCTCACAATCTTCAGTCTGTTTCAATTATACTCCTAAATTTATAAAAAGTCAAGGGCCGGACTTGCGTCCGGCCCCCATTGGAACTACTTCTTTCTCTCAGCGTCTACGCTTGTGACGATGTTACCGCCAATGACGTTGGGCTGAGCTACTTTGATTGCCTCGGCCATGGCTATCTGCGCACCGACTGGACTTGAGCCCCAGGCAGCCAGTTCTTCCCGAATGCCTTCCGCTCGGGCCTTCCTTTTATCGCCCTCTCCTTTGCCTTCCTCCTTTTGCGCCAGGGCGGTGAGCTTGGCGATTTCGAGAGCGCGAGTGGCGTCCGTCATCTTCTTGTCGCCGCTAGTGAGGTCGAAAGTGACGAAGCGCGCGTCGATGATTTTCACACCGAACGACTCGCGCAAGCCCTTCGACTCGCCAGATGTCTCGCTCAATCCTTTGAGCTTGGCGATGAGCTGATTCGCGCCGGACGCTTCGTCTTCCCGCAATCCCTGAATGTCTTTCCTCGAGACATATTCCCGGAAAGCGCCCTGGACGGCAGCCGTCGTCTGGGATTCCCAGCCGCCGGCGTAGAAAAAGGCCTTTATCGGGTTCTCAAGCTCGGCGGTGAAGACCACGATGCCGTCGACAGGGAAGTTGCCGATGGTTTCGGCTCCCTCAATCTTTGTCGCCATGTTGTAGCGGAAGAAAATCGAAGGACTGTTTTCGGGCCGTTTCTTGTCCCCGCGGACTTTCGAAACGAGGCTCCAGTCTGTCGACGGGTCCGGTTTCTTCTCCCACTTGCTGTAACGCAGTTCGCGCCACAGAAAATATTTGAAGAATCCGACCTTGGCGACACCTAATTGGCCGAGTATCCCTGTTCTCTCCGGCCGTTTGGTTGGATCCGGCACGAAGATCTGGCTATCGCGATCGTAGCGGTAGCCGATGACCGATTCGATAATCTGATCGAACGGTCCATCAGGATCTCCGCTTACCAGAATGTACATCTCTCCCGCCGGCGGCAGGGCTCTGAACGGGCTCCACCAGACATCGAGTTTCGAGAGCGTGACGATGAGCCACGGAATCCCGAATCTCAACAGCCAGAAGAGAACTCCGACAAGCACGGTAAGTGCTGCCGACCATAAGACAATCCACATGCTGAACCTCCAGTGTCAAAGACGTTTGTCTATCTATATTATATCACGCGGGGATTTGTTGGTCAACACCAGAAACTGGGCCGGAGAAGGGAATGGAAGAGCGCACAGGAGTTTTCTTGATGATATTTACAATCTCGTCGTGGCTGTCGGTGATGGTAAAGAGGTCGAGATGCTCCGGCTCGATGGCCTTTCTCGCGAGCATTTCCTCCCGCATGAAGTCTCTGACCTTGTTCCAATATTCACTTCCCACACAGATGAGAGGGACGTTTTTTATTTTCTTTGTCTGAATCAGCGTGATTAATTCGAAAAATTCGTCGAGAGTGCCGAAGCCGCCCGGATAGAAGATGAAAACTTCCGCCCCGAACGAGAGGCAGACTTTCCGGGCGAAGAAATAATAGAAGCTGATGCTTTTTGTAATATACGGATTGACCGGCTGCTCGTTCGGCAGGCGGATGAGAAGGCCGATAGAGTTGCCCCCGGCCTCGTAAGCTCCGCGGTCGGCCGCTTCCATTATTCCTGGGCCGCCGCCGGAGACGACCGAGTAGCCGAACTCCTTGACCAGGCGGGCGGAAAGTGAGCGCGCGCTCTGGTAGTAGGGGTCGCTCTCTTTCGTCTGGTTGGAGCCGAAGAAGGTAACCGATTTGGGGTAATCCGCAAGAAATTTGAAGCCCTCCGTGAATTCTTTTGCTATTTCTGCTACACGATACTTGGCGAGAGTTGCATCATCCATGCTGCTATCATATCATATAGGTCACATATGAATAAAACAAAATATATAGCAGTCGCCACCGGTCTCGGTCTTATCGGATATTTGTTCTTCTCGGGACCCTTCATGAGCCTTTTTAAAAGCCAGTCGCAAAATCAAAACAATCAAATGCCTCAAACAGGATATGCTTCTCAAGATGTGGTAGCGGGCCAAGGCGCTCTCGCGGAGCCGGGCGACAAGCTCACGGTGCATTACGTTGGAAAGTTTGTGAACGGTCAGATATTCGACAGTTCGCGGGATTCCAATACCCCCTTCACCTTTACTCTGGGCGCGGGCCAAGTCATCCGCGGCTGGGAAGAGGGTATCCAGGGTATGCGCGAGGGCGGCAAGAGACTGCTTGTCATCGCTCCGGACTACGCTTATGGCGGCAAGGGCAGGGGACCAATCCCCGCCAATTCGACTCTAGTCTTCGAGGTTGAACTTTTGAAAGTGGAGAAATAGATAGAAATGCATCACGCGTATTTATTGGTAGGTTCCGCAGAACAAGCGGAGAAATACTTGCGTGAATTTGTCGGCGACCTGACCGGGTCGCCGGACTACTTTGTATTCAAAGATGATGTCTTCGGCATCGGTGACGCGAGGAAGTTGTCTGAGTCCGCGGTGCGGAAAGCATTTACGGACAGAAAAATTTTTCTAATCGCGCCGGTGAAGATTACGCGCGAAGCCCAGAACGCGCTTCTCAAAACTTTTGAAGACCCTGTCGAGAACACTCATTTTTTTCTCGCGGCGCGCGAAGAGGAATTGATAATTCCGACGCTTTGTTCACGCATGCGCGTCGTTCGTTTAAGCTCCGAAGCTAGTGAAGCTAATGAAGCTAGTAAATTTCTGAGGCTTCCAATCAAAGACAGGCTGAATTTCGTCAAAAAATTCGTGGATAAAGAAGAAAACTTGTCCGTATTCCTCGATGAGCTGCTCGCTCTCACCAGGTCCAAGAAAATTTATGATGTGAGGAAATTTTCCGATGACCGTTCCGCTTCAAGCCGCCTCATCCTCGAGCATTTGGCTTTGGTGTTAGATAATATCTAACACCAAAGCCAAATGTTATAATCAATTCATGGCATACAATTTTTCCCAGTTCAAACAGTCTACGGATGCGGCTCTCGAGTGGCTCAAGAGGGAATACGCGGGGCTCAATACCGGCCGGGCGACGCCTGCCATACTCGACTCCGTTCTGGTGGAAGCGTATGGTTCGAAAATGGCGATAAGTCAGCTTGCCACCGTCTCTCTCGAAGACCCGAAGACTCTTCGCGTCGTGCCTTGGGGGGACCAGGGGGTGGGCAAGGACATAGACCGCGCGGTAAGAGAATCGAATCTCGGTCTCTCTGTCGCTCTCGACTCGGCCGGCCTGCGTCTCTCGTTCCCGTCTCTTACCAGCGAACGCAGAGTAGTTTTGCAAAAGCTTGCGAAAGAAAAACTCGAAGAAGCTCGCATCAAGGTGAGAAACGAAAGGCAAAAAGTTCTGAATGTCACAGGTGACTTGAGCGAAGATGAGCAAAAGCGCGTAAAGAACGAGCTTCAAAAACAAGTTGATGACGCGAATCAGAAGCTTGAAGACCTGGCGGAAAGAAAGCAAAAAGAAATCCTCGAATAATGTCAGTAATAATTTTTCTTATAATCCTGAGCGCCTTGATTGTTGTGCATGAACTTGGGCACTTTCTGGCCGCGAGGAAATTCGGAATCAGAGTAGACGAATTCGGCCTGGGTTATCCGCCACTGGCCAAAAAACTTTTCAAATGGAAGGGAGCGGACTTTACCTTAAACTGGCTGCCCTTCGGCGGCTTCGTGAAGATATACGGCGAAAGTCCGACGGAAGAGAATGCGAAATCTCCGGAAAGTTTCCAGTCGAAGAATCGCGGCATACAGGCCGCGGTTCTCGTGGCCGGAGTATTCTTCAACTTCCTCTTCGCCTGGCTTCTCATCTCGCTCGGCTTCATGACCGGGATTCCATCACCAGCCGGTATGGATTTGCCTCTCACGAATCCGCACACCGTCATAACTCTCGTTGTGCCCGGTTCGCCGGCGGCGCTGGCCGGTTTCAAAGTGGGCGATGTGATACGAAGCTTCACTCCGGAGGAAGCGACGAGTTATATCAAGAGCTCGGCCGGCCCGATAAGATTCGATATTCAACGTGGCAAGGAAATTTTGCAAAAAACCGTGACACCCGAAACAGGCATTTTGCCGGGGACAAGGGCGATAGGAATCTCGATGGAGACCATCGGCACGGTGAGACTTCCTCCGCACAAAGCGTTGTGGCAGGGGCTCAAAACAGCCTCCGCGCTTACCTGGCTTACCGGCAAGGCCATAGGAACTCTCATCTCGCAGGCCGTTCTCGGCCGGGCCGACCTTACGGCCGTGACGGGGCCAGTGGGCATCGTCGGCATGGTGGGGGAGATTCGCCAACTAGGGCTCTCTTATCTCGTGACCTTCACCGCCCTTCTCTCAATAAATCTTTCCATCATCAATCTTTTGCCTTTCCCGGCGCTCGACGGCGGACGGCTGGTTTTCGTGGCGATTGAATCGGCGACAAGGAAGAAAATTCCGCCGCGGTTCTTCAACGCCGTGAATGCCATGGGTTTCGCCCTTCTCATTTTCCTCATGATTCTTATTACCGTGAGAGACGTGAGGAATATTTTCTAAATAAAAAACCGTCCTCGAGAAATCGAGGACAGTCCCGGCGCCGCGGCGCGCCTATTTGCGGATGCTGGTGTCGCAGTCCGGACAAGCAGTGAGATTGGCGGGTCTTCACCGACCCTACTCACAGCCTCGGGCGGTCGCAGCCGGCACAGCCGCAGGCCGGGATTCAAAAAACTTATCACGAAAAGTGTGTTTTGTAAAGTATGTTGAATGTTTCAATATAGGCCGATTTTCTCTATAATAGCGGCATGAAGCAGTCTCAGCTGTTTACCAAGACGCGCCGCGAAGCGCCCGCGGACGAAGTCTCCAAGAACGCCATCCTCCTTACCCGTGCCGGGTTTATAAATAAAGAGCTCGCCGGCGTGTATTCTCTCTTGCCTTTGGGATTGAGAGTCGTCGACAAAATCAAAAAAATCGTTTCGGAAGAAATGGAAGCGCTTGGCTCGGTGGAATTTCTCATGTCGACTCTTCAGAACAAAGAGATTTGGGAAAAGACCGGCCGCTGGAGCGATGAGAAGGTGGATGTCTGGTTCAAGTCTACGCTGAAATCCGGCAGCGAGGTGGGCTTCGGCTGGTCGCACGAAGAGCCGATTACCAATCTCATGACTTCGCATATCGCAAGCTATCACGACCTGCCCGTCTATGTGCACCAGTTCCAGAACAAATTGAGAAACGAAGTCAGAGCCAAGGCCGGCATCCTGCGCGGCCGAGAGTTTCTGATGAAGGACATGTATTCTTTTGCTCGAAACGAAGAGGAGCATATGGCTTTTTACAACAAGGCGACTGAAGCGTACCTGAATGTTTTTAGAAAGGTCGGTTTGGGTGACATTACCTACGTCACTTCTGCTTCGGGAGGTTTTTTTACGGATAAATTCAGCCACGAGTTTCAAACTCTCTGCGAAGCCGGTGAAGATACGATTTATATAACTGACGAAAATGGGAAGGTTGCCGTAAACGGAGAAGTGGAGAAAAAAGGTGACCCAAAGAAAGCTGTGGAGGTAGGAAACATCTTCACTTTCGGCACCGAGAAGTGCGAGCAGATGGGACTTTATTTCAACGATGAGAAGGGGAACAAAACCCCGGTCTATCTCGGCTCTTACGGCATAGGCATCACAAGACTTATGGGAGTGCTCGCGGAAGTATTTGGCGACGATAAGGGCCTGGTTTGGCCCGAGGCGGTGGCGCCGTTCAAGGTTCATCTGCTCTCGCTTTCGGAGAACTCGAAGAAACTGGCTGACGAGGCATACGAAAAGCTTCAGGCGGCCGGGGTGGAAGTTCTCTACGACGACCGAGACGCTAGAGCCGGCGAGAAATTTGCCGACGCCGACCTCATCGGCATCCCGACGAGAGTGGTGGTCGGGGAGAAGGCGCTTGCTTCCGGCATGCTTGAAGTCAAATCGCGGGCTTCCGGCGAGACGCGCGAACTTCCATTGAAAGAACTTATAAATGAATTGGCCTAATTTAAAAAACTGGAAAAGGCATCTGTCCCACGATGTTGGCATCGACCTCGGCACGGCCAATACCCTGGTCTACATGCGCGGGCGGGGCATTGTGGTAAATGAGCCATCGGTCGTGGCGGTAAACCAGAAGACCGGCCAGATTGTCGCCATCGGCACGGAAGCAAAAGCCATGTTTGGCCGAACGCCGGAGCACATTGTGGCCGTGAAGCCCTTGGTTGACGGCGTTATTTCCGATTTCGAAACGACGGAAGAGATGGTGGCGTATCTCTTGAGCCGGGCTACCGCGGGTTCAAGAAAGTTATTATCTCCCCGAGTCGTTGTCGGGGTGCCTTCAAATATCACCAATGTCGAAATTCGCGCCGTGCGCGACGCCACCAGGAACGCCGGTGCGGGCGTCGTGCACATCGTCGAGGAGCCGATGGCGGCGGCTATCGGCATGCGGCTTCCAATTCACGAGCCGGCCGGTTCCATGGTCATCGACATCGGCGGCGGCACAACTGACATCGCAGTCATATCGCTTGGCGGAGTGGTGAGGTCGAAGAACCTGCGCATCGCCGGGGACCGCTTCAATTTAGACATCATTTCGTACGTCAGAAACCAGTTCAAGATTCTCATTGGCGATAAGACGGCCGAGGCGGTAAAGACTTCCATTGGCTCTGTCATGCCGACGCACGCGCCGCTTGAGGCGCCGGTCAAGGGCAGAGACCTTGTAACAGGGCTTCCCAAGGAAGTGATTCTTACTGATACCGATATCCGCGAAGCTCTGGCGCAGTCTATCGAGGCGCTCATCGAGGCGGTGCGCGAAGTGCTCGAATCCACTCCGCCGGAAATTCTCGCCGACGTTATGCAGCGCGGACTCCATCTCTCCGGCGGTGGCGCGCTTATCAAAGGTCTGGCGGACCTCATCGAAGAAGAGATTAATATCCCCGTCCATGTGCCGGCCGACCCGCTGACCGCCGTTGCTCGCGGCTGCGGCATCATTCTCGAAGACATCGAAAGGTTCAAGGACGTGCTTGTCGCCAATGAAGATGAATTACCTCCAAAGAAATAGGCCGAGAAGCCCGATTGTGAAGCTCTCACTTGTGCTTCTGGGCCTCTTCGCGGCGGGCACAATCTTATTGTTCTTCCTGTCCGGGCCGGTAATCTCCCTGGTGTCTCCCCTGTGGCGCTCCGAGACTTGGGTCGGAACCCGAGTTTCGGGATTTTTGGAAATTTTCCGGACCAAAAATTCGCTGATTTCCGAGAACGCGCGGCTTAGCGAACGATTGGCTGCTTTAGAGATTGAACTTGCCGCGAAAGCGCCGGGACTGGGAGAGAACGAATCCGTCGCAGCCCTCCTCGGCAGGAGACAGGAGGAGGGCGGCGTGGCGGCATCCGTCTTGGCCCGTCCGCCGCAGATTCCTTACGACACTTTCATCATTGATGCAGGCTCGCGCGATACAGTCGCGGCCGGAGAAAGAGTTTTTATGTCCGAAGGGCCACTTCTCGGCACGATTGCGGACGCCTTCGCTTCTTCGGCGAAGGTAAGACTTTTGTCAACGTCCGGCGAAAAAACAGCGGCGGTGCTTGAGCGCCACGGCATCCCCGTTACTCTTGAGGGCGCGGGTGGAGGCAACTTCCGCGTGACGGTGCCGAGAGAGACAGAAGTGTCGGTAGGGGACAGAATTCTTTCCGCCGATATTGCCGGGCGGCTGGTGGCGGTGGTAGGCGATGTGGCTATGGAACCGACCGACTCTTTCAAGCAAGTTCTCGCCGTGAGTCCGGCAAACATTTTCAACATCCGCTTCGTCTTGATAAGACCATAATGAAGAACCTCCGCGTCATAAGCTCTATCGTACTGATTCTTTCGGTAATCTTCCTGCCGAGTTACATATACCTTCCGGCGCTGGCGCTGGCTATCATTGTCCTGCCGTTTTTCTGGGAAGGAGTGCTTATCGCTTTCCTCATAGATGCCTTGTACGGCCCCGGAGTCAGCTCTCTTGCATCAATTTTCTCAACCTTCGGTTTCTATAGCGCGGTACTCCTTGCCGTCGTTGTGCCTGTGAGGCGTCGCCTTCGCACCTATGCGTAGAAAAGTTATAAAAAATATAAAATATCAGGAAATAAATCCAGAGGACATCTTCCTCGATTCGGCCAACTTGCCTGGATTCGACGAGTACGCGCTCGAAGGCAGGATTGAACGGCCCATGGGCAACACGACCTTCACGGTCGTGAAGATTGTGTTAAGCATCATCATTTTGGTATTGGCCGGCAAACTCTGGATGCTCTCAGGGAAGGATGGCGAAGTGTATGCTCAGATTTCCGACCGTAACCGTCTGGAGGAAACCACCATCTTCGCCAACCGCGGCATTATCCTCGACCGAAACGGCGTTACGCTTGCCGAGAACAGCATCAAGGGGGATGACGCGGACTTCGCCGGGCGCATTTATGCCCCCATGCAGGGCTTGGCGCACGTCGTGGGCTACGTGAAGTATCCGAAGATGGATAGTTCGGGCATTTACTATGACAAAGAGTACCGGCCGCGCGACGGCGTCGAGCGCGCCTATGACGAAATTCTTCGGGGTAAAAACGGCGAGAAGCTTGTGGAAACGGATGTTGAGGGCTCTGTTACTTCCGAAAGCATCGTGGAGAAGCCCGTGGACGGCAAGACATTGACTCTCTCGATTGATGCCGGGGTTACCCAGGCCATGCACGAGGCCATCGCGGCGCTCGCCAGAACTAGCGGCTTCGTCGGCGGAGCCGGAGTGATTATGGACGTCAATACCGGCGAAATTCTCGCACTCACGAGCTATCCGGAATACAACCAGAACGCCATGACCAAAGGGGTTGACCAGCAAACTTTCGATTCTTTGATAAAGGGTGGAGGCAAACCCTTCCTCGACCGCGCGGTTGGCGGTCTCTACACGCCCGGCTCCATCGTGAAGCCGATACTCGCATTGGCGGCTCTGAATGAGAAGATAATTTCTCCCAATAAGGAAATTCTCTCTACAGGTTCCATCACTGTTCCCAATCCTTACGACCCGGACAAGCCCTCCGTCTTCGGCGACTGGAAGGCGCACGGCTGGACGGCCATGAAGGAGGCGATTGCCGTCTCTTCCGACACCTACTTCTACTCGATCGGCGGCGGCTTCGGTGGGCAAAAAGGTCTCGGCATCGGCCTCATCGACAAATATTTCAAAATGTTCATGCTCGAGGAGCCCACCGGCATTGAGCTTCTGGGTGAAGAGACCGGGCTCATACCGACGCCGGAATGGAAGGCGGAGAAATTCGACGGCGACATCTGGCGCTTGGGAGATACCTACATTACCGCAATCGGTCAATACGGCACCCAGCTTACGCCGCTTGAGGCGGTGCGCTTCGTTGCCGCCATAGCGAACAAGGGAAGAGTTCTTAAACCCACGCTTCTCGCGAGTTCGACGCCCGTCGCGGTGAGGACAATCTCTTTCCGCGACGAAGATTGGAAGGTGGTGCGCGAAGGCATGAGGGAGAGCGTGACCTACGGCACTTCCGTAGGTCTCAACGTGCCATATGTTGCGGCGGCGGGCAAGACCGGCACGGCCGAGCTTGGCGCGGGCAAGAAGTACGTGCACTCGTGGTCGGTGGGCTTCTTCCCGTATGACAATCCGCGCTATGCTTGGGCGGTCATTATGGAGAAAGGCCCTTCCACCAATACTATCGGCGCTACCTCCGTCATGCGGCAAGTGCTCGATTGGATGTCCATCTACTCCCCGGAATATTTCCAATAAACAGTTTATGATTGCTTTAAAGACGGTTGGGGAGTATCATTACTGGCCATTATTCATAGCAACAGCTCCATGGAGGCAACTCAGGAATATCTGACCAAAGAGAAGTTCGCGGAATTGGAAAAAGAACTTCAAAATCTCAAGACCGTCAAGCGCAAAGAAGTGGCGGAAGCGCTTGAATATGCCAAGTCTCTCGGCGACCTCTCCGAGAACCACGAATACCAGGAAGCGCGCGACAGCCAGGCCGTGCTCGAGGACAGAATCAGCCGCCTGGAGAAAATTCTCAAGACCGCGGCAATTGTCTCCGTCCAGAACGCGAGTCTCGTGGGCGTGGGCTCGGTCATAACCCTTGAGCGTGAGTCGGATAAAAGCAAGAAAACTTTCACCATCGTGGGCTCGGAGGAAGCCGATGCTTCCAAAGGCATGATATCCACCCGCTCGCCCCTGGGCTCTGCCGCTCTCGGCAAGTCGAAAGGGGACACGTTCTCATTTGAAACTCCCTCTGGTACAATGTCGTATAAGATTACCGACATTAAGTAAATGAGCTCACTAGAGGAAATACGTGCGGCAAGGTTTGAGAAGCTCAAACTTCTGGAGAAGAAGGGTATAAATCCGTATCCGGCTTCGACTGCCCGTACTCACACTTGCGCGGAAGCAAGAAAAGAATTCGAAGCAGAGAAAGAAATGGTTCTGGCCGGCCGCATCATGTCTCTTCGGGCGCAGGGGAAAATTATTTTCTTTGATATCAATGACGGGTCTGGCCGTTTCCAGATATTTCTCAAAAAAGGCGACCCGATTTCGGACGAAAATTTCGAACTCTTCGAACAAGCTTTTGACATCGGGGATTTCGTAGAGGTGAAAGGCACGCTTTTCCTCACCAAACAAGACGAGAAGACCCTCCTCGCCGGGGAGGTAAAAATGCTCTCGAAATCGCTTCTGCCCCTGCCCGAGAAGTGGCACGGTCTCTCCGATGTCGAAGAGCGCTTCCGCAAGCGTTATTTGGATTTGCTCTCGAATCCGGAAGTGAGGCAGATTTTCGAGCTCAAGGAGAAATTCTGGAAATCGGTCAGAGACTTTTTGAAAAAAGAGGGATTCATGGAAGTGGAAACGCCCACACTCGAAGTTACCACCGGCGGCGCCGAGGCCAGGCCCTTCAAAACTCATCATAACGATTTCGATGTCGATGTTTATCTGCGCATTTCCGTAGGCGAGCTATGGCAGAAGCGTCTCATGGCCGGAGGATTCCCGAAAACATTTGAAATCGGCCGCGTTTACCGGAACGAGGGCTCTTCTCCGGAGCACCTCCAGGAATTCACCAATATGGAATTTTACGCCGCTTACATGAATTTCGAGAACGGCAAGGAATTAATCAAGAAACTTTACAGGACCGTCGCCTGGGAGGTCTTCGGCAAATCTACTTTCGAAACCAGGGGGCACAAATTCGACCTCGAAGATGAATGGCAGGACCTGGATTACGTCGAGACGGTGAAGAAAATGACCGGTGTTGATGTAATCAACGACAGCGAAGACAAACTTCGCTCGAAGCTCGAAGAGCTTGGCGTCAAGTACGACGGCGAGAATCGCGAGAGGATGACCGACAGCTTGTGGAAACATTGCCGCAAATCCATTTCCGGCCCGGCGTTTCTCATCAATCATCCGAAGCTCATCGCCCCGCTTTCCAAAGAGCATCCGGACAATCCGAATCTGACTAAGACCTTCCAGGTCATCATTGCCGGGAGCGAGATCGGCCGTGCTCACGCGGAACTCAATGACCCTATGGACCAGGCCAGGAGATTTGTAAAGCAGAAAGAGCTTATCGAGAGGGGAGACGAAGAGGCGATGATGCCCGACGACGAATTCGTCGAGATGCTCGAATACGGCATGCCGCCAACCTTCGGCTTCGGCTTCGGCGAACGCTTCTTCGCCTTCCTCGTCGACAAACCGCTTCGCGAAACCCAGCTTTTCCCTCTGATGCGTCCGAAAACATTAAATATTAACGTTCATAACTAAAAAGCCCAGAACCGAGGCCTTTTAATTTATTTTCTCTCTTTTATTTCCGTTTTGAGTTTCTCTATCAGTTCTTCGATGCCCTGAGCTCCTTCATTGCCCCTGTCGCGGCTTTCGACGGTGACCTTTTTATCATTAAGTTCCTTGTCTCCGATTACTAGGGCGTAGGGAATCTTCTCAGTTTTGAAATTACGGATTTTTTTGCCCAAAGTCTCGTCCGAAACGTCGAGCTCGGCGCGAATGCCGGCCGCTTTCATTTTATCCAAAACACTCGTCGCGTATTCGAAATGCGCTTCACCGATGGGGAGAATTCTCGCCTGCACGGGCGCGAGCCAGAGAGGAAAAGCGCCGGCGTAGTGCTCTATTAAGCCACCAAAGAATCGCTCCATCGACCCTACTAATACTCGGTGGAGCATTACTGGTCTATGGGCCCTGCCATCTGATCCTATATATTCCATCTTAAATCTTTCCGGAAGATTAAAATCAAGTTGCACTGTCGGGCCTTGCCACTTTCGTCCAAGAGAATCAATAAGTTTAAAGTCTAGTTTCGGACCATAGAAAGCCCCTCCTCCGGCATCGATAGTATATTCCTTACCTTCTTTTTCCAATACTTCCTTTAAGAGATTTTCAGCCTTTTCCCACACTTCGCTTGAACCGATGGCTTTCTCTGGCCTGGTTGAAAGTTCGATAGAGTAAGGGTAGCGAAAAGTCTTAAGCATCTCATCAACTAGGGAGAGTAGTTCCTTCACTTCATTTTCTACCTGTTCGGGTGTGCAGAATATGTGAGCATCATCTTGGGTAAAACCGCGTACACGTAAGAGACCTTGGAGCGTGCCACTTAATTCATAGCGGTAAACCGTGCCGAATTCTGCAAAACGTAGCGGGAGGTCGCGATAAGAGTGTACGCGTGATTGGTAAATACAAATATGCCCCGGGCAGTTCATTGGTTTGAGACGGTATTTTTCTCCCTCAATCTCCATTGGGCCATACATGCTGTCAATGTAGTTTTCCAAATGCCCTGATTCCATGAAGAGTTTTTCGCTGGCAATATGAGGTGTATATACCAAGTCATAGCCATGCTTCAAAACTAGTTCTCTTTCGTAATCCTCAATTTCTTTGCGAATGATACCGCCTTTTGGATGCCACAAAATCAAGCCTTGGCCAAGCCGTTCGTCGACGGAGAAAAGATTGAGTTCTGCCCCCAGTTTTCTGTGGTCTCTCTTTTTGGCTTCTTCCTGCTGTTTCTCGTACGCTTCGAGCTCCTCTCCGGTTTCGAAAGCTAAGCCGTAAATCCTGGTAAGCATTTTGTTCTTCTCATCTCCGCGCCAATATGCTCCGGCTAAGTGGGAGAGTTTCCAGGAATCCGGCTCGATTTCCTTCATTTCCTCGACATGCCCACCGCGGCAAAGATCGGTGAATTGGCCGGAAGTGTATAAGGTAAGAGGCTCGCCCTTGGAGACAATCTCGTCGATAAGTTCAAGTTTGTAAGGGTTGTCTTTGAAAAATTCCTTGACTTCTTTCTCCGTCACATCCTTTTTCTCGAAGCCCCTCCATCCGTTCGAGAGCTTCTTCATTTTCTTCTCGATTTCCTTGAGGTCAGTGTCAGAAATGGGAGAAGGGAAGTCGAAATCGTAATAGAAGCCGTTGTCTATAGCCGGACCGATAGTATTTTTGGCATCAGGATAAAGCTCAAGAACCGCCGCCGCCAAGAGGTGAGCGAGAGAATGGCGTTTTTCTTCGATTTTGCTCATTGCTACATCCTACAAGGCCTTAATCTTTTCGGCAATGAAGGAGGTATCGCCTTTGCGCTTGCTTACGCGGCCCTTGAGGGCGATGCAGGTTTGCGGTTCGACGAACTGGCGGAATTCGGAGAGGACGCGCGGGAAGATGGCCACTTCGACCGTGCCCGAGAAGTCGGAGAGCTTCATAAAGACCATGCGTTCGTTGTTCTTGGTCAATACGTCTCTCGCTTCCTCGACCATGCCGCCGATGACCGCCACGGCGCCGTCCGGCATGCCGGCGAGCTTCGATATGCTCATGTCCTTGCTCAAGAGCTTGTCACGGTGCTCCTCGAGCGGATGGCCGGAGATATAGAGGCCGAGAAGGTCCTTCTCCCACGCGAGCTTTTCTCTCTGCGTCACTTCGGGGAACTTGGCCAATCTCAGAGCCGGCGTCGCTTCGGCGGAGAAGAGCGAACCCTGATTATCGTCGCTATTCGCTCTCTCTTTGTGATAGGCGAGCAGCGTTTCTAGGTTGCCGAGCAATTCTCCTCTTTCTCCAAATTCATCTAGCGCGCCGGCCTTGATAAGCGATTCAAGCGATTTCTTATTCAAATTTTTATCCTTCACCCGGTCGAGGAAATCCGGCAGCGATTTGAATTTGCCGTTCGCTTTACGTTCGGCTGTAATGGACGAAGAAATGCCCTGGCCGAAGTTCTTGATGGTGACCAGGCCGAAGCGGATTTTGTGCTTGCCGTCATCGCCTTTGATAACGCTGAATTGCGAGAAACTTTCGTTGATGGAAGGCGGCAAGACATCGATGCCCATACGCTTGCACTCGGCGACCATTATGCCCACGGTGTCCACGTCGCCGGATTCGGCTGTAAGAACCGCTGACATATAAATGGCCGGGTAATTGGCCTTGAGATAAGCCGTCACATACGCAATGTGGCCGTAACTTGCCGCGTGCGCCTTGTTGAAGCCGTATCCCTGGAAGGGGACGAAAAGCTGCCAGAGCGCTTCGGCTTTCTCTTCTGTCATGCCGCCGTTCTTGATACAGCCCTCGACGAACATGACGTGCTGCTTCTTCATCTCCTCGGGAATTTTCTTGCCCACCGCTTTCCTGAATTTGTCCACTTCGCCCCAAGTGTATCCGGCCACTTCAATCGCGGTCATAAGAAGGTCGTCCTGGTAGACGAGCACTCCGTAAGTCGTGTCGAGGAAGCCTTTCATCTTCGGATGGAGATATGTGACGGGTTTCTTGCCGTGCTTTCTCGCAATATATTCCTGGATGTTATCCATCGGTCCCGGACGATAGAGGGCCACCATGACGTTGATGTCGTGGATATTGGTCGGCTTCAAATCCATAAGCGCTTTGGTCATGCCGGAGCCATTGAGCTGGAAAGTTCCCTCCGTCTCGCCTCGCGCGAGCATCTGGAAGGTTTTCTTGTCGTCAGTCGGGATATCTTCTATATGAATAATTTTTCCATCAATCTTCTCTATGCGGGCGAAGGTGTCGGAGATGATAGCCAGGTTTCTAATGCCCAGGAAATCGAACTTGAGCAGGCCGGCTTCTTCAATCGAATACATATCGTACTGGGTGATAATTTTCTGCTCGCCCTTGGTGTCGTACTGAAGCGCGGTGTAGTCGATGAGCGACGTAGGGGCAATGACGACGCCTGCGGCATGGACCGAGATGTGTCTGGCGTTGCCCTCAATCGACTTAGCCATATCCATGACGCTCTTCGCCTCACCGTTTTCTTCATAGAGCTTCCTTAGGTCCGGGTTCTCTTTCATGGCCCGGTCGATGGTCATAGGGAATCCCTGCGCGCCAAGCGGTATGAGCTTGGCTATCTGGTCACCCAGAGCGTAAGGCAGACCCATAGCTCTTGTGACGTCTCTCACGGCGCCGCGGGCCATCATGGTGCCGAAGGTGCCGATTTGAGCCACGTGGTCCACGCCGTAAATACCCTTCGCGTATTCGATGAGTTCGTCGCGCCTGTTGTCAGCGATGTCGAGGTCGATATCCGGCGGCGATGGTCTGTCGGGGTTTAGGAAGCGTTCGAAAGGCAGGGCGAATTTTATCGGGTCGACCGTGGTGATACCTGCGAGATACGTGACCATGGAGCCGGCCGCCGAACCCCTGGTATTGGTGAGGATGCCGTGCTCATGCGCGTAGCGCAGAAGGTCGGCGGTGACCAGGAAGTACGGCGTGTAGCCCTTCTTCCTGATGACGCCGAGTTCGTATTCTATACGCTCGAGAATTTCCGGAGTTTCCTTGATCTCCCGCTCCTTAAGCCCTTTATAGACGAGGTCCTTAAGCTCTTCATCGTAAGTTTTTCCTCCCTCCGCGATGTAAGTGGGGAAGACCCATCTACCAAGCTCGAGGTGGAGATTGCAGCGCAGGGCGATTTCGGCTGTCTTCTTCAACGCTTCCGGATTCTTCTTGTAATCCTTCTTCGCTTCTTCTCCGGTGCGGAAGTGGAGGTCTTCGTTTTCTTCGAAACTGCCGCGATTTATAAATTCCTGGATAGACTTTACCGTCTCGAAGGCCGGCCGGTTTTCCGGTTCGAGATAATAGACATCGTATATGGCCAGTTCGCTTTCGAGGAAGAAATTCTTGCCGAATATTTCTTTGTAGTACTTTTCTTCTTTGGCTATAGCGATAAGCCCCTCGTTATATTTCTCCAAAAGTTCTTTGTCTATGCGCGGCTTATAATAGAAACCTTCGAGATAAGAAGCGGTGACGAGCTTCAGAAGATTTTTGTAACCGGTCTCATTCTCGGCCAGGAGGACCAGCCGGCTCCGCTGGTTGTCCACCCGAGCCTCCTTGTCGTGACGAGTGCGGATAGCGACGTAGAAATCGACGCCGATAATCGGTTTGATGCCGTTCTCTTTGCATTCTTTATAGAACTCGATGGCGCCATAGAGATTGCCCGAGTCGGTGAGGGCGAGCGTCTCCATGCCGCACCTCTTTGCCTTCTTGACGAGGTCGGGAATCTTCGGCAAAGCCTCAAGGAGGGAATAGTGGGAGTGGACGCGAAGGTGGACGAACTTCGACATGGGCATAGTATAATACAGACATCTGATGAGTCATATCGTAGGCATCGATGAAGCGGGCAGAGGGCCACTTGCTGGTCCGGTCGCTGTTGGGGCGGTGCGGATGCCGGACAAATTCGACAAAAGATTTTTCAAAGGCATAAAGGATTCCAAACAACTCTCGCCGGAGGAGCGCGAGTTTTGGTTTGCCCTGGCGGAGGAAGGCAGAAGAAATAACGAACTTGACTTCCGCGTCTCTCTCGTATCGGAGAAGGTGATAGACAGGCACGGCATCGCCTACGCCATACGCCTCGGCATCAAGCGCGTCTTGAAAGGATTGGAAATTGTCGGAAGCGATTCCCAAATATTTCTCGATGGCGGGATTAAGGCGCCGGTCGAATTCAAGCACCAACTGACGGTTATAAGAGGGGATGAGAAGATTCCCGTAATTTCCCTCGCCTCAATTTGCGCCAAAGTAGTAAGGGATAGAAAAATGATTAATTTTTCTAAGAAATATCCCGAGTACGACTTCGACCAGCATAAGGGCTATGGCACGAGGATGCACCGGCTGGCAATACAGAAATACGGCTTAACGGAGCTGCATAGAAGGAGTTTTACCCGCAGGTTGACAGAGGCAAAGTAAGGTAGTATAATCAAGAGCAGAGAGGTGTTATATGATACCCGAGCGAAGAAGGTACTTCGCGGCGGGCATCATAGCTCGCCGCACCAAGAAAGGTTATCGTTTCCTGGTTCAAGTGTCCGAGGAAACGAAAGGCCCTACGGCGGGTAAGAAACAGTTGAAATTTCCCGGGGGGATGGATTCTCTGAAAGACAACGGCAATCCAGAGAAGACTCTCCGATCCGAGATTGAAGAGGAGACAGGTTATCGCATCAAAGATGAAGCGAGTCCTATCCTGCTTTTCTCGGATAAGACAGGAGACATCGACAGATACTTCTATCTGATACATAAGGTGGATTGTGTTGGAGCCCGACGGAAGAAGCTCGTAAGAGATGGTAGCACAATCCTTTACCCGCCGGTGTGGACCGACCTGGAATACATTCGCGGTCGTCTGCACCCGACTCACCTGCCTGCTCTTCGTTGCTTGCCGACTGGAGGCCTCGCGTCTTAGAACGTCGAGGCCTTTCCTTTTACAGAATTTATGCTAAATTAAGGCCATGGTAGTCCGAATGAGACATACGCGGTCGCAGACAAACAGCAGGCGTTCGCATCATAAGCTCACGAATCCCGCCCTGGCCAAGGACGGGCAGGGCAACGCATATTTGCGCCACAGAGTGTCTCCCGCTACCGGCGATTATCGCGGCAGGAAAGTTATAGACCACAGCGCCCGTCTAGAGAAGAGGGCGAAGAAGGCCGCCGCGTCGCACGAGCACAGCCACGCTCATTAATTTCCATTAACAGCTCTTTTGCTCTTTATGTCCCAAAGGCACCTATCAAGGTCCGTCGTTTTACAAACATTATTCGAATGGGATTTCGAACGCCGCAAAATCGAGGAAATCCGTTCCATTTTTGAGAAAAACATACAGGAATTCGCTCCGGGGTCGAACGACCGGCCCTTCATGGAGCGGCTTTTGAATCTTGTTCTAGACAAGAGAAATATTATCGACGATCTCATAACAAAGGCCGCTCCAGACTGGCCGCTTGAGAGAATAGCGCCGGTGGACAGGAATATTCTCAGGATCGGGCTGGCGGAACTCCTTTTCGCTGACCGGAAAGAAGTTCCGCCCAAGGTCGCCATTAACGAGGCGATAGAGCTCGCCAAACAGTTCGGTGGCGAGACCTCCGGCCGGTTCGTCAACGGCGTGCTCGGCGCCGTGTACAAGGAGATGGGCGAGCCGGGCAAGAACGACCAGCCCAAACCGAGGAAAAAATACGGCAATGTGCCCCTGGACCAGCTGCCGGTAATAAATATGGCCGGGGCAGTGGTCTTCGCCAAACAGGATAAAGATATTTACATGGCCTGCGTGCATGACGTCTTCGGCCATTGGACTTTGCCGAAAGGAAAAATTGGCGACAATCCCTCGATAGCTAACGAAACAACAGAGGAGGGGCTGATTCGCGAAGTGCAGGAAGAGATCGGCGTTCCGGTAAAAGTCGTTGAAAAGCTGGGGGAAAATTCTTACTCAACCTTCCACCCGGAGCAGGGCAAGATTGTGAAGCATGTCACCTATTTTTTGGCGGAAGGACCCTTCACCGAACTCACCCTCGAGAAGAAGGAGGAGAAGGGCGGGCTCGATGACGTGAGATGGTTCAAGTTGGCGGACATCCTTGACCTGAACTTTTATGATGATATTCTGCCTATCGTTACCAAGGCCATAACTAAGCTGGCCGAAAGCAAATAATGGACTTTACCAAATTCGAAGAAACGGCGGGGGTGGCTTTCAAGAACAAAGCGCTTCTCAAACAGGCCTTCACCCACCGCTCATACATCAACGAAAACAAGGCCTCCGGCCTTGAACATAACGAGCGTCTGGAATTCCTGGGCGACGCGGTGCTTGAACTTGTCATTACCGACCACCTCTTCAATACCATGAAGGAGGCAAGTGAAGGCGAGATGACCTCGCTCCGCTCGGCCCTGGTAAACGCCGACACCTGCGCGCAGGTGGCGCAGGCTCTCGGCGTAAATGAATATCTTCTGCTCTCCAAAGGGGAACAGAAAGACGATACCGGCCGCGCCAGGGCTTATATTCTCGCCAACACTCTCGAGGCGCTTATCGGCGCGCTCTACGTAGACCAGGGCTATGAGGCGGCCAAGGACTTTATCATGAAGCACATTACGCCGATTCTCGAAGTCATCGTGCGGGACGGCAAGTGGATTGACGCCAAATCTCTTTTCCAGGAGAAGGCACAGGAGCATCTCGGCGCGACTCCGGCGTATAAAACTATTCGCGAATCAGGGCCAGACCATGACAAGCACTTCACTGTCGAAGTATCCGTCGGCCGGGAGGTGATGGGCGAAGGGGAAGGCAAGTCGAAACAGGACGCCGAGCAGGCAGCGGCCAAAAACGCCCTCGAAGCCAAGGGGTGGAAATAGGTCTGCTATAATATCGGGGATGTATCTGAAATCGATTGAATTATCGGGCTTTAAGTCCTTCGCCAAGAAGAGCCATTTTTTGTTTAATACGCCGATTTCCTCCATTGTCGGTCCCAACGGCTCCGGCAAATCGAACGTCGCCGAGGCCTTCCGCTTCGTCTTGGGCGAGCAGTCTATCAAGAGTATGCGAGGCAAGAAGGGCGAGGACCTCATCTGGAACGGTTCGGGCGACTCGCCGCGCGCCAACCGGGCTTCCGTCAAGGTCGTTTTCGACAACTTGCGGAAAATGTTCGATATCGATTTCCCCGAAGTTTCCATAGAGCGGGTGGTGCACCGCGACGGGACGAACGAATATCTGGTGAACGGGAGTCAGGTGCGGCTCAAAGACGTCATCGAGCTTCTGGCCTCCGCCCACATCGGCAGCTCAGGCCACCACATCATTTCCCAGGGCGAGGCGGATAAGGTGGTTTCCGCCAATCCGAGAGACCGCAAGGCCATGGTCGAGGACGCCCTGGGGCTGAAAATCTACCAGTACAAGCGCGCCGAGAGCGAGAGGAAGCTTGAGAAGACTTTCGAGAATATCGTTCAGGTCGAAGCTCTGAGGAAAGAGATTGCCCCCCACCTGAAGTTCCTGGAGAAGCAGGTCGAGAAGCTCGCCAAGACGGAGAGCTTGCGAGAAGATTTGATAAAGATTTCCCAGGAATATTTCAAACGCGAGGATTTCCACATTGCCGGGGCGAAGGCCGTACTCAAGGAAGAGAGAGGGCCGATAGACCGGGCGCTCGAGAAACTCTCCAAGGAATCGGCGGAGGCCAAGAAAGTCATCGAATTCGAATCGGGCTTGAGCGAAGCCAAGAAGAAGAGAGACGACCTCACCCGGGAACTCGGCAAACTCGATGGCCTGATTCTCGCCGAAGAAAGGGTAATCGAGACCGAGAAGAGGCTCTCCGCTTCCGACGAGCTCAAGACCGTGAGACTCAGAGAAATAGAGGAACTGTACCGGGAAATAAGTCTGTTTTCCGAAATCAGGCAGATTATCGAAAGACTTGGAAGCTTCATAAGCGAGAGGAAGCACCGCACGGATTCGAACCTCATTGCCGAGTCGGAAGCGAGAATTGCCGATTTTAAGAAAAAGAAGGTCGAACTCGAATCCGCGCTAAAAGCGGCCGCGGAAAAGGAGGAGAGCATCAATGAGGCGGAGAAAGCGGTTTTCAGGATAATGTCGGAAGAAAAAGATTTAATCTCGAGATTAAATCTTTTAAAATCCAGGGAAGAGAGAATCGGCCTCGAAGAAGCCGAGTTCAAGCGGACGCTTGAAGAAGTGGGGCATCTTGCCGGGACGGAGGCACTCCGATTCAAAGATTTCGCTCTGAGCGAAGAAGAGATGAAATCCGAACCTCGGGTAAAACAGGAGGAGCGCAAGAGGGTGCTGGAGAAGAACAAACTCCGCCTCGAGGATTCGAGTATGGCCGGCGGCGAAGAACTGAAGAAGGAGCATGCGGAAACTTCCGAGCGCGACGCATTTCTTGCCCGCGAGCTTCTCGACCTCGAGAAATCGGCGGAATCGCTCAAGGGTCTCATCAAGGATCTTGAAGAAAGACTGGCGACTGAGTTTGAAACCGGCGTCGAGAAAATCAATAAAGAATTCGACAAACTTTTCAATAAAATGTTCGGCGGCGGAGAAGCGCGTCTCGTTCTGGTGAAAGAATCCAAGAAGTCTCCCGCGTCTGAGTTGGATGACGAAACTTTTGAGCCTAGCGAAGCCGATGAAGCCGATGAGGGCCTTGAGATAAAAGTCAGTCTGCCGAAGAAGAAAATCCGCTCGCTCATGATGCTCTCAGGCGGAGAGAGGGCGCTTACTTCCATCGCCTTAATATTCGCCATTTCCCAGGTCAATCCGCCGCCTTTCATCATCCTCGACGAGACGGACGCGGCGCTCGACGAAGCCAATTCAAAGAAATATGGCGATTTGGTTGAGATGCTTTCCGAGAAATCCCAGCTGATTTTGATAACCCACAACCGCGAGACGATGTCCCGCGCGGGCGTCATTTACGGCGTTACCATGGCCGGCAACGGCGTTTCAAAACTTCTTTCAATCTCCTTCGATGAAGCGGTGGAAGTAGCGAAATAAATACAAAAGCCGCCGGCGCGAGTGCGCCGGCGGTCCACTGAATCGAGATTTGCTCAGGAGTTCTGTTCAGGTGCAGGTACCTTAATGATTCCTGCATTGTCGAGTGTTTCGTTGAGCGCCAGCTGAAGCATTCGGGCCGCGTCCAGCGAAAGCTTGAGAACGGTTACCCGCATTCTCTTCTGTCGATACGCGCCTGCTAGCGGACGGATGATGCGCTCCTGGCCCATGTTTTCCAGTGTGATTCGTCGGCTGAAAATCAAGTCCACGAATCCTCCAGGAAGATTCTCTGGGTTTGTCGTAGGAGGACCTGCCTGAGCAGCGACAGATATGCCGCGCCCTTTTTGCTTGGAGTAGCACCTTGTCCGCTCTGTCTTCTTTGTCACTTGGTACATGTCTCTGCTCCCAGAAATAACCTCAAATTTCTGTTAGAACAATACCCTTAAACAAACATGAAGTCAAGAGTCTTTCTCTCCGTATCGGCGGTGATGAGTTTTACCCGGACCTGGTCGCCCAGAGAATATTTCTTACCGGTATTCTGGCCGATTATGGCGTAGAGTTTCTCGTTTAATTCATAAAAGTCGTCTTTCATATCGCGGAGCTTGACCATGCCCTCGGATTTGGTATTGACCTCTTCGACATAAATGCCCCATTCGGAAACGCCTGAGACGATAGCGTCGAATTCCTCGCCCACATGCTCATGCATGTACTCGACTTGCTTATACTTGATAGACGCTCGTTCGGCCTCGGCCGCTTCCATCTCGCGTTCGGAGGCGTCATCTGAGAGCCGTTGATATTTGATAATCTCGTCCTGTTCTATCTGGCCCTTCTCTATGAATCGCTGGAGCAGGCGGTGGACCATGAGGTCCGGATAGCGGCGGATGGGGGAGGTGAAGTGGGTGTAATACTCGAAGGCGAGGCCGAAATGGCCGATGTTGCTGGTTGAGTAGATGGCCTTGCTCATGGAGCGGATGGCGGCCGTCTTTATAAGCATTTCCGTTGGGCTTCCTTCGACCGACTTCAGCATGCGGGTAATGTCTTCGGCCGTGGTCTCGCCGTCTTTGTTCTTGAGCTCGAAGCCGAGCGCCTTGACGAAGGTGGCTAAGTTCACGATTTTCTCCCGGTCCGGCGCGTCGTGGATTCTATAGACGAATGCCGCCCTGTCGTTGCCTTTGTAGGCGGCATGCATATGCGTCGCCACTTCGCGATTGGCGAGAAGCATGAAGTCTTCCACCAGCTTGTGCGTGTCCTTGCGCGCCTTCTTGTAGATTCTCACCGGGAAACCATTATCGTCGAGTTCGAATCTCACCTCCTCAGTTTCGAATTCGATGGCGCCTTTTCTGAACTTCTCTTCGCGGAGTTTGTAGGCGAGGTCGTTTAAAGCTTGGAGCTCTTCGTAATGAAGTCCCTTTTTATTATCCAAAATTTCCTGCGCTTCTTCGTAAGTAAATCTCTTATCGGACTCGATAAGCGTCTTGCCGAACCAGCGGTTCTTAACTTTGGCGTTCTTATCAAGCACGAAAACGGCAGAAAAGGCGTATTTGGGCTCTTTCGGATTGAGAGAACAAAGGTCGTTTGAAAGGATTTCCGGCAGCATCGGAATGGTGCGGTCCACGAGATAAATGGAAGTGCCGCGCTTCCTCGCTTCTTTGTCGAGCTCGGTTCTCTCCCGCACGAAGTGGGATACGTCGGCGATGTGGATGCCGATTTCATAGTCGCCATCGGGAAGTTTTTTGAAAGAAATGGCATCGTCGAAATCCTTGGCGTCGGCCGGATCAATGGTGAAGGTGAGAGTGTCGCGGAAATCTTTGCGGTCTTTGAGCTTGTCTTCCTTTTCAAACTTCTGCTTCCACGCCTCGGCCTCCTTCTCGACTTCGGGAGGGAAGTCCACTTCGAAACCGCTTTCAAGCACGATGCCAATCATCTCTGTATTGTGTTCGCCGGCAACTCCGATGACGCGGATTACTTCGCCCACGGGACTCTTCGAGGGGTCCTGCCATTCGGCAATCCTTGCCTGGACTTTGTCGCCCTGCTTGGCATTCAAAGCTTGGCCCGCCGGGATGAAGATATCCCGGTACATCCTCTTGTCGTCCGGCACGACGAAAGAGCCGGTATTGTCCTTCTCGAAAATGCCGACGAATTCCATCTTGTGTCGCTCGACGATTTCCACCACCTTGGCCTGCTTCCTGCCCTTAAGCTCAGAGCCTGTAACCTCAATCTTCACCATATCGCGGTTAAGCGCGGTAAAGAGGTTCTCCGGCTGGACTTCAAAGTCGTCCGCTTCGGGGTCTTCGGGCGGCGTGAAATAGCCGACCCCTTTGCCGGTGACTCTTATTATTCCTTCTAGAATTTTATCTTTCATGAATTTCTAATATAGCAGATATAGATGGACTTGTGCCCGGGGTGGGCATCGAACCCACATCTCTTGCGAGACACGATTTTAAGTCGTGCGCGTATACCGATTCCGCCACCCGGGCCCGGAGGCGTAGGGGGGAATTGAACCCCCGCATCGCGGTTTTGCAGACCGCTGCGTTACCACTTCGCCACTACGCCAGCAAATTGGATTTTACCACAATTGATTAATCATTGCTTTTTTGAAATACTGTATTGCTGTAAGCGCCCTTAGCTCAGCTGGTAGAGCAGGTCCCTCTTAAGGACAAGGTCGAAGGTTCGATCCCTTCAGGGCGCACAAGTGCGGGGCACTTGTGCGACGCGCAGGCTGCGTAGGCAGCCGAGCGGGGGTCGCGAGGCCGGCCTGCTGGCCGGAACTTGTGATCACAAGCTCCTCACTACGGGCGGGTGGCGAAATGGCAGACGCGCCAGCTTTAGGAGCTGGTACCGCAAGGTGTGGAGGTTCAAGTCCTCTCCCGCCCACATTTGATTAAATTGCATCGCTGAAGTAGGGTATTTAAAGATGTATTCAAGAAGAGGTGTGAAATGAAGATTGGATTGAAGAAGGTTGGGCGTTCAGTGGAAATCCTGCATCATTTCACCTGTCGTCATTGCGATAAATGGTGGACAGTCGGAGATGCCCCCAAGGGAAAAAAGAAGTGGTTTTGCCCCTGGTGCGGCAAGAAAAACTTCTATAGCAAAACCGGTTAAGAGGGTCATCCTGAGATTTCTCGGGGCGACCCTCTTTATTAAATAAGGAGTTAAAGTAATATATTAAAACCGCGAGATTAGTTTAGTGGCAGAACTTCTGCTTCCCAAGCAGGTGGCGCCGGTCCGATTCCGGCATCTCGCACTAGCTTAATTTGTCCAACCTTTGACGGTTCCGTTCTCCGTAGTCAATTTTGAAATTAACGTGCGGGATAACGCCGAGCCGGGACTCGTCGCGGATGTAGCGGTGAAATTCCGGAGTCTTCCTTTCCAGAAACTTCAGAGCCGTGTCCTCCTCTTCCTCCGGCAGTGTGGTGAAAAATATTTTCGCTTCTTTGCCCGTCTGGCTTAGCTCAACTCGCGTGATGGTGAGGAGAGAGGATTTCGATGCTTCATCTCGCACAAACTCAGCAGCTAATCTATGTAATATTTCTTCAGTTCTATTGTGTTTTACTTCTCTCATCCTACTTCGTAACCAAGGTTACCGCTTCAAGCACGTCGCCCGGCGCTATCTCAAGCTTCGATTCTATAAGTCCGCCGAACTCCGTTCCCTCAAGCACTTCCGAAGTCTTGATTTTGGCTTGCTGGAGTTCGCGCACATGACCCTTGCCGACCTCAGTCTCGCGGCGGATGATTCGCACGGATGTGCCGGCGCCAATCCTGCCTTCAAGCACTCGCGCGCCCAGAACCTGCTTGTCCTTGTCGGCGCTGAAAAGCTTCAAAACCTTGGCTTTGCCCGTTATTTCCTCAACCTCGATTCTCGGCTCCTTTTCTTCCAGAAGAATTTTCAATTTATCGGTAAGTTCATAAATAATATCGAAGAGGGCAATAGTGACTCCAGAGCGCTCCGCAAGCGCGGCCGCGGCCGAATCGGCCTTGGTATGGAAGCCGAGTATGAGCGTACCGGGAGTTGAGACAGCCGACTTCACATCGTGTTCGCTCACACTGCCTACTCCTGAGAGAATCACCTTGGGCACGATTCTCTCTCGCGAGAGTTTGGTAATCTGCGACTCGACCGCTTCAAGGCTTCCGGCCGTGTCGGCCTTGATAATTATTGGAAGCGCTATTACTCCTTCGATAATTTCTGCATTTCGGATTTCGGATTTCGTGCTCTGAGCTTCCGCCGCGTAGGCAAGTGCCTCTTCTTTCTTCAAAAATGTTTTGAACTCGCGGCCGGAAAGGGGAAGCGTTTCCCAGCCGATAATTTGAACGGGAGAAGAGAATGAGAGTTCCTCGACTTGCTCGCCTTCGGCATCAAGCAAATAGCGCAATGGCGCGAATGTTCCGGCGGATGCGGCAAACATGCCCTTGCGCACGGTGCCGTTTTTGATAACAGCGACGGAGCTTATGCCGCGCTTGGGGTCGAGCTTGCTTTCGATAATGACGCCCTCGCCCGCCGCTTCCGGGTCAGCCTTGAGCCCGAGCACATCGGCCTGGAGGAGAATCATGTCGAGAAGCTCGTCCACGCCGTTACCGGTCTTGGCCGAGAGCGGCACGCAGGAGATGTCGCCGCCGTAGCCCTCGACGTAAATGCCGTTTTCCGCCAAGTTTTGCTTGGTGCGGTCGAGGTCGGCATTGGGCTTATCCATTTTGCTCACCGCGACGATGTATGGGATGGCCGCTTCCTGAATATGTTTGTAAACTTCGAGCGTTTGCGGCTTAACTCCGTCTTCTCCGGAGACGACAAGCACCGCGATATCGGTAGCGTTGGCGCCTTTTGTGCGTACGCCGGCAAAGGCTTCGTGGCCGGGCGTGTCGAGGAAGGTGATTTTCCTCCCGTCGGCGCGCATGACCTCGTAAGCGCTGATATGCTGAGTGATACCGCCGGCTTCTTTCTCGACGATATTCGATTTCCTGATGAAATCAAGAAGCGTCGACTTGCCGTGGTCGATGTGGCCGAAAATGCCTACTACCGGAGGGCGTGGCTGCATTGCTTTGCTAGATTAGCATAAAATCACTATGATTACCGCATGGAATGGCTGAAGAATATATTCGGGCAAAAGAACAAGAGAATCTACCTCGACTACGCGGCGGCGACGCCGGTTTTGCCGGAAGTTCGCAAGGAAATGGAGAAATATTTTTCCAAAGACTTTTATAATCCCAACGCCATTTACGAAGAAGGGGAGAAGGTCAGAAAAGAGGTGGAAGAATATAGAGCAAAAATAGCGAAGCTCATTGGTTCCGCCAGTAAAGATATTATCTTTACTGGCGGCGGCACTGAAGCAAACGTAATGGCAATCCGCGGAGTAAAACCGGGGCGGATTGTGTTTGACGGAGAGGTGCATCCTTCTGTACAAGAGGCTGCCAAAAATATGGCTGGTCAGGAAGTTGTTCTCGTATCAAGTGTCACTACAGACAACAAGCTAGGGCGCGCAATTCGCGAGAAGAAGAGAAAAACCGGCAAAGAATATCCGCTTCTCCATATCGACGCTTCACAAACCGCGGCTTACTACAACGTAGGGCTTGAGGCGCTGGCCTGCGACCTGCTGACTCTCGATTCCGCCAAGCTCTATGGGCCGAAAGGCTGCGGCGCACTAGTAGTGCGCCGCAGCGCCCAGATAAGTCTGCCGCCGCCCGGCACTCCTGCCGTGCCTCTCATCGCCGGATTCGCGAAAGCTCTGGAAATCGCGGTCCGGGATAGGGAAGCGGAGTATAAACGTCTTGATTCTTTGAGCGCATGGTTTGCCGGAGAGATTCTGCGCTCATTGCCCCGGGCGGAAGCGGTTCTGATTTCTCCGAATATAATCAATGTTTCCATTCCCGGCGTTCTGCCGGAACTCCCGGTGCTCGCGCTTGACCGCAAGGGAATCCTCGTTTCCGCCGGACCCGCCTGCAACTCTCAGAAACCGGAGCCATCCGAGACCCCGGTGCGCCTCTCTCTCGGCAGATTCACGAGCGAAAATGAGGTGAAAAAGGCGGCAAAAATATTTTGCGAAACGGTTCGAAATTTGCTAAAATAGCGTTCTGAAAGGCAAAAAATGCAGCAATTCAACCAGTTTACAACCAAGGCGAAGGAAGTGATACGCAAGGCCCATGAGCTTGCCATTGAGCGCGGCCAGAATCACGTCAACCCGATACATCTCCTGGCGGCGCTCTTGCTTCAGGAAGAGTCTATCGTCATCTCGATTCTCGAGAAAATGGACGTGGACACTATTCTTCTCACCGACACGGTGCTCGATGCCATAGAAACTCCGGAGACGGGACAGACTATCTCGCCTTCGTACCAGATTTATCTCACGCCGGAACTTGCGCAGGCCATCGAGACTTCAAGTAAGGTGGCGAACTCCCTGGGAGACGAATTCGTTTCGACCGAGCACCTCTTCATCGCGGTGTTCGACGTGCCGGGCGAAGCGCACGACATGCTTCTCAAAATGAGGATAGACCGCCAGACGGTGCTTCGCGTGCTCGATGAACTCAAGAAAACGAAAAGCGAAGAACCCAAGGAAACCAAGAAATTCAAATCGCTTGTGAAGTACACCCGCTCGCTCACCACGCTCGCGAAGCAGAACAAGCTCGACCCGGTTATCGGACGCGACGAGGAAATATCCCGCATCATCCAGATTCTCTCCCGCCGCACCAAGAACAATCCGATTCTCATCGGCGAAGCCGGCGTAGGCAAGACAGCTATTGCCGAAGGCCTTGCCACGCGCATCGCCTCCGGCAACGTGCCGGAATCCTTGCGCGACAAGGAACTCGTTTCTCTCGACCTAGGTCTCCTTATCGCCGGTACTAAATATCGCGGCGAGTTCGAAGAGCGTTTGAAAAATATCATCAAGGACATCGAGCGTTCCGAAGGCAAGGTCATACTTTTTATTGACGAGATTCATACTATCGTCGGCGCCGGCGCGGCCGAGGGCTCGATGGACGCCTCGAACATGCTGAAGCCACCGCTTGCCAGAGGCGATCTGCGCGCCATCGGCGCGACCACGCTTCGCGAATATCAGAAGCATATCGAGAAGGACCCGGCTCTTACCCGCCGCTTCCAGCCCGTTTACGTCCAGGAGCCCTCTATTGAGGATGCTATGACGATTTTGAGAGGCCTCAAAGAGCGCTACGAGCTCTACCACGGCGTGCGCATTACCGATGACGCTATTCAGGCCGCGGTTTCCTTAAGCGCCCGCTATATAACCGATCGGTTCCTGCCGGACAAGGCGGTGGACCTTATCGACGAAGCCGCCTCGCATTTGAAAATCTCGCTTGAGAACATGCCGCCGGTGTTGCAGGATGCGCAGTCGAAAACGATGAAGCTTGAGATAGAGAAAGAGGCACTCAAGAAAGAAGAGAAGAAACCGAAGGTCAAAGCTCGTCTCAAGGATATCGACAAGGAAATTGCCGACCTTAAAGAGAAGACAAGCGAAATCGAGCTCAAATGGAAGAACGAGAAACAGACGGTGGGCGAGATTAAGGAGGTCAAGAAGAATCTCGAAGCGACGAGGGTCGAGGCTGATGCCGCCGAAGCGCGCGCCGACCTTTCCCTTGCCGCCGAACTTCGCTACGGCAAAATTCCTTCGCTTGAGAAAGAACTTGAGGTGAAGGCCAAGCGGCTCAAGAAGCTCCAGAGTTCGAGAAGGATTCTTAAAGAAGAAATCACGGCCGCGGATATCGCCTCGATAGTTTCGCGCTGGACGGGCATACCGGTCGCGAGGATGCTCGAAGAAGAAGCACAGAAGCTCTCGCGCATGGAGGAGTTCTTGAAGAAGCGCATTATCGGCCAGGATGAGCCGGTGAAGAAAATCGCCGACACGGTGAAGAGAAGCCGCGCCGGCATCTCGGACCCCAACCGGCCTATCGGCTCCTTCATCTTCCTTGGTCCCACCGGTGTTGGTAAAACAGAACTCACCAAGGCGCTCGCCGAATTTATGTTCGACGATGAGAAAGCGCTTATCCGCGTGGATATGTCTGAACTCATGGAGAAGCACGCCGTCTCGAAGCTTATCGGCGCGCCTCCCGGCTATGTCGGCTTCGAAGAAGGTTCGAACTTCGCTGAGTCGGTGCGCCACAGGCCTTACTCCGTCATCCTCTTCGACGAGATAGAGAAGGCGCATCCGGAAGTCTTCAACATCCTGCTCCAGATTCTCGACAACGGCCGGCTTACCGACGCCAAAGGGAGAGTCATCAATTTCAAAAACACGGTCATCATCATGACCAGTAACATTGGCGCGCAATATATCGACAAGATGCAGTCGATTGGCTTCTCGCGGGGTGATGAAGCCAATTACAATGAAGTAAAGGAGAAGGTGCTCTCGACTTTGAAAGAGCATTTCCGCCCCGAATTCCTGAACCGCCTCGACGACATCATCGTCTTCGACGTTCTCTCAAGGGAAGCCGTGAGGGAAATCGTGAGAATTCAGATAGACATCATTGAGAAGCGCCTGGCGGAGAAAGAAATAAAACTTTCTGTCGCCGATACGGTGCTCGACCTCCTTGCCAAAGAAGGTTACAACCCGCAATACGGCGCACGGCCATTGAAGCGCTTGATACAGGAGAAAATCCTTAACCCAGTCGCCTCCATGATGATAGGGAACAAGGTGCTCTCGGGCGGCACAATCTCCGTCGATGTGGTGCACGGCGGACTCACTTTCGACGTCAAGAAGAACGCGCGCTCGGGGCGCGTCTCAAGTGTCTCTCCGCGCAAATCTACTTCGGTGAAATAATTGGTGCGCCGGGCAGGATTCGGTCAGGAGTTCCGGCCCGCTGACCGGCCTCACGACCCTGCCTCGCCACCAAGTGGCTCCGGCGTTCGAATCCTGCAAAACAAAACAAAAACGCTCTGCACAAGGCAGAGGTTTTAGTTTTGTGCGCCGGGCAGGATTCGAACCTGCGTAGGCCTAAGGCCGCCAGATTTACAGTCTAGTGCGATTGACCACTCCGCCACCGACGCAATAAAGCCATTTTAATTGAAAACAGTCTAACTTGCAAAAATCGGAATCTAAGGTAATCTAGTCTACCTATATGGCAGGCAGACAACAGCATCTCATAAAGCTCGTTTCCGTAGGGGACAAGACAGGCCTCGGCAAGGGCCACACTTATTATTCGACCAAGAACAGAAAATCGGTCGAGAGGAAACTCGAATTCAGTAAGTACAATCCTATCGCTCGCAAGCACACGGTCTATAAGGAAAAGAAGGCATAGGTTACAGTCTCTTTGTCTGTGACTGGGTTTTTACAGTGCTATTGACAAAATAGCACAAAGTATGCTATACTCTATATTAGAATGTTCCACCTTATCACAAGGAGTATTATCCGATGGCCAAGAAACTGGAACTGGAGAGGATGAGGGCCAAGCTCACAGCCGTGCGGGAAGCGCGTCTCATGCGCTTGGGTTGGATTGTTGACCTGGAACAACGGTTGCCGTCCTACCAGACGGACGTGGTCGCACTCGTGCACCACGTTCTCCAGCTCATCGAGGATCCCACCGGCGGGTGCGACTGCGTCCAGCATATGGACGTTCCCTTGGTGCCTGAACTGCACGCCGCTCATCGGGATCAGAACGCTCGGGTGCGGAGACTGCTCCAACAGCACGGGCTGATGCCTATGCTCGAATACCGACTTACCTTCGGGTTAGCCGAACCGCCCGAATCACAGTTCGGCAGACTGTGGGTTCGGAAACTCGGATTCACGCCCGAATTCTGCAGGGCCGTACTCAACGGCTTCTGTGGTCCCAAACCGACCTGGTGCTGAACCAACGCCGCGACCCCATAAGGTCGCGGCGAAACTATTTATATAAATTGTGGGATAAGTTGGTTGCGGGCGATCGAGGAATCGAACCTCGGACATCGGTTTTGGAGACCGAAGTTATGCCACTTAACTAATCGCCCTTCAAAGCCACTTTAGCATATTTTTCTACCTTCCTAAATTCATCCGACCTGAACCATTTAATGCTTTTATTCCTCTTGAACCAGGTCATCTGCCGCCTGGCGTATTGGCGGATGGCGGTGTAAAGCTTCTCAATAAACTCTTCCTTGCTCAATTTCTTTTGTAGATACAGCGAGGCGAATCTGTATTCGAGGCCCAATTCATAAGCTCGTTTAGGCGATAATTTCTTCGTTTCCCGCAAGATTCCCGGAATCCTCTTCAGTAATCTCTGATAAATTCTTTTGTCCAAATTCTTCGGTTTGAGCCCAATGTAAACAAATTTAGCCTGCAGCTTAGAGCTTGTAGCTTGCGGCGGGACTTTACCCAAAGCGTTTACAATCTCCAAAGCTCGAACTAACCGCACCTTATTGTGTCTATCGATAGTCTCGGCTCTCTTCGCATCTTTTTTCTTAAGCATTGCGAAAAGTTTCTCTGCACTCAATTTCTCTAATCTCTTTCTCAGAGCCTTGTTCGGGGGCACTTCGGGGAGTGTAAATTTGCCAGCCAGAGTATCAATATAAAATCCGGTGCCGCCGACGACAATGGGGTAATCTATTTTCGCCAGTTTTTTCTCCGCCAGCTTTTTGTAATCAGAGACGCTGAATTGTCTTCTCGGGTTCGCGACGTCGAGAAGGTGGTGGGGAACACTTCCCATCTCTTTCTTCATAATCTTTCCTGTGCCGATATTCAATCCCTTATAGACCTGCCGCGAGTCGGCAGAGATGATTTCTCCCCCGAATTTCTTGGCCAGCCGCACCGCCAAATCGCTTTTTCCGGATGCGGTCGGGCCGACAATAACCAAAACTTTCTTCATTGTGCCGGGGGAGAGAATCGAACTCTCATGGATTACTCCGCACGATTTTGAGTCGTGTGCGTCTACCAATTCCGCCACCCCGGCTTATCTGAAATGCTTTTTCACAAATTCTTTACCTTCTCCGGACTTAAACCACTTCTCCCTTTTCCTCGCACCTATTCTATCTGGAAAGTCTTCGGTATGTAATAGCTTGAAGGGCTTATATGGTTTTGTTGTCCGATTCCACCCAGCATTATGCTCTCCTAACCTGCGCAAGACATTATCAGAAATGCCTACATAAATGTAATTTCTATTTAAGCTTTTTAGTACATAAACAGAATACATTTTTTCCGCCACCCTGCCTGCCGGCAGGCAGGCCCGGCATTTCGGCATTAGAATAACATAAAAATATTCGGTATAATAATCACATGTCACGTTTCTATAACGACGCAGTTTTCTGGATTGAGGTCGATAAAATCAAGCCCAATCCCTTCCAGCCCCGCCGCGATTTCGACGAAGCGCAATTGAAGTCTCTGGCCGACTCCATCCGCCAATACGGCGTGCTCCAGGCGCTTGTCGTGACGCGTAAAGAGGTCGAGAAGCCGGAGGGCGGTCTTGCCACCGAGTACGAGCTCGTGGCCGGCGAAAGGCGGTTGAGAGCTGCTCGCCTGGCGGGCTTGGTGCAGGTGCCGGCTCTTATTAGAACCGGGGAAGAGTCCGACCTCATGAAGCTCGAACTCGCCATTATCGAGAACATCCAGCGCGAGGACCTCTCGCCCGTGGACCGGGCGCGCGCTTTCAAAAGACTGGTGGAGGAATTCAAATTCACCCACCTTGACGTCGGCAAGAAGGTGGGCAAGAGCCGCGAATATGTTTCGAATACCATGCGCATCCTCATGCTCCCGGAGCATATTCTCTCTGCGCTCTCGGAAGGGAAGATTACCGAGGGGCACACGAGGCCCTTAATGATGCTCATCGACCGCCCGCAGGAACAGGAAACATTGTTCAAGGAAATTATTTTTAAGAAACTTAACGTCCGCGAAGCCGAGGGCATTGCCAGAAACATCGCGGTGGAGAAAGCGAGGAAGCTTATCGACCACGAACTTATAGAAATCGAGGACCAGTTCAAAGAAAGGCTCGGCACGCGTGTGAGAATAGAGAAGAGAACCGTCGGATCCGGGGGATCCGACGGCGGCCGGGTAACTATAGACTTCTTCAACAAAGACGACTTGAGGCATCTCTTGGAGAGAATCGCGGAGGAAGAGGAGAAGGTGGAAGAAAAAATTGCCGAGAACGCGCCGCCCCTGACGGATGAGGAGAAAGTAATGGCCGGCGAAAGCGATGATGACGAATCGCTCTATTCCGTCTCCAATTTCAGCATTTGACTTTTGATACCACTTGTGATATGCTTTAAATAGAGTTCAGATAGTTCAGAATCAGACAGGGGGTCCGATGGAGACTACGGCAAACGCAGGGGTGCAAACCCCATCGTCGGCGCTGAGAGATGCCGGGCTCGTCCTCGAGCCAGGCGAGGGAGTGCCTCACTCCTACTGGGAAGAGCAGGAGGAGGACGTGCTGGTCTTCCACGATGAAGAAGGCCGGCGCTGGACTCTGTTCCGCGAAGACCTTACAGAGGCCATCGCGGGGCGTCTCCAGGAGCTCGTATTCCGCTACGACTTCACGCACATCAACAACACGTGAAGTTCGCCGGGCGAAAGGGAGCGATAGCATCGCTCCCTTTTCTATTTGATTTTATCTAACTTATGCGGATTATGATTTGGGCAAGATTTGTCCGAGCAGCGCTCTGGAATTGTCTTGGTACCTTCCATCATCAATGCGCCGCAGATTTTGCAAATGTTTCCGGTCGGTTTCGCCTTGATGGCATATTTACAATCCGGGTAATTCGAACATGAATAGAAAACACCGTATCGCCCGCGGCGCTCGGTCATAAATCCGGCTTTGCACACCGGGCACTCGATGCCGGTTGAGTTCTGCTTCTCCTGCTCCTCGTCTTTCTTCACATAGCGGCACTTGGGGAAGCGGGAGCAGGCGGTAAACATACCGAACTTTCCTTCTCGCGTCACCAGGTTGCCCTCGCCGCACTTGGGGCACTTCTCGCCGGTGTCTTTCGGCCCCTCCAACTCCTTGCCTTCCATGGTTCTCGCGCCGGTGCAGTCTGGGAACTTCTCGCAGGAGTAGAATTTGCCGCTCTTGCCGAGTTTTATAATCATTTCTCCGCCGCAGACGGGGCACTTCATGTCCGCGGGCGCAGCGCCTAAGTTCGTAATCTTCTCGATTTTCTCCTTGGCCTTCACTTCCTTCGTAAACGGGACATAGAAGTCCTTCAGAGTTTTCAGATATGTGCGGTCGCCGTTGGCAATCTCGTCGAGCTCATCCTCCATCTCGGCGGTGAAGGAGTCGCTGATGTATGAAGCGAAGTGATTCTCGAGGAAAGTGCTCACCACTTCGCCCGTGTCGGTGGGGAAGAGCGCCTTGTTCAATTTATTCACATAGCCTCTGTCCTCAAGCGTTTTTATAATCGAAGCGTAAGTAGAAGGTCGGCCAATGCCTCGTTTCTCAAGCTCCTTGATGAGTCCCGCTTCCGAGTATCGCGGCGGCGGAGTGGTCTCCTTCTCTTCCGAACGCATGCCGGAGAGTTTGAGGTTCTCATCTTGAGCAAATTTCGGCAGAACCACATCTTCGGAGGCCGATGCGGGGTCTGCCTTGAGCCAGCCGGGGAAAAGAATTCTAGAGCCATTGAGCCAGAAGTCCGGGATACTTCTGCCATCAATGTTTGCCACGACTTTTGTGCGCATGACTTCCGCCGGTTTCATCTGGCTTGCGACCGTGCGCGACCAGATGAGGCTATAGAGCTTGTGCTGGTCGTCGGTCGAACCGGCCCTTTCGACCGAGACGTGAGTGGGGCGGATGGCCTCATGCGCTTCCTGAGCGTTCTTCGATTTCTTGGCAAAGGCGTGAGACTCGAAGTATTCCGCGCCGTACTTTTTCTCCACCACGTCCTTAATCTGCGCCTTGGCCTGTTGCGAGAGATTGGTCGAATCGGTGCGCATGTAAGTAATGTAACCGGCTTCATAAAGCTTCTGGGCCACCGACATAGCGCGCGAAGGCGACCAGCCGAGCCGCGAGCTCGCATATTGTTGGAGAGTCGAGGTGATGAAGGGGGCGCGAGGCGCGCGGGCGACCTTCGTCTCCTTGATATCCGTCACTTGCCAGTCGCCCTTCTTGCCTTCGGCAAGAATTTTTTCCACGTCCTCAATCTTCCTTGGTTCTATAGAACATTCGAAGTCCAAATTATTTAAATTGGCCCAGATTTTCCAGAATTTCTCCGGTACGAAGGCGCGAATTTCTCGCTCTCGCTCCATGATGATGCGCAGAGCGGGAGATTGCACGCGGCCAGCCGAGAGGCCATAACGGACCTTCTTCCAGATGAGGCCGGATAGGTCATAACCCACCAGGCGGTCTAATACTCTGCGGGCCTCTTGGGCCTCGCGCAGATGCTCGTCTATGGCCCTGGGATGCTCTAGGGCTTCTTCGACAGCTTCCTTGGTGATTTCGTGGAAAACAATTCGTTTAGGATTATGGAGCTTCACCGCTTCGGCCACGTGCCAGGCGATAGCCTCGCCCTCGCGGTCGGGGTCGGTGGCAAGAATCACTTCGTCGGCTTTCTTGGCCAGGGATTTTATTTCGGAAATCACTTTCTCCTTGCCTTTGACCACTTCGTAGCGCGGCACGAAGCCCGCCTCGATGTCGATGGCGGCTTTATTACTCTTCGGCAAATCGCGGATGTGTCCCACGCTCGCGACGACGCGGAAATCCTTGCCCAAGTATTTCTCTATTGTTTTCGCCTTACTCGGCGACTCTACGATTAACAGGCGCATTGAATATAACAAATAGCACGCATGAATTTTTAAAGCAAATTTGAAGTATTAAAAAGTTTTGCGGACTTCGCCCAATTCTTCCGCTATGAGGCCCTTGATTTCAAGAAGCGAGAGGACGGCGCTGGCCGTGCCGGTGTCGAGCTTAGATTTGCGGATAAGTTCATCGCGCGGAGCGGGCCTTTCGAGCAGTTTTATGAAAATTTTCTCCTCTCCCGTAAGGCCTTTCACATCGGCCAGTGTCGGGTGTTCGTCGTGTCTCGGCAGGCCGAGAAGTTCAAGGATGTCATTGTGGTCCCGCACCAATGCTGCGCCGAGGCGTATGAGCATATGCGGCCCGTCGGAAGTCGAAGAGTAGGCCTGTCCCGGCACGGCGCCGACATCGCGGTTGTATTCGGTGGCGAGACGCGAAGTGATGAGTGTGCCGGAGCGTTTGTCGGCCTCGATGACGAGTGTCGCGTGGCACATGCCTGCCATTATTCTGTTCCTACGCGGGAAGGCCCACACACCCGCGGGCATGAGGTCATCGTATTCCGAAAGGAGACCGCCGCCCGAAGCCACTATTTCGTCCGCGAGTCCGGCGTGCGAGCGGGGGTGTATCACCTTTCTATCTATGCCCGAGCCGGGCAAGGCAATAGTTTGAAGGCCCGCGCGCATGGCGGCGCGATGGGCGATGGAATCGATGCCGAGAGCAAGGCCCGAAACGATAGTGACAGGCGCGCCGGCAAGTCCCGCGACGAGCATCTCGCACATTTCGCGGCCGTAGGTAGAATATTTCCTCGAACCGACTATGGCCAGGAGCTTGTTGCCTGGCGTAGGAAGATTGCCTTCGAGCCGCAGCTGCTTTGGCGGCTCGGGAATTTCTTTCAATAGCTCCGGATATTCCTCAGGTTTGAGAGCGCGAATCATGTGGTATATTTATTGTATCTTATGTTGGACATAAAATTTATCAGGGAGAATAAGGACGCCGTGCAAAAAGCGGCGAAGTCGAAGCGCCTGGACTTCGACGTGGAGAAGCTTATTGAAGTTGACAACAAACGCCGAAAGATTCTCGGCCACGTGGAGGAGAAGCGCGCTGAGCAGAACGTCGCGAGCAATCAGATTGTGAAGTCAACGACGGAAGAGCGCGAAGCAATCCTCGAGAAGATGAAGATTCTCAAAGCCGGCCTCGAACAGGACGAGATGGAATTGAAAGAGGTGATGAAGGAGTGGCAGGCTCTAATGCTCCAAGCGCCGAACATTCCTGACGCCTCGGTGCCGGAGGGCGAGAGCGACGCTGACAACAAAGAGGTGAAGAAGTGGGGCGAAGTGCCGAAGTTTGATTTCGAGCCCAAGAATCACATCGACATCATGGCGGAGCTCGGCATGGCGGACTTCGAGCGCGGGGCGAGAGTGGCGGGCTTCCGCGGCTATTTCCTCACCGCCTCGGGCGCCATGCTAACCTTCGCCATCTGGAAATACGCTCTCGACTTCTTCCTCTCGCGCGGTTTCGAGCTCATGCTCGTGCCTTCGCTTGTAAGGAAGGAGACGCTTCTCGGCACCGGCTACCTGCCTCAGGGCGAAGAAGATTTGTACAAGACGCAGGACGGAGAATATCTCGCCGGCACGGGAGAAGTGGCGACCATGTCTTACCACGCGGGAGAAACTTTGCCGAAAGAAAAACTACCGAGGAAGATTCTCGCTTTCTCGCCCTGCTTTCGCCGCGAGGCCGGCAGTTATTCAAAAGACGTGAAGGGACTTATACGCGTGCACGAGTTTTTCAAATTCGAGCAAGTGATTCTCTGCGAAGCTTCTCACGAAGAATCCGTTAAATATCATGAGGAGTTGAACAGGAATATAGAAGAATTTATCGAGTCGCTCAAAATTCCATACAGGACAGTCGCGAACTGCGGCGGCGACCTGGGGCTGGGCCAGGTCAAGAAGTATGATGTCGAACTCTGGGTCCCGCTTGAGAATACTTACAGGGAAATCGGTTCGGCCTCATACTTCCACGATTTCCAGACCAGGCGCCTCAATATTCGCTACAAAGACGCGGAGGGCAAGACGCAATACGCGCACTCCCTCAACTCGACCGCCATCCCGACACCGAGAATCCTCGTCTCTCTTGTAGAGAATTTCCAAACTGCCGACGGCTCGGTCAAGATTCCCGAGGTCCTTATCCCTTATATGAACGGATTGGCCGAAATCAAGAAAGTTTGATATGGCTAGAATTGTTTCGACAGGGAAGACAATCTCCTTGGTGGAATACCACAATAAGCGGGTGCGCGAGAAGAGGAAAAAGCTTATATGGATATTCTCCGGCATACTGGTTTTACTCATTGCGCTGGTGCTCGTCTCGCGCCTAAGCTCTTTCCAGATTGCGAAAGTAAAGGTCGAAGGGGCGAAGGTGATTACAAATGATGAAGTGGAGAGAAACGTTCTCGTGACGCTCGCAGGCTCGTATTTCTGGCTCGTGCCGAAAGGGAATGCCGCTTTCTATCCGCGAGAAGAAGTGCGAGCAAGTTTGATGAAAGAGTTTCCCCGCTTCTCTTCCGTCGGGTTGAATGTCGAAGGAGAGAATACTCTCCGTGTTCTCGTAACCGAACGGGAACCCTATGCCTTGTATTGCCCGCCAGCCGAAGAGAAGTGTTTCTTCTTGGACAAAGAAGGTTTTGTCTTCGACGAGGCGCCCGATTTCTCCGGTGTCGTTTATTTCATTTATGAGACGGAAGTTCCTGCGGAAGAATTTAAGAATCTCTCGGCTTTCATTGAGAATCTTTCCAAACTCGGTTTCGAACCCATACGCTTCGAAGATTATGGCCTCACGATGAAAAACGGCTCGCATATGTTTCTGCCAGAAAAAAGCGACTTAGGGAAGCTTTTTTCCAGTCTAGAATTGTTTTTAAGGAGTCCGGCGGTAGAGAAAGATAAGTTGAGCGAGATTGATTTACGCACAGAAAACAAAATATTTTGGAAAACTTTTGGCAACAACTAAATAAGCCGATTTTCGCTCTGGCGCCCATGGCGGATGTGACGGACACCGCCTTCCGGCAAATTATCGCGAAGTGCGGCAAGCCCGATGTGATGTTCACGGAATTCGTCTCAGCCGACGGTCTGGCTCTGGCACCGGAGAAGGGCAGACAGAAACTTCTACTGAATCTCAAATATTCGGAAGAAGAACGGCCGATTGTGGCGCAGTTTTTCACTTCTTCGCCTGAGAATATGCGTAAGGCCGCCGAGCTCGCGACGGAACTCAAGTTCGACGGCGTAGATATAAACATGGGTTGTCCGGACAAATCCATTGAGAAGCAAGGTGCCGGCGCCGCGCTTATGAAGAATCCGAAACTCGCGCGGGAAGTGCTGCGGGCGGCAAAAGAAGGCGCAGGAAGTCTCCCTGTTTCTGTCAAAACTCGCATAGGGTTCAACAAGCCGGAACTCGAAACATGGCTCGTGGAGATTCTCAGGGAAGAACCAGCTGCGGTAACGATTCATGCCAGGACGAGGAAAGAGATGTCTAAGATTCCGGCTCAGTGGGATTATGTGAGGCGAGCCGTGGAGATAAGAAACGAACTGAAAGGCAAAACGCTGATTATCGGCAACGGCGACGTAAAAGATTTGGCCGAAGCCAGAAGAAGGGTGGAGGAGACCGGCTGCGACGGGGTCATGTTGGGGCGGGCTATATTCGGCAATCCGTGGTTGTTTGCCGGCAAGCAGCCGGTAGTCAGCGAGAGGTTGAAAGTTCTTATAGAACACATAAAACTTTTTGACGAGATTTTGGGTGGTACGAAAAATTTCGCCGTGATGAAAAAACATTTCAAATCCTACCTTCACGGTATTGACGGCGCGGGTGAACTGAGGGCAAGTATTATGGATACAGAGAATGCTGAGCAGGCCGCCAGTCTTATAGAAAGGTTCCTTGACAAGTAACGTCCTTTTATGATAGGAAATGGCCAGATTAGGCCAAATATTGTCCTTTACGGTATCAGAAGGAGTGAGTCATGTTCAAGAAAGTTTCGTTCGCGGTGCTCTGCGCCATTCTCATCGTCTCGGCGGCGTGTGACAAGAAGATCAATGTCACCCAGTCGGTGACGGGACCCAGTCCCACGTCTTCGCCGCCGGTGTTCAGTCTGGACTCCGTCACAGTGACGGCAAACTTCGTGGATATCACGCTCAACGCGTGTCCGGCGGATGTGACTGTGAGCGCCACCGTCCACGGCACCAACGTGACCCAGGACGTAACCTGGCGTCGCGAAGGTGACGACCCGGTTTCGTTCGACACGAGCGGCGTGGTTGCCAGGATTAAAATCAACCATGCCGGACGCTACAAGGTCATCGCGACCGCCAACCAGAACGGGGTAACCCGCTCCGGCGAAGTCGTCGTGACTGCCACGGGCAGTTGCGCGAGCGGCGGACCGCCGCCCGCGCCTCCGTCGCCGGGACCTGGTCCCACGCCGGCACCCGCTCCTACACCAGCCCCCACTCCCACACCAACACCGGCGCGTCCAATCGTGACACTTGCGGCAAACCCGTCGAGCATCACGGTCGGGGAGAGTTCACTTCTCACCTGGACAATCAGGAATGAGGTAACATTTTGTTCCTGGATTCGGGGAAAGAGTGGAATCGCTCCACTCACATCCGGTTCACTGTCGGTTTCTCCGACAGTGAACACCACCTACACATACAAGTGTGTAGGACCAGGAGGCGAAGGTGAAGACAGCGCCACAGTGACGGTGACAGCACCAGCGCCTCCAGCACCGGTGCCGACATGCGTGCTCTCAGCGAGCCCGATGTCGATTGCGCAAGGCGGGAGCTCCACTCTCACGTGGAGTTCCTCGAACGCCACGGCGGTCACGGCTTCCGGCGGCTGGTCTGGCAATCTCGCATTGTCGGGCTCCAGGTCGGTGGTTCTCGCGCAGACGACGGTCTTCACCATCGTTTGTACGGGTCCCGGCGGCTCAAGCACGGCGAGCGTGACCATAACGGTCACGGCACCGGTATCAGTCTGCGCGGGTGCCAATGCGTCGCTTCCCGACCTCACGGCGAAGGGGCAGACCAGGGGCTTCGCCATCAATGCTTCCTCTGGCTGTCATTGGGCCCTGCGGTCCAACAACACTCATGTGGTAAGCACCAATCCGGCGGAAGGGTACGGTCCCTCTGCAGGCACGGTTACATCACTGAATTCCGGTACAGCCACGATCCAGTTCATCGTCAATCCGGGACCCGGGGAGACGGTGCTGAGCTCGAGGACGTACATCATTCCCTAATCCGGCCTCGGGGCCGGAACAACATACCGCCAGCACGCATGCGTGCTGGCGGTAAATTCGTTATACTGCTTGCATGAAAAAAGGGGAGAAACCGGCCCAGGTGCTTTATCGCAAGTATCGTCCTCAAGCGTTTAAAGAAGTTATCGGCCAGGAGCACGTGGTCAAGGTTCTCGAGGGTGCCATAAAGCTAGGTAATGTCTCGCACGCCTACATCTTCTCCGGCTCGCGCGGTACGGGCAAGACCTCTGTTGCCAGAATATTGGCGAGAGAAATTGGCACTTCGGCAAACGACTTGGTCGAGATGGACGCGGCCTCTAACCGCGGCATAGATGACGTGAGAGAAATTCGGGATTCCGTCAACACTCTGCCATTCGAGAGCAAATACAAGGTCTATATCATCGACGAAGTGCATATGCTTACCCGCGATGCTTGGAACGCCTTCCTCAAGACTCTGGAGGAGCCGCCGGCGCATGTCGTCTTCATCATGGCGACAACCGAGATTGAGAAAGTGCCGGAGACGGTAGTCTCGCGCTGTCAGACCTTCACCTTCCGCCGGCCGAATCAGGCGACGCTGAAGGACTTTGCTCTAAAGATTGCCAGGCAGGAGGGTGCAACTCTCGAGCCCGCCGCGGCAGAGCTCGTGGCTCTCTTAGGGGACGGCTCTTTCCGCGACGCTCACGGCATATTGGAAAAAGTTTTATCTTCCACTAAAGATAAAAAGATAACCCGTGCGGAAGTGGAAGTGGTGACGGGCGCACCGAAGGCGGAGCTGGTGCGAGATATTCTGGAAGCGATTGTCGAGAAAAATCTGGAGAAAGGGATGAAGGCGGTGGGGGAGGCAAGCAGAGCAAACAATGAAATGAAATTGTTTGCAAAATTGATTCTCGAGCGTTTGCGCTTCCTCTTCCTCATCCGCCTCAAAGCCGGGATGGATAGTTATATAGAAAATCAGATTGCCGAAGATGATTATAAATTCTTGAAGGACCTGGCCGTCAAAGCCGGTCCAGACCTTACCGCTGAAACGCTTTTGAAATTTGTTGTCGCCTACGAGGATTCCGGCCGCACCTCTATCCCGGAACTCGCCCTCGAACTTGCTCTGGCGGGGACGATAAAAAATTAGTTGCTGGCTGCGGGAGAACGATTCGAACGTTCATACTCGCCTCCAAAGGGCGATGTCCTACCATTAGACGATCCCGCAATTCGCCTTAAATTTAGCAGAAAACAGCGTTTATTTCCACACAATCTTGACTTTTGTACATAGGTGTGCTAAGATTAAGGGTAGAGGTGCTACATGTCCAAGTATTCCAGGTCGGGTGGCAAGTACACAGGCAACCACACGACTCTCATCCCCCTGGCCTGCATCGTCTGCGACATCGCGGGCGCGATTCCCGAAGTAACCAAGATCACGCCCGGATTCATCAGCTCGGGCAAGGGATCCGGCCGCTCCAACCAGAGAGTCAAATTCACGGACGAGAGCTCGCACTGCATTCTCCTGTCGGTGAAGGACAACGGCGCGCATCAGGAAGTCCGTGTGTACGTGACGGACATCCAGGAAGCGAGGACCACCATCGCTCGGCGATTGCGGGACAACGACATCGCCATCAGATTCACACGGGACTAACCGCCCGCGGAAGCCAAACGCTTCCGCGGGCGGCTTTCGTTTCGGTGTATAATTAAGAGATATAAATAATTGAGAATTAGGATATGACATCAAAACAAATTTATGCTTTGGTCGGGGCGGTAGCGTTAATCGCAACTGTCGTCTGGTGGGGGTCTAGCAGAAACACGGCGAAGGATGTTCCAGAAGATAATAATCAAGAGGAAACCAATACTCCTCCCACCACTTCCGTCAATCCGACATTTGTTCCAGAGAAGCCGGTACCAACGGTTCCCACCGCCAAGAGTCTTGCCGGGTCGACCTTCAGACTCGTTACTTACAACGGCACGCCCGTGCCTTCAAACTCCAAATTCACGCTCACCTTCACCGAAGGGAGCCTTACCCTCAAACTCTGCAACACCCTTAGCAGCAACTACTACATAGACAATAATCTTATCAAGGCCGACAACATTGAGCGCACCGCCATGTCCTGCAACACGCCTTCAAACATTATGAAGATAGAATCGGATATTTCCTTCATGCTCGACTCAGGCCTGGCTACAATCTACAGAAGCGGCAGCACGCTTATACTTAGCCACAAGTCAGGTATTGTCATGGCTTTTGAAGGGTTCTAATCTGGTCTAGTGTAGAAGTCCGCACTCCTGCTTTACAAAATTGTAAGCTTGTTTTATAGTGCTGGCAGATTCGTTCACTTTCCTTTGGAGGTTCTAATGAATCGTACATGCGTGACCTGCGAGACTGCAAAGGGCGGTCGTGACTATCAGGAAGACCATTTTGCGATGAAGCTCTTCCCGGCCGGCGCGCCGATGAACTGCCTCATAGCCGTCATGGACGGGCATGGCGGCGACGAGACAGCCAAGTACTGCGAGGAAGAATTCGTGAAAACCTTCCTGGCTTGCTACAGCCAGAATCACGGGTTGCCGGCGAAGTCGAAGATGCGCCAGACCTTCAACAGACTCCACTGTCAGACGCAGAACTTCGATGCCGGCACCACACTCTCTGCCGCCTGGGTGCGGGAGAAGCAGGACGAAGTCGTCGTGGGCATCCTCGGGGACTCGCCGGTCATCGTCGTGGACGGAAGTCTCAAAGTCCACGTCAGTCCAGAGCACAACGTCCGCTCGAATACGAGAGAGCTCGCGGCGGTGCAGAGCCGAGGCGGCAACTGCGACGGCCGGTACGTGCTCAACGAGTACGGTGCCGGTATCCAGCTGACTCGTGCGTTGGGTGACATGACTTTCCGGGGTATTCTCTCCCGCGAACCGGAAGTTTACACGGTGAAGAACCCTCAGTGGGTCATCGTGGCGACGGATGGAGTATTCGACCCAGGACACGCGGATACGGAGATGCTGGCGCAGGAGATTGCAGTCAATCTCCGCGCGGATTCGACGGCTCAGGACATCATGCGATGGGCCACGGGGCGTGTACTGAAGGACAATGCCACGGTTCTTCTCTGGAACCGTGACGCGCGTTAGCATCACAGAGACTGGCCCGGCGGTAATTCCGCCGGGCCATTTTGTAAAACAATCTAAGCATCCTCATCTTCAGGTAATGTGAACTTCTGCTATCATTAAGAAACGTTTTAATCATGAATATCAGGAGAAATATATTCTTGTGGGCCTTGTATGATTTTGCAAACTCGATTGTATTGATTGCATTTCTATTTTATTTTTCCCAATGGCTTGTTGTCGAGCATGGCAAGCCAAGCTGGTGGTTTAACGTTTCTTTGGCTGTATCCTCGGCCCTTTTTATCGCGGGTTCGCCTTTCTTGAGCCGGCAGATAGACCGGACCAAAAACAAGATAAGAGGCCTTCGTCTCTGGACTGGAGTCTCCTTCCTTGGGTTCAGTCTTCTTTCTACACTGGCATTAACCACCTCTGGACTTGAGCTTCTGATTACGATTCTCTATACACTCTCATCTTACGCATATCTGACTTGTTTTCTGTATTTCACGCCGATGCTCAACGACCTTTCTACTGGCTCGAATCGTTCTTACGTGTCAGGAATCGGCCAGGGAGCCAATTCCATCGGACAAGTGGCGGGGGTGCTCGTGGTGCTTCCTTTTGTGAATGGGGTAACACTCTTTGGTGATCCGGGTCGGGTCCAGGCATTTCTGCCGGCAACACTTTTGTTCGGATTCCTGGCTCTGCCGATGCTCTTTCTTTATCGTGAGCCAAAGAATAGTGCTTTTGAGAGAAAGCCAGAGACAGCAGAAAACTTCGTTTCGCTTCTGAAGAACTTGTTTTCGCACAAGCCACTTATGCTTCTTTTCCTGGGATTCTTCTTATTTAGTGACGCCTTACTTACTTTCTCCAATAACTTTGCTCTTTATCTGGAAATTATTCATAGAGTCTCTGATACGGTCAAGTCGATTCTGACAGCTGGCATCTTAGTGCTTGCATCTTTGGGGGCAGTAATTCTCGGAAGGATCGCAGACAAAATCGGTAAGATTAAAATACTCAAAATTATTCTCGTGATTTGGGTTGTTCTCTTTGCCATCATGGCTCTTGTTACCAACTTCAGTCTCCTCGTACCGGTGTTCTTGCTAGCCGGAATTCTTTTTGGACCGGTGTGGGGGATAAGCCGAGCACTGGTGGGAGAGCTGTCGCCTCCAGGCCTTCTGGCTTCCTCCTACGGCTACTACGTGGTGGCAGAGAGGTTTGCCACATTTGTCGGACCATTGGTATGGAGCATCACTATCATTGCCGTAGGAGAGGGGCCGCAAGGATACCAGGCGGCGCTGGTTTCCCTCTCTATATTGTTGCTCATAAGTATTTTTGTCCTCAATCGAGTCAAGGAAGGCGCGGGAGCTGTCTACAAATAACTCTAGTGAAGTGGTAAGATGTTTGCATGGCCAAGGCTGTTTTTGTCACGCGGAAAATTCCGGATAAAGGTATAAAAAAACTTATTGAAAAAGGTTACGAAGTAGATATTAATCCGAACGATTCTATCCCGACTCAGGAAGAACTTTTAGGGTTTCTTAAAAAGAAACCCTATGACGCGGTCCTCTCGCTTCTCACCGACAAGATTGACGCGAAGGTATACGATGCCGCGCCTTCGGTCAAACTCTACGCCAACTACGCCACCGGCTTCGACAATATAGACATTGCCGAGGCGGCAAGACGCGGAATAACGGTCGCGAATGCTCCGGCCGAGCTTACAAGTGAAGCGGTGGCGGAACACACGCTGGCTCTAATGCTTGCTCTGGCCGCCAGAGTGGTCGAGGCGGACGAATTCGTGAGACAAAACAAATACAAGGGCTGGGAGCCACTGCACTTCATCGGCATGGATGTTCTCGGCAAAACTCTCGGCATCGTAGGCGCCGGCCGCATCGGCGGCCGGGTGGGGAAATATGCCAAGGGGCTCGGGATGAAAATTATTTATACCGACGTGGCGAGGAACGATAAGTTCGAAGCCGAGTGCGGCGCATCCTACGTCTCGACTCTCGAAGAGCTTTTAGGCCAGGCCGACATCGTCACGCTCCACGTGCCACTTCTCGACTCAACGAGGCATCTTATGAACGCGGAGTGTTTAAAGAAAATGAAATCCACGGCATTTCTCATTAATACTTCCCGCGGTCCTGTGGTCGATGAAGCGGCGCTCGAAGGAGCGCTCAAGAATGGCATCATTGCCGGCGCCGCGCTTGACGTCTTTGAATTCGAACCCAAAATTTCCGTGGGTTTGGTCAAGCTCCAAAATATAATCTTAACTCCCCACATTGCCTCGGCCAGTATCGAAGCGAGAGAGCAAATGGCCGAACTCGCCGCGGACAACATCATTGATTTCCTGGAAGGCGGACAGCCGAGAAATATCATAAAACCATAATGAGTAAGCTAATTCTCGCCAGGCACCACGAATCGGAATGGAACAAGGAAGGCAAGTGGACCGGCCTGCGCGACAGGCATCTCGACCAATACGGCTTCAAAAAATCCGAGGACATGGGCCTGCTTATCGAGGACATTCCCATCGACTGCGCCTTCGCCTCGATGCTCGTGCGCTCCATCGAGACTCTCTCCTGCATGCTGAATGTCTGCAAACGCTACGAGATACCGACGGAGCACTCCGCAGCCCTTAACGAGCGCGACTACGGCGACTATACCGGCAAGAACAAGTGGGAGATGGAGAAACTTCTAGGCGAGACCGAGTGGCAGAAGCTCCGCCGCGGCTGGAATTGCCCCATGCCGGGAGGCGAGACTTTGAAAATGGTTTACGAGCGGGCGGTACCATATTTCCTCGACAAAATTCTGCCCAAAGTGAAGGAGGGTAAAAATGTCTTGGTGGTAGCGCACGGCAATTCCCTGCGCGCCCTGGTGAAGTATATTGAGAATGTGAGCGATGAGGGGATAGAAGAGATTGAATTTCCTTTCGGCGCGGTCGTCATCTACGAACTGGACGGAGAAGGACACATGTTGAAGAAGGAGGTTCGCGAAACAAAGTCGGAAGTACCGGCATAAAATGTCTCAAAAAAATTCCAAAGCGCAAATCATAGTCACTATAGGACCGGCGTCGGAAGACCTGCCGGTTCTCGAAGAAATGCTTTCGCATCAGATGGATGTGGTGCGTTTCAACTTCGCCTGGTCGGACTTCCGCGAGCGGGAGAAGCAAATGGCCATCATCCGCGAGTTGGAGAAAAAGAGCGGCAAAAAGATTCCTATTATCCAGGACCTGCCGGGACCGCGGAGAACCGGCGTGAATGGCCACAGCTATGACCTGTCCGCCGCGGATGTATTGTCTCTCCAAGACAAGAGCTCAATCGCCTTCGGCGCGGAGCACGGGCTCGACTGGATAGCGCTCTCCTTTGTCGGGTCGGCGGCTGAGGTCGAAGCATGCCGTGAAGAGGTGAAGCGCGTTTCCGGCAAACAGAAAATTATGGCCAAGATTGAACGTCAAGCGGCGCTCGACAATCTTGACGCCATCATCGCATCATCGGACGCAGTTATGGTTGCCAGAGGCGATCTCGGCAACGAAGTGCCGATTGAGAGCATTCCTTTCCTTCAAGCCGAGATTATCAGGAAGTGCAAAACGGCCGGGAAGCCCGTGGTCGTCGCGACCGAAATGCTTCTCTCGATGGTCAAGAACGACCGCCCCACCAGGGCGGAAGTGACGGATGTTGCCAACGCCATAATCCAGGGTTCCGATGCCGTCATGCTCTCGGAAGAAACTTCCATAGGCGCTCACCCGGTCGAGGCGGTGGCTGTGATGGAGAAAATTCTCGCGGAATCAGAACGCCACCTGCCGGCGGGCAACACCCTTAACCCCCTTTGACATGGCAAGGATAAAGGAGCTTCACGCCAGAGAGATTTCCGACTCCAGAGGCAACCCTACGATAGAGGTCAGCTGTCTTCTGGAAAGCGGCACCGAAGCGTCCGCTTCGGTGCCATCGGGTACGAGCACCGGAAGCCACGAAGCACTTGAGCTCAAGGATATTTCCAGGGCGCGACAGAACGTGGAAGGCGAGATTCTCACGCGCCTGCGAGGCAGGGAATTCGACCAGGACGACCTCGACAGGACACTCGCACAGCTCGACGGCACGGAGAACAAGTCGCGGCTGGGAGCTAACGCCATTCTCGGCGTTTCCCTTGCCTTCGCCCGCGCGAGTGCCTTGGATATGAAGCTCGAACTCTACGAATATCTCGGCGGACTCGTCGGTAACGATGTTTGGCGGCTACCCGTGCCTTTCTTCAATCTCATAGAAGGTGGCAGACATGCCGAAAGCGGTCTCGAGATTCAGGAATTTCATATTGTTCCGGAAGGCGTGGAAACTTTTGCCGGGAAAGTCGAGGCGGCGAAGAAAATAGTGTCGCGGCTCAAAGATATTTTGGAGGAAGGGGGTTACCGAGCGAATCTCGGCGAGGAAGGCGGTTTCTCTCCGGAGCTAAGGAGCAACGAAGAAGCGATAAATTTGCTCGAAGAAGCAATCAAGACAGCGCGGTATGACTTCAACGAGATAAAACTCGGCCTCGATGCCGCGGCCACGAGTTTCTACAAAAACGGATTTTATGAATTCAAAATCAAGGGAGAAAAGAAAAAATTGCACCGCGAAGAATTGCTCAAGTGGTACGAAGATTTAGTGAAGGACCACCAGCTGATTTCCATAGAGGATGGATTCGCCGAAGATGATTGGGGCGGTTTCTCGCATCTGATGTTTGAGCTGGGGGAGAAGGTGATGGTCGTGGGTGATGATTTGCTGGCCACGAATGTTAAAAGGATTGAGGAAGCGGCCATGAGGAAGGCAGTGAATGCGGTGCTCATCAAGCCAAACCAAATCGGCACCGTGACCGAAACTCTCAATGCCATAAGGGAGGCAAAGAAATTAGGGTTTAAAGCGTTTGTCTCGCATCGGGCGGGCGAAACATTCGATACCTTCATCGCGGACCTCGCCGTCGGCGCGGGATGCGAATATATAAAAGCCGGTGCGCCTGTCCAGCCAGAGCGCATAGCTAAATACGAGCGGCTTATTGAGATAGAGAAAAAACTGAAATAGGAAGCTTGCACCGGCTCCGTTCTCAGAGTATAAGTGGAATATGGCCAAATTTAATAAAAACGGGACGATTGAAGATTTCCAGGGCTTTATAGAGAGCGTGTTCGGATTGCCCGATGATCGCTTCTACTCGATATGGGACCTTCTTACCCAGCAGCAGCGGTTTACCATGCGAGCGCTCAAAGGCATCAGAAAAGGAGACGCGGATAAAACAAAAATCAATCTCCTGATTTCATTCTCGTGGCTCATGTCTATTGCCAACAGGATGCACATCAATCTTGAAGATGAAATTTGGAAAAGATTTCCGTACATTTGCTCATATTGCGGGAAGCTGCCTTGTGTTTGTAAAGCCGCCAAGACCGATAAGCGCGTAGTGATAAGAACGGAAGATAGTATCCGTCCGCATAGCCTGGCCGATTTCCAAAAAATGTTTGCCGAAATTTATCCTTCTAAACGTCGCACTCATGCCGAAGCGGGAGTCCATCTGGCGGAAGAAATGGGGGAAGTCAGTGAGGCGATACACAATTATCTCGGCCAGCATCAGGAAAAGCAGTTTAGCAGTCTGAAATCGGAACTCTCGGATTTTGCTTCATGCGTCTTCGGTGTAGCCAATTCTCTAAAAATCGATTTAGCCAAAGAGCTTGCGGCAACGTATTCGAATAATTGTCACGCCTGCCATCAACTGCCGTGCAAATGCGTCTTCTCTGAAGTGGTTGCTTTCAAGAGCTAAGCCAGGTCTTTATTGCCCTGGGCAGGGGGAGAATTCGCAGTTCGGGCCGGTGCGGCCGACGTAGGAGCCGTCGGGGCATTGCATGGCATCCATGGTGCAGAAGACCTGCTCTCCGGAATCGAGTCCCGGAGCCGCCGCCTTGTTCTTGGCCAGAAGATAGGCCACGATTGCTAAAGCAATCAGCACGACTATCAGAATAAATGTTTTTCTCATGGATTAATTATACTTAATAAGACGATGATACAATAATGATATGACGGATATAAAACCGAAAATTCGGGAAGTTTTGGAGAAAGGGCATCTCATGAGTCTTGCGACAGTAGATGATGGCGGGGTGTGGGTGGCAGACGTGGTTTATGTCTACGATGATGAGTTTAATATTTATTGGATGTCGGACCCGGATGTCAGGCACTCGAAAGCGATTTTGAAAAATCCGCAAACCGCCGGAAGCATTACCATAAGCAACAAAACCAAAGAGAAAAATCTCGGCATCCAGTTTAGCGGCAAGGCGGAACGGCTAGAAGGCATCCAGTTCCAGCTCCTCATCAAGCATCTTGCCAAGCGCGGCTATCCGGCTCCGGATTTGTCGCAGGCGGCGAAGCTTCTCGACGGAGACATGTGGTACAAGCTCACTCCGGCGAGAATTGATATTACCGACGAAGAGCAGTTTGGATTCGATAAAAGAAACATGGATTTATGAAAAAGGTTTACATAATTCACGGCTGGGGTGGGTCGCCGGAAGAGCCGATGCTCAAGTGGTTGGCGGATGAGCTGAAGAAAGGCGGATTCGAAGTTGTAGCGCCTGCCATGCCGAATACGGACGAGCCGAAGATTGAGACTTGGGTGCCGTTTTTGGAAAACGTGGTTGGCATTCCGGACGAGAACACGTTTTTTGTCGGCCACAGCATCGGCTGTCAGGCAATACTGCGTTTTCTTGAAACTCTGCCCACAGAAACCAGGGTAGGTGGAGTAGTGTATGTTGCCGGCTGGCTTACCTTAAAAGGTCTGGATGACTATGATGAAGAGGACAAACAGGCGGCTCTGCCTTGGCTTGAAACTCCGATCGACCTTGGGAAAGTGCGAAACGTTTCTCCAAAGTCGGTTGCCATCTTCACAAAAGACGACCCGTTCGTAGATGTGGGCAACGCGAAATTCTATGAGGAAAAACTTGGTTCTAAAATCATAATTCTGGAAACAGGCGGGCATTTGAATGATGAATCAAATACAAAACAATTACCCTCGGCTCTAGAAGCTATAAAAGAAATTAGTAATTGCACCACACCAGGGCAGTAAGACACGAGGTCTCTGCATCGTCTCAATAAGCTGTATGGGTCGAGATTATTAGATGACAACACCTAATTAATCAACATATGGCACAAGACGAAAACAAGGGCGGGCGGGGATTTGCGGGCATGGACCCCGATAAACAGCGGGAAATCGCTTCCAAGGGCGGCAAGGCCGCTCATGAGAGCGGCAATGCCAACGAATTCGACTCCGAATCCGGACGCGAAGCCGGTCGCAAGGGCGGCCAGGCGAGCGGCGGTAATCATCGGGAGGAAATGTAGGCAAAACGTTCAATCATTGATGCACAAAACCCCGTCACTCGCGAGTGGCGGGGTTTTGCTGTTGTGCTTGCATCCCGAAGTCGCATCCCTATAATTCAGGAGTAATGAGAATTTCCGGCGCGACAGCAAAAAAAATCGACCAAAAAACTTTGTGGGGCGATTTTTTTGTGCCCTCTCCGGAACGCACCATCGAGTGGCTTGGCGGAGTGAACTTTGATAATCTCAAAACTGTTATCAGCGGTCTGAAAAAACTCGTGCAGAAAAATCCGGCCGAAGAAATCTGTCTTATCGTCAATTCCTACGGCGGACCGACTGGCATTGGCATGAATTTCTACGACATGGTGCGCTCGGTTCTCAAACCGAGGTTGACAACCATCGGTTCGGGCTATGTGGACTCTTCCGGCGTCATCATTTTCCTCGCCGGAGAGAGGAGATATCTGACGAAAAACACCACCCTCCTTTTCCATCTTGCCGGGCGTACATTTGAGGCGGCGAAACGCTTCTCGACCAGAGACATGGAGAACATGCTCAAAGAAGACAAGGTCAAGGACTACCAATACGCTTGCGTAGTCTCCGACGCGACGGAAGGGCGCTTCACCCCCGAGGATATCCTTGACATAATGGCAAAAAATACGGTTCTTACCGCCGAAGAAGCCGTAAATATGGGCCTTGCCCACAGGGTGCTTGTGTAAAGAGCGATTACGGGTATATTTTAGGCAGACAAGTATACTCGTAAGCCGTCAATAGGAGGTCCGCCATGGGGACGACAGCACAAAAGCCGTTTGTCCTCATAGTGGACAACGACAAAGAATGGAACAAGGCGGAAGTCGAACGGTGGCTGGAAAAAGAGGGATGCAAAGCAGTAACTGCGCCCAATTACGGCTCTGCCGTCAGACTAGCTCACAAAATAAAGGGCAGGGTCGGAGTTCTCTTCACGGACGTGATATTGTCCGAGGAGCGGAGTGGCATCGACCTACTGCGATATTTTGACCTCTATCTGCCTAACTTTGTGTGTTATGCGGTAGGGTACGAACACATACTCAAACCCACCCTGAAGCGCGAAGCTATCTGGGCGGGTGCGGAGGCCGTACTCTACAAGCCGGTAAGCTTTGAGGATCTCAGAATTTTCGTGATGAGGCCTCAAGCGATTAAGCGGGCGAGAATGGCCGTCTACGATAACATGACTGGTCTTATGAGCCGGGGAGTGTTCACGGAAGTGGCGACTACCACGTTGCACTCAGCTCGCCGTCACAAGGAACCGCTGTCGCTCCTTTTCATCGATGCCAACGATCTCAAGATGGTTAACGATACGTATGGTCACGAGGCAGGGGACAGGGTGCTTGAAATAATCGCCTCGGCTATCCGCGAACACTCGCGCACCTATGATCACCCGTGCCGTTGGGCCGGAGATGAGTTCGTTATTCTCCTGCAGGGAGCGAATGAGAATGACGCCCATCGGCGAGTCCATGACCTCAAGAAAGCCGTCGAGGAAAAAGTGTTTGATGTGAGGGGCGGAGAGAGCATCAAACTCTCCATCTCCGTTGGGGTAACGGAACTCTTTCCTGAAGACCGCGACATAATCGAGCTGGTGAGTCGCGCGGATGAAGCGATGTACAAGGATAAGGGTTCTAGGGGCAGATGACCTTTCACAGGCCGGCACTCTACGGAGTGTCGGCCTGATTTGATTTCCGAAAGATTTTGTGGTTAAGTACGTTTGTATAAATTATGACAAAAAGAGCCCTAGCCGCATCCATAATCTTACTTATCATCCTAAGTGCCGGGGCCTACTTCGCCATGCGTCAAGGAAATAGTGAAATGGTACGGGTGAATTCGCCTTCGAGAAACGAAAGCATCTCGAGTCCCATTACGGTAACTGGCGAAGCGAGAGGGAACTGGTACTTCGAGGCGAGCTTCCCGATAAAAGTCATTGATGCTGATGGAAAAATTCTGGGCCAGCATTACGCTCAGGCGCAAGGTGACTGGATGACAACAGATTTTGTCCCGTTTACCTCAACAATTACTTTCTCGCCGGGAACCGCCAGTACCGGATTTATAGTGCTTGAGAAAGATAATCCTTCGGGCCTTGCGGAAAACGCGGCCGAAGTTCGCATACCGGTGCGCTTTGCTACGCCCTCCGCTTCAAAAACTCCTATCCAGGATGCCGTGAGAGCCGAGCTTCTGGAACTCGGCCTTACGAAAGTGACACTGGTTGCGGCCTCGCTCAATAACGGCGTGCTCACACTCACTTTCTCCGACCCTGAAAATCAGACGATAGGCGGGTCGGCGCGTGTCACCATGTTCCGAGAGCGGATTGAAGCCGTGGCCAAGCAGTTCGACGGCGTGGCATCTGTTCGTCTAATGCCGGAAGACCTCTTCCAGCCATAAATATTTAAATCATGCAGCCGGAAATCCGCACCATCCTTACAGGTACCCTTCTTATCTTGGTTTTCGGTTTTTTCTCCTATGCCGTCATAAGCCACTCGCTTGAAAGTCCGAACAATGCATTCGCCGGCAGCTGGGCCTGCACAGCCGATGTGCAAATCTGCCCCGACGGTTCTGCCGTGAGCCGGGTGCCTCCTTATTGCCAGTTCGCGCAGTGTAAGAATCAGTAATAGCAAGCGTCTCTCATACGTCGAGGCTCATAATCTCATCGTGTCTGTGTGCTCAATCAATATGCCACTTGCTCTCGCTCTTCTTGCCATCATAAATCTCAACGCCTTGAGCGCCAATCCGGAAGCTCAAGTGACGCCAGCCGTGTCTGAAGCGGCTCCGGAAATGGTGGAGGTTGTAGAGGTGGAACGCACGCAGAAGGGCATGCTCTTGGCTCTTGTGCCCATAACCTTCAACGTAAGGGCAACTGCGGACGCGCGCGGCAATGTGAAGCTCGAGTATCCCTGGTACTCCGCCCTCACCGTGGACAGACGGCAGGAAGTGGAGACTAAGGCGAGAGTCGCCGTGCAGAATGCCATGAAGGGTAGACTTGTCGGCTTGGTTGTGGCAGAAGGAGAAGCGGAAAACCCTTATTTCACGCCCTCTGAAGCGCAAGCTGTGGAAAAAGTGTTGATAAGTGTGCTCGAAGAGACTCCTCTCGTGGTTGATTGAATATTATTAACGCATATAATGTTCCTAGTTCCTACCTCTACCTCTGAAAGACGTGACGACTGAAACACCGGACCGGCCAGATTACTCTAAGAAAAGGTAAACAAGTTCGTAGTTAGCGGTTTCTAACCTTATTAGAAGTAATATTTGGCGTGTTCACACGTCTTCCAAGATGGAAAAAATAAATAGTTTTGTTGCAATTGACCGTGTTGCGGGCGTTTTCGGGGAAGTTTACGAGAAGGAAGCCGACGCTATTTTCCGCTTTTGTCTCCTAAGGACAAGCAACAGGGAAATGGCGCTTGATTTTACCCAGGACACTTTCTTGCGGTTCTGGAATTCTCTCATGCTAGAGAAAGACATCAAGAATCATCGGACTTTCCTCTTTACCATAGCAAGAAATCTTATTATCGACTGGTACCGCAAGAAGAAACCATTCTCCCTCGAAACCATGATGGAGAACGCTGCGGAGGGCCGGTCCAGTTTCGCACTCGCTGCGCTCGACAATGTCGAAACGAACGCCGAGGCGGGGTTCCTCATCAGGAAAATCGGGGAACTACCGGAGCCGTACTCAAATGCCGTCTACCTGCGCTGCGTCGAAGAGCTGAAGCCGCGCGAGATATCGGAGATTCTAGGCGAGTCGGCCAACGTTATCTCAGTTCGCATAAGCCGCGGACTGGAGCAACTGCGAAACATGCTACATATGGAAAATGGAAAACCAAAAACCGCGAATACATGAGTGCATAGATGGCAGATGCCCTCCTGACATAGATTTGGTGAAGGAAATCGGCCTCTCTCCTCTCGAGAAAAGGGCGATTTTCTTTTGCCTGCAGAATGAAATCGAGAAGACCAGAAAAAAGGCTGCAAAAACAGCCGCGCCTTTATTGTTTTTAAAAAGCCCTTAGTTTATTTATAAAACAGAGATTCGACGGCGTCCCACCAGCCGTTCTGGTTCTGGTCGCGAATGGCCGGGTCGGCGTTGAAGCAGCTCTTATTTTCTTCCCCTTTGTTCTTGAAACAGAAGCGCATACCAAGCACTCTCGGTTCGCCCGAGGAAGTGCGGGTGAAGAAGAGCAATATCTGGACCAAGGCGTTGCCCTCGGCGGTCTCGACGGGGTCCGAGACCAGGACGATTTGCCTGTCGTCATAGTAAACGGTTTTGAAGTCGCTGCCGCGCAAATCTTTTGTAAAAGCCGCCACGCTTTGCATGAGATTCTCACACTCGGCGAGAGTTGCCGGATTCTTGCAGGTTTCCGAAACTTGGTGGGAAATGCTTTTTACCCCCTCGAGATTATTCTCGGTCGCGTAAGTCCGGTACTGCTCGAATGTATTCCATGCGGCGACTCCCGCAGGGTCTATGGGAGCGGTGTTCAACTCCAGATTGAGATTATCGATAAGCGGAAGGTTAAGTTTGTTCCCGTAAAAGAAAATTCCGACGGTGGCAAGCGCAGCCGCAATGGCAAAGTATTTTTGCATACATTCAATATAACATGTTAAAATATCCAAACAATGATTTCCTTTGACCGTGTTTCAAAAATTTATCCCGACGAGTCCGTCGCGCTCGATAACGTATCCTTCTCGATAGAGCCGGGAGAATTCGTCTCGATAGTCGGCCCTTCTGGCGCCGGCAAAACTACGCTCCTGAAGCTCTTCCTTGCCGAAGAGAAACCGACCGAGGGAGATATTTTCTTCAACGACACGAATATTCACAAGCTTGGCAAGAAATCTATCAACGATTTCCGGAGGAGAGTGGGCATGGTTTTCCAGGACTTCCGTCTCCTGCCGGGGAAAACAGTCTACGAAAATATCGCCTTCACCATGGAGGCGGCGGGGAGAACCGATGAAGAAATAGAACAGGATGTCCCGCACGTGCTCGACCTGGTTGACCTCTCCTCGAAAATCTGGAACTTCCCCAAAGAGCTCTCCGGCGGCGAGAAGCAGCGCGTGGCCATAGCCAGGGCCTTAGTCAACGAGCCGGATGTCATCATCGCCGACGAGCCGACGGGGAACCTAGACCCGGTTAATACCTACGACGTGGTGCAAATATTAAAAAAAATTAACGACCTCGGCACTATCGTCATCCTGACCACTCACAACAAGGGTATAATAGATTCGCTGGGCAAACGCGTCATCGCCATGGACAAGGGGAGAATCGTCCGCGATGACAAATCGGGCAAGTACTACATATGACCAGAGAGATGCTTACAACGAAACTGAGGAGAGTGATACGGACGGGCTTCTTCAACTTCTCGCGGAACGGAACGGTCTCGCTCGCCTCGGTCCTCGTCATGACGGTGACCCTTATGACTATCGGGCTTATCTCCTTCTCCGGGGCGGTGCTCGAGACCTCGCTCGCGGAATTGCGCGACAAGATAGACGTGAACGTCACCTTCGTGCCAACGGCCTCTGAGGAGGAAATTCTTTCCATAAAGCATTCCCTGGAATCCCTGCCGGAAGTACTTCTCGTCACTTACGTGTCGCGCGAGGAGGCACTGACCGCCTTCAAAGAGAGGCACGCAAGCGACCAAGCCATACTCGCGGCACTCGACGAATTGGGGGAAAATCCCTTGGGCGCCGTCCTCAATGTGAAGGCCCGCGACCCTTCGCAGTACGCCTCGGTGGCGGATTTCCTTGAGGGCGACAACACGCTCTCGCAGGGCGGCCTTACCATTATCGACAAGGTAAATTATTTCCAAAACAAGACGGCCATCGACCGTCTCAGCTCTATCATCAACTCGGCCGATAAGCTCGGCTTCGCCCTGACTATTATCCTCGCGGCCATCTCCATCCTTATCGCCTTCAACACTATCCGTCTCACCATCTATATCGCCAAGGACGAAATCAGCGTCATGCGGCTCGTCGGCGCCTCGACGACCTACATCCAGGGGCCCTTCGTGGTGGTGGGTGTTATCTACGGAGTGATGGCCGGGATTCTCACATTACTTATCTTCCTGCCTCTTACTTACTGGCTCGGAGGGGTAACAGAAAGCTTCTTTACCGGCTTCAACCTCTTCTCTTATTACACCGGCAATTTCCTCCAAATCGCGGGCATTATCATGATTTCCGGCGTGCTGATAGGAGCATTGTCATCAATACTTGCGGTTCGTAAATATCTAAAAGTTTAACCTGCCTGCCGGCAGGCAGGTTTACTGTATCGGATTTTGTCCTCTGATGAGCCTGATGAGAATCATGATAATGGCTACCACAAGCAGGACGTGTATGAAGCCGCCCAGCGTGTAGGAGGTCACGAATCCCAGAAGCCACAAGATGAGAAGAATGACGGCGATGGTGGTAAGCATGATATGTTGTTATTGCTAATCTCTAATTTAGACGTTATTCACAGGGGAAAATTACAGCCGAGCTCGGCTGTGGTATGGTAGAGCTTAGATTCGCGGAGGTGAACAATGACCTTCATGGTCGTCTGTGTCGGTGGCTGCAAGCGGACTATCAGAACCACGAGCCACTGGTGTGAGTCCGGCAAGATGTGCTCTGAGAAAGAGCACCGGGTGGTTTGTGTGCATTGCCGGAGGAGGATTCGCAAGAGCATGGAGATGCAGATTAATGCCTTGCGGGACCCGGCGAAGGAGAAGCTTGTGGCACAATCGCGACACGTTCCGCCACGCAAACTCAGAATCGAAGGAGAGAAATAATCAACTCTTCATACAGCACAACCCGAAAGGGCCGGCTCCGCCGGCCCTTTCTTCATTATTATTAATTTAAATTCTAATCCTTGCGATAATGCTTGCCGATGTAATACGGCCAGATGATGATGCCGAGCACCCCTTTCCAGAAGGAGAGTCTCAAATATCCGATGCTAAAGAGCCAGCCGATAGCCCACAAAGTTCCCAATGCATTTTGTTCCATGTTTCAATTATAACTCTTTTTCAAAATTGAAAAAACACTAATTTTGCTGTATTCTTGGCCCGTATTGCGGGATCATCTAATGGCAGGATGCGACACTCTGAATGTCGTCATCTAGGTTCGAATCCTAGTCCCGCAGCAGGAATAAAAATGATAAAATACCATTATGACAAACAAAAAGCTTTATAGAAGCGATACGGACAAGGTCTTCGCCGGCATTTGCGGAGGGCTGGGGGAATACTTCAACGTCGACCCGGTGCTCTTGCGCCTTTTCTGGCTTCTGGTGGTCATCTTCACCGGCTTTTTCCCGGGTGTGGTCGCTTACATCTTCGCCGCTCTCGTCGTGCCGAAGAAGCCGGCATCCCACCACGCACCGCATGAAGCCGCTTAAGGTCAAAGAAGATATCTCTACTGGCATCGTTCATAAAGTGCCGCCAGATTTTCGTGAGGTTCTGGCTTCCGATGCGAAAGCGCTGGCGGCGTGGGAGGACATTACACCCCTGGCAAGGAATGAGTGGATATGCTGGATTATCTCCGTCAAAAAGCCGGAAACGAGAGCTCACCATATCAATCGAGCTCAAACCGGAACTCAAGGCTGGCAAACGCCGCCCCTGCTGCTGGGCTGGCTACCCGCATTGCTAAGAGGGCATTAAAGCAAGTGTGATATCCTAGGGCTTATGGAAATTCTGGAATTTGGCACCAAAAGGGCGAATGAAGAGCGCCGCGATGGCGGCTGTGCGGTTGTCTTTGACCCTGTGACTCAGAAATACGGAGTCAACAGACACACCAATGGTCTCCTCGGTCTTTTCTCCGGCGGGGTCGATGAAGGAGAGGATATTCAAACCGGAGTGCTTCGAGAGGTTGCTGAGGAAAGCGGCTTGCATGACTTTTTGCATGTCGAAAAGATTGGCGAAGCTCTGACTCATTACTACCACATATTGAAAAAAGTTAATCGTGCCGCTCACGCAACTTGTTTTCTGGCGATACTGAAGAGTAATCATCAGGTACCAATTCACCATGAATCGCACGAGACTTTTACGCTGGATTGGGTAACCTCGGAAGAAATATTTTCCAACTGGGATTCCTTCAATGAAAATCATGACCACGACCACTGGATATACTTTATGAATAAAGCGGTGGCTAGGGCCAAGGAGCTGGGCTATGACAAAACCAGTTCTTAAATGAGAACCTTTCTTGTGTGAAAAGAAACATTGATTTTTTAAGCAGTTTATGGTATCATGCGGGCATGGCTAAGAAAATCTCCACCAAAATCATGCCGGATGAAAGGCCGCTTACCAATGCCGAGTTTCTCGAAAGCTATAACAAAAACATGCCCGAAGGCTACCCTCGCGTCACACTTTCCCAGCTTGAGAGATTCAAAGAAGTGCACGCTTCACTCTTTAAGAATAAGGGCGTCTGGACTCTCGACCATCACCGCAAGCGCATGATCGACTGGCTTCCGCAGAATATTTAAGACGCTTATTATGAAAATTTTTATTCTAGCGATAGCGCTGCTTGCGGTTGCGATTCTCGGCGTATTTTTTGCACGCGGACGAGCGATAATAAATTATCCCTCGTCTGGCACGGACATCGTCGCCTTCGGCGATAGTCTTGTGGAGGGAGTGGGTTCTGCGCAAGCTGGGGGATTCGTAAGAATGCTTTCGGAAGATTTGAATATCCCCATCATCAATCTCGGCGTTTCCGGCAATACGACAGCAGATGCTTTGAAGCGAATTAAAGAACTCGACAGATACAAGCCGAAGGTTGTCATGATTCTTCTCGGCGGGAACGACTACTTGCAGAAAGTGCCTAAGGAAGAAACTTTGGCCAATATGAATAAAATTATTGATGAAGCGCAAAAAAGGGGAGCCGTTGTACTGTTTCTCGGATTGGATAAATCATATGGTTCGCTGGCAAAAGAAACAGGCGCCGCGTATATCCCGGATATTCTTGGCGGCATCTTGGGAAATAAGAATCTGATGTCTGACAGTCTCCACCCGAACGACCTTGGCTACCGGCTTATGGCCGATAGGGTAAAACCCGTTTTGAAAGAGCTTATCGACTAATACGTTTAATACAAACATGGCAAAAGCAATTACAACGCTTATAGTGTTGGCAGTTCTTATCGTCGGCGGCATCTGGCTCTACAACAGGAACGACAATGTCGCCACAGAGGGCGCTCCGACGGATGAGAACTACACCGGCACCGGCGGCCCGGAAGCGGGTTATGATCCTCTTGACCTTGATATGGACGGCGATGTGGACGCAGATGATGCCGCCTACGAAAGCAAGGGATAATTATAAATAAAAAGAAAGAGCCGGCGGAGAATCGCGTTTCCGTGGGCTCTTCTTGCTGGCTCTAAGTTTCTGCGCTCCTGTTAGTCGCCGAGGCTGCCAATTTGGCGACTGTAGAAATGATTCCCACGGAATCCTTCTTCTCGGAAGGAGTGCGGGCTCACGCGCAGAGAGATCTCGGCCTGCTTGATTTCCGGGTGTTTTTCAAGCACATCCCGCAATATCTGCATTGCGGCACCCTCCTGAACAGGCTCGTCGCTCTCGAGAAAGACCATCATCCTCATTTTGTTGCCTCCTTTTAAAAACATAACATCTGTTGCTTAATAAGTCAATGTAACCTTTTATAAAGAGCGGGACATATATAGGGTAGAAGGCGTACAATAGTAGTCTTATGAGACTCGAATGGATGGTCAGGGATTGTATTGACGGGAATAAGCAGTGCTTCCGCCTGCTCTACGACGCCACCAAGGATGGAGTCTTCAGACTCATCCGGGCGAGGGTCGGGAGCCGTGACGAGGCGCTCGATATTCTCCAGGACACCTACCTCGACCTCTGGAGAGCTTTGAGCGGCGGCAAATTCGTTTATCATTCCGATGGTGAATTTCTGGCCTTTCTCTGTGCCATAGCAAGGAGGAAAACCGCGAGATTCTACCGCTTCAGACCGGCCAATGTATCTCTCGAAGACATGGAAGATTTGGCGGCGGAATCCCAGGTTGACGAGGCAGAAACCCTGCACGTCTTAAGCTCGCTCAATAAACTTCCGTCTCTCGACCGGGAAGTTATGCGGCTCCGGTATTTCGAGGGACTTGAGCTCAAGGAGATTGCCCGCCTTCTAAAAACAGGAGAAGATGCGATAAAAACGCGGCATCATCGCGCAATAGCAAAATTGAGAAAATTACTAGGATATGAAAAAGAAAACTGACCAGCTCAAAAGGATTCTAAAGGACCTGAAATTCAGGAACCTTTCGCTATCGGAAAGCGATGCCGTCTGGCAGCGAATCTCTTCGCGCATGGAGCCCCAATCGCTCTTCTCTCTGATTGCATTACAAATTAATCGAAAAAACATGATTCCATTACTGATAGGTGCGCTAATCTTCGCGAGCGCGGGAGGCACAGTTGCCGCCTCCAATAGCGCAGTCCCGGGCGACGTGCTTTTCCCGGTCGACCGCGCCGTAGAAAACTTCCGTCTTGCCATCGCCGGCAACGGCAAAGCCAAGCTTGAAGTGAAGTTCGCCGAGGAACGTCTCGATGAAGTGGATAAACTTATTCTCCGCTCCCGCATAGCGACTGCGGCCACAACAACTGCGACCTCAACCGCTACCTCGACCAGAGCCACCTCAACCTCTCCTTCTAAGGGTAGAGTGGCTGTCGGCGTGAATGTTGCCATAGAATACTTGAACAATGTCGCGGCTGACCTATCCGCTTCGGGCGAAACCGAAGCAGCCGCGGAAATCGGAGCCCTTATTGCCCGTCTTGAAACGATGGTCAATGACCCAGACGTGAAAGTCGCTCTCAAACAGAATGGCGACTTCATGCTCAAGATTAAAGGGGATGTCTCGGCCAGCTCAACCGCCACTTCCTCCGGTAAAATTAAGATAAACACTTCAGGCAACAAAAGCCGAATAGAAGTTAAAGAGGAAGACGGCAAATTCAAACTCGAGATCAAGGACAACGGGGAAGTGAAGATTAAGAGCGAAACAGAAGTTGAAATGGAAGATGGTAATGACGACGACAATCGCGGCAAGAAGAATGATGACGAAGACGACGACGATGATGACGATGATGACGACAATGCTACTACCAGCACCTCAAGCATTCTCCGCTTGAACCTAAGAAGGTAAACTTAAAAACCCTGCAACGAAAAACCGCCGCGTCTAGAGGCGGTTTTTCGTTATAATAGGAGTATGAACTGGTTAATACTTCTCATAGCATCGGTTGTAGGGGCTGGAGCTTATTTCATTTATGAAAAACCGATAGAAATCCAGGAGCCAATAATCGCGAATCTTCCGCAGGAAACGCAAGAAGAAATTTCGATATCAATGCTGCCGGAGAAGGTCGAGCAGGGCGACCCGGTGCTGATTACCATAAATGGCACAACGACTGTCGAATCTTTGAAGTTGAACGGCAAGGCATTGAAAACTTTTATGCACAATGGCAAACTCTCGGCGCTTGTGGGCATCGACCTCCGGAGTTCCTTAGGCTCATTTCCCATGGTATTGACCCTTAAGGACGGCAGAACCGTCTCGGGGAAGTTCGCTGTAGGCGAAAGGTACATTGCCAAAGCGCCTCTGGGCATACCCGAGAAGCTCGGCGGCGATACGCCGGAAGCCGAGAAAGAACTCATTAGCACTCTGGTCGAGGAGGGGAAACTTATAAGTGCTGTGCCGACGGCAAATGAGAAGCTCTGGGAAGGAAAATTCCGTCTGCCTATAAATCCGCCAATCGTCATAACCGACACCTATGGCTACTCGCGCGTGACGGGCAGTTCGAACATAAGCCACAAAGGTACGGATTTTCGCGCCAAGGTAGGTACGCCTGTCTATGCTATGAATTCCGGCAAAGTAGTCTTCGCCCGCTTTTTGAGAAATTACGGCCACACCGTCATCATCGACCACGGATTCGGCCTCCATACTATCTACATGCATCTCTCGGAAATAAGCGTGCCTTTGAATAAAGAGGTCAAGAAGGGCGAGCTCATAGCCAAGTCGGGCGATACAGGTTACGTTCTCGGCCCGCATCTCCACCTCTCGGTCCGCATCGGCGGCATATCCATAGACCCCGAGAAATTCCTGGAAATTTTAGGCGAGTAAGGGGCAACGGCTAAGCCGCTGCCCCCTGTTTCTCTTTATTGCCATTGTCGGCCGGTGGTGCCGCGGGCCTCTGCCCGTGTCTCACGGCACGGAAAGCGTCCAAGTGCTTCTGAGCGGTTGCAACCGCTCGCACCAGGTCGCTCTCGTACTCATTGAGCTGTTCCTCAGTCCAATCGAAGTAGTTGTTTGCCAACGCTGCCTCCTGGAAAAGAATAGAACTTGTTCTGGAATTCTATTGTAAAATACTGGCAATGAAGAAGCAAATGGGGATAAGTACCCTCAAAAGGTTCGATACGCCACAGAAGATTCAAAGTTTCCTTAACCGGCTGCCTTTCAACTTCGAGAAGCACGGTCAGACGCATCGGAGTGTTGCGGAGGCCTTGAAGAGGAAGAAGGCGCATTGCTTTGAGGGGGCGCTCATTGCGGCGGCTGCTTTACAACTCCAAGGTCGGCCGCCGCTTCTCCTCGACCTGAAGACCGTCCGCCCCGACTTCGACCATGTCGTAGCCCTTTTCAAAGAAGGGAAGTATTGGGGAGCCATTTCCAAGACTAACCACAACGTTCTCCGATACCGCGACCCAATTTACAGAGATGTCCGGGAACTTGCCATGTCTTACTTCAACGAATATTTCCTGGCCGACGGCACGAAAACTTTGAGGAAATATTCAAAACCCTTTGATTTATCAAAATACGGGACCGTCTGGATTGATTCCAAAGAAAATCTCGTTTGGCTTGCCCACAAACTCGACAAATCGCCTCACGCAAACATCCTGACGCCCAAACAGGTGAGAAATCTCCGCCCCGCCGACCGGATAGAAGTGAACGCCTCGGGGCTTACGGAGTGGAAACGGAGATAGCTTCCTTGACGCAATCATAATTTATGCGCATGATGGCAGACGGAGGGTTCAATGGCGTACTACTTTGTCGCGCAGATTGTAAGGATTGACGTACCCGACGACCAAGCCGCGGAGGCGGTTGCCAAGGCGCTCGACCGGCATGCGGCGCTCTCAGTTTCTTCGGTCAGCGGTCTCAAGGGCTTCGACCTGGTGAGCACCGAGGTCGTCGACACGGACGGCTCGACTGTCTCCACGAAGTATCACGATTCAGCGATTGAATCGCCGATAGACACGATGATGGAGTCGCTCTGAAGGGGGTCCAATCGTCCAACGGTTCGCAGGGCTTGCCATAGCGGCAAGTCCTTTCGTTTTCTTGCGTGGTATAATTTTTACATGTTGCAGTATCATCACCCGCACTTGCGCAAACGGGCGTCCGGCCGAGCGCTCCATCCTTTCCCGGCGAGCTCTCGATTTATTCGGATTCTCGACAAGGTGGTTTACGCCGCCGGTCTCATCGCAATCTTCTCAATGTTCCCGCAGATTAGGGTTATTTTTGTCGAGAAGGACGCCACAGGCCTTGCGCCCATAACCTGGATTACGCTTGCGGTCCTCAATATCCCCTGGATTATTTACGGCTTCGTCCACAAAGAGAAGCCCATCATTCTTGTTTATATTCTCTGGCTTATCGTCAATACAATCGTTTTTGTTGGCGCAGTTATTTATTGACTAAAGTAAAATGCAAAGGCCCGCCTTGCGGAGGGCCTTTGCGTATTTAATGCTACAGCAATCTTCCAACAGGTCAAACGCCACCTGTGGATAACTGAAATCTGATGTTGTCAGATTTCAGACTCCCAAGATAACCGGAATGACTATCGGCTTCTTGGCTGTTTTTTGGAACAGGAAGCGGGAAACATCTTCGGAGACGGCGTTTTTGGCCAGGTCGAAGTTGATGGGATTTGAACCCATAGTCGAGGACTCAATCGAGCGGCGGATAATGTTTCTCGCCTCGCTTAGAAGCTCCTGCGATTCGCGGAGATAGACGAAGCCGCGCGCGATGATGTCAGGCGACTTCTTGAGCCGGCCGTTTCTGGAATTGACGAGAGCGATGATGACGAAGATGCCGTCGCCCGCGAGCATCTTCCTGTCGCGGATGACCACTTCGCTGATGTCGCCGATATTCAATCCTTCGACCACCATGTCATCCGACGGCGCTTTCTCCGGAAGTTTGATGAACTGCTTGCCGCCATCGCGAATCTCGATGATGGAACCGTTGTCCGGGACGATGATGTTCTCGCGCGGGCAGCCGAGATTGGCCGCGAGCTCCGCGTGCATCTTGAGGCGGAAATGACTGCCGTGGACGGGCATGAAATATTTATAAGGAATTTGCTTGTGCACCCACTCAAGCTCGCCCCGCTTGCCGTGGCCCGAGGTGTGCACGTCGGAGTCGAGGTAGGTGATAATCTTCGCGTCATGGCGGAAGAGATTGTCCTTCAGCTTCTCGACGGCGCGGTCGTTGCCTGGGATGACGGAAGAAGAAAGGATGATGGTATCACTACGCTGCAGCTTCACGTATTTGTGCGTCTTGTTCGCCATTCTCATGAGCGCGGCAAACTCTTCTCCCTGCGCGCCGGTGGCAATCATCATCACCTTGTTGGGCGGAAGCTTCTCGATTTCTTCGACCGGCACGATGTGCGAGACGTCGACGAGATTCAGGTGCTTGATGATGTCGACATTGGTCTTCATGCTCCGGCCCTCGATAACGACCTTCCTGCCGTAGCGCCTGGCGGTGTTCATAAATTCAATAATGCGCTCGACCTGCGAGGCGAAGGTGGCGATAATGACTCTGCCCGGAGCCTGCCCGACGATAGCGTCGATATTCTTCAGGATGGAAGCTTCAGAAGGCGAGAAGCCGGGTTTGTCAATGCCCGTCGAATCCATGGTGAAGAGCAAAACGTTTCTATCCTTAAACATTTTGTACTGCTCAACCTCTTTCTCTGCCGGCACGCCGGCTTCGTTCTCGATGCGCACGTCGCCGGTATTCACGATGTCGCCGTAAGGAGTCTCGATGATGATGCCTGTCGAGTCGGGGATTGAGTGGGTAAGTCCGAAGAAGCGCACCTTGAGAGTAGGTGTTAAGGGGATTGCCTTGTCGCCCGCTTCCACGATGCGGATGTCGAGAGGCGCGAGCTGAGGGAACTCTTCCTGGCGCTTGCGGATGAGCAGCGCTCCGAATTCGCGGGTATAGATGGGCGGATTGCCGAGGCGGGTGATGAGGTAGGGGATGCCGCCGATGTGGTCGAGGTGGCCGTGAGTGATAACGAGGGCGCGGATGCGGTCCTTTCTGTCCTCAAGATATTTGATATTGGGTAGAATGTAGTCGACACCAGGCGTTTCCGGGTCGGTGAACTGGATGCCGGCATCTACCACGATGATGTCATTGCCGTATTCGATGACGGTCATATTCTTGCCGATTTCCTCAACGCCGCCCAAAGGCACGATGCGTATCGCGTCGTTAATTGGCGGAATTATGTCGTGGGGCTTCTTCATGGGAATGGGAGAGTTGCTTCTCCTTCTCATGTTTTTCTGGCGAAGGCTATGAGTGAAAGTAGGGTTCATAATTTCAATTTAGAATTTTCAATTTTCAGTTCAGAAATATTTTCCAGACGCGGTCAGTCTCCATGTACCAGTCTCTTATCCCGAGGAATCTGTCCTGCGGCGCCGCGAGCGGCCCGAGCGTAACCGATTTCAACTCCTTGGGCACTATGTAAAGGAAACTCGGAGTGTATAGGAAGACCGCGGGGAGGTCGGCGGCAATCTCTTCCTGGAAGGCCTTGAGGTCGCGTTCGGCCTCGGTTCGGTCGGAAGCGCTTCGCGCTTCCGACAGGTAGCGGTCGGCCTTGGTATTGGCGTACAAGGCAATGTTTAAACCGGGGTCGTTTCTCTGCGAGGAGTGCCAGAAGGGGTACACGTCGGCGTCGCGGCCAACCACTTCTCCGAAGAGAAGGCCCTCGAACTGGCGCGGACGGATGACGTTTTGGTTAAGGTCGCCGGTCTCATAGACCAGGACATCGACTTTCGCGCCAAGCTTCTCCCACACGCTTTTAAGCTCCTCGGCAACCCGCTTCAATTCGGGGGCGTCGCCGGTAGAGATGGAAAACGACAAGGACATGTTACCAGACTTGTTCTTTTTTTCCAACACCCCGGTTTCAAGGTCGAGAACCCAGCCGGCCGTGGCGAGAATCTGTCTGGCGCGCTCGAATCTTTCCTCGTCGGATTCTCCGTCTTTTCTCCTCGAACTCCAGTCGTAAATGCCGGCTGGAATGGGGCCGTCGATGGGTGTGGCAAATCCTTTGAAAATTTCTTCCGAAATTTTCTCTTTCGGCGCAGCCAGGTCGAGAGCGCGGCGCACGTCAAGGTCGGAAAGCACCTTCGACTTAGTTTGGTTCCAGAAAACGGCAAAAATTCTGGGCAGGGGCGAACGGACGACCTGGAGCCCGCTCTTGTCGAGTTTCTCCAGGTTTTCCGGAGAAACGCCGCTCATCGCACTGACCTCTCCGTTGTTATAAGCCTCTATCAGAGTAGCTTCGGAAGGGTAGAAGCGGAAGGCCAGATTTTTTATATAAGGTTTTTTGTCCGATGAATCGCCGAATGGTTTCAGTTTGTAATAGTCGGGTATGCCACCGCTGTTTCTCTCCACACTTTCGACCTCGAAAGGACCTGAGCCGACCGGCAGGGTATTGAACTGGCTGAAGGAGAATTCATCATTGGTGACATTGTGCCATATATGTTTAGGCAGGATGCCGACGGTAAGATTGTAAATAAAGGGCGCGTAAGGGCGCTTTAGCGTGAACTTCACAGTGCGTTCGTCAGTTTTCTCCACCTCTACGTCGTCCCAGTTGCCCCGGCGCGGACTCTTGATGACAGGGTCGGCGATTTTCATTACAGTGAAGACCACATCGTCGGCGGTAACCTTCGTGCCGTCGTGGAAGCGGGCGTTCTCCTTCAAGACTGCGGTGTAAACTCGCTTGTCGGGTGAGACGGCAATACTTTCGGCCAGGTCGTTTGCCACCTGCCCATCGGGAGTCAGGCGCGCGAGACCCGAGTAGACGAGGGCAGTCAGATTCTTGTCCGCCTCCGAGAGGGCGAGCACCGGATTGATGAAGCGCGGATTGCCGACCAGGCCTTCGGCCAGAGTACCGCCGCGCACCGGTACCTCAACCAAGAAGGCCGCACTCACTTTCCAAAGCAGGAAAATTCCGGACAAGACGAAGACGGCCGTGAAGAAAAAGAAGACGGCCTTCTCCGCCATAGTGAAGGAGTTCATCGTTCTCGTGATTGGTCTCGCCTTCGGTATATTGAAACGCTTCAGAAGAAGCGCCCTTATTTCTTTGTGTCGCATTTAAGTTAACGTCCCAGGATAAGCGAAGCGAAGGCGGAGGCGGCGAAAAGGGCGGCAACAAGAATAGTGCCGCGGAAAAGCGTCTTTTCGAATCCGCGCCGCGTGAAGCGGGTTCCCGAGGCCGAATCAGTGCCGAAGGCGGAGCCGAGGCTTGCCTCGGAGCGCTGGAGCAGGATCATGACGACCAAGAGAATGGATAAGACTACCTGAATGTAGGGAAGAATCTGAACCATTTCGTACCGCACTATGTTACCCCCATTTTGACTTTTTGGCAATTTGGGTATGATTGAGTGCAGACGCGTTTCCAAAATGTTCATAGGAGAGCCATCGTGCAGAGAGTCAACAGTCTCCCGAGAGAGGAGCAGTTGCGATTCTACGACAAATACAAGCGATACCGGCGTTTCGGCCTGTCGCCCAGGCAGGCATTCAGAGCCTCTCTGCGCGCAATCGGCGCAGAGGCCAACCCCGCTGAGGTCAAGCAGAGCGAGCCCGACTCTCTCCGGCGGATTCTGGATTCGTTCAGCATGTAGAAGGGCGGGACGCTAGCGTCCCGCCCTTTCTGTGCTTTAATATATAGAAATGGATAAAGACAAATTAATAACCGAATTGCAAGATGAGATTGTCCGGCTCGAGGACAATCTCATCCACGATAACCTGACGGGGCTCAAGACCCGTGCCTTTCTCGAGCATGAGTTAAGCGTTTATCTCGAGATTATCAAACAATCGAGCAGCGTCGAAACTCAGCGCAGGGAGCGCTTCGGCTTCAAAAATCTTTCACTAATCTTTCTCGATATTGATTTCTTCAAGAAAGTGAACGACGCGCACGGCCACGACATCGGCGACTTGGTGCTGAAGAGGGTCGCGGAATCCGTCGCTTCAAACGTCCGCACCGGCGACACCGTCGCGCGCTGGGGCGGGGAAGAGATGGTCGTTTCGCTTCTTGGCGCGAGCGAGAAGGATGCCGTGCTCAAGGCCGAGGAGATAAGGGCTAAGGTCGAAGAGCTCGGGTTCCCGGAAGCGTCCGGCCTCGAAGTCACAATGAGCGCCGGCGTGGCTTCTTCCGAGAATGGCCTTACCCTCGAGGACTTGGTCAAACGCGCCGATGAGGCCCTTTATAAAGCCAAGGAAACAGGCAGGAACAAGGTAGTCTCTTATTCCGAGTGCGGTATAATGGAACCCGTAACGTCTTAAATAAAACAATGAAAAAAGGATTAATTATCGTTCTAGCAATCGCAGCTGTGCTTCTTATCTGGGTTTTCTCCGGCTACAACGGCCTGGTGAAGTTGAATGAAAATGCTGATGCCCAGTGGGCCAAAGTCGAGACGCAATATCAGAGGCGCTTCGATTTGATTCCGAACTTGGTCAATTCGGTCAAGGCGGTGCTAACTCAGGAACAGACGGTCTTCGGCGAGCTTGCAGAGGCCCGCGCCAATTACGCCGGCGCCTCCACTCCGGACCAGAAGGCCGCCGCCGCGAGCCAGGTGGAAACTTCTTTGGGCCGCCTTATTGCCATCGTCGAGAGTTATCCTCAACTCCAGTCCTCATCCAATGTCCGCGACCTCATGACTCAACTTGAGGGCACGGAGAACAGAGTTTCCGTCGAGCGCACCCGCTTCAACGACGAGATTCGCTCCTACAACACCGCCATCAAGACTTTTCCAACGAATATCCTTGCGCTTCTTACCGGCTTCGGCGAAAGGTCTTACTTTGAGGCTGCTTCCGGCTCAGAGAACGCTCCTCAAGTAAACTTCTAATAATGTTCGGAGTTTTTCTCCTTGCCGCCATAACCCTCGTGCCTTCGGGGCATGTCAATGATTTCGCCGGCATGATTAGCCCGGCGGCGGTTCAAACGCTGGAAGGGAAACTCGTACAATTTGAGAAAGACACCGGAAACGAAATTGCCGTTGTCACTATTCCTTCTCTCGGCTCCGACCAGACGATAGAAACATACGCCGAGGAACTCTTCCGGAAGTGGGGCATCGGCAAGGAGAAGGAGGGTAACGGAGTGTTGCTTCTGATTTCCAGGGACGACCGCGAAATGCGGATAGAAGTGGGTTACGGCCTCGAGCCGGTGATTACCGATATCGAAAGCGGCCATATCATTTCTGACGTTCTTGTGCCGGCATTTCAGGCCGGGAAGTATGACGAAGGTGTCGTGGCCGCCACGCAACGGATTATGGATGACATCGGACGCGGCGGGTCTCCGCCGGAACGCAAACCTCCGTTTCCCTGGCAAGAGATAATCTATATCATCATCATTCTCACTATTATTTTCATAAACATCAGGCGCAAGCGGCAGGGCAAGAGCGTTATCCTCCCGATTTTCTTCGGTGGAGGGCGCGGCGGGAAAGGTGGGGGATTCGGCGGCTTCGGGGGCGGTTCTTCCGGCGGTGGCGGTGCAAGCGGGAGGTGGTAGTACGTCTATATAAGGTAGGGGTTTTGCGAAAATGCCGGATTATGATAATCTATCATTAATAATTAATAATAAAAATATGAAAAAAACCGTTTTTATTATCTCCATCACCCTTATCTTCGGAACCTTCCTCATTTCGGCCAATCGAGCTAATGCGGGTTGGAGCTGGCCGTGGAAAACAAACAACGAGCAGGGTGTAGAACAGGCGAGAGGGCAAAAAGCCGGTTGGTCTGAGAGGTTTTTTAGCTGGAGAAAGAAGAATAATACTTCGGAGTCAATCGTGAAAAAAGTCACAGTAATCAGAGAAAATGGCGGCCGGGTCGATTGGCTGGCAGACAAAGATTTGATTGTCTTTGACGCCCCTCATGACGGCGGATTCAGTGACGTGTTCGTAATGAACGGCAATGGTTCCGGCGAGAGATGCCTGACTTGCAATCATCCCGCGTTGCCGAACAAGCATATGGGTAATCCCGCCTGGCATCCTTCGGGCGAATATGTCGTCTTTCAGGCCGAGAAGAAGGAGCACCCCGACTCTTCCGAGCTGGCAAAACCCGGCCGAGGCACGTATAACGACCTCTGGGTTATCGGCATCAAGGGCGACAAGGTCTGGAAACTGACTGACCTGCCGTCTCCTCCGGCGACCGGCGTTTTGCATCCTCACTTCTCCCATAACGGCAAGAAACTTTTCTGGGCCCAGAGAGAGAAGGGCGGCGGGTTATTCGGAGTCTGGTCCTTAAAAGTTGCCGACTTTGATGTTGTCGGCGGCATACCGAGATTGTCGGACATAAAAACATACCAACCCGGCAAGACACCGAAATTTTACGAAAGTCATGGCTTTACCAAGAACGACAGAGGGATAATATTCTCCGCCAACTCTGAAGACCAGTCGGAAACCGGCTTCGACCAGTATGTTATGGACTTGGCGACCGGCAAGCTTACTAATTTGGTCGGTACTCCCAGAATTTGGGACGAACACGGCCAGCTTTCGAACAGTGGCAGAAAGATTGTTTGGGCTTCCAGCCGCGACCTGACGGTACCGCATCTCGACCTTTGGACAATGAACGACGACGGCTCGGACAAAAAGAGATTGACATACTTTAACGACAAGAGCTGGAAATTCTATCTCGGAGTGAACGGCTCGCCAGCGGACAGTTCGTGGGGTCCGGGCGACAAAAAGATGGTCACCTTCGTAATTACCGACGATAACCTAAGCTTGGGTAAAATCGTTATTCTTGACTTAAAATAAAGTCCGCTATATTTGTGGTATAAATATGTGAATCGGAGGGTTCGCATAGTGGTCGAGTGCGCACGCTTGGAAAGCGTGTATGCCGCAAGGTATCGAGGGTTCGAATCCCTCACCCTCCGCACCCAGCAGGGATTCGAAGGGAAGCACGTCATGCTTCAATTTGTCGTATTGTCAGTTGATTATTTATTGTAGGTATGGCATATTTTAGATTATGAATAAATATAAAAAATTTGCCGCACAGTCAGGCATAGCGGTGGTTCTGGTTCTGATAGTCAGCTATTTTATTCCCGCTCCGCTTTCCGTGGAGGCGGCCGTGACTAGTGCTAATCACAATATTCTTTTAATAATGTTGGACGACCTGGGAGAGATTCCTTTCAATGCCTTGATTGATTCCGGACTGGCTCCAAATATAGCCGCCCTGAAAGCTCGCGGCATGACCTTCAATAATTCTTTCGTCAGTAATGCCAGAGGATGCCCGGATCGCACTACCATGCTCACAGGTCAGTACTACCATAATGGCGGGATGTCCAATGGCAAATGCGGAGTATCGTTGTTCAATGATTCCTCGACTCTGCCGGTCTGGCTTAAGAATAGAGGTTATGTGACCGGGCTCATAGGCCGCTACACCGACGGTTTGGGATATACCGATATCAACAAAGACGGGGTAATCGACGCTGTCGATATCCGCTATGTTCCGCCGGGTTGGAATTGGTGGCAACCCTTGCTGTTTCCTTATACCGCCGGGTATGTTGCCCCAGGCGGCGTTACCGCTTGGTTTGAAAATGCCAATACTTGCGGTTATTTCCTGATGACTAAGGGAGTCGTCAAAGGCTACGACTGCGTCAACCCCGCCAATTATCAAAGCGATGTACTAACCAATGAAGCGGCAAGATATCTCCAAGCGCAAGCAAGCAGGCAAAGTCCTTTCTTCCTAGCACTAACTCCAACAGTGACCCATGTGGAAATTTGGCCAGACAATACGACCATAGACGAATACACAGACGGCTGGAAATGGAAAACGCGTGCGCCGGCAAGATACGCGGGAACTACAGATGGTTTCTCCCTCCCTGCTTCGCCGGCTTTTAACGAGTCTGACTCAACTTTCAGTTCTAAACCGGCCTGGATTAGGGTTAGAGAGTTGCTTACAGGCGAAGATATCACCAACGTAAACACACAGTATCGCTCGGTGCTGGGAGCCTTGCGCGCAATTGATGATATGGTCGGCACTGTAACTGCAACCCTCACATCTTCCGGACAACTCGATAATACGGTGATTATTCTAACCACAGACAATGGTTGGCTGTACGGCGAACATCGCATGACGTCCAAACTGGTTGCCTTCGAGGAATCCGCCCGCGTGCCCCTCATCATGGCCGGACCGGGTATTCTGGCAAGCTCGTCTGACGCATTGGTGTTAAACAATGATTTGGCTCCTACTATTGCGGCCTTGGCCGGCGCGGCAACCGATGGAAAAGAGGATGGAGTTTCCTTGCTGCCGCTTCTGACTAATCCAAACCAGCCCTGGAGAAATAAATTCTTAATAGAAAGCTGGGCGGTAGCAAATGAGTCCACATCAGGGCCGCTTATCGTCCCCACGTTGAATGCCGTCCGTACCCATAATGAAAAACTAGTCCAGTACGGCGCTTCACAAGATTTTGCCCAGGAATTTTATCTTCTGCAATCGGACTCGCGCGAATTGGTTAATGAAGCCAATAATACGGACTTGAGCAGTCTGAAAAATCAGTTAACCAACTATCTGCAGCTTCTTGAGAATTGCGGCAAGGATGTAGGCCAGGTTGCTTGTCAGGAAATCGAATTTTCCCAATAAATCCGTCTATATAGGCAGACGGTTCTTAGTGAATTATTCAAGTACAGAAGGAGAAAGTATGCATATGCACATGTTATGAACAGTTTATGCACCTTTGTCAAGTTGACACCCTGACTACCAGGTATAGGTTGGGGTTACTGTATTGACGGATTAGGGCTTTATTAGTCGAATTAGCCATAAATATAATGAAAAAGTTACTAGTTTTCGGGCTTGTTTTGGGATTTGCGGTAGCTGGGACGGCCCAGGCGTCGACTCTGCACGTAGACCCGAGCGGCATCTGGACAGAAGGTGAAGCTACTTCTACTGCCTACACAACCATTCAGGCGGCAGTGGATGCTGCTGCTCCTGGCGATATGATAAATGTCGCAGTGGGGACATACGCAGAAAGCGTGTTGGTGAATAAGGCGCTAATTCTTAGCGGCGGAAATGGTACTAAGCCGGTTATTTCCGGTCTTGCTCCCGATAACTATATTGTTAAGGTGACAGGTGCATCTGACGTCACTCTCGATAATCTAGAAATTAATGGAGGCGGCATAGCTGCTGGAGACAACACCTTCTCTTACGGAGTTTGGGTAAGTGGTTCAGGAGCAGAAGGTAGTCCTGTCGAAATAAAAAATTCAATTGTCAAAAATGTCTGGAACGCTTCGCCGACAGCCGCGATTGACGTTGATTCTACAAGCTACGCGTTAATAAATAACGTAGATGTCTCTGGTTTCCAGAAACGAGGAATCCGCTTCACTAATTCAAGCGGAAAAGTTTTTGACGGAGATGTTATGGGAGAAAGCGTCGATGGAACTACCAGGGTACAAAATCTGATTAATCTCTGGGGCGGTTCGTCTGTCGAAATCTACAACAACACTCTGCATGATGCCAAGAGTTCGGGTGGAACTCCGACTTGGGATTCTCCGGCTATCTTCATCAGCTCTTATGGAGGCAGTGGAAATTCACAAGCAAATGTTCATGATAACGAGATATACAATGGTGACACGGGCATAGTCGTAACATCAGTATATGCAACGGTAGATGGTTCCTCGGCGACGGTTACAAACAACAACTTCCACGATCTCAACTGGGGAATTAACTTCGAGACGGAAACTGGTAGTGCAGTTGTTCATGAGAACTCGTTTACCACGGTAAACAAGGCGGTAAACGCTGAGGGTGACGGTTCTCCTCTCGCCACTCCTCCGGCAACAAACGCCGAGAATAACTGGTGGGGAACGCATGCATCTTCGACATTCGCCTCTCAAATCTCCGGTCTTGTTGATTTCGACCCATGGTATGTAGATGCGGCTAAGACTTCTCTCTCTGATATACCGCTCACAATTACCTTGAATGGTGACGCGACTACGATGGTTTGGACAGCCAATGGCTTTACTGACCTTGGCGTTACGGCCACAGGCCCCTTGGTTCAAGTCTCCACTTCCGGTTCTGTTAATGATGATGTCGCTGGCACTTATGTGCTTACCTACACAGCTACGGACGTGTTCGAAAACACGGTTTCTACTACTCGCACGGTTGTCGTGCAGGCATCTAGCAACGGCGGAGGCGGCAGGAGTTCCGGAGCTGCTTCGTCTCAGGCATTACAAGCCGTCAATAACGCGGGAGTCACTCTTCCTCCTCCGGCGGCCGGAGTCATAGGACAGGTCCTCGGCGAGACTACGATGAATGTCGCCAACATGACGGTGGCGGAAAGGCAGGCAGCAATCGTTTCCGTAAGGTCTCAGATTGCCGGTCTCATCCAGCAACTCCTGGGTCTTCTCCAGGCTCAGCTTGCGGCAGCTATTGCGGCAGGGAATTAATAATACCCAGCCTGGACAAAAAACCGCCTTCGGGCGGTTTTTTGTTGCGAAAAGGAGTATAGTTACATAGTTATGGCAAAAGCCTTAAAAAGCAATTATGGATTGATCGGCACAGCCGTTTTTTTACTGTACATAATGCTTTACCATCCTCCCTTGGTCTCAGCTTCACTGCCGATTCCGGTCGAGGGTTGCCCAATGGCGCATTGTGACCCATTTATGAGCGACAACAATTTTATGATGCCGCCTCTAGGAAGCAGCATTGGGACTGTTTGGCAAAAAAATTCTATGGGAGGAGAGCAGCAAGGATCCTATTATGGCTTGGGGTGTTCCAGCAATACCGTGGTCGTGGCCTGCACTTATGGATCACTCAGCCGGCCTGGTCTCGGGCAAAATCTGATAGTTTATGACTTCGACGGCAATGCTTTGTGGAATTCAGGTCCTGAAAGCAGCCTTAATAACATAGCTTATACGTCTGCCCCTTTGTTCGACGCGGATGGAAATGTCTATGTTGCCGATAATATCCGTATTGTGAAATATAGCCCCGCCGGGACGGAAATATGGCGAAGTAATTTCCCTTCCCCCTCTGCACCCATTAGTCCTGTTCCTACCGAAAGCGGCTATATAATTTTAGGGACTATAAGCGGTTATATCTACGCTTACGATATGAGCGACGGCAGCCTTCTAGGTTCATTATTGCTTAAGGATAATCCTTCGGACAGTTATTATTACCAGACCAGAAATACTCCAGCGGTTGTTGGCGATAAAATCTATATTTCAAGCCATAGATCGGATGACTATAAACATGGCGCTCTGTTTGCGCTAAGACTCGATCCTTCCAATCAGATTAATCCTCTGCAAATTTCCTGGAAATATGATTTTGCAGGTCCGAGCGGGGCCAGTCCCTTGGTTGTGGCCACACCAACGGAAACAAAGATTTATTTTGACGGCGACAACATCCAGTTGGATGGTTCGGCTTTAGCGTTAATTTACGGGATATCCGACATTGTTGGCGATTATCCGGACACTTCGTCATTGATTTTTCAAAAAAGGGCTTTCGGGAAACCCGGGAGAATAGTTGCATCGTTTGCCCTAGATCCGCGCGGAGGATTCTGGACTTATGTGGGCGTGAGTCCCTGGTTGCAATATAGGGATTCCGCTAGCGGCATAGCCGCTGCAAACAACAATATAAATGTCGACGCGTTGATTAATGATCCCGATTATATTCACTTGCCCATGTCGGCAATGTCTATCGTCGGCACCCCAACCAATCCGATTATGATTGTATCGGCCATAACGACGGTTGCCGGCGGCAACCAGTATGTAATAGCGATTGACCTTGTTTCAAAAACTTTGTTATGGAAAGTTCAGACCAATGGCATAGGAGATACCGAAAATACAGCCGGACAGTTTCCGATTCTTTCAAAAAATGGCGAGCAGCGCGTGATATTTTCAACTAGAAACTTGGGAGCGCGCGCAATTGGCCTGCTTCCCTAGCGGCGAAAGCATTGCCAGGCGGTAGCGTCTATGCTATAGTTGACTTATGTAAGGTTCTCGTTGAGAGGTCACTTGAGATGAGATTGTACCGGCACTTACATAGATTTAGAATAATGCCGGCAGTTAAGTAAATGACAACCAAGTTGTACGTTGGCGGCATTCCTTACACCTCGACTGAAGCTACTCTCGGAGAAGCTTTCTCGAAGGCAGGCAATGTTGTTTCCACCGCTATTATCATCGATCGCATGACGGGCCGCTCCAAAGGATTCGGCTTCGTCGAAATGGCGAGCGAGGATGAAGCCCAGAAGGCCATTGACATGTTCAACGGCCAGGACTTCGAAGGCAGGAAGCTCACCGTCAATGTCGCGCGACCGCTCGAGCCTCGAAACGGCAACGGCATGAACCGCCGACCCATGTAATATCGCTTCGGCGAAATTACTTAGCAAAAACTCCCGCAAGGGAGTTTTTGCTATAATTAAATCAATGAGAAAGATTCGGGACGGGTTATTTCTGGCGCTGGGAATTGTGATAATTGCTTGGTCATTTTACGCATTTCTCCAAAAGCATGTCCCCCTGCTAAGGGGGACTATAGGGGGTTTGGTATTGGAAATTGCCAACACCGACGCGGAAAGGACGCAGGGATTATCGGGCAGAGCATCGCTCCCGGCGGGGACGGGACTTCTCTTTGTTTTCGAAAGCCCGGGCAAATATGGCTTCTGGATGAAGGATATGAATTTTCCCATAGACATCGTCTGGCTCGGCGATGGCATGTTGCCCGTCGGCATCGAGAAGAATGTTTCGCCCGACTCCTATCCGCAAGTTTTTTATCCGCCAGTACCCGTCAGATACGTTCTGGAAGTGAATGCCGGGGAAAGTAGTGTGTTAGAATTGAATCAATAAAATGAAAAAAGTACGCGTTGCGATAAACGGCTTCGGCAGAATCGGCAGAGCGTTTTACAAAATCGCTTCGAAGCGACCGGAGATAGAGATTGTGGCGGTCAATGACCTCGGCAGCAAGGACAATCTCGAGTATCTCCTGAAGCACGATAGCGTTTACGGCACCTGGGATGGAGCGTTCGACGTCAAATTCCTGCAGGAGAAGGAGCCCGCGAAACTGCCCTGGAAAGATTTGGATATAGACGTAGTGGTCGAATCCACGGGCTTCTTCACCACATTTGAGAAGGCCAAGGTGCATCTCGACGCTGGCGCCAAGCGAGTGGTCATCACCGCCCCGACGAGAGACGACGCGGCCGCGACGGTTCTCATGGGAGTAAACGACGAGAAACTTTCTTCCTGCCAGGTTTCCTCGAACGCTTCCTGCACCACCAACGCCGCTTCGCCCCTTATTGCCATCCTCGACGAAGCGCTTGGCATTGAGAAAGCGGTCCTCAACACCGCTCACGGCTACACCGCTTCGCAGTCGCTGGTGGACGGCCCTTCGAGAAAAGGCATGAGAGAGGGGAGAGCGGCGGCCATAAACATCGTGCCATCCTCGACCGGCGCCGCTATAGCGGTGACAAAGGCGTTTACTAAGCTCGACGGACTCTTCGACGGCATTTCTATGCGCGTGCCTGTGGCGGCGGGGTCGCTTGTCGATGTCACTTTTATCGCAAAAAGAAATACCAGCGCGGAAGAAGTGAACGGGATTCTAAAAAAGGCGGCGGAAGACAAGAGATGGCAGGGAATCTTCGCCGTGACGGAAGAAGAATTGGTGTCATCGGACATTCTCGGCAGCCCTTACGGCTCTATAGCTGACCTTACTCTCACCCGTGTTGTCGGCGGCAATTTGGTAAAAGTGCTCGCCTGGTACGACAACGAGATGGGGTACGCTTACACGCTCACAGACCATGTTATAAAAGCGGGTTCACATATCTAATATGAAAATTTTTATCGGCGGAGACCATGCGGGATTCGAACTCAAAGGAAAGGTTGTTGAATTTCTGAAAAATGCCGGGCACGAGGTGGTGGATAAAGGTCCGCTTTCTTTCGACCCGGCAGACGATTATCCGGATTTTATAAAATCTGTTGCGGAAGCAGTTGCCCAAGATGCAGGAGCGAAGGGGGTAGTGATAGGGAAGTCAGGTCAAGGCGAAGCCGTGTGCGCCAATAGGGTCAAGGGCGCGCGGGCAGCTGTTTACTATGGGGGCTCGATGGAAATCGTACGTCTCTCCCGCGAACACAACGACGCCAATATTCTCTCCCTCGGCGCGGGATTCCTTGGCGAGCGGGAAGCGCTCGAAGCCGTCGAAACCTGGCTTGCCACACCTTTCTCCGGCGAGGAACGCCATACGAGGCGCATCGAGAAATTAGATATTTAATATGCACGAGATTATTCCCGCCATTTTGCCGCATACACAGGAAGAGCTTGAAAAGAGTTTGAGCGAATTGCCGGCTTCCATCACATTCTTCCACATGGACGTGCTTGAGGAGGACATCTGGACCGACAAGAACACCAGAGATTTCGAAGTGCATCTCATGGTGGAAGAGCCGGAAAAGATTTTGCCAGTCTGGGTTGAGCGGGGAGCCAAGAGAATCAGCATTCATAAGCCCTCGGCCGCTCTGGCCAAGTACCGGGACAAGGCGGAGATTGGCTATGCCGTGAATATTGATAAGCCGCTCGAAGAATTCATGCCATTCTTCGACTTTGTGGACTTCATACACCTCATGTCGATTGATGATATCGGCAAACAAGGCGAGCCCTTGGACGAGAAAATCTTTGATAGAATTAAACTCCTGCAGGAGAAATTTCCCGACAAGCCCATCGCCGTCGACGGGGGAGTGAACGTGAATAATTACCAGAAACTTCTGGAAGTCGGCGCCGACCGGCTGGTGGTGGGCTCGCACTTCAAAGAATTATGGAACTCTCTGACGAAAGAATAAAAGAATTGGCCGCCAAGGCCAATGACATCCGTGTCTCCCTCATTGAGGCCTTGGTGAACGCCGGCTCCGGCCACACCGCGGGGCCTCTCGACATGGCGGACATTTTTACCGTCTTATTTTTCCATACTCTCAAACACAAGCCAAAGAAGCCAGACTGGCCCGAACGCGACCGTTTGGTGCTCTCGAACGGCCACATCTGCCCGGTACTCTACTCCGCCATGGCTCACGCGGGCTACTTCCCACTCGAAGAGCTCAAAACTTTGCGCAAATTCGGCTCGCGCCTCCAGGGCCATCCGCACAGAGATTTCCTGCCAATGCTCGAGACCAGTTCCGGACCTCTGGGCTCGGGACTATCGCAGGCGGTGGGCATGGCTATCGCCGACAAGATGGATTACGGCCTCACCAGTTCGCGCCGCATCTACGCGCTCCTTTCCGACGGAGAACTCGAATGCGGCCAGACCTGGGAAGCGGCTATGCTCGCGGGCAAGGAGAAGCTTCACAACCTCACCGCCGTCGTGGACCGGAACAATATCCAGATAGACGGCTACACCGAGAACGTCATGCCTTTGGAATCGCTCTCGGATAAGTGGCGGGCCTGGAACTGGCATGTGATTGAGATTGACGGACACAATATCGAGGAAATCGCCGACGCCTTCGAGGCGGCGAAGTCCGTCTTCGGCCAGCCGACTGTCATCATCGCTCACACCATTGCCGGCAAGGGGGTGAAAGAATTCGAAAGGGATTACCGCTGGCACGGCAAACCGCCGAGCCCGGAGGAGGGAAGAGTCGCCCTCCACGAACTCCGCACCCTGGGCGGGAAGATCAGGTCAGAACACCAGTGATGCTGAACCCCAATTTAAAACTGAATAAAAAGATTTTTGACAAGGATATCGAGCAGATTCCTATTCGAAAGGGATTCGGTCAAGGACTCCTGGCCGCTGGAGAGAAAGACCCCAGAGTGGTCGTGCTCTGCGCCGACCTTACGGAATCCGCGCAGGCAATCTTTTTCAAAGAGAAGTTTCCGAACCGCTTCGTCGAGTTGGGCGTTGCGGAGCAGAACATGGCTTCGGTTGCGAGCGGCATGGCGGCTATGGGCAAGATTCCCTTCATCACTTCCTACGCCATGTTCTCTCCGGGCAGGAACTGGGAACAGGTTCGCACCACCATCTGCTACAACGACAGACCTGTAAAGATTGCCGGCTCTCACGCGGGCATCTCCGTCGGCCCGGACGGCGGCACGCATCAGGCCATCGAGGATATGGCTATTACCAGAGTCCTGCCGCGTATGGTTGTAATCTCGCCCTGTGATGCCATAGAAGCCAGGAAAGCTACGGAAGCCGCGGCAGAGACCGACACGCCCGTTTATATACGCCTGGCGCGGGAGAAGACGCCGGTTATGACGACGGACAAAACACCTTTCAAAATTGGCCTTGCTCAAACTGTCTGGCAGGGTAATAAACCGAAGGTAGGAATTATTGCCACCGGCGCGCTTCTCTATCAGGCCCTTCTCGCCGCAAAAGAATTGAAGGAGAAAAAGATTGAAGTTGAGGTGATGAATCTCTCGACCATTAAACCGCTTGATAAAAAATCGATTGTCGCTCTCGCCAATAGGGTAGAGGGTATCGTTACAGTTGAAGAACATCAGATAAACGGTGGTATGGGTTCGGCAGTCGCCGAATGCCTCGCCGAGCACAGACCGACTCCTATGCGCTTCATAGGCGTCCACGACAAATTCGGCCAGTCCGGCACCCCAGACGAGCTTATCAAGCATTACAGCATGGACGCCAAGGCCATCATCGAAGCGGCAAAAGAATTAATTTAAGATATCCCCAGGTTCTGCACATTTTCTCCACAATTAATTATTTGACGCGATTCTGCGTTGGGAATATAAATAACATTAGAGACTGCTCGAAGAAAACAACAGTGATTCCCGAAGACTCCCGCAAGGATGAGTCTAAACCTCACAAGAGGGACTAAGGGGGAAGAGCCCAAACCAAGGACCGCAGCACCAACTGCGGACACCAGGGGTCGTAGGAGCGGGCTAGGGTGCAAAACCCGGCAAGTTACAAACCAGTTCGAAAGCACTGGCTTGCGATCCGCTTCCTGGCTGCGTAAATGCAGCACACCACCTGACCCGTAAGGGCAGGTAAGGCTAAATCGAGCATCGCTCTGTCCTCAAACGCCACGACTTCAAATCGTGGCGTTCGCTTTTTATAAAACTTTTGTTTCGAATTCTGGGGAAGCTGATTTAAGATATTCCTCGATTTTTTCGCGGGAGAGGAGGCCGCGCTGGGCGCCGAGCTCCTGGCAGACCGACATAGCATTTACCGAAGCCCATTTGAGAGCCGTGGGGAGATCGTTTCCAAGCGCAAGGGCTGCCACCGTAGTGGACGCAAAGGCGTCTCCGGCGCCGGTCCTGTCATAAGCCGGTTTCTGGTCCGGATAAGCGGGCTGGAAATACATTTTGCTCCCATCGTAAGCGTACGCGCCTTTCGGCCCAGCGGTAATAACTACAATTTCCGGCCCCAAGTCTCTCATCCTCTTCAAAAGTTCTTGCGGACCTAGAGTATCGATGCCGAGAATTCTCTCGGCTTCCTCGGTATTACAGAAAAATATTTTCGTCTTTTTATAAATTTCTCCCAGCCCTTCGGTGCTGAGAGAGATTTGGAAAGTGCCCGGCTGGAAAGCGAGATTAACCTCGAGATTATTCCTGACATAATCGGCAATAGCGCCGTGATAGGCAATAGTGTCTTCGCCGAGAGAAGAGAGATAGAGCCATTTCGGCTTACCGATATCGGGCAGAATACGCTCATACTCCTGGTGCTTCACCAGAATCGTCCTGTCATGCTCGTACCAGAGAACATAGTGGTAATTCGACTTTTTGCCGGCGTGGATGGAGACAAATTGCGTATCCACACTTTCGCTTGTAAGGGTCTCGAGACATCGATGGCCGTAGCTGTCATCGCCCAAGTTCGTGACAAGCGCTGACTTGAGCCCGAGCCGCGCGGCGGCAACGCTTGCGTTGGGAGAGTTGCCCACGGCGCTGATTTCTTCGACCGATTCGTAAGGAATCTTATCGCCGAAAGCCATGCAAATCTGGCATTTCTCGTCATTCACGTCGCAATGGACGGAGGCATCCTTGAGCTTGATGAAGGCGTCGGTCGTGATATCGCCAATCGCTATAAAGTCGTGCATTTGATAAAATAATAACATGAAATCTTTGCAGGAATGCATCACGGAGGCGGAAAAGAAAGGGGTGGCGATAGGGCACTTCAATATTTCTGATTCAGAAGGTTTTAAAGCGGTGGCAGAAGCTGCGAAGCAGCTTCTAGTTCCCGTCATCATTGGCGTCTCCGAAGGCGAGAGGGAATTCATAGGCCTCAAAGAAGTAGCGGCGCTCGTCCAGGTGGCGAGAGAAAGCGGCATGGAAATATTTCTCAATGCCGACCATCACTACTCGGTCGAGAAGGCGAAGCAGGCGATAGATGCGGGAGTGGATAGTGTCATCATAGACGCCGCTGATAAAACTCTGGAAGAAAATATCGCTGTTACCCAAGAGATTGTCCAGTACGCGGGCGGACGAGCGTTGGTTGAAGGGGAGGTTGGATTTATAGGTAAATCGTCAAAGATTCTTGAGGAAGTGCCAGAAGGAATCTCGAAAACTAGTCCAGACGAAGCCGAACTCTTCGTCAAATCCACAGGCATTGACCTACTTGCGCCTGCTGTTGGCAACGTACACGGAATAATAAAGACCGGGGAACCCAAGCTAGACATTGAGCTTATCAGAGCTATCCGCGAGAAGGTAAGGGTGCCTCTTGTCCTCCACGGCGCTTCCGGTAACTCTGACGAAGACCTGAAGGCCGCGATAAAAGCGGGCGTGAGTATTATCCACATCAATACAGAGCTTCGGCTCGCCTACAAAGAAGGTATCGAGGAGGGCATCAAATCCGGCGAAGTGGCACCATACAAGTTTATGAAGGAGGCGGTCGAGAATATGAAGGAAGTGGTGGTGAAGAAGCTCAAACTTTTCAATAATTTATGAGAAATCTGGTAGAGGCGTTGATAAAAGAGCTTGGGGGAGAAGTATTCGATGACGCGGAAACGCTTGAGAAGTACAGCCGGGATGCGAGCCTTTTCAAAGTGAAACCGAGTATCGTCGTTTTCCCGAAAAACGCCGAGGATATAAAAAGACTGGTCCGCTTCGCGCATGACCACAAATCCATTGACCCCGACTTCTCCATCACAGCGCGGGCGGCCGGCTCAGATATGTCCGGTGGACCGCTCGGAGAGTCTGTCGTCATTGATGTCACGAAACATATGAATAAAATCGGTGATGTCGGGCAGAGAGACATAACCGTTGAACCGGGAGTGTTTTACCGGGATTTCGAGAAGAAAACTCTGGCCGGAAACCTGATTCTCCCATGCTATCCGGCTTCGAAGAGTATGTGCGCGCTTGGGGGCATGATAGGAAACAACTGCGCCGGAGAGAAGACTCTCCGCTATGGCAAGATGGAGGATTATATCGTGGAATCAAAATGGGTCTTCGCCGACGGGCAAGAATATGTAATCAAGAAAGGAGTTATAGATAATCCATACAGTCAGCAAATCTTCGATTTGATAAAAAATAATCAAAAAATTATTGAGGAAGCCAGGCCGCAAGTTTCGAAGAATTCCGCCGGATATTACTTATGGAATGTCTTTGACCTGCCTGCCGGCAGGCAGGCGGCAGAACCAGTTTTCGACCTCAATAAACTCTTGGTCGGCTCGCAAGGAACGTTGGGAATTATGACCGAGGCGACTGTACGGCTTGTGCCGGTCGAGAAGGCCTCCAAACTCTTCGTCGTCTTCCTCCACGACATCTCACCTCTGCCAAGACTCATAAACGCTATTCTTCCGACCAAGCCGGATTCCATCGAATCCTATGACGACGCAACGCTCAAGCTCGCGGCGCGCTTCTTCCCGCAGATGTTGAAGAGCATGAAGCCGCGCCACTTTCTCTCACTCATGTGGTCCTTCATACCCGAAGCACTCATGATGCTTAGGGGCGGCATACCAAAGATGGTAATACTTATCGAGTACTCCGGCGCGACAAAGAGGGAAGTGGACGATAAAATCGAGGGATTGGAAAAACTCATCCGTCCCTTCAAACTCGTTTCGAGAAAAACCATTTCCGAAGAAGAATCCGAGAAGTACTGGACGGTGCGGCGGGAGAGCTTCAACCTCCTGCGCAAGCACGTGCATGGCAAGCGCACCGCGCCCTTCGTCGACGACGTGGTGGTGAAGCCCGAACACATGACGGAATTTCTGCCGAGGATGAAGGCGATTCTCGATGAATATAAAATGACTTATACTATCGCCGGCCATGCGGGCAACGGCAACTTCCACATCATCCCGCTCATGAATATGAAAGACAAAAGGAATGTGGCGATTATCAAAGAGGCGGGGGAGAGAGTCTACGACCTCGTTCGCGAGTTCAAAGGCTCCATTACCGGCGAGCACAATGACGGCATCGTGAGAACGCCCTACCTCGGCAAGATGTATTCGCCGGAAATTCTCGAACTTTTCAAACAAGTGAAGCACATTTTCGACCCCCTCAACATCTTCAACCCCGGCAAGAAAGTCGGCGGGACGATAGAATATCTGGAATCCCATATCGCAATTGAATAAAAGTTGTTAAGCAAAGCCTCTTTTCTTTTGCCTAAACTTGGGTTAAAATGGCTCCATGCTTACTTTGAAGGCAGATATACGGGATACACATACTGAACCGGAAGAGGTCAGAAAAGCGGGACAAATTCCCGCAGTCTTTTATGGCAAGAAGGAAGCATCCACCCCCATTTCCGTCCCGAAAACGGAATTTCTGAAGGTTTGGAAAGAGGCGGGTGAGTCAACAGTCGTTACATTAAACACCCCGGACGGGGTCAAGGAAAGTCTGATTCAGGACGTAGACATAGACCCGGTCACGGGCGCACCGCGCCACGCCGATTTCTATGTCTTCGAGAAGGGCCATAAGGTGGAGGTTGAACTGCCGATAGAATTTGCCGGCGTCTCCGCGGCGGTCAAGGACTTGGGCGGCGTCCTCGTCAAGGTTTTCCATGAATTGAAGGTCGAGGCGCAGCCCAAAGACTTGCCACACTCGATTGAGGCGGATATCACTTCACTTGCAAACTTCGGCGACCAGATTCTCGCCAGAGACATCACGCTGCCCAAGGGCGTTGAACTCAGGGTGAATCCGGATGAAGTCATTGCCACCGTTTCCGCTCCGCGCGAGGAGAAGGAAGAGGAAGTGGTACCTATCGACCTCGAATCCATCGAAGTTTCTGAAGAAAGAGGCAAGAAAGAGGATTCAGAAACGACAGAAGATTCGGAAGCTTCCGTTGTCGCTTCCGAAAACCAACGGACTCAAAAGAAAGGGGAATAATCCCAAATGAAAAAGTTCTTCGTACTTTTCATATTAAGTGCTCTTTTCTTGCCGGCTTACGCAACGGCCGCATCTTCCTGCACCTCGGAGACGTCGGGCAAGAGCCGCGCGGACCTCGAGCGCGAACTTGAGGCCTGCAATCAGGAGATAGCCCAGTGGCAGGAAACTTTGAATAAGACCAAACAGGAGAGTGCCTCCTTCGCGAGAGATGTCGCAGCCCTTACGGCGAAGATTAATGCCGCCCAGGCAAGCATCAAGGCGAAGAACATCGCCATTCAGAACCTTTCTAAGGACATTGCCAAGAAACAGTCGCAGATAAACGTCCTGGACAACAGAATCGAGCGCGGCCGCGCGGCCATCGCCGACATTTTGAGGAAGACCAACGATATCAATTCCTATTCGCTTGTCGAAGCAATGCTCTCCGACAAGGACCTCTCCGAATTCTTTGTGGACATGGACACTTACGCTTCGACGGAGGACGCGTTGACCGGTCTCTTCGCCGAGCTAAGAACAGTGAAAAAGCTTACTGAGACCGAGAAAGCTGTCTTGAACAAGAAGAAGGAGCAGGAAGCGGCAAACAGAGCCGCTATGGAAGCGGCAAAGAAAGAGGTTGAAATCGCCCAGAAAGACAAGAAAACGCTTCTCGCCGTAAGTCAGACCAAGGAGGTCACATACGCGCAAGTGCTCGCCGAAAGACAGGCTAACGCGGCAAGAATCCGGGCCGTACTCTTCCCGTTGGTTGATGCCGGAGCGATTCCCTTCGGCACGGCGCTCCAATATGCTCAGGCCGCTGGCACCAAAACGGGCGTGCGACCTGCCCTTATTCTCGGCATTCTCCAGCAGGAGTCGAATCTGGGAGCCAATGTCGGCCGATGCGTCATTACCGACCTTTCGACCGGTCAAACCAGGAACGTAAACACCGGCTATGTGTGGCAGAACGGCATTCACCCGACTAGAGACTTGCCGATACTCCAGAGTATTTTGTCCAAGCTCGGACGCGACCCTCTTTCCACAAAGGTTTCTTGCCCGATTGCCGGCGTACCAGGCTACGGCGGAGCTATGGGTCCGACGCAATTCATACCTTCAACCTGGAATCTCATAGCATCTAAGGTCGCCACTTACATGGGCAAGACCACTCCCGACCCTTGGAATCCGGCCGATGCTATTATGGCGGCGGCCGTGCTTCTCCAGGGTAATGGCGCGGCCGCGGGTGACTACTATTCCGAACGCACGGCCGCCTGTAAGTATTACTCGGGCCGGATTTGCGGCACGGCAAGCCACATCATGTCTTACGGCAACCAGGTCATGAACAGGGCGGCGACCATCCAAACCACCATGATCGACCCGTTGCAAAACCTCTGATTTCTGATATAGTTAGCCGCAATGAAAAAGGAGATACATCCGGACAATTACCGCCCCGTGCTTTTCATAGACAATTCCGACGGGACGGAATTCATCATCCCTTCGACCGTCAAGACGACCGAAACGGGTAAGTCGAAAAGCGACAAAAAGGAGTACCCCGTCTATCGCGTGGAAATCTCTTCCGCCACGCATCCTTTCTACACCGGACAGGAGAAGATTCTCGACAGCGCCGGCAGAGTGGAGAAATTCAAGCAGAAGCAAGCGAAAGCCAAGGCCAAGAAGGCTAAGTAGATTTTGGATATTGATTTAGAAAAATATAAGAGCAACCCCAAGACAGCTTATCTGGCAAAGACGTATTTGGAATTGCCGGACGAGGAATCTAGGAAGATGATTCTTCTGGAAATGGACAGAATTCTCGGAGCGGAAACCGCTGAGAGCGGCGATGAGGAGTTCCCGAACGAAATAATTCTCGAAGTGCGGGCCGGCGCCGGCGGGGAAGAGGCTCTGCTCTTCGCCAAGGAGCTCGCCTTTATGTATGTCTCCTATGCCTCGAAACAGGGGTGGAAAACGGCTCAAATCGACGAGCTCACTTACGAAATACACGGCAAAGACGCCTACAAAAAGCTCCGCTTCGAAACTGGCGTTCACAGAGTCCAACGGGTTCCCGACACCGAGAAGATGGGCCGGGTCCACACCTCAACCGCTTCGGTCGCCATCCTCCCCGTAAGGAAGAAAACGACCATAGAAATCAAACCCACCGACCTCGAGATTGAAACTTCGCGCTCCGGCGGCGCCGGCGGACAGAACGTCAACAAAGTGGAGACCGCTGTGCGTATTATCCATAAACCGACGGGCATCGACGTGCGCTCGACCGCTCAGAGAAGCCAGCTCAAGAACAGGGAAATGGCCATGAGCATTTTGATTGCTAAGCTTGAGAAGAAGAAAGAAGAGGAAGAGGCCGCGAAATATGCCGGCGAGCGTAAAGCTCAGATTGGTACCGCCGACCGCTCGGAAAAAATCCGCACCTACAACTTCCTCCAGGACCGCATCACCGACCACCGCATCAGGAAGGACTGGCACAATATAGAAAAGATAATGGAAGGCGGAATAGGGCCGATTTTAGATGATATGGAGAAGGGCGAAGTTACTCGAGATAAATGAGAGAAGATAACACGCCAAAAACAGCCATCAGCGCGTAAGGGGCTAGGATATAAGCAATGACATACATCGCCTTTTTGCCAGCAGAAACGGGCCGCAGGAGTAAGTAAGGGAAGAACCAGAACCCCAGTAGAACAAAGGCTATGGCCGCGAAAGGAACTATGCCGAGGAATATGGCTATCGTGCTCATGAAGAATTTATTGGACGGGGTAAGAGCGGGATTCGGCCCTAGGAAGACATTCGAGATGTGGCCGATAGGAATCAGCAAAACAATGTAGATAAAGCCCAGTAAAAAAGGATGAGCGATTGCCAGGAGAACGCCAAGCAGTATTTTCCTTCTGCGGCCACCTCTCGATTCTTCAATTATCGGCTGATTCTGGATAGACGGGGAGGTCAATCCTTGGTCCGGCATCCATTTCTTGAGTATGATGTTTAAAATAAATGATACCCCGACAACGAGAATCAAGCCTATAAAAAGAACGGGTATCGCCCCCAGGTCGAGCCCGCCCGAAAAGATTACCAGAAAGAGAAGGGCGAACGATGGTATGAGAAAGGCGATTGTTTTTCTTTTGTAATTATTTCTAAAAAAATATTTTATGAAGAATGCTAGTAAAACTAATTGTATAATCGAGGTGATTATTGACGATAAGCTCATTTAATAATGATAACTCATTCCTGCCGTATATAGTTGATTTTTCCAAGCACATCTGTAAGGTAAGGGCAGAACAGTATATTCGGACTGGAGGAGAACCATGTCCCAGAATCAAGCATTGGCACTAGAACCCCAGCCGGCGCATGTCCTCATCGGACAAAGCGCGCATGCCCAGCGCCTACGCACCTTCGCTTCTCAGGCGGCGCGCGTCCGGCACTCGGTGCTGCTGCTTGGAGAAACGGGAAGCGGCAAGGACCTCGTGGCGAAAATGATTCACAGTCAGAAAACTCGCTCGGGACAATTCGTCCTAGTGAACTGCGCGGCAATTCCCGAAGCCTTGTTTGAGTCGGAACTTTTCGGACACGGCAAGGGAGCTTTCACCGGCGCGCAGGAAAGCAAGCCCGGACTCTTCGAGACGGCAGAGCATGGCACGATTTTCCTCAACGAAATCGGCGAGCTCCCGTCAGCGATGCAAGCGAAGCTTCTGGAAGCGCTCGAGAACGGCAACTATCGTCGGGTGGGCGAGGTTACGGGCAAGACAATCAAAACCCGCATCATCGCCGCCACCAATGTCAACATCAAGAAAGCCCTGTCGGAGGGCAAGATGCGTTCCGACCTCTATCATCGCATCAATGTTCTCCCGATGACGGTACCGCCACTGCGGGAACGCCGCGAGGACATACCCGACCTGGCCAACTACTTTTTGCGCCAGGAGGATGACGCGAAAACGATAGCGCCGGAAACCATGGCCGTGTTCAGGAAATACGAGTGGCCTGGCAACGTGCGGGAACTCAAGAATACAGTCATCAGAGCCGTCTTCAATTCGAACGGCGAGCCGAGCATCGGACCGGAACATGTCAGGCCGCATCTCAAAGAAGAACCTCCACAGGGAAACGAGAACTGGGTTCAAAGACTGGTTCCCAATTCCCAAGAGAAATTCCCGACCTTTGGGGCGGTCACCCAGGCCGCGGAAAGGGAGTACCTCAAGGAGGTTCTCACTCGAACCGGCGGCAATGTCAAAAAGGCCGCTCAACTGGCCGGAACCTGTTACCGGAAGCTCCTTCTCGAAGTGCAGAAGCACAATCTGAGAGACTTGGTGAGGGAGCTGAGGAACCCTTATTCCGAGTAAGTCCCACGCACCCCCAGACGCTACGGCGGCTGGGGGTGTTCTATTTCCTATTGCGCCCCAAGGGCTTTTTTGCTAAAGTACTTGCCTAATGGCAGAGAAATTGGTCGGCAAGGAAGGCGGTGAAAAGAGCGTTATAGACGCTCTTTTCACCGCTGGAGCCCACTTCGGCTTCGTCAAAGCAAGGCGGCACCCTTCGGCCAAACCCTTCATCTTCGGCAAGAAGAATAATGTCGAAATTTTTGACCTTGAGAAGACAAGCCGGGAACTCACGAAAGCTTTAGCCTTCGTCGAGTCCAAAGGCAAAGAAGGGGCAGTGGGCATCATCGTCGGCGGGAAATCCGAGGCCCGGGAAGCGGTCGAGAGAACCGGCAAGGAACTCAATATGCCCTTTGTTGCCGGCAGATGGATTGGCGGCACCATTACGAACTTCTCCGAAATCAAGAGACGTATTGCCCGGCTTGAGGAGCTCATGGGACAGCGCGAGAGGGGCGAACTCGCCAAGTACACCAAGAAAGAACGCCTGCTCATCGACCGCGAGATTGACCGGCTCAATCTCTACTTCTCCGGCCTTTCGACTCTCAAATCTCTGCCAAAATTTTTAATTATCATCGACCCCAAGAAAGAGCACAACGCCCTTGCCGAGGCCAAGAAATCGGGAATTCCCGTAGCGGCGCTCGCCGGTTCGGACACCAATCTGCACGAGATAGAATATGCCATCCCGGGCAACGACGCTTCGAGACAAACCATTTCTTTTGTACTCGATGAGATGGTAAAATCTTACAGAAAGGGCCTCGCGGAAAAAGCAGCCAAGGAACAAAAAGAACAAAATGTCGATAACAACGGAACAAATCAAGCAGCTTAGAGAGGAAACAGGCCTCTCCATAGCTCAGTGCCGCTTCGCGCTCGAAGAGGCGGACGGAGATAAGGATAAGGCTATTGCCATCCTCCAGAAGAACGCCACAGGCATCGCCGCCAAGAAGGGCGGCAGAGCACTCGGTGCCGGCTCTGTGGCGGCCTACATTCACACAGGAGACACCGTAGGAGTCCTTCTCGAGCTTCTCTGTGAGACTGACTTCGTGGCCAAGAACCCGGAGTTCAAGGCCGTAGCCAGGGAAATCGCCATGCATGTGGCCGCCATGAATCCCTCTACGAACGAGGAACTCCTGGAGCAACCCTTCATCAAAGACCCCTCGAAAACTATCGCCGACCTGGTGAATGGCACGGTGCAGAAGTTCGGGGAGCGCACCGAGGTCGGCCGCTTCACCAGATTTGCCGTAAAATAATATGTATCTTTCTTACGCATTCTTCTTTTCTGGTGCCATCCTGGCTGTGCTTTTAGTCGCGAAAAGAATTGAGGAGAGGAAAAAGACAAGAGTCTTTCTCCTCAGATTGATATCGAGGGGCGAGGAACACGCGAGGAAACTCCAGCGCGAAGCGGTCAGGCGTTATTCTCTGAGCAAGGAAGAAATGCATTTTTTCATGGCGAAACAGTTGCCGAGATATTCCAAGAGCTCCTTAAACAAGGCTCTGGCCCGTTTCGAGGAAAGCATGCAGAAGTATCTCGAGCGCCTGCGCGATTCCAGATTGCTCAAGAAGGACGAGGGTATCTCGGAATTTTTCAAATCAATGGCGGAGGTGGAGAAGGGCAATGGCCAGATAGACGGGGAAATTTATATGGAAACACCGGTAATAGAATCTAAACCGAAGAGGGTCAGAAGGGCCAAGAAAATACTCGTGCAAGAATAATTTTGAGCCGCCTCCCGGACTCGGACCGGGGACCTTCGCTTTACAAAAGCGTTGCTCTACCAACTGAGCTAAGGCGGCTTGCGCTGGATTTTAACACACTATCTCGCGGGTGTTGTAGTCGCAGTCTGGAGCTTCTTCAATGCCGGGACGTTCTTCTCAAGCTCTTCGACAGTCTTGAAGCCGTAATAGGGAACACCGTTGATGATAAGAGCCGGGAGCCGGTCTTTCACTTTGTTTATGGATATAAGAGTCTTGATGGCGCCGAGGTCGTAGTCATAGTCGAAAGAGTAGACGCGCAGGTCAGGATACTTGTCTCGGAGAGCGGTGAGGACATAGCCCATCTTCTCGCAATCCTCGCAGCGGTCATCTTCGGAAGAGTAGAAGTAGAGGATGAAGGTGGACTTCACATTGCACTTTAGGGCGAGCTGCTTCATCAGGAGATAATCCTTGATTTCAAGCAGGAAGTAAGAGCGCTTGAGAGAGTCGACATCCGCGTCGTTGAAACCCTTCTGGTCCTCGGCGTAGGAGAGACGCTCGCCCAGAGGTCCAAGCTCCTTCGAGAGGAAACCGGGGCCGATGTCGCGGCAGGAAGTTTCTGCCAATAGCGAGAACTGGGTCTCAGAGGAGAGGATGTCGAGAGCCACCCGGTTCTCGATGTCGCGGACGTCTTCGAGCTTCTTGCCGGTGAGGATGTTGCTGGCGAAAATAGCGGTGCCAAATATCGCCGCGGTAATAATAAACGCCACCAAGTATTTCTTCGAATCAATCATTATTTAGCGCCAGCTTACCTTTCTCTTGAATGCCGTGTCAAATAGGGCCTTGATGAGCCAGAGGGGAACCAGAAAGGTGTAGAGGAAGAGGTAGTAGAAGATGCCTCTGTGGAGCTTGAACTTGCCGTCGGCAAGCTTGAGCGAGAGATAAAGTATGAAAAGGGTTAGGCCCACGGCGGTGATGACGATGATGGGCAGAATGCCGGTGTTGAGGAAGTACCAGTCGAAGGAAGGCCAGTGAAGCTTGCCGGCAAAACCCACGGCCCGGAAGCGGGTTGCGAGATTCAAACCTTTTTCGACGAAGCCTGTCAGCACATTGCCTACCATGATGAGGGAAGTGAAGAGGGAAAGCGTGGCGATAGGCATGATAAACATTCCGAAGTGTCCATATTGTCTGTTGAAGAAAAGGGTTTTGTAATCGATGGCATTGTTGAGGAAGCCGTATGACCAGCGGGCTCTCTGCTTCACCAGACCCTTGAGAGTTGCCGGAGCGACGGTATAGACGTGCGCGCCGTGAGAGTTGACGATTTTGTAATGATTCTTTTGCATCCTCATGGCCATCTCCATGTCCTCGGTCATATGGGCGTGTTTGTAAGGACCAAGGTCTCTGAACACTTGCGCGCGGAAGATGGAGAAAGGACCCGGAGTAACATAGAGCGCGCCGAGAGAGGAGAGCATGCGGCGCAGGAATATAGACCAACTGTATTCCGTCTTCTGGATATGCTGGAGAATATTTTTAGGTTCATGAACTTTGATAGAAGGGGTGACGGCCATGACTTTCGGGTCATCGAAGTAGGGAATAATTTTCTTCAACGCGAGTGGAGTGACAAAGGAGTCCGCGTCGAGGCAGCCAACAAGTTCCGTCTCAACCTTTTCGAGAGCGAGATTCACAGCTGTGTGCTTGCCGCCGTTCTTCTTGTCGATAACACTTATTCGGGAGTTCGTTTTGAAACTATTCAGCACTTTGAGCGTGCTGTCGGTCGAACCGTCGTTCACAAGGATGAGCGAGAGTTTGTCTTCCGGATAGTCCAAAGCAAGAATAGACTCTATAGTCGCGGCGACAGTCGCTTCTTCGTTGAAACAGGGGACGATGACCGTGGTAGTTGGGAAGTTGGCGATACCCTTAAGGCTGCGCTCATCCTCAAGCTTAATCTCGCCCCTGACCTCAAGGTAGGTAATAAGCAGAAACACCTCGAAGAAGAGGGATATGAAGAGGGAACAGTATAAAATGATGGCCTGAACGTCTGCCATTGCGATAAAGTTCACTATACCATAGCATATAGACGATGTCACAAAACATAGTCATACAGAGCGAGGACGAGCAGCGGCTCAAAGCGGAGCTCGAGAAGCGACACGACGCAGAGGCGGAGCGCATGAAGCGACTTTTGAATACGCCGGATCTGTCGCGCACTCCCGGCAGCCCGATTTATGAAATAGTCCGGAAAGTTATTGAGATTCCTGATTTCAATGGCTTCGACATAATACAAGTGCCTGAGATAGTACCGGCGGACATTAGCTTCGACCTCTTCGATTTCCCGGCTGACCATCCTGCCAGATCAAGGTCGGATACGTATTACGCTGATGACAAGAACATCCTGCGCACCCACACGACCGTGATGTGGTACTACTACTTGCAAAATGAGGATGTAAAAAAACGCATGGCAAACGGCGAGCCTGTGGGCTGCTTCTGCTTTGGCAAGGTTTACAGGAAAGATGAGATCGATAGGAAACACATGAATATCTTCCACCAGATAGACGGCTGGTACTTGGCGCCGAAAGATAAAAGGCTCCTAGGCGCGGAAGATTTGGAGAATGCTTTAAGAGCCATCGCTCGAGAGGTATTCGGTCCTGAAGCTAATATCAAAATTTTTGAAGATACATTCCCTTATACCGACCCATCACGACAAATGGAAATTGAGAAAGATGGCTCATGGCTAGAAGTATTGGGAAGTGGGGTGGTGAAAGGCAGTGTTTTGGAGAAATTCGGTGTCGACTCGAGCAAATGGAATGGTTGGGCCTTCGGCCCCGGTATTGAACGTCTGGCCATGGCAGCATTAGATGTGCCTGACATGAGGCTTTTCTGGTCCAAAGATCCGAGAGTAGTAAGCCAGCTTAAACTGGGTAATAAGTATAAAGAGGTTTCCAAATATCCTCCCGTTGTTCGCGACATCTCATTTGTTGTTACGCAAAATTTCATCGCCAATGATTATTTTGAAATGGTCCGTGAAGTCGGCGGAGCAATGATTGAACATGTCGAGCTTTTGGATAAATACGAGAACACCGAGAAATTTGGTGCTGGGAAGTTGAGCTACACCTATCGCATCACTTATCGCCACTTAGAACGCACTCTGACGAATGAGGAAGTAAACAAGGTCCACGCCGATCTGGAGGCCCGTACGGAGGCTGATTTCGGAGCATCAATTCGCCGAGATTAGCAATCCCCAAATCGCTTTCTTTTAAGCCGTAATTGTGATAAAATAGGGGGTACAAATATGGCAGAAAAGAAGGCTAATTACAGCGCTGAATCTATCACTGTTTTGGAGGGTCTTGAACCTGTCAGGAAGAGACCTGGCATGTACATCGGCACGACTGGACCGGACGGTCTCCACCACCTGGTTACCGAGATTTTCGACAACTCCAGGGACGAGGCCATGGGCGGCTTCGCCAATGATATTGAGGTGGCGCTTCTGCCCGGCAACCGCGTGCGAGTGGTAGACAATGGCCGAGGCATCCCGGTTGATATTCATAAACAGACGAAAGTTTCCGCGCTCGAAACAATCATGACCACTCTCCATGCCGGAGGCAAATTCGGCGGCGAAGGATACAAGGTTTCCGGCGGTCTCCATGGTGTCGGCGCTTCGGTAGTAAACGCCCTTTCTGTTTATTGCCGAGCGGAGGTGCACAAAGACGGAGGCATTTATATGCAGGAGTACAGCAAGGGTAAGAGGAAAGCCGCGGTAAAGAAAATTGGACCGTCGAAGCAGACCGGCACCATCATCACTTTCCAGCCGGACCCGGAAATATTCCCCAACACTGACTTCGACTTCGACCAGATAGTCACTCACATGCGCCAGCAAGCGTATTTGGTGAAGGGCTTGCGCATCAGTATTCTTGATGCGCGAGAAGCCAACAAAATTGATGATTCCGGAATCTTTTACATCCGCGAGCTGGGCCTCAACACTCCGTCCATGTCGTTTTATTTCGAGGGGGGGCTGGTCTCGCTTGTGCGTTTCGAGAATGAGCACCTGAAGCCGATGCATAGGAATATTTTCTACGTCGAGAAGATGGCTAACGGCAACGACTACGAGACAGTCGAGGTGGCGCTCCAGTACGTCGAAGATATTTCTTCGCGCCTTCTGCCTTTTGCAAACAATATCTACACTGCCGAGGGTGGCACACATGTCACCGGCTTCAAGACGGCCTTGACGCGAACCATCAACTCCTACGCCAGGAAAAACAACCTCGTAAGCGAGAAGGAAGACAACTTCACCGGCGACGACGTCTTCGAAGGACTCACGGCGGTGCTTTCGGTCAAGCTGCGGGAAATCCAGTTCGAAGGCCAGACCAAGGGCAAGCTCGGCTCTGTCGAGGCCCAAGCCATGGTCACGACCGTCTTCGGCGAGGCCTTCGGCCAGTTCCTCGAGGAGAATCCGGACGACGCCAAGGCCATTATCCAGAAGGTGGTGCTGGCTCTTAAAGCCCGTAAAGCGGCCAAGGCGGCCAAGGACTCGGTCCTGCGCAAAGGCGCCTTGGAGGGCATGACGCTCCCGGGCAAGCTTGCCGACTGCCAGAGTCGCTCGGCCGAGGAGTCGGAGCTATTCATTGTCGAGGGAGATTCCGCCGGCGGCACGGCCAAGATGGGCAGGGACAGGCGCATCCAGGCGATTCTTCCTCTGCGGGGAAAAATTTTGAATATAGAACGAGCTCGTCTCGACCGTATGCTCGCCAGCGAACAAATCAAGAACCTGGTCGTCGCTCTCGGCACGGCGATAGGGGACACATTCGATATTTCGAAGCTCCGTTATCACAAGATTATTATCGCGACCGATGCCGACGTGGACGGCGCGCATATTCGCACCCTTCTCCTTACTCTGCTTTACCGCTTCTTCCGCCCGCTTATCGACGCAGGGCATGTTTACATCGCTCAGCCGCCGCTTTATAAAATCAAGAAGGGCAAGGAAGTCCACTACGTGTACTCCGAAGCGGAGAAGAACAGAATCACTGACGAGAACACCGGCGATATCCAGCGCTACAAAGGTCTCGGAGAAATGAATTCCGACGAACTCTGGGAAACCACCATGGACCCGGCCAAAAGGATTTTGAAACTCGTCAAGGTTGAGGACGCCCGCGAAGCCGACCGCATCTTCGACATCCTCATGGGTAGCGACGTCCCGTCCCGAAAATCTTTCATACAATCGAATGCCAAAAAAGCCGTTTTGGATATCTAAAGTTGTGCTTGACAATGGGGTTATAATCTGTTTTACTTAATGCAGACAGCCAATTTGGCTAATTCAAGGAGTAGCCAGTGAGAAACGATGTCGTTGCCCGCTTTACGTTCTTGGTCTTATCGGTACTCCTCCTCATCTCGCTCTTCGGCCGATGCGCGCACGCGCAGGCAGCGAGTGAGAAGGGCTACAGGATTTCCGCAATCTCGTCCGGCTCTGGGGAAAGCCCGATTACCTCGGGCATCTTCGCCACCATGCAGCTCAAGAACAGCGGCTGTGGCTTCATCGAGGTAACGGCCCAGGAGACACAGGCGTGGCTCATGCACGGCTGCGACAAGGACTTCGGCCCCGTGCGTACCAACCTGTACTGGTCGGTTGGCCACCAGGGAGGCGCTCCGTGGGTCGGACCGTACCTCGCCGCGACCATTCCATTCGCCAAAGTCGGCGGGCACGAAATCTCCCTCACGGGACTCGCCTGGCCAGGATTCTTCCTGGGACGGGAACCGAGTAGCCGAAGGACGGAAAACGACGGGGTCCAAAACCATGAAGCGCTGCTCGCCGGCTGGTTCGAGCTCCTTTCGCTAAATGTGGGGCGAGTGTCATTCACCGCCTCGCATCTGAACTACCTCGACACCCCGAATGAGTATCTCTACGGTGTCGAGTACACCAAGAAACTCGTCGAGAATGTCGACGCGAAGGGGAGCGTCAACTGGTACCAAGCCAAGAAGCCGGAAGATAGGCGCTTCATGTACTTCATCGGCGCCACCTGGCGGCCGAAGAAATAGCAAGTTCGCTCGCGCCGCGGGGACCATCTGGTCTCCCGCGGCGTTTTTGTTTACTTGACTATTCTGTTTCAGAAATGCATAGTACAGGAAGACGTTCACCCGGCATTTAGGCCTTGTGCCTGGAGAAAAAGCCATGTTCAACTTTCTCAGGACCTTCGTCGTCAGCGCATTCGTTTTCGCTTTCGGGCTCATGGCGAGCATGAAGCTCTTCGGAGTCGAACTGCCGTCTGACCCAGACGTCGTGTTCCTCTGCATCATGCTCGTAGTGGGACTGGTCGCCAGTCTCGTGGAGACCCTGCTCTCGCAGCGACGCAAGCTCCGACAACTCGACGCGGCGCTGTGGCTCTTCTGGCAAGTGGGAGAGAGAAAGGAAATGCAAGATCGTCTCGATGCTTTGCTGGAATCGCGTGCGTCCGGGATCCAGGAGGCGGAAGCGTACTTGAACACCTTGTATCTTGAGGGAGTGAAGGGCGCCCCTCATCTAGCGCTCTTCAATTCAAGCAATGTGAGGAAGACCCATCGAGATGAAGAGTGTGGGCGGAAAGATAATATCAGATTCGCGGAAAACGCCTTCTTCTCGCTCTACGACCATGCCGTGGCGGCGAGGAAGGAACTCCCAGGCCTGAAACTCAAGGATCGCTTCTGGAAGCTCTACCTGAAGCAGCCGGAGAACCCCGCCGAACCGGAAAAAACCGGCACGGCGGACTGAATCGCCGCCTAGCGACGGCCTAAAGACTGGCGGACCCTTGCGGGTCCGCCTTTTCACTTATCCACAGTTTGAAGGGAAAAGGAGGGTATTGCGTCTAGTATTGTGGCGATGGGTGGGATAGAATGTTAAGGGGTGGGAAAAAGTGGTATTATGAAAAAAATATGTTTATTGGCGAATACACCCATAATCTCGACGAGAAGAATCGTTTCTCTCTTCCAGCGAGACTCCGAAAAGCTCTCGGCAGGAAAGTCGTTGTTACTCGAGGCAAAGATCATTGCCTTTTTCTCTATCCCAGCGGGACCTGGCTTCAAATCTCACAAGAGGTTAAGAAGTTAGGCCACGTGGAAGCGGACCCGCGCTTCGCCAGGTTCACCTTCGCCGGCGCGGCCGAGATTGAGATTGACTCCTTGGGCAGGATTCTAATCCCCGAATTCTTGCGGGAATTCGCTGAGCTCGCAAACTCGATTGTCATCACCGGAGTCCACGATAGAGTGGAAATTTGGAATGACAAGAAGTGGGCCGCTTACAGAAAGAAGCTTGAATCGGAATATGCATAAGCCGGTCCTTTTGCGGGAAGTCATAAGCAATCTGAATTTGAAGGATGGGGAAGTGTTTGTGGACGCGACATACGGAGCCGGCGGTCATACAAAAGAGGTTCTGAAGAGATTCCCGGGAGTGAAAGCCATAAGCATTGACCAGGACCCGGAAACTCACGCCGATATCACCGGCAATTTCCGGGACTTGGACAAGCTTATCGGCGACACAAGACCGGATGCCATCCTTCTCGACATCGGCCTCTCGAGCGACCAGCTAGAAAATTCCGGCCTGCCTGCCGGTAGGCAGGGCAGGGGATTCTCTTTCCAGAGAGACGAGCCGCTCGATATGCGGATGTCGGGGAAAGGAATTACGGCCGCCGAAATCCTCAACTCCTGGGACGAGCCAGCCATTGAGCTCATCCTCCGGGGATTCGGCGAAGAGCGATTCTCAAGATTAATCGCGAAGAGAATTGTCGAGAGAAGACAAACGAAGCCGTTCAAAACCACTTTCGACTTAGTAGATGTGATAGGTGGTAAGCGAAGCAAGATTCATCCGGCCACCCGCACTTTCCAGGCCTTGCGCATCGCCACGAACGAAGAACTCGCGGCTCTCGAAGAAGGTCTGGAGAAGGCATGGCAAGTCTTGAAGCCGGGCGGCAGGATTCTGGTCATAAGCTTCCACAGCTTGGAAGACAGGATAGTGAAGAACTTCGCGAAGAGGGTAATGGGCAAAGCAAGGAAACCCATTACTCCTTCCGACGAAGAAATTGGCGAGAACCCGAGGTCGAGAAGCGCCAAATTAAGAATCATCGAAAAACCATGATAAAAAAATTCAGGATAAGCGACGAACAGCTTGCTCTGCCGTTCAGAGAAAGGCCCGCAAGGGTTCTCTCTCTCCGGAGAGTCAGTTACGAAGACCGCCAGAGGACCTTCTGGGTGCTGGCGGGCATTTCCATATTTTCCCTTTTCATCTATTTTTACGCCGTAAACGCTATCGCCAGGAACACCGCCTTGAGGAGCAATCTGGAAGCCCATCTCTCCGACGCCGGTTCCCGCATCGGAGCTTTGGAATTCTCATATATCGAGCTGCGAAACGGCATTACGAAAGAAAAAGCGGGCGAACTCGGCTTTTCTGAGGTAAAATCTCCTCTATACGTCTCAAGAAATGCCGCTGCCGCCCTTACTTTCCATTCAGAATAGGTTACGCTTCCTCTCCCTTCTCATACTTCTTTTCGCGCTGTTCCTTATTGCGAAGCTTTATGCCGTGCAGATTATTTCCGGAGAAGACTTCGAGCTCAAGGCGGAGCACCAGTACGTGGCGGGGGTGAATTATTTCGACCGGGGCTCGATTTTCTTCTCCACCAGGGACGGGTCGCTCGTGCCGGCGGCGACGGTCAAGCTCGGCTTCATCCTCCACATCAATCCCGGCATATTAATCGAGTACGGAGCGGTAGAGAGCACCTACGAGAAATTGAACGCCATCGTCCCCCTCGACAAAGCGGATTATCTCGCCAAGGCGGGGAGGACCAGCGACCCGTACGAAGAGCTCAAGAGGCGCCTCGGGGAAGATGAGGCGAGACAAATCCAGGCCTTGAAGATTCCCGGCGTGGCCGTCACGCGCGAGAGATGGCGCGTTTATCCCGGAGAGACCATGGCCGCCCACGCGGTGGGACTTATCGGCTACGGTCCGACGGGAAGCGAGATTGCAGGCCGCTATGGACTCGAACGCAAGTACGAAGACGTCCTCGGCAGGAAGGGCGACGATGTCTTCGTCAATTTCTTCGCGGAAATATTTTCCAATATCAAGGATAAGGCCTTGGGTGACGGTGCGCTCGACGGCGACATCGTCACGACCATCGAGCCCTCGGTCGAGGCCTTCCTCGAAAGCGAGATTAAGAAGGTGAACGACCAGTACTTATCAGAATTTACCGGCGGCATCGTCATCGACCCCACGACGGGCGAGATTGCCGCCATGGCGCTGACGCCGACTTTCGACCCTAACTCTCCGCAAGAAGCGGAAAGTTCAAATATTTTTTCTAATAAACTTATCGAAGACCGCTATGAAATGGGCTCGATTATAAAGGCCATGACCATGGCCTCCGCCCTTGATGCCAAAGCGGTAACGGCCAAGACCGCTTACAACGACCCGGGCTGCATGACTTTGAATACTAAGACTTTCTGCAACTACGACCTGCGCTCTCACGGTACCAGCGTCACCATGCAGCAGGTGCTCGATCAATCGCTCAACACCGGCGCCGCCTTCGCCGCGCTCCGGATGGGCCCGAAAAAGTTTGACGAATACATGCTCCGCTTCGGCCTGGGGGACCTCACGGGCATAGATTTGCCGAATGAGGGCAATTCGCTCGTTTCCAATTTGAAGACCAATAGGGAACTCGAGGCCGCCCAGGCCTCCTTCGGCCAAGGCATCGCGCTCACCCCTATAACGACCGTACGGGCCATGTCGGCCTTGGCGAACGGCGGTACGCTTATTACACCCCATTTGGTCAAGGAGATACGCTATAAAATAGGACCAAATAAAACACTTAGTTATCCGGCAGCCGGAGAAGGGGAGAGGGTCATAAGCCCGGAAGCATCGGCCGAGATTTCGAGGATGCTGACGGAAGTTGTGGATACATCTCTGCGCTACGGTCAGATGAAGATTCAGAACTACTCAATCGCCGCGAAGACCGGCACGGCGCAAATCGCAAATCCGGCCGGCGGCGGCTATTACCAGGACCGGTTCCTCCACTCCTTCTTCGGCTACTTCCCGTCCTACGACCCGGAGTTCCTGGTCTTCCTCTTCACTTATTATCCGAAAGAAGTGCAGTTTGCTTCCGAGACCCTGACCGACTCCTTCTTCAACATCACCAAGTTCCTCATAAATTATTACGAAATCCCGCCGGATAGAGAATCTTCTCCCCAGGCCTCAATTTGACATCATACCCCCAGGGGGTATATTGGAAAGCATGCATAAGCATATTGAGAGAGAAAGGGCCGTAAGGCGCCTGCGCCGGGCGGCGGGGCAGATTCGCGGTTTGGAGAGGATGGTCGAGGAAGGGAAGTATTGCATTGATATAATTAACCAGTCCTTGGCGGTCAAGGGCGCTCTTTCCGCGTTTGAGAGCGACATCCTCGAAAACCATTTGAAGACTCACGTCGCCGAACAAGTAAGGAGAGGCGAGAAAAACAAGGTGGCGAAAGAAATTCTCTCAATTTACAAAGTATCCATAGGCAAATAATCTTATGCACAATCACGACTGCTGCCACGGGAATCATGAGACCCATCACAAGCACGAGGAGGGTACTTTCTATACCTGCCCGATGCATCCGGAAATTCTCCAGGACCGCCCCGGCATGTGCCCAGAGTGCGGCATGAATCTGGTGCCGGTAAAGAAAAAACATGATTCGCACGACCACGACAAACATGCGGGCCACTCGACCGCCATGTTTTTGCGCAAATTTTGGGTAAGTCTTATCCTAACTATTCCCGTCATTCTCTACGCCGATGCTGTCGCAATAATTTTCAAGTGGACTCCGCCGGCCTTCCCCGGCTCCCGTTATTTGAGCTTCGTACTAGGTTCAATTGTCTTCTTTTACGGCGGCTGGGTCTTCCTTGCTTCGGCAAAGAGGGAAGTGGAGGCGCGTCTGCCCGGTATGATGACGCTTATCGCCCTGGCAATTTCGGCGGCCTATCTCTGGAGCGTTTACGCGGTCTTCGCGGGCGAGGAAGCTCTCTTCTGGGAACTGACTACTCTTATTACCATCATGCTTTTGGGCCACTGGCTTGAGATGCGCGCGGTCTCCGGCGCGCAAGGAGCCCTGAAAGAGCTTTCGAAGCTTCTGCCTGACATGGCAGAAGTGATTCGTGGCGGCAAAACGGAAACAATTCCGCTTGCCGAACTCCGCGAAAGTGACATTGTCTTCGTCCGTCCGGGAGCAAAGATTCCCGCCGACGGTGTCATTATGGAAGGGGAAACCGAGGTCAATGAATCCATGGTTACGGGCGAATCCAAACCCGTGGGGAAAAAAGAGAATGACGCCGTCATCGCCGGCACCATCAACGGCGACGGTTCTCTCAAAATCAAGGTAACGCAGATCGGCGAACACACTTTCCTAGCGGGTGTCATGCGCCTGGTGGCTGAGGCGCAGGCCTCCAAATCCCGGCTTCAAATCCTCTCGGACCGCGCCGCGCTCTACCTTACTTTCGTCGCGGTCATAGGCGGAGCCGCGACGCTTGTTGCCTGGCTTCTTGCCGGAGCTGAAGTGAGTTTCGCCGTAGCCCGACTTGTCGCTGTCCTCGTCATTGCCTGCCCGCACGCGCTCGGTCTCGCCGTGCCTCTTATCGCCTCGATTTCCACGACCAAGGCGGCGCAGAACGGCTTCCTCGTCAAACAACGCCTCTCGCTTGAGGCGGCGCGTTCCGTCGATACGGTTCTCTTTGACAAAACCGGAACCTTGACCAAGGGGGAGTTCGGGGTAGTTTCCGCGAGTTCCGACGAAGCATTGGCCCTGGCCGCGTCAGTCGATTCGCATTCCGAGCATCCTGTTGCCAAGGGTATCGTGAGAGAGGCAATAAAGCGCGGCCTTGAGTTGAAAGAAGTAAAGAATTTCAAGCGCATCAAAGGCGTCGGTTCCGAAGCAGAACTTGTGGATATAGGTTCTGCAAGTTTAAGTGTAAAGAAAATTTTCGTCGGCCACCGGGGCGAAGACGGCATAGTGGTAGAAGTGGATGGCAAAAAAATCGGCGACATCAAGCTTGCGGATGAAATCAGGCCCGAAGCGCGCGAAGCAATCGCCGCACTGAAGAAAATGAACATCAAGGTAGCAATGATTACCGGCGACTCGGAAGAAGTGGCCGCCTCTGTCGCCAAAGAACTTGGGATAGACGAATACTTCGCCAGAGTGATGCCGGGGGAGAAATCCGAGAAAATAAAAATTCTTCAATCGAAAGGACAGAAGGTCGCCATGGTCGGCGACGGCATCAATGACGCCCCGGCGCTTACCCGAGCCGACCTGGGACTCGCGATTGGCGCCGGCACCAACGTCGCCATAGAATCTGCCGGCATAATTCTCGTGAGGAACGACCCCCGCGATATTGCAAAAGTGATTAACCTTTCGCGCCTGACTTACACCAAGATGATTCAGAATCTCTTCTGGGCAACGGGCTACAACGTGGTAGCCATGCCCTTGGCGGCCGGAGTGCTTTACTCCAAAGGCATTGTGCTTGAACCGGCGGTGGCGGCGGTGCTTATGTCCGCGAGCACCTTCATCGTAGCCATCAATGCCATGCTGTTAAGAGGAAGGAAAATATGATATAATTGATATTAATCATGAAATCCGCGCTCTCATTGCTCATAGCCGTAAGCTTCGCCGGAGTAGCCCTCCTGGGCTTCGCCATGGTAAACCACAGCGCGAGCCACGCCAATCCGGATTGCTTTGTCGCTACCTTCGCAAACAGCGCTACCTGCCCGGATACTTTGATAAACTTCGTCAATTACCACGCTTCGGCTCTGCAGAGTCTGTCGCAAGCACTTCTCGCTGTGGGATTGCTTATCGCCGGCATTATCCTTCTCCCGGCCTTTTTCAAATTAATTGCGGCGAATTTCCTTATACCACTCGAGCGGCGGCGAGAACTCTCTTTTGCCACAGCCATTAGCGGAAGAAAAATTACCCGCTGGCTCGCGCTATTTGAAAACTCTCCCTCTTTCTAGTTAGTTTGCCTTACCAGAACTAACTAAAATAAATGAAAAAAGAATTATTGGTGGGTGTATTGGGCTTAGTGCTCGTGCTCGTGGCTTCTGTCTGGTTCTTCAGGCCGGGGCCGGAAACAATCGCTACTACAAACTCAAGCGTGAGCTCGCTTTCGGCTTCGGAAATTTCGTACGACTTCGGCAGAATCAGTATGAAGAACGGAGTGGTGGAGAAAACGTTTACGGTGACCAATACAAGCTCCGAAGACGTTCTCATCGAGAAGATAACTACTTCCTGCATGTGCACTACAGCATTCATTACTCGCGCGAGCGGAGAAGAGAAGGGTCCTTACGGTATGGTAGGCCACGGCGCTTCGGTGCCCAAAGCCAATGAGACCATCAAGGCGGGCGAGACCAGAACGGTGCGCGTAGTCTTCGACCCCAACGCTCACGGTCCAGCGGGCGTAGGCCTTATAGAAAGGCTCGTCATGCTTGAGGACAGCTACGGCGACCGCCTCGACCTCTCTATCAGCGTCACAGTCACTCCCTAACATGAAGAGAACAATTATTCTCATTGTCATAGCCGCTCTCGCGGTGGCTGGCATTGCCTTCCTCAAGCAATCAGACATCGTCGCGAGCATTATCTGGAACGCGAGCTCCGAAGGCTCGTGGCTCTTGCCACTTGTCCTCATGGCGGCGATTCTCGATAGCGTGCATCCGTGTTCCTTCTCGATTCTCCTCATTACCATCGCCTTCCTCTTCGGACTCCAGTTCTCGAGGAAGAGAATTCTCCAGATTGGCGGCACGTATGTCCTCGGAATCTTCGCGGCTTACTTCGCCATAGGCATAGGCGCTCTGAAGGTGCTTCATCTCTTCAACACGCCACACTTCATGGGGAAATTAGGAGCAGTACTCCTAATTTCATTCGGCATCATTAATCTTATCAACCGTTTCTTCCCGGCCTTCCCATTGAAGCTAAAGATGCCTTCGGTCTCCCACAAATGGATGGCGCCTCTCATGGAGAAGGCGAGCATTCCGGCCGCCTTCGGCCTGGGTCTTCTTGTCGGCATCTGCCAGTTCCCGTGCATGGGCGGACCGTACCTCATGGTAATCGGTCTGCTTAAAGACCAGTTGACCTACTTCTCGGGTCTTGGTTATCTCCTGCTATATAACCTGATTCTCATCGTGCCGCTTGTCGTCGTGCTTTGGCTCGCTTCCGGGAAACAGGTGGTTGAGAAAATGGATGAGTGGAAGAGGACAAACATGGCAAGCGTGCGCCTCTGGGCGGGCATCGCCATGGTAATTCTCGGTCTCTTAATTCTAGTAATCTAGCAACATGGCTAAAATAAAATTAGGCGACCTTATCGCCAGAATCACCAAGTTCCTCCACATCCCTCATTGCGACAACTGCGAGAAGCGGCGTGTCGTCTTGAACGAAGTCGGCGAGGTGGGAATCAAAGAAACATTGAAAAGACTAAAGCACTGCTGCGACTAGTTCGACTAGCTCACCATAAATAACATGGAAACAGAGAACAATAAATTTCTTCTGCCCGGCGCCATAGTGGTAGCCGGCATCATCGTCGCTCTGGGCCTTGTCCTCGACGTGGACGAGCCAAGGACGCCCATTGCTGCGCAAGGGAAGCCGGTCGAAACGGAAGGCTTGACCCTGCCTGTAACCTGGGGCGACTTGGGCAGGCAAATGGTCGCAAACGGCACCATAGACCCGGAGAAGCTCCAGTACGCTTACGAATTCGACAATAAAGAATTGGAGATTACGAGAGAAAATGCCGGAAGATTGCTCAACGTCCTGTGGGCTCTGGGCCTCTCGAGCAAGAACGAGATTCTCGAGCAGGGGGAGATGACCGACCCGCGCTTCGGCGGAGTAGAGAACTTTGCTTCGACCGCCGGCTGGACCGCGGCCAGAGGCTCCGCCATGAGCCACTACAGCATGCACCGCTATTTCGAACTGGATTCGGAACAGCAGAACAGGGTGGACAGGGTCTCAAGAGACATCTACCGGCCGTGCTGCAGCAACTCCGCGCACTTCCCGGACTGCAATCACGGCATGGCCATGCTCGGGCTCCTGGAACTTCTGGCAAGCCAGGGGGCAGGGGAGGAGGAGATGCGAAACGCGGCTCTAGCCGTCAATTCTTACTGGTTCCCGTCCCGAAGTAGCCCCGGAGGGTGCTCGATAGAGAGTGGCGCAACGCCAGCTCCTACGAAACAGAGCGGTTGCGGGTTATAATTGAGACATTACAAAGTTAACTTCAAAAACATGATGGGATATGGATTCGGTTATCAGGGCATGATGAGCGGCGGGGCGGGTATCTTCATGAGCGTTATATGGCTCGTGTTTATAATCGACCTCGTCCTCCTCGGTGTCTGGCTCTGGAAGCAGATAAATAAATAAGTTAAAGTAGTCGGGTTAGGCCCTATCGTCTATCGGCTAGGACACAGCCTTCTCAAGGCTGGAAGCAGGGTTCGACTCCCTGTAGGGTCATAAAACGGCGCATGAGAAACGAGCCCTGCGGCTCGTTTTGCCGCACCAGTTCTTCAAGTTCTTCAGAAGGCCCCGCTCCGGCGCGGACCTTTTTGTTTTCATTAATCCAAAAACTTAATCCCTCCTGCTCACACCGCGCTCTTTCTTAAGGAGTTTGATATCGTCGTAAAGGGTGGCCTGATTCCCGCCTCTCTTCTTCGAGTGATATAAGGCCACATCGACGTGATGGAGGAGGTCTCCGGGCCTTTTCCCGTCGCGGGGATAAGCGGCTACGCCTATGCTCACGGATGTTTTTATTCTCTTTTTGCCCACCCTCAAGACCGGCTTGAAAATTTTTATTATTTTCTTGGCGAAGTGCTCTATATCCTGCATCTTCTTGAAGCTTCTGAGCAGGATGACGAACTCGTCTCCTCCGAGTCTTGCCACCACGTCAGATAATCTGACATTCTTCGTCAGCCGGGCGGATATCTCGATCAATATCAGATCCCCGACACGATGCCCCTCCTCGTCGTTGATAAGCTTGAAGTTGTTGAAATCCAGGAAAAAAATGGCGAGAAGGTAATTCTTCTTCTCGTCGTGAATGGAGTTGACCAGATACTCTTCGAAAAAGGCCCTGTTCGGCAATCCCGTCAGATAATCGTGGGTGGAGAGATGGAGAACGGTTTTTTGCAGATGTTTCTGGTCCGTGATATCACGCATTATTTTAGAGTAGCCGTGGTGCGCGTTGGTTTTGTCCAGAGTGGAGGTCAGGACGCCGGTGCTCCAGAAACGGGTGCCATTCTTCCTCCGGTATTCTCTCTCGTCAAGGTGCCGACCTTTCTTGAGGGCGCGCCCCAAGTCCGCTTTCGGCAATCCGTCCTTGCCGTCTTTAGATACGAATAACGCGGAGAAATTTCTCCCGATGATTTCACTCCGGCGATAGCCGAATAGCTTCCTGGCGCCCTGGTCCCAGCTGGTGATACGCCCCCTCTTGTCTAGCATGAAAATGGCGTAATCCTTGATGTTTTCGACCAGGGAACGGTAGCTCTGCTCTATGGCGTGGTCCACCCGGCGGCGGTTATGAGAGACCTTCATATACATATGACTATACACCCTTCTTGACACCCCTGCCTTAACTTGGCCACAACACCCGCGTAGGAGGTTCAGGGGGCTTTTTGTATGCTATATTTATCAGCCAATGAATTTCCAAGGAAAAGTCTTCGCCGTCGTAAGGAAAATTCCGAAAGGGAAAGTTCTGACGTACAAAGAAGTAGCAAAGAGGGCAGGGAAGCCCAAGGCCTATCGGGCGGTAGGGACTATCTTGAATAAGAATTTCAATAAACAGATTCCTTGCCACCGCGTTATCCGCTCAGACGGAAAAGCCGGCGGTTATAATCTGGGTAGCAAGCTCAAAGAGCGAATCCTGAAGAACGAAGGCTTTAGGATTTAAGATTTGTGATTTAGGATTTTATCACGCTGTTGCTTCGACTGGCACGAAGTCCGTCTCGCACACGCCGCCCGCGCAAGCAAGCTCCTTGGCGCCGTTTGTCATATCTTCCTGCTCATAGGCCACGAGTTTCGAGAAATCGAGGTGTCCGAGCTCCTTCAAGCGCCTTTCGTACTCCTCTTTCGTTATCTCTTCGTACGGCGCGAGCTGATAGACGTGATTGTTCCTGGGAAGGAAGGAGAGACCGCCGACGATATCCCAGTTTTTGTAAACGAAGTTTGCCACCGATATCCATTCGTCATCGCCGATATAAATGGTGACCGAAGGATTGTGTTCGGTGAAATGAACCTTGAGCCTCTTCCACTCCTCAAGCATCTCAAGCGCCGTTACGTCCTTGTTGACGAGCGCGCCCTCGGGAGCCTTGCAGGGGAATTCCATGACCATGGTCGCCGCGTTCGAGGTCGAATAGCCGACTTCGGGGAAGACCGGCACGCCCTGGTTCCTGGCAAGCTTCAATAGAGGGTCATTGGCGGAGATGCGCACCCGGCGGATGTAGTAGTGCGAGTACCAAGTGTGCATGCCGGAGCCCACGCCCAAGAGCTGGCCGGAGTTGCCATGGGGCTTCACGCAAGTGATGGCAGTCGATTCGTTCTTGCCGAAGCGCTTGGCGTATTTCTTGTTCGTCTTCATCGATTCTTCGCGTAAAATTTGCAAATTCTTGTCGTTCCTCACGAGCTTGTTGTCGTAATAGCCGGTGATGGAGACGCCGAGCAATTGTTCCTTCTCGCAATTCTTCTTCCACTCTTTCGAGAGATAGCCGAAGTCGGTAAGCGTCGCCTGGTAAGTGCCTAGAAGCGTTGCCAGGCGCATCTTCCTCTTCAAATTTTCCATATCATCTCCCGGCCGCACCACAATCGAGGTGAGATTGCAGAATTGCTTCGACTGGAGGTAAATCTCGCCGCAAGGATTGACTCCCGGCTGCTTGGCTTTCTTCAAAACATCCCAGCGCCTCTTGGGCACCTGGGCCGACAAGCTCCCGCGGTTAAATATTCCTCGCTCGCCGGAATGCGAAGTGACGAGTGCCGTCCACTCCTGCATGAATTCTTCGGCCGTCGGCTTGGCCTCGTAGACCGCGGAATTGTTTGCCATCGAGCGCTGGCCCTCCGTCTGCCAGAAGGCGCCCTTCTTGGCATCGCGGACTTCGGTATCATCGAGAGAGGAGAGTGAGATGAGGGCCGAGCGGCGCACGCCTCCGGCAACGACAATAAGCCCTATCTGGCAAATGATGTCGTGCAGGTCGAGAGTAGAGAGGCGGCGGCCCTGCTTGGCAAGCATCTTCCTCCTGGTAAATTGCATAAGCTCCTGAAGAGGGGCCGGGCCAGAAGCGCGGCCGCCCATGGTGGCAAGTTTGGCTCCAGCGGGGCGGATGAGGGAGTAGTCGAGCTCAACGTCCTTGCCCTTCTCCCAGGCGGTGCAGGCCGCCACATACGCGTTGCACCAGCCCTCCTTGCTGTCCTCAATAGTAATCTTCGGCGCCATCTGGCCCGTCTGCTTCTGAATCTGGGGGAACTTGCCCACGTTCTCAGGCTCGACGGAGAAACCGCATCCGGCTCCGCACATCGAGACATACATTATTTCGGAGAGGTCGCGCCAAGAAGTGGGCGCGATGTAAGCGCAATTATAAGCGGTGACATTTGAAGCGTCGGCCGCTTTGCCCGCCGACCACAGGAGGCGCATGGAAGGGCAAATGTCCTGGACTAATATTGCCTCACGCACTTCCGAGTATTCGCTTGAGGTCAGGGCGTCTCCCATTTTTCCCTTCATGTATTCCATGAAGCGGTCTATCGCCTCAATCCAAGTCTCGCGTCGGCCCAGCTCCGGCCTCCATTTCGAATAGAACTGGTAGAAAATAAATTCCTGATACGGAGTTTTGAAGTACTTGCTACTATCGGCAATCTTGTCCTTGACCTCTTGGGGGATAAGAGCGGTATGCTCCCTCGCCTTGGTGCGCTCGGCGCGGTAGAGAATATAGGCCTTGGCCGTCGCCGTAAGCTTCTGGAGCATGAGCTCCATCTCCACTAGGTCCTGGATGCCCTCAACCGTAGGGACAAACTTCTTGTCGAATGAGCGGCGCAAAGAAAGTTTTCTCACCACCGATTCGGTAATCTTCTCCGCCACTCCGGGACGATATTCCTTGGCTTCCTGCAGAGCCTTAGTAACAGCGTGAGTGATTTTATCCGGATTGAAAGGGACTGTCGAACCGTCGCGTTTAATGATATTCGAGAGTCGAGAAGGGCGAGTGGCTGGAGCTTTTTTGGGCATTTTTGGCAGGTTAGTAAACGTTAATAAACCTAAATTTTTAATGTCATTACATTTTAATACAATCGCAATCAAAAAAACTGGGGATATGTATTGACAAAGGGGCAGGCTTGTATGCGCCTGCCCCTTGGATGAATTCTACTGACCTTCGGCTTCGTTTTTCTGGCCCTCGCGCCAGTTGTCGAGCGGTGTGAGCTCCTTCACAGGCACTGCAACGGGCATGATGCCGGCGGGACGACCCGTGTTTGGCTTCGGTGCCAGTCTTCCCGTGCTCCTGAAACGACGAGTGCTACGCCTTGAATAGATGCGGCGGTCATGTCTGCACGAACCCGGGAGCATACACATACGGGAAACCTCCGGTGTGAGTGAGAACAACAACGAGACTTCTGGCTCAATCTTCTTACAAGCCCGATAGGAAATCAATGACAAACAGGGGATAGAAGAAGGGCAGACCTGTCGGTCTGCCCTTTATGAACACGAGTATGAATACGAACTACCTGTCCTGCCAGTGCGGCGGGTCGGGTTTGACACCCGATGCTTTCATCTTCTTGGCCAGCGTCGACAGGTTCGATACCGGCTTTCTCGGACGGCGGCCCTTCCGGCCGCGAATGCAGCCGAGATGAACTCTTCGTCTCGTCATGAGAACCTCCACTATTTATCTTAGCATTATCCTAGGAGTTTGTCAACGGCGGCTTTGACCACCATGCCGTCAGCCTTGCCTTTGAGTTCTTTCATGACAGACCCCATGAATTGATTCTTCTTCTCTTTCTCCGGCTTTTCGGCTTCGAATTTGGTTCTAACATACGCTTCCACTTCTTCCGCAGACATCTGGGTGGGGAGGTACGCTTCGAGCACGGCCATCTCGGCCTTCTCGGCATCGACGAGGTCCTTTCTGCCGCCTTTTTCAAACTGCTCTATAGAATCCTTCCTCTGTTTGACTCCTCGGGAAATTACCGCGAGTGCATCTTCGTCGGAGAGCTCTTCGTCGGGCTTCCTCTTCTTCGCCACAAGCTCGTTAGTGAAGGCGGCCATGAGCCCGCGGATAACGGACAGCTTCACAGCTTCCTTAGCTTTCATAGCTTCAATCATTTGAGCTTTTATATCGGTTTGGAGTGACATGTTATAATTCTTTTATGGATTGGACACTCATTATCCTTGTTGCGCTCCTCATAGTCAACGCCTGGCTTGTATTGAAGCTTACCGGACAGAAGAAAGAGGAGCCGAGGTCGGACGGCATGCTCCTCCTCCAGAACCAGATGCAGGGCCTGAACAAGAGTATTAATGACAGCATCCGCGATATCGTCAAGGAGGTTACCCGCGTCTCCGAAACAGGGAGGCAGATGATAGGCTTCACGGACCAGCTCCAGAATCTCCAGGATATTTTGAAGAATCCGAAACAGCGCGGCGTCTTGGGTGAATATTACCTCGAAACCTTGCTGAAGAACGTCCTGCCGCCGGGAAGCTACCAGATGCAGTATCCTTTCCCGGACGGCACCATCGTGGACGCAGTTATCTTTGTCAAAGACAGGATAGTGCCGATTGACTCCAAATTTTCGCTCGAAAATTATAACCGCCTGGCGGGAGAGAAAGACCCAGGTGAAAAAACCCGTCTGGAGAAGCTCTTCGAAAACGACCTCAAACTCCGGATTATCGAGACGAGCAAATATATCCGCCCGCAGGACAAGACCATGGACTTCGCCTTCATGTTCATCCCGCACGAAGCCATTTATTACGACCTTGTCTCCGGCACCGTGGGCGCTTCGGAGGAGAATCTTATCCAGCGCGCCGCCGGGAAGTACAAGGTCATTGCCGTAAGTCCGACATCGCTTTTCGCCTACCTTCAGACCGTTCTTGAGGGCCTTAAAGGCATGCAGATCGAGGAGAGCATCAAGGAGGTTATGAAGAACGTGGTGGGCCTGCAGAAACACCTCATTTCCTACCAGGAATACCACGATAAGATCGGCAACGCCTTGGGCACCGTGGTCAACCACTATAACAGTTCCCACAAAGAATTCAGGAAGATAGACAAGGATATACTGAAAATCACGGGCTCGAGCATGGATATAGAAACATTGACTTTGGACAAACCATCAGTAGAATAAAGCCCCTATGGAATACGCCGTTTTCGCCACAGGAGGCAAGCAATACAGGGTCAAGGCGGGGGATAAGGTAAGAGTAGAGAAACTCCCCGGCGACCACAAAGAAGGAGACGCCCTCGTCTTCGACAGCGTGCTTATGATGGACGACGGGGCTTCTAAAGTCTCTTTGGGCAATCCATTTATCAAAGGTTCGAAGGTTTCCGCCACTTTGAGCAAAATCGCCAGGCACAAGACCATCGACGTTATCAAATACAAGCAGAAGTCGAGATATTTCAAAAAGTACGGCCACCGCCAGCCTTATTTCGAGGTCAAAATCGATTCGATAAAATAATTACTTCGTCCGGTGGAGAAATGCATTCTTGAGGGTCTCCGGGTCTGCGTATTCGAGCTCGGCGCCGGTTGAGAGGCCACGTCCAAGTTCAGAAGTTTGAAGTTTAAAGTTTTTAAGTTTTTCTTTAAGAAATTCGGCCGTATGTTCGCCGTCCTGGTTCGCATTCATGGCGAGAATCACTTCTTTGATATTTTTATCTTCTTTTATTCGAGCCTCGAGCTTCGAAATTCGGATTTTCTTTTCCGGTTCTTTATCAAGTATGGGCACCACGCCACCGAGAATAAAATATTGGCCCTTATAGCTCCCGCTTTTCTCCACCGCTTCGAGGTCAATGTCTCGGGGCACGACCATTAAGAGGGAGTTATCGCGCGTGTCGTCAGAGCAAATACTGCAGATACTAGTTTTATGACCATTTTTAGCGAAGAACCTTTGGCACTCCTTACATTGCACGATTTCTTTCTTCAAATTCTCTATGGCCTGCGCTAATTCGCCGGAATAATTGCCGCCCCGGGCGAGGAGGTAATACACAAACCTCTTGGCCTGCCGCGGTCCGATACCCGGAAATAACCTGAAGAGTTCCGTGAGTTTGTCTATCGAATTCATCCGCTAGAAGTTTTTAAAGTCTTCCTCCGCCTTGCCGTAGTTCGAGTAATCAATTTCAACAAAGGTGTTGAAGCGGCTGTGGAAGTCGAGCACCGCCGTGCCCAGAGGGCCGTTCCTGTGCTTGGCGATGATAAGTTCGCGGCGCTGGACCTCCTTCATCCTGCCGTTCTCGTCGCGGAGGTCCTCTTCGTTACTGTGTATGAAAATAACGCAGTCGGCATCCTGCTCGAGCGAACCGGAATCCCTAAGGTCTGATAATTTGGGCTTGCCGCCGCGCGTCTCAATGGCACGGGAGAGTTGAGAGAGAGCGATGACGGGTATGTCGAGCTCGCGGGCGAGGTGCTTCAACGAGCGGGAAATCTCGGTGACCTGCTGAACCATGGAGTCATTGGTGCGGGCACTCGAGGGCGCCATGAGCTGGAGATAGTCGACGATAAGGAGCTTCAGACCCTTCTCAATCTTCAGTTTCCTCGCGGCGCTCCTCATCTTCATGATGGTGTTGCCCGGCTGGTCGTCGATGTAGATGGGAGTGCGGGAGAGGTCGTCCAAGGCGTCCCTGATATTCTTGAAGACGTCTTCGCGCCAGGTGCCGGTCTGGGTACGGATGCCCTTCCTGATGATGGAGGCGTCGGTCTTCGACTGGGCGGCGACAATCCTGTCAACCAGCTGGTCGGCGCTCATCTCGAGAGAGAAGATGCCGACCGGCGTCTGATGCTCGGAGGCCGTGCGGCGGGCGATGTCGAGGGCGAGCGCGGTCTTGCCGACGGAAGGACGGGCCGCCAATATGATGAGGTCGGACTTCTGGAAGCCGCCGAGGATGTCGTCGAGTGCTTTGAAACCCGTCGGCACGCCGCGGAGTTCGTGCTCCGCGCTCGAGAGCTTCTCGAATCTTTCAAACGCTTCGGCCAGAAGGGGAGTAAGGTCGCGGAAGCGAGCTGACCCGGCGAAGTGCTGAGTGATGTCAAAAATTTTCTTCTCCGCCTGGTCGAGAATTTCTTCCAGCTCGCCTGCTTCGTTGAAGCCGAGATGCGAGAGATGCTCGGAGGCCTCAATGAGCTGTCTCATCATGTGCTTCTTCATTACAATCTCGGCGTAGTGCTTGACGTTGGCCGAAGACGGGACTGTCCCCGCCAGTTCCGTCAGGTAGCTCGTGCCGCCAAGGCGCTCAAGCTCACCCTTCTCCTTAAGCCGCGACGAAAGCGAGAGGATGTCGATGGGCGAGTGCTTGCCGAAGAGTTCGAGCATCGCCTCGAAAATAGTTCTGTGCTTCTCGAAATAGAAGGAAGCGGGAACGACTATGTCAAGAATTTCATAAATAGCATCCGGACGGAGCATGATGCTTCCGAGAAGCGCCATCTCCGCTTCGGCCGAATGCGGCGGGATGCGAAGGCCGGCGTTGGTGAGAGGACTTTGTCCCGAGATTTGCATACGCGAATTATAGCGAATCCAATCGAATGATACGAATAGGCAAGATGGGGAAGAATGTGGTAATAAGCTGGGGATTGACAAAATATAGATTTGGGTGTATTATATATGTAGACGCTTATGGCTCTAGGGAGGAGCCCAAACATGTCAGGTGCAAAGCCGCAAGACTTTATCAGATGCGAGAGGGACAGAAACCTCTACACCAAACTCGAGAATGTCCTGAGCCTCATCGAGGGCGTTCCGATGGAACGCCTCGTCGACAGCCGGGACAAGCACCGGCTGGCGCAGGCTGGCGTGGAGCTCAAAAAGGCGCTCCATGAACTCTCGCACAACGGTCACCAGAACGGCCGCTAGGAGGGCTCGTGAAAATTCAAGTTGACGAACTCACGTATGAGTATCCCACGGACCGAAAGCCAGTGGTCGTGGGAGAGAAGCGACACACAGCTCTCATCCGCGGGAGCGCCGGCCGCAAGCGACCGAAGCCCCGCAAGAAGCCGGGAAAGAAGTAATCCTCGCGCACTCGCCGCGCCACTACCAAGTGGCGCGGTTTTCCGTTTTATAGACCCAAACCCAGCACTTTGTCGAAATCGCGGAGCGTGACTAATTTGTCGTTATTGGCTACATCCTTATCCTTCACCAGAGTCCAAAGGACGGCGAGTGCCTGCGCGGTGTTCAAATCATTTTCAAGCTTCTCCGTGAACTTGGCTTTGTAAGCTTCGTCAACTTTTCCACCTTCGTCTAATCTTTCGACAACTTTCTTCAATTTATCAAACGCGTTCTGCGCCGCGGTCAAAGCATCCCAAGAGAAGGTCACCGGCGTGCGATAGTGCGCGAGAAGCAGGAAATAGCGATAGGCAAGCGGGCTGAAACCAGCTTGAACCAAATCACGGATAGTGATTTGGTTTCCCTCAGACTTCGCCATCTTGCCCTCCGGCACGTTCACGAATTCATTGTGTAGCCAGTAATGGGCGAGTTCGCAGGAGCAGGCGTTCTCGGACTGCGCAATCTCGTTGTTGTGATGTATGGGAGCAAGGTCTATGCCGCCGGTATGGATGTCGAAGGTTTCGCCCAGATACTTCACCGACATAGCCGAGCACTCTATGTGCCAGCCCGGAAAACCCTGGCCCCATGGGCTAGGGAAGCCGAAATTCTCGTTAAACTTCCAAAGTGCGAAGTCTCTGGAATTTCTTTTCTCGGAATTCTCCACCCTCGATTCCGTATCCTTGCCCAGCTTGCCCAATCTCCCGTATTCCGGGTCCTTTGATGTGTCAAAATAAATGCCGTCAGATGTCTTGTAAGTAAATCTTTTTTCTTCAAGAACCTTTATAAGCTCAATTTGCTCGACAATGTGCTCGGAGGCCTTGGGCAGAACGTCCGGAGTTTTGATATTTAATTCGGCTATATCTTCTTTGAATTTTTCCGTATAAAATTCTCCGAGCTCCTTCATGCTCTGCATAGAAATTTCTTTGCCCTCGCGCTTCAGCCCACGGATGATTTTGTCCTCGCCCTCGTCATTATTACCGCCGATGCCGACATCGGTGATGTTCATGACTTGCTTCACTTCGAATCCTTCGTATTCGAAAACACGGCGCAAAATATCGGCTAGGAGGAAAGAGCGCAGATTGCCGATATGGACATAGTCGTACACCGTCGGACCGCAGTGGTACATGCGCACTTTGCCTGGGTCTATTGGACGGAATTCCTCGGTCCTATCCGTCAAAGTATTGTGAAGCTTTATCGCCATAGGAACATTATATGTTAAAATACTGCGAATGGAATTCCTGAGAAAACACGCCGCTATCCTCGCCCTCGGCGCCGTTATCGCCGTCGCTTTTTATTCCGCGGGCTACCGCGCGGGGGAGAACAGGATTTCCGGCGCGGTGGCGAATATAGAAAATGCGCAGCCGGCTGAAATCAATAACATTGACTTCAGCCCGTTCTGGAAGGCCTGGAACACCATTAACGAGAAATACGTTCCGGCGAGCACCACGGGCAAGGCGATAAGCGACAAGGATAAACTCTACGGCGCCATCGGCGGCCTTGCCGCTTCGCTCAAAGACCCTTACACCGTTTTCTTCCCGCCGGTCGAGTCGGAGCTCTTCCAGTCCGATATCCGCGGCAATTTCGAAGGCGTGGGCATGGAGGTGCTCGCCCAGGAGGGAGCCATCACCGTCATTGCACCTCTCAAGGACAGTCCGGCTATGCGCGCCGGCATGCTTGCTGGCGACAGGATTATCAAGATTGACGGCAAGGAGACCTCCGGCATGACGACGGAGGATGCAGTACAGCTTATCCGCGGCCCTGGCGGCACTGCGGTTACGGTGACGGTCTTCAGGCAGGGAGTGAAGCAGCCCTTCGACGTGCAGCTCGTCCGGGATGTCATCAATATTCCCGTCATCAATACCAGCGCGTTTCCCGGAGGAGTCTTCGTCATCGAGCTTTACAGCTTCTCGGAACAGTCTCCGGCGCTCTTCCGCCAGGCTCTCCGCGAATTCGTCATGTCCGGAGACAAGAAGCTCATCCTTGACCTGCGCGGCAACCCGGGCGGCTATCTCGAGGCGGCTATAGACATGGCGAGCTGGTTTCTGCCTTCTAGCAAAGTGGTGGTGCGGGAAGACTTCGGCGGGCGGCAGCCGGAACGCTCTTACAGAAGCAGGGGATATGATATTTTCAAAGATAATCTCAAATTCGTCATTCTCATAGACAAGGGTTCCGCTTCCGCTTCGGAAATTCTCGCGGGTGCCTTGAAGGAGCATGGCAAGGCGGTACTGGTGGGGGAGACGACCTTCGGCAAGGGTTCGGTGCAGGAGCTTGTCGACATCACTTCCGACACTTCGCTCAAGGTGACGGTGGCCAGGTGGCTGACGCCCAACGGCCTTTCAATATCGGAGAAGGGAATAGAGCCGGATTACAAAGTGGTTCGCACTCCAGCCGACGCACAGGCAGGCCGCGACCCGCAGATGGACAAGGCGTTGGAAATTTTGAAATAAAATACTTAGCCCGGCTCCGACATAAGTCGGAGCCGGGCATTTTGTCGCGAAGAACTAGAAACCCGGGCCGTCGCCGTATCCGTGAGAAAGAATGTGCGACACGGTATTGAGCTCAGCCACGACCTCGTCCCTCACCCGTAACTGGTCCTCGAGCCAGTCGATGTAGCCGTCCTCGGTGAACGGTTCTTTGACGCCTTCGAGGAACACAGCCATCCTGCACGTTGGGACGTATGGCCTGAGCGCGTTGTTCAAGGGTCCAACTGCCGCCCGCGCCTCGGCGTGAGTGGCAACATCCTGATGGAGATGGAGGAAGTGACGTCTCCCGTCCAAGCCCATCAACTCCACTGGCAACCCGATTTTGGTTGACACCATGAGCATCAACCATTTGAGCCTGGCCTCTTCCTCATGGCCGATAATCACACCAGCTTTCATAGAACCTCCGCTAGCTAAAATATGCGAGTTTGATTAATATGTCAATTATATGAAAGTAATATTCCTGCAGGATGTGAAAGGTAAGGGGAGGAAGTTTGAGGAGAAGCAGGTTCCCGACGGCTACGCGCAGAACTTCCTCCTGCCCAACAATCTCGCCATAGTGGCAGACAAAGCCGGCCTCGCCAGAGCAAAGCAGGTGAGAGAAGCTAGTGAAGCTAACAAAGCTAAAGAAGCTACGAAGCTAGCCGAGAAAGAAGCCGAGCGCAAGAAGAAGCACGAGGCGCTGGAGAAGTTTAGGAACTCACAACACTCATAACCTTCTTTTTCATAATCGAGTTGTCGAAGTGGATTTTGCGCTTGTAGGAGATGGCGACCTTGCCGTCAACTGCCGCGAAGAGGGTGTGGTCCTTGCCCATGAGCACGTTCTTGCCCGGCAGGACATCGGTGCCGCGCTGGCGCACGAGAACGTAGCCCTTCTTGGCGAAGGAGCCGGGAGTGGCCTTGATTCCCAGATATTTCGGATTGGAATCTCGGCCGTTTTTAGTTGTACCCGCGGACTTTTTATGTGCCATAATTAAGCTCAATGAGTGTAACAGAAGAGGTCACTTTTGACAATAGCGGCCGTATAGAACGCTTTCCTTGGGCCAGGAAGTTCTACCTCTCGGCTGTCATAATGTTGGTGGCTCTATTCTCTTTTGCTCTGGGCAAGCTCTCAGCTGGGGATAATAGGGGAGAAGCAGTCAGGATTGAGTACGACCCCAACCTTTCTGCCGCCTCGGCAATAACCGCCGTCTCAACCTCCAAAACCTCGGTCGTGGCCTCCAAAAACGGCAAGAAATACCATTATCCGAGCTGCCCGGGAGCCAAACAGATTGCCGAAGCCAACAAAATAGTCTTCGCCTCGGCCGAAGCCGCCGAAGCTTCCGGATATACCCTCGCTAGTAACTGTACTAAGCCATAAAATATGGCTTAACAGAGCCACTCGGTAAACAATAGACCACATTTATTGCTTGACAGCAAGGTTGAGGTGTGATAGCATATTAGTAAGTCAGCGAGAGCTGGCTTTTCGCTTGAAAGAGACCCCTCACGGGGATACGGAAACGGCATTCAAGATTACCAATTTATCCCACTGTTATTCTTCAAATTACTACCATCAGTCTTCTCATGAGTCTCTCTTCCGGTGCCTTGGCCGTATTGCCGGCGATTACATCTCCGGTGACCATTACCGACAACAAGGAGGGGGAACTCAAGCAGATCTCTATTGAAGTAAGGTCAGAAGACTACGGACCGCTTACCGACCCGAAGAATGTCGAGAAATTCCTTAAAGATTACTTCTCGGACACTCCGATTCTCGCGAAAATCGGCAAGTGCGAATCCAGGAACAGACACTTCAACTCCCGGGGAGAAGTTCTCCGCGGCGAGAAGAACACCTACGATAGAGGGGTAATGCAAATTAACCTTCTCTATCACGAGAAGGATGCCGAAAAGCTTGGTCTCAACCTACACAACATTGACGATAACGTGGCTTACGCCAAGTATCTCTATGAGAAGCAGGGTGCCAAGCCGTGGATGTCCTCCTCGGCCTGCTGGTCCAAGTTCGCTCCCAACGAAATCGCTAAGAAATAATCAAATATGATTAAGCAAAAGCCGCCCAACCGGGCGGCTTTTGCTTTGGTTGACGACCTCGTATCAATATTGTAGGGTAGGGGAGGAAATGGAGGGCAGATATGCCAGTAGTGAATATTCGGTACCGTAGCGCTCACATCGCCGAAAACGAGATCGTGCAGCTTTCCTACAAGCTGCCTGGGATCGTCGCGGAAGCGCTCACATGCGATGAGCCTGGAGGAGAGCTTCTCCCAAGCGAGGTGGCGATTTACCCTACGCGCTTCTCCGAGCTTGACCGCTCGGCATACGGGCTCGAAATCACTATCGAGCTCAACCAGTACGAGAGCAGGCTCGCCAACCTCGACCAACGCGCTCACCACATCGCGTACAACATCCGTAAACTCTTCAATGACATCTACGGCGGCCGCGCCGTGAGGCCCAAAGCCTGGGTCTGGGTGCGAGTCTGCCCGGGCGAGTGGGTCGAGATCTGAACCGCCGCACACGAGAACGCCGCACCGGTTCTCGGTGCGGCGGCTTTTTGTTTTATGCAAAAAAGCCCGCGGAGTACATCTGGGCTTTGCGTACAAGAGCTCGAAAGCTCCCCAGATCCGGCGGGCAGTCAACCTCGTCCACCCCGATCTATCTACGGGGAAGTGGGGCTTGACCAGTCTGACCCACTGGTAATTTTATTATAACATACCTAGTCCTTCAGCGGATGGAAATCGTGGTGGGTCTTTTCGGCGTACTTGTCGGAGGCGTGGACGTAGCGAGTGGTAGTGTCTAGAGACTCGTGGCCGAGGAGGATTTGGATGGCGGCGGGGTTCGCGCCTGACTCGGCCAGGTATGTGGCGAAGCCGTGGCGTAGGGAGTGAGCCGAGGTGGGGACGTTGATGCCGAGAAGTTCGCGGTACTTTTTTATTTTCATTTGCAAATAATTTGGGGAAATATGTTTTGCTTTGTCTCCGGAATTACGCCCGCCGGCAGGGAAGAGGTAAGGCAGGTCATCCGTGCGCTCTTTGAGATAATTGTCTATATGCTTCTTGGCCCTGTCGGTAAGGTAGATGAAGCGCTGTTTCTTGCCCTTGCCTTGGATGAAGATGCGCCCGCTCTTGTCGAGCTGGCTTATTTTGAGCGAAATGAGTTCTGAAATACGCATCCCGGAAGCGAATAACGTCTCGAGCGCGGCGCGATTGCGCAGGGCGACGAGTTTATCTTCTTCAAACTTCATCGGACACTCGATAAGTTGCGTGAGCTCTTTGAGTTCCGCCACTTGTTTATGCTTCTTGCCCATGCGGAGAAGCTTTACCGAGCCGGAAACGATCGGCGTGGGCTCATCCATATCGACCAAGTAGCTCAAATAGCGTCTCAGAGTCGTCAGCGTGCGATTGATGGAGTTTGAGGAGAGGTCAGCTTTAGCTTTTTCTCCCGAGGCGGTCAGCCGGTCACGGGAATTGAGATAGGCCTTGAAGAGCTCGATAGTGCGCTTTTCGACCTTCTCAAACGGTATTTTGACCTCATGCTTCAAGAAGAGGGAGAAGACCTCCAAATCAATTTGATAATTGTAAATAGTTTCTTTGGAATAATTATTCGCTTTGATGGAAATCATGAAGTCGTCGAAGAGGGGGAGGGTGGCGGAAGCGACATCTAGTATCTTTTTCTGGGTCATATTGTATATAGATAGACTGAGTATAATATCTCTAATACTCAGTTATAGTATAGCGAAGGTCTCTTGACAGGCAAACTCTTAACTGTGGATAAGTTTCTTTCTTTGCTCTATTCCCCACTAATCATGTCTCAAAAATTTCTCAAAATTTTTCTGTGACAAAAATATTTTTCTTTAATTAAAACGGGCCCCGACCTCAGTCGTCGGAGCCCTCTCCCCTATTGAGCGATGGGGGATTGATTTTCTTTGATATTTCTATTAAGGTAGCCCCAGAATCGTACACCCAAAAGCTAACTAAGGAGAGTGAGATGGAGCGTAATTTTCGTCAGTTACTCGAAGAGCGTTGGTCCGAGGGCAAGTTCGTCTGCGTCGGGCTCGACAGCGACTTCGAGAAGATTCCCGGAGCGAGAGTCGGCGGAGTCATGCGAACGATTCTCGGCTTCAACAGGCAGATTATCGAGGCGACACACGACCTTGTCTGCGCCTACAAGCCGAACATCGCCTTCTACGAGGCGTACGGCGAGGCTGGCTGGCTCGCGCTGCGCGAGACCATCGTGTACGCCCGCAAAGTAGCCCCCGAGGTGCCCGTCATTCTCGACGCCAAGCGCGCCGACATCGGCAATACCAATCAGGGCTACGTCAAGAACATTTTCGGGTTCCTCGACGTGGACGCTGTGACGGTCAATCCTTATCTCGGCGGCGGGTCACTGAAGCCATTTCTCGACCAGAAGAACAAGGGCGTCATCGTGCTCTGCCGTACGTCGAACCCGAGCGCGGGTGAGTTCCAAAACCTGCGCGTGAGCGTTCCCTCCGCGTTCGAAAACGGAGACCGCAGTCTGCCCTTCTACCAGTACGTCGCGGAGCGGGTAAGGTACCACTGGAATGAGCACGGCAACTGCGGACTCGTGGTGGGCGCCACAGCCCCCAAAGAGCTCGCGGAAATCCGCCGTATCGTCGGAGACATGCCGATTCTCATCCCCGGCATCGGGACGCAAGGCGGCGACATCGTGCAGACTGTCGCGGCTGGCAAGGACAGCCGCGACAAAGGCATGATCATCAACTCCTCGTCGAAGATCATCTTCTCCGAGAACCCGCGGGCTGAGACGCAGAAGCTTCACTCTGCGGTCTGCGACTGTCTGACCGCGAAGGTGTGAAGCCGCTAGGAATAAACGAGGGCCAGCGTCGCGCGACGCTGGCCTTTTTACTTGTCTATGGAAATCAATCTCCCCCTAAAAGTCCCGTCCACCATTTGAAAGAGAAATGCATGAGAAGGTAGGCCGGGCCGTAGAGCGGCAGAAGCAGGAGGAAAAGAATAATTTTGAAATATTTCATTCCGAATTACTTGGTGAGCAGAGCGCCCTTCCCCTCTTCAAGGAGCTGGCGCAGGGAGTCGAAGGCGAAGGTGACCGGCGCGCCGATGTATGACCAGACGGTGTTTATGATATCCCGGATGTAAGATATCGTTCCCCTGCCCTGCTCAGAAGCGGCGGCGTCGAAAATAGACCAATTTAGAAAATATTTCAGGGCAGCCAGAGCGACAATGATGATGAGAATCGTCGAGATAAACCCTTTCTTCATGCTTTTATTATGCTACAAGCTCGGCAGATACGCCAGCGGGTCGAGATAGGCCTTCACGTCCACAATCGGCACCACCACCTGCTGACAGCCCTTGCTCTGGGTAAACTGCCGCACAGAGACCCCCTGGCTCGCGAAGACTCCCAGGTGGAGATGAGGGCCGGTCGAGTAGCCGGCGCCGAAGGTGCGCGGAGTGCCGCCGGAGTAGCCTATGAGCTGTCCGGCCTCAATCTCCTGCCCGGCAGACACAAGGGAGGCAGAGAGGTGGGCGTAGATTGAAGTAAGGCCGTTGCCATGTTTTATGAGAATCCAGCGGCCGTAAGAATAGCAGCCCCTCTGCTCATCGGTGTTGCCGGCGCCCTCGACCACTCCGCCGAGTACCGCCTTGACCGCCGTGCCTTGCGACGCGCGGAAGTCGACGCCGTTGTGCGAACCGGAAGAGTAGAGCCGCTCCGCACCGACAGTCTTGCCGAATTTCTGAGTGATGAATACGCTGTCGAGCGGCCAGGCGAAAACACCGTGTCTCGGTTCGGGGATGAGCGAGGGGTCGAGAGCAATCTTCAGCTGTGATTCGAGGTCGTATATGTCCTTCTCGAACTGCGCCTGGCGGGCCAGATTCTCGGCAATCATTTTCTGATACTCGGCTTCCTTGTTCTTGGTCTCGGCCAGGAGCTTCTCCTTGGCCTTCTGACTTGCTTCGACCACCGTCTTCTGCCCGGTAAGCTCGGTATTGAGACTGGCAATTTGCTTCCTCGCTGCCTCTTTCTTTTTCTTCTCTAGGGAGAGCTCCTGCTTGGTATCGCGAAGAGTCGCTACCTCGTTACCCAAATCGCCGGAGAATCCCTCAAGCTGGCTTCTGTCCCGCCAAGCATCAGTGAAGTTGGTGGAAGCCAGCATGTCTATCCAGAGCGGGCGCGTATCGTAGCCGGAGATGCTTCGGAGTGCCGTTTTAATCGCATTCTGATGGACATTAATCTGCGCTTCTTTGTCCCCTATCGTGTTCTCAAGCGATTTGATGGAGAGGTCAGTCGAGCTTATTTTTGACTGAGTAATCTTGATATCAGTGGCGAGCTTCTTCTTCGTTGCGTCAAGCGATTTCACCGCCGTGCCAAGATTTTGGCTCTCGCGATTTACCGCCTCAAGCTCGGTTTCCAGCCGTCGCTGTTCCGCCACGAGCGTTTCTCTCTCGCGACGTATAACCTCCATTCTGGCGGATATCTGGGAGGGGTCAGTCGCTCTCGCGAAAGAAACAATAGACAAGAAGCAAGAAACGATGATTAGAGCCTTAAATCTTCGCATTTAGCACCATTATAGCTCTTTCGAGGCGCTTCAGGGACTTCTCTTTACCCAATATTTCCAGCATGGTGAAGGGGTCGGGAGATGCCTCGGCACCCGTCAGGGCGTAACGCACGGGCCAGAGTACATTGCCCTTCCCTTCCCTCTCCGCGTATTCCATCAAATTTCCATTTTCTTCAATAATCTTCTTCGCTTCTGCCAAGTGCTTCAGCGTTTCTTCTTTCGAAACTTTCTTCCAAGAGATTTTCTCCACGTCCAAATCCGGCTCACCTGCCATGTAGGGCTCGTTCTCAATTTCTTTTAGCAAAATTTTTCTCTGTCCCTCCTTGGGCAAGAGTTTAATATGTTCCTTGTTGACCCATTGGAGTTTTTTCACATCGAAGAAAGCGCTGCTCTTCTGCACATGAGAGAAATCAAAAACACCTATCAATTCTTGGAGAGTGAATATTTCTTGTTCCGTGCCGGGATTCCAACCCAATAAGGCCATGTAATTGATTATTGCTTCCGGCAGATAACCCTCATCCTTATAAGTGCTAAGCCAGACAGCTGCACCATGTTTGCGCTTCGAGAGCTTCTTCCTGGATTCATCGACAATCACGGGCAAGTGAGCATATATGGGACGCTCCGCGCCAATCGCTTCTTGGATGAGAATCTGCCTCGGCGTATTAGAAATATGCTCCTCGCCTCTTATAACATGTGTCACTTTCGATTCATGGTCATCGACGACAACAGCCAGATGATACAGCGGTTCTTCCACGCTTTTTGCAATGACAAAATCTCCGAGTTCCGTAGTGTCGAATTCCACGGAGCCGCGCACCAGGTCATCGAACTGAATTTTCTTATTCGGATTTTTGAAGCGAATTACCTCATCTCTTTGACCTTCTTCTTTCGGCTCTTCCTTGGACACGTAGGCCAGGCCGTCATCAATCATTTTCTTCAAATATCCTTTGTAAACATCCGTTCTCTCGGATTGTCTGTAAAATTCGTCATGCTCAAGGCCGAGCCATTTCAGTCCGTTCAAGATATCGTCTTCGTATTCTTTCTTATTGCGTTCTTTGTCCGTATCTTCGATTCTCAATATATATTTGCCGCCGTTGTGCCTTGCGAAAAGAAAATTAAAAAGCGTGGTGCGTACGCTCCCGATGTGCAGATAACCCGTCGGCGACGGCGCCATGCGCACCACTATATTTTCATTTTTCGATTTCATGTTCCAGCGCTATTTTCAAAATTTCTTCCGCCACGAGCTTGGCGGCGTCGGGTTTGTAGAAGGCCTTGGCGGCAGCTTTCATTTCGTCCCTGACAGGATGGTTCTCAACCAGTCGGTCAATCTCCGCGATTAATATATTAGGAGTGAGATTCATCTCTTCCACTACCGTGCAGGCGCCCGAACGGGCGTAGGCGAAAGCATTAGAGCGCTGGTCGTGGCTTACTTTCTCGTTTATGGGAATGATGATGGAAGGCGCGCCCCAGGAAGCGATTTCGAAAATGGTTGAGCCGGCGCGCGAGACCACGACCGAGACCAGGCCCGCGGCCATGCGCAGAGCGAGACTGTTGAGATAATCGAATACTTTGTAACGGTCTTTGTGCACTGAGCCGTGGAGCACCGCGTCCGCCGTCGCCTTGACCTCGGGAAAGTTGTTCGGGCCCGTCTGATGGATGACGGCATATTTCTCGACCAGAGTCTTCGCCGCTTCTATGACTGCGCCGTTGATTTTCTGCGAACCCTGCGAGCCGCCGAGAATAAGCACTACGGGGACGTCGGGTTCAAGCTGGAGGAACTCCCTCGCTCCTTCGAGAATTGGCGTGGCAATCTCCTTCCTCACCGGCTGGCCGGTGTAAGCGGTTTTCTCCGGGGGAAAGAACTGCCCCGCTTCCCGGTATGAAATCGCTATGCGCTGCGCGAACTTGCCGGCCCAGAGATTCACCCGGCCGGGCACCGAGTCGGACTCATGGATGACAACCGGGATGAAGAGAATGCGCGCCGCGAGTAGCGCCGGAAAGGAGGCGTAGCCTCCTTTCCCGAACACGACGTCGGGGTAAAGGTTGAAAACCTGCACGACGGAGGTCAGTATCCCCCACCCCGTTTTGAAAAGGTCGAAGAAGTTCTTGAGGAAATTGAGTCCGTTCTTCGAGCGCCTGAGCTTGCCGGCGCTGTTCTTCCGGTATTCGATGCCGTGTTCAAAGAGAGCGCCCGGGTTGTACGGCGTCGGCGACATGTAGAAGAGCTCGAGTTCGAGCAAATGCTTGTCTTTGGCAAGCGCCTTGAGCTCGTCGGCAATGGAAATAATCGGGTAGAAGTGTCCTCCTGTGCCTCCGCCGGTGAATAGAATTCTCATGAAGATTTTTGGGACTTTGAGATAGAGAGAACGACTCCGATTTCGAACACACTCAGGAAAAGCGAGCTGCCGCCGTGCGATACGAAAGGCAGTGTAATACCTGAGAGCGGTATCACTCCGAGCATGGCGCCGATATTGACGAATGCCTGGGAGATAATCATTATAACAATCCCCGCCGCCGTCAGTCTACCGAAGACGTCCGGCACATTGCCCGCGATTTTGAGCCCTCTCACAGTAAAAAGGGTGAATATGGCGATGAGCAAGACCGAACCCACGAAGCCGAATTCTTCCGCCGCCACGGCGAATATCGAATCGCCCACCGGTTCGGGAAGGTAGGTGAATTTCTGCACGCTCTGGCCGAAGCCCTTGCCGAACAGTTTCCCTGAGCCAATGGCGATGAGCGACTGCTGGATCTGATAGCCAGAACCGAGAGCGTCCGAAGTGGGATTGAGGAAGGTGGTGATTCTCTGCATGACGTAGGGCCGGGTGAAGGCGAGGAAGGTGATGCCCGCGAGGCCGGCCAGGGCTATCACGGCTATATGCCGCCAGCGCCCGCCGGCAGCCACGAACATGCCGAGTCCCGTCGCCACGATAACCATGAAGTTGTCCGTGTCCGGCTGCTTCAGGAGAAGCGCCCCGCAGAGACCGAGCAAAACAATAAGCGGCAGAAGGCCGCCGGAAAAAGTTTTGATTTTCTCCTTCGCCCCCGCAGCCCAGGCGGCAAAATAAATTATGAAAGCGAATTTGAGCGCTTCAGACGGCTGGAACGAGAGCTCTCCAACCCTAAGCCAACGCCTGGCTCCTCCGTGTTCGAAGCCGATGGAAGGAATAAGAACCAGAATATTGAGGACGACGGCGATAACCAGGAGATAGAAGGCCCATTTCTTCCAAACTTTGTAATCGAGCCGGGCGGCCAGAATCATGGCAATCGAACCAAGGAAGAGCCCGAGCACTGTCTGCGAGAAGGCGACGCTTGAATAGTTGGAAGTCTCCTTGGCTAGGAGCCCGAGCGAGGCGGAAGAGAAGATGAAGAAGCCTGCCACTATCAAAATCACGGTAATGATTAGAAATGTTTTGTCCGCTCTCATGCCGCGCGCCATATAGAAAAAGATTATAGCATTTATAGACGCGGAACTGCCGTATCAATACTACTCTTGAACCCTGTTGTCGGCGTCGAAAGCAATGAAGGAAGTTTCAAGGGCCCGGGTCTGGGAGACGTAGCCGTTGGTGATATGGAGAGCGAGGATGACAGCCATGACCACCGCGCCGTTCAAGATGAGGTCGGGATGCTGGTGCTTAATTTTGATGAAGATATTGAAAAGGAGTGCCAGCGTGATGATGCCCAAAACGCTATAGAGCATGGCGTCCGTCGCCTGGCGGGGCGAAGCGGCTGCTTCTTTGAAAAATTCCTTGACCGCGTTCTGGGTAACGCGATTAGTGCTCGGAGATTTGACTTGAGCTTCGCCGAGAACGTTTGCGGGTTCAGGCGAAGGCGGAGCGTTATTGAGCGAAATCTGGCCATGCTCGCTGGCGGACGAAAGCATGCTTTCGTCTGAAGATTTCGAGATAGAACGTTCCGCCGCAGCTACTACTGCCGGCCTACCGTAAACCTGCGCCACGAAGACCGTCTGGTTGCCTTTGTAAACTCCGGTGGCGATGCCGGTGCCCATCTCGGTATAAGCGCCTTTAATTATATTGGCACGGTGTGTCGGAGAATTCATCCAGGCCTCTGTCACGTCCGCCGAATCAATGAAATTAACCGCCAGATTTTCTCCGGCATAGACATAAGAATATCCCGCTTTTTGGAACCAGTACCAGGGAGTCTTCCCTTCCGGAGAGGTGTGGGCGAAGTATGCGTTCCTCGCCATGTCTTCGGCCTTGAGACGCGCTGCTTCATCCAGAAGGGGATTTTCCCTTAGTTCCGGCAAATTATTTTCCAGACGCTCGGCGTTGGTGAGTGCCGAGAGAACGCCCGGAAGCACCGCCGTGACATTCAGAGTTTGGAGAAAACTGACGAAATTGAGTCCCGGCAGGACAAAGAGTATCAGCTCGAAGAATAGGATTACGCCTATAAGCTGAGCCGCGTTTTTGCGGTGAAGAATATGGGGCCTATGACCATTTCCCTCGTGCGGTATGAAGTGCTTTTTGAGCCACTTTTTCATAATTTTATAATGCAGTAAAACCAGCTTAAAGTCAATCAACTCTTAACCGAGGCCTTGATAATCGGCATATTGTCCGAGGGAATAATTTCGAAACTGATGCGTCCGATAATAAGCCCGTCCGGAGTGGCGACATTTACCCGCCAGAGGCCGGGAGTCAGGTCCGATTTGGCAGAGAAGGTGCGGAAGCCCTCGCTGCGCCCGCCGGAGAGACGGAGAGGTACTCTGGTCTTCGTCTTCCATTCCCCGTCGCCCTCGTCGTAATACTGCCACTCGTGGACGATGTCGGTGTTGAGGTCGGCGGGAGAAAAAATAGCGCTGTAAGCGAAGACGGTATTGCCAGGCACGAGATGAATCTTCTGCCTCAAGCTCAAATACTTCGCGAGTCCACTCTCCTCTTCCTCAAGCACTCTGTAGCCGCCTTGCGGCAGCTTCTCGACATTGTGGTAGATACCGGCGTCTTTGAGCGATAAGGGAATCGGCGGTATGAGATTAGTGAAGTAGAGAATATTAAAGAGGATAAAGATGGATGCGACCGAGAGCCAGATGCGCTGCCAGCTTTGTTTGAATCTTTCCCTCGCCACTCTGTTTAACACAATGATAAAGAACCAAAGCACGACAAGCGAGAGAATCCCGCTTGAGAGGAAGATTATCGCGCCGATTCTGTGGACGAGAAGCGGCAGAAGGAAAATCATGAAGACAAAAAGCGAGAGGTACAGAAATGCGAGCTGGAAAATTAGTCGTTCGTAATGCTTCTTAAAGACTTCGTTGCCGACGAGCGCAGCCAGGAGCAGGAGGAGGAACGGCCACGAGACGATGAGTGTTGCCGAGCGGAAATAGAAGATGAAGGAGGCGCCAAGCAGCGCTCCGAAGGAGAATTGCAAGATGTTCATGAGCCAGAAATATTTCCAGCTTTCCCTGCTATCGCCTGTGTTCTCGGCACGGTTTATGAAGATGATGCAAGCGCCGATAGAAACGAGATTCGCGACAAGCCAGAGATTGTCCCAGAGCGAATCTATGCGCTGGAGAGTAAGCGAGTCGAACACGAAGCCGAACATAAGCGAGAAGCTCGAAACTTTCCTCTCGTTCTCTTCGTACCAACTTTTGAGCTGTGTAAGTTTAGCTAACAAGGTAAAGTATTACGCCCGTTATGGCGCAGACAACCGAGACTATCCAGTAGCGCATGACGACTTTCTCGCGCGGCCAGCCCTTCGCCTGGAAGTGGTGATGGAGTGGCGCCACGATAAATACTCTGCGCTTGTGGAAGAATTTGTAAACAAAAATTTGGATGATGACAGAAGCGGTCGTCGCCACCAAAGGCAAGGCGATGATGGGCAAGAGCAGGACCGAATCGGTGAGAAAGGCAATAACCGCGAGCGTCACTGTAAGCGCGAGCATGCCGCTCTCCCCCATGTAGAAACGCGCCGGCGGCACGTTGAACCAGAGGAAGGCCAGTATGCCGCCGGCGATAGCTCCGGAAAGCGCCGAGATGTCGTATTGAGCGCCAAGGAAGGCAATGGCGGCAAAGGCGGAGAAGCACGAGGCGAGCACCCCGCCCGCCAGGCCGTCGAGCCCGTCTATGACTGAGGTTGAGAAAGTCCCGAGCACCACTAGGACAAAGAGCGGTATGAACCAGGCGCCAAGCATCCACGGGCCGTCAAAGGGTATATGGATAGAAACGAAATCAAGCTTGAAGTAGAACCACGAGGCAATGGCCAAGCCGATGAGAGTGACGAAAACGATTTTTACCTTGCGGTAGGCCAGAGCATCCTTGGCATAGCTACCCTGCCCGAAAATCTGCAGAAGGTCGTCGAAGAGCCCGATAATAGCGGTAAGGAAGAAGGCACCCAGGGGTACTACCGTCTGCGAGCGGCTGAAGAAGTTTACTTGGTCGAAGATGCTCCGCTCGCCGCCGAAGAGCCCTGCCGGGAAAAATTTCGAGAGTATGAAGATTAAGGCGACGGTAACAAAGACCGAGACCCAGATGATGACGCCGCCGACACGCGGGGTCGAGAGTTCATGGTCGGTATTGTGAATCTCTTTGAAAGCGCCCGAGGTATCCGCTTCAGTCCGCGGACTCTTTTTCCACATTTTATATTTGTAGAAGTAGCGGGTGAGAATCGGGGTGATGAAAATACCGGTGAAGAAAGTCAGAACTGTAGGAGCAATTATCTTTAAAATATCCATTATTTTATATACACATTGTACCAGAGCGCGAGCATGAGCAGGAGATAAATTTTCCTGGCGTTCTTGCGCGTATTTTCGAAAAGTTTTTCTATCTCACTTTGGTCAAAATGAGTCTGGATATAACGGCAACTCAAAATTTCTTTGAGCTGTTCAACGCCCAACCATTCCGCAACCGGCACGGGGAATCCCAATTTCTTTCTCCTTCGCGTCGATTCCGGCAGAATATTCTTGAACGCTTCGCGCAGAATATATTTCGTCGCGCCATTACGCCACTTGAACTTATCTGGAAGCTTAGAAGCGAGTGTTGCTACGAAACTATCAAGGAACGGCACGCGCAGTTCAAGCGAGTGGGCCATAGTCATCTTGTCAGCCTTGGCCAGGATGTCGCCCACGAGCCAAGTATTGATATCTATGTATTGCATCTTGGCCGAATCGCTCAAACTTTTTGCCTCTTCGTACAAATCGCTAAGCTGATATCTTGCCTCGGAGCCGCCCTTCCATAATTTCGAAATTTCCGATTGCTTGAAAATTGATGCATTGCCGATATAAGTGTCCTCAATTTTCTGGAGCGCCCTCTCGGCGTAATTTCTCCCACGCAGAGGAAGCTTCGACAGGAACTTCAATACGCCTTTCGGCAGGAGTGCCAGACGCCGTCGGGCGAATGGCTCTAGGTAAATGTTGTAGCCGCCGAAGAGTTCGTCGGCGCCTTCGCCTGAGAGCACCACCGTCACGCTCTTCCTCGCTTCGCGCGCAAGGAAGTAGAGCCCTATAGCCGAAGGGTCGGCCACCGGCTCGTCGAAGTGCCAGACCGCCTTGGGTAAGGTTTCAAAGTACTCTTTCTCCCCCACCGAGATTTCCGTGTGGTCGGTACCTAAGGGTTCGGAAGTTTCTTTCGCTTCAGCGCCCTCGCTTATAGTTTTGAATCCTACCGTAAATGTTTTTATTTTCTTTTCACCGCGAATCTTTTGCATCAAAGTGGCAATGATGGACGAATCTATGCCGCCGGAGAGGAAGGAGCCGACCGGCACATCGGCAATCAAGTGGTGCGCTACGGAATCCTTCATGAATTCGAGAATCTCTTTCTTTGTCTCGAGCTCGTCGAGAGATTTGTCGGGGCTAAATTTGAACTGCCAATATCGCTTCTTCTGCCACTCCCCCGTCATGAGGTCAATAGTCAGATAGTGAGCCGGAGGTAATTTGAAAACATTTTTGAAAAAAGTTTCTTCGAGCGGATTGTACTGATATGAAAGATAATTATATACGGCTATGTCGTTCACTTCCGCTTTGAAGTCCGGCAATTCGAGGAAAGACTTGATTTCAGACGAATACGCAAGGATTCGTCCGTCCTGTTTCAAATAGTACAGCGGTTTGATGCCGAAGAAGTCTCGGGCGAGGAAAACTTTTTTCTCTATAGTATCGTAAACGCAAAAGGCAAACATACCGCGAAGCTTCTTCAAAACGTCCGGGCCCCATTTCACGAATCCAGCCAGAATTACTTCCGTATCACTGTCCGTTTTCCAAAGATAATCACTTAGCTCTTTCTTAATCTCCTTGTAGTTATAAATTTCGCCGTTGAAAAATATTAGATATCTTCCGTCATCCGATGATATCGGCTGGTCGCCCTTCACCAGGTCGATGATGGCAAGCCGACGCATGCCAAGCGCCACGTACTCATCGGTATAGAACCCGTCATCATCAGGGCCCCGGTGTGCGATAACAGCCGTCATCTTCCCTATGAGTTCCTGCTTCGCTAGCTTTTTATTTGTAATTCCTGCTATTCCGCACATGGTTAGTTTTGATTAAGGCTCTTGAAAACCGCGTCGATAAGCATCGCCGCGTCTTCGAAGCGGCCTTTCTCGGTCGAGCCGAGCACAGTCACGATGACCGGACGCCCGAGCTCCGGGTCGAAGATAAGAGACAGATTGCCGCCGGCCGTCGCGGTGAAGCCGGTTTTAGACGCGAGGAGACCGGGGATGTCCCCCGCCAGAGCATTGGTATTTGTCGCCTTGTGGCTCTGCTTGTCGAGGGAAGAGAAGACGGCTGAGATTTCCCTCGTCGCCTCGAGATAGTCCGGGTGATGGATGAGAAGATATTCCATGAGCGCCGTCACGTCCCTCGCGGTACCGTAGGCGCCGCCCTTGAACTCTGTCTCGTCGAGGCCGGTCTCATTCTTGAAATAAGTGTTCCTGAGGTCAAGCGCCGCGGCTTTCTCATTCATCCTCATCACGAAATCGCCGATAATCTCATCCTCGGACGCTTCCGACTTACTCATTGCGCCGAGTGAGAGAGCCGCGGCACGGATGCCGTCGTTCGAGGAGGAAATGAGCGAGAAATCAAGCAGGTCGCCGAGATTCCACTTTTCCCCCGGTTTGAGCCCGCTGTCTCCCTCGGCGGCGAGAGCCCGGCCGTCAATCGCCACCTCCGCGTAATCCGGGGAGAGCTCGCGCGCCACGAGTGCCGACATAACCTTGGTGAGAGAAGCAAGCGGCAGGCGGAGATTCTCGTTCTTGGCGTAGAGCACTTCTCCGGTGCGGACGTCATAGACGTAAACAGCCTTGGCCTTGAGCTCGATTTTTTCGAACGGGTTTTGAACCAATTCGGTTGGCACCGAATTGGTTCTGCGCTCAGCCCGGGAACCGATGAGATAAGAGCCGAGCATGAGAACCGTGAGCCCGGCTGAAAGAAGAACCAGGAATTTTATTTCATCAGTCATTTTTTTCTTCTGGTTCGCCGGATTTTATAAATTCCTCCATTTTTTTGAACGCCGTCTCATAATCCGGCAATTCCTCGCGGCGGGGAGTGCCCAGATGTTCAAGGAGCTTGAGGGTAGGTTTATAACTGTAACTGCGTTCCCCTTCTATATCTGTCCTCTCGATAAGCCCTCTAATCATTAATGCGCGCAAAATGTAGCCGCAATTTACCCCCCTGATATGGTCAATTTCGCGCCTTGAAACCGGTCCACGATAAAGAATAATGGCTAGAGTCTCGAGTCCGGCCCGGCCAAGCTCGCGGGAAAATTCTTCTTTTTGAATCTCTTCTATTAATCCCGAATTGTCTGGGTGAGTGCCGAAGCTATAATTCTCCCCGTCGGTAACGATAACTATCCCTCTTTCTTTATAAAATTCCTGCAAATTTTTCAAAACATCTTTTATCTCAAGCTGTGAAGCTCCAAGAAGCTTATGAAGCTCCGAAGCTGTAATTGGTTCGTTCCGGAAGAAAAGCACTGATTCAATTTTCTTCTCCAGGTCAGGCATGGCTTATTTCTATTTCACCCCCGGCTTCCTGTGTGGCGAGAATTGCTCCGCGCTTCACAAGCTCTAGCATGGCGAGGAAGCCCACGATGGTCGAGATTTTGTCCTGGTGCTTCAAGTCGCGGAAGTGGAGCTTGCCCGCCTTGGCAATCCGCTCCGCCAGTTTGTCTATCATCTCCTCGAGACTTATGACCTTCTTGACCGTGACCTGCGGCAAAGATTCTTTCTTCGGCAATGCCGCAATGAGTTCGCCCAGAGCAAGACGCAAGTTTTCTAGATTAGTTTTGGAATCAGGGGCGAAAACGACCACGTCGTTTTTACTCGGAGTCTTCTCGAAGATGATATTCTTGCCGAAGATGAGTTTGAGATTCGCCGCAAGCTCCTTAGTTTTTGCGTAGAGAACCAGCCTGTCTTCCAGGTCATGTATGCTCGCCTCTTCCTCTTCCGTAAGTTCGAGCGTCGGCAGGAGCGAGCGCGATTTGATAAGCATCAGAGTCGAAGCGACAAGGATGAATTCCGCGCTCTCCGCCAGAGAGTAATCCTCTTTTCCAGAGATGTATTTGATGAAATCGTCCGTAACCTGCGCGAGCGAAACGTCGTTCACGAAGAGTTTCCGCTTGCTTACGAGCTCCAGAAGCAAGTCTAGAGGACCCTCGAAAACACGCGTCTTGACGGTATATGAGCTTACAGCCATTACGGCCTATTATAGCCCTTTATTTGGCTTCTTTGAAGAGGGTGGCGGTGGCGATGACTTTGTAGGGATAGCCCGAGGAGTCGTCGTTGAGTTTCCTCGTCAGAGTCTTGACCGCCGAACTCGAGAGAAGCTCGTGGATGGTGAGATGGTGCTTATCGGCGTAAGCGCGGATGGCGGCCGGGTCTTTGACGCCAGGAAGGGTGACTCCGTGCTTCGCCTTCGCGTAAAGCTGGACGGCCTTGGCGACATTACCCTCGCCCGCGTGATAAGCCCAGGTGGCAAGTCCCCAGTCGCCGAAGCGGTAGTAGTTAAGCGCGAGATAGCGCATGCCGGCGTCTATATTCTTCTCCGGTATCTTGCGTTCATCAACTTTCTTATTGACGGTAAGGCCGAGGCTTCTTGCCGTGCCAGGCATAAGCTGGAAGACACCGAGAGCCCCGGCAGAAGAGACTGCTGTGTCCGAACCGCCGTTCTCAAGAAGGCCCACGCCGATAGCCACATCTTCGGGTACGCCATATTTCCTGGCCTTCTCCCTGATGATTTTCTCGTGCTTCTGAATGACGGCAAGCGAAGCCGGATAAGCATTGCGCGAGCTTACGAAGCCGACTTGCTTATCTATGACCTTCTTGGTCTCTTGTGCGGATGCATCAGCTCCGAAGAATACTTCCGTTATCGGAAGCGTCTCGCGGCTCGAAATGACTTCCCCGACGACCACCTTGGATACAGGGAGAACAACGGGCATCTTTACTGGGAACTGAAAGAGGCCGAAGAGGAATGCTCCCGGCACTATTACCGCCGCGAACCTGTAGAACTTTTCCGCTAGAGATGTGATCTTATTCATGGTTTTTTATTTTTGGCACAAAAGAAAAACGCCTGTGGGCGTGCACGTATCCGTATGATTTACAACAAAAATCTTATCAAAAATGCGGGCTTGAAATCAATCGAAAACCGATGTGAAGAAGCGCCCAAACAAGGCCAGATTAACCGCGGCAGGAATTATTTTCTGTCAATTTTAATGCCGAGCTCTTTGAGCTGTTTCTCGGAAACTTCCGAAGGCGCGTTCATCATGAGGTCTCTGCCCTCGCCCGTCTTAGGGAACGCTATCACCTCGCGGATGTTGGGCTCGTTCTGGAGAATCATCACTATGCGGTCGATGCCGGGAGCGAAACCGCCGTGCGGGGGTGCACCGTAGGTGAAGGCCTCAAGCATGTGGCCGAACTTCCTCTGTTGTTCTTCTTCGCTGATGCCCAAAAGGTCAAAAACCTGTTTCTGCTCCGTCCGCTCGTGTATGCGGATTGAACCGGAAGAGAGTTCGTAACCGTTGAGTACCAGGTCGTAAGAGTTGGCCCGGATATTGAATAAGTCCTCGCCCTTCATAAACTTCTCCTTGTCTTCCGGCTTGATAGAGCAGAAGGGGTGATGGGCCGCCTGAATCTCGCCTTCATCATTTTTCTCAAACATCGGGAAGTCCAGTATCCAGGCAAAAGCCAGTTCATTTGGATTATTTTTATCCTCGCGGAGATCCGGCTTGTCGGTACCGTACTTTTCCATCGCTTCCTTGTACGTCAGTCTCGGAAACGGAGTCTCGGAAATTTTCTTTTCCGGATAGAGAGTGCCGACCAGTTCTATAAACATTTTCTCGGTATAGGCGAGCACGTTTTCCTGCTTGACGAAAGACATTTCGAAATCGAGCTGGGTAAATTCCGGCTGGCGGTCCCCTCTCGTATCCTCATCCCTCATGCAGCGGGCAATCTGGAAATATCTTTCGAATCCGGCCACCATTGAGAGTTGTTTGAACTGCTGCGGCGATTGAGGCAGAGCGTAGAAATGCCCGGGGAAAAGGCGGGCGGGCACGATGTACTCGCGTGACCCTTCCGGCGTGCCCTTCATAAGCATAGGGGTCTCGATTTCGACAAAATCGTTTTTGTGCATGTATTCCCTGAAAAACGTTATGACCTTGTCTCGCATGCGGATATTCTTCTGCATGCGCTCGGTCCTGAGGTCGAGATAGCGGTATTTCATCCTCGCTTCCTCGCCGACCGGCATAGTGTCGATATTTATTTCGAAAGGCGGCGTTTCGGATTTGTTGAGCACTTCGATGTTTAAGACCTCAAGCTCGATGTCTCCGTTCAGGATTCCGGCATTGATATTCTTCTCCGGACGGGCATTCACTTTCCCTTCAATTTTCAGAACCCATTCCGGCCGGATTTCCTTGGCCAGGGCGATGGCGGGAGAATTCGGAAGAACGACGCATTGCACCTTGCCGAAGCCGTCACGGAAGTCGAAGAAAACCATCTTCCCCTGGTCGCGGCGCACGTCCACCCAGCCGGAAATACTGGCTTCAGAGCCAGTCTTCGACTTCAAATCCTTAATGAAAGTTCTCTCCATTTTAATAAAGCTTAAGGCCGACTAATTTTCTCACCTCTTCCATCTTCTTCTCAGCCCGCTCGCGCGCCGTCTTGCCGCCGGATTTCAGAACTTCGAGTACCGCTTGCTTGTCTTCCTCCAGGGCCTGCCTTCTCTCGCGCATGGGAGTGATAACTTTCTTGATGTTTTTTATGAGGATTTCCTTCGACTCCTTGTAGCCGATTTTGCCCGCTTCGTAGCGGTCGCGAAGCTCGGCAAATTCCGGCCCTTCGGTGAAGAGTTTGTGCAGAGCGAAGACATTGTCTTTCTCCGGGTCCTTGGGCTCATCCGGCAACTTGGAATCCGTGACAATGCTCATGACCGCCTTCTCAATCTCTTCGTCTGTGGCGAAAAGCGGAATGGTGTTGCCGTAGCTCTTGCTCATCTTCCGGCCGTCGGTGCCGGGAACTGTCGCTACCTGGTCGAGTATGAGAACATCCGGCAGTTTGAATGTCTCGCCGAAAGCGTTGTTGAACTTCTGCGCCGTGTCGCGGGCAATTTCGACATGTTGTTTCTGGTCCTGGCCCACGGGCACCACATCCGTATCTTGAATTAAAATATCCGCCGCCATGAGTATCGGGTAGTCGAAGAGGCCGACGTTCGGCTCTTTCTTATTGGCGATGGCGTCTTTGTAAGCATGCGCTCTTTCGAGATACGGCACCGTCGTGAGACAGTTGAAAATCCATGCCAGCTCGGCCACTTGCGGCACGTCGGATTGTTTGTAAATGGTGACATTCTTCGGGTCGAGACCTATGGCCATATAGTCGAGAAGCACTCCGGCCGTATTCTCCTCAAGCTCCTCCTTGTTCTGCACGGTCGTCAGGGCATGGAGGTCGGCGATGAAGATGTAGCTCTCGAACTCATTCTGAAGCTCCACGAACTGCTTCATGGCGCCGAAATAGTTGCCGACATGCGGCCTCCCCGTCGGCTTCACCCCTGAAAGCAGTATCTTTTTAGATGCCATATGAAGCTATAATACCAGAGAAAATTTAGGCTGTCAGGAAACCGCCGGCCTGGTGAGCCCAGAGTTCAGCGTAGACGCCGCCAAGTTTAAGCAGCTCATCATGAGTGCCATCTTCAATAACTTTGCCATCGTCCATTACCACCAAGCGATCCATGGATCTGAGGGTTGAGAGACGATGAGCAATGGCGATAACGGTTTTGTTTTCCATCAATTTCTTGAGCGCTTCCTGAATCATTACCTCGCTCTCGCTATCGAGGGCACTGGTCGCTTCGTCGAGCAGCAATATTTTTGCATCTTTTAAGAATGCTCTGGCGATGGCCACTCTTTGGCGCTCGCCTCCCGAGAGCTTGATGCCGCGCTCCCCAACCAGAGTGTCGTATTTCTTGGGCAATGTGTCGATAAACTGATGTGCCTGAGCATGCGTTGCCGCCAGGATTATTTCCTCATCGGTGGATGGTATTTTGCCATACCCGATATTCTCCTTAAGCGAACGGTGGAAAAGAAGCGGATCTTGAGGCACCACAGCTATAGAACCGCGCAAGCTCTCCTGCTTAACCATGGCAATATCCTGCCCGTCAATTAGAATCTTACCGCCCGAAAGATCGTACTGACGCATCAAAAGCTTCATCAAGGTGGACTTGCCGGCGCCGCTTCGACCAATCAAGCCAACGCGCTGGCCGGGCTCAATGCACAGATTGAGTCTGTCGAAAATCTTTCGCGATTCATATTCGAAAGAAACGTCTTCCAATCTTATTTCTCCACGAGAAACCTCGAGATCTTTGGATAAGGGATGGTCGATAATATCGTGTTCGTGGAGAATATCGATCAAGCCCTCTCTGGCCTGGCTGATAGTCTCGGCGAAATTGTCGAAATTGCGGCCAATCCTGGCCAAATCTCCCCTAATGGACACAACGAGTGTTAGCACCAAGATCACGTCTCCAGCCGTAACAATACCTATGCTCCAAAGATAAGCGGCAAACAAAATCATTCCTCCCGAGAAAATACTCTCGAGCACGTTGTTGAGAGTCATGGACCATTCGGAATAAGTCCAGTTTCTTAACCCCGCCCTGCGGCGGATGTCGATGAGATTCCTAATGCGGGCAAGTTCGAATCCCCGGCGCGCATAGTCGTGCATGGCGTTTATGTTGGTCAGCACATCGATAGTCTGAGCGCGCAATTCCGTTTCTCTTTCGTTGGCCGCAATGCTAAGAGGCATCTTTTTTCTCACCAGAGCTATGTTTATGGGAGCGATAACCAAAACCCAAAATACGAAGATCCAACCAACATACAGATTGGTACGGAAAACAAGAATAAGACTGACCACCAGCGAGAGTAGAAAGCCCATCCATTCCCACAAGATTTCTTGGATAATATTTTTTACTCCGTCGCTTGCGTTGGTAATTTTGCTTCCCAGCGCTCCAGCGAATCTGCTGGAGAAGTAACCGTAACCATGACTGGTGACATATTCGGTTAATGTCTCTCTCACCGTCGCCCGTACTCCTGTGACCCAGCGCGAACCGGCGAAACCGCTTGAGCGCCAACCCAAGGCCTCGGCGAAGGTAAAAACGATATAAATTAATGCCCAAAACAACACGCTTTCCGGGCCGAACCCGGCCGCACCATTAACGCTGTCAACCACGCGTTTGAAAACGTAGGGTACAAGAGAACCCAAGGTAGAGGCAAAAATGACCGAAAAGACAGCCAAAAAGGCCGCCACTCGATAAGGCTTGGAGCTATAAAGCAAGAAACTGAATGGCCCTTTCGGGAGTTGTGGTACTTTTGCAGTCATAAATTTAGACGCAAGAAATTACTATACCACAAATTCTATATTTTTGGAGGATACTGCTGATTATTTATAACCCCTGCTTTTTTAATTCCTCAACGAGTTTCTTTTGCTCCTTGGAGAGTTTCTCTGGAATATCAATAAGGATGCGGACATAGAGGTCGCCGCGCTTTGAACCGCCCATGGGCACGCCCTTGCCCTTCACGCGGAGAATCGTGCCGTGCTTGGTGCCGGCGGGCACTTTCAAAATTATTTCGCCGTCGAGCGTGCCGATTTTCTTCTCCGCGCCGAGCAGCGCGTCGGAGAGAACCACGTGAAGGTCCATGATGAGGTTGTAACCCTCTTTCCTCAAATACGGATGCCTTCTCACATGAACCTTCACATACAGGTCGCCGGGCAAGCCGCCCTCGAGCGTCTCACCCATGCCCGAGAGGCGTATCATCTGGCCGTCGTCGATGCCGGGCGGCACGGAGATGGAAACTTCTTTCTGCTTGATAAATTTGGAATTGACGACAACCTTCCTCTCCGCGCCGAAGATGGCTTCCTGGAAAGAAAGTTCGATATCGACAGCAATGTCTCTGCCTCGGCGCACCCGTCTGCCGCCGAAAATGGAGGAGAGAATGTCGCCGAGGTCTCCCGCGTCGAATCCTCCTTGGCCGAAACCGGAAAAGTCGAAACCGAAGTCAGAAGGATTGAAACCTCCTTGATAATTGAACCCGCCGGTTCCTGCGTTGCCGAATTGGTCGTATTGAGAGCGTTTCTTCCTGTCCGAAAGCACGCTATACGCTTCGTTCGCTTCTTTGAACTTTGCTTCGTCGCCGCCGGATTTGTCGGGGTGGTACTGATGCGCGAGCTTTCTGAAAGCCTTCTTTATTTCCTCCTCGCTCGCGTCCTTCTTGACTCCTAGAATTTTGTAATAATCCTTCATTACTTGGTTTCAGCGTCCTTGATATCCGGCCCTTCTTCTTTGGGCGGCTGTTGGTTGTCAGTGGTAGTCTGTTGTTTGTTCATGTGTTCCCCAATCTTCTGCATTTCCGCAGAGAGAGCTTCTGTCGCCGATTTGATTGATTCGAGCGTGCCGGAATCTTTTTCTTTCTTGAGAGCATCAATTTTGGCATTCACGCCGGTCTTTATGTCCTCGGGTACGGATGGTGCATCTTTCAGCGCCTTTTCGGCGGTATAAATGAGCTGCTCGGCGGTATTCCTTTGGTCCACGAGCTCTTTCTTCTTCGCGTCTTCGGCGGCGTTCGCCTCGGCATCTTTCTGCATCTTCTCGATGTCTTCCTTAGAGAGACCGCTGGCCGCTTCTATCCTGATGGACTGCTCTTTGTTGGTCGCCTTGTCCTTGGCTTTGACATTCAGGATGCCATTGGCGTCAATGTCGAAGGTAACTTCGACCTGCGGCATACCTCGAGGTGAAGGCGGTATGCCGTCGAGGATGAAGCGCCCAAGCGACTTGTTGTCGGCAGCCATGGCGCGTTCGCCTTGGACAACGTGAATCTCAACGGAAGTCTGGTTATCGGCCGCGGTGGAGAAAATCTGCGAGCGCGCCGAAGGGATGGTGGTGTTCTTCTCGATGAGCTTGGTCGCCACGCCGCCCATGGTCTCGATGCCGAGTGATAGCGGGATGACGTCGAGAAGCAAAACATCTTTGACATCGCCCGCGAGAATGCCTCCCTGGATGGCGGCGCCCATAGCCACCACTTCGTCCGGGTTGATGGATTTGTTGGGCTCTTTGCCGAAGAAGCTCTTTACCGCCTCGGCAATCATGGGCATCCTGGTCTGTCCGCCCACCAAGAGCACTTCATTGATATCTCCCGTTTTGAAAGGAGATGCTTCGACCGCCCGCTTGGTAATCTCCATGGCCCGGTCCACGAACTCGCGGGCAAGCTCCTCGAGCTTGGCGCGCGAAATCTTCATCAGGAGATGCCTCGGGCCGGAAGCGTCGGAAGTGATGAATGGAATATTCACTTCCGTATCGGTGGCGGTACTGAGCTCAATCTTCGCCTTCTCGGCCGCTTCATCGAGACGCTGGAGAGCCAGAGCGTCGCTTCGCACATCGATGCCGGACTCCTTCTTAAATTCCTCGGCGATGTAATTCAAAATTTTCTGGTCGATGTCCTTGCCACCGAGGTGGCTATCGCCGTCGGTCGATTTCACCTCCACTACATCGTCGCCCACTTCGAGAATGGAGATGTCGAAAGTGCCTCCGCCAAAGTCGAAGACCGCAATTTTTTCATTTTTCTTTTTATTGAGACCGTAAGCGAGCGCGGCGGCCGTCGGCTCGTTGATGATGCGCTTGACCTCAAGACCGGCAATCTGCCCGGCATCCTTGGTGGCCTGTCTCTGAGAATCGTTGAAGTAGGCAGGCACGGTGATGATGGCTTCCGTTACTTTCTCGCCGAGGCGCGCTTCGGCATCGGCCTTCAGCTTCTGGAGAATCATGGCGGAAATTTCTTCCGGCCTGTAATCCTTGTCGGACATCTTCACCAATACGCCGCCGTTCGGAGCCTCTTTGAGCTCATACGGCACGGTAAGTTTGTCCTTCTGCACGGCCGGGTCGGAGAAAGTGTGCCCGATGAAGCGCTTGATGCCGAAGACGGTGTTCCTGGGATTCGTCACCGCCTGGCGTTTGGCCAGAAGCCCCACCAGGCGCTCGCCCGTCTTCGAAATAGCGACAATCGAGGGCGTGGTGCGCGCGCCTTCGGAGTTCTCGAGAATCTTCGGAGCGCCGGCTTCCATCACCGACACCGCGGAAAACGTCGTACCCAGGTCAATTCCGATTATTTTTGCCATAGTGGTTATTTAATTCTTAAATTCGCCAATCTTTACCTTGGCGGGTCTGATAATTTTCCCCGATAGTATATAACCTTTAAGTACAACTTCAAGAATCTTGTGGTCGTCCTCTTTGTTACCGGTAGGAATTGTTCCCGCCGACTCGTGGAGACGCGGGTCGAACTTCTCCCCCACGGGATTCGATTCCTCAAGGCCGTTGGTCTTGAGGGTAGACAGAAGCTGACGGTATATGGCCTCCAATTCTTTATTCCCGTGAGGCAAGGACAATTCGAAGCTGTCGAGAACGGGGATAAGCTGGTAAACGAGGTCCGCGTTGGCGAACTTCAGGAATTCGACCTTGGCATCCTCGTCCCGCTTCCTCATATTGACGAAGTCGGCCTGCGCTCTCTGCCAGCTATCAAGATACTCCTTGGCCTTTGCCTCGCACTCTTTGAGCTTCTCTTTAAGCTTCTTTACCATATCTCCGGCATGCTCTTCGGCGAGGACGGAGTCGTCTACACCTTCTTTGTCCAACTCAATATCCTGTTCTTGTTCGTCCATGGTAAAAGCTAATTTACCTTAATAAACAGCCGAAATCAAGGCCGTATTTGACAAAATTATTAAACAGGTTTATAATTGCAAAAGACTGATAGAGGTGCTTATGCTCGAAAATGGAAAGAAGACTCAACTGAAAAGTGGTGACCTCCTGGTCCTGGAGAAGTCCAGCGGACGCATCCAGGTCTTGCGTCAAACAGCGTTCCCGGATGAGCGGCTTTTCTGGGATGACGGTGTCAATCCAGACAACAAGAGCCCTTTCGTAGTGGAGGAAGAGGACTTCTACTCCATAGCTCGAATGCTCGCCAATGTGGTGGGTCTCGGGCTGAGAGAGTACGAACCGGACAACCGACATGCATACGTCGGCTTCAAGCTCGTCTAGATACGTGCACAAAGGGCGGCTTGCGAGCCGCCCTTTCGATTTTTATATTAACGCTTGGACCACTTTGGAGCTTTTCTGGCTTTCTTGAGGCCGAATTTGCGGCGTTCTTTGGCGCGGGGGTCGCGCTTCAAGAATCCTTTCACTTTGAGCTTGCCGCGGAGATTGATGTCGTATTCGAGAAGAGCGCGGGCAATACCGTGGCGAAGGGCTACCGCCTGGCCAGCTATTCCGCCGCCGATAAGCTTGGCCGAGACGTGGAATTTCTCCGGCACATCGTTGAAAACGGAGAGGATGGTGCGGCGGAGTTCCTGAGTCGGGAAATATACTTCAAATTCTTTGCCGTTGGCAGTGATAGCAACCTTCGTGGCAGGAGTAATACGCACGCGGGCGATAGCGGTCTTTCTCCTCCCTACTGCTTCTAGATATTTTTCTTTACTCATTGATTTTCAAATTTTTCATCATCCTCGGGCGCAATTTGTTCTTGGGGAGCATACCATAAACGGCCCGGCGGAGCACCTCCCTCGCGCCCTTCTTCTCGACCACGTGCGACATAGATTCGAGCGTAAGGCCGCCCGGGTAGAGTGAGTGGCGGGAGTAGCGCTTGTCTCTCATTTTCTTCGCGTCAAGCGACATGGCGCCAGCATTCGACACTTCCACTTCGATATCGGGAATTTTGTTCCTGGCGAAGTCGGTTCTGTTTTTCCCCATCAGAAGCACCGCCACTTCGGTGGCTATTCTGCCGGGCACTTTTCCTTTTGCATCTATAGAATATTTCATACGAATTCGATTACGGCCATCTGGGCGCCATCCGACTTCCTTCTCACCATCTTGGTGATGCGAAGGTATCCGCCGGAGCGGCTCTTGTAGGTTTGTGAGATGTCGGCTGCGATTTTCTTCGCGGCCTGCACTCCGACTCGGGAAGTGAGCAGCCTCTTGGAAGCGGGAGTTTCTTTCTTGCCGAGCGTGACGAGCTTCTCCATGAAGGGGCGAAGTTCCTTGGCCTTGGCCTCGGTCGTCTTGATCTTCCCCTTGAGCGCAAGCGAATGCGCGAGAGATTTCATCAGAGCCCTTCTCTGGTTTGTCTTCCGGCCGAATTTTCTGTGGGCTCTGTGGAATGCCATGTTATTTCAAAGTAATGCCGTATTCACCGAGCGCTTTCCTGATTTCCTGGATGCCCTTGGCGCCAAGACCCTCTATCTCGAGAAGGTCTTTCTCCTTCTTCCTGGCAAGACCCCCGACGGTCCTGATGTTCGCGTCCGCGAGAGCATGCTGGGCTCTGGAGCTGATGTCGAGAGACTCGACTCTGGTCTTAAGCACTTCTGGGTCAACTTCCGAACGGGCCGCCACGGGCGCGCTGATTGTCGCCTTCGGTTCCTCTTCCGAAGGCAGCTCTTCCTTGAAGCCGACAACCGCCTTGAGCTGGTTAATCATAACCTCGATAGCATAGGTAAGAGCCTCGGTCGGAGTGATGGTGCCGTCCGTCTCGATCGAGATGCGGAGTTTGTTGAAGTCGGTCCTGTCGCCGACGCGCATGTTCTCGACTTCGTAGCTCGCGCGGCGGATGGGAGTGAAGATGCCGTCAAGCGCTATAGTGCCGATATCGACGCGGGACTTGTCGATCATTTCCTTCGGCATGAAGCCGAGGCCCTTCTCGGCCCTAATCTCCATATCAATCGAAGCCGATTTGGAAGTGAGAGTGGCCAAGCTCACATTCGGAGTGAGAATCTCCACCTGTCCGGGCACCTCGAGGTCCTTGGCGGTGAGCGCCTTCTCACCCTTGGCCTTGAGATAAAGCGTCTGCGGTTCGTCAGTGGTGAAGCGCATGCGAACCTTTTTAAGATTAAGGAGGATGGTTACCACATCCTCCTTGACTCCGTCGAGCGTCGAGAATTCGTGAGAAACGCCGGCAATCTTGACCGAGGTAATGGCCACTCCGGGAAGCGAGGAGAGAATGATGCGCCTCAGACTGTTGCCGAGCGTGTGGCCGTAGCCCGGGTAAAGGCCCTCAATTTCGAAGATTCCACTTTCTCCCTCTTCTGAAACCACTCGGGGCTTCGAGGGCAGATGTATTGTGTAGTCGGCCATAAAATATTGAAATTTAATGTTAATTTACCTGTTATAGAACTCGATTACCACTCCCAGGTCGAAGAGATGCTCCGACGGCAGGTACACCGGCTCTCCCGCGACTGCGACTGTCTTCTTCTCGGGGTCTGCCGTGAGCCACTCCGGGACGGTGAGAGCCTTCATTCTCTCCACTGCTTCGCCGAACAATGGCGAATCCGCGGAGCCGGCGCGCAAAGACACGACATCTCCGGCTGTAAGATGGATGGACGGAATAGTGACTTTCTTCCCGTTCACCAGCGTGTGCCCGTGGCTTGCCATCTGTCTCGCGCCGGCCCGCGTCTTGGCGAGGCCCGCGCGGTAGAGCACGTTGTCGAGACGCGTCTCGAGGAGAGCAAAGAGTTTCTGCACTGGCGTTGCTGAGGAAAGCGCCTTGTCCACATACACACGAAACTGTCTCTCGGTCAGACCGTAAGACAGCCTGGCCTTCTGCTTCTCGATGAGCGCCGTGCCGTACTCGCTCTTCTGCCGGCCGCGGCGCGGACCAGTCTTCTCTTTGCGCGAAAGAGAGAGAGCGTACTTGGCCGTCTGAGTCTTCTCGAAAATGGGAGCTCCAAGGCGGCGGGCTATTTTGTATTTCGGTCCTATTTTCATATTAATTTCTTCGGGGCTTAGGCGGCTTGGGGCCGTTGTGAGGCACCGGTGTCATATCCTGGATGGAAGTGAGATTGATACCCTTGGAAATGAAGCCTCTGATAGCCGACTCCCGGCCCGAACCGACCCCTTTGACCACGACTCTCACTTCCTTCACCCCCAGAGTGGCAGCCACGGCAGCGAGTGTCTCCCCCACCTTGGCGGCGGCGAAGGGTGTGCCCTTCTTTGCCCCCTTGAAACCAAGCGCCCCGGAGGAAGACCAGGCGAGCGTCCCGCCCTTATTGTCGGTGAGAGCGAGCTTGGTATTGTTATAAGTCGATTCTACGCAGAGAACGCCTGAGTCAACTCGACGCTTGGAAGATTTCTTGGCTTCGGCGGCGGGCGCGGCTCCTGCCACAACCTCTCCAGTTGTCTTGTCGGGGACCTCTTCTGCTGTAACGATTTTTTTCTTACCCATGCGTATTTAAATTACTTCTTTTCCGCAATCTTCCTGCCCGTGCCCATGGTCTTCCTGCCGCGGTAAGGACGAGTGGTGCGGGAGTTCGACTTGGTGCGCTGTCCTTTGGTCGGAAGATTTCTTTGGTGTCTAACGCCGCGGTAGGCCTTGATGTCCTTCAAGCGCTTGACGTTCGCGGCCACTTCGCGCTTCAGGTCTCCTTCGAGCTGGAGCGATTCGATGATGGCGCGGATTTTGTTCTCTTGTTCGACTGTAGTTTCCTTTCCTTTGGTGGCGTAAGGGACCTTGGCTTCATCAAGAACCTTCCTTGCGCGGGAACGCCCGACTCCGTATAGGGTGGTCAGGCCGATTTCAAGACGCTTTTCCTCTGGAATGGTGATGCCGAGTAATCTCATTAACCTTGTCTTTGTTTATGGCGGGGGTTGCCCTTGCAAACAACGTAAACATAGCCCTTCCTGCGGACTATCTGGCACTTTGAACACAATTTTCTTACCGCCGCCTTTACTTTCATGACGAATAGGCATTGTAACCCAACCTCGAAATTTTGGCAAGGTTTTGGCCTATAGTCGCTTAGTTATGCGGGCTTTACCGCCATATGGGTCCATTTCCATGATGACTTTGTCGCCCACCAGGACGCGGATTCTGTGCAGACGCATTTTGCCGGAGAGGTAAGCGAGAATCGGCTCGCCACCCTCTTCCAACTGCACTCGAAACATGATGTTCGGGAGCGATTCCGTCACGACACCGGTCTTTTCTATCGGCTGATTATTATTTGCCATTTACTGGGCAGGGAGTTTAACGACCTTTATCTTATCCGGTTTGTCGGGAAGCGAACTTTTCCAGAAAGGTCTGACCGTAATATTGGCGGCGGCAATGGTCGGGTAATTGTTGAGAATGCCCTGCACTTCGCTTTTGTTATGACCGGCAAGGTCAGCTTTGAGCGCCACTTCGTCCGTAAGCCATACCACTTGCGCGGCGCCAGTAATCTTGAAGGAAATATCGCTCGATGAGAGAAGGTCCTCGGGCACCGCGGAGGCGAACGAGATATTGAGCGGAGAGTAGTCCGTAATTCCCACCGGTTCGGCCGGGCCTATGCCGAGTTTCTTCACGGCAAGGAAGCTCGCGAGGTCGCTTCTCTTGAACATTACCCCGTAGAAATGTCCTCTCATGTTCAAAACAACGCTCGCACCGGAGCCGGCTGTCTGCGGCAAGTCTTCGAAATCGAAGGTAGAGAGCGAGCGGAAAAGGACGAAGTCTTCCGGCACTTCCGCCTCGGCCTCGGTGTAGAGTTCCTCTTTGAGTGAAGCTTGGAGTGAAGATTTGGCCACGACCAAATCTTCCGATTTGACCACTTTCTCCTTGCCTATGAAGCCGGCGGCGATAGGCGTCTTCGACCTGGCGTAGACGGACTCGAAGCGCGGAGTGCCCTTAAGACCTGGCACGGTGAAGTCGGTCGGAGCGCTGTTGTATGCTTCGCCTGCTTGGTCAGCGTACACCGTCGCTTCGACGCTGCCCGGCTGTGCCGAACCGCTGACCGTTTTCTTGGCTGGCACGGTTATGGGCTTATCTATGCGGTAAATTTTCCCGGCCGAAGATTCGAAACGCGTATTCACCACCAGGCGCTGAGCTTCCGCGCTGTCGTTATAAACGATGATGACGCCCGAGGCCTTCCTGCTCACGTCCTGCTCTCCGCCGGCGGCGGCGGCCATGCCCTTATCCCGGGAAAGTTTGACTACGCTGTAGAAAAGGCCGTTCGTTCCGGACTTGTGCGCGGTGTAAACATCTTCCTTGAAAGCGAGTGCGGCTGACTTGGGCGTGTAGCTCAAGGTCGCGCCGTTGAAGAAAGACAGGGCGGCAAAAACAAGTATAAGAAAGGCCACAATACTAGCCCAAAAGATTCTTTTCCTCGACCCTCTTCTGTGTCTAGGTATAGGGGTACGGACGGGCGGCAGTCCCGGTTCCGATTCTTCTTCCGGCCTTTTTGTATCTTGTATCTTGGTTCTTGCTTCCTTTCTCCTGCTTTCCGGAACAGGAATATCCCGGATGCTCCTTTTTCTGTCCGGAATGACAATATCCTCGATTTTTTTCGGCATAAGACTATTCTAACACAGCTTTTATGCGACGCACGCCGGCGGAGGAGGATTCTTCGTTGGTAATGCGGAAATGTCCAAGCTCGGCGGTAGAATTCACGTGCGGCCCGCCGCAGAATTCTTTCGAGTAATCACCGATAGAATAGACGCTTACCTCCTCCGGATACTTCTGGTCGAAGAAGTGCCGGGCGCCGATTTTTTCTGCCTCAGCTTTCGGCATGACAGCCTTATTCACAGGTAGAGCTTCGGAAATCTTCTCGTTCACAATCTCTTCGACCTTCTTCTTTTCTTCTTCCGTCAGTTTGCGTTGGAAGGAAAAGTCGAATCGCAGCCGCTCCGGCGTAATGTTGCTGCCTTTTTGCATCACTTCATCTCCGAGCACATCGTGAAGCGCCTGGTGCAAGAGGTGTGTGGCGGTATGAAGCTTAACCTCCATCTCCCCGTGCCCCGCAAGCCCGCCTTTGAATTTTTGCTCTGCACCTGCACGGGAGATTTCCTTATGTTGTTTGAATTTTTCCGCAAAATCTTTTTCATCGACTTCCACGCCAAGTTCTTTGATTAATTCGACCGGAAATCCATAGGAAGTAAACAATACGAAGGGGTCTTCTCCTTCTTTCAACTTCTTCAAACCGGCTTCCAGAGTCTCGTCAAACTTGTTTGATTCTTGTTTAAAGACTTCGGACTCAACCGGTATTTCGAGCTGGTAACGATTTTTATACAAAAGGACGCGTCGCATGAGCCTGCGCAGAACATAACCCTGGTCTTTGTTGGAAGGAATTAGACCTTCTTCAAGCAGGGCATTGATGGCGCGGGAGTGGTCAGCCACAATTCCCTCTTCGCGAGTTTTAGGGTGGGAGGGGAAAAGATCGGTTTCGAAAAGATTGGAAACATTTTGCGAAACCATTGTGAGGCGTTCCAGGCCCATGCCCGTATCAATGCCTTTTATATCGAGCGGCTTGAGTGATTTGTCGCGGTTGCAATAAAACTCGTTGAAAACAATGTTCCAAATCTCAATGCCGTTCACGTAAATCTCGGTCGTCGGACCGCAAGGTCCCTCCTCTCCCGTTGGGCCCCAGAAATTATCTTCTCTGCCGGCTTTTCTTATTTCCAGACTTGAATCAATCGATTTCCAAATCTCCGCCGATTCTTTGTCTTCCGGCACGCCCGGTTCGCCGGCAAAAACAGAGACGTAATCAATCTTTAATCCCATCTCTCTCGTAATAAATTCGTGCGCGTACTCAATCGCCTCCTTCTTCCAGTATCCGCCGAAGGAGAAGTTGCCGAGCATCTCGAAGAAGGTCAGGTGGCTTTCATCCCCCACCTCGTCAATATCAGAGGTGCGAACGCATTTCTGGACCGAAGCGACGTTTTTGCCATACGGCGATTCCTTGCCGAGATAGTAGGGCTTGAACTGCTGCATCCCGGCCGTAGTGAAGAGCACGGACGAATCCCCTTCCGGCACAAGCGGAGACGACGGCACTACTTTGTGCCCCTTGCTTTCGAAAAATTTTAGAAATTTATCCCGTATTTCAGAAGACAACATGGAAAGAATATACCATATTTATAAACGAAACGGCCCCTCACCATCGGGTGAAGGGCCAGGGAGCTATGCCAGGACGGAACGTGGCGAGCCGCGTGACGTAGCGGCCCCAGTCACCCCCGAGTTCCTGCAAGAACCGACGAAGACGATGCAGCCGATAACGAACGGGCGCGCGCCGGATCGTATAGTCCATGCGGTCTCCTTTGTAATCTTTCCCTATTATCCCACAACCCTACAAATTTGCAAGCGCTTTGAAATCCTCCTTGAGAGTACTCATGAGATGCTGGTTATAGATAGCCGCCGCGGGGTGGTAAAGAGGAATGAATTTAAATCCTTCCGCCTGGAAAACTTGGCCGTGAAGTTTTGAAATAGTGTCGAGTTCGAAGTCGAGACCGTAGTGGGTCATGACGTAAGCCATGGAAAATCGCCCGAGCGTGGCAATAATTTTCGGCTGAATTATTTTGATTTGCCTGTCGAGAAACGGCGCGTACGCCGCGATTTCATCCGGCAAGGGGTCGCGGTTGCCCGGCGGGCGGTCTTTTACAATATTGGTGACATACACATCTTTCCTCTCGATGCCGACACTCTGTAGAAGGTCGTCCAGCACTTTTCCAGCCCTTCCGCAGAAGGGCCGGCCGGTCTTGGCCTCATTCTCTCCCGGCGCCTCGCCCACGAACATGATGTCCGCCCTATGATTCCCTTCGCCAATGACCGGAAAATATTTATTCTCCACCCTCTCGGCATAAAGCGGCGAGGAAACGAGATTCAAAATTTCGTTTTTTATTTTCTTAAGCTCCTCTTCCCTTTCATCCATCGCGCCTGTTTGGAATTAATTTGTGTTCTATGAACCAGAATAGCGTGAAGGCGATAAGTGTGGCGAGAGTGGCGAAAACCGCGAGCGAGATAAGTCCGTAGCCCGCCGCCATGCCGATGCCGGCCGCCACCCAGAGCCCGGCCGCCGTAGTGAGCCCCTGCAGAGTCGAGTCTTTGAAAACAATCACTCCGCCGCAGAGGAAGCCGATGCCCATGACAACGCCCGCCGCAATACGCATAGGGTCGTAGTTGAAAGTCTCAACGGTCGGGATGATGTATTTCGCAATAGTAATAAAGAGGGCCGAACCCATCGAGACGAGGCCAAAGGTTCTCACCCCCGCGCTCTTGTGGGCGATGGAGCGTTCGAGGCCGAGAAGCGAACCGAGCATGAGCGCCAGCAGAAGATTTATCATTTAAGTTCGTTTATTTCATTAATAACCTGTTCCGGCGCGAAGCCGGGACCTAAAATTTTGCCAAGCATTTCCGGATGCTCCTTAATCTTCGAGCAGAGCACTACTCCGCCGGCGAGTAATTGTGTCTTCTCGGTGTCGGAAAGAGTGGTAAGACAAGTCACGGGGTGGAGACCTTCTTCTTCTATCATATCCTGGAGATTGCCCTTCTCCGGATAATTCCAGCCGATAAGGGTCATCGAATTGCATTCCGCGTAGTGTATGGCGGTCGAGGAAAACTTGGTGTTGGTGACAAGCCAGCCGTCGCTTATTTTCCTGTTCCTGCCGCCGTAATCGTAGACATTGTCCTTGAGGTCGTCGAAGCGCGCCTTGACATAAAGCACCACCTTGAGGTCGGACTTGGTGCCGAGCTCGTTGTGGAACTTGGCTTCAATCATGATGAGCTTCTTCTCGTTCCAGGCCACCACATCCACTTCGTGCGGCACACAGCCGCCGATAACCGTCTGGCGGGTGGCGCACTCATAGCCCTTGGCTCGGAGAACTTCCGCCACGAAATCTTCGAACGGAAAGCCGGAAGGCCCCAAGTCCATGACCGCGCGGCGGAGCGAATAGCTTCTCGCCGCGTGGCGGGAGAGACCGGCGAGAATCTTGAAGGCATGGCGATAGATGTCGTGCGTCGACATGCCGCTTTTGAGTTCCGGCACAAGGTGAGTTAGAACCTTTTCGGCCTCTTCGACGGACGCGCCAGAATTAAGAAGCGAGAAACGCAGTTTCTCGGGGTCGAAAGCTTCGTGCTTACCGCTCGCCTTAACGATGGTTATCGTATTGGCGCCGAGCACCTTCTCTTCTTTCTCCAATTCCGCCGTATTTGGCATGAAAATATTATATCAGGAAATAATTTTATCCATTATTCCGCCGCCGAGGAGGTTGCCGTTCTCATAAAAGACCAGCGATTGGCCGAGGGAAAGACCCCGAACAGGGGTCTTGAATTCCACAGACAACCTGCGACCGACAACTGACAACCTTATCGGCAGTTTTTCGCCGCGATAACGGACTTGACCTGTGAGCTCGGGCGATTCGGGCTCCCTAATCCAGTTCACGTTTTTCAGAATAATTTTTCTCGGGGAGAATTCGAGAATCTCCGACTCTTCGTCCGAAACGACGAGAGTGTTCGTGTCCGCATCCTTCGCCACTATGTAGAACGGCCCGTTGTCGGCTCCTTTCTGTGTCACTTCGAATCCTTTGCGCTCGCCCACGGTGTAGTAAGGAAGCCCGTCGTGCCGGCCGATTACCGCTCCTTCCGTATTCATAACCTTGCCTCTCTTCGCTTTTACATAATGCGAGAGAAATTCTTCCATGGAAACATTGCCCATGAAGCAGATGCCCTGGCTGTCCTTCTTCTCGGCGACCGGCAGGTTGTATTTCTTGGCTAATTTTCTCACTTCCGATTTTTCCATGTGGCCAACCGGAAAAATAGTGTGGGAAAAATCGTCCGGAGTAAGCATCCAGAGGAAATACGATTGGTCTTTCTCGCCGGAGAGATAATGCCCAGTCGCGATGAAGTCCGCACCAAGCTCCTTCGCTTTATTCCAGAAGACGCCGAACTTAATCTCCTTGTTGCAAAGTACGTCCGGGTTGGGCGTACGGCCGGCTTTGTACTCGGCAATCATCTTATCCACGACATCTTTCTTGTATTCCGCTTCCGCGTCGAGGAAAAGGAATGGTATACCGAGAGTGAGGCATATTTTCATCGCATCCCTTCTCTCCTCTCTCCAGGTGCAAGAAAGCCACTCCGGCTGCCAGGCGCGTATAAAGACTCCCGTCACGTCGTAACCCTGCTCCTTGAGCAGAGCCGCCGAAACGGCGGAATCCACGCCACCGGAAAGTCCGACGAAAACCCTCGGGCGTAGCCCTATGGGCAAGTCCTTAGTTCGAGAGATATTTCGCGATATTGGCTTTGTGTTCATCGAAGGTCTTGGAATAATGCATCTTGCCGTCCTTGCCCGTCAAATAATAGAGATAGGGCGTCGAAGTCGGATGTATGGCGGCACGGATAGAGGCTAATCCTGGATTATTTATGGGCGCTTCGGGCAGGCCGGGGAATTCGTAAGTTTTCGCCTCCACATCGACCTGCAAGGCCATGCCGAGTTTGAGGCGCTTCCAGAGAATGCCGGAGACAATTTCGCGGTCTATCTGATTGTTCGTCTCCCCTTCTATGAGCGAGGCCATGGCGATGATGTCCTCAAGCTCTTTGCCGGAAGCTTCAATCTCCGGCATAACCGGGAAAATTTTCCTGATGAAATTGTCACGCATAATCTTCATCGTCGAGGTGGCGGTAGATGTCACCGGCATGAAGTACGTGTCAGGGAATAGGTATCCCTCTGGCGCCGTTTTCTTGAACAATGAGTTGTCGAAGAACGGAAAGCGGTCATCGAAAAGGGCCGAAATTTTCTCCACCGTGAATCCTTCCGGCACGGTAATCTTCATCGATTCGATGCCGTAGCTGCCGCGCCTAATCCTCCAGGCAATAATGAAAGGGCTCTGCGGGCGTTCGAAATAATACTGGCCCGCCTTCATGTCCCGCTCGCCACCAAGAAATATGGCGGCTGTGCGGAACCAGAAGGGTGAGCGGATGACATTCTGCTTTTCTAAATCAAGAGAAAGAGTCTGGAGGCCTAAACCTTCAGCCACGTTAATGATCGAACCGGCAGGAAAATTGCCCGGCGGAGTTAGAAAACTGGCCGCGCCTATAACGACAGCAATCCCCAAGAAAAATAGAAGAATCTTTACGGTCTGTGATTCTTGCATCGCTAGACTGGAAGATTGGCCGGCGCTTCGGCCTTCTTGCTCGGTGCCCTCACAAGCGAAGGCGTGGTGGCGACTGAGCCGGGCAAATGGAAGAGGCTGGCCACTTCTTCGACGGTGAGTATGTAGGGTTCGGAAAAGAGATGGTAATGGAGCGGCCCGTGGTAGGCCCGGCGCTTGTAGGAGTCGATGAAACTTGTCAGCCGTTCGTTCTTCCTGATATCGTTCCAATCCTGCCATGAGTGCGTCAGGGCGAAGAAAATTGGTTTGATGCCGTTTAGCATCGTGGCCGAACCGAACTGACGCATGGAACCGATGATGCCCATGCCGCGAGTCTTGTCGAACTCATCCTTGGGAGCGATGTACATAAGGCGAATCATGGTGTCAAAGGCGAGCTTGCCGGCATTTCTCTGGATGGACGCGACAGTATCGGTCTGCGCCTTGGTCAAGTTAAGGAAACGGAAGGTCTGGGCTTCGCCTTCTTTCGGCTTGAGCAGAGATTCTTCCTCAACCATCTTTTCTATCTCCTTCTTGATACCGGCGCGCCAGTCCGGCTTGGCGATGAGGCGGCCATAGAGATAACTCTCTTTGGCATGGGCGCGGATGAGAATCTGTATGCCGGCCACTTCGCCGGGCTTCAGCGTGCCCAGATATTCTATGACCGGTGTTATGGGGTCGACAATCTTCGCTTGTTCTTCCTGGTCGCCGGCTTTTTTATCAAGTTCGAATTCAATGTAGGTCTTGATGGGATACGCGTCGGGTTTGACGAGACCGGTGTTGACGCCGAAGACTTTCACCTTCTCCGGGTCGTAACGCAGGTCTAGCGCGTAGTCCCTGACCTCGAAGACTTCCGCCTCCGGGTATTGGGCGTAAATTCTTGACTCGATGATTTTCTTCCACCTCGGGAAGGCCCAGATGAAGAATCTCACCTGCCCGCCGATGGAAACGATTTCGAGCGAGAACCATTCGCGCATTTTGCCCTCCCAAAAAGCGTCGGCCGGAGTGGAAATGTTGGCGTTCTCCCAGATGCCCTGGAGCACGAGCTCCATGGCCGCCGGGGACTTCGTCACCTCCTTCGGCAGTCTTATCTCGAGTAGAATCGAGCCCTGCTGGCTGACCCAGAGCCGGCGGATGTACCTGAGCCAGGTGGTCCAGGCGAGACTTATGAGAATCAGCGGCACCCAGACCGGCCAAGCGGAGAAAAAGAAACCAATAGCCCGCGAGAGCACCTCCTGATTGAAAGGGTTGGCTAAGTCTTCGAACATTAACTATATTCTAACCCGAGACTACACGTTTGAGTAGCGTCCGTCTTTGTCCTTCTTGAAATATTTGGAATTCTGGAGGTTGACGAGGATGGTGTTCTCTTTGACATAGCGCTCCTTCAAAACTTTTTTGACTATTTCCTCGCGGCTAAGCGGGCCCTCCTTGGCAAGAATACTCTTGATGACATCCTTGACGACGCCCGACATATAACCCCACTCGGCAAGCGCATAGAGTCCGCGTCCAACGAGAACGAAACGCTTGTCCTTGATAAGCTCGTTGTGCGTGGTGGCGACGTGAGCCTTCTTGTTGAAATACTGGGTGATGGCCTTAGCCACTTCCTTGAAATGGATGGGCGAACCATGCTTCCTGATAACGAGGAAGGCATAGTCGCGCATACCCTTGGCATTGACGTTGGGAGAAGAGGCCCGGCCCCATTCGCCGAGAGGATTCTTGCCTATCTTATGCGAAATGCCGAGCCAGCGCTTGATAATCTCATCGTCCTTATACTTCTCGTTGAGGTCCTTCACCTCCTCGAGGAAAGAGGAAATGAGGTCGCCTTCGACCACGAGCTCGTCATCGGAAAGCTTGGCATAGAGTTTCCTCAAAGTATTCTGAATCTTATCAGCCAGCTGTTGGTCGACGTGCCAGCGGTGGCGGAATTCTTCGTCCTCCTTATCGCGCTTGAACTCCTCGCCGATGATGAGAAGAAAGTGGTAATGATTCTGGGTTGAAGGCTCTTTGGCCAGATGTTTCAAGAGGTCTTTCTCTGACACAATGCCTCCCAACGCCGTGACGATATCCTTGAGTTCGGCAAAGACGGCCTCAGCTTCCTTGTAGGACTTCGACTTCCTGATGGCAGCGATGGAATGGTTCTCAATCTGGCGGACGCGCTCGCGGGTGATGCCGTACTTCTTGCCGATGGCATCGAGAGTGAGCTTCTGAGCCTTGGCGCCCAGGCCGTAGCGAGAAACGATTACGTCCTGGCCGCGCTTGGTGAGAACCGACAAAAGTTTCTTGGTGGCTTCCTTGGGCTTAAAGCTGGTTGCTATCTTTTCCATTTGATTGTGTTATTTCTATCACTTGACACCTCTAGTGTCAAGCATCATCAAGAAGTCACGATATTTACCAGTTTTCTAGGGACATAAATCCTATTCTTGACTGCCTTATCCCCAACCCACTTTTGCGTTTCGGGGAGATTCTCTGCAAGCTCGAAAGCTTCCGCCTCATCGAGCGCTCTCAGCGCTTCGAATTTGCCGCGCACGCGGCCGTTGACCTGAACCACAATTGTAACAACTTCGCTCACAAGCTTCGTTTCATCGTACCCGGGCCAGCTCTGTGAATGAATTGAATCGCTGTGTCCGAGCGAGTGCCACAACTCTTCCGCCATATGCGGCGCGAATGGTGCTAAGAGCTTTAGTAATGTTTCGTATTCTTCTTTGGAGATTTTCTCTTTCTTCTCCAAATCATTTACAAAAATCATCAGGGTTGAAATCGCAGTATTGAAACGCATGTGCTCGATATCGCCGGTCACCTTTTTTATCGTTTGATGAGCGGAAGATGAAACTTCATCGAGCGAAGTCTGGCCATGCTTGCCGGAGGCAACATCCGAAGACTTTGTGAGAGGAAGTTTCGTCTGAAGTCTCCATATTTTCTCCAAAAATCTCCGCGGCCCGACCAGAGAACTCTCACTCCAGGCAATTGCCTGTTCGAAGGGGCCCATGAACATCTCGTAGAGGCGCAGAGTGTCGGCGCCGAAACGTTCAACGATAGAATCGGGATTTATGACATTGCCTTTCGACTTACTCATCTTCTCTCCCCCTTCGGCCAAGATAAGCCCGTGAGAAGTGCGCTTCTTGTAGGGTTCACTTACGGGCACAAGGCCTATGTCATATAGAAACTTATTCCAGAAACGGGAATAGAGAAGATGAAGAACTGTGTGCTCCATACCGCCGTTGTACCAGTCCACGGGCATGAAATATTTGAAATTTTCAATTTGCAATTTCCAATTTTCAGTAGAAACCGGATTCTCAAATCCTTTCTTATCGAATAGGTAGGCGAGAAAATACCAGGAGGAGCCGGCCCAATTGGGCATAGTATCTGTCTCGCGCTTGGCAGGACCGTCGCATTTCGGGCAAGTTATATTGACCCACTCATCTATCGCCGCGAGCGGCGACTCGCCGGTGTCGGTGGGCATATAATTCTTTACCTCTGGGAGAAGGACCGGCAAATCTTTCTCCGGCACGGGCACTATGCCGCATTTATCGCAGTGCACAACCGGAATCGGTTCACCCCAGTATCTCTGCCTCGAGAAAACCCAATCACGAAGTTTGTATTTGACGACCTTCTTGCCGAATTTCTCCGTAATTTTCTCTCTGGCTTCTCCCGATTCAAGACCATCGAATTCATTGGAATTCGCAATGATTCCTTCTCCTGTATAGAAATCTTTGCCAGTCTCAATACGCTGTCTGATAATTTCTATTTCCGAGTGATTTATACGAATAGTTTTGAATTCCTCTTTGGATATCCATTCGACTTCATGCTTTTCAAGCTCTTCTTCTGTTACGGTTTGACGGGCATTACTCTTTAATTCAAAAAACAGCAAGACATCATGAGCGATGCGATTAACTCCTTTATGAGCTGCATAAAATTCCGCTTGAGTATCCCCGCCAAGCCTTCTAATTAATTCGATATCTGTGTATCCGGTTTCTTCCGTTATTTCTCTCTTGGCCGATTCTACGGCATTCTCTCCTTCTTCTATGCCTCCTGTTACAAAAGTTCTCCATGGAACTTTTTTCCATTTCAGAGTGAGATACTTCTCCGTTTTTGGATCATAAACAATGCTTAAGGTGACTTTTCGCGCCACAATATCTTTGCCGTTTTGATGCGGATTGGTGGAATCCGGCAGGCGCGGCGTTATCACGTGCTTAATCGGCAAATCGTGCTTCTTGGCGAACTCATAGTCGCGCTCGTCGTGCGCGGGCACCCCCATAATGGCTCCGGTGCCGTAGTCGAAGTAAACATATTCCGCTTCCCAGACGGGAATTTTTTCCCTGGTCGCGGGATTAATTGCGTAATCTCCAGTAAATTTGTCTTCTTTACCCGCCTTGACCAAGAAAGTAGCACCGAAGATTGTGTCCGGCCGAGTCGTGAATACTTCTATATCATCAAATTTGATAAGCGCGCCTTCCGACTTCCCTATCCAGTTCTTCTGCTGAACTTTGACCCGCTCCGGATAATCCACGGTGTCGAGGTCAGCCAGAAGTTTGTCGGCATACTTAGTGATGGCGAGCATCCATTGCTCTTTTTCCCGCTGTTCCACCGGCGTGCCACAGCGCTCGCACTTGCCGTCCACCACTTCTTCGTTGGCGAGGCCAATCTTATCCTTCGGACACCAGTTGATGGGAATCTTCGCCTTGTACGCGAGTCCATGCTCAAGAAACTTCAAGAAGAGCCATTGAGTCCATTTGTAATACTTGGGGTCAGTCGTGTTAATCTCGCGCGACCAGTCGAAGGAGATGCCGAGCGACTGAATCTGCCTGCGAAAAGTGTCTGTGTTTTCCTTCGTAATTTCTGCGGGCGGACGGCCTGTTTTGATAGCGTAATTCTCCGTCGGCAAACCGAAAGCGTCCCAGCCGATGGGATAGAGTACATTCTTGCCTTCCATCCTTTTCTTCCTCGCAATGATATCCATGCCGATGTACGGGCGAGGATGTCCCACATGAAGACCGTCTCCGGATGGATACGGAAATTCTATAAGCGCGTAATATTTTTGCTTAGAAGAATTATCTTCTGCATTGTATAGGCCATCTTTCTCCCATTCCTTCTGCCACTTAGACTCTATCTGTTTCGGGTCGTATTCTGTCATTGAATTTTTTCATCGCTATCCAGAAGAGGATGCTCAGCGCGATGGCGAGTATTACAACTCTCGCCCAATTGTCCGCCGAGCCCCAGTAGCGCACGGATGCGACGAGAAATGAGAGAAGACCTGCAAGCGAGAGACCGCCCGTGATCACTGTATTACCTGCGAAGAAGTTGCCTGCCGCTACCGAGAACGCACCGAGCACCACGAGCACTATGAAGACATTTCTGTTGTAACTTTTGTTAGCCGCGTCAAACTCTTGTCGGCAAGAGTACTGTAGGTCGCAATAACCGCGCGGTTCTGTAAATCCGGCCGGGACGGGCTTGCCATATCCGGGATTGGTCGTCCACTGGCCACCTTGTGCTACACAAGTACTCTGAGTCTCGGGAATATTCACCACTTGTTCGCTCTTGCAGAAGTTCTCGTACTGGGGGCTCTTGTAAGCGAGCGAGAGCGCATAGTTGAAGAAGAGATTGAGCACAATCATGATGCCCAAAATGACCGACCAGCGCCCGATGCGATTGGATGTATTCATATAGCTATTCTAGCAGAATTGAGCTAAATCAAAAACTCCAAGACGTCGCCGTCTTGGACGATGTATTCTTTGCCTTCGATACGTACCCAGCCCTTGGCGCGGGCGGCAGCGTAAGAGCCGGCTTCCAGAAGCTTGTCCCAATGAATCACTTCGGCCCTGATGAACTTCTCCATGAAGTCGGTATGTATTGATTTTCCGGCAAAAGGCGCTGTGGCTCCCCTCTTCGTTGTCCAGGCGCGGGACTCTTTTTCTCCGGTGGTAAAGAAAGTGATAAGGTCGAGCAGTTTGTAGGCCTCTGTAATGAGTTTGTCAAGACCGGTGCCGAAAATGGGATCAATCTCCACATACGGCCCGGGAATCTGGTCGAGCACGTCGCGCTTGTTCTCGGAGGCCTCGGAAGTATTCACTACATAAAGAATCGGCTTATCGATGCCCGCGGCCTTGAGCTCCAGATTGATAATTTCTATATCGAAGAGCGGGTCAATTTTGTCGTGAACGTGAATGATTTCTTTGTCTTCAAATATTCTCACCACCTCGATAATGGCATCAACCTCGCGGATATGAGAAAGGAATTTATTGCCCAGTCCCTCGCCTTCCGACGCGCCCCTGACAAGACCGGCGATATCGACAAATTCGACAACCGCGGGAATAGTTTTTTTAGACTTAGAGAGCGCCGAGAGTTTATCAAGTCGCTCGTCTGGCACCGGCACAATGCCGACCGAGGGGTCGATAGTGCAAAAAGGATAATTCTCCGCCGGCACGCCCTTCTTCGTCAGCGCGTTAAACAACGTTGATTTGCCAACATTGGGTAGACCTACAATACCGACAGACAGCTTGGACATTAGAAAATTAGAATAGCTTAAATACCGAAACAAAACAAAAGCGCCACGATGTTCCGTGGCGCCCTGCTTCGTGAATGGGTAACTAAAGTCCAGTCACCCAGGCGCGCTCGAACCACTCACCCGCAAGATCCTGCCTCGTCCCGTTTGGAACTTCGACAGTTACCATGTAGGGAGCGACCGACGGCTTGCCGATGTCGCTGGTCCAGAGTCTGAGACCGACCACTTTGAATGGCCCTTCTCCATACCTCTGGATCATGTCGGGCAGGATAGATGGGTAGACCTCTCGATCCCACACCACCATTTCGCCCAACTTCAGGTCGTTCAGCACCATGTGTACCTCCAATTACTATCTTAGCACAAAGTGCTTGATTTGTCAAACGGCGTATGGTGAACTTGCCGAACTATAAGGCGAGGCCCCGCAAAATGCGGGGCCTGATTCCGTTACTGTATGTGCTGGATGAACAGAAGCGAAGGGTCTTCCGGCTGGGGAAGCGCGACGAGCTTCCGCATACCGAGAGCGGAGTCGAGCGAGTCGAGCATCTGGTCCAGGGTGTAAGACTCGCCTTCCTCCTCTCCCGCGAACTTTACCCTCACAAGTTCGCCGGCACCTGGCAAGAATGCATCCAGCCAGTATTTCTTCTCCTTCTTACCGTTCTCCGAGCACGAAACGACAATTAACTGCCCAGCCTGGAATTCCATATTTCCTCCACTGCAAGGCGTAAAGGTCTAATTCGCTTTCCAGCCGAAATTATACACCTTTCTCTTGATGCGCTCGCGACGACCGGTCGAGCCAAAGTGTTTGAGGTATCCGAATTTCTTAACTCTGACCTTAAATCCGGCGAACCAGAGAATCGCCCGGGCGATTTCGTTCGAGGTGTCGCCGAAGAGGATGTAGGCGGCGAAGGGAATATTGTCAGAAGTGATTACGACTCTCGCTGTCTTGCCTTTGTGGAGCTTCTTCCAGGTGAAGCTCGATGTAAATTTGTACGCAAATCCCGGCAGCCACGCACGGTCGAAAATACCTTTGAGAAGTGCCGGCATAGTGGACCACCAAGTGGGATAGAAGATAACGAAATGTTCGCACCAAGCCACGTTCTCCTGAAACGCCTTGAGGTCCGGCTCAAGCTCTTGGATGCTTCTGTAGCCGTGGCGAAGAATCGGGTCGAACTGCATTTCGCCCAGATTCATCCTCCGCACTTCGTGCCCCACCTCCTCCGCCCCGCGCTGATACTCATCGGCCAGAGTGCAGTTGAAGCTGTCAGCATCCGGATGTCCCAAGAGAATGAAAATTTTTTTCATTGGCGGAGAAGTTTCTGCAGTTCCGCCTGATTCTCCCGCATCACGGCCATAGTCGCGGCCATTTCGCTCTCGCCCCGCTTGGTGCGCGCCTTAATCTCATCACCTATTCTTTTGAAAAAATCTGGATTCTTCTCCATCGCGCCCATGAGCATGTCGCGCTGAGCCTCCGGCACATCCTTTAATTTGTGCTTCAGAGCCTGCTTTAGAAAGAAATCTTTTATTCCCATGGCGGTATTATACCTTCAAATAATGTTTCAGAGTAAATATCCAGTCTTCGTCGGTATCCTGACCCGCTGAGAGCATCGTATTCAATAGCCATTCCATGTACCTTCTGTCAGTTTGAAGCACCTCCGCGACTGGTTTGCCCTTGTACTTGCCGAAGATAAAGTTCTTGAAAAGGGTCGGGCGGGAAGAAATCTTTATCAGCTCTTCAATATCCGGCAGCTTTTTATAAAGACGCTGGAAAACCGCTTCCAAGACTCTTACGTCCTCCTCGGCGTCATGCGCTCCGCCGTCTATCTCAAGGTCGAGATAGTAGCGCAGGAATTGCAGATTGTATTCGGGAATTTTATTCTCGCCATCCAAGTGCCGCGCGACCCGCAGAGTGTCGATGAAGCGCGGCACTTCCAAGCCCTCCGCCTTGAGCATGGCAATGTCGAAGAGAGCGTTGTGAGCGACCATGACGCCGTTTTTTAAAAGTTCCGCCAACTCCTTCTTCATCTCGCTGTCTTCGAACGCCGGCTTGTCATCAAGCATCTTGTTGGTGATATGGGTAACACTCATCGCTTTGACCGATATGGGAACAGGCGGCTTGAAATATGCCGTCCCAACTCCACCCTTCTCGGTTTTATAGGAAACTTGAACGAGCCGGTCTTTCGCCGGCTCGTTCCCGGTAGCTTCGGTATCGAGAAAAATCAGTTTGTCCATTGCTACTAGCTTACAGCTTTTAGCTTATAGCTTCTAGCGATTTGACACACACGTAAAAATATTATAATTTATCCAACGGAAGGGAGCTGAATCCATGGCTGAAGAAAAGCGTCCGTGCCACGAAGTCCTCTCGTCAATGCTCAGTTTGATGGCTAACAATGCCTACAACGAGAAAGACGAGGTGAAAACCGTCCTCATCGTACTGCAGCAGAGCAGGTTCAAGGCTGCCGATGCCCACAAGATCGCCGAAGATCACGCTGGGCTGCCTGGCATGCTGAGATCCATCCGCATGAGTGGTCTCGCCGAGTTCGCCGAGGAAGTCCTCGCCGACCTGCGCGGCCGCAAGGACGAGAAGAAGCCGGGGGTCAGCGCGGCGACGGCTTCAAACGTCGACGGATAGGTCGAGGTCCCGAGCCCGCGAAGAGCCTGCGCTCTTCGCGGGCTCTTCTATTTTTGGTTACACAAAGTTTCGAGCGCTTGGAGGTCGGCAGGGGTGGCGCGGAGGAAGTCGGCGTTGTTTATTTTATACATGATGGCCAAGGGGTCCGAGACGTGTTCGAGGCCGAGCGCGTGACCGAACTCGTGCGCGAGGAGCCGCACCAGCTTCGTCCGGCTGTCGAATTCGTAAATATTTATCCCCTCCCCTTCCGGCCCGTTGTAATAAATGCCGCCCTCGAAAGTCTCGCCGCGCGCGGCGCCGACGGCGTTGTATTGGCTGACGTTCAGATTGAGACTCTTCGCCAGCTTATTCAATCTATCGGCAAGAGCGTTGAGTTCGGTCGCCTTGCCGTTGAGTTCATCTTCCAGAGACCTCAGAGCTTCAATTTCGGCATTGGTTACTCTCCTTTTGGATTGGAATTCCGCTACTTGCCTGTCATAAGCGCTTTTAAGCGAATTGTATTCGCTCTCAAGTCTTTTGTAAGAAGCCTCGAGCGAGTCGTAGCTTGTCTCGTTCGTCTTGAGATTGCTTTCTATAGACCCCAGCTCCTCCGTCGTCTCTTGGCGGTAGTCGTAAACCAGGTTTACCGGCAAGGCACCACCCTCCGTCTTGTAAACAAAAAGGTCTCGGCCAGAAGGTCTCTCCCAAATCGCTTCGGCTTCGCTCAAAGCGGAGAGGAAATCTGTCCGGCTTACGTCAAAGCGCTGGTCGAAAGCGCCTATTTCATACGCAATAGGCCTAGTACAGGGAGGAACCGCGCCGCCGGGACCAACGGTGAACCACCAGGCTGCGGCGACGAGAACCAGAAGGAAGCTTAGGGCCTTGAGCATTTACTTAATTATCTATGGTATAATCCCCTTGTCCAGCCGGAGAGACTTCTTAGGCCGGTATTAGGGACTTAATTACCAATTACATTTAAATTATGGCAAGAACTGCGAATCCGGCACTCCTTAGGCCCATGACCCTGTCTTCGGAACTCGAGGCAGTAGTGGGCAAAGGACCGATGCCCAGGGGCCAAGTGGTGAAGAAGATGTGGGAGTACATCAAGAAGAACGACCTCCAGAATCCTTCCAACAAGAGGAACATCTTCTCTGATGAGAAGCTTAAGCCCATCTTCGGCGGCAAGAGCGAAGTGACGATGTTTGAGATGACCAAGCTTGCTTCCGGACACATGAAGTAATTCGGGCTTGGGTCTGAGAGGAGAAAACCAGCCCCGCCGCTCTGCGGCGGGGCTGGTTTTGATAAAGAACGGCATCAGGTAGATTCTTTTTATCACACTTGACATAGTGTCCTTTTTTGTATTAAGATAATGAATAGAAGTTCGTTGGAATTCAGCACGCCAAGCCCAAACTTGGCCCACACAACCCCACACAGGAAGAAGGTAGACAATGCGGAAAAGACTTGGATTCGCCGTGCTGGTCGCTATTCTCACGGGGGCCATCCTAACCCCCGCTCAGACGAAATCGAATGTCGTCGTCATCATGGCGGACGACATTCCCATGAGCGACATCACCACCATGGTGGCTCAAAGCCAGCTCCCCAACATCAAGGGGCTACTGGACACCGGAATCGAGTTCACCCAAGCCATTTCTAGCGGCTCGGTCGGCTCGACGGCGCGCATCTCTGTCCTCACAGGACAATACGCGCAGAACCACAAGGAGTTTGGAGCGGACCTCTTCTACGGAGGCCCGGTCCGACACAACGAGGCGACCCTCTTGCCAAACTGGCTGCGGCCCGCCGGCTATATTACCGCGAAGGTCGGACGCACCATCCCAGGCTACGGCGCTGGTGATCTCACCACTGAAGAGCTCCAGGGAATCGCCGCAATGCATCCGACCGTGACAGCTGAGCAGCTTCGTCTGTTCTACTCCACTTTCCCGAAGTGTTCGTACATGCCGCCGGGTTGGTCCATTTGGTTCGTTTTTTGCGAGCCGTGGACCTGGAGCGTCCACAAGTACAAGGCCTCTATCAGCGGGACCAAGATGGACTTCAGTTCATACAACACCCCGGTGGAAAGGTGGCACCAGACCGACTTCGTAGCTGATGTCGGAGACTGGTTCATCAGGACAGCCGCAACTTTGGGAGCACCATGGTTTCTGGAGCTCGCTCCAGTCGCCTACAACCGCGAGTTATGGCCCGGGCCGGACGTTTACAACGTCTGTCCGGACCCCACGCAGCCACAAGCATGGTGGTACGGTGGACGATACTCGGGCGTCTCAGAAAGGCCGCCACTGCGCCACATAAACACCATCTGGAACGCGAATGACCCGAACGGCGTGGCACTAGCGTCGCTCGACTTCTCGTTCCCCACGCCACCCTCATTCGACGAAGAGGATGTTTCAGACAAACCCACGTGGGTTCAGAACCTCCCGAGAATCTCTGCAGAGGACTTCGATTGCCTCCAGAAACGTTACTGGCGCCGGCTCGAGACGGTCAAGTCCATCGACGACCTGGTGGGCAAGGTGATGAAGGCGCTCGCGGAGACGGGCCAGCTCGACAACACTTACGTGGTGTTCATGGCCGACAACGGAAACAACGACGGCCATCACCGCTACAACGAGAAGCTGTCGGCGTATGAGAATTCCCTACGGATCCCCCTCATCATCCGGCGGCCAGGCACGACTACTCCGGTCAAAGTGGACAAGCTGGTGCTGGGCGTCGATATCGCCCCGACCATCGCGGCCATCGCTGGAGCTACGCCGAATATCGTGGTGGATGGCAGGTCTCTCCTGCCACTCATGGACAACCCCAGTTTGCCTTGGCGCAAGATGGGGCTCATCCAGCACACGCTCGGTGTCTGGGACGCAGGGGAAGCCACTACTGCTCCCCGTGAGTACTACGGGCTCCGGATCGGCAACGGTAACCCGCGCTTGTTCCTGAACTACCCCAAGGTGCAAACCGGCGTCCGAGGGGAGTACTACAAGATGGCGACGGACCCGTATCAGCTCAATAACCTGTACGGGATGGCGACCACGGAGATAACCAACATCTCCCCATGGCTCAACGCCATGAAGGTGTGTAGGGGCAACAACCCCACCACCGTGGGAAGCTGTGCGTGGTTGGAGAACAACTTCAACCGCTGAAGACCATTCGCAAGGCGTGTCATGACTCTGCTTTCGCAGAAGCATGACACGCCTTGATTTATTTTGGTGGACCTAGGCGGAATCGGACCGCCGTTTCGGCAATGCGAATGCCGTGTTCTGCCACTAAACTATAGGCCCTTTTTCCCCTTAAAATATTGGATAACCGGCGGAATCAAGGATACCACAACGATAAGCCCCACGATAGGCAAAACATAGCGGTCCGCATCGGGAATCGACTGGCCGAAGAAATATCCCGCCGAGGTAAGGCCGACCGCCCAGATAAGAGCCCCGAAGAAGTTATAGAAAGTAAAAATTTTGTACTTCATCTCCCCCACTCCGGCCATTACGGGGATAAAAGTGCGCACTATTGGAACGAAGCGTGCGAGCACTATCGCTTTCTTGCCATGCTGGTCGAAAAAGCTCCTGGTCTTCTCGATATTTTCCGGGCTGAACCAGAATGATTTGGGCCGAGAGAAAATTCTTGGGCCGATTTTCCTTCCAATCCAGTAACCGGTCGCGTCTCCGGCAAAAGCCGCGAGGAAAAACATGGGCAAGAGAAACTCTATGCGCAAGTACCCCTGCGACGCGAGAAATCCGGCGGTGAAAAGAAGCGAATCCCCCGGCAGGAAAAAACCGACGAATATGCCCGATTCGGCATAAATGATGCCGAAAAGGCCGAGATATCCGGCTGTTTGAATCAAAGAGACGAGGTCGAACATTGACCCACTATATCATCGAAATATTATTCGAGGAAAACCTGCGCGCCCTCCTTGGCTCTCTGCGAGAGCTTCACCGCCGCGTCGGCTCCTTTCTTCGCCTTATCCGCGTCGGCGTGGTCAATCTGGAGGGAGGAAACAGTCTCTTCGAACTCCTCATCCCCTTTCTTTATCTTTATCCTGTCGCCCTTCCCGAGCGGACCGGTGAGCTTTATCACGGCTACGCCGATCTTGTCGTACCAATGGGTAACGGTGCCTATCTGCTTGGCCATGCCTGTATTATACACCCGGGAGAATATACCAGTGGACGATACAGGATTCGAACCTGTGACCTTACGAATGTGAATCGTACGCTCTAACCAGCTGAGCTAATCGTCCCTTGTGGACCCACGGGGAGTCGCACCCCGGACTCGTCCATGCCATGGACGCGTGTTACTGCTATACCATGGGCCCATTTGCGGCTTTATTTTGCTTCATTTTTAAGATAGAATCAAGTTCGTTACTTTTCAAAAATGAGCCCCCGGCTCATTTTTGGGCCCTTAGCTTAGTTGGTAGAGCGCCTCATTTGCAATGAGGAGGTCAGCGGTTCGAATCCGCTAGGGTCCACAAAAGACACAAATGTCCCGCCTGCGCGGGACTTTGTGCTTTTGTGGATGGCGCAGGTATATCGAGGATGCCAATCCGAGATACCGAGCCGGGGTCGAGAAATTTTGTGAGCGACGGCGAACAAAATATTCGTGACCACAATAAATCTGCATGCGAAGCATACAAAATAAAATAACCCATGATGGGTTCTTTGTGCTCCACTCGGGCAGAGTGAAAGGTCGAAATTACCTCTAGAGAGTGCTTATAGTCCAGTATGATACCCGTATTCTAAACGTCTAATCTTGCATTAGTAGGGCATTTTGTATATGAAAAATATAATACTCATAGGATTTATTATTTTAACTCTCGGACTGTCTAGTATTGGCCACGCGGCTACCACTCCTACCTTATCGGACAGTTCGACGTATGCGATTCTTTCCAGTACCTATACCGATACGTCTGGCGCAACGACAATCAATGGAGACGTCGGCTTCACCACTCCCCCGGCAACCCCGCCACTTGGCACACAAACGAATTATGGAAGTGGAGCGCCATACTCTGTGGCTGGTACTGACCAAGCGGCCGTATTAGCTCTCTTGAATGCCCAGCCGTGCGATTTTACCTTCGGGGCTGCCACTGATTTGAGCCTGGAGACCCAGCCTCTCCAGCCGGGTGTTTATTGCATTACGGGAGCGCAATCTGTTGGGACAGCAGGGATCACATTGCTTTCTGGAACGTATATATTTAGATCAACGGGTGCTCTCAATACAGTGGCGAACTCCGTGGTTTCTGGTGGTAATGCCTGCGATGTTTTCTGGACACCAACGGCTACCACATTGGGAGCCAACTCTACTTTTTTCGGAACAGTGATTGATGACGCTGGAATCACAGTCGGAGCCGTAACTACATGGCTTGGCCGGGCGCTTGCTTTTGGGGGCACGGTTACGACAGACACTAATACCATCACAGTGCCTAATTGTGCTCCTGTGGTCCCCACACCACCCTCGCCTCCAGTCCCAACCCCTTCTTCTGGCTCATCGCATTCTGGAGGAACGAAGAGATGTGATACTTCTACCACACTTAGTTGCGAAGAATATTTCAGAAGCCCGGCAGTTAGCCCAGCAGTAAGTACGGTAGTTGCGGTACCTGAAGTGCTTGGAGTTTCAGTGTCTCCATATTCATATCCGACTCCATCGATGCCTAGTACAGGAGGGAGTCGTGATTACATGATCCATCTACTTCAACTTGCGAGCATTCTAATTGTTTCTGGAGGACTATCAATGTTCGTAGCAAGAAAAAGTAGATAATACATTTTGAAAATAAAATAATAGCCTCGGGCTGAAGACAAAAGGTTTTACATTGTTCCCGTAGGGCTCCACCCCTTGAGTGCTTTCTATAATCTGTTAATGTAAGAGCTAGAGTTTGCCCCGAGAGGAGGGGCCCACATGGGAGGCGGCCTCCTCTCGGAGGCGCCACGGCGCAGAACGGAAGAGTGGGATCGCCAGATCCCGCTTACTTCGCGCCGAAGCGCCCGATGTCGCACCCGCTCCCATTACACCGAGCCGGCCAGGCGATCCTGGCCGGCTTTTTCTATTTCTTCTGCGAAACTATTTTCTTCTGCCGAAGACCCCGTAGAGCACCACTCCGAGAATCGGGAAGACGAAGCAAGCCAATATCCAGAGAGTTTTCCATAAAACGCTCTTTCTCGTACCCAGGATGTCCATCATGGCCCATACAAACAATATAAGCCAAATGATAAACAGGACAGTCTTGAATGCCATGATGCCTGCGAAAGCTTCAACCATTTTTTTAATTTTTATCTTTTAAAATCGGATTCGTTATCTACTCTTATAAATTATACTAGAAAATATAAAAAGTGAAACGTACAACTATCCGTTTCGGCTGAGGACAAGACTTATGCAATGGTCCACGAAGTCATGCGGCTTAATACCGGTTGAGAGAAGCGAGTCATACAGGCGCGAATCTTCGTGCAGAACCGGCTGAGAATCTGTTTCGAGGATATAAATTTTACCTCTCGGCGTGATAATGAAATCCGAACTCGAATAGTGCCTTAGACCAAGCGCTTCGTGCGCTCGCTTGCTTATCTCGATAATCTTCGCGTTTTCTTCCTGAGTGGTATTGCCGTATGGAATCAGGGCATAAGTCTTCTCCCCCCTCAGACCCTCGACCACTCCGCAGGTCGCTTCCCTGCCCTGTACGAATTCCTCGACCAGAACTTTTCTCGAATGAGAGAAAGCGTTCTTTATCGCCTCTTTGAGTTCGATGATACCGTGTGCCAGACGGACACCGACGGAGGAACCGGCGGAAGCGGGCTTCACTATAACCGGATGGATGTAATTCCTCACCACATAAACCAGTTTTTCTTCCGTTAAGGTCTCGGGGGTAAAGAGCTCATGCCGCGGCATGAGAAGTCCGGCATTCTGGTAAGCGAGCTTGGCGACCTCCTTGTCGTAAGCGCGAGCCGAGGCGTGCATACCGGAGCCGGTGTAAGGAATTTTCAGATTCTCGAGCTGTTTCTGCACTTGTCCGTCCTCGCCATAGTGTCCGTGCATGGCATTCCAGACCACATCGGCGTCTCCCAGAGCTTCGTAAGGCTCGCGCACGATGCCGTCGCGATGCCATTCGCCGTCTTTTGATATGAAAATATCCACCGGCTCGTATCTACCCTCCCATTTGCGGAGAAGCGAGAGGATATTTGCACCGGTTTTGAGTGACACGTCGTACTCGGGCGAAGGACCGCCCCGGAGAACCGCGACTCTGATGCTCGACATACTAATATTATATCAAATCCTGAATCCTTTGTTCCTCAAAAGACGGTGATAATTTATGGCGAAGCGGTGCGCTTCGGAGTTCGCTAGGAGAATCTCTTTTTCTTTTGTTTCTTGCTTCTTGATTCTTGCTTCTTGCCAAAGTATGGCTCTGGCCCTATGCCTTTCATCCTTCACTACAGACACAACCCCAATCATTTCGAGGCCCATCTTGTCGAGTTCGGAGCGGGCGGCATTGAGTTGCCCCTTGCCGCCGTCCACCACAACCAGGTTCGGGAAACGCCATTCCGGATGGCCGAATCGCCTGGAGATTATTTCCCTGAGATTCTTCGTATCATCGTTCTTATCCTCACGAATTTTGAACTTCCTATACTGGCTCTTGTTCACTTCCCCATCCTCAACGACAGTCATTACTCCCACGGCATTTGTGCCGGAAATATGCGCAATGTCGTATGCCTCAATACGAAAACTGGGTGTTAAGGACTTGGTGCTAGGTGCTAGGTCTTGCTTTATTAACACAACATCATGAATATGCTGTAGGGCAAAAATCTGCCTTTTCGCAATCTCTGCGTTCTCGAACTCATGCTTTTTCGCATAAGATTTCATTTCCCTCTCGAGAGATTTTATGAGAGTTTCCTTCTTGCCTTCAAAAAATAATTTTATCTTTCTGATTTGCTTCCGGTAGTCAGTCTTCGAAATCTTGCCGGCACACGGGCCGGGACAGAGGCCGATCTGCGCGTTGAAACAAGGTTTGCCCGAGAGTTTGCACCTGTCATCGCGATACGGGAAAATTTTCCGAATAATTTTCAAAGCTTCCTTCAATTCTCCAGAATGCGGAAATGGGCCGTACGTGCCCGAGCCTCTTGTGATTACCACTTTCGGAAACTCCTCTCTCGTAACTGTAACGAAGTTGTAGCTCTTGTCATCCTTCTCGCGCGAGTTGTATATGGGCTGATGCTTCTTAATCTCATTGGCTTCGAGAATTAAAGCTTCCAGTACTGAATCAGTCTGCGCATACTCGACTGATTCTGCTTCTTCGAGCATCTTCACTATTTTCGGCCCGCGGGATAGGAAAATATCTTTCGAAAAATAGCTCCTCACCCTGTCGGCAAGCGAAGTGGCCTTGCCGATATACAGAATCCCCTTCCCCTTCTTGAAGAAATAGACCCCGGGCGCATCAGGGAGATTGAACTTTTTTAGCTCTTGACTTTTCATTTTATAGTTGTATTATAGTACTTGGAGGTTTCCATGTTCATAACTGTAGACATTCTGTACCTGAAGAACAAGAAAACGGTTCCTGCCCCCGCCGGCTTCCCGAGCCAGGTGACGGTCGAGCTGGCGGATGCCAGACAGCTCACAGACAAGGTGGTCGAGGAAGCGGTGTGCCGCCGCCTCGCCTACCACAACATCACCGCCCGGCAGGGAGTTGGAGCGGTGGAATTCGGGTACATCCCCGTAGACCGCTAGTGCCCTCAAGGCCGCCCATGTTGGGCGGCCTTAATTTATTTCTTCCTCAGTGCCTTACGCAGATACTTGCCCGTGTAAGTATCGGTATTGGCGACCTCTTCCGGCGTGCCTTCGGCCACCAGCTCGCCTCCGCCGTCACCCCCCTCCGGCCCGATGTCGAGGATGTAGTCGGCGGACTTGATGAAGTCGAGATTGTGCTCGATGACAATGACCGTATTGCCCTTATCCACAAGCTTCTGGAGAATCTCGATTAATTTCTTTACATCAGCATAGTGGAGACCGATTGTCGGCTCATCGAGAAGATAAATCGTTTTCTCGAGATGTGGGCGGTAAAGTTCCGAAGCAATCTTTACCCTCTGCGCTTCTCCGCCGGAAAGAGTCGTCGCCGATTGCCCCAGAGCAAGATAGCCGAGCCCCACGTCATTCATACTCTTCAATCTGTCATAAATGGCCGGAATATCCTCGAAGAACTTGAGCGCCTCCTCGACCGTCATCTCAAGGACTTGGAAAATATTTTTGCCCTTATACTTCACTTCCAGAGTCTCTTTCATAAATCTCTTGCCGCCGCAGACATCGCAAGGCACATAGACGGTCGGTAGGAAATGCATCTCGACCTCTATCATGCCGTTCCCCTGGCAAGTCTCGCAGCGGCCGCCCTTCACGTTGAAGGAGAACCTGTTCGCCTTCCAGCCGCGGGCCCTGGCCTCGGCCGACTCGGCGAATAACTCGCGTATGAAAGTGAATGCACCTGTATAAGTGGCCGGGTTACTCCTCGGCGTGCGGCCTATGGGCGACTGGTCGATGAGAATGGAGCGGCCGAGATACTCCGACCCTTCAAATGATTGGCAGTTGTAAGTATTGGCGTTCCTGTAACGGCGGTCGAGGCGGACCTCAAGATTCTTGTGCAAGATTTCATAGACGAAAGAGGATTTGCCCGAACCGGAGACTCCCGTGACCGCTATGAGCCGGTGGAGCGGGACATCAACGTTCAAATGTTTGATGTTGAAAATCTTGCCGCCGCGAATTCTTATAACTCCCCTCTCACTTTCTCTCCTCTTCTCGGGCTTCTCTATTTTCTCTTCGCCACGAAGATAAGAGAGGGTGAGAGAACCGGATTTATTCTTGGGGCTGGTGAGAAGTTCGTCGAGGTCTCCTGACACAACCACTTCTCCGCCGTGCACTCCCGCGCCGGGACCGATATCCACTATGTAGTCGGATGAGTAAATAGTTTCTTCGTCATGCTCGACTATGAGAATGGTGTTGCCGAGGTCTCGCAAATTTATAAGCGTCTTGATAAGGCGCTCGTTGTCGCGGGCGTGAAGCCCGATAGTCGGCTCATCGAGCACATAGAGCGCGCCGACAAGGCCGGAGCCAAGCTGGGAGGCGAGGCGTATGCGCTGCGCCTCGCCGCCGGAGAGCGTGTGCGCCCGGCGGTCAAGCGAGAGATATTCGATACCGACGTTTAACATGAAGGAGAGACGTGCTTCAATCTCCTTGGTCACCACCTTTGAAATATTTTTCTCGCGGACCGTCAGCTTCAACTTCTTGAAGAATTCGTCACAATCTTTGATAGACATCTTCGTCAGTTCAAGAATATTCTTGCCGCCGATTAAAACATGGAGGGCTTCCTTCCTAAGCCTGGCTCCGCCGCAATCTTCACAGGGTTCAGAGCCAAATAAATATTTTGTCCCCAAACCATTACAAGTCGGGCAGGCGCCGTAAGGCGAGTTGAAGGAGAAAAGGCGCGGCTCGATTTCTGGGAAGGAGAAGCCGTCCTTTGGGCAAGCCCACTTGGCGGAGAGTAAATGTTCTTCGGAGCCGAGGCGGAGCACCAGAAGCCCGTCGGATTCGTGTATCGCCTTCTCTATCGCCTCGCTTAGCCTCTCGCCGGAGCTCTTCTCGTCGAATTTAAACTCTTTCGGATTGATGAAGTCGACCAGGACAGAAATTTCGTGCTTCTTGGTCTTGGTGAGCTCGATTCGCTCCCTTAGAGACTTCTTCTTGCCGTCCACCATGACGGTGGTATAGCCCTTACCGAGCAAATCATACAGCAGCTGGTAATATTCCCCCTTCCGCCCGCGGACGATGGGGCTCCATATCTCGACGTCTGCCGAGGATTTCGCTACTTTCTCCAGCACGAAGTTCTTTATCTCTTCATTCGACAATTTTTTAATCTCGGTGCCACAAACCAGGCAGTGCGGGTGACCGACGCGCGCGTACAAAATTCTCAAATAATCATAAATCTCGGTAATGGTCGCTACCGTCGATCGCGGATTGTTGGAGCGACTTTTCTGGTCTATGGAAATGGCGGGTGAAAGGCCGATAATCTCGTCCACATCCGGCTTCTGCATCTGGCGCAGGAACTGTCGCGCGTAGGAAGAAAGCGATTCCACATAGCGCCTCTGCCCCTCTGCGAAAATGGTGTCGAAGGCAAGCGATGATTTGCCGGAACCAGAGAGGCCGGTGAAGACAATCATCTTGTTCCGCGGCATCTCAACCGTAATATTCTTAAGGTTATGGGTGCGGGCACCTTTTACAATGATTTTGTCGCCCGGAGCTACCGATGTTTTGGTCTTTTTCTCTGACATATAGCAATTCGCCCATGGGCTGGCCCATAGGGGTATAACGGAACAATCCTAACATATCCATCTTACTTTTTCTCGCGCTCAAACCTGAGCACACTACCTGTAAAGTTCTTACCTGAGTCCTCAAAGCAGACTTCATAATCAACAGAATATTTTTCTGCTTCAGGAATATGATTCTTTTTTATAAACCGGAATTCTCGAATCAGTCCCGTTGATTTCTTGAGAGGACAATCCTTAAGATGTTCCACGAGGTATTTTGCAAACATGAGCCAAGGAGGAATATTTGTTATATCGGAAGGAAGCCCAAACTGCTCAAGCATATTGTAGAGATTCCCCCTTAGATCTCCAAGAGAGAAGAACTGGTGATTGAAATCTGAGTGATGAAATTTATCTTCAGGATGCTCAATGATAAATTTCTCCATTTCTTCCAGTGTTCCTCTGGCAAATTCCTTATTAGTGAGATTTGTGTGCACAGCCCAATTGCACCAATGTTTAACTCTATCCCATTCAGGAAGACTGCTTCCATTTTCTTCTTCCATTTTATCTACCAGTCTTCTCAACTCGACCATTATGTACACGACTCGCTCTTTTTCGATTGGTTTTTGTAAGGCTGACCTTAAGTTTTCTATTATTTCTTGTCTCATTATTTCTTCTTGGGTAATCTGGCTTCCAATGCCCTAATCTCATCTCTGATAATAGCGGCGGATTCGAAGTCGAGGTTTTTGACGGCTTCTTCCATCTCCTTCATCTTCTGCTTGATGACTTTCTTCGGCGACTTCTTGAAGAGCGCGGCGTCGGTTTCAAGAAGCATATCGACGGCATGGTGATGCTCGCGCTCGAGCGTGTCGGTGATGTCCTTAATCTTCTTCACAATGGTCTTGGGCGTTATGCCATGCTTGGTGTTGTAGGCAGTCTGAAGCTTCCTCCGGCGGGCGGTCTCATCTATGGCGTACTTCATCGAGCCCGTGACTGAGTCGGCGTAGAGGATAACTCGGCCAAGAACGTTCCTCGCCGCCCGGCCGATAATCTGGATGAGCGAAGTCTCGCTCCGCAAAAAACCTTCTTTATCAGCATCGAGAATACCGATAAGGGTTATTTCGGGAAGGTCTATACCTTCCCTCAATAGATTCACTCCCACGATGCAGTCGAACTCGCCCTTGCGCAGACGGGTCAGTATCTCTATGCGCTCGATGGTCTTGATATCGCTGTGCAAGTATTCCGCCTTTATCCCCTTCTCTTTCAAATATTCACTCAAGTCCTCGGCCATCTTTTTGGTCAGCGTTGTCGCCATGACCCGGCCGCCCTTCCCTATCGCCTTCTCCGCTTCGGCGATGAAGTCTTGCACCTGGCCAGGATAAGACCCTTTTTGAAGTATCGGCTTCACCGATACTTCTGGGTCTATGAGGCCTGTCGGGCGGATAATCTGCTCGACCACCTTCTCACTCACCTCTTTCTCATACTTGGCCGGCGTGGCGCTCGTATATATGACCTGCCCCACGCGCTCGGAGAACTCTTCGAACTTCAAAGGCCGGTTGTCGCGGGCCGAAGGCAGCCGGAAGCCGTGCTCGATGAGCGTGTTCTTCCTCGACCTGTCTCCCGCGAACATGCCCCCAATCTGCGGCACGGTGACGTGGCTCTCGTCGATAATAGTCAAGAAACCTGCCTCGCCGGTAGGCAGGTCTTTAGGAAAATAATCCAGAAGCGTGTAAGGCGCTTCGCCCACCTTCTTCCCGGTAAAATGTCTCGAATAATTCTCGATGCCGTTGGTGTAGCCGACTTCGCGAAGCATGGCGAGGTCATAGGAGGTGCGGCGCTTCAGGCGCTCGGCTTCGAGCACTTTGCCGTCCTTCTTTAATTCCTCGAGCCGGTCTTCAAGCTCGCTCTTGATGCTTTCGAGTGCGCGCTTGTTGGCATCGTCCGCAGTGATGAAGTGCTTGGCCGGGAAGAGGAAAAAGACTTCCGGCTCGGAGATTATCGTCCGCGAGACTGCGTCTATCTTTTGTATCTTCTCTACCCTCTCGCCTTTAAACTCGACCCTGTATATGACCCGCTCTGAGATGGGCATGATTTCGACCGCGTTACCCAGAGCGCGGAACACACCCGGCTTCACGTCCGCGTTGGTGCGTTTGTAATGGATATCGATGAGATTCCTGACAAGATCTCCCCTGGAGATCTTGTCCCCGTTCGAAAGTTTCAGATTTACCTTTTCATATTCCTCCGGGTCGCCCAAACCATAGATGCAAGAGACGGAGGCGACGATAATGACGTCCTTCCTCGTGAGCAGGGCTTGGGTCGAGGCGTGGCGCAGGCGCTCAATCTCTTCGTTAATCATCGCCTCCTTCTCGATGTAAGTATCCGTCACCGGCAGATACGCTTCCGGCTGGTAGAAGTCATAATAGGAAACGAAGTAGTGCACGGCGTTGTCCGGGAAAAATTCCCGGTACTCCTGCGCGAGTTGGGCAGCCAGGGTCTTGTTGTGCGCGATGACAAGCGTGGGCTTCCCAATTTTCTCTATGACATTGGCGACGGTGAAGGTTTTGCCGGAACCGGTCACGCCAAGCAAGGTTTGATGTCTCAAACCTTGCTTAATACCTGCCACCAGCTCCTTTATGGCCTGAGGCTGGTCGCCGGCCGGCTTGAAATCGTTCTTTATCTTAAAGGCGGTCATTTCGGGGCTATATTACAACATTTTTTAAGCTATGCCAAATCATGCTTGACAAATATACTATAGTATGCTAAGATAGTACAAGACTCCCCCAGGAGACGGGACATGAAGAGCATCGCGGGACTTCTCGGATTTCTGGTGTTCATGGTCATCATGGTCGTACTTGCCGGCAACTGGATCGAGGCAAGAAAGGCCGCGATGAGCAAGTGCACCGACACCCGAGCCCAGCTCGGACTCTGCGTGAAGTAAGACGAAGGCGGCCTCATCGGAGGCCGCCTTTTTGTTTGGCAGGGTGCACAGTCAGATGCGACGGTCGGTGTAGCCGTGCGGATTGCGGACGAAATACGGTCCGCGTTCGCTCCGGGTTTTCTCTGAATCCGGGTGGCCGAGGCCGTAGCGCTCGGCGAGGTCGTCGTCATTGGGTTCTGGGCCAACGGCGTCGTGCTGCGGCTTCTCTTCATCAGACCGGGTCTTCTCACTCATACACCCTCCCTGTTGCAGACAGAACGAGATTTTGAAACGCCTTTGGATAAAGTTACTACTCTTTCCGATACTTGGCAAGGAACTCATTTTTAAATTGTGGAAAGCGGTTTTCAAGAATAGCCCGCCTCATATTCTTTACCAGATTGATGATGAAGTAGAGATTGTGGATGGAACCAAGCGTGCCGCCAAGCATCTCGTGCGCGCGATAGAGATGGCAGAGATACGCTCTCGAATAATTTTTGCAAACAGAGCACTCGCATTCTTCGTCCACCGGACCCTGGTCTTCTCGATACTCCGCGTTCTTGATATTTATTTTGCCTCTCGAAGTATAGAGCGTACCTCCCCTGCCATTCCGCGTGGGAGCAACACAGTCGAAGAGGTCCACCCCGTTCTCGACACCCATAAACAAATCTTCCGGCTCGCCGATACCCAGGAGATGTCTCGGTTTATCTTTCGGCAATATTTCATTGACCCATTTCACCGCCGTTTCCATGTCCTCCTTGGCGAAACTGCCGCCGATACCGAAACCGTCGAAATCGAGCGAACCGATAAACTCCGCCGAACGTCTGCGCAAAGACTCTTCGCGCCCGCCTTGGACAATACCAAACAAAGCTTGAAACTCGGCATTGGGCTTAGATTTGTGATAGTCGAGACTGCGTTGTGCCCATCTATGCGTCCTTTCTAAGGCTTCTTCCTGATACCTGTAACCCTCCGAGGGCGAGGTGCATTCGTCGAAGGCGAAAATAATGTCCGCGCCTAAGTTGTGCTGAATTTCGATACTCTTCTCCGGCGTAATGTAGTGGAGTGAGCCGTCGTGGTGGGAACGGAAGGAGACGCCGTCCTGCCCGACGCGCGCCAAGCGCGGCGCCTCGCCGTCGAGCGAGCGCTCCACGAGAAGCTGGGAAGGGTCGGTAATCTTTGTGATTTTCGACAATTCCTTGCCATACGCCGCGCCGAGGGAGAAGACCTGGAAGCCGCCTGAGTCCGTCATCATCGGCCCCTGCCAATTCATGAATTTATGAAGGCCTCCAAAATTTTTTACCCTCTCGTCTCCCGGTTCGAGATACAAGTGATAAGTGTTGGCAAGCACTACCTGCGCGCCCGTCTCTAAGATTTGCTCCGGCGTAAGCGCCTTAACGCTCGCTTTCGTCCCCACAGCCACAAACGTCGGTGTCTCTATGACTCCGTGCGGCGTCTCAATCTTCCCCGCCCTGCCCATCTGTCCGGGGATTTCTTTTTCTATTTCAAATTTAATCGGCGCCACTAGCGTTTCGCGATTATGCTCTTTTTATAAGTATCCAAATGTTCGAGGGCAACACCGGTGCCCTTGGCCACGCAGAAGTAGGCGTCTTTGGCCATGACGGCTTTCACTCCAGTGCGGCGATACATAAGTTCCGGGAAATTACGAAGCTGTGAGGAACCGCCAGTCATGATGATTCCCCTATCGATGATATCCGATGCCAGTTCCGGCGGCGTCTCCTGCAAGACTTCCTTGACCGCCTTAATCATTTCTCGAAGTTCCTTCGAAATCGCTTTGACCACCTCATTGGTCTTGAGCTCTATAGTCCTCGGCAAACCGAGAATGAAGTCGCGGCCCTTGACCGACATGGTAAGCTCTTCGTCGAGAGGAATGGCGCTTCCAATTTTAATCTTCACATCCTCAGCCATCTTGTCGCCGATAATTAGATTGAAATTCTTCTTAAGGTAATCAGCGATGGCCGCATCCATCTTGTTGCCGGCGACCTTCACGGAAGTGGAGGCGACGATGCCGCCGAGAGAGATGACAGCCACGTCGGTGGTGCCGCCGCCTATGTCCACAATCATGTGTCCAGCCGCCTCCTGAATGGGTATGCCCGCACCAATGGCGGCAAGAATCGGCTCTTTGACCACATAGGCATTCTTGGCACCGGCTTTCATGGCCGCCTCCACGACGGCACGCCGCTCGGTAGAGGTAATACCCGCGGGTACGGAGATAAGCACATCAGGCTTCCAAATGTTCCACTTGCCGAGCGTCTTGTCGATGTAGTAGCGGAGCATCGCTTCCGTCACTCGGTAGTCGGCGATGACGCCGTCCTTCATCGGGCGGTAAGCGGAGATGCCTCCCGGAGTTCTACCTATCATTGTCTTGGCTTCGGAACCGATGGCGAGAATCTTGTTGTCGGACTCCGAGACCGCCACGACCGAAGGCTCGTTCAAAACAATACCCTTGCCTGGTACGAAGACCAGGATATTGGTGGTGCCGAGGTCGATGCCGAGTTTTTTCGCCATTTGCCCACATGATACTATAACTATATGAGTGACGGAAAGCAGGCTGGCGCGTATCTGGTGGAAGCAATTCCCCTGGCTAAATCCGCCTCAAGAAATCTTTCTTATTTCTCCTCTGTCCGTTTGGTACCCGGAACTTTGGTGCGAGCGCCTCTGCGAAAAGGATTTATCCTCGCCGTAGCGACAAGCTGCCGGAGCGCCGCGGCTGCCAAGACCGCAATACGCCGAGCCGAATTCCCTCTTCGGAAAATCGCGAGAAAAGACATTTACGAAGCCGGCTTCGCGCCGGAGTTTCTCTCTGCAGTGGAAAAAGCTTCACTCTACTACGCCTGCAGCGCCGGAGCGCTCCTCTTCTCCCTCCTGCCCAAAATACTTCTTGAGAATCCTGAGAAATTCTTCCCGCCGCCGCAGAAAAGAAGCCGCGCCGCCGGTCCCAAGGAAGTACTACTTCTCCAGATGGAGGACGAGGAGCGCTTCGGACAATACCGCGCGCAGGTGCGCCAGTGCTTCGCCAGAGGAAAGTCGGCCATGTTCGTATCGCCGACGCACGTTGATGCGGTGAAAGCCGCGACGCGGCTTTCACAAGGCATAGGGCCATACGTCTTCGTCTTTACCCTCAAGGCGAAGGCCGCTGAAGCGAGGAGAATCTGGCAGGCGGCGCTTGGCGAAGAACATCCCATACTCTTCATCACAACCGCGGCCGGAGCGGCCTTCGACCGCCCTGACATCGACACTATTATCATCGAGAGAGAGAACTCCCGCGCTTACTGCTCTCTATCGAGGCCATACCTACACCTCAAGGTTTTTCTCGAATATCTGGCCAGAGATACTTCGCGCCAGCTCATACTCGGAGACTCAGTCCTCTCGCTTGAATCATTGAGGAAAGAGAAGCAGGGCGAGTGCGCCGAGCTATCGCTTGTGAGGTGGCGACTGCCAGCAGCACTCTCCCGCCTGGTTGACGCCAGAGAAAAACCCGATGGCAAAGGGAAATTCGAAATCTTCTCACCCGAACTTAAAACACTTATCTCCAAAGCCCTTGAGGAAAAGGAAAAAATATTTCTCTTCGGCGCCAGGAAGGGTCTTGCTCCCACTACCGTTTGTGGCGACTGCGGTTATATCCTCCCCTGTCTCAACTGCGGCGCGCCTGTCGTGCTTCACCGGCAGAAAGCGGGCGGAAATGTCTATGTCTGCCACGCCTGCGGCGAGAAGCGAGATTCGAAAACAGTCTGCGGATATTGCGGCAGCTGGAAACTCGTGCCTCTCGGCATAGGTATTGAGAGGATAGTGGCGGAGGCGAGAGACCTTTTCCCTTCCGCTACAGTCGAAATACTCGACAAGGACCACGCGCCGACGGACGCGAAAGCGCGAATCATCGTGAAGAAATTCGAGGAGACCGGCGGTATCCTCGTCGGCACGGAGTTCGCCTTCTTCCACCTTGAGAAGGTCCCGTATGCCGCTCTCGTCTCGGCGGACTCGCTCTTCTCCATCCCCGACTTCGGGATAAACGAGCGCATCTTCTACCTGGTCTCCCGCCTGCGCGAGATGACGCAGAAAGAATCTCTCATCCAGACCAGGAACATCGGCAAACAGGTCCTCGCTTGGGCGGCGCAAGGCAATATCATCGACTTCTATCTGAGTGAAATCGCGGAGAGAAAAAGTCTTTCTTATCCGCCGTTTGCAATTTTTATCAAAATTGAAGACGCAAGAAACAAGATGCAAGAGACAAAAGATAAATTATTGAAATGGCATCCAGAGAGTTATAAGAATTCGCTCATTATAAGAATACCTAAGGAGAAGTGGCCAGACGAAGAACTCTCGCGCGAACTCTCATGGCTTTCACCGCAATTTTCCATTAAAGTAGACCCTGAGAGTATCATATGAAAAACGAGAAATTAATACTCAATAGAAGCGCCAAAGTCCTGCGGCAGAAGGCCTTGCCCGTGCCGCTCAAAGACATTGGTACCAAGAAGCTTGGCGACATCATCGCCAAGATGAAGAATGCTGTCCGCGCCGAGGAGGACGGCGTGGCTATAGCCGCGCCGCAGGTGGGAGCGGGCCTCCGACTCTTCATCGTCAAGGGCGGAGTCCTCCCGCGCTACGAGAACGACCGGGTGTTCATCAATCCCGAGATTGTGAAAATTTCGAGGAAGAAACAAAAGGTTGAGGAGGGCTGTCTCTCGGTGCGCTGGCTCTACGGAGTGGTGGAGAGACATGAGAAAATAACTATAACAGCCTGGGATGAGAAGGGTAGAAAGCAGACTATTGGCGCCTCGGGTCTTCTATCGCAAATTTTCCAGCATGAGATAGACCATTTGGACGGCATCCTCTTCACCGACAAGGCGGAAAACGTGCGCGACCTGCCGCCGTTAGAAAACAAAGATGCAGAAAATTAAATTCGCTTTTTTCGGGAGTTCGAAATTTTCTGAATATGTTTTGGACGAACTTGAGAAAGCCGGATATTCTCCGATTCTTAAAGTTACGGATGCCAAAGAAGCACTGCCGGAACTCCCGGCGGAAATAGATTTGTGCGTCGTGGCTTCTTTTGGCAGAATTCTGCCAAAAGAATACCTGGAAATTCCGAAAGAGGGATTCATAAACGTCCACCCCTCCCTCCTGCCTGACTTGCGCGGACCATCACCTATTCAAAATTTGATACTCCAGAACAAAGAGCCCGGGATTACAGTCATAAAGATGGATGAGAAAATGGACCACGGACCGATACTGGCGCAGGAAAAAGTTGGTATAGAACCCTGGCCCGACCATTATGCGATAGCGGAAGAAAAACTGGGACGGGCCGGCGGAAAACTTTTGCTAAGAATTTTTGAGGGAGAAGCGCTTGAAAGAGAGCAGGACCACGACGATGCCACTTACGTAAAAATGGTAAAAAAAGAAGACGGCTTGCTTGATTTGAAAGATAATCCGGAAACAAATCTGAGAAAAGTTCTCGCCTATTCGACTTGGCCCGGGGCTCACATATTTTTCAAAAGAAAAACCGGGGAAGAAATTCGGGTAGTCGTCAGAAACGCGAAAATTATCGATAACCAATTCATCCCCACCCGCGTCATCCCCGCCGGCAAGAAAGAAATGGACTGGCAGGATTTCCTCCGCGGCAACGTTTGATTATAAAGATTCCTCGTAACCCGCGAAGTTGTCTGAGGCCTGGAGACGGTTCTCCATCCTTACGAGCCAGAAAAGAAGGACGGAAGAAGCGAGACCGCCGGCAAGAACCGCAATAGAAACCCAAGGAGCCGCTTTCTGGTGCCAGTACCCTCCGTTCATGAGCGCTTTTTAAAAATATTCATGCCTCTGGCCAGATCCTTCACCTTCCTCGCACCTCTTCTCAAAAGCGTTTCTCTCCTCCCCTTCTCCTGAAGCAAAGTTTCTTTGACCTCGTCCTTGACCAAATCGATGGCGGCATAAAGGTCGGAGTGTTCGGCAACGGCGTAGAGGTCAAGCCCGGCGCCGGTGAGATGCACCTCGGCCATAAATACTTCTCCGGTCTTGTGATGCTGCGTGCTCCGGCCCACCTCGACCGAAGCCACCGCGTCCGCGTTCTTCACGTACTTCTCAAGCGCGCCCACTTTCTTATTCACGTATTCCGAAATAGCCGGAGTAAGCTCTATCCCAGTCGCTTTGATGTTTATCTTCATAACTTAAGTATATCAAATGATGATAATTGAAAGAGGCGGACCACATGTGGTCCGCCCCGTTCACACTTCCAAGCGGTTAACGAATGGCCGCCAGCCGAACCTTCTCGCCGGCGATCTCCGCATCGAACTCGCTTGACTCCATCATCATCTTGACGGCGGAGCTGTAGTACTTGCCCGCCTGCGCGAGCGCGAGGACCCGGTCGAGGCGCTTGTTGACGTCCTCCATCGACGCGCCAGCTCTTCGAGCATCCTCGAGCATCGGCAGAAAACTGTCGGAGTACGAGCCGATGAACCGCACTTCCCGCCCGGCCTCCACGAGATCGAGGTTGTTGTCGATAAGGGTGAAGGCCATCTGCGGATTCTTCTCGACCACCGCCGCAAATCGGTTTTCGTTCTCGTACACCCGGCTCGCGAGGTCATGATGGCGATCCTCGAGACCGCTGATTATCTCGCCCGCCTCTTGTGCCCGCTTCTCAAGCTGATGCACCCGATAGAGAAGCGTGACGTTCGACACGATGAGTCCTAGGATAACGATGCCGAGCAACACTTTCTTCATCTGGAAATCCTCTCTGAAGAAAAGGGTTTGTGTGCCCTGTTTCTAATCCTTTTCCATCCTAGCATATTTATACTTAAATGTCAAGTATAATATGCTTCCTCAATATAAATTAAACTCTTGTTGAGCTATTTTTAGGCCTAGTCGAAAAGGTTCACGAGATACTTGTCAATTTCTCTCTGGTCCAGATCATAGAAAAACTTGTTCTCGTCGTGGAGCTTCGTTGCCAGTTCTATGCCGACGTAGCGCCAGTGCCAGGGCTCGTACTGATAATACGCATTGTTTTTGGGATAAGAAAGAATGAAGCCGTATTTATGCGCGTTCTCCTGGAGCCATTTGTAAGCCGGCTCCGATGCGAAGGCCGAGAAGCCAGTGCCTAGCTTATTAGTAGTGAAGTCCACCGCTGTGCCAAGCTGATGCTCGGAATAACCCTGGTCAGCTGAGAAGCGGTTGGCGCCCGAGCCATAAGATACGGTATAAGCTGACTTCAGCGCCGATTGGGTGCCAAAAGAGCGATAGGCGGAAGCGATGAGAAGGTTCTGTCCTGCGGAATGCGCCGCTTCAAGCAGGTCCCGCAAATGCGGCCAGACCTTGCCGTATATCATAAAATTTTTCGACCCTGGCAGAAGATATTTCTCGTCGATGTCGAACAGAGTCGCCGGGATGTAATTCTCGTTCAGGAAATAAACTTTCGAATATTTCTTCAGAAGCTCTTCGTCGGTATGCGCAAGTTTGTCGAGCACTCCCACGGTGACGCCAAGCTCTTCCAACTGACTTGAGAAAGAATCCACGATTCTCTCCTTCTCCCGCACATCGAGAAGTAATTCGTAATTCCAGTCCTGCGCAGCTGTAAGCTCAGTAAGCAGCCACGCTCTCTCCCCCTCAAAGTTCCTGTAAGTATAAAAACCGTAACCGGCGATGCCGACGAGCACTACCGCCCCGATAATAGCCGCCGGCGTCCCGTCGAACTTCTTGAAAATATCTTTATTCACTATTTAAGTTTAATACAACTCTCGGCTCCGCGACCAGGGATCGAACCTGGGACATCCTCGTTAACAGCGAGGCGCTCTACCGGCTGAGCTATCGCGGAATTAAGGCAAATAATAACAGAAAAAGCTACTTAATCAAGATAAAAAGGCTTTTTACTTACTCTGTGGTCTAAAGAAAATTACTTATTCAATTCACTCCTAGTGAGCGGACCAACTGAACCAACTGGCTCTAGACCCCGGGCACTCTGGAAGGCAGTCACAGCGGCTTTGGTCAGTTCACCGAAGTAGCCGGTAATTGGCCCCAAGTAATAGCCTAAGCTCTTCAGTGTTTCTTGAAGTAGAGTCACCTCTGGGTCTCTTACTCCCACATAAAGAGTTTCGGTAAACTTGTCGGAAGAGAAAGTTTGGTTACCAGTATTAGCCACCACCTGGAGCTGGTTAAGCTCATCGGCGATGGCCTGCAATTCCACTATGTAAGAGGTTAGGTTTACCAACCCAGGATCAGCGGCAATTCTCTGAGAGAGTAAGGCAAGTTTGTTTTGGACAGGCACAAGACGAGAGGGGTCAATTGGCTTTAGCGCTTGATTATTGATAACGCCACCGGTACCCCCTCTATTGTTTGGGCTCGGAGAATCCCCAGGAGTCGTAGGAGGGTTAGTCGGTGGTGGCGAAGGCGGTGGAGGTGAGACACTGTATACAGATAAGAAGTCTTCTGCGGAATAACCATCAGCTCCAGTGTCATAGTTAATCTGCCACCAGTTGAATGAGTCTGCGGTCACTGGTCCGGATGTGACGGTGCCTAGACTACCGAGTGTTTGAGTACCGAGGAGTGTGCCTGTGGTATCTGCTGTGGCTCTGACGTTTATATTAGTTGTTGCTTGGACTCTTTGACCTATGGTGAATTTGGCTGATGGGGTTGGAGGAGGGGGGGGTGGAGGTACTGGTGGAGGAGTAGTTTGGGTACCGCTAAATTCATAAGCTCCGATGTCCCAGGCGGGGCCTTGGGGGCGGGAGACGTTCCCAATGTCATACCGTATGCTTTGTCCCGGATACCTTGTTTCAAAAGCCGCCATAGCCGCAGATAATCCGCCCGTATCTATAGCGGGAGAACCAGCCTGAAGTTTAAAATCACCGCCCGCTGGATTAACAAGGAGTGGGTTAACATTCCTTGTGTTTATTGACTGAGCAGGAAATGCAGAATTAAACCCGGCAACATCGTATATTGAAGTCGTGCCCCACTGAATTCTTGCCGGAGAATTGAATATTATATTGTTCTTCATGCTTCCCCCTGCAGAAATACTTGTATCAAAAAGCCAGATATCTCTTCCCTGAGAGTCATTTCTGTTGCCCAAAATATTATTTTCAATAATTATTGACCCTGGAGCAGGAGTTTGTATTCCTGCCGAATAATTCCAAAAAGTATTATTCAGAATATACTTGGTGCCGGAATGCCGTAAACTCATAGCCGCATCAAGATGCGGATTATCCATTGAGCTTCCGTCACTATTGGTAACGTTCATAATGACATTGCCGATGAAAAATCCGTTAGGAACATTGGCGCTTCCGGTGCCTATCCCCACTTCACAATCAAGCATGTAATTGCCTATAAACCATATATAATCCGGATAATCACCTTGCATACCCATACAAGCACCCCCCGATGAGTTGCTGGGCCTAAAGCTTTGCAGTAAGTTCTGAGAAAATATCACATCAGTTGCGTCTTTCGTCCATAGACCAGTCTGCTTGTTGTTATGTGAATAGTTGCGTCCAATATATATTTTGTAAGGCCTGGCCCCGACGGCAGATGGTGAGTTCCCCACCTGCACTCCATCACCGCTGCAACGCGCCAGCTCGTTATCAAGCACCCAAACATTATTAGCCGCGCCCTCCATTTTTATGCAATGGATATCCTGATCATAAGTAGCATAAATATCACCCGCATCATGAATATAATTTTTATAAATTACTATATACGCGGAGCTCCCAAACCCGATACCTCCTGAAGTTAAACTTCCGACGAGCTCATTATTACGGATTGATATGGCATAATTTGCCCCGATCTCAATTCTTCCCACGGTATTAAATAAAAGATTTTCGAGAATGATGTAATTACCCTCAATGGACCATTTTGTGGTTATTGTTGGTTTTGTATTTGCATCTTTTCCCCTGATAAATATCGGGGCTGTGACCGTACCGCTTCCTGTTATATTTTCATAACCCAAAGGCGCATAACTATATGTACCGTGCAGCTCCACAACAGCCCCAGCAGGCAGGTTATTCGGGATAGTACATCTCGGTCTTGCAGGATAACCATTCTCGGTATCAACACAGGCCGCATTGCTCTGCTCAATATAATAGAATCCTGCAACCGAAGTACTCCAATTGGCAGGAGTTGCAGGGGCTGTTTCATTTATCCCAAAACTCGGGGTTGGTATGCCAATAGGTGCAGTCCATGAAGTTGGCGGTGGAGGAGGAAGTGGGTCTCCAATTCTATCCAAGTAATTTTCTACAGACCAGCCATCAGTTCCGGAATCGTAGTTCACTTGCCACCAAGTAAGGTCATCGGCGGTCGTAGGTCCAGCCAAAACCACGCCTTCTGCAGCAGTTGCCTGTGTACCCAAGAGCGTACCGGAAATAGAAGGGCTCTGACGGACATTTAGTACCGCGGTGGTTTGGACTCTGTCCCCTATTACAAATTTTGGGATGATGGGGGTTGGGTAAGGGGTGTCAGCGGCTAGGGTGGTGGCAGAAACGCTGTTAGAAGCAGTAGAAGCATTGCCTGTCGCGTCATAAGCAACCACGAAGAAACTGTACGAGGTGCTAGGCGTGAGTGCTGTGGCTTGATAAGAAGTAGTTGTTGTAGAAGTTCCGATGGCTGTGCCATTTCGATAGATGACGTAGCCTGCTACCCCTACGTTATCGGTAGAAGCGGTCCACGAGAGATTAATTTGCGAAGAAGAGGTTGTAGAAGCAGTGAGGCCTGTTGGAGTGGTGGGAGCTTGGGTGTCTGCAGTGGGGAGCGTGGTGCCGGTGTAAGAGGACTCGTAAGCACCGATGTCCCAGGCAGAACCCTGGGGGCGGGTGACGCCGTCAATGTCGTAGGCAGCAGAAACACCGATGCTGTTCTGGTAGTCAGCGTAAGCGGTCGATACCACTCCAGTATTGACTGCTGGGCTAGTCTCCAAAAGTTTGAGGTTACGCTGCGCCTCGCCTACAAACATTGGATTAACTGTGTCCGCAATGTTGTTGCGCTGAGACATAGTCGCGCCGGTTAGTGAGACATCCATTCCTGTGACATTCCTGAAAATATTATTCTCGATCAATGAGCCAGAAATGGCGTTAGCAAAATCAATACCAGCGCCGCCGATATTGTATAAAGTATTGTTTACTATCTTGACGATCTTACTCGACCCCCAACCTTGAATACCGATACCAATGATGTCGGAAATCATATTGCCCATGATGCTGTTGGTGGTCACCTGCGGACAATCTGTGCGCAAACTGGCTGAACTGATGCCAATCTGGCTGTCCATAATGATGTTGTTAATAATATGAGTATTGATCGGGCAGTAGTGGGTGACGATGGCCGCCCCTTCTGCAGAAGGGCTGATGCCGGGCGGTATGCGATAGCCATACGCATAGTTCTGGGAGACAACTATATTGCTAACTTCTTTGATATCCACCGCGTTCTCACGGTCATGGTGCATGACATTCCTGCCGATATAGACATAGCCTACTGAGTTTTTCTGGTTATGGCCCAAGAGGATGGAGTCACCGCCGTGGTTATACATGGTATTATCTACAATCCAAATTCTCTGAGCTCCGGGGCCAGCGCCAATTCCGACCACATCGATTTCTACAGTAGCTGTCGCGTCGCCATTGTCATGAATCAAGTTCTTATAAATAACGACATTATTTGCATTGTCATTTACATACACAGTTGTACTATTGCTTCCCGGCTTAAAATTGTGCACCTCTGAATTTCTAAGAGCAAGATGGTCCCCTTGGAAAATAACCTGATTACCATCGACATCAATGCTGTCTACGATGACGTAACTTCCACTGATAACTACCATCCCGGTAAATCTTGGCTTACCTGTCGCTTGGAAAATGACTGGCGAAGCCGCTGTGCCGTTGCCGCTAAAAGTGTAAGAGCCTCCACCCGCAGGAACTGTCCGCATATTGCCGCTTGTCTTCAAGAACCAATCGCCTGGATGCGGAATGCCAATCGGCGCAGTCCAAGAGATTAAGCCCCCGGTTGGCGGCGGATCACTCGGTGGCGGGGAAGAGGTATCCGCTTGAGTAGAGACGTTTATAGAATTTGATGCGGGGGAAACATTGTTCGCAGCATCATAAGAAATCACAGCAAAACTGTATGAAGTGCTGGGAGAGAGGCCGGTAACTTGATAAGAAGTGTTGAGGGAAGCAGAAACTGGGTTAGCTCCATTGGTATAGACAACATAGCCTGCTACTCCTACATTGTCTGTAGAGGGAGACCAAGAAAGATCAATCTGTGATGAAGAAACTGCGGTGCCTGTGAGGTTAGAGGGAGCGGTGGGAGCTTGGGTGTCTGCCGAGCTCGAACCAGCAATGGCCACAGTCTGCGAGCAGACAGTATTAGGAGTTCTTGATAGGCAATCAGCATATGTTCCACTGGTGCCCACCTGGTCAAAACAAAAATTGATAGTGGCAGAGCCAGAGGTGGCCGTCATCTTATTGGTGGTTGACGCTGTGGTGAAGTAATACAAATCGCCAGTACGTGGAGAGAGAACGTTGCTCGAATTGTATAAATCATTACCTGTATAGCTATAAGCGACGTGAGTGGCATTGGCGGATGACCAGTCTAACGTAAAGAAAGTATCAGAAGCCACACTTGAAGGTATGGTAAAGGAACAAGTGGGTGCGGGGGTTTGAGCTTGAGTACCCTGCGGAGAGATGGCGCGGTTAAGCTGGTCTAAAAGACCGTGCAGAGCATTCAAGATATTAGCTGGTTGTGATTGAACGACTGTAAAAGCTCTTACTTCTTCTAATGGTAAAAACATAGAAATGGCAAACATAGCTATTATTCCCATTTGCCACAATTTGTTATAACTGAATTTCATATCATATATAATGACTCGATATGATTACTTATACAATAGGTTTAGCTCATATCGAGTCAGCTACCTGTCAGTATATTTCTTTTTCTCCGGCGTGCATAGTGGTAAAATATAGGCGTTAGAAGATAACGCAAATTTTATGACAAAAGTTAAGGTTCATAAGGCGGGACTCGCTGTCGGAGGATTCCTGGCCATAGTTCACGCCGCTTGGGCGCTTATGGTGCTCTCGAACACGGCCAAGCCGTCGCTTGATTTCATCTTCGGCCTGCATTTCCTCAATTTCCAGTATTCCATCAACGCCTTCTCGTTCCCGACTGCGGCCGGCCTCGTCATCGTTACCGGCATTATCGGCTACGTCTTCGGCGCGGTGCTCGGCTGGGTTTGGAACATGGTGCACGGCTCGTCTCACAATCAATAGCCGGAATCCGTATCAGGCAATTATTCCCATGCTAAAAGAATTCAAGCAGTTTCTGCTCCGCGGAAACGTGGTAGACTTAGCGGTCGGTGTCGTCATCGGCGCGGCCTTCGGCACGGTGGTCACCGCCCTCGTAACGGATATCATCTCCCCTCTCATCGCAGTCATAGCCAAGACGCCCGACTTCTCTACCTGGGCCTTCTCGGTCAATGGCAGCGAATTCAAAATCGGACACTTCTTCAATGCGCTCATTTCCTTCATCCTCGTGGCGGCAGCTATTTTCTTCTTCGTTATCAAGCCAATGAACATGCTCATCAGACGCTCCGGCAAGGAATAGTCCCAAATTCAATATTGTTGTGATAAGCTGAATTTCAGACAAGAGAGGAGACCGCATGCCAGAAAAGAGAGAAGTGATGAAGGTGGAGAATAAGTGGGTTCGTTCGCGAGTTTCGCTCAACGCGGCCGAGGCCTTGAGTTACGCTCGAGATTTCGGCTACCCCGTAGAACTCGCGGCAGCATTCGTTCTCGGTGGCTGGCGACGAACTGCCAGCACCGAGGAAGAACTCAGAAAACTGTTCGAGGAAGGAGAAAACCTCTCGCCCATCGGTGAAGTTACCCTGTTCTGGAGGTTGCTTCCCTGTGAGCGTTGCGGCGAACCGGCAAACGGCGAATATTGTGAGAACACGGGATACAAAGACACTCACAAGCCCAAGGCCGGTTCCCGGCAGAGATGACACTCGTTTCCGATGCTCGACGGAGAATCCGTCGCGAGTGTCGGCGACGGGTTTTCCTTTTGTATTGAATTCAAATTTACCGTGTGCTAGGGTCAATCTCGGAATAGTTGCAATCGACTTCTCACAAACTGGAGGACGGTCATGGAAGAAATGGAAGAAACGAAAGAACGAGTGTGTTTGACGGGAACCAGCAGGCAAGGTGGCGTCGGAGGAGTCACTCTCTCCGGCATCCCCGCGGACCTGTTTGAGAAGGTCGAGGGGGCCACCTTCGGCCAGTACTGGATGACGGTGAAGGACGGCAAGCTCGTCTTCTCGCCGACCAGGGAACCGTTGCCCAATCCGGTCACGGATGAGGAGATGCTCCCCTTCTGGCGTCGGCGTAGCGAGCGGCAGGGGCATCTCCGGGAGATGCTTTTCGATCCGGAAGAACGAAGTGATTCGCCGTCCTTCATGGTCAACAGTCTCTGCGGCTACGACTACACGCCCGAGAGCTACCACACGAACGCAGGACTCCTCGAGAGCTACGGCTTCGTCTGCATGCGCTCCCAGAGAGGAGAGGACGGCAAGTTCTGGGAGACGTGGTATCTGCCGGGAGCGTGGGCGGCCAAGGGAGAGCTCAAGAGGATGGTCGAGAAGAAACAGCGCGAGGGCGACAAGAAACAAGGCCACGCTGCCGAGAAGCAGAATGAGACCAAGAAGGTCATCTCGTTCCTCTGCCGCAACGTCTCCTTCGGTTCTCTCGACGTCGTCGTCCAGCGCGCGGCAATGATGATGGATGACTGAAGTTCCCCACAGATCCTAGAAAGAGCCCGTCGCCGAGCACATCGGCGGCGGGTTTTCTTTTGTATTACGTCTATAATGTTTATATGGAAAAACCGAAGGTTCTAAGCGAGGAAGAGGTGCGGGAAGGGCTCAAGAACCTGCCGGGATGGACATTTGATAATGACCGGATCTCCAAAGAATTTAAATTCAAAGACTTCAACGATTCCCTGTTATTCGTGAATAAGATGGCGCCGGTTTTCGAGGAAAACGACCATCATCCTGACACGCACATCTTTTATTCCAAGGTGCTTTTCGAATTGCAGCGCTTCGACATCGGCGGCAAAGTAACCGACCGCGATATCCTCATCGCTGGGAAGATTGAGAAACACTACAATGCGAATCAATAGTATAATTAAATAGTTACCAAATAACTTTTTAATTAATGAGATCTCTTACCTACGTGACTCATGTGCCCGAGCCGCCGCTCGCCCGCTTCCTCTTCGCCAATCCGAAAATGGCGTGGGTCTGGCTTATCATACGCCTCTACGTCGGCTACGCCTGGCTCATGGCCGGCTGGGAAAAGTTACTCAACCCCGCCTGGACAGGAGAGCATGCCGGCGCGGCCGTAACTGGCTTTCTCAAAGGCGCACTGGCCAAGACCTCGGGCCTCCACCCAGACGTGACCGGCTGGTACGCCGCCTTCATACAGAATTCGGCATTGCCTAACGCGGAAGTCTTCTCCTACATTGTGGTCTACGGCGAGATTGCCGTCGGCATCGCTCTCATCCTCGGAATTCTTACCGGCATCGCGGCCTTCTTCGGCACTTTCATGAATCTGAACTTCCTCTTCGCCGGCACGGTTAGCACCAATCCCATACTGCTTCTCCTCTCCCTCTTCCTCATACTCGCCTGGCGGGTAGCCGGCTGGTACGGGATAGACCGCTGGCTTCTGCCGAAAGTGGGTGTGCCCTGGGCCGGGAATAAATATTAATCAAAAACATGGACAAACAGAAAATGGTTGACTGGGCTGTCTTCCTTTTGCGGATAGCGGCGGGAATCATCTTCGTCGAGCACGGCGGAACGCTTCTCTTCGGCTGGTTCGGCGGAGCGGGAGTGGAAAATTTGCCGCCATTGATTCTTGCGGCGGGTATTCTCGAGTTCGCGGGAGGAATCGCGGTTCTTCTAGGACTCTTCCTGAGACCGACTGCCTTCCTCCTCTCCGGGCTTATGGCTGTCGCCTACTTCATGGCGCACGCCGCAAAAGGCTTCTGGTACGCCCCGCCGGCAAACGGCGGCGACCCGGCGGCGCTCTTCGCCTTCATCTTCCTCTTCTTCGCCGCCTACGGCGCAGGCATCCATAGCATTGATGCGTATCTGAAGAGTAGAAAGTAATCCACACTTCATGCACAGGATGTCCCCTGAAAAAAATTTGACGAAGAAAACGCTGATGCGAAAATTAAGTCAGGTCATTTTCGAGTTTCCTGGCCTGCAATTTATCGGCGGTAAGGCAGAGATATATGAGCCTCAACCGACAACGCCGAGAATCCAGGGTGGGACTAGAAACAGGCCTCGCTAAGCAAGAATCCCCTAACCGGGGATTTTTGCTTTCCGTACGTTATAATATGGATATGAAAAAAATAGTCATTCTTGTTTTGATAGTAATAGCGGCGGCGGTATTCTTCTTCACTCGCGACAATAACGTACAGGCGCCGACGGAAAATCAGAATACCGGCAGCAATTTCCGCCCCGACCCTTCTGGCGCAACCTTCACCGGGCTTGAGCTTGGAGGAGAAGTAACGCTTCTTCAGGAGAGGGGGTACGGCGACATCAACAGCGATAGCAAGGTGGACACGGCAACATTCCTCGCGGAGAGCGGCGGCGGTTCGGGCGTCTTCATCTACGCCGCGGCTTACGTCTCGGGCCCCGTGAATTACAAAGGTTCAAATGCTGTTTTCCTCGGCGACCGCATATCGCCGCAAAAAATTTCCATAACGAGCGGAGTCATAACGATATCCTATCTTGACCGCAAACCCGATGAGCCTTTCGCCGCCGAGCCGACTGTCCCAGTTTCCAAGCAGTTCATCTACAAAAACGGGGAACTGGTGGAAAAGTAATTTTTGTGCTTTAATGAAGTCCCGCGGAGCTCATGCGAAGTGGGATTTTTTCATGGAAATCCGAAACATCGCCATCATAGCGCACGTTGACCACGGCAAGACCACCCTTACCGATGCTTTGCTGCGTCAGAACGGGATGTCCGCCGAGGGCGAGAGTATGGACTCGAACGACCTTGAGAAGGAGCGCGGCATTACTATCTACTCAAAAAACACTTCCCTTTTCTATAAAGATACGAAGATTAATATCGTGGACACTCCCGGCCACTCCGACTTCGGAAGCGAAGTCGAGCGCGTGCTGCGCTCTATCGACACGGTGCTTCTCGTCGTCGACGCGCAGGAGGGTCCCATGCCCCAGACCAGATTTGTTTTGAAAAAGTCTCTTGAACTGGGCCTCAAGCCCATCGTCGTTATAAATAAAATCGACAAGACGGCCGCCCGCCCCGACTGGGTGCACGAAGCGGTGCTGGAGCTCTTCCTCGAACTTGGCGCGAACAACGAGCAAATCGACTTCCCGACCATCTATGCCGCCGGCCGAGACGGCAAAGCGACGCGCGTATTGTCGGAGGGTATGAAAGAAGACCTCTCCCCCATCCTCGACACGGTGCTCGAACACGTGCCACCCGCCACGCATGATTTAGAGAAGCCGACACTACTCCAGCCCTTCAACCTCGCTTACGACAATTTCCTCGGTCGCCTGGCTATCGCGAGAATCTACCAGGGAATACTTAAGACCGGCTCAGATGTTTGGGTGAAGAAACATTCAGGCGAAGAATACAAAGGCAAGATTACCAAGCTCTTCACCTTCGAGGGCATTAAGCGCGTTGAGAGCAAAGAGGCCGTAGCTGGAGACATTGTGATGGTTGCCGGACTGCCGGACATCTTCATCGGGGACACAATCTCCGGCGCGGAAGAGTTCGAAATACTGCCGGCTATCAATATCGACGAGCCGACTATTTCCCTCAACTTCCTGGTCAACAACTCGCCCTTCGCCGGGCGCGAAGGCAAGTTCGTTACCGGGCGCCAGATACGAGAGCGCCTGGAGCGCGAGCTAGAAGTGAACGTCGGACTCAAAGTGGACTTCTCCACTTCGGATTATTACACCGTCTATGGGCGCGGCGAACTCCATATCGCCATCCTCTGCGAGAACATGCGCCGCGAAGGATTCGAGCTCCAGGTCTCGCAACCACACGCCATTATCAAAGAAGAAAACGGGGTGAAGACCGAACCTTTTGAAGAAGTGCTCGTCGACGTGCCCGAAGACATGAGCGGCTCTATAATCTCCGCTCTCGCTCCGAGAAAAGGAGAGCTTCTAGATATGAAGACGGAGAACGGCTCCACTCGTCTCACCTTCGAAGCGCCGACCCGCGGATTGCTTGGTTTCCGCGGCGAATTCGTGGTCATGACAAAGGGCCTCGGCATCCTTTCTTCCCGATTCATTGGCTTCAAGCCGTATGTCGGAGTTATCGACCACAGGGACGTCGGAGCAATGATATCGATGGAAGCTGGCAAGTGCCTGGCCTTCGCTCTCGACAACCTGCAGCTCCGCGGCACGCTCTACATCGAGCCGGGAGACGAGGTGTACGCGGGCCAGGTTATCGGCAACACTTCCAAGGGCGAGGACATTTACGTGAACCCGACCAAGGGCAAGCAGCTTACCAACATGCGCGCCTCGGGCTCTGACGACAAGGTCTATCTCGCGCCGGCTTTTAATCTCGATATCGAACGCGCTATGGAAACTATGAATGATGATGAATATATCGAAATTACGCCCTCTTCTGTGCGTCTCCGCAAAGTCCACCTCACCCAGCAAGAGCGTTCAAAAGCGCTGAGAAAAGCGGTATAATATCGCCATGTCAAAACTTTCGACTGAGCCGTACAAGGGGGTGCAGGACTTCTACCCCGAGGATATGGCCGTGGAGAATTATATATTCGGTATCTGGAAGAAGGTTTCCGAGAAATTCGGCTATCAGGAATACAGTGCCTCCCCTCTCGAGCCGACCGAGCTCTATACCGAGAAATCGGGTGACGAAATTGTAAATCAGCAGACCTTTACCTTCACCGACCGCGGCGGCCGCTCCGTCACACTCCGTCCGGAAATGACGCCAACTCTCGCACGGATGGTCGCCGCCAGAAGGAAAAGTTTGAAGTTCCCTCTCCGCTGGTATTCAATACCAAACCTCTTCCGCTACGAGAAACCTCAGCGCGGGAGACGCCGCGAGCACTACCAGCTCAACTGCGACCTCCTCGGCCTCCCGGGCCTCGAAGGCGACAGAGAAATGCTCTCCCTCGCTTACGCAGTTATGAAAGAATTCGGAGCCCGGGATGAGGACTTCGAAATAAGGATGAACAACGCCAATGTTGAAGACTTCAAGGATATCGCGCCGAATATCGTCTTCGACCCCGAGCTAGCCCGAGGACAGGCGTACTATACCGGCATGGTTTTCGAAATTTTCGACACCAATAAAGACAACCCGCGCGCCGTCGCCGGCGGAGGCAGGTACGATAATTTGCTTGAACTCTTCGACGTCGAACCTGTGCCGGCCGTCGGCTTCGGCTGGGGAGATATCACCATGAAGGACTTCCTCGAAACGCATGGCCTGCCAACACATGCGTAAGATTGTTTTCGATATTGAGACTGCCAATATCTTCAGCGATGTCGGCTCGGCCGACCCGGCCGCGCTCGACTTGGCGGTCATCGGCATTTATGATTCCGAAACAGATGCATATTCCACGTTTCTTCAAAACGAATTGAAAAACCTCTGGCCCATACTCGAGCGCGCCGACATGCTCATCGGCTTCTACTCCGAGAACTTCGACCTGCCGCTCCTTAACAAATATTACCCGGGTGACCTCTCGAAGATAGGCCATCTCGATATTTTGAAGGAAATAAGGAAGCAGTACGGCCGCGGCATGAAGCTCGACCAGCTGGCCGAAGGCACGCTCGGCAGAAAGAAGAGCGGCCACGGCCTTGAGGCCACCAAGTGGTGGAAGGATGGCAAGACGGAAGAGGTCCGTAAATATTGTCTTGATGACGTCAGGATTACAAAAGCAATTTATGATTACGCCGTCGCCAATCAGAAGCTCCTCTTCAAAGAAGGCAAGGAATTGAAGGAAATCAAGCTTGATACGTCTGACTGGGAGAAACCGGGCGACAACAAAATGACTTTCTCAATGGGATTTTAAAAATGAGTAAATACCGCAAATTAATCTATGCGGCCATTCTCACTTTTGCTCTCGCTTTTGTATTATCGAACATCGCCCGCGCCTTATACTTCAACCCGCGGCCGTTTGTGGTTGGGGGCTTCGAGCCGCTTATCCCGCACGCGCCGGACAACGGCTTCCCTTCCGACCATGCCCTCTTATTCTCCGCTATCGCTTCGGTTGCCATGTTTCTTGATAAAAGACTCTCAATACTGTTGTGGATATTGGCCGCGGCTGTCGGGTTTTACCGCGTCTATGCCGGAATTCATCACGTCATAGACATACTGGCAAGCTTCGGAATTTCCATTCTGTCGGCATACGTCGCCTATGCTATAATTCACAAACTATGGAACAAGAACCGCTCAACAGATTCACCATCCCTTTAGCTATTGTGGCCGCGGGAGCGCTCGTGGCGGGCGCAATATATTTTGGCAGCGGTGCGAAACCGACAACCGACAACTCACAACCAACGGCTAATGCGAATATAGAAGTGCCGCAAGTGACAAACGAAGACCACTATCTCGGAAGCAAGACGGCTAAATTAATCATCGTCGAATACTCGGATACTGAGTGTCCCTTCTGCAAAGTTTTCCACAATACCCTGAAGGAGGTTATGAACTCATACGGCACGGACGTGGCCTGGGTCTATCGGCAGTTCCCTATCACCCAGCTTCACTCCAAAGCCGTGAAGGAAGCCGAAGCGACCGAGTGCGCCGCCGAGCTCGGCGGGAACACGGCCTTTTGGAGTTATCTCGATGAAATATTCAAAACAACGCCCTCAAACAACGGCCTCGACCCGGCTGAACTGCCGAAAATAGCCGGGGGGATCGGACTTGATGTGCCTTCCTTCAACACCTGCCTCGCGAGCGGCCGTTATACGGAGAAAGTCCAGGCCCAGATAGAGGAAGCGGTCAAAGCCGGCGCCCGCGGCACACCCTATTCTCTTATCCTCGACCGGGACGGCAACGTAAAAGGCGTTATTAACGGCGCTGAACCAATCGAAAGCGTCAAAGCAAAGCTCGATGCTCTCCTCAAGTAAGGACTTCGTCCTTTCCAAAACCAACTACATTATCTGGCGGGATTGCAAGAAGAATGCCTGGCTCAAAATCCATAAGCCGGAAATATATTTCCAGAACGAACTCTCGGACTTTGAGAAACAGATTATCGAGACCGGCAATGAAGTGGACCTCTTGGCCAGGCAAATCATGCCAACGGGCGAATTCCAGAAGAAGTTTGAGGCCGACGGATACATGGCTATTACAGACATCTTGGTTGGAAATAATCTTTATGAAGTTAAGGCCACCAACGAAATAGACAAGAAGACTCATCTGCACGACCTCACGTTCCAGTACATTGTGCTGAAACGTGCAGGTTTTGAGGTAAAAAGCGCAAACCTCATACACTTAAACCCTGATTACGTCCGCGAGGGAGAACTCGAGCTCGACAAACTCTTTAAAATCGAAGACATGACGGAGAAAGTGGAAGATTTGGCCGAAGAAGTGGGGGCCGAAATGCAACTCGCCCGTGAGTACCTTGCGCAGGGAGAAGAACCGAAAGGGCCATGCGACTGCGTGTATAAGGGCCGTTCGGCTCATTGCACAACATTCCATTACTCAAATCCGGACATACCGGAATACGGCATCCACGATCTCGCCCGCATAGGCAATAGCAAAGCCAAGCTTATTGAACTCATAGACGGGAACAAATTCAAGCTCGAGGACATACCCGAAGACCTGAAGCTCTCCGACATACAGAAGAATCAGATATGGACGTACCTAAATGACCGCACGATAATTTCCAGGGAAAATATCTCGGAAGAATTGGACAAGCTCGAATTCCCTCTCTATTTTCTGGATTACGAAACATTCCCCGCAGCCATTCCCCGCTTCGACGGCTTCTCGCCTTATAACCAAATCCCCTTCCAGTATTCGCTCCACGTTTTGAATAACCCCGGAGCGGAACCGGAGCATAAAGATTTCCTCTATACGGAAAACGGCGACCCGAGCGGGGCCTTCGTCGAATCGCTCCGGAATCATATCGGCCCCAAGGGCTCCGTCATCGTCTGGCACAAGGACTTCGAATGCGGGCGCAATGACGAGCTCGCAGAGAGATTGCCGGAATCAAAAGCATTCTTTGATGACATCAAGTCAAGAATCTTCGATCTCGAAGTAATTTTCAAAAAACAGCATCACGTCCACAAAGATTACAAAGGTGGCTCCTCCATCAAGAAAGTGCTACCCGTGCTCGTCCCTTCTCTCAAATACGACGACCTGGCCATCAAGGAAGGCGGCACCGCGGCGGAGACATGGAACAAGCTTACGGCTGACAGCTCAGAGCTTACAGCGGATGAGAAAGATTTAATAATCGGAAATCTCAAGGTCTACTGTAAACTCGACACCTACGCCATGTACGCCATTTGGCGGGAACTGGATAAGCTGATTTCCTAATGTTTGACACCAAGCTTTTTAGAGTGTAGGGTGCTTGAGGACTTTCCTGGAGGTTTGCATGAGTTTTCAAAATGTCGGCAGAGCGCTCGACGGGTATCTCTATCGCGTATCGTGGTACCAGTTCTTCGGCAGCTCCATCGCTGCCGTGTTCTGCGGCTGGCTCACCTACTCGACCTTCTACGCTGCCGCAGGCTCAAAATTGTTGAAAGAGGCGCCGATGGGTTTAGTGCTTTTCGTAACCCTCGGAATACTCCTATGGGGCTTCCTGTGCGTGATCGCTGTAATTTCGACAGTGGCATCACTCTTCCCCAGAAAGGAGTGAGTCCAGTCAAACCTCCGCTCCCCGGTCTCTTATGGACCCAAACGCCGACCCTCCCGGGCCGGCGTTTTTACAGACTTGACACGAAATTATTTCGAATGTATGATTTAGAAAGAGGTGCACATGGGCAAAAAGGCAGAAGGGAAACAGGCCGAGGGACCCGACGCCGAGGTCAAGGATGTTGACGTCGAGGCGCTCATCGAGAGCGCCCCCAACGAGCTGGTGCGAGAAGCCTTCCGAGAGGTTTATACCTATTGTAAGGCTTCTCGGCGGGAACAAAACCAACTGTGAACCGAACGCCGACCCTCCCGGGTCGGCGTCTTCTTTTTGGTTTGACTTAATGGGCGCAAAAGAGCATTCTTGGGGAAGACAGTCGAGCTTTCAAACAAGGAGTGCCAATCGTGACTAAGAATAACGCCGAACGGACGCAGACGCTCCTCGAGTACTCTATCGAAGCAGCGTTTTTCTTCGGCCTTTCCGGCTTCGCGTGCTCGTTGTACTGGAGAGGCGAGCTGTTCAGTCCGTCCTTCTCGCCGGCCGCGAGTGTCATCATCATCATCCTCGCGCTCGTCTTCATCGTCATCGGCGTGGCGGAGACGGTGAATATCATCAAGAAGTTCAACCCTCCCCGGCCGGAGCAAGAAGAGGTCCACGACCCCGTTTACGAGACGGAGGACCCGCTCGATGTGCCGTATTCGTAACTATACAAAGCCACAGCGCTCACGCGCTGTGGCTTCTTATTTTTACATTTGTAATTTTAATACCCCCTCAATCTGTCTATCTTTTCGTGTTGGCGGATTTTCTCGTGCGCCTTGGCCTCAATCTGGCGGATGCGCTCGCGGGTGACACCGAAGACGCGGCCGACTTCTTCGAGCGTGTGAGTATAACCATCCGTGAGGCCGTGCCTCATTTCGAGAATTCTTCTCTCTTTCGGCGGCAGGTCGTTCAGAATCTCTTTGACCTGGTCGGAAACAATCCGGCGCGAAGAGTCCTGGTCGGGCGAGAGAATCTTGTCATCAGCGAGGAAGTCGCCGAGCTTACTCTTGCCGTCATCCCCATCCTCCCCTACCGGAGACTCAAGCGAGACGGTGGACTGGTCAATTTTCTCTATCTGATAAATTTTCTCTACGTCTAGATTCATCTCCAGGGCGATTTCCTCCTGCAAGGGCTCACGGCCGAGGTCCTGCGTGAGACGGCGGACGACTTGCTTGTACTTGGCAATAGTTTCCACCATGTGCACCGGCACGCGGATGGTACGGCTCTGGTCGGCGAGTGCGCGGGTGATGGCCTGGCGAATCCACCAGGTAGCATAGGTCGAAAATTTGAAGCCCTTGGTCCAGTCGAATTTCTCAACCGCCTTGTGGAGGCCCAAGTTTCCCTCCTGTATGAGGTCGAGGAGGGTGAGGTCGGGGCTTCTATTGGCATACTTCTTGGCGATGGAAACCACCAGGCGGAGGTTCGCCTTCATAAGCAGGTTCTTGGCATCCTCGTCGCCCTTCTCAATCCGCCTCGCAAGCTCCTTCTCCATGCCGCCGGCGATGAGCGGGTACTGGCCAATCTCCCTCAGATACATCTGGATGGAATCATAGGAGGAATCCGAACGGGCGGAGTAGGAATATTTGCTCTTTGGCTCCTCTTCCGGAATTTCGAGGAGTCCCCCGCCCTCAAGCACGTCAATGTTTAATTTGTGGAGTTTCTCGTAAAGCTCGTCGAGAAACATGATGTCAGTCTCGATGGTCGGGAACTCGCGCAAGATTTCGTCGTAAGTGACGAAGCCACGTTCCTTGCCGCGGGCAATGAGACGCTCCGTGCGGAGAGCGTCGTCGACTTTCTTATGGGTGCTTTTCTTGCCCTTTGTTCTTTTTACAGCTTTGGGCTTGGTTTTCTTTAATACTCTCTTCTTGAGAGTTTTCTTGGCCTTCTTATTCTTTTGTTTTTTGTTTTTCTTCATTCAAAAATCTTTTTATATTCTACCTCATCTTGCGCCTCTGCTCATCTCTCTTCCTGGCCAACGAGGCAACCCTGGCAAGCATCTTGTTGTCGCCTTCCTTCATATCTAGACGTAAACGTGACATTTCTTCGTCAAACTCATCAATGCGCATGAGTATCGAGAGCTCTTCCTTATGCCTCATGAGGTCCTTGTCGCCGGGATTCTCCTTGAGAAGCGCCATGACCTCGTGATACTCATCGGAGCGGGAGGGGTGATTCTTAATCCCCTCCTGCACCTCCCCCTTGTCAGGGGGAGGTGCCGCAGAAACCTTCACCTTCTTCAAATCGTCCCACACCACGTCTTCCTTGATGCCCGTTCTCTTGGCTATGAGCGAAACGAAGTGCGAACGCTCTATCGAACTCTCGAGAAGTGCCACCAGAGGAAGAATCCTGTTTTTTACCGCGAGCCCGGCTTTCCTCGCGTCTTTCTCCCCTTCCAAGACAAGGCTGAGGAAGTGCTCGACGGCAGGCAGGGACTTCCGCAGAATCTCCTTCCACTTGGCCGGGTCCTCCTTGGCCACTTCCGCGGGGTCCGAGCCCTCCGGCAATCTCGCGACCTTCACTTCAAGCCCGAGCGCCATGGCGAGAGCCGCAGATTTTTCTGATGCGGCATAGCCAGCCGCATCAGCGTCGAAAGCTAGAATTATCCGCTTCGATAGCTTCTTCAGCCGTTCAAGATGCGCCTGGGTGAAGGCCGTCCCCGAGGAAGCCACAGTATTGTCGACTCCAGCCTGATGCGAGAGAACAAGGTCAATCTGCCCCTCGACCAGGACCGCATAATCCTTGCGGCGGATTTTGTCCTTGGCGCGGTCGAGACCATAGAGCACTTCGTGCTTCTTGAATACAACTGTGTCCGGGCTGTTGAGATACTTCGGCTCCGTTTCCTTCGCCAATGCGCGACCGGAGAAAGCGATAACGGTTCCGGAAGAGTCTTTCAGGGGAAAGGTGATTCTATCTCTGAAGACATCGTACGGAGACTTGCCTGAACCCGGTTCAACTCTCTTTACCAGACCTGCTTTGAGAAGTATTTCCTCCTTGTAGCCGAGCGAAAGCAGATGCGTATAGAGCGAGCGCCACTCGGCCGGAGCAAAACCCAGATTCCAGTTCTTCACCGACTCTTCGCCTATGCCTCGGGTCTTCAAATATTTCTGCGCAGAAATATTTGAAGAAAGTTCTTTCTCGAAGAAGCTTGATGCTTCTTCGAGCACTTCAAGAATCCTCTCCTTCTCCGACTGTTCGGCCTTGTTCTGCGGGGAAAACTTCTTGAGCTCGACACCGGCGCGGTCCGCGAGAATCTTCAGCGCTTCCTTGAACTCCACTCCCTCCGTCTGTTCGACGAAAGTGAAGATGTCCCCCTTCGCCCCGCAGCCGAAGCAGTAGTAACTCTGCCGCGAAGGCGAAACAAAGAACGAGGGTGTTTTCTCGTTGTGGAAGGGACACTTGGCTTTGAAACTCTGACCTGCTTTCTCTAGCTTGGTGTAACTTCCTATGACTTCGGCTATATCTAGCCGTTCTTTGATTGTTTCGACATCGCCTCCCATATAAGTTTTTCCTTGTAACCGCCTTTGAAGCTGGTTCCGGCTGGAATCAGGCGACCGATAATAACATTCTCTTTGAGGCCGACGAGGTCATCCTCAACTCCCTTGATGGCGGCCTGAATAAGGACGCGCGGAGTGTGCTGGAAGGAAGCAGCCGAGAGGAAGCTTGCCCGCGAGAGAGAAACTTCCGTAATGCCCATGATGACCGGGTCGGCCTTGGCTTCCTCGAGTCCGGCTTCTTTCATCGCGGCGTTGGCTTCAACCAATTCTGAAACTTCTATGATGTCTCCTCTGGTGAAGCGGCTGCCGCCGGCGTCCTTCACTTTCCTTCTGGAAAACATCTGGCGCACGATAAGCTCGATGTGCTTGTGGGATACGGCCGCTCCCTGAAGTTCATAGAGCTTGGATACTTCGTGAATAATATAATTCTCCGTCTTCTCCCGACCGGCGTAGCGGAAGAGTTCGTCGAGGTCTGCCGAACCATCGGTCAGAATCTCGCCCTTGGCGACCTTCTGGCCCGGCCGAACGATAATGCTTCGAAGCGCGGAAACGACGTACTCGTTGTCGAGTTTCTTGCCTTTTACCTCTCCTGCTTCCGGCGCCACGATAATGAGGCGGTCCGTTCCAACTGATTTAATCTCGGTCACGACGCCTTCGATATGGCTTATGACGGACGGATTCTTGGGTTTCCTCTTCTCGAAGATTTCTTCGACGCGCGGCAAACCGGCGGTAATATCGCCGGCCGCGGCCGCGACGCCTCCCTGGTGGAAGGTTCTCATGGTGAGCTGAGTGCCCGGCTCGCCGATGGCCTGGGCGGCCACGGTGCCGACGGCTTCGCCGAGCTCGATTATCTTGTTGTTGCCGAGGTCTGCGCCGTAGCACTTGACGCAGACGCCGGAAGTCGACTTGCAGCCCAGAGGCGAACGGACGGCAACCGATTCAATCTTCAGAGAATCAATCGCCACGGCATCGGCCTTGGTGATGAAGTGTCCGCGCTTGAAGACTGTTTCGCCCTTCTCATCCTTCACATCCTCGGCGAGGAAACGGCCCTTGATATTTTTCGACAAAGGCATCTCGATGCCGGAAGCGGTTTTCTTGTGAATGATGGTGCCGTCTTTTGCTCCGCAATCCTCCTCAGTAACGATTTCATCCTGCGCCACATCGAAGAGTCGGCGAGTGAGATAGCCGGCCTTGGCGGTGTTGAGCGCCGTGTCGGTGAGACCCTTCCTCGAACCGTGAGTGGTGATGAAGTATTCGAGCGGCGTAAGGCCCTCTTTGTAGTTCGAAGTAATCGGGAATTCCAGCGCTTCGCCGGAAACATTCTGGATAATGCCCTTCATGCCAGCCATCTGGTTTAAGTTGCCGAGAGAGCCTCTGGCGCCGGAGTAAGTCATGTCGTAGACGGAATCCTTCTTATCGAGAGTGCCCGGGATAAGCTTCTCCACCTCGCCCTTGATGTTCTGCCAGATTTCGACCGAACGGCTGACGCGCTCGCTCTCGGAGAGAAGGCCTTCCTCGTACTGCGAGACCACCTGGCTTACGGCCTTTCTTCCTTTCTCGATGAGTTCCTTCTTGCCTTCGGGAATCTTCACATCCGTGAGTCCCCAGGTCACGCCGGACAAGGTAGCGTAGCGAAAGCCGAAGTTCTTAATCTTGTCCATAATCGTCGGGATGTTCTCGATGCCGTAGTGTTCGATGAGGTCATCGATAAGCTCGCTTACCTTCTTCCTGTCCATCTCGTGGTTGACGTAAGGATAATCCTTGGGCAGTACGGCGTTGAAAAGAAGCCTTCCGACCGAGGTCTCGAAAATTTTACCTTCGAAGTGATTGTATCGATCGGTGTCGCTAGGCAGGACGTGAATTTTGGCGCGCAAATCGAGCACGTCGAAGTCGTAAGCGAGGATGGCGCTGTTGGGGCTTGAATAATGACTGCCTTCACCCTTCTCGCCCGGGATGATTCTCGTCATCCAATAGGAGCCAAGCACGATGTCAAGAAGCTTGGCCACGACCGTCGGCTCGCCGTTGCCAGGCTTCAGAATATTTTTGTCCGCGGCCATGACCAGGCGCGCTTCGGCTTGCGCTTCCTCCGAGAGCGGCACGTGCACGGCCATCTGGTCGCCGTCGAAGTCGGCGTTGAAGGCGGTGCAGACCAGAGGGTGGAGCTGGATGGCGTTGCCCTCGATGAGAACCGGCTGGAAGGCCTGGATGCCGAGGCGGTGAAGAGTCGGCGCGCGGTTCAGAAGCACGTATTTGCCGTGAATTACTTCTTCAAGGATGGCCCAAACTTCGGGAATCTGGTCCTCGATGAGACGGCGGGCTCCCGGGATGTTATAAGCGAGTTCCTTCTTCAGGAGTTGCGAGATGATGAAGGGCTTGAAGAGTTCAAGCGCCATGTGCTTCGGCAAACCGCACTGGTGAAGTTTGAGTTCCGGACCGACGACGATAACCGAGCGGCCGGAGTAGTCCACGCGCTTGCCCAGAAGGTTCTGGCGGAAGAGGCCGCGCTTGCCCTTGAGGTTGTCGGAAAGGGATTTGAGCGGACGGCGTTGACTCTGATTGCCTGCGATCGAAGAGTGGCGGATGGTGTTGTCGATGAGAGCATCAACGGCTTCCTGGAGAATTCTCTTCTCGTTTCTGAGGATGACATCCGGAGCGTTGATTTCCTTCAATTTCTTCAAACGGTTGTTCCTATTTATGACACGGCGGTAAAGGTCGTTGACGTCGGAAGTGGCATAGCGGCCGCCATCGAGAGGCACCATGGGGCGGATGGCCGGAGGAATGACCGGCACGCGGATGAGGAACATCCACTCGGGTCGGATAGAGGAATTAATCATCCACTGGATGGTCGAGATGCGCTTGTTCAGGCGCGCGATTTCGGTTGAAGGAGCCTTCTCAAACCCAGCTTCGAGCTCTTTCAAAAGCTTCTTCAAATCAATGCCCTTCAAAATGTCGTAAATGGCTTCGGCGCCGATGCCCGCCTCGAAGATGGTCGGATACTTAACGCTTGAGCGGTGGAATTCAACCTCGTTCAACACGCGGCCGGGTATCAGAGATTCGATATCCTTCTTGGTGGCGAGGGCGAGCTCCTTCAATGCGAGCTTCGCCTTCTCGTCTTGGAGAGACTTCGACTTAGCCTTGAATTCGGAATCAAGGTCTCTCAACACTCTGGCCTTCTCCTCTTCCGAAACGGAAGTGACAATGTAGCCGGCAAAGTAAATGACCTTCTCAAGGTCGGCGACGGGGATGCCCATGACGAGCGAGATTCTCGAAGGAACGTTCTTCAAAAACCAGATGTGCGAGACGGGGGTCGCGAGTTCGATGTGGCCCATGCGTTCGCGGCGCACAATAGAGCGCGTAATTTCGACGCCGCACTTCTCGCAGACGATGCCCTTGTAGCGGATGCCTCGATATTTACCGCAATAACATTCGAAGTCGCGGTCGGGGCCGAAAATCTTCTCGTCGAATAGACCATTCCTCTCGCTTCTCTGGGTGCGGTAGTTGATGGTCTCGGGCTTGGTCACTTCGCCGAAGGACCACTCCTTGATGCGCTCGGGAGACGCAAGTTTGATTGAGATGGACTCGAACCTGTTTTGTTCCATGCCGGTGTTTTTATAAGTGGTCATATTATGATTGCGGCTTGTTACCGTCATTGTTTTTAAGCTCGATGTCAAGTGAGAGGCCACGCAGGTTGTTCAAAAGCACGTTGAACGAGGCCGGCAGATTCGGCTCCGGAATTTTCTCGCCCTTGACGATGGCGTCGAAGGCGGCGGAGCGTCCGAGAATGTCGTCGGACTTAATGGTGAGCATTTCCCTCAGGGTATAGCCCACGCCGTGGCCCAAGAGCGCCCAGACTTCCATTTCTCCGAAGCGCTGACCTCCATTCTGCGCCTTGCCTCCGAGCGGCTGCTGGGTGATGAGCGAGTACGGACCGATGGAGCGCATGTGAATCTTGTCCTCGACCATATGGTGAAGCTTCATCACGTACATATAGCCGATGGCGATGTCCTGGTCGAAGGCCTGGCCGGTGCGGCCGTCGAAGAGCTTGACCTTGCCGGTCTCCGGATAACCCGATTTCACGAGCTCTTCCTGGATTTCTTCTTCGGTCGCGCCGGTGAAGGGCGGGACGATGGCCTGATAATTCAAAGTATTGGCGGCAAGCCCCAGGTGCATCTCGAGAATCTGACCCAGGTTCATGCGGGAGGGCACCCCGAGCGGCGTGAGAATCACATCAATCGGCGTGCCGTCGGCCATGTAAGGCATATCCTCGACCGGCAGAATCTTCGAAATAACTCCCTTGTTGCCGTGGCGGCCGGCGAGCTTGTCGCCGACCGAGACGTTCCTGAGTTGAGCGACTTGGATATGTATTTGCTTCAAAATGCCCGAGTCGAGCTTGTCGCCCCTCTCTCTCGAGAAGACTTGGACGGCGATAACGCGTCCCCGCGTGCCGGCATCGACGCGCTTGGAGGTATCCTTGACATCTCTCGCCTTCTCGCCGAAAAGCGACCTAAGCAGGCGCTCCTCAGGCGTAAGCTGGGATTCGCCCTTGGGCGTAATCTTGCCGACCAAAATGTCGCCGGGGCGAACTTCCGCGCCGACGCGTATGATGCCGTCCTCGGCCAAATTCTTAAGCTTCGATTCTCCGACGTTCGGTATGTCGCAGGTCGTCATTTCCGGACCGAGCTTGGTATCGCGAACATTGATGGTGAACTCCCTGATATCAATCGAAGTGAATTTGCTCTTCTCCACCAGGCGCTCGGAGATGATGATGGCGTCTTCGTAGTTCGCGCCCGACCAGCTCATGAAGGCAACCAAGACGTTCTGCCCCACGGCCATCTGGCCGTTGTCCGAAGATGAGGTATCGGCGAGCACCGTCCCCTTCTTGACCTTCTGCCCCAGTTCGACCGAAGGACGCTGATGATGCGCGGTGAAGCCGTTGGTCATCGAGAAAGTAATCAGCGGAAACTTGTGGTCCTTGTTCTTGTCATCCTTGACGGCAATGGACTTTGCATCGACGGCGGTAACCGTGCCGGCTACGGGAGAGAAGATGATGCGTCCGGTATCGCGGATGGCGACTTCCTCAACCCCAGTGGCGACGAGCGGCGCTTCGGGTACGATGCAGGGTGTCGCTTGCTTCTGCATGTTCGAACCCATGAGAGCGCGGTTGGCGTCGTCGTGGTTTAGGAACGGAATCATCGAAGTGGCGATGGAGAAGGCTTGGTTGGTGGCCACGTCCATGTAGTGCACCTGGTTTCGGTGCACGGTCGTCGGAGTGCCCTTGTGGCGCACTTCCACCTGGTCGACAGTGATAGTGTCATCCTCGACCGGAGTCGCGGCGTGAGCGATATAGAAATCCTCTTCTTCGAGAGCGTTCAGGAACTTAATCTCCTTGGTAATCTTGCCGTCCTTCACCACGGCATAAGGAGTTTCAATCATGCCGAATTCGTTGACTCTGGCGTGCGAGGCCAGGCGCAGGATAAGGCCGATGTTCGGACCTTCCGGCGTCTGGATGGGACAAAGGCGGCCGTAGTGGGAAGGGTGCACGTCGCGCACTTCATAGCCGGCGCGGGCGCGATTCAAGCCGCCGGGACCGAGCGCCGAGACGGTGCGCAAATGCTCGAGTTCCTCGAGAGCGTTCGTCTGCTGCATGAATTGCGAAAGCTGGTTCGTGGTGAAGAATTCTTTCATCCTGGCCTGCAGGGGCTTGGGAGAAATGAAATTGACGGGCAAGGTGACGTCGGTGTCGATGGTGGACATCCTGTTCTGAATGTTCCTCTTAATCTGGGCCATGCCGACGCGAATTTTCTGCTGGAAAAGCTCGCCTACGAAACGGACCCGGCGCGAAGCCAGATGGTCTATGTCGTCGGCTGTGGCGCCGGGTGTCGTGTTGAGTTCGACGACATGCGAGAGGATGGTAACGATGTCGCTCAAAGACAGAGTGCGGCGGTCAATCTCCTTGCCACTCTCCTTGCCGTGGAAACGGTTGTTGAAGCGGAAGCGTCCGACGCGGGAAAGGTCGTAGCGTTCCTTGTCGAAGATTGACTGCACGAACTCGCGGGCGTTCTCGGCGGCGGCCAGGTCACCGTCACGCAGACGCCTGTGAATCTCGATAGCCGCCTCGTCGATAGTCGTGGTGTGGTCCTTGGCCAGAGTCTTGTCTATGTAATGCTTGGCTTCAGGCAAATCCTTGAAGAGGGCGTGAATCTTGTCGTTGGTGGCCGTGCCGAAAGCGCGCAGAAGCGTGGTTATCGGGAACTTCCTTTTCCTGTCTATCCTCACGTAGATTGCGCCGTCGAGGTCCGTCTCAATCTCAATCCAAGCGCCGCGGCCCGGAATAATTTTTGCGCCGAAGGTCTTCTTGCCCTTGATTTCCTGCGAGGTAAACGAAACGCCCGTCGAGCGGGCGAGCTGGGGCACCACAACACGTTCGATGCCGGTAATAATGAAGGTGCCGTGGTCGGTCATGAGCGGCAGGTCGGCCATGAAGATTTCCTGTTCCTTCTCCGTGCCCATGATGTGGTTCTTGAGGCGGACCTTGACCTTGAGAGGCGCTTCGTAGCTAAGCTTCCTAAGCTTCGCAGTATATTCGTCCATCTTGGGTTCCGCGAGTTCGAAAGAAACAAAGTCGAGCTGAAACTTCCTCTCTGAAAAATCCTTGATGGAAGAAAACTCGTCGAAAACCTCCTTGAGCCCCTTCTCGACAAGCCACTTGAAAGACTCGACCTGGGAGATTACCAGATTCGGAGTCTCGGTAAGAGGTTCGCGGAAGCGGCCGAAATACTTCTTTTGAGTTTTTTGCATTAAAAAAGATTGAGTTAGAAAATAAAAGGCGCGCGCGATAATTCAGGCACCTTCGATGGGCGTAACTCAATCGAGTCGAAGTTCCGCTATCCTAACCCACGACGTTTTTCTTGTCAACTTCTTACAATAGAATTACCCACATTCTACCCACAGGTTATCCACAGCTATCTTCCTTTCTTCTTCCATTCCTCTATCTTGGCGCGGTGGCCAGAAAGAAGAATTTTCGGCACTTTGTAGGATTTATTCTTATATTTAAAGACTTCCGGGCGGGTATAGGCGTCGGATGAAGCGACACGGCGCTCTTCGAGAGAATCGATATTCCCCAGCACTCCGGGAACTTGGCGGGAAACGGTATCCATAATGACCATGGCCGGCAACTCCCCTCCCGTAAGCACGTAAGGGCCGACGGAAACTTCTTCCATCTTGAAAACTTTCTTCACTCTCGCGTCGATTCCCTCATAGCGTCCGCAGACGATGACTAGATGCTTCAACTTTGCGGCCTTGTGCGCGTATTCGTTCGTAAACTGCTTCTTGTTCGGAGAGAGCCAGATAATTTTCGCCTTCTTCGTCCTCTTCAAAGCTTTTTCAATAGCCTTAATAACCGGCAAGGCCTCTATGACCAATCCCGGTCCACCGCCGTACGGCGGCCTATCCACTCGCTTCCACTTATTCTCGACAAAATCGCGCGGATTATAGAAAGTTACCTTAATCTTCTTGTCCTCTATGGCGCGCTTGAGAATCGATTCTCCCAAATAAGAATCAAAGGCCTTGGGGAAAAGAGTTATGACGTGGAAATGCATCACTAAGTGACCCCTTCGGGGTTATTCAAGATTCAAATCTTCTATCGCCTCGTCGAGGTCGCGGGAGGGAGCGGTGGTGTCGCTTGCCCGGCGGCCGAAGCCGAGCGGTGGCTCGTTGATTTTCAAATTGACCCGAGCGTTCCGCTTCATGCCGACGACGCGCAGGAGGATGCGGATGGCCTTGGCGGTATTGCCGGCGCGGCCGATGACCTTGCCCATGTCCTCCGGATGCACGTCGAGCGTGAGAAGCACACCCATTTCGTCCACGGTTCTCTTAATCTTCACGTCGTCGGGATGGTTGACCAAGGCCTTGATAACATATTCCAGGAATTGTACGTCGTCTATCATGCTCTCTATTATACTTCAGGAGACGGTTCTTGGGGAGTTTCCTTAACTTCCTCGGCGGCGGGAGTCTTTACAGGAGTTTCTACTGGGACTTCAGCTACGGGAGCTTCGGCTACAGGAACAGGAGCTTCTTTTGCCTTCTCTACGAAGTCGGAGCCGACATGCGTCTTCTTGCCGCGGATGATACCCTTCCTGATAAGGAGATTATTGACCGAGCCGGTAAGCCCCGCGCCCTGGGAGAGCCAGTGCTTGATACGGTCAATCTTTAAAGCTTCGCGGGTTTTTCTCGGGTCATACGAACCGAGCACTTCGGCGAAGCGGCCGGACTTGGTGGAGTTCTTGGAGTCGGTCAAAACGAGCCTGAATCCCGGCTCATGCTTCCTCCCCACCCTTTGCAACCTGATTTTTAGCATTGCGCCAGATTATCACAAATTCTTCTCGGCTTCAAGAAATTCATCCAAATCGCCGTTGAGGACTTTTTCCACCTGGGAGGTTTCGACATTGGTCCTGTGGTCCTTGACCATCTTGTACGGATGGAGAACATACGAGCGGATTTGGTTGCCCCATTCGATTTGCGTCGTTTTCGAAATATACATCCCCTTCTCTTTGGCCTTTCTTTCTTCTTCTAGAAGTTTGTAGAGCTTGGCTTCTAGCATGAGAAGCGCTTTCTCCTTGTTCTGCGCCTGGCTTCTCTCGCTCTCAACGTGGACTGCCAAATTAGTAGGTATGTGGACCAGACGCACGGCCGTTTCTCGTTTGTTCACATTCTGACCGCCGGGGCCGCTCGACCTCGAAAGTTCCACTTTCAAATCTTCCGGAGGAATCTTCACTTCATCCGGCTTCTCAAACTTCGGAATCACTTCGACCATTGAGAAAGAGGTGTGGCGTTTCTCATTGGCATTGAAGGGAGATACCCGCACCAGGCGATGGACGCCGGATTCGTTCTTCAAAATCCCGTATGCACTCTTGCCGTCAATGTCCAGAGTGATATTCCTGTACCCGCCGTGGTCGTTCTCGTTCTGGTGCACAATTTTGTAACCCCATTTCTTCTTATCGAAAAGCTTCAGATACATTTGCATCAGCATGGCGGAAAAGTCTTCGGCATCGTCACCGCCAGCGCCGGAGAAAATGGTCATGACCGCGCCGCCCTTGTCGTACTTCCCCGCTCCCTCAAGTTCGTTTTTCAAATCCTGTAGTTCGCGAATCTTCCCTTGCGCCCTGTCTTTGTCCGACCAGAAATCGGCCGAGGCCATCTCGGCTTCAAGTTCTTCTATCTTTGTCCTGATTTCTTCCGGACTGGCCATGCGGCGATTATAGCAAAGTTTTTGCAAATGAGCCGAAAATTCTATAAGATTAAAGCCGTATTTCGCCAAGATAGCTCAGTTGGTAGAGCACATCCATGGTAAGGATGAGGTCTCGGGTTCGATCCCCGATCTTGGCTCCAGGCCACCTTAGCTCAGTTGGTAGAGCACGGCTTTCGTAAAGCCGGGGTCCGCAGTTCGATCCTGCGAGGTGGCTCTAGACAAACGGGAGCATCCCATTCTGCCAGAGAATCCAGCCGACAATGGCGAGAACAACGATGATGATTAATGTTTTCATTTTTCAATTATACCCCTTTTTGTTCATTGCCCAGACGGAGATGAAGAAAACCAGGGCGAAGAAGACGAAGCCGTAGGCGCAAGTTGTAAGACCGAAGAAGCGGTAAGGAAGCGTGCCGGCGAGCATGTCCCGCACTTCGGGATAAGCGAAGTAGCCGGCGAAGAGCACACCTAGACCGGAGAAAAACGTGTTTACCTTCACCGCCCTGGCAAACGCCGTCTTGCCCATAAGAAGCATGAGAGACGTTATGAAGAGGATAAGGAACAGAGCGAAGCCGAAGTAACAAGCCGGAAGCCCCAGGAAAATGGGGCAGGATTCGTTGAAGGCACAAGTGCTGGTAAAGAATTTTATTCCGCTTAGATACCCCGAGAAGAGCACGCCTAGAAGCGAAAGAATAAAGGCGGCCCTCCTATAAAATTGGTGTGTCATGCGTATATTGTATACCGTTTTTTATTCAAGGGGATTTTTGCTATAGTAACTGGGCGCATGGGTCCATATGTCGGCGTAGCTCAGGTAGTTAGAGCGTGGGACTCATAAGCCCAAGGTCGAAGGTGCAAATCCTTCCGCCGACACCATGCGGGTGTAGCTCAATTGGTTAGAGCGCGTCCCTGTCACGGACGAGGCTGCGGGTTCAAGTCCCGTCACTCGCGCAAAAAAATCTTGCTTTTTGGAAGATTGATAGTATTATTATAGCCGTCTTAACGATAGCGGGGTGGAGAAGCAGTATCTCGGAAGGCTCATAACCTTCAGCCCCAGGTGCAAATCCTGGCCCCGCAACCACGAAGTGGCCACCTAGGGGCACTAAATTGCTCCCAACTCTTTCAGAACGGCTTCAAAAAGTCCGACGACTCTTCTTGTTTCCCTTTCGTTCAATTCGAAGTCTCCGCCGGAATGCGCGATTCTGTTTCTAACTTTGTGCGCATCCCAGGCGGCATCAAGCGAGACGAGGTCGCCGAGATTCGCCCCTTTAAGCATCTCCCCCACTCCGTCGCCGGCAAACCCCTTCGCCCTGAGCGCTTCATCTAGCATGATGTCAGCTTCCATAATAGCCAACCGCCAGTCGGCCTGGTTTGCCGAATAAGCATGCGCCATAACTCTCTCCCACTTGCCCGCCATTTTCTTCTCCGGCGACATGTGCGTAATCGCTTCGTCGAGAATGGTATCCTCCTCGCCCGAAGGACCGAAAAGCTGTTCTTCCGCCTTGGCCACTTGCCCTAGCTTCCTCGCGCTGTAGTAGGCCCAGACGACACAAGCGGCAGAAAGGAAAATTGCTATAATCTTCCACTTGCCCCAGAAAGGAATGAGGTAAGTGTATAAAAAATAATTCCACCCGGCGCCGATGTCGCCGAAGCCGAGCGAATAAAGATAATTCATAATCTGATTCACGATGAGCGAAAGGAGGAAAAGTCCTGCCAGGAGGAAAGTGACCTCCTCTTTGAGGCCCATGCCGACCGGCGGCAGCGATTTTTTCTTGTCTGGAGGCATGGATTTTAAATTTTCAATTTAGAGTTTTCAATTTTCATTGAGAAAGTCTTTGCCGGCTTTGAATAAATTATCCTCCCGGCCGAGGTCAGCCGTCAACTCAATGCCGAGCGGAAGTTTGCCGGAGAAACCGGACGGCAGAGAAATGGCCGGGCAGCCCGCTATATTGGCGGGCACAGTGAAGATGTCCTCGAGATACATCTCAAGCGGACTAGACTTCTCGCCGAACTTGAAGGCGGGCGAAGGCGTGGTCGGCGTGAGCACCAGGTCGACGCTCCGGAAAGCCTGACGCAGCTCGGCCGTGATGGCCTCCTTCGCCTTCTGGGCTTCGCCGTAATATTCGTCATAGTAACCGGACGACAATACATAGGTGCCGAGAATAATTCTTCTCCTCACTTCTTCGCCGAAGCCCTCTCCCCTCGTTTTGAAATAATCATCAATCGAATTTTCACCGTCCTTGTGGATGCCGTATTTCACTCCGTCGAATCTGGCCAGGTTCGAAGATGCTTCGGCCGGCAGGATGATGTAATAAGCCGAAAGCGCGTAAGCAAGAGATGGAAGGGAAATATCCATGATTCCATAGCCGAGCGATTCGAATTTTGCTATCGCTTCTTCGAAATTCTTTTTCACTTCTTCGCTTATGCCCTCCTTCTCCACGAAGTCGCGGGGCACGCCGATGGTCTTGCCGAACTTTTTCCTGGCGGAATAGGTGTCTTCGGAAATAGTGGTGCTGTCCATCGGGTCTTGGCCTTTAATAACGTTATAGATGAGTTCGGCATCGGAAACCGTTTTGGCAAACGGGCCAATCTGGTCGAGAGATGAGCCGAGAGCGATAAGCCCATGGCGGCTAACCCTGCCATAAGTCGGTTTGAGGCCGACAATGCCGCACAACGCCGCCGGCTGTCGGATGGAGCCGCCGGTGTCCGAACCGAGCGAGCCCCAAACCAGACCGGCGGCTACCGCGGCCGCGGAGCCGCCTGAAGACCCGCCCGGAGTCCTCTCTGGGTCGTGCGGATTCTTGGTAACGCCGTAGGCCGAACTCTCCGTCGAGCTGCCCATGGCGAATTCGTCCATGTTGGTGCGGCCGACAATAATAGCGCCCGCCTCCTTGAGCTTCTTCACGACGGTTGCGTCGTACGGAGCGACAAATCCCTCAAGAATTTTCGAGCCTGCCGTCGCCTTGTGGCCTTCGAAGAGCATGTTGTCCTTGATAGCAATAGTCTTGCCGCTCAAAGGGCCTTCGCCATAAGATTTGGCGTCTTCGAATATTTCCAGAAACGCGTTTAGGTCATCTTTCACAGTATTTTCTTTACCTTAAGATAATTCCCTTCCCGCGCCGGCGCTTGCAAGAGCATCTTCTCCGTATAAATGCCGGACGCGTGCGGTTCGCCGTCCTGGCGCATGACATTGTAGACCCCTTCCATCCTTCCCCTTTGCAGGGGCAGGTTACTGCTTACCTTTTTAACCTCGCTTACATAATCCAAAATCGCGTCGAATTCATGCGAAAGCCTCTTCGCTTCTTCGGCGCCCATTTCTATGCGGGCAAGCTTGGCCAAATCAAGCACTTTTTGGGCATCCATGGAGCCATTTTAACACAAAATTAAAGCCGGTCGCGCTGGGAAACGCGACCGGCGAAAAACTTCTGAGAGAGGGTCAGTCTGCGAACTCGACGATGTTTCTGCGGACGAAGAACGGCTTCTGCCGGGCTTCTTCGGCCACGTCATCGGGGTGCACGATCACTCTGCCATCCACCATCCCGGCGGCACGGAACTCCTGCGTCGGGAGTCCCATCTGCCTGAGCGTGGGGGCGTAGATGTCGTACTTCGCGTCGAGGATACGGGCAGGACGGGGTGTGCTGAAGACGGTGTTTTCCACATAGCCTCCGACAACAGAACGTACGTTAATGTGAAGGTTGACACGACCGAACTGACTGGCGCAAGATCTCCCTTCTCTCCTCCTTTTATACTATACCCCGCTATTTATTTTCCAGCAAGTAGGGAAATAAACTCCTTTTCATCAAGCACCCTTACTCCAAATTCTTCCGCTTTTTCGAGCTTTTCGCCCGGTTCGGCGCCGGCGACAACGTAGTCAGTATTTTTCGAAACAGAGCCCGAGACTTCCCCGCCCGCTTGCCTGATTCTTTCCTTCGCCTCTTCGCGAGAAAGAGATTCGAGTGTGCCTGTGAGTACAAACTTGAGTCCTTTCAATTTTGTTTGTTTCTTGTCTCTTGTTTCTTGTCTCTTGATTTTTACTTGTTTCAAAAGCCGTTCATATAATTTTTTATTTTCTCTGTCCTTGAACCATTCGGTAATTGACTTAGCCACTATCGGTCCAACACCCTCGATGTTTTGAAATTCGTCAAAATTCGCACTCGCGAATTTTTCCGCGCCGGCAAACTTCTCGGCTAACAGCCGAGAAGTTTCCTCCCCAACCTGAGGAATCGAGAGTGAGGCAATGAAGCGCGCGAGCGTCACGTCGCGCGCTTTCTCTATGGAATTCAAAAGATTCTCAATCGACTTCTGGCCGAAGCGTTCCAAGGTTTCCAAATCGCCTTTCTTCAGATTGAAAATGTCGTCGAAACCAGAAATGAGCTCCGCCGCCATGAGCTGGCTTATAATCTTCGGCCCCAGGCCGTCGATGTCGAAAACGTTTCGCGAGGCGAAATGCGCGAGCTTCCGCCTCTGCTGTTCGTAGGAATTCTTGGCCACGCAGCGGTAGGCCGCCTGGCCGGGAATGCGCTCAATTCTGCCATCGCCGCCGCAGAGCGGGAAGTGCACCGGGAATTTGAAAATTTTCTCTTTGCCCGTGCGCATCTCAAGAACGGGCTTGACCACTTCCGGTATGACATCGCCCGCCTTCTGTATAACCACGGTGTCTCCTATTCTTATATCCTTTCTTTTTATTTCATCCTCGTTGTGAAGCGTGGCACGCGAGACTGTGGAGCCTGCCACAAGCACAGGCCTCAAAACGGCGACCGGCGTCAAAACACCGGTCCGCCCGAGCTGGAGAGTAATATTTTCCACCACGGTCGTCACCTGTTCGGCGGCAAATTTGAAAGCGATGCCGAAGCGCGGCGCCTTGCCGGTGTAGCCTAGCCGCTCCTGATATTTTCTCTTGTCCACCTTCACTACAATGCCGTCGATGAGATAATCCTGCTTGTCCTTCTTGTCCGCCCACTCCTCCCAGAAGCCGATGACGCCTTCTATATCCCTGAATTTTTTGAAATCGGGATTGACCTTGAAGCCAAGCTTCTTCAGCAATTTCAATTCTTCTTCCTGCGTGTCAGGAAGCGCGCGATTCCCGAGCCGGACCAAATCGTAAATAAAAGTATCAAGTTCTCTTTCGCTCGTGATGTTGGGGTCAAGCTGGCGGATGGAGCCCGCGGCGACGTTTCTCGGATTGGCGAAAAGCTCGAGACCTTCCTTCTTCCTCTTCTTGTTGAGTTTGTCGAAAACACCCTTGGGCATGAAGACTTCCCCCTCAGCGATAAGCGAAACAGGTTCCTCGAGACGAAGCGGCACGGACTCTATGGTGCGGATATTGTGCGTCACGTCCTCGCCCACCCGGCCATCGCCTCTCGTGGCGGCATTTGTGAGCACCCCATTTTCGTAAGTCAGCACCACCTTGAGACCGTCGATTTTCAATTCTGCGATGTATTCGGGCGCCGAAAAAGACTCTCCCAGAGTCTTTTTCACCCTTTCGTCAAAAGCACGCATGTCTTCCTCGTCGAAAGCGTCATTGAAGGACCACTGCGGCACGGCGTGGACGACCTTCTTGAATTGCGCGAGTGCCTTCCCTGCCACCCGCTGGGTGGGAGAGTCGGAAGTGACAAGTTCCGGATATCGCGACTCAAGCTCCGCGAGTTCGCGCTTCAGCGAATCGAGCGCCTCGGGAGAAATCTCCGACTTATTCTCGACGTGATAAAGGTAGCGATGCCTGTTGATAGCCTCGCGGAGCTTTTTTATTCTCTCGATAGTTTCCTTGGTGACTTCCATTTTAATTCACCCCTTCCGCCTTCGGCACCTCCCCCTTGGCAGGGAGGAGGTCTAATTCATGCTTAATCCTTGCCATTACAGACTCAATATTAGCATCCGCCTCCCTGTTCCAAAAACGCAGAACATTGATACCGAATTCTTTCAAATAATCAGACCTTTCGGTGTCATATTCTTTGTTATCCGTATGATGAGAGCCATCAAGCTCTATAGCAAGCTTTTTGTCCGGGCAGTAAAAATCCAAAATGTACGGGCCAACAGAATGCTGGCGCTTGAATTTGAAACCCAACTGGTGCCGCCTCAATTTCGACCAAAAAATTGTTTCTTGGGAAGTTGATTCCTTCCTTAATTGTTTCCTGCGACTCTTTAGTAGCGGAAGGTTGTTGAATCTTTTCACATTGATAATAATACACCCCCACATACACCCCTCCTTTAATCCTCCCCTTTGCAGGGGAGAAAATAAATAAAAAAAAACGAAAACTCCGGCGGCAAGTGGCCGTCGGAGCGTGATAGGACGAGGGTGGTCCCAGACTTTTCCATCGGCATATTCGCCCGAGTAGCCCACACGCGGCGCGCGCGATTCGGGGCCGTGGCAGATGCCGTAAGAATCATCTGGAACCATAGGTTGAACTTCCTCTCTATGAGCAGTCTGTTCCGCCGGATTCGCGCCCCGTCGTATGAAAATCGGGCGCACACGCGGCTGTCGAACACTCCAACCTATCTTTACCCTCTTTTATCATCTTAGCATATTCATCAATTTTTGTCAAGCTCAAATTCATTTCATAACTCTAAATACCGAAAATATGGCTTAAAATAAGACCCTCCCCTGCAAAGGGGAGGGTGGATTGCGAAGCAAAACGGGAGGGGTTTATGGCTATAGTTAATATCTCGCCCTGATGGCGCGTTCGACACGGCGGGGGTTCCCGGCGCTGCAGGTATTGTACCCCAAGGATTCTATGGTGGTGGCAAGTCCCTGCTTGGTGACCGTCACGACGGCACACTGCAAATCGGGCAGGAAATTGATGGTGAAGGTGGAGGCGGAGCTGCCGCCCACCACCCATTGATTGCCTGGATTGGACGAGTCCCGGTTGCAGTAGATGGTCGAGCCGGTCGATGGGTCGAAGGCAGAAAAACCCGAAGGGTTTTTCACATCCCAGTAGAGAGCGCATTCGAGCCCGGTATCGGCGGCGTAGAAAGCCTGCTGTGAATCGCGCCCGGCCACGGCAATGAGAGACTGCTTCACCGCGAGAGCGGTAATACCCGCCGCAATGACGAGAAGCGTTCCTGTGATTATTACCGCCAGAAGCAGGGTGAACCCGGATTTAGGATTTTTCATAATATTACCAGTTTAAAAGATTTTCACGCGTCCTAAACTGCCTTGAGACCAAACCTTTCTTCCAGCTTACCGTAATGTTTACCGAGATTTCCTCGGCATTTATCGAGGTTAGGGTTATTTCCCTTCTGAATTGGGTATCGTTCCACGTGCTGGTATAGCCGTAGAAACCAGCGGCGGGCTCTTGCCGCAGATACGGGCATGCTCCCGTCCCGCCCGAACACTGCACGGGCCACAAAGCATCAACCGGAGAAACGATGCAGACCTTGCCGAAGTAGCATGCGTCGCTTGAATATTGTGCTATGCCGTAGAGCCAGTTTCTGCCGGCCAGACGGTTCTCGTCACGGAGGTTCCTAATCTGCTCGAAGCCCTCCTGAGCGAGGTAGAAGGCAATAATCTGGTCTTTGGAATAAATATAGGAGGAGATAGCTGTCTGTACCGCGCCCATAGTGCCGACAACGACCGCCACGAGTATGGCGACAGCCACCAGCGTTTCGATTATCGTAAACCCTTTATTGGTTGTTGGTTGTTGGTTGTTGGTCATTTTACAAATCTGGTACCCGCTGGGAAACAAGCGTCTGGAGCGTCATGTCCGTTCTGCCTCTGTTTGAACCGGCGTGAGCCTTGATTTTCATGAGCACTTTCGGCTGCACGGCGTCGCCCGCGCCGGCACCGAGAGTAAAGAAGTCAAGACTGTCCACGGCAATCTCCGGCGCGGTCACGGCAATGTAGTCGCCGGTGCCGGTTTTCTTTTCTATGGACTGGCCGGAAAGCCGGTAAGTAATCTGTTCGTCCTCACTCGACAAGAAGCTCACAGAGGTATCGCCTGAGGGGCAGTTCTGCGGTGATGTGGGCTGGCCGGAGGAACCGCAATGATAATTCCTGCCGAAGCGCATTTCCTTGGACATGCTTTCTATAGTGAGGTTCAGGTTGCCCATCACCGCCTTGAGCGCGCGTGATTTCCGATTGGCGTCGAAGATGCCGATAATCGAACCCATGCTGATGACCATGACGATGGCGAATATCGATACCGCGGTCATAAGCTCTATCAATGTAAATCCTTTCTTCATTGTATTGATACCTGGCCGGTATTATAGACCTTGACCTGCCGAGTGAGCCCGGTCGGACTCTTGAGCTGTATGAGTGCACCGCTGATGTTGGCCGGATTGTACTGGCTTCCGCCGCTGTTGAAGAATATAAGCCGGGCTTCCGGGTCCGGCCGGCGGAAACTTATGTCAACCCTGCTCACGTTGTTACAAAGGTCTCCTCCGGAACTTCTCAAAATGCAGAAGGACTCCACGTAAGCCCCGCCGGGGAAAATCACTTTCCTGAGACACTCCTCGGAGCCCCCGGTGGCGCAGGCGAAGCTTCCGTCGTAGTACTGATTGCCGTTCCTGTCGGAGAAGAAGACGTATCCCGTCTGCCCTCCCGCTTCAAGCAGAGTGACGCTTAAGCCGTATCCTGAACCGAAATCGGCGGAACCGATGGCGCGCTCCCTGACCGCGATGCCGTATGCCTGCGCCTCCGCTATCGTGATACCCAGGTCGTCGGCCGTGTTTCTCAAGGTGGCGGCTTCGGTGTAACTCTGCTGATTCATGATAATAACCGTGATGAGAACCGCCATGATGCCAATCGACACCATGAGTTCGATGAGAGAGAAACCGTGAGATCGGTGTTTAAAAAAGTGAGACATGCAAGAGGTCGAGGTTGAAGATGAGAGCGAGCCAGGCCCCGAGAACCAGAAACGGCGCAAACGGCATTTCGCTCTTCATTGTAATATTTTTGGGCGAAAAAATCATGTAGAGAATCCCGCTGGCGGCGCCGAGCCAGAAAGCCAGGATTATCGCGGAAAATCCTGCCGCGGTACCAAGTAAGAGTCCGATTGAAAGTCCTAATTTCGCATCACCGAACCCTATGGCTCTGCCGGAGGATAGCAGCCAAATCGCCGCGAAGAATGAAAATAGAATCAATCCGGCAATTACGTCACGACTTCCAAAAACCAGTGCCAAAATAACGCTCGAGTAAACAAGAGAATCAGGAATAATTTTGTGACGGAAGTCGTAAATCAAAATAATGATGTAAAGGCAGAAAACCGGGAGGTATATATACGGCACGGTGGCAAAGATGAGACCGGTTAAAATCTCGATGGCCGGATACTGCCAGGAAATCCGGTTTTTGCATCGGGCGCAGCGGGCGCGAAGGAAGACGAAGCTTAATACCGGCGCAAGTTCATACCAGCGTAGGGTCTTGCCGCAGGACGGACATCGAGACCGGCCTCCGAAATTTTTTGCGTTCCACCTCAAACCGACCACATTAAGAAAGCTCCCGATAATAGTGCCAAAAACGAAAAGGATGACCGTAACAATCATCCTTTAAGTATAACATCCGCCAACTGACGGAAAGGTTATGGGCAGGAAGTACTTGTGCCGAGAGCGGTTGTTTCGGCTTTCGATTTGCTGGTGGAATCCACGCACCAGTATTGGCCGGAAGTCGCGAGGTTGCCCTGCACGGCATAGGCGGAAGAGTTGGCGTTGCAGACAAGCGTCGTGCCGGCGGGATAATTCGCCGCAGCCGTGTACTGCGACATGCCGGAAGCAGTGTCGGCGAACATGCCGGAAGCGCAGGAGTTTGAAGCGGTGCCGTAGCTTGCGTTGTTGTCGTAGTAAATCTCGGCCGCGGCGCGAAGTCCCGCGAGCTGTGCCTTAATCTTGGCGTCATTTCCCTTCGACCTGGCCGTATTGAGCGATGCGAGCACCACCGACGAGAGAATGCCAATGATGGCAATCACCACCAGAAGTTCAATGAGGGTGAAGCCCTTCTTGTGTTTTCCTAAAATTGTCATGACTTAATAGTTAATTATCCTAAGTTAGGATTGATTAATTATACTCTAAAGCCCGGCGGAATTCGCAATATCGTAAATGGGGATAAGAACGGAAGCCAGGAGAATGCCGACACCAAGGCCAAGAACCACTATCATCACTGGTTCAATGAGGCTTACGATAGTGTCCACCGTATTGATAACGTCGCGCTGGTAGAAACGGGCCATGGTGCGGAAAATCTTGCCCGATTCACCCGTTTCTTCGCCGACTCTTATCATCTGGACGAGAATGCTCGGAATCTCCTCGTGGTCGGACAAGGCTTGCGACAGGGAGCGGCCGCCCTTCACTTCCGTGAAAACATTTGCGAGCACCGCCTTGTAAATGTCGTTTTCGACGACAGTTGAGGTTACCTCAATCGCCTTGAGCATCGGTATGCCGGAGGAAATCATGGTGCTCATGGTGTCGGCAATGACCGAGAGATAAAGCTTCCTGTAGAGATTGCCGAGAATGGGCACGTCTAGTTTGAAGCGGGCAAATGACGCTTCGCCCGCGGGCGTTCTCACATAGCGGAAGGTGAAGAAGCCCACCCCCACCAGCGCCGCCAGGAGGAAGACTCCATAATCGATGGCGAAATTACTCAGCCAGAATATAATCTGGGTATAAATCGGCACCGCCTGGCCGGAATCGACAATGATGGCGCTGATTTTCGGGATGATGAAGGTGAACATGAGAACCATGACCGCGACGAAGACGGTGATGACGAAGGCCGGATAGATGAGCGCGTTCTTCGCCTTGCTTACCACTTCGTAGTTCCGGTCCAGGTGGTCGGCTAGGTAGGAGAAAGTTTCGTCGAGTTTGCCGGTTTCCTCGCCCGACTTGACCATGTTGACGTAGAAGTCGGAGAAAATGTGCGGATGTCTTGAGAGGGCCTTCGAAATCGGGCTGCCGGACTGCAGGTCGCCCACGATCATGTCGAGGCTCTTCCTCAACGCCGGATTTTCCGTCTCGCTCGAGAGCAGGGTAAAGATTTTCAGCGCCGAAACCTGCGCCTCGAAAAGGGTTGCCATCTGGCGCGAGAGCATCACCACGTCTTTGTTCGAAACGCGGTTGGTTATCGAGAGACGGGCGTACCACGGCTCCTTCTCGGCGGGCTCTATGGTGGAGATGATGAGTCCGCGCTTCTGGAGCGAACCGATGGCCACGTCCATGGAAACGGCTTCGATAGCTCCTTCAACTCGTTTGCCGGAATTCTCCAGCGCTTGGTAATTAAAAAGCATGGCGGTTTTTTATAACATTCTTTCGAGCGTCTTCGGATTCTGCGAGAACCGGAAGGCGTTCTCGGCGGTAATCTCGCCCGTTCTCACAAGTTCGGCGAGCGAGCGATTAAGGTCTATCATCCCCTCTTCCGAGCCCGTTTCGATGACGGTGTCTATCTCATGGGTGCGCTTCTCGCGGATTAAATTCGAGACCGCGTTGTTGTTTACCAGAAGCTCGTATGCCGGCACCAACCCGCCGGAAATCCTCGGGATTAAGCGCTGCGAGAAGATGCCCAGGAGCGAGCTCGAAAGCTGGAGACGGATTTGCGCTTGGCTCTCGGACGGGAACGAATCAATGATACGGTCGATAGTCTGCGCGGCGGTATTGGTGTGAAGGGTCGAGAATACGAGATGTCCGGTTTCCGCGGCCGTGACGGCGGTCGAGATGGTTTCCGGGTCGCGCATCTCGCCTATCATCAGAATGTCGGCGTCCTGGCGGAAAACTCCTTCGAGCGCCTTGTGGAAGTCAGGCGTATCAAGCTTCACCTCGCGCTGGTCGATGATGGATTTCTTGGGCTCGAAGATGAACTCGACCGGGTCCTCGATGGTGATGACGTGCTCAAGACGTTCCTTATTGATGGATTCGATCATGGTGGCAAGCGTCGTCGACTTGCCCACGCCGACGGGACCGACAACCAGGAAGAATCCCTGCTGCTTCCGGCAAAACATTTCGAGCGAGGGCGGCAGTTTGAGTTCCTGGAAAGTTCTGATGACGTTCGGGATAAGCCGCATAGCGATGCCGACCTTGCCCAAAGAGACGAAGGCGTTGCAGCGGAAACGGAGCTTGCTCCCATGGCTCCAGGCGAAGTTGGTGTCCTTCTCTTCCTCGAATTCTTGCCGGTTGTTCGGCTTGAGGAGAATCGAGAGAAACGCTTCCATGTCTTCTTTGGTAAGAGGCTGAATCTTGACCAATGGTATGAGAAAACCGGACACCCGGATGAAGGGCGGGCGGCCTTCGGCAAGATGAAGGTCGGAAGCGCCTTCCTTGGCGACCACGGCGACCAGGTCGTTCAAAAGATTTTCCTGTGTTCCTGCCATGTCTTGATTATAGCGTATTAATTTCCTCGAATGGAATAACTTTCTGCAGGGCCTTCACTATCGCGTCTTCCTTCATGGAAAGCATGCCCTGCTCGCGCGCCACCTTGTAGAGCTCAGGCTCGGTCGGGTCGCGCAATATGACTTCCTCGACGATTTTGTCCATCTCGAAGACTTCCATCACCGCCATGCGGCCCTGGATGCCGGTCGGACTCTCGGGCGTCGATTCGATTTCGTAAATTTCCTTGCCCAGAGGAATATCTTTCTGATATTTCGTCGGCAAATCTTCGAACTGTTTGTCTATCATAAGCTTGATCGAACCCTCGACCGGTATGGGTTTGCCGGTGCCGGGATAGAGTTTCCTTACCAGACGTTGTGCCATGGTGAGCCGCAAGGTGGGCGCGATGAGATAAGGGTCAACTCCCATGGCAATGAGCCTCGGGATAACGCCGATGGCATTGTTGGTGTGAATGGTCGAGAAGACGAGGTGACCGGTAAGCGCGGCGTGGATGGCAAGCTGAGCCGTCTCCTTGTCGCGGATTTCTCCCACCATGATGATATCCGGGTCCTGGCGCAAGGTGGTGCGGAGGCCAGTAGCGAAGGTGTAATCAATTTCCGGCTGAACCTGCGACTGCGAGACGCCATCGATGTTGTACTCGACCGGGTCTTCGAGCGAGAGCACGTTCTTGTGCTCGCGGTCCACTTCGTTCAACATCGAGTAAAGCGTGGTGGATTTGCCGGACCCCGTGGGACCGGAGATGAGGATGAGACCGTACGGCTCCTGAATGGCGCTCCTTATGAGTTTGAGATTTCTTTCCGAAAGGCCCATTCCGTCTAAAGGCATAAGGCCTTTAGACTGGTCGAGAATCCTCATTACCACTTTTTCTCCGTAGTAGGTTGGGAAGGTGGAGACGCGCAAGTCGATTTTCTTGCCGCTGCCGTCGAGCTTGGCGGAGAAGCGCCCGTCCTGAGGCTTTCTCTTCTCGTCGAGGCGCATGTTGCAGAGAATCTTGATTCTTGCCACCACCGCGGAGTGGACCTTCATCGGCAGGACGAGAGAGACATTGAGGTCGCCGTCCACCCTGAAGCGCACCTTGAGATTGTCCTTGGTCGGTTCGATGTGGATATCGGAAGCGTTCTGCTCGGAAGCGTGCGAGAGGATGGTGGCCACGATTTTTATGACCGGAGCGTCCTCAACGATTTTCGCGGCAAGATTTTTGCCATCCTTCATCCCCTCTTCAGGCATTTCAGCGGTCTTCGCCGCAATCTCGGACTCAAGCTCCGAGAGAGCTTCAGTTACCTCGCCGGTGAGACCCTGGTACTTATTCATCGCCCGCTGGAAATCTTCGTCGCTGATGAGAAAAAGCTTGTAGGGCATCCCGATTTTCGCGGAGATGAAGGTCAGAGCATCCCGCGCTTCGAGGCCGTTCGGGTCAAGTGCGCCCACTTCGAGCACGCCGTCTTTCACCCCTATCGGCACGATTTTGTAATGCATGGCCGAATCCTGCGGGATGAAGTCGAGGATTTTCGCGGACATTTCCTCGTCCTTGAGACTTCTTTTGGGCGCCTCTTTCCCTTCCGCGGTATCTGCTTTGCTCTTGGGAGACGTGGCCATGAGATTAATCCCGGCCGATTACTTCAAACGGATTCGCCCTGCCGGTGGGCTGTGCCGGTACGGCCGGACTCCAGTCGATAAGCGATTTGTAGCCCGAAGTTTTGAAAAGCGCCTGGTCGAAATTGATGCTCGAAAGTTTCTCCGCCGTCTTGACCAGGTCTTCGCCAGGAGAAGTTTCGCCGGCCGTCGGAGTCTTCTGGGGTCCAACCACCATGCTGTAAATGAAGAATCCCAGCACCAGAACCACCAGGGCGACGATTGCTTTTTTGTTTTCCAGAAGGGCGTTCATATTGTTTATTTGACCCAATAGGTCTCGAGCAGAAGCTCGTGTTCATAGAGCCCCGCGCCGGCTGTTCCGGTGGTCTGCTCTGGCACCTCAAACTTGACCGACTTCACGTCCATAATCCGCAAGCTTTTCTCCAGGTCTTTCATGAAGTCGCGGAAATTCTTGTAGTTTGAGACGAAGCCCACCGAAACCACGGCTTTTTCGTAAGGCGACTCGCTGCCGGGCAGCGCCACCTTGGCGGAATCCGAGGACGACTTGGTGTCTATCGAGACATCTTTTATGGAAATGTTGTATTTGGCGCCTATCGAGTCAAGCTCGTGCGCGAGCTTGACCGTGTCCACGTTTTGCGGCAGAGCTTTGCTCAGGCGGTCGAGTTCGGTCTTGGGAATGGAGTTGTAGTTCACGAGCAGACGGTCGCGCGTTTCGATGATGCGGGAGAGATTGTCGAGAGCTTCGCGATAGCCGGCCGCGGTGGCGGCCACATCCTGCATGCCGTCATAGTACGGCTTGGTGAAGGCGAAGAAGAGACCCAGGGCGAGAACTATCAGGAAAATGGCGGAAGTGTTTTTCATCGCGGTGTTGTGGTTGCTTTAGTCGTCGTAGCAACGGACTTGGTAGTGGTTGTAGTAGAAGTTGCCGTCGGTTGTAGGTTGTTGGTTGTCGGTTGCTGTTTCTCTATTTCCTTCTTGTAAGAGACCAGCGTCGGGTCGACGGATGCGGCGAAAGTGAATTCCACGTTGCCCTTGTCGTCGAGGCGCAGGTCGGAGAAAACCGGATTTTTGAAGAGCGGGCTCTTGTTCATAAGTTCGGCCTGGAGCGCCAGAGCCGCGTAGCTCTTGGCCTCGCCTTTGATATTTACTCTCGGGCCAATGTCGTCGGTCGAGAAGTAGAAGTCGGTGAAGCGCACCGTCTTCACCGTCGCCTCATCGAGGAAGCGGAAGATGGGCGAGACGGCGCGGTGGCGGGAGATGAGCGCCTCCGCCGCGAGCAAGCGGTTGTTGAGACGGATAATTTCGGAAACCGTCTCGGTCTCGAGCGCCGCGCGTCCGGCTTCAAGCTCGGTCTTCATGTTCTCAATCGAGGAATTGAGGTAGAACTTGTAGCCCAAGGCGGCAAGTGCCGCGAAGATGGAGATGGTGAAGACGATGCCGGCGATGAAGCCGAGGATGGTGCGCTCCCCTTTCCTCTTTGCGGTGAGAGGGGCCGAACCGTAAGTTGCTCCGGCGCTCGCTGCGGCCGGCCCTTTGGGAATGAACGATGATTCAAATTTCGGAGGCATAGTGTACGTCTAAATTATAATCCAAAAGCCAATTTAATAGCACTGCTAAACGTGGATAACTGCAGAATGGAAAAGCGCCCGATGTCCACAGGGACATCGGGCGCTCAGCGAGCTTGCCGCTCCTTCATCTTGGCTTGTTCCGCCTCGATGAGGAGTCTCTGGCGCAGAAGCTCCTCCGCCTTGGCGAGCCGCGCTTCAATCCCCTTCACGAGAATGGCGTCGGCCTCCCTGTGAACCGTTCCATACTCGTCTCTGAGAGACATGAGGTGCTCCCCGCCTTCCTCGATGAGCTCCCTCATGTACTCTGACGAGGCGGAGAGGTTGAGCTCCTTCACGGCCATCGCCCACGAGGCGAGACTGTCGTCGACCAGTCTGACCTTCTGGTTCATGTCGCGCCTCCTTTCTTATGCAAAAGCCGCGTGTGACGTCTGTCCGCACTATACCATTATTCCTCCTCTTCGGCGAGTTTTCTCAAGGCGAGGCCGATGGCCACAGCGAATTCAGGCCCGGTCTCGCGCAATATTTTTTCGAGGAAGGCGGGGGCCGCCACTTTTGAGAAAGGTTCGGCGAGTTCCGCCTCAGTTTTGAAATTGGCTTTGGCCAGCTCGAGAAGCCCTTTGAGCGCCGCTCCCCCGCCGACAAGTATCGTCTTCGACACCGCTTTGTTGTAACGCTGTTCGTAGTCGAGAAGCACGGTGTTCGCTTCGGCAAATATGTAGTCGAGCACGAGCGCGATGACGTCGTTCACGCTCTTGTCGTCGCCAGCGGCACCAACTTCCCGCTTCATCACTTCCGCCTGCTCGGGAGTCATATTGAGAGATTTGGAAAGATTGGAGGTGATATCCTGTGAGCCGCGGTTTATGGTGTGCGAAGCGCGCACGATGCCGCGTTCGATGATGTAGAGCTTGGTGGTGGCGGCCCCCATGTCCATAATCATGACTGGCCGCAGCCCCTCGTCCATCACGGCGCGGCTGGTGGCGAAGATTTCTATTTCGAAGAAGCCGGCGTCGAGCCCCGCCGAGGAAACTATTTCCTGGAAGCGGGCGATTGTTTCCTTGTGTATCGCTACCATAAGCACATCGATTTTCGGCATAGCCGCCGCCGGCGCGGCGAAGCCGCCGCCTTCCTGCGGCAGTTCTTCGGCGACACTCTCCACTCTTACGTCGCTTCGCGGTATGACCGACCAGTCGAGCATTACTTCCGAGATAGGCACCGGGATGTATTTCCTCGCCTCAATTGGCACCATGATGGCAAGTTCCTTCTGCGCCACTTCAGGCATCTCAATAACCGCCATGAGTGAGGAGGAGAAAGGGATGGAGAGTCCCGAGGATTTGGTGGTAACATTCACTTCCTTCTCCTTCATAAGGTCCGCGAGTGCGGCGGAAATTTTGTCCGTCGGCAGCTGCACCGCCTGTCCCACCGAGAGCCCGCCGTAAGGACCAAGCGCCAGTTCGCCGTAAGTTTCGAGTATCGCCTGGCCGTTTTTCTTCTTGAGCTGCACCACTTTTATTGCTGAGGAGCCGATGTCTATGCCGAGAGCTCTCGGTTCACGATTGCCGAAGAATTTGCTGAAGAAGGCCATAGGTTGTTCTATAATATCATAACCGAGCGATGAGAATTCTTACCTTTTTTATAAAAAGCCTGACAGGCTTTTTATTCCCCAAAAAACCGGAAATTCTGGTGCTCGAATCGCTTCCCACCGATAAACTTCTGGCGAAGCTCCCCCGCGCGACAGACATCGAAGAGAAAGATGTTATTGCCCTTTTCGATTATTCCCACCCGCTCGTAAAAGAAATCATTTGGGAAGTGAAGTACGGCGGCAACACCGTACTCGCCGCGAAGCTGGGGGAAATTCTTTATGACACCATCGTCGCGGAGCTGGGCGAGAGAAATGCTTTAGATACCGAACACCGCGCCTTGCTTATGCCCATGCCCGTCTCCGGCAAGCGCCGCTACGAGCGCGGCTGGAACCAGGCCGAGCTACTGGCCCAGGCGGTGAAAGATTGTGACGAGGGCCTGCCTGCCGGCAGGCAGGGCAGGATTCTGAAATATGTTACCGGCCAGCTGGTCAAGACCCGCCACACCGAGAGCCAGACCAGAACTTCATCGAAAAGCGAGCGGATGAAGAATCTCAGCGATTCGATGAAGATTCTCAATCCTTCCGCGGTTCTTGACCGCTTTGTCGTACTCATAGACGATGTCACCACCACGGGAGCGACCTTCGCCGAAGCGCGCTGCGCGCTAAAGGCCGCTGGCGCCAAGAAAATTATTTGTATAGCAGTCGCGCACTAGAACTCTAGCGTGTGCGGAGCAGCGTATTCACCTTTATCACTCCCGCCAGGTTATATTTCGCCCAGTCGTCCGCAGTCACTTCGGCAATGGGTTTGAGGAATCCCGTTACGGCAATAGTGTCGTTGGCTTTGAGGTCGGTGTTGGCGTCCTGGATGCGGCTGATGTCGAGCCCATAGTACATTCCGTCCCGGCCTTTCACTCCCAGCGTGCAATCCTTCTCGGTCGGAACTCCTGATTTCAAAGGCAGGCAGGAGAAGTTGCCTGTGATGGTCACGCTTTTGTCCACCTTCTCGTTCACGATTTTGTCCCAGCCTTTGAACAAGAGGAAGCCGAAGACGACGACCGCCGCGAGTACCACCATCCACACGATATTCCTTTGTAAGAAGCTTCTGTTTTCGTAATCCATATACCCGCTATTATATGCCCGGTTGTATTTTTGGCAAATCGGCTATTTAATGTAGCAAGACCCGGTTCAAGGAGAGCGGCCATGAAGAAGATATGCTGGCGGCTGGTGTTCTTCTGGGTAGTGCTTTTCTATCTCGTATATACCTCGCGCACCGAGGGCGCGCCCAAACCTGTCACTCTCACGGTCTCCCCGGTAAGAGTCGTGACGAACGGCGGCTTCGCGGAAGTCAGGGTGAAGTGGCGCATCGAGTCCCATCGGGACAACGCCCGCTACTCCTTCACCGTGACTTCTAGCAATCTGCTGGATTACAAAACCGTTTACGGCGAGACGAGAAGAGGTGTGAACAGCGCCGAGGAGCTCTACACCGTGCGCGCGGGCTTCTACGCTTTCGAGGCCTGCGTGTACAGACGTCCGGTCAAGAAACCTTCTTACCGCCTTTGCGATAAGAAGTTCGTGGAGGTGAGGTAGGGCCTCTGTGTTCAAAAAGGGCTCGACGCAACCGCGTCGAGCCCTTTCTCGTAAAGAAAATTGGCCAAAAATATGTTAAATTGGCGCTCAAGGAGACGTGGCTGAGTGGTCGAAAGCGCCTCACTGCTAACGAGGTAGGGTCTTAAAGCCCTCGACGGTTCGAATCCGTCCGTCTCCGCCTTCGCCCGCCATAGCTTTAGCGACGGCGGGTTCGGTCGCTATAAGTATTTCGGGCTACGGCGGACGCAGTCCGCCAGGATACAATATTCGTATGTACTATATTTACATTCTAAAGTGTAAAGATGGAGAGATGTATACAGGTTGTACTTTTGACTTGAAAGAAAGGATAGAGAGACATGAGAATGGTCATGTTCCCGCTACAGCACTTCGTTTACCTGTCAAACTAGTTTCTTATGTAGCAATTTCAGACAAATACAAAGCCTTCGAATTCGAAAAGTATTTGAAGTCTGGTTCAGGTAGAGCTTTTATTAAGAAACATTTAATTTAATTTCCAAGAAAACTAAGTATCCCACTGCGCCGCCCACATCACTAAAGCTATGAGGGCCAAAGAAAGCTCCGAAGGGACACGGTCGGAGTGACCCGAGTACCTTAATTTCAAGAGTCGAAAAATGCTAAAATACCCTTACAAGGCCTTGCCTGTATATTAATTGATAAATATGGATCTTGAAGAAACGATTTTTTTCTACACAAGAAACGATTATTTAATCGTCAATAATTTACTTTGTGGCAATATGAATCGTCTTTGGCAGGTTGCCGAAATTGTGAACAATGATTCAAAGAGTGTTCTTAAAGAGCATGAGGGTGGCGAACGAACGCTTGATAGGAAAAGTGTTGAGAGATATCAAAACCGGATATATGATAAATTGGACGATGAAACAAAAATTAAAATTCTTAAAATCGCAAGGGATGATATTTCAAATATTATTAGTGCGATGAAACCAACAAAAAACAAAATTATACTCTACAGAGATGTAAGAATTGATGATGTCCTGCTCCATTACAATATTAATGATATAGTAGAGTTTAAAATTATTTCATCAACATTTACGGTTCCGTCCGACCCAGACTACGGCTATTATAGATATGAAATAACTATTCCAAAAAACGGGTTTATTTTAGAGCTCGACCAATTTGATAGCTTCGTCCGAAATGAAGACAGCGAAATTCTTCTGCCACCGATGAAATGCAAGGTAAAAAATACACGCAATAGTAATAACGAAAATTGTAAGGGAATAATTGAGTTAGAATACCTGGAAAAATTACCTGTTAATATTTAAACCTAGATTCCGAAGAAGTAATCTGACCCGAGTACCTCAATCTAGAGATTCTAAAGATGCTGGTTCGACTTTGCTCACTATAAATAAAATACCCTGACAAAATCTCGTTGGTGGGGGACTTAATCCGAGATCATCGCCAACAGTATTTTGTATCGGACCTGTGTGTACACCTTATTTAATCATTTAACGAGGTGCTTTTAGTTTGTTGATATTGTGTAAATTTTAAGCTAGAGTGCCGTCAGAAGATGGAAAGGCTCAGGAAGCTCGGCGCGAAAGCGATCGGCTTCGGGGCGATTCATCTGCGGACTCCGTGGAAACCCACATCGTTTATCAAAAGGGAGTAACCATGAAGCCTATCATTCCACTGCCAGGAGAAGATCTCCTGGAACTTGGGAAGCGCTGCAACGCAGTCTATGTCTGTCCGAAAGTTGGCTCTGAACGCAAAGGACCTTTGGTCCCTTACGCGGGAAAAGATGGCCAAGGACGGAATCTCGTCGGAGACATTTACTTCAACTTCCGGCGGATCGAAGTCCACCCGAAAGCGGTCGAGGCATTCGCCGAGGTGGCGTGCCAGAAACTCCGCGATCAAGATTTGCTCGATGCGTTCGATACTGTCTGCGGAATTCCGCAAGGTGGCCGGACGTTCGGTCAGATGCTTGCACTCGTCGCCGGCAAGAGGTTCGCGTATGCGGACAAGAAGCCGAAACCGACGGAAGCGGGCAAGAAACAGGAATACTCCTGGGACCTCTCGCAATTTGATTTCGAGCAGGGCGAATGTGTCGCTATCGCGGAAGACGTTTACAACAACTTCCAAAATACCGACAACACCCTGGCCGAGATTGCCACGACCGGAGCGAATATCGTGCTCCTCGTCGGAGCACTCAATCGCTCTCCGATTTACGACACGACCTACAAGGGTCTGCCGATCATCGCCTCCATTCGTGAGGCGTATCCGGAATACGAACAGGACGATCCTGCGGTTATTGCCGACATCGCTGCTGGCAAACTCGAACTCGAAGTGAAGAAGAACTGGGCGCGTCTCTGCGCTGCAATGCAACAGTAATTCAGAAACCCAAACGAAAGGAAAGGCAGCATGCAAAAGACACTGACACCGGCGGAACGTTTGATTGTTGCCGCCGACTTCAAGCCAACCGCTCCCAACGGAAAGGATTGGGTGAAAGCCCAGGTCCTCGCACTGGCCGACAGCCTCAAGGGAACCGGAGTCTACCTCAAGGTGAACTCTGCTCTCCGAGCCTGCGGCTACGACTTGATTGGCGAAATCCAATCGCGCGGTTTGCGGGTCTTCGCTGATCTCAAACTGATCGACATCGGCGAGACGCTGTCCACGGACGGCGTTCTCCTCCGCGAAGCGAAGCCCGAGTTGCTCACCACGATGTGCGTCGCCGGTCTCACCGCCATGAAGACTCTCAAGGCCGAACTGCCGGACACGGAAGTGCTCGGTGTGACCGTTCTCACGAGCCTCAAGGACGCTGACACGCAAGCGATGTTCACCTGCTCAACCGAGGAAGCTGTCATGCGGTTTGCCCAAGTCGCGGCAGATGCGAAGATCGATGGACTCATCTCCTCTCCCAAAGAGGCGGAAGTGCTCCGTGCGAAGTTCGGCCTCGTTCTGTCGCTCAACACTCCGGCCATCCGGCCGACGTGGGCGATCGTTCCCGGCGATGATCAGAATCCCGAGCGGATCATGACTCCCGCAAAGGCTATCAAGGCCGGCGCGGATCGTATCGTGGTCGGACGTCCGATCGTGAAGGCCGAAAAGCCCTACGACGCGGTCATGCGGACCATCGAGGAAATCGCTTCGGCTACGGCCTAGTGACATAGGAATGTCCGAATCAACAACAGCCTTCGCACCCAACCGGTGCGAAGGCTGCCTTTCTTATTTGGCTTGATGATTCGAATGGCGCAGGCCGACGGGCCCGACCTCCGTCTTCGCACAGGATGGCAAAAATTCTTGGCAAGGAGTATTCTTTGTGTCACGTAGCGAGAGCGGTTCGAAGGGAAGTGCGTGGCATTTCCCCGGCATTTTCCATAAGAAAATCGATCCCCGCCTGCCGGGCCCGGCGGGCAGGCGTCCGTCTCCACCAAGAGAACTAAGTACCGGTGTGACCCGAGTACTATTAATTCTTTAAGAGAGCTATACTGGCGCATATATGGATTTAATAACCACTGGGACAGTAGCGGTTGCCGCACATAAACTTCTTGGAAAAACCGTCGATGCTATATCGGAAGACCTGGCGAAACTCTATGGTAAGGGGCGTGACAAAATTACCCAAGTTGCAGTAAGAAAGATAAAAAATCTTGATGATGGTGCAAAAGCAAACCTCCGTGTGGCTCGAGATGTATTTTGGAACGGATCCTATACCGATGAGTCAATATGTGCAGAATATTTTGGGGGTATCTTAGCTGCCTCAAGGAGTCAGGATGGTAAAGATGATACAGGAGTGTTTTATGTAGACATCATTAAGTCACTGTCTTCAGGTCAGTTAAAAATACATTACATACTCTACAGAGCGCTTAATAGATTTTTATTAGTTGATACTACTAAAAAAGATTTAAACCCTGGACAAGAATCCGAACTTCATAAATTGCAACTTTTCATACCTCATAAGGGCATTGTTGAGCAAGTTCAAAATGAAGATCTTGGAGCCATTCTTCATGGACTTCATGCTAAAAATTTGATTGGGAACTTCCAATCAAATGGCCACAAGCTGGAAAACGACAAGGTTGTTCCCTACATAGAATTTAGTCCAACAACTTTGGGTATTCAATTATTTGCAATAGCTAACAACAGGTTTCCTCAGTGGAGAAATTTTTCAACATCAGATTTCGGCGACTTCCCAGACGTGATACTTCCAAAATATTATGGAAGTTCTATTGATTCAATACTTGAGCAGGCTGGTCTAAAAAATAAGTCCGACCCGAGTACCTTAATCTAGAGATTCTAAAGATGCTAGAATACTCTTACAATGCCTCACTGGTGGGACACTTAACCCGAGATCACCGCATCGATGCAAAGTAGCGGCCCTTGCGGTCGCTTTTTTGCATCGAAGTAGAAGGATTCGAAAGGAAACGCGGGGCGTTTCCCGGAATTTTCCATAAGAAAATCGAATCCGTCCGTCTCCGCAAAACCGAAAGGCGGAAGAGTCCCAGTGGACTCTTCCGCCTCGTTTCATTTCTTCTTGGCGGTCACGTTATCCGCCTTGATGAGCCCCGCGCGCACTGACCGATCGTGCCAGTCGTTCACCCTGTACCGGTCATTCCACTCGACGCTTTTGTCCGGGCAGTAGAGGAAGTCGAAGGGCAGGAAGGTCGCGTGCCAGAAGTCGTTCAGGTCGTTGCCGCTGAAGTCGCACCTCTCCCACGCGTCGCCCGGATGAGAGTGGATGACCCCGAGCAAGTCCTTCTGCGGACAGGTGAGCGGCATCTTGAGTCTGACGGACGTACTGGTCGCTTCTGTGATGAGCGGCACGGACAGGCGGTCCACATACACCGTGCCTCTCTTCACCTTCCCATGCATGCAGAAGGCAAATTCCGAATTCATGTGAAGGTAGAAGAAGTCGAGGTTTTTCGAAACCTCGTATCCGATGACGGCTTCCCGCGGGCCGGGTCTCGGAGACTGGTGCAAGGCGCAACCGGCCGCAAGCACCGTGACGACAAGGACGCTTGATATACGCATGTCTCCTCCTTGTTCAGTTTCTGCCCGCATTATTCCACCCTCAGATATTTTTACAAGCAGTAGTTGACAAAAAGTTTGAAGTATGCTAAGCTATATATAGATGGAGGTTTGCTCATGAGACGCATGCCGAGGAATTGCCGGCAGAGCCGGCAGGGGTCGTGCTACATCCAGAACGTGATTCCGCCGACGAAGGCCGGGGCGAAGAACTCGCTCCAGCCGACCCAGCGCATGGGCGCCTGGTCGTCGGAGACTGCTGGCGCTCAGAACACTCCCGTACCCGACCTGCGCTGCTTCCCTCCCCGCCCTCCCCACGCCCGCTAGCTCCCCGCCCTGTGTTCCCCACCCCGCCGGGTTCTGCTCACGCAGAACCCGGCTTTCATTTTATAAAATCTTTTTCTATTTTAATTTGGATAAGTAAAACGGCCCCAGTGAAAACTGGGGCCGCCTCTGGCAGAATCAATCTACCAGGAATGTGCAAACGCAAGCCGCCCGCGATGCCGCCACGTGCCGGTTTGGTCCCGGTACACGACGACTTCGCCATAGAACTTCTTGCCGATCGTCCGAGCTACGATGCCACCGGCATACCAGGCGCTGGGCTTGCCGGAGACCTTCTTCCAGAAGGTCTCGGCTCCGACTCGCCACTTCCCCATCTTCCAGAGTGTCTGGTTGACGAGGGCCACATGGTGCGCCGGTTTGTCGAGCCGCCGCTCGTAGCCCGCGAAGGGGAAGACTGTCTGCCACCTCCGCTTGTTGACGCCGCCGACGGTCCCCACCGGCACCACCGTGGCGCCGGCCGAGTTCTTCGTGATACCCGCCACGGCGTCGATGCGGACGCCGTTTTTGTTGTAGGCGGTGTGCCCGAAGAGGTCCGTCGTGGCCCAGGCATTCTTCGACTTGGTGAGTGACCCGATGGCTACCCAGCCCGAAGGCGAGGTAATCATCGACTTCACCACCGTATCCGGCTTCGGCTCGGGCCCAACGACACGGATGTCGCGGGCGTCGATGGAGAAGGCCCACGGCGAGGACTTCTTCTTGCTGTCCTTGCCGCCCTTGGTCTGAGCCATCGCCACTGCTGGCGAGAGACTCATACCGGCCGTGAGAGCGAAGGCCGCGAAGCGCAACCCGCGCAAGAGCTGCCTCGCCGGGTCGCCGTTCGGATACTTGAAGAGTCCGACCGGCCAGAAGATGGTCGCGAGGGCGAGCCACCAGGGTGTTGCGAGCTCGAGCGCGATGCTGTTGCCAGTCGCGTCAAGCCGCACGAGGAGGATGAGGAAGGCGAAGATCCACGAAGTCCACGTCGCGAGCCAGTAGTGCCGGCTTATCGGAGCTGATTCGGGCATCCGCTTCTCGGGGGTGAATCCCCCTTCCGGCGGCACGCCCGCGGACGCATCCTTCTTGTTTGTTCGCGTGTGGAGATATTGCATCTCATACCCCAGAGCACGCCGCAGACCGTCGACACGCATCTGCATGTTCCTCAGTATTTGAGGATCTTCAGCTCTCCATGGCGACTCACGAGAGTACTTCTGAGCGTACATCTCGTAGAGGTAGACGTTGCTGAGTGCCTTGCCGTAGTCGTCCCACGTTTCAATCTTCTGGATACTCTCATGCACGCGCCCAGCGCCGTCGAAGATTTCCTGCGGGCTCGGCACGACGACGTTCGCGTAGAACTTCTCGTCGAGCTTGTCCTGTTCCGCGCTGAAGCTGAGCACCGACGGCCCGAGGCCAACACACACCCACACGACGAGACAGGCCAGGTAGAACCACGGCCGAAGATTTTCCCTCATCTCACTCTCCTGTTGAAAAAGTTCTGTCTAAATGTAGTATATACCACTTCACTTGACTTGTCAAGCGTTTTATGCTAGGATAGAAGATAGACAGATTTCACTTGCCGGTTTACCGGCGGAGGTAGAGAGATGCGAAACAATCTGAAAGCGGCGGCCGTGCTCGGAATCTTCGCGGCGTGCGTGAGTCTGTTCGTGATTTTCTCACTCTCGTTCGACATTCGAGATCTCCGCTCGGAGGTCGCCGCGCTCAAGGCGGAGCGGACGGAGTGGCAACTCGCCACACTCCCGGCCGTGAAGGCGCGTGACTGGCGAGGAATCGAGCCGGACGAGTTCAAGCCGGAGATCCTCCGGTACGCGCTCAACCCGTGCTACACGACGCCCTCGGGCAACTGGGACAATATGTCGCGTGAGTGCGGCGGACCCATGAGTATGAGCAAGAGCATCCCCATCCGCATCGTTCCTGCTTCCCAATGATCTTTCCGCCCCACCCCGCCGGGTTCTGCTCACGCAGAACCCGGTTTTTGTCTTCCTCCCCTTCTCCCTTTTGAAAATTGGCGCTTGAAATTTATTGATAACTTGCAATCGGTGGTTATTCCTTTATCATCCTAGTCAGAGCAAGTACCCGAACAGAAAGGCTGGGACACATGGCTACTGACCATCCGCTGCGTCCATGCACTGTCGCCATCCCGCTTCTGCTCATGGCAGTCGCCGGTTGCGCACAACAGCTGCCGCACCGCCTTGTCATTTCCCCGGTGGCGAAGGACAACCTGAACTTCCTCTACAACAACCTCCGTGTGGAGTTCGCCTTCTGCGCGTATGGGGAGCAGACCAGGCAGTTGGTGTGGGTCCGACGCGTCGAACTGCCGAAGATCATCAAGGCCACGACAGCAACGGTTGAATACGGGTACTGTCACGGCAGGGACTTCCTCGGTTACGGACACTCGCATCCAGAGCCAGCCGTCTGTGGGCTCTCGAATATCGACGTGAGGACATTCCTGTCCGACAAAGACAAGCACACCTTCCTAGTGTGCCCAGGTAATTTCCTCTCATACAACAGAAAGGAGGTGGAAGCTAGTTTGCAAGGCATAGTGGTAATGGCGAAGGCCAAGCCAATCAACACAACCGCCGCCCGCCGCTAGCTCCCCGCCCCCGAGCCGGTTCGCACACGCGAACCGGCTCTTCTTTTTATTTGACATCTACCTTAGAAAGAGATATTCTAAACACCGGAAGCAATCCTGCTTCCTCGTACCTTCACGAAAGGCTGGGTAGTCGTATGGCTGACCAGTGGAAAGACGTCGGCGGCAACCCCTACGGCATGGACATCGTGTCAGCAGCGATTGATTCGCTCGCGGGCATCGACAGGGTCCAGGTGCAGGACACCAGTACCGGCGAATATCGGGATGTGGAAGTCCACACCCGAGAAGGCCAAACGCTCGGCGAGGCAATCGCCGAGGGCCAGTTCCGCGACAAGTAAGTAGTCGCGAATAAATAGAAAATATAGGTTTCTCCCCATGGGAGCCCGCCCGGCGATAAACATATGCCGGGCTTTGTATTTTATAAGATAAATTATTTCCTCCTATCTCTTTCTTCCAATCCCTCACCGATCCGCCGCCTTCTTATTGGCCGTAAATGTATATAAATAATTACGTAATTATTTTAGCAGAGAATAACAAAAATCAGTGAACGGTTATAAATGTGATAAATTTTCTAAATCAGGACAAAGATATGAGGAAATCTAAGGCTTTTTTAATTTGAGAATTTGTATATTTCGGATGGTCTTTATGGTGAATCGAATTTCTTACATGTACTGGCATTGATTCATTTTTTTTACCACATTTAATTTTTGGGACATTCGGAAAATTCTGTTGGAGCCAACCGTCGAAAGTAGATGGACGTCCGCCATGTTTTTTCTCGTATTTATCGTAAAGAATCTTAAATCTTTGTTCATCAGTTGGGGCATTCATTAATTTTTTGAAATACGTAGAGAAATTTATCAGTCTTTCAACTAAAATATCATGTCTAATCTTAATAGAACTTGCGCTATCAGCAGCTTGAATTGTGGCATTTTGATAACGCAAAAATTCCGGGTCTATTCCACTCCCATTGCGATTTACCGATCTTCTGAGTTGAGAAACGAATTTACTAAAAAACCGACTTAAAATTTTCTCCTTTCCTCTTATATTTCCTCTTCTCATTAACTCGGAAACTAATAGATAAATGGAAACTGCGTTTGCTCTGTTAGAAAGTTCCGGAGCACCATTTTTAAACATTTTACTGATATATTGAAGTGTTTGCTTAATTCTTTTTGCATCTAGGCCGCTATTATCAAAGTTTGAGTAATCTTTAAAAAATTTTTCAAGATTATTATATTTTGCGCTTACTATTCTTCCTGACATATCCAACAAAGATAGCTGCGCAGCTACTGCAAAGTGGGCATCTCGTGTATTTTGAAAAGACACCTTATGAGTGAAGAATCTTTGTTTCGTGAGACCAGAAATAAACTCGGTAATATTCGTTGCATGAGAACGCAATTTTTCTGCTGAATTTAAACTCACACCTAACTGAAGTCGTTTAAATAATTCTCCGAGCTCTTGATCTGTAGCATCGGATACTTGCTCTATAGTTAACGGGAAGGCGTTAATTTTATCTTTTACACTCATAGGTAAGTTCCGGTAGAATTTATCTTTGTAGGCGGAAGTATATTTTGAATTTAATCGGAAACCATTACCAATAAACGTAAATATGGCACTTAACCGCTGTTTGCCGTCAATACAAATAAAATTTTCTTCGCCACGAGAGTCTTTTTTTACAGCTAAATAAATTTTTGGAATACCCCAACTTTTAATTATTGTGTCCAGCAAATATTGTTGTGCAGTAAGTTTCCAAACCTTCTCTCGTTGGAAAATGGGGTTTAAATCTATTCTTGTACGTCTCCTGTAAACTTTTTCAATTGAGAGATTTCTTGTTTTGGTTTTCATGACAACTCTCAGTTATTATATGACTGTCGTCACTTTTTCATACAACATTGGCCAATTGTTTTGCCGCATACGAAATTTTGTTCCATGATTGTGTCCGGTTCTAGCATCGAAGTCAATTAAGATTTTTGCTTCCTCAATCGCCTTCAAAAAACCTTCGAAGCTGAATTTCTGAAGCATCATAACTTTTGTGTAACGGTAATACTCTTTACCCCGTATCTTTTTCACTTCAGCTTGAACATAAAAACTATTCAATAATTTAGTGCCGACCTTATGTTCAAGATCATCGAATCCCCAATACGGTTGAGGGTCAAGTTCACTCAAACCAGTTCGTTTTTTAACCGATTCCAACCACTGAGCATGCCGAACATTAACACTTTTTGCGTCAAAAGAGATGAGAATTTTTTTCTCCGCACGATCAATCTTAACCATAAAACCACGGTCACTACGCGACAGACCATGTATCGTTTGGCGAAAGCTCATTTCACCTTGTGGATATTTTTTACCATCCTCCTTATGAGCCCAACCATACTTGGGTAAGAAAAGTTGCGGGACAAATTTTATGGCACGCGGTGATGGCTCTATATGGAACAGTGTACAAAGAGAAGTTGAGTTGAGACGTTGTGCCTTAAGCTCCCATTCGGCTGCGTTTGGAATTGGTAAATTATTTTCCTTTATACCAAGCAAATCCTCCAAAGTATTACCGATGCCTCCCTGATTACCTTTTCTAGCATTAGGAATCCAACCCACAGCGACAATTTCTTTAAGCTTTTCAATCAACGATTGCTTTGTGTAGATGATAGGTTCGGTCATATAAGTCTCTGCTGGGCGATATGTCTCTGAATTCTTCCCTCAGCCATCTTGCAATATTCCGGAGAAATATCAATACCGATATAATTCCGACCAAAGTTTATTGCCGATAACGCGGTCGTACCAGAACCCATGAACGGATCCAGAATGATCTCCGCATTTGTAGAAGATATGATGCGATCAATCAGATTGATTGGAAAGGCAGCTGGATGCTCATTATTCATCTCTTGGGTAAATTCCCAAACGTCCCCATAACCATTTGCTTTCGGTGATAGTTTGAATCCCGATTTGGCAATAAGATAAATCACTTCATATGTTGGCACAAAATAACCAGGGTTGAAATTAAAGCCACCCTTTCGCCTCCAGATAATGACCTGACGTACCGGAAAGCCTTGAAGTATATCTTGTCGATCCTGCAACAAGCCGCCTTGAACTCGCCATTTGTGGTTATAAAAGATCGCACCATTCTCTGGAATAAGCCGCATCATTTCAGTAAGACACTTTCGCTGCCATCTCACATACTCGTCATGCGGCATGCAGTCATTGTGGTGGGAATATCCTTTTTGCAGTGCCGCGTTAGCCCATTTTCCGCCACGACCGTCTTTCATACCATTACCAGTTGAGTTTTTAAGATTATATGGTGGCGAAGTAATAATTAAGTCCACTGTTCCATCGGGAATCTGTTCCATTATTTCCACGGCATTTCCGCAAACAATTCTATTCAAAAAATCATCAATTTTAGATTGCTTACGCTTTTTATTAGTTTGTTTACTAGTGATGGTTTTCATCTGTCTACATTTAGCTTGTTTGAGCCCAACACAGGGAACATATCAGAGGCAACGGGGCTCTCCTTTCGCTCCATCCTACCTCTACCGTATGAATTGGTCCACTTCACAAAAATACGTAAATAATTACTTAAAGAATCTATCCCACAAACCTGGGCTTCTTTCAAACGAGACCGCGCCGGAGGGCAGAGCCCTCCGGCGCGTGGTTAGTTGTGCAGTTCGTGGTGGGGCTTTGCCGGCTTCCATTCCTCCCAGAGCGCAACAGCGGCAATCATGCCGAAGAACAGGAAGGACGCTACGGCGAACCGATGGCACAGCCACCCGACCACTACGATGATGAGCAGAAGGAGACCCGACTTGCCCAGGCGACGAAGAATCTTCATGCATACCTCCGGCGGACACTATCCCACATCTCCCCTCCTCTTTCAAACCCGCAATTTTAGGCAAAAGAAGAGGGCAGGCCTTCGGCCTGCCCTTCTCGCACGTCTGCGTCAGCGCCCGGGGATGCGGTAGTCGAGTACAGCGATGACCTTGCCGTCGGCCGCGCGGACGGGATCGGTAAAGCGCGGCTCGACGTACCCGCTTGTCTCGAAGCCAGTTGCCGCGCTGCCCCAGCGGTCAACCTCGAGAACCACGTACCGCTTCATCATCTTCCGGTCGTAAATGACCGGGATGTCCGACGAACCCGCTCCCACGAAGTCGACCCGAACGAGCGAAGCGCCCTGGATATCGAGCACCAGGTTCTCCGACAGGACCGTCTCATTCCCCTCGTCGACTCCGCGGATGAACCCTTGCTTGTACCCCGTCGAGAACCCGAACGACAGACCGAGCCCCAGAACCACGAGCAGAATGAACACTTTCTTCATGCAAACCTCCGTTTCTTACTATATCACAAATTAAAATTTATACAAGTATTCAGCAAACCTCCTCTTTCTCCTGAAATTTACCAGCTGGAAACAAAGCCGGCCGGTTCATTAACCTCACATTACCCAGCGATTTGTGTTAATTTGGAGATGTGGTATAGTTAAGAAGGAAACAAGGAGGCATCATGACCGAAATGATACACGGCGGTTCCAAGTCCGGGCGGCGTCACCTGCAGACCCAGAAGGAATTCCGGTTGCTCGACACCGAGGCGTGCCAGGACCGGGCCGAACTCGAGTCCTGGCACCGCTGGGAGGAATCCGAACCCCTCCGTTCCCCCTTCGCCGTGAGGGAGCACCCGACCGGCGCCGAGCTCCGCAAATTCTTGTGAAAGTTCTGTCCGGCCCAGGCCGCAATCCGTCAGGATTGCGGCCTTCTCATTATCAAAAGCGGCCCGCCATTACTGGCGGGCCGCGGGAAGGAACTTCAGTCAGATCTCTCGGAGCATCTTCAGAATCTGGCGCCGGTTGTGCCAACGCCACCACTTCACCCCGCTGACCCAGGCAAGCGAGATAAGAAGCAGCCCACCGAACAAGATTGCCAGCGTTTCGAACGTTGTGATTATCATGCGCCCTCCAATCCGCTGCCAACCATAACATTCTCTCTCCCGCCGCGTCAATAAACTGGATGATATAGTAATAATAAGATGAAAATTTTTGTAAAAGCGAAAACGGGCGCGAAAGAGAATAAGGTCACCCCCCCGCCGCTGCGGTTAGTGCCCGGGGAGGAAGAGTGGTACACGGTCTCCGTCAAAGAGCGGCCGGTAGAAGGCCGGGCCAATGAAGCGATTACAAAATTATTGGCCGAATATTTCAAAACTCCGCGCTCCAATGTCCGCCTCCTTTCCGGCGCCGCGTCAAAAAGAAAAGTTTTTGAGATTATTACCTAAATGCAAGAAGCGCGGTGTTGGGGTATATTGGTTAGAGACAAGTTCAACCCTTAGGAGGAGGACACATGAGAGCGTTTCTCATATACGCAGCCACGGCGTGCGGATTGCTTGTGGCAACGGCTTTTCAGGGCGACGGCAGCGGCCGCCGCGACCCGGACGAGCTTCTGGCTCAGGCCGTGGCCCAGACCAGGTCGTGTAAATACGACCCGGAGAAATACACCGTCGATGAGAAAGGTGGGTTGCATAAGAAGAAACCGGATAAGCAGGATGGCAAATTCGCTCAGCGTCTTTCGGTGCCGCTTCTCTTCAAGCCCGGCCGGTTCCGGCTGGACTTCGGTCCCGATACTGTCACGTCCGAGAACAGACGCGTGATGGTGGTCAACTTCCACCCGGTCGATGAAGCCTTCCGGCTTCCCGCCGGGAAGGACGAGAACAAATACTTGAACCAGGCGATGAACGAGCTCGGGGGCTCGGCGCAAATCGACCCGGCCACCGGCGACTTCGCGAGCATTCACGCTGAGTTCAAGGGTAAGCTGCCGTTCGACTGGCACGGGGTAAAATACGCCGAGCTCACCGAAGCCGAGGTGAACCTCAGTCAAACCAGCATTACTGGAGACTGGCTGCCAGCCGTTTTCGACCTTCGGGTCAAGTACTGGAAGATCCCGGTCATCAAGCTGGATGTCCACGACAAGTACGTCGCGGTCTTCGACTGCGACGGCAAGTGAGGCGCGGAGGCGCGGCAGATGCTCACGCATCTGCCGCGCCTTTTCACTTATTTAATCAGCGAAATCTTCCGTCACCATAATTCCATACATGCCGCCATCCACGACGCCGATACCAGTACGGCGAAAGTCGGGATCAAGAATATTCCTCCGATGCCCCGGAGAATCCATGAGTCCCTCGTGTGCTCGCGCGACGCTTCGCGCGAGCGCCAGATTCTCCCCCGCTTTCTCGAAAACAATTCCCTCTTCCTTCAGCCGGTCAACCGGATTTTCCCCGTCCGGGTCTTCGTGAGCGAAGTAACGCCTCTGCCACATGTCATAAGAGTGAGCCCGGGCGGCCGCCGAGAGACCTTCATCCCAGAGAAGTTCTTTGAAACCGGCTTCGCGCCTCGCTTCGTTCACCAATTTAAATATTTCCGCTTCCGCCGCGGCATCGCGTTCGAGAACAGGGGGCGAGAAAGGCAGAGGAACGCTCTCTTCCACAATCATCGTCTTCGTCTCGAGCTCTTGAGTAAGAGTGATCGGCGCCTCCGGCGACTTGCCGAAAAGTGTTGCGCTTATGAGAAACAGGAGTATGAGTATAGGCATAGTTCTTAAGACGATATTTGAAGTAATATATGACCATGCAACTCGGTGACAATCTCATAGAACACTTCCGCCTGCACGCGGACCAGGAAAGGGCGTTAAGGAAGCTCAAAATCGAGACTGTCGGGGACCTGCTCTGCCACTTCCCCGTCCGTTACGGCGACACGGCAGAGGTCAGAGGCATTTCTGACCTCAAAATGGGAGAAACGGCCGTCATCTTCGGCACGATTTCCGGTCTCAAGGTCAAGAAGGCCTGGCGGAGGAAAATTCCCATGGCCGAAGCGAGTGTCTCCGACACCACCGGTTCGATAAAAATTATCTGGTTTCATCAGGCCTATCTCGCCAAGATGTTCGGCGAGAATTCGCACGTGAGGGTAGAAGGAAAAGTTTCTGTACGGCACCTGCCTGCCGGCAGGCAGGAATTATATTTCTCGAACCCAAAAATCGAGCCTGCCCCAGATTTGTTCAACCAAGCCGAACACACACTCTACCCTGTCTATCGCGAAACGCGCGGCCTTACTTCCAACTGGCTCTATCACGCGGTGAAGAAAATTCTGCCGAAGCTCGAGCCGCCGCAAGACCCTCTGCCGGAAGAAATTATCGAGAAGTATCATTTGCCGAATTTGAAGACGGCTCTGGTCTGGATTCACACACCGAAGAATCCCAATGATGCTTTGGCCGCCCGCAAACGCTTCGCTTTCGAAGAAATTTTTATGATTCAGCTTGAGAGGCAGCAGGCACGGGCGGAATCGAGAAAAAAAGCCGCATTCATTATCGAAAAGAAAGCTGAAGACATGGAACCGTTTATAAAAAGATTCCCCTTCACCGCCACGGAAGCACAGAAGAAGGCTGTTGCGCATATTCTGGAAGATTTTAGAAAAGGCCATCCCATGAGCCGGCTTCTCGAAGGCGACGTGGGCTCGGGCAAGACCGCCGTGGCCGCGACTGCGGCTTACGCAGTCGCAACCAGCAGGCCCAAAAACCAAAACTTCGGCACGCTCCAAACCGCTTACATGGCGCCGACCGAGATTCTCGCCCGCCAGCACTTCGAATCTTTCATAAAATATTTCTCTGAGATTCCCTCTCCCAGAGGAAATCTCTCGATAAACATCGGCCTGATTACCGGCAGCGGCTGCAGAAAATTTCCTTCGAAAATCAATCCCAACGGCTGGACTGATATCTCGCGTTCGCAGCTCTTGAAGTGGGCCGCCTCGGGCGAGATCGCCGTTCTCGTCGGCACTCACGCACTGATTCAAAAAAGCGTCAAGTTCAAACATCTGGCTCTAGCGATTGTCGATGAGCAACATAGGTTTGGTACGGCTCAGAGGCAGAAACTGGTCAATAAACATGAAGCTGTTCCGCATTTGCTCTCCATGACGGCCACCCCCATCCCCCGCACGCTCGCTCTCACCCTCTATGGCGACCTAGACCTCACTCTTCTCGACGAAATGCCTGCCGGCAGGAAGAAAATTATTACGGAAATTGTCACTCTGGCGCAGAGAAACAGCGCGTACGAGAAAATCCGGGAAGAATTGAAGACTGGCAGACAGCTTTTCGTCATTTGTCCTCGCATTGATGAACCCGACCCGACAAAAGAGCTTGCCGTCCAGGCCAAGTCGGTGAAGAAAGAAGCAGAAAGACTAAAAAAAGAGATTTTTCCTGAATATGAGATAGGAATTTTGCACTCGAAAATGAAGCCGGCCGAGAAAGAGAAGGTAATGAATGATTTCAAAAATAAAAAATTGGACATCCTCACCGCTACTTCGGTCGTCGAAGTGGGAGTGAATGTCGAGAACGCTTCGCTCATCGTCATCGAGGGCGCGGAGAGATTCGGTCTCGCCCAGCTTCACCAGCTTCGCGGCCGGGTGCTCCGCGGCACGCATCAGCCGTATTGTTTCGTCTTCTCCGAATCAAGCTCGTCCAAAACTCTTGAGAGATTGAACGCCTTGAAGACCGCCAAAAACGGATTCGAATTGGCGGAATTCGACCTCGCCCAGCGCGGCGCTGGCGAACTCGCCGGCACCAAGCAATGGGGGCTCTCCGACCTCGGCATGGAAGCGGTCAAGAATATCAAGATGGTCGAAGCTGCCAGAGCAGAAGCCGCGCTGATTATCGAGAAAGACTCCCATCTTTCTCGATTCCCACTCCTGGCTGAACGCCTTTCCTCCAATTCACAGAAAATCCATTTCGAATAAATTAAATTGCTTTTTGCTGATAGAAATGTAATATCGGGCCAGAACTGACTGGAGGTTCCAATGCAACAGCCTGATGAAAATCGGGTACACGTGCAAGTACTGCTCCGGCTCATGTGGGACAGGGTCGGCCACTTTTCGAACGAGCTGGATGAATACGCCTCCAAGCTCTTCGAGCGACCCATCAGGGGCAGTTGGAGGATATTCGTTCTCATCGCCAAGCATGGCGCTTCTTATCCCTTCCACCCCAACGGTAATTCCTGGTGTTGGGATAATCTGCATGAGACGCCGTATTATCCGCCCAGTCCGAAAATCGAGTCAGTCGACGAGTTCGCCTCAAGTTACTTGCACGAGGTGGCCCACGGCTGGCTTCATGTCATGATGGACTACGAGAGAGGAGAGAAGAGCTTCGACGCGACAGGAGAGTTCATCACTACCGCCGGGAATCGTGACGAGGAAGAACTCTGCGACGAGATCAGCAAATTCGTCTGCGGGTTGCTCGGTCTGGAGTTCCATACCTACACCTACCTTCCCGACAAACAAGAACTTAGGTGAGCCGGCCAGCGCATACGCGCTGGCCGCTTTTTTCATGCTAGAATTTATGGGATGAATTACATCTTCCTCGCCAATGCCACGGCCGTTATACACGCGAGCTACATCGTGGCGGTCATCGTGGGGCTTCTCGTTTCTTACAGGTACAAACGCTTCAGGCCCTGGGAAGCGCTGATTCTCATTTCCACCGGCATTCTCTGGTCCTACTACGGCAACTGCCCCCTCACCATCCTCGAGCAGTGGCTACGCGAGCAAGCCGGCCAGAGCCCCATCCTTACGCAGGTAGGATTCACCACTTTCTATCTTGAGAAACTTTTCAGCATCCACGTTTCCTCCATCATCGTCCAGCGCTCCACCCTCTTCGCCAGCGCCATGTTCTTCGGCGCTTCGATAGAATGGTTCGCGCCTTTCTTCCATTACGAAGTCTTCAAGTTCCGGAAACTCTTCCGCCGAACAAAGAGAAAATTCGTGTAGTTTTTGCTATATTACTTCTGCATCCGCCTGTAGCTCAGCTGGTTAGAGCATCGAGCTTATACCTCGAGGGTCCCACGTTCGAATCGTGGCAGGCGGACAAGTGCGGAGCACTTGTCCGACGCGCAGGCACGAAGGTGCCGAGTGGGGCTCGCGAGATTTTTCACTAGAAAAATACTCGTGAGGACAAAAGTGTTACCATTAAAGTTATGCAAGCCGCCTTTAATCTGGTGATGGCTCTCCTCTATCTCGTCTTCTGGGGCGCGACTTTCGTCATCTTCTACCACCTCACGCGCTTCGGCATCGGCGTCCAGCCCAAGCGCTTCGCGGCCGCTTTCTTCCTCGGCTCGGTCGTGCTCTTCGGCATAAGTTTGGTCTTCGCCGCGCGCTTCGACTTTAATTCCTTATTCTCATGATTGAACGCATCATCGCCGTCTTCAGAGAATCAAGTAGAAGCTTCGAAGGCCAGGGGAAAGGCGAGGAAGTAGTACTCCTTTTGCGTAAGCATCCTTTCATAGCTCTCGTGCCGGTAAGTACCATAAGCTTCTTTGCCTTAGTGCCCGTCTTAGTTTTCCTCATATTCTATTCTGCCGTCGTAAGTTCCAGCTACTTCGGCCTCATCCTTTTCCTCGCGACTGTCTATTACATGGCCCTGTGGCTCTTCGCCTTCTATTACCTCGCCATGTATACCTTGAACACCGTCGTGGTGACGAACAAACGCATCATCGAGCGCACACAGAACGGCTTTTTCGACCGGCAGGTTTCCGAACTCCATATCTACCGCATCCAGGACATCACCGTCTTGGTGAAAGGGATAATGCCGACGACACTTCATTACGGCGACATCCTGGTGCAGACCGCTGCCTCGGAGAAGGAATTCATCTTCCGCCAGATTCCGCATCCCGAAGAGGTCAAGAACGCCATAATGAAAGCGGTCTCGATGGCCAACGCTGGGGTGAAGCCCGCTTCCGAAGCTGTGAATAACTAAGCACACCGCCCGGCCGTAGCGAGTTACAATATAGGAAGGGCTTAAAACCCTTAATCGTTAACCAACAAAACATGCATAAGATTGCGTTCATCCTCCTCATCATCGGAGGCCTCAACTGGGGACTCGAGGCCTTCGGCTACGGTCTCGGCAATTACCTGCCGGCGACCCTCATGGTGATTGTTTACATCCTTGTCGGCCTGTCCGCTCTTTACGAAGTCTTCACCCACAAGAGCATGTGCAGGTCCTGCGGCCAGATGGCATAAGTTAAGTTTCTCTGTTCTTTAGCAAAGCCCCGCCAAATGGCGGGGCTTTGTTATGCCAAATTTGTGCTTGACAAAAAGATTGAAGTATGCTAAGATATACAAAGATAGTTCAGCAGGACATGCCACTGGCAACCCCTAATTCTTTCTAAGGAGAGACTGTATGAAAAACCTGCTCTGCGTCGTGGTTGTTGCGGTCCTCTGCCTCTCCACAGTCGGATGCGCCGAAGTGCCGAAGACAGACGCGGACCGCTATGTCCGTGGCGAGTACGGCGGAATGGTCCTTGCGACCTCCGCCACCGACGGCACGCCGGTCACGACTGGTGCCGTCTACGCGATTTGCAATCCCGCCGGACAGGTCCAGATTGTCCGCCTCCTCGTGGGCGCCGGCGGCAATATCGCGACCGAACTGATTGTGGTCAATATCGACAACGCAGGTTGCGGCAACAGACTCGCGCGACTCGTCACCCGCGAGCAAGCGTACGCCCTCATCGAACGCGAGGTCGCGGCTGGCGGTAATCTCTCTAGAATCAAGGAGATCATCAAGAACACTGAGAAGAACATCCGGGACGGCGGCCTCGATAGATAGTACCCTCCCCGGCCTCAAGCCAAGCCCCGACACGAAAGTGTCGGGGCTTTTACATTTATTTCTGATGCTCGATATCCTTCTTCCTCTTCGGTTTAATGCCGTGCGCCACCAGAAGCTCTTCAAATTCTTTCTGCTCGATGGTTTCCACCTCCACGAGGCGCGCCGCGATGGCGTTGAGCACTTTCTTGTGCTCTTTGATAATCTTCTCCACTTTCTGCATACCCTCATTCATAATGCGCGAGACTTCCGCGTCTATCTCCGCACCCACTCTCTCGGAATATTCTTTGTCCCCGACGCCCACGCCGAAGATCGGCCGGCCGGAGGACACTTCAAGCGCGATGGGGCCCATCTTCTCCGACATGCCGTACTTCGTCACCATGTCGCGCGCGAGCGCCGTCGCCACCTGCAAGTCGTTCGAGGGTCCCGTAGTAATATCGTCATAAAGCGCTTTCTCCACTACGTATCCACCGAGTCCCACGGCGATGTCGTCGAGAAATTCTTTCTTGCTTTGGAGCTTCCTGTCCTCAAGCGGCAACTTCATCACATAGCCCGCCACGCGGCCGCGCGAAATTATGGAAATTTTGTGCACCGGGTCGGCGTACGGAAGTACCGAGGCTACCACCGCGTGCCCTGCTTCGTGGTAAGCCGTGAGTTCTTTCTCCTTCTGCGAGAGGACGTGGCTCTTTCTTTCCGGCCCGAGCATCACTTTCTCAATGGAGCGGATTAAATCGAATTGCGAAACCTTGGTTCGATTCTCGCGCGCCGCAAGAATTGCCGCTTCGTTCATAAGCGAGTAGAGGTCGGCGCCCGAGAAGCCCGGCGTCCTCTCGGCAATGAGCGGCAGGTGTACGTCTTCGGCAAAGGGCTTCTTCCTGGCATGAATTACGAGAATCTCTTCCCTATCCTTCCTGTCCGGCAGTTCAAGAGTAACGCGACGGTCGAAGCGGCCGGGACGCAGAAGCGCCGGGTCAAGCACGTCCGGCCTGTTCGTCGCCGCCATGACAATCACCTTCTCGTTCGGTTCGAAGCCGTCGAGCTCGACGAGTATCTGGTTTAAAGTCTGTTCCCTCTCGTCGTTGCCGCCGCCGACACCGGTGCCGCGCACGCGCCCCACCGCGTCAATCTCGTCAACGAAGATGATAGCCGGCGCCGCCTTCTTGGCAAGGTCGAAGAGGTCTCGCACGCGCGAAGCGCCAACGCCCACGAACATTTCCACGAATTCCGAACCGGAAATTGAAAAGAAGGAAACGCCGGCTTCTCCAGCGACTGCCCGTGCCAGAAGCGTTTTGCCAGTTCCCGGCAAACCCATGAGGAGAATGCCCTTTGGAATCCTCGCGCCGATGTCGAGGAACTTTTTCGGATTCTTCAGGAAGTCCACAATCTCGCGCAACTCCTCCTTGGCCTCGCGCGCGCCGGCCACATCTTTGAAAGTTACTTTTTGCGATTTGTCGGAGGGATGCGTCAGCCGCGCCTTGGATTGGCCGAAGGTGAAGGCCTGCATGCCGGCGCCCTTAACCTGCCGCGAGAGAAACCAGAGGAAAAAGACTACGAAGAATATCGGCAGAAGAATCGGCGCGAGCGAGGCAATCCAGTAGAAGGCGCCTTGATTGCTCTTGACGTCAATCTTCACCCTCGCGAGCGCCTCAGCGGGCACCTCGTAATTCCTGAGCGTGGTGGTCAGCGCCGTACCGGTCTCTTTCTTGGAAATTTTTTCGTCGCCGTTCCGGTACGTCACTTCCAGACTATCGCCGTCCACTCTGATAGCCGAGACGTTGCCAGATGTTATCTCACTTGCGAGTTCCGAGAGAGGAATTTCTTTCTTGCCGGAAGAGAGGCCGGAGATAAGCGAGTAGCCGGAAACGAGTATGAGGAATATGACAAGCGCCAAGAGGCCCTGCATGAATGGGTTTCTCGTCGGCGGCATGCCCCCGCCCTGCCTGGGAGGGCGGATGATGATTCTTTTGGTCTTCTTGAGTTGCTCGTTCATCTGACGCATTATAATAAGATATGACGCAGTTTGCCAACAATAGAAAAGCTTTCTTCGACTACGAGGTCCTCGAGAAGTTCTCCGCCGGCCTGGAACTTGAAGGAAATGAGGTCAAGAGTATAAGGAACGGCAAGATTAGCTTGGCCGGCTCGTTTGTAGCGGTCAGGGGCGGAGAGGCCTACCTCATAGGCGCCGACATCCCTCCCTATCAGCCCAAGAACGCACCCCAGGACTACGACGCAACAAGAGCGAGAAAGCTTCTCCTCTCCAAGGACGAGATTGAGAAATTGAGAGATGCCGAGCAGACGAAAGGATTGACAATCGTGCCTCTCTCGGTGTATAATAAGGGCAGATTTCTCAAGGTTGACGTCGCAATCGCGAAGGGCAAGAAGCAATTCGACAAGCGCCAGGCGATAAAGAAGCGTCAGACTGAAAGAGACATTAATCGTTCTTTGTAAATTGAATTATCCATACGGGGGTGTCAGTTTTGACACGTGGACAGCCCGGTATGCGCAGGCGGAGCTCTCGTAACTCCTTAAACTTCGAGAAAATTCAAGTGCAGACTCAAACGTCGCACAGGCAAGGTCAACAGTTTCGCCGTATTTTACGGCAAACGACTTTGATTTCGCATACGTTCGAGCTTAAACTCGCGTAGCGTTACGTCTTCGTGCCGAGTAACCCGGCATAAGCATGAAGACGCTTCATTTGTCGGGTTGTAATCCAGATGGCGCTCACGTCTGGACCAAACTTAGAGCTTGGAGCTTCTGGTGTTTTGTCTGATTTCTAGCCAGTTGCTCGAGAAACAAAATCATTCTAAGCTTGTAGAACCATATCGCGCATCCTCATGGACGGGAGCTCATTCTCCCCACCTCCACTCGACTCGTTCGCAAAACCGCCCCGACCGGGGCGGTTTTGCTTTATCCCGAAAGTTCCTCGACCCTTCTCTCGAGTTCGACAATGCGCTCGTCGTCGGATTTGTGATGCAGGAGAAATTTCCTCACCCGCGGCCAGACAAGGATTCCCACCAATACATCAAAAAGGAAGATGAGGAAAAGTTCGAACTCCCAATGCGCGACGTCGGTAAAGAGGGTCCAGAATGTCTCGTGTTCCATGTGATTCCAGTATAGCAGACGCGAGAACGG
>Ga0155013_11_pt2 | contig 109199 bp, 144 predicted proteins | sample RifCSPhighO2_01_FD_105981 | JGI IMG/M metagenome (GOLD analysis project Ga0155013, IMG submission 105981) | Candidatus Zambryskibacteria bacterium RIFCSPHIGHO2_01_FULL_52_18
GTTTGTGCCCACACTTAAGAAATTCCCGTCTGTTCCTGAATCTGCTTGTACGCGAACTGCCCGTAGTTCTCGGCGTCAAGCTGGCTTACCGACGTGAGAAATCTGATGAGTGAGATGACCTCCTCAAATTCCTTGTCGGAAAAGGCCGCCTGGTGGTCGTAAACAAGCGCCCGATACCGGCTGGCGATCCGGAACAAATCCTTCTTCGTCATGTTCCGGTTGGCGAGCGCCCGCATCGCCATGTTGTATGATTCGCAAGGGCTCATCTCTCCCCCGAGAACCATTTCCACTTCCACGAAGAAGTTGTCGACTTCCTCGCAGATGTTGTCGAGAACGCTGGCGTGCCTGCCGTTCAGCTGGACAGAGAAACACGTCACCATAGCGGCAGCCGAGCTACGCAAATCTCTCGAACCACCAATCTGAGGCATATGTCCCTCCTTGAGCAAGTCTATTGTAAGTATATTCCTTTATATAAATTTTGCCCGACAATGAAAACCCCGGCATTAGCCGGGGTTTTCATTGTCACTTTTAAGATTCGCGGCTGTTCATAGAGGACCTCGCCCGGCGCGCCGCCTGCGCTTTCTTGATATTGCGGCGGGCCGCTTCCCGCTGTTTGCGTGATGCCATAGATTTGCGTTAGCTAGTAATTCGCCCTCGCAATGTGAGACGAATCACTTCCTGTCTATCTTACGGAAAAGTTCGAGCAGTAGTTCATTCTGATTTTCGAGATGTGCGATAATCACTTCGATTTCCTGTTGAGCCCGGCGGTCCACTTCGAAATCCTTCTGGGCGCGCCATTCCGCGGCCCTGCCTTCTATATTTTGTCCGACCATGATAATGGGCAAGAGAATAAGCTGGAGAATGTTGGAAGCAAAGAGCCAAATGACGAAAGCTGGCCCGGGGTCGAAGCGCACTTCGACCGGAGCGAGCATGTTCCAGGCAAGCCAGACAATAGTCCAGACGAGGATGATGAAGAAGAACCCGAGTGAGCCGATTATTTTATGTATGAAGACGGCGAACCTTTCGGACCTGGTCAGGACCGAGCGGTGCGTCCGGTATTGCCCGTGGCCAAGCGCCGTAAGCGTTGCTCTCAACTCGTGCAGGGTCGGCGGATTGTGTTTGTATTCCATGTGTTAATAGCATATAATAAACGTCAATATAAGTTATACACAGAAGTTGCCAGAACCTCGCATCAACCATAGGATTTCCGCACGCGAACTACGCGTCATCGGGCCCCAAGGGGAGAACCTAGGCGTCCTCACGCTCTCAGAAGCCATCAGGGCGGCCTCTGAACATCAGCTCGACCTCATAGAAATTTCTCCCAGCGCCACCCCGCCGGTAGCGAGAATCGCCGACTTCGGCAAGTGGCTCTACGAGGAGAACAAGAAACAGAAAGCTTCTAAGAAGCCGCGCTCCTCGGAGGTCAAAACCGTGCAGGTGAAGCTCGGCACCGGCGACCACGACCTCATGCTCAAGGCTAAGTCGGCTTCGAAGTGGCTTACCGAGGGCAACAGGGTGCGGGTGGACCTCTTCCTCCCCGGCCGCTCCAAGTACATGGACGAGAAATTCCTCAAAGAGAGGATTGAGCGCATGCTCCAGCTCATCTCCGTGGACTACAAGATTGCCGACCCAGCCAGGAAGAGCCCGAAGGGCATGAGTTGCCTCATCGAACGGGCCTAACCCAACGGCCCTGCCTGCCGGCAGGCAGGCTAGACAAACCTCGATAAATCCGTATTATAGAGCCCTGCTATGAAGACTAATAAGTCATATTCAAAGCGAATCAAGGTGACCAAGTCCGGCAAACTCCTTTCGAGGAAGGCCGGCCAGAACCACTTCAACGCCAAGGACAGGCGACCGGCGAAATCGGCCAAGAACCGCTCGTCGGAATTTCATATTTCGAATAAATCTGCTTCCAGATATCTAGTTAATATAAAGTAACATGACTCGAGTAAAGAAAGGAGTAAACGCGCTTAAGTCGAGGAGAAATATTCTCAGGAAGGTTAAGGGCTACCGCCACGGCAGGAAATCGAAGGAGCGCATGGCAAACGAAGCCATCGTCCATGCCGGCGTCTACGCCTTCGCGCACAGGAAAGACAAGAAGGGCGACTTCCGCCGCCTCTGGAACGTCCGCATGTCGGCATTGCTCAAGGCCGAGGGCCTCTCCTACTCCAAGTTCATTCCACTTTTGAAAAAGCATAGCATCGCTTTGGACAGAAAAATTCTCGCCGGCTTAGCACAAAACAACCCCGAAACTTTCAGGAAGATTATTGAAACTGTGAAGTAAGAGCGAACGGCCAACGCAAGTCGGCCGTTTTGATTCAGAGTGGCAGGAGTGGGATGTGGACTTCTGGACATTGTTCGGAAAGAGCTCTCCTTACCCTCTCTTGCCAAACCGGCCAGATAGACTTCGACAACCCGCGCTTGTCGGCGATCAGGAAATCGATAATCTCCGATACCTGCGTTTTCCATTCGTGAGCATTGTGCTGCTGCTGGTATTCGGCGTATTTTTCCTTGAGCGCAGACCTGTAGTTGTGGCTCAGGAAATTCTGGACCCCTCCCCAGATTTCAAGTCCGGCGAAGCTGTCGCTGTCGACACAGTCTTCCGGCCACATCTTACGAATGACATCCACTCCCTGGAAAATCATTTGGCCGATACTTAGCCGACCCCAGTCGGAACACGGACCATCTCCGCAAATGACGTAGAGAAAGTCCATATCACTCTGGTAGAAACATAGAGGTTTGCCGTCCGGCTTTTTAGCCAGCGCTTCGAGAAAACAAAAGAAATCCGAACTGATGATTAGAGACAACTCCTCCTCCTTTGTGAGAACAGTCTAAAGTATTATTTTAACATAGAAACGGAAGGATTATGCTTTATTCCAATAAACACCGCGAGAAGTGCGCCAACGGCGTCAGATAGAAGGTCATGCATAACGTCTAGATAATACTTGGCTTCGACAGCGTCGGTAATGCCGTTTACGTATTCAAAAATTTCCCATCCTATCCCCACGGCCATAACCAGCAGGAAAACCGCCAGCACGGCAAAAATTTTTTTCCTCGGCGCGCCGCGAAAAATAATACCGGAAAGAAAAAGTCCCCAATATAGCCCGAGTCCGCCCGCAAAACTGACCAGGAAATGTACCATCCAGTCGAACCACCAATAAGTCCAGTACAAATATAATTCGCCGGCCAGAAAGTGTAACGCTGTGGTAATTATCGCGAGAAAAAGGACAAGGAACAGTATGAAATTATTTTTTCTCATTGAATAAGTCTAGCATAAACGGAAATCCCGACCGAAGTCGGGATTTCCGTTAGGGTTATTTTGGTATACCCTAGTTTCTAAACTAGGTGGGTGTCAGCTCTGTGCCCCGAGAGGCAGAGAGACATACGACTCCCTGAAAATGTTTTAGCTAGATAATACCTCAAATAACCCTGCCACTATTATAACGTGCGAGAAAACTTTTTCTTGTTGATAATATATAGACGAAGGGTCCAAAATATTCCGTACTCGTGGCTTTGTTGCTTCGTCAAAAAACGCTACTCCAAAATACCTTTACGCATCAACGCCAAAACGTTTGTAGGTCAACACCTTATTCTTGCCGAACCAGTGTTGAATCTCATGTTGCGCCTCCTCGGCAGTTTCAGAAGCATGGACAAGATTCATCACGGCCCGTTTCTCGGCATTCGCAAGAGCTGGAGAGTCAATAGAGAAATCACCTCTGATAGTACCCATATCGGCCTGGAATGGCAGTGTCGGTCCGGCAATTTTCCTTACCGTATCTACGGCGTGAAGCCCTTGTACAATCATTCGAACTAAGGGAGCCGAAGTCAGATAGTCAATTACCCAGCTGCGTACCATCGGACCAATTTTAGCCGGGTCATCACTACCCACAAGCGGCACTGGGTCAATACCGTATTTTTTGTAAGTACTAAGACTTTTTTCACCCAGACGAGTAATCCAAGCTTCGTCTTTTGGATAGTGGGCATCAATTTGTTCCGCAGTTGGCTGGAACATTTCCAGGGCCACAATTTTCAAATCTCTCTGTTCAAACCTTTTTATGATTTCACCAATCAATCCCTTCTGTACGGCATCCGGCTTAATCAGGACGAATGTTTGTTCTTCTTTAAAATGCTTGATCATGGAAAACTCATCTTATCAGAAAAGCCCGCCCAGGTGAAGCATGGGCGGGCTTCCCTGGCGGGCTTAAAGGTAGTGCGTGACACACTCGAGTAGGGCGATGAACGCGATAATCGTCAGCGCCACCAGAAACGCTCTCTCGTGCTTATCGAGCCACAATGTGACTCGCCAATACAGACTCATGTAAGCCTCCTTGGGCTAATCTTTTTCCATCTTAGCACAACCGTATCTATTTGTCAAGTGTCAAAACTATGTTGCCTTTTTCGGTAATAGCCACCGTGTGTTCGAAATGGGCGCTCCGAGAGCCGTCTCTGGTCTTTATAGTGTAGCCGTCCTTCATCTGCCGTATGCCGCCCCTGCCTGCGTTTACCATGGGTTCTATGGCCAGGACCATGCCCGGCACCAGTTTCTCCCCTTCCCCTTTCCTTCCGACATTCGGCACGTATGGTTCTTCATGGAGAGCATAGCCCAGACCGTGGCCGACCAAATCTTCCGCCAGAGAAAACCTCGTCTCACTCACAACCTTGCTTATGGCGAAGCCAATGTCGCCTGTGTGGTTGCCGGGCTTCGCGGCAGCAATACCCGCTTCAAGCGCCCGCTTCGTCGCCTTGAGCAATTCGCGCGCTTCATCGTCTACCGCTCCCACCGGCACGGTGATGGCCGAGTCGGTAAAAAGCCCCTGGTGAATTACCGAGAGGTCGATGGCCACAACGTCGCCCTGCTTCAGCACCTTCGGTGTCTCGTTGGGTATGCCGTGGACAATCTCGTCGTTTATGGAAATGCAAAGTGCCGCCGGGAAGGGCCTCTTCGCTCCCGCGGGCGTGTAACCCAAATGGGCGGGTTTATCCCCGCCCGCCTTAACCAGCGCGAGTGCCTCTTCTTCAAGTGCCAGAGTGGAAACACCCGGCTCGACCATCTCGGCGAGGAGACGCAAAATTTCGGCGTGCCTTCGCCCGCCTTCTTTCAAGATTTCTATTTCTTTTTCGCTTTTAAGCCGAATAGTCATGCGACGCGATAATCTCGGCGTGCACCTCTTCTATGGTTTGTTCGCCGTTTATCTCGAAGAAGCGATAATACGGGTTTGCGCGGAAATATTCAACCGCCGGCATGACGTCCTTGTCGAACCAGTCGAGGCGCTTGTCTATCCTCGAGAGATTGACGTCGTCGGCCCGGCCGCGCGCCAGGAGCCGCTTCTCGGACCATTCCCGCGAAACATTTATGTAAATCACGGCCGGCTTATCCCGGCCGTAGAACTTCAGGGCCGAAGTGAGAATCTCCGCCTCATCGAGCGCCCGCGGCGCCCCGTCGAAGACTAGGTGCATGTCGGCATCAAGCTCGCTTAAAAGTATGTGCGACCACATGTAACAGGCCAGGAAGTCCGGCTGGCGCTCATCAACTTCATAAATTTTCTTGGAAAGCTTCGCAGAGAAGTTTTCCCCGCGCAAGAAGCGGCGGAAATGCTCGCCCGTCTCGACGTAGAGAACCTGCCTGCCGGCAGGCAGGTCTGGCTCGAACTTTCTGATGCGATTTTTGAAAAGTTCGGCCTGAGTCCCCTTGCCGCACCCCGACCGACCGATGAAAATGATTGTTTGTAGCACACAATCATTATAAACCCAAAAGAAATTAATATTCGCGGACCGAAATCTGCGCGTCTATCTTTTTTACCAAATCAATGACAACCGACACCACGATGAGAAGCGCCGTGCCGCCGATGGCAAGCGACTGAATGCCGGTAATAGAACGCAATATAAGAGGCAAAATAGCGATAACGCCAAGGAAGAGCGCGCCGACGAGAGTGAGGCGCGTCAGCACTCGTGAAATGTAATCAGCGGTAGAAAGTCCGGGTCGCACGCCGGGAATGAAGGCTCCCGTCTTCTGCAAATTGGTCGAAATCTGGTCGGGGTCGAAGGTGACTGCCGTGTAGAAGTAGGTAAAGAGCACTACCAGGACAAAGTAAGCGCTGGTGTAGAACCAGGTATTGGCGAGAAGGCCGAGGAAGAAGCTGGAGAGGCCGGAAACAGCTGAGACATTGGACTGCGAGAGGAACTGGAAAATCATCTGGGGAAAAAGGAGAAGCGAGAGAGCGAAGATTATCGGGATAACGCCAGCCTGATTCACTCGCAAGGGAAGATAGGTTGAGAGACCTCCGTAGGATTTCCCGCCGCGAACCTGCTTGGCATAGGTAATGGGTATCGGCCGCTCCGCTTCCGTCACCACAACCACGCCGAAGGTGACAAGGAGTGCTACCGCGAGCCCCGCGAGATATATTGGCAGCTGCGAGGCATCGAAGGTAAATGTTAGTTGCGAGAGAGTGGCCGGCAAACGCGCCACGATGCCTGCGAAGATGATGAGCGAAACGCCGTTGCCGATGCCGAATTCCGTTATAAGCTCGCCTATCCAGACAAGAAGCATCGAGCCCGCGACAATTATAAGAAGGTCCACCCCGAGCTGGGTGAAAGATAATGGCGGCAGAACCGACTGATTCTGCAGAAGCTTGATAAAGGCGTATCCCTGGAGAAGGGCCAGAGGTACTGTGAGGAGCCGTGAGTACTGCGCGAAACGCTTCCTGCCTGCCTCGCCCTCTTCCTGATACAGCGCCTTGAGCTTCGGCGACATGACCGTCATGAGTTGCATGATGATGGAGCCCGTGATGTAGGGGCCGACGCCAAGCATGACTATCGATAGATTCGAGAGACCGCCGCCCGAGAAGATATTGAGAAGACTCAGAAACTCGCTGCCGGAGAAAAGGGACTGGAGCCGGAGCACATCAATGCCCGGGATGGGGATGACGGCGAAGATTCTAGCCACGGCGAGAAGTCCCAGCGCGAAGAAGATGCGCCTGCGCAACGTCGGGTCTCCGAAAATAAACTGGAGTTTCTCTAAGACCTTGGACATGAGTGTAGCTTACAGCTTTTAGCTTTTAGCTGCCAGCTTTTCTTTGAGAGTGGCGCCGGTAAGTCTGGGCTGGAAAGATTTAAGGGAAGACTTGCCGCGGCCGCGGAGCTTCGGCACGCGCTTAATGACATCCCGGAGCTCTGGACGATTCTTGTGACCGGCGCGGGCGTTCTGACCCTTGGTGCCGCGTCCTGCGGTCTTGCCGCGCGTGCCGCCGCGCCCGACTTGGCGGGAAGTTTTGTTCGGAGTTTTTCTTTTGAGCGTGTGGAACTGCATGTTATTTATAGTGAGCGTAGTCGAACTATTTGTGCCAGCTTTTGAGCTTGGTGGTTTCGAGCTTCTTCAGTGCTTTGACCGCGGCGTAGGCATTGTTGGCACTGTTCTTGCTCCTGGACATGAGCTTCGCTCCTATCTCCTTCAGGCCCGCGAGTTCAAGCACTGTTCGCACGGAGCTGCCGGCGAGGATGCCCTTGCCTCTTACCGGCCTGATTTTCACCCAGGAGGAGGCGTGCTTGGCCTCGGTGTCGTGCGGGATGGACATTGTATTGGTCGTATTGACGGTAATCATGTTCTTCTTGGCGTCGCGGAAGGCCTTCTCGATGGCGACAGGCGTGTCTGTCGCCTTGCCCTGGCCCACGCCCACCTGGCCCTTCCTGTTACCGGCCACGAGCGCCACCGAGAAGCTGAAGCGCCTGCCTCCAGCCATAACGCGGGTTACCCGGCGCATGGAAACAATTTTCTGGTCGAATTCCGGCTTGATGCGCGCTTCCCTGCGGGCAGGACGCCGTCCCGGCCGGCGTTCCCGCCTGTCGGAAGTATGCTTTTGACCCGTCTGAGTATTTGCCGTAACAGCTCCTGGTGTTTGTTTTTCTTCCATAAATTAAAATTTGAGTCCTCCCTCGCGCGCCGCTTCGGCCAGAGCACGCACCTTGCCGGTATAAACGTAACCCCCGCGGTCGAAAACGACTGAATTGATTTTTTTGACCGATGCCGCCTTGGCAATTTCATTGCCTACTTTAGCGGCATCGGTCCCCTTGGCCGAAGCCAGAGTCTTGCCGGCTGCATCATCAACAAGCTGCGCGTAAACGGCGGTATTTGATTTGAAGACAGAAAGGCGCGGACGGAGAGCCGTGCCCGAAATCTTAGCGCGGATTTTCTTTCTCTTCCTGTCTCTGGCTGATTGCTTGTTCATGATTTTAAAAAATCTTAAGTCGATTTTTTACCCTGCTTTCTCGCGATTACTTCGTTGTGGTAGCGCATGCCCTTGCCTTTGTAGGGCTCCGGCTTCTTCAGCGCGCGAAGATTGGCGGCGAAAGCTCCGACCATCTCTTTGTCGGAGCCGGACACGATGATGTTGTTCTTCTCGGCCGTCACTTTGAGTCCTACCGGTATCGCCACTTCGACCGGGTGGGAGAAGCCGAGAGCGAAAACGATTTTGTCACCCTTGACCTCCGACTTGTAACCGATGCCCTCGAGAATAAGCTTCTTTTCAAACGGCTTGTTCACCCCCGAAACCATGTTGGAAATGTGCGAAGCGTAGGTTCCCCAGAGCGCTTTGGATTCCAGAGTTTCTTTCTTCGGCGTAAGCGAGACGTGATTGCCTTCCACCTTCACCTCAATCACGGGATGAAGCGGGCGCGAGAGCTCGCCCAGAGGACCCTTGACGGAAATGAGTCCGCCCGAAACTTTTATTTCGGTTTTTTCGGGAAGCGTTATTCCTTTTTTGCCTATGCGTGACATATTTTTGTTTACCAGATGGAGAAAAGCGCTTCGCCTCCGAGCTTCTGCTTCTTGGCGTCACGGCCCGACATCACTCCGGCCGAAGTTGAAACGATGAGAGCGCCGTAGCCGTTCTTTACCGGGCGCATTTCGCCCGCTTTCTTGTAGATTCTCTTTGAGGGCTTGGAAATTCTTTGAACGCCGTTGATTTTCGGAATCCTGTTTTCGGAAAGGAGACTCACCTCGAGAACATTTTTGCCCTTGGCGGTTTTAACTTCGAAATCTTTTATGAATTTCTCGTTCTTCAGCACCTGAGCTATGGCTTCCTTGAGCTTCGAATAAGGGACTGCAACACTCTCGTGTCCGGCGAGGCCCGCGTTCTTGATCTGGATGATGAAGTTGGAGATTTGGTCCATAAATTTACCAGGAGGCCTTCTTGACGCCCGGAATCTTGCCTTCGTTCGCAAGCTCACGGAAACAGATGCGGCAAATGTCGAAGTCTCTCATGTAGCCGCGCCCCCGGCCGCAGCGGAAGCAACGATTAGTAGCCCGAGTGGAGAACTTGGGCTTCTTTTTACTTCTTGCGATGACTGATGTTTTTGCCATAAGAGCCGAGAGATTCTAACACATTATTTCTTAAACGGGAAGCCGAGGTGCGTCATGAACTTGATTACTTCGTCCTTACTCTTGGCGGTGGTGACGATAGTCACGGCGAAGCCGAACACATCTTTCAATTCTTCGTCCGAAGTCTCGGGAAAAATAGTGTGTTCCTTCACGCCCAGAGTATAGTTCCCCATCTCGTCGGCGCCGGAGAGCGGGATGCCGCGGAAGTCCTTGGTGCGGGGCAGAGCGATGTGAATCAGCTTCTCAAGGAAGTCGTGCATCCTCTTGCCGCGGAGCGTCGCCTGGTAGCCCACCACGTCGCCTTCGCGACTTTTGAAAGTGGCGATAGAGACTTTTGCCCCTCTCGGCGCGGCCTTCTGTCCGGTAATTCGCGCCAGACGGTCTTCGACAATCTTGAATTTGTTCTTGTCTTTGAAGGAGCCCACGCCGGCGGAGACCACGACCTTCATGAGCCGCGGCGCTTGCATGGGATTCTTGTATCCCGGCATCTTTTTCGTTTTTTCTTTAAGACTTGCCATGAAGTTTTACGTTAGAAATGTGAATCGGAAAATTCTTCTCGATAATCTGGCCCTTGCCCTTGCTCTTTCCCCTCTCGTGAACTTTCTTCGCGTTCACGCCCTCAACCAGAACTTTATTTTCTTTGGGAAAGGCGCGCAGAATCTTGCCGACAGTTCCCTTGTCCTTGCCCGCGAGCACTATTACGCTGTCGCCTTTCTTTACGTGCATAAATTTATACGATTTCCGGCGCTAAGGAAATAATTTTTTGGAATCCTGCCTCCCCCACCTCTCTCGGCACGGGGCCGAAGACGCGTCCGGCCAAGGGCTCCTTCTTGGCATTGTCGAGAATGACGACCGCGTTCTCGTCGAAGCGCACGTAAGTGCCGTCCGAGCGGCGGAAGGGCGCCTTCTGTCTCACCACCACACCGAAGAGCACGTCCTTCTTCTTGACCTGCTTTCGGGGCTCGGCCTTCTGCACCGAGAGCACCACGAGCTCCCCCAGCTGCGCGTAGCGCTTCTTCGAAGAGCCGAGCACTTTGAAGACGCGGCCAAGCTTGGCGCCCGAGTTGTCTGCTATTTGCACTATGCTTCGCGGCTGAATCATGTTGTTTTTAAATAATATTGAAAAACAATTATATTACTACAAAATGCTTATCCTTCGAAATCGGCGCGCATTCCCTGATCTCGACCTTCTCGCCGACCTTTCTGGTATTTCCGGCGTCATGGGCCTTGAACTTCTTGCCGCTTTTCACAAACTTGCCGTATTTCTTGTGCTTCTCGTAGTGTTCCACGAGCACGACAACGGTATCCTTCATCTTGTCGGAGACGACCGTTCCCTTGAGCACTTTTCCCTTTGTTGAATTATTTGTTTGCATTTAATTCTGTCATTATGCGGGCAATTTCCTTCCTTGCCGCTTGGCCCTCTTTGACATTTCGAGTCTTCGAGCCGGCGGCGCCGAAGCGGAACTTCGAAAGGATTTCGCGCTGCTCGTAGAGCGCTTTGACGAGGTCGGTTTTCGGTTTGCCTTTGTAAGTAGTCTTTTTCATAAATTATCTGGCCACTACTTTGGTCTTAAGCGGCAGCTTCGTGCCCGCCTTCCTCAACGCCTCGCGAGCGGTTGCTTCTGGAATACCGTCAACCTCAAAGAGAATCCTCCCCGGCAGTACGGGCGCCACATAGCCCTGGAGGTCGCCCTTGCCCTTGCCGAGCTTCACTTCCGCTGGCTTCGAGGTATAAGGCATGTCGGGGAAAATTCTAATCCAGAAGCGGCCAGTCTTGCCTACCGAGCGCGAGACCACCTTCCTCGCGGCTTCAATCTGGTTCGAGCGGATGCGCGCCCCGGCAAGAGCCTTCAAACCGAAGGAGCCGAAAGCGACGGTAACGCCCCTTGTGGCAGGCCTGTTGTGCTTGGCCTTATTCGTCCTCATGGTCTGCCACTTCCTGTATTTAACTTTCTTGGGGAATAACATGTTATTTATTGAAAATCTCTCCGCGATATATCCAGACCTTCACTCCCACGGAACCGAGCGGCAGTCTCGCCCGGCTGGTGGCGTAATCCACGTCGGCACGCAAGGTCTGGAGCGGGATGCGACCCTTCTTGTGCGTCTCCTTCCTCGACATACCGGAAGTAATCATGCCGGCAAGCATCACCTTCACTCCCTCGACGTCTCTGTTGGCCATCACCTTCTCGACGGTCTGCTTCATTACCCGGCGGAAGGGCAGGCGCTTCTCCAGCCCCTCGACCACCATCTGGGCGACGATGGCAGCATTGGCCTCGGCGTTCTTCACCTCTTTGATATCGAGTTTCAAATCGACTTTCTCGTCGAGCAGGTCATGCTTCTCGAGAATCTTCTTGAGCTCTTGGCGAAGTTTGTCGGCTCCGTCGCCTTGTCTGCCGATAATCATGCCGGGGCGCGAAGATGAGATGATGACGCGAAGGGCCTTGGCGCTTCTCTCAATCTCGATATCCGCGACATAGAAACCGTGGAGCTTCTTCTCTAAATATTCGCGGATGAGAACATCTCCCTTGAGATGAGTCTTGTATTTGCCCTTGGCCGCAAACCAGCGGCTCTTCCAGTCGCGGAGCACTCCCAGGCGGTGTGAATATGGATGGACTCTGTGTGTCATGTTACTTTTTTTCCGAAAGTACTACTGTTACGTGCGAAGTGCGCTTCTTCACGGGATTGGACATGCCTCTTGAGCGCGGGCGGCGGCGGGAGAGAGTGGCTCCGGCATCAACCTTGATTTCTTTGACAATAAGATTTTCTGCTTTGCCCGCATTGGCATAAGCCGATGCTACGAGCTTTCTCAAAGGCTCTCCGGCGCGCTTTGGCACGAAAGCGAGAATGTCCAAGGCCTGGCTCACCGACTTGCCTCTCACCAGGTCGGCAACGACACGCACCTTCCTGGGCGACTGGCGGTAGCTATTGAGTTGTGCCTTTGCCTGATTCATAAATCTTACTTCTTACTATCTGCTGCGGACTTCGCTGACTTCGCGGCGGTAATCTCGGCTTCTTTCTGCTTGGTCTCAAGTTCCTTCTGCATCTTGCCTCCATGACGGACGAATTTTCGCGTAAGCGAAAATTCACCGAGGCGGTGTCCAACCATGTCCTCGGTGACGAATACCTCTATATGCTGTTTGCCGTTGTGGACCCCGAAGGTGAATCCGACCATCTCCGGAGCAATCTGGCAGGCTCTAGACCATGTCTTAATAACGCCGGTTTCGGTCGGCTTCTTGCCCTCGATTTTCTTCAAAACGCGAGGGTCGACATATGGTCCTTTGGAGGATGAACGTGCCATTTCAAAAATAAAAGCGTCGAAAACGCTTGCCGAGATATAGTATAGAAAATAAGCGTTTAAGTCAACTTTTCCCCTTGGGCAAAGCAAAACCGCCCCGTCGGGGCGGTTTTGCCAATTTGAAGGTATTACCTAGCTAGAATAATACCTCTGTGTCAGTTACCCTTCATTTCCGAGCGGAGTCGCTCGATGAAGCGACCTGCCGCGTCTTGTCCGCCAAGGCCGAAGGAAAGGCCCAAGGCGAGCGAGAGAGCGATAACGATGCCTGTGAAGAGAGTCTGGCTGAAGGCGGCTGCAATGCCGAGCTGGGAGAGCGCAACCAGGATCGCGAAGATCCAGATGGCCCACTTGGCGACAGCGCCGGCGAAGTGAGCGGAATGCACGCCCGCGGTGCGGGCGGCCGTAACGACCACGCGGCCGGTTACGTCACCGATAACTCCCGCAACCAGGAGGACCAAGGCCGCCGCGAGCACTCGAGGCAAGTAGCCCAAGACAACTTCCTGGAGGAAGAGGTTAACCTGGGAGAGGCCGAGCACGTCGAAGGCCGCAACCAGGAACATGACGATTACAAACCACTTGACCAAAGCGCCGAGGAAAGCCCCGGAATTAAGGTCAACGCCTCCGCGGCGGAGGAAAGACTCCAGGCCGGCGCGGCGCAGAGCTTCATCCACTCTAAGAGACCTCACAACCTGCGCGATAGCCCTGCCGAGGAGAGCTCCTACGAGCCAGCCCAGAACGAGGATCACCAGCGCGACAACAAGGTTCGGGACGAAGTTGACTACTCCCACCCAGAGGTTCTGGAAAGAGAGTCTCAATACTTCGCTCCATGTGTTTAATAACATATGTCTAGACAGAATGACTTAATTGTTAATTACCACTTTAAAAGGGGTATGTAAACATTATACTACCTAACAATAAGGGTTTTTTCAGTGCTGTGGATAGCCCTGCCTGCCGGCAGGCAGGTTAAATCCCCAATTTATTCAAAATTTTGTGGTGTCTGCCGTCGAGGATGTCGCGGACGAGCTTGTCATAGATGCCCAGGCGGTACTGGAAATCGGCCGTATCGAAGGCGGCATAACGGATTTCCTTGCCAAGCTCGGCCTCTATTCCGGCAACAGCCTGCCTAAGCTTCGCCTGGCTCAGGTCGTCTCCCGCGACGAGAAGATCCACCCTGGCGTCAGAGTCGTGGAGGAATACGCCGGAAATGAGAACGAGTTTCAAGATGCCGGCCTTGCCCAATCTCTTCACAATCTCCTTCTCGGAGATGGGCGCCGCGTCGACAAGGAAGTTGCCAATGGCCGGCAGATAAATATAGGAGGAATTTAGGGCAAAACCTTTACCCTTCTTCTTGAGAAGTCCGGCTTTGGAAAGATTGTGGAGTTCACGCCGGGCCGAGGCCGGATTAATCTTGGCCCGTTGGGCAACCTCAGAGGAGCGTACGGCCACACCCGGATTGAATATGAAAAGGCGCATAATCTTCACCTTCGCTTCAGAGCCGAAAATAAGCGAAACGGAATTCATGCCCGTATTGTACCCTCAAACAAAAACCGCGCAATCGCGCGGTTTTTGTTTCGAGAGGCCGGGTTTTATTATTTCAATGTCACTTTTCCACCAGCTTCCTCGATCCTTTTCTTCAATTCCGCGGCTTCTTCCTTCTTCATGCCCGCTTTGAGCATGGAGGGAGCGGCATCGACGAGGTCCTTGGCTTCTTTGAGGCCCAGAGCGAGCACTTCCTTGACTACCTTGATGACGGCAATCTTGTTGGCGCCGCTGTCAGTGAGTTCGACATCGGCAGTCGACTTCTCATCTTCGGCAGGACCCGCAGCTGCGGCAGGGCCGGCAGCGACGGCTGTCGCGGAGACTCCGAACTTTTCTTCAAAAGCTTTTACCAGCTCATTGAGTTCGAGTACCGAGAGTTCTCCCACTTCATTAAGTATTTTTTCTAGTTTTTCAGTCATTTTGTTTTACTAATTTCATTAAGCACAATCGCAAATCTCTGTATTGGCGAGTTGATGATGTTGACAAACTCGCCTCGAAGCACAACGAGTGTCGGAATCTTGGCCATCTCGAGAACTTCCGCCTCTCCAACGTACTTCCCTTGGAAGATTCCGCCGAGAATTTTCAGATTCTCGGGGAACTTTTTCATGAAGTTGTAGACTTCGCGGGCGGGAGAAATCAGGTCTTCACCCCAAGCCAGAGAGAGTTCGCCCGGCATTTCCGGTTTCTTACCCTCAATCTTGCCTTCATCTAGCGCACGGCTGGTGAGACTCTTCTTGGCCACGGTGTAAGAGATGCCGCTCTCCTTGAGCGCCTTCCTCATAGCCGTGGTGTTCCCCACCGAGAGACCTTTGAAGTTCACGAAGACAACCGAAGTCGCCGACTTGAAGGCCTTCGAGAGTTTGTCCACTATCAGAACTTTCTTCTCACGTGTAATAGCCATTTGAAATTGGCTAAGCTGATAAATATAAGGCCTAAGAGAGTTTGATCTCGGCGAGACTTCTGGGTTTCCCCTGCTCGCTGTCTTTGACCTTACGCACGCCACTTTACAGGAATTTATGGAAAAAGCAAAGGGCGGACCGACCGGTCCGCCCTCGCACATCATCCCTAGATCACGCCCTCGCACATGAGCGCGTCGGCGGCCTGCTGCTGGTCATCGAAGCGTTCCCATGCTTCCTCGAGGAGAATCAAGTCCCCAAGTGAGAGCTTGCGGCAGCTCCTTGGCCCATCGAGCGTCCGCAGCAGACTCACGATTCCACAAACGTCAGTTTGCCCGTCGGTGACGAGACCGTGTTTGCGGATATAGGGAAGAGGGTCCGCGGTGAAGCCCGAATCAATTACGACCCTCTTGTATTCCTCACCCGCCTCGCGAACCCGCTTTAGGAACTCCGACTTTCTCATCATAGTCCCTCCAGAAAGAAAAACGTCCTTCCAGATAGTAAAGGGAAACGTGGCTACGGTCAAACTATTTCTTGCCAACCCTTCTGCGGTTGACGATAAACTTGTTTGAATATTTCTTCGAACGGCGGGACTTCTGGCCCTTGCCGGTCGGCTTGCCGTAGATGGAAATGGCGCGGCGGCGGCCCCGGCCCTGTCTGCCTTCGCCTCCGCCGTGCGGATGGTCCACCGGGTTCATGGCCGTGCCGCGGACGGTCGGACGGATGCCGAGCCAGCGATTTCGTCCGGCCTTGCCGATTTTCACCAGCCTGTTTTCATTATTGGAAACTTCGCCTATAGTCGCCCAGGCGTTCACGGGAACTTTTCTCACTTCGGTCGAAGGCAATTTTATATCCACATAGCCGCCGTCCTTGGCGAGAATCTCGGCATAATCGCCGCCGGAGCGGGCGAGCTTCGCCCCGCCGCCCTGCTTGAGCTCGATGTTGTAGACGAAAGTGCCCACCAACATGTTGCCCAGAGGCATCCTATTGCCGGGAATCATCGGTGCCTTGTCGGAGACGACGTTCTCGTCGCCAACCTGCGCCGTATTGTGAAGGAGAACATAGCGCTTCTCGCCATCCTTGTACTGGGCCAGTCCGATGAAGCCGGAGCGGTTCGGGTCGTACTCAACGGTTTTTACGACAAATGGCACATCGCGCTTGTCGAAGAGGAAGTCAATCGCGCGGAAAAGCCGCTTGTGTCCGCCGCCCTTGTGGCGGGTAGTGACGCGGCCGGTGTTATTGCGCCCGTTACCTCTGGAAAAACCTTTGGTCAAAGATTTTTCCGGTTCATTGGTCGTCACGAACTGCCGGTAGTTGATGCCGGACATATTGCGTCGCGATTTGGTTGTGGGCTTGTAGTGTTTCATTTAAATCAATTCTATTTTGTCGCCTTTTTTCAGTTCGACGTAAGCCTTCTTGACCGCGCTTTTTTCTCCCCGCTTGCCGCGGACGAAGACTTTCTTCGCCTTCATGTTCACGATTCTTACGCCGGTAGGCGTTACCTTATACGCTTCTCTCACCGAAGCGGCCACCGAGGCTTTGGTTGCTGACGGGGCGACTTCGAAGACGTAGACATTCGACTTGTCGGCGGAGATGGCGGCCTTCTCGGTAATGCGCGGGCCATAGAGCACGTTATTCGGCTTGAGATTAAGCTTTGACATTTTGGTTTCTTGTCTTCTTCATCTTGGGGAGTGCCCCCAACGCCCTTTCCGGATTCTCAATCATCAGATATTTGTACTGGAGAAGAGTGATGGGGTCGAGATTTCTCGCCTCAAGCACCTCCACGTTGCCGAGATTGCCGAAGGCTTTCTTCGCATCGGTGTTATTGGCCGAGAGAGCGATAGCCAGGGCATTCTTCCTCTTCGAGAAGACATGCTCGAAGTTCTTAAGCGCCTTTACCGCGGCGCGAGTCTTCCCCTCCGGCAGAGAGAGGGCGTCGACGAAGAGGATTTCTCCGTCGCGGTTCTTCTGCGCGAGTATCGTGTAGAGCGCCTTGACACGCATACTCTTCGAAACGGTGCGCTCGAAGTTCTTGTCGTTCCTCGGACCGTGAGTAACGCCTCCACCGACCCAGATGGGGCTCCTGGTCGAACCGTGGCGAGCGCGGCCGGTGCCTTTCTGTTGCCAAGGCTTTCTGCCGCCGCCGCGCACTTCGCCCCTGGTCTTGGTATGAGCGACATTCTTTCTTCGCGAAGAGAGAATGGAGTCCGCGACCTGCTTCACCAAGTCGGCATTCCAGCGCAAGCCGAAGATACTCTCCGGCAGTTTTACTGTTCCGACCTTCTTGCCTTCCAGATTGTGGAGTGCTGATTCCATGTTATTTCTTGATTTCCACGAGCGAACCCCTTCGTCCCGGCACGGCACCCTTGATGTAGATTTCCTTCGACTCGGGGACGACCATCACAACCTTGAGATTCTTGACGGTGACCCGGTCGCCGCCCATGCGCCCTGCCATGCGCATGCCCTTGGCCACGCGGCCTCCAGCGCGTCCGCCGCCGCCGATGGAGCCCGCCTCGCGCTCGCTGTGCTTCTGGCCGTGGGAGCGTCTGCCTCCCTTGAAGCCGTGACGCTTGACCACGCCCTGAAAGCCCTTGCCCTTCGAAATTCCGCTGACGGTGATGTTATCACCGTCAGCGAGCTTCGACAGGTCTTCCTCGTTAATAGCCATGACCAAGGTTACCGGCACGGCTTCGCCTGATGCAAGGAACATTTGGGTCATGTTTATTTTCTTGGCTTTCATATCATTTTCACGTCGATGTTCACTCCCGAAGGCAGGGACATGTTGGTCAATGCCTCGATAACCTTAGCGGAAGGATTCACTATGTCGATGAGCCGCTTGTGGATTCGCATTTCGAATTGTTCTCGCGCATTCTTGTACACGAACGCCGCGCGGTTCACCGTATAGATTTTCTTCTCGGTTGGAAGGGGTATCGGGCCCTCAATCTTCGCGTCGTAGCGCAGGGCGGTATCGATGATTTGCTTGACCGAAAGGTCGAGAATCTTCGATTCGTAAGCCTGCACGCGTATGCGCAGCCTGGAAGATGCCTCTTCTACCGAAGCTTTTTTTGAAGCTCTTTTCTTGGAAGGAACGGCTTTTGCCATTTACTTGATTATTTTAGTCACAACGCCCGCGCCCACAGTCTTGCCTCCTTCTCGGATGGCGAAGCGCTGCTGCTCTTCGAGGGCGACTGGTGCCACGAGTTTGACCGTGAAGGTCGCCGTGTCGCCCGGCATGACCATCTCAACGCCCTCGGCGAGTGCGACCTCTCCGGTAACGTCGGTGGTTCGGATGTAGAACTGCGGCTTGTAACCGGTGAAGAACGGCGTGTGTCGTCCGCCTTCCTCCTTCTTCAAGACGTACACTTCTGCAGTGAAGTCGGTGTGAGGAGTCACAGAGCCAGGCTTGGCGAGCACCTGGCCGCGGTGAAGGTCTTCCTTCTTGGTGCCGCGGAGAAGCACTCCGGCGTTGTCACCGGCCTGTCCCTCGGAGAGAGATTTGTTGAACATTTCGATGCCGGTCACGACCGTCTTGGTCGTATCCTTGATACCGATAATCTCAACTTCTTCGCCGACCTTCACCACGCCTCTTTCAATTCTGCCCGTTACCACCGTGCCTCGGCCTTCAATCGAGAATATGTCCTCGATAGGCATGAGGAAGGGTTTGTCGAGTTCGCGAACCGGCTGAGGGATGTAGGTGTCGAGAGCGTCCGTCAATTCAAGAATCTTCTTCGACCACTCGTCGTCGATGCCGGTGGCCTCAAGAGCCTTGAGAGCCGAGCCGCGGATGACCGGGGCATTCTTGCCGTCGAACTCATACTTGTCGAGGAGGTCTCTCACCTCTTCTTCGACAAGGTCGATAAGTTCCTTGTCTCCTACCATGTCGCACTTGTTGAGGAAGACCACAACCTTCGGCACTCCGACCTGCTTTGCCAATAGGATGTGCTCGCGGGTCTGGGGCATCACGCCGTCAGTCGCGGCAACCACGAGGATGGCTCCGTCCATCTGGGCGGCGCCGGTAATCATGTTCTTGATGTAGTCGGCGTGTCCGGGAGCGTCAACGTGCGCATAGTGGCGCGCGTCGGTCGCGTATTCGGAGTGAGAGAGAGCAATCGTTATGCCTCGGGCCTTCTCCTCCGGAGAGTTGTCAATCTGGTCGACGCCCTTGACGGTCGCCTCCTTGCCAGCGCGGTGAAGCACGTTCAGGATGGCGGCGGTAAGAGTCGTTTTGCCGTGGTCGACGTGGCCGATGGTGCCTACGTTGACGTGCGGCTTGCTTCTGTCGAATTCTGCCATTTTATTTGTAAGTTATTTCTAAAGTTAATTGGTCAATTTTTGTTTCCAAAAACAAAGAAAGCGCGCGAGAACCATTGCTTTCTCCGGTTCTGGAAGCGCGTCATAAAAGTGCGATACCTTATTGAGAGGATCTCAAAGAGCATGGCACTTATAGACGTAAGCGCCATAGTATAGAAAAGGCCTAAAAATGTAAAGGGCAGGACCTTTGGTCCTGCCCTGCCGTGCTGCCCCGACTAGAAATCCTTCTTCAGGACCTTCCGTACGAGTCCCTCGAGGGTCTCCGGCGTATTGACGTCGTCGTACCTCTGGGGGAGGAATACCTCCCCCGGCAACGAGGGTATTGGCTCGGTCAGCCTTGAACGGGGGTCCATGGCCTCGCCAAGGCGGAAGGTGACCTCCCGGAACCGCCGGTTCTCTCCCTGCAGACGCTCGATGTGGTCACGCTGGTTTTTCTCCCGGACGGCGGATTCTGCCGCCAGCTCCGCGAACTTTTCTGGCGTGAGCGGAAAGTGTGGCTTGTCGTACTCCGCGCCGCCGGTTGCCTGCCAGAGCGCCGTGGCACTCTCTTCAACCGCTTTCTGCCAGGCCGCGTTCTCGGCCTGCGTACGCTGGGCCTCATATCCCAGCAACGCCAGGCCGCCGAACCACGCGAGCACGAACAACAACGCGAGCAGCCAATTTTTCATTACATCTCCTTCAGAGGCAAAGGCCTCAAACCTTCAGTCTTTCTGTATTATACGCCCAAATTTATATAAAGTCAAGCCTTATTTCCCTCCCGTGCGAGCTTCGATGATGCCGGTCGCGACGTTGGTTGGCACGACGGCGTAGTGGTCGAATTCCATAGTCGAAGAGCCACGGCCTTCGGTCATTGAGCGCAGGTTTGTGACATAGCCGAACATTTCCGAGAGAGGTACTTTGGCCCGGACGACTTTCAGGTCGCCGCGGTCCTCCATCGCTTCAATCTGCCCGCGCTTGCCCGAGAGATTGCCGGTAATGTCACCCATGAATTTCTCCGGCACCACTACTTCCACTTTCATAATAGGTTCGAGGATGACCGGCCTTGCTTTCTTGGCCGCTTCCTGGAAGGCCTGCGAAGCCGCAATCTTATACGCGATTTCCGAGGAGTCCACATCGTGATAAGAACCGTAGTTAAGCTCGGCGGAAATGTCGGTCATCTTGTAACCGGCGAGAATGCCTCTGTCCATCGCTTCTTTAATACCCTTCTCAACGGCAGGGATAAATTCCTGAGGGATAACACCTCCTTTGATCGCGTCGATGAATTCGAATCCGGGCTCTCTGTGCGCGTTCTTCGGCACCTTCTCCTCCGGATCATAGTGAGGAAGCGGCTTAATCTTAATCTTGACGTGACCGTATTGGCCCTTGCCTCCCGTCTGCTTGATGTATTTGTTCTCGACTTCCGCTTCGCCCTGGATGGTTTCTTTGTAAGCGACCTGCGGCTTGCCGACGTTTGCTTCGACGCTGAATTCGCGCTTCATGCGGTCGACGATAATTTCCAAGTGCAGCTCGCCCATGCCCATGATAACCGTCTCGCCCGTGTCAGCATCGGACTTGATGCGGAAGGTCGGGTCCTCGTCGGAGAGACGCTTGAGCGCCATACCCATCTTCTCCTGGTCGGCCTTGGTCTTCGGCTCAATGCGAAGCGAGATAACCGGTTCAGGAAACTTAATCTGGTCGAGAGCGATGGGATTGGCTTCATCACAGAAAGTATGCGAGGTTTTGGCATCCTTGAGACCCACCGCGGCGGCAATTTCTCCGGCGAAAACTTTTTTCACATCCTCTCTTTTGTCTGCCTGCAGACGCACGATGCGGCCGAGGCGCTCCTTGGTGCCAGTAGTGGAATTATAAATATAGGTGCCCGCCTCAATTGTGCCGGAATAGACGCGGAAGAAAGTCAACTGGCCGACGAAGGGGTCTGCTTGGAGCTTGAAGGCGAGCGCGGCAAAAGGCTCTTCATCTGATGCGTGGCGCACCACCTCTTCTCCGGTATCAGGATGAGTGCCTTTGACCGGCGGGATGTCTAGAGGAGAAGGCAGGTAGTCGACAACGGCATCGAGAACAAGCTGAACGCCCTTGTTCTTGAGCGCGGAGCCGGTCATAACCGGGAAAATTTTGTTTTCTATAACAGCTTTGCGGAGAACACGCTTCAAATCTTCAAGCGTCGCTTCCTTGCCTTCGAGATAATCATTCATCATCGCTTCGTCGTTCTCGACGATGCGCTCGACCAGGTCGTGACGATATTTCTGCGCTTGCTCCTTCAAACTCTCGGGAATTTCCTTCTCTACCACCTGGTTGCCCATGTTGCCCTCGAAGTAGTAGGCCTTCATCTTCAAAAGGTCGACGACGCCCTCATGGTGGTCTTCTTCGCCGATGGGAATCTGCAGGCGAACGGCTTTCTTGGAGAGGCGATTCAGGATGGATTGATACGAACGCTCAAAGGAAGCGCCGGTTCTGTCGAGTTTGTTGATGAAGCAGATGCGGGGCACCTGCGCCTCTTCCGCGTAACGCCAGTTGGTCTCAGACTGCGGCTCAACACCAGCAACACCGTCGAAGACGACGACGGCACCATCGAGGACGCGGAGCGAGCGCTTCACCTCCACGGTAAAGTCGATGTGGCCGGGCGTGTCGATGATATTGAAGCGATACTTATCACCGCCATAGGATGGGGCCCAGAAGCAAGTGATAGCGGCGGCGGTGATGGTGATGCCGCGCTCTCTCTCTTGTTCCATCCAGTCGGTCGTGGTATCACCCTCGTGCACTTCGCCGATTTTGTGCTGGCTGCCGGTATAGAAAAGGACGCGCTCGGAAGTGGTGGTCTTCCCCGCGTCAATGTGCGCGATGATGCCGAAGTTCCTGACTTTTTCCAGCGGATAATCTCGTTGCATAAATAAAACCCCTTAGGGCAAGAAAACTATATATTAATTGTCCTTTTGTTGCAATCTTTAAAATCGCAGGAACCAGCCGAGAACTACAAGCCCCAGACCGGCAAATGTCCAGAACCAGTGGCGGATGAGGAAAGCGAGACCGCTTATGACCTCGTCATAAGCGGAATCGAAGAAACTGACCTTGGATGCCGTACTGGTGCCGAGAACGCGCGGGGATAAAGAAGAATTTTTATACGACTCGAGATTCCCCGCTACGGACTCCGCTACGGCATCCGCCGCTTCCTTCACTTCATTTATCACCAGACCGGGCAACTCCTTTGCCCTCTGGGTAAGCTGGCCCCGGATAATTTCCGTTACCGTAGTTTTATCGTCCGGCTCAAGCACTTGCCGGCAGATGGCAGGCAATAATTCTTCAGCCGAAACTCCGACCGGCGCCGGAAGGATTAAAAAAAGACTGAGGACGAAAATGTTTTTCAACACTCTCTCATTATAAAACGAAATGCCCGGCGCGTAAGCGCCGGGCTTCCAACCTCCACTTGTCCCTGTCAGGCCTTCACGATGTCATACGTCGGCCCGCGCTGGCTGAAACATCGCTTCCCTTCCATATCGGGGAAGAGCATCTTCCAGCCGTCGTACTGGGTCATGTGGGCGAAGGTAACAGTTTCGTTAGTCTCTTCGTCCTTGAGAACGATCTCGGAGCGCCTGTCCTCGAGCACTACCAGAGGAATGGGGCTCTTCCCCCTGCGTTTCGGCTTCTCGACGAGCTGTACTTTGTCTCCGCACTTAAACATGAAAACCTCCTAATACATCAAATACCCGCTTGAGAAAGAAAACAAGCAAACGGAAGCAAACAAGAAGCACAACCGACTACCAGGCGAAGTGGGCGAAGGCCTTATTCGCTTCCGCCATCTTATGCATGTTTTCTCTCTTCTTAATAGCTTCGCCTTCGTTGTTTGAAGCAGCGATAATCTCCTCGGCTAGTTTCTCTGCCATGGGCTTGCCCTTCTTGTGCCTGGCGGCGTCAATTATCCACTTCATGGAGAGGAATTGGCGGCGTTCGGGACGCACTTCGCGGGGCACCTGGTAGTTCGCGCCTCCGACTCGGCGACTCCGCACCTCCATCATGGGGCCGGTGTTCTTGAGAGCGGTTTCGAAAATTTCGAGCGGGTTCTCATTCTTGGTCTTCTCTTTTATTTCATTTAAAGCGGCGTAAACGACCTTCCTCGCGGTCGCCTTCTTGCCTTCCTGCATGACGTAATTCACGAATTTGGTCACTCTCTCGGAATCATAGAGATAATCGGCTTCTATTTTCGGCTTGGCTTTAAGCTTGCGTCGCATTATTTTTTAGGCCTTTTCGCGCCATATTGAGACCTTGCCTGCTTTCTTCCCTCAACGCCCGTGGCATCAAGCACTCCTCGGACTATAGAGTAGCGGAGTCCTACATCCTTGACGCGGCCGCCGCGCACCATGACGACCGAGTGCTCCTGGAGATTGTGGCCGATGCCCGGGATGTAGGCCGTAATTTCCTGGCCGTTGGTCAGGCGCACTCTCGCAATCTTTCTGATAGCGGAGTTCGGCTTCTTCGGAGTCTTGGTCGTAACCTTGGTGGCCACGCCCCGCTTGAAGGGCGAGTAGTTGAATACGGGGCGATTCTTAAGCGTATTAAACGAGCGCGTCAAAGCGACCGACTTCGATTTGCGGCGGAAAATCTTCCTCTTTTTCTTTACCAATTGATTGATAGTGGACATTTAAAAACCTGCCATTGGCAGGCCAATACTGTACTAAAAGACTGCCTAAAATGCAATACCGGTAATAAGCCGAAAGACAAAAGCGATTACCGGAAAAAGGTATGACCAGAGGAAGAATATGAAAAAGAGCACTAACATTAACCCGTAACGTTCAAAGAATTGCCTGAATTTGAGCGTATTTTCGGGAAATAGAGCATATAGGAGCTTCGAACCGTCGAGTGGCGCTATGGGTACGAGGTTAAAGATGGCCAGGACGATGTTGATGAAAACCACTATGGCCGTAATGGTGACGAAGGACTGGCTCGCCCAGCCCAGAGTGACGCCCGAGCGCAGTATGAAGCCGAAAATCAGAGCGATGGAGAGATTCGAAATCGGCCCGGCCGCCGCGACAATGGCTTCCGACCAGCGGCCGGGCCTCAAGTTATACGGATTGTACGGCACCGGCTTCGCCCAGCCGAAGATGAATCCACCTGTCAAATAAGCTATGACCGGCACAACAAAAGAGCCCACCGGGTCGAGGTGCTTTAATGGATTAAGCGTCAGCCGCCCCTGCCATCTGGCCGTCTCATCACCAAGGTAGCTTGCAGCATAGCCGTGGGAAACCTCATGGATAACAACCGACATTATTAGGATGGCTATTTGAAATACGAATTCCATTCTGATAGTATAGCGCAGCAATGGCTAAGACATGCCCAGTTCTACATAAGACGTCTAAGGTCGGCGGCGGATACTCCAACAGGACCCGTGCGACCCAATTCAACCCCACCGGGATGGTGAGGAAGTACCCCAATTTGCAGAAAAAGCGCATCTACGTCCCGGAATTGAAGAAAACCCTCACTCTCACCCTCTCCACCCGCGCCTGGAAAACCATCGCCAAGAACGGCGCCCACTCTGTGCTCAAAAAAGCCGGGGTTATTTAATAAAAAAGAAAGAGCCGGAACGTTCCGGCTCTTTTGTGAAAGACGGGATCTGGGCGCCGACCACTCTGCCTTATTGTGTCCACTGCTGGGACTCGGAAGGTGTGGTATCAACGCATTTCACCGCTCCACCACGCCTTTACTCACTCGTTCTTGTGAATACTCTTTCGAGCTACGTGTCGCCCAGATCCAGTACCAATCATACTACCTCATCTCCAAAATTCTGCCATCCTTTTTGAAGAGCGTATTTAAACAAAAAGAAAGAGCCGGATATTTTAACTGTAGCATGAACAATGGCCGATCCTGTACAGGATCGGCCATGTTTCTGCTACTCTTCCTCCCGCCACGGCGGAAAGACGTCGCCCGGACGCAGATGTTCGTGTCCGGCCCGGCATACCCACGATTCACAAATGATGTAAGCGCCGACAGCGTCACGGCGGTGCTCTCTGTTGTGTGTATTCTTCAGAGGTTCGCCGCATTTCGGGCAGGCCAAGCGAAGTACGCTTTGAACGCTATTATGCATATGCCACTCTCCACATCGAACTCTACCAAAGTTCTATTTCAATCTCAATATGGTTCCGTCCGTATCAAATTCGATGGTGCCGGAATCAATTGTGGATATGATTTTTGCGCCGACGCGTTCCAAAATTTTCAAAACTTCTTTGTGCGGGTGGCCGTAGGTATTGTCCTTGCCGGCGGAAATTACGGCGTACTCCGGCGAAACGACTTCGGCAAATGTGAGCGAAGTCGAAGTGCGCGAGCCGTGATGCCCCGCTTTCAAAACATCGACGTCCAGAACCTGCCTGCCGGCAGGCAGGTCTTTGTCCAAATGCAGCAAAATATTTTCCGTCTTTATCGTCGCATCGCCGGTAAAGAGGAATGAGGCCTCGCCGTAGTCGAGCCGCGCCACCACCGAGCCGTCATTCGTATCCCAGCCGGATATGTCTCGGTCCGGGAAAAGAATCGTTAATTTCGCTCCGTCGCCGAAGTCTATCGTCTGTCCTCGCCTCGCGCTGTTTTGGTCCAGGTTAATACCCGTCCGGTATCTCTCGGCCACAGCCACAAGCCCCGCGGAGTGGTCCGCGTCCGGGTGCGTTTCAATAACCACATCTATGTAGCGGTCGCCGAAGGCCATTACCTTCCCCAATTCCGAGAGCACCTTCCTGTTCCTGCCGCCGTCTATCAGCACCTGCTTGTGCGTCGGCGTATCGATAAAAATCGCATCCCCCTGCCCCACGTCGAAGAAATAGACTTTCAAATTCCCCGGACCTTGCCCATAGACGGAAGTCCAGACCAAGATATTGGCCAAGACAAGAGTTGCCAGGACGTATTTCTTCCAATCCATCGTCTTTAGTATAATCAATATATGACCAAACAATTCGAAGAGAAGAAATTCAATATCCCCTCGCTCAAGGGCATTTCCACAAAGACTATTGAAGAGCACCTGAAGCTCTATGCGGGCTACGTCAAGAACGCCAACATCATTTTGGCGAAGGTTGACGAATACTCCGAAGACTCCAATCCGCTCGTTGGCGCGGGCGAGGAGCACGCTTACGCCCTGGGCGAAATTCAAAGGCGCTTCGCATTTGAGTTCAACGGCATGAGAAACCACGAAATTTATTTCTCCCACTTCGTCGGCGGCTCAACTGCGCCCACCGCAGGCAGTCCGCTTATGAAAGCGATAGAAGAAGAATGGGATACGTTCGATAGGTGGCTCAAGCGCTTCAAAACTCTGGCCACTACCCGCGGAGTGGGCTGGGCTCAGCTTCTCTGGGACCCGGCTTCCGGGCGTCTTTTGAATAATTGGGTGGACGAGCAGCACCTGGGCCAGCTCTCCGCCTGCGTGCCGATTCTCGAGCTCGATATGTGGGAGCATTCATACGTGGCCGACTATCAACCTTCAGGCAAGAAGCAGTACGTCGAAGACTTTTTCGAGAACATCAACTGGCGGACCGTTGAAGAAAATTTCGCCAAGGTGCACCAATAATTATTAAAACGAAGTCGCCCTCGGAAATCTTTTGGTTTCCGAGGGCGACGCAAGTGAATCAGTGTACGGTCAGGAGCGGATTGCCGGGAAAAATCACTCGAAGTTGATCCTGATCGGCAGGTGAGAGTTCCTCGAGCAAGATAAAGCCGGTCTCTTCCTGCACGCAGTCGAACGGGACCGCCGTCTTGATCGTGTGGTCGTAGGTGAACTCGCGCGGCTCTTCGACGTTCACAGTCGAACCGGCGGCAATCGCGGGCTTCTTCTCAAAATCCCACGAAAGCAGTGCCCCGTGCTGTGTGAACCAGCGTACCGCTGAGCTAAGTCTCAGTATGCCTGAATGCATTGACCATTCCTCCTGTTTTCCGACGTTTAAAATACATTATTGAGAATAAAAGACAAGCGTACGCAAACGCAATAATCCATGCTGAAACGTGCGGAACCGCGACGGAAGCGAAGGGCATATTGCCGAGAAAATTTGATACGAAGAGAATCCAGACGAGAAGAAGATGCGCCAGGTAAGCTAGGGGCAGAGCGAGAAACGCGCTCACGTAAGAGAGGAGGGCCGCCGCGAAGCCGAGAAACATGGTGTAAGGGATGATGAGGAGTACCAGCACGTTTGCCGGCAGTGAAACGAGAGAGAAATTGCCCATGGAATATATAAGGAGTGGCAAGACGGTGAGCTGAGTACCGATGGTCGTAGCGATAGTAATGCGCAAATCCCAAATCTCCGTGATAAATTTCAAATATTTCTCAACAACGGGCACGACATAGATAAGCGCGAGTGTCGCGAGGAATGAGAGTTGGAAAGACGGGTCGAATACGAGCACTTTCGGATTCTCGAGAAGCATGACGAAGCCCGCGAGGATGAGCGCGCGGGGTGCGGAGTACTTCCGGCCGAGCATTTTTGCGGCAATGACGGCGAGCACCATTAAGCCCGCGCGCACCACCGTCGCTTGAGCGCCCGTCATGATGACGAAAAGCAGGATTCCAACGATAGATACGGTTGAAGCAAGCCTGGGACGGAGGATTCCTGCTGAGAGAAACGCTTTCTCGAACACTCTCCGGAGAAAATCAGCGATGATGGTGATGTTGTAGCCGGAGAGGACGACGATGTGAATGATTCCGGCTCTCCTAAACTCCTCGAGAATATCTTTCGGCATGGCGTCTCTCCCTGCAACTATAAGACCGGCGAGGAGTGAAGCGTACGGTTCGGAGAAAGTTTCTTTGATCCGCCCGGTGAAGCTTCTTTTGAGTTTAAAGAGCGCCGACTTCACGGGATTGCCGTGTCCGGAACTTATGATTTCGACCTTGGCGAAATTAGCGACGAAATAAATATCGTCTTTCGAGAGATATGCCGGATAGTCGAAACCATCGAAAGGCTCAGGGATTGTAAAATTGCTACGCAATTTTACTCTGTCGCCATATTGGACGGAAGAATAAATGCCCGTACTCACCAGAACTTTCTCGCCGTTGTCGGATTCGAAAACGAATCTCGTCGCGTTGTCTCTTTGTTCGGGCTCGCTCGCCACGACACCATCACTTGCCGGAACAATCGGCTCATAGAAATCTTTTATAGCGTACCGGAGAGAACCGAAACTGAAGGAAATCAAGACCAGCGCGACAAATAAAACTTGTTTTTCTATCTTGCCGCTCCAGACTTTCTCTCCCGCCAAGATTCCAGCCGCAATGAAAACAAGAAACGCGCCAACAACCGGCGGGACGAAGAAAAATGACGAAACCAGAATTCCGAAAGCGAAACTAAAGATGCTTATAAGAATCGCGCGGTCCATGGTAGAGAGGCATCGAGATATCGTCAGCAAAAGAGGTAGCCACTTCATCGCAGCGGTCGTTCAGCTTATGCCCGGAGTGGCCGGCCACGTATTTCCATTCTATTTTTTTGTCTTCGGAAACTTTCAGCAGTTCCTGCCACAAATCCTGATTTAAAACCGGTTTCTTCGCTATCGTCCGCCAATTCCTCTTCTGCCAGCCCTCAACCCAGAGAGTAATGCCCTTCATGACATACTCGGAATCGGTATAAATTTCAACCGGCCCGTCTGAGAGTTTGTCGGCATATTCGAGCGCCTTGATGGCGGCCATAAGTTCCATCCTGTTGTTTGTCGTGTGTTCTTCCCTGCCGCCGAGCTCTGCCACCTTAACTTCGTCCATGACAATAGCGGCCCAGCCGCCCGGTCCTGGATTCCCCCTCGAAGCGCCATCGGTATAAATGGTAATCATAGCTCTATATTAACAATTCTAAGGCGAAGTTCCGGGCGGCTTCGGAAATATGATTTCTCAAGCGTGCCGTAGAGAGTGCAGGAGGAAGGGCTGGGTTCTAGGTTATAGGTGCTAGGGGAGGAAAAGAAAGAAATGGCTTTGACACCGTTACCGAGACCCAGCTCCAGATGATTCGCCTCTTTGCCAAACTGCCTGACCGATTTTATCGGTGCATTCTTGATTTTAAACACCGGCTTTTCATTTCCCGTGCCGAAAGGGGCAAACTGCGCGACGGTTTGCCAAAGATTTTCCGAAACATCGGAAAGAGAGATTGGAAATCCGGATTTTTCCGAAATTTCATCGCAAGAAAGTCCCGCCAGCGCCTCCGACAACTTTTCTTCAAGCTTCGGCAGTTTTTCGAGCTCCACCGAGAATCCGCCAGCGCCGGCGTGGCCGCCGAATTCGATGAAGTTCGGCGCCGCGCGCTCCATCAGTTGGAAAAGGTCGTAGCCGTTATACGAACGGCACGAACCCTTGAGCATTCCCTCGCCATCTCTAGCCCAGACGAAGACCGGTCGCTCGTATTCTTCGACCAAGGCGTTCGCGACAAGCCCCACCAAGGATGGCTTCCACTCCGGACTGCCTATAACGAGCACAGCTGGGAGATTCTCCCGGCTCTTGAGATGTTTCTTGGCCTCTTTCACCATACTCGCCACGACGCCCTTCCTCTCGTTGTTAATTTTCTCAAGATGGTCGGCGAGAATCTGCGCTTCGGCGGCGTCAGTAGTCGATAGAAGTTTGAAGGCATCATAAGACACGCCCATTCTCGAAGCGGCGTTGATGCGCGGAGTAATCATGAAGGCAATATCGTCTTCGCTAAGCGTTTTTCTGTCGAGATTTAAATTATTCAGCAGCGCCGCAAGCCCCGGGCGCGGCGATTTTCTCAGCACATCGAGGCCGAAGCGCGCGAATATTCTGTTCTCGCCGACAAGCGGCACCATATCCGAGAGAGTCGCGATACCCACCATGTCGAGAGACCACTTCTCCATCCCCTCTTTAATACCGAAATTCTCTTTCGCAAGTATCGCCTGCACCAGTTTGAAGGCAATGGCCGCGCCACAAAGTTCTTTGAAGGGATACTTCGAGCCGGCGCGTTTTGGATTAACAACCGCATATGCTTCCGGCATGAGAGATGCCTCGTGATGGTCGGTCACGATGACGTCCATTCCCAATTCATTGGCCCGCTTCACTTCAGCCGCGTCGGCCGTGCCGCAATCCACGGTGACGATAAGATTCGTCCCCTTCTCCGCGCATTCTGCCACCGCGCTAGTATTCAGGCCGAAGCCTTCGTCGTGCCGGTGAGGGATGTAGAAAGAAACATTTTTGTATCCGGCGCGCGAGAAGAAATCCGAGAGCACCACCGCACCAGGTATGCCGTCGGCATCGTAGTCTGAAAAAATGGTAATTTTTTCAGAATTCTTGATTGCTTCAATCACCCTATCTCTTGCCTTCTCCATATCCGGCAAGAGAAGTGGGTCATAGAGCTTGCCGTAATCCGGCTTAAGGTATGCTTCGCTTTCCCCGGGCTCTACACCGCGCTGTTTCAGAAGCGTTTCTAAGAGGTCCGGATAGCTCATGGTGGCACTATTCTAGCACGCGTATTAATATAGGATTTATGAGAAAGAATCTTCAATCCGGGCAGAGCGCTGTCATCGGCCTCATTATCCTCGCCGTACTTATCGTCATCACGATTACTATGCCCAAGGACAGCCGCCAGATAGAGACGGTGAGTTCAAGCGGCGCCCCTTCGTCCATAAGTTCCGCCAATTCCCCTTCTGCCGCCGCAAGTTCCGGCTCAAACGGGTCAAACCACATCTCGATCGGCTCAGGCAACGCCTCTTACGCTTACCAGCCATACGAGGAGTACATCACTATAGAGAACAGGGGTGATACAGCTGTGAATCTCGGCGGCTGGCAGCTAAGGAACGGCAAGGACAAGCGTCCTTACTACAGCGGTAGTGTCCTCCAGCGCTTCTCCGCCGACGTGGCTATCCTGCCTGGCATCTCTCTTGGCCCAGGCGAGAGAGCCATCGTCACTACGGGAAGAATTGCCGTACAATCGCCCTACCCGATAGAAAATTTCCGGGAGAATGTCTGCACCGGCTACATCGAGGCCTTGCCGGATTACGCCTTCGTCCCCTCGCTTACCCAGAATTGCCCCAGGCCTTCGCTTGAGCCGGGAGCAGAGAATCTCGACCGCGAGTGCCGCGACTTTGTTTCCTACTTCCCGACCTGCCAGACGCCCGTCTTCGGCGGCAAGGACAGCGATGGCGAATATTGCGAGAATTGCATTAATGGCAAGCGCCTGTCGAGCTCGTGCGCGTCGTATCTCAAGGAGCACTTCAGCTACCAGGGCTGCCTCGCTTACCACAGCAGAGACGCCGGCTTCACGGGCAAGACCTGGCGCCTCTTCCTCGGCCGCGGCTGGGAGATGTGGGCGGACAAATACGAGACGATAGAGTTGTACGACAGTAACGGCCAGCTGGTGGATTATCAGAATTATTAAAATGCACGACCCAAATTGCATTTTCTGCAAAATAGCTTCGGGAGAAATCCCGTCTTACAAAGTTTATGAGGATGATTCTTTCCTCGCCTTCATGGATATTAACCCGCGCGGCGTCGGACACGTGCAAGTGATTCCGAAAAACCACTATCGTTGGGTCTGGAATGTAGAAAATGCCGGAGAATATTTCGAAGTAGTGAAGAAAATCGCTCTAGCGCAACAAGAAGCTTTCAATACAGAGATGATACGCTCGCAAATCTTCGGCGATGAAGTCGCCCACGCCCACATCTGGGTCTGGCCGAATGACGCTTCAGGCGACGCGAAGGATTTCGAAGGAAATGCGGAGAAGATTAAGAAATTTATTTAAGCGCTTCTATCCCAGGCAACGTGCCTTTCGCCAGGAATTCGAGCATCGCGCCGCCGCCGGTCGAGACAAAAGTGAATTTGTCATATAGATTTAATTCTTTTATAGCAGCCAGAGTGTCTCCGCCGCCGACAACAGAGATTTTGCCCGAGTCGGCAATCATTTGAGCGATGGTAAGCGTACCTTTCTTCAGCCCGTCTTCATACTTCCCCACGGGGCCGTTCCAGAGAATGAGAGCAGAACGTTTTATCCTGTTTTCCAGGTCACACAAAGTTTCTTCATCCACGTCGAGAGCGGCAATATCGCCGTGCGGGAAGAATATTTTCGGATTATTTCTGAGCTCCGTCTCGTATGCCGGCACGGCGTTCGTCCCGGCGATGAATATTTCATCCGCGATATTGAGAAATTTCTGTATCAAAGGCACTTTTGTCTCGAATTTCGCCCCACCAAGGAGGAATAGGAATGGGTGAGAAGGATTAAAAACCTTTGAAAGCTCTTTTACTTCCTCGGCGAAACGCAATCCGGCATAACTCGGCAGATATTTCGGCACTCCGACGATAGAGGCATGCGCGCGATGCGATACGGAGAAAGCTTCGTTCACATACACATCCGCTTTCGCCGCCAATTCTTTCGTGAATTCGTCCGAATTCGCTTCTTCGCCGGGATTCTCCCGCAGGTTTGGCAGAAGTTCCACCCCCGCAGGCACAAACTTCCTTAAATCTTCTAAGTTTCCACCTTCCAGATGTGTGGCGAGAATTATTTTCGCCCCCACTTTTTGCAGAAACTCAAGCGTTGGCATGGAAGCCCTCACGCGGAAATCATCTCCCTGGGCAATATTCCAATCCACCCGCACCAGAACTCTTTTGCCGTTCAAATTTCCTGCTTCGGTAATAGAAATCATTTCGAAATTAGTGAATTAGCGATTTCCTCAAGCCACTTCGCCCTAAGCGATGCGTGGCCGACGAGGAATCCTGCTACTCCTGTTTCCTTGACCAATGCTCCCGCGTTAGTCGGCTCGACCGACCCGCCGTAAACGATAGAAATCTTGTCCGCCGTGTTCCGGCCGAAGATATCAGAGAGAACTTTCTTGATAAATATGACCGACTGTGCGAGGTCTCCTGGCAGCAGAGCATCTTTGGCACTTTTCCCTATGACCCAGACAGGTTCGTAGGCGATGATGAGAGATGAAGTAGATTGTTTGCTCACACCAGCAAGCGATTGCTTGATTTCTCCGCGCAAAAATTCGAAGTGGTCGCCATCTTTGTCCCGCTCATTCTCGCCAACGCAGACCAGAGGCACTATCCCCGCTCGCAGAACGGCCTTAATTTTCTGAGAAACTTCTTCCGAAGTTTCTCCCATGGCCCGTCTCTCGCTGTGGCCAAGGATGGCAAGGCGCGCGCCGAAACTCTTGAGGATATCGAGCGAGACCAGCCCCGTGTAATTGCCTTTCGGAACCAGAGTGATGTCCTGCGCCGCGAGCTTACTGAAGCTTGCGGCCCGTTCCGACACCGATTCCATATAAGGCAGGGGCGGTGCGATAAAAAGCGCGAGCTTCTTGTACAACTCCTTCTTCTTCCCCATTTCCTTGAGCAATCCTTTCGCTTCCTCGAGAGAGCTCGGATGATTCTTCCAGTTGGCAACCAGTATCAGTTTGGACATTTCTCGATTGTATCAGAATTCCTCAAACTCGGGATTGAAGTTTATCATCACAGTGCCGGCGGGACAGGTGGATTGGATGCTGTCGCTGTCGGTCACGGTGGCCTGAGCACTCTTAAGACCGATTGTTGAGTAAGTCCTGGTGTAAGGATTGGATGAAGGCGCTGGAGAAGTCGGGATGCCGGTGCCGCTCCAGGCGTAGGTGAAGGGCGCCGTCCCGCCGGAAACCGTCACCGTCCAGGTAACGTTTTGTCCCAAGAGAGCGGTCTGGGGCGAAGCGAGACAGGAAACACTTATCGGCGCGCCGGAGACGATGAGGTTGAAGCTCGTGGTCCTGTTCAAGGGCGAGCCGGTGACTGTGATGGGATAAGTGCCGGCCGGAGTCGAAGGCGGCACGGTGAAGGTGATAGTCGAGTTACAATTGGGCGAGCAGGCGCCGTTCGATATCGAGTAAGAAGTGCCTCCCGGAACTCCCGAGAGCGAGAGAGTCACGGCCTGGGTCGTGCCGGTCACAAGCGCCTTGGTAATCACATTCTGCGTGTAGGCGTTGCCGCTCGTCTTGGTCACGCTTGAGTTGCCGGAGTTCGAGAGAGAATAATCGAAAGGCGAATAAGTGAAACTCGCGGCAACCGAGCGATTCTGATTCATTAGAACGGAACAGGAAGAGAGGCCGGAGCAGGCGCCGGACCAGCCGGCGAAGGTGTAGTTGGCCGCGGGCGCCGCCGTCAGAGTGACGTTGGTACCATCGGCGTAAACCTCGCTACAGTCCGTGGGACAGCTGATGCCCGTACCGGAGATTGTGCCGGAGCCGGAGGAGATTGAGGCGGTCAAGGTGCGATTTGAATTTGTAATGGGCGTGGTGCAATCCGCCGTCGCCTGCGTGGCGAGATTCCTCACGTGGCCGCGGAGTGTCGCAGGAGCTGAGTAACTGCAGATATTGTTGAAAGTGTGCGGAGTCCAAGTAAGGTAAGTCGTCTCTTCGTACGAGCCGTTGTTGGTGCAGTCCACGTCGTATTCGTGGGCGGTGGTATCCCAGTTGAGCACGGTGACAGTCACGTCTACGTTATTGAGGGGGAAATTCGCGGTCGATGAAGGGCTGGCCGAGACGGTGCAGGCAGTGGCGCCGGAGTAAGTACAAGGCAATGGCTGACCGTAGTTATTGGCATTGGTATCGGTGCAGATGGACGGCTGGTCGGCCAGATTTACCGAGACCGAATCGTTCACCGTGCCTCCCGCTCCGGTGCAGGAAATGTTGAAGGTCATCGAAGAATTGATGGCGCCGGAAGACTGGCTCCAGGTGCCGTTGGTGGCAGTCTTAGAAGAAGGCGAGCTCCAGCTCGAAGTGCCGCCGGAAGCCGTGCAGGTGTTGGCGTTCGATACCGCCCACGAGAGTGTGCCGGAAGAGCCGGAGGTGAAGCCGTTTACCGGGCCGTCCGAGTTATTGAATTTGAGATTGACGGTAGGCGGAGCGGGCGGCGGATTCTGCCCCGCCACAGTTACCGAGACTGAGTCGGAATCAGAACCCCCATCGCCCGTACAGCTTATGGAGAAGGTTGTCGAAGAATCAACGGCGCCGGAAGACTGGCTCCAGGTGCCGTTGGTGGCTACCTTCGAAGACGGCGAATTCCAGCTCGATGTGCCGCCGGAGGCGGTGCAGGTGTTGGCGTTCGATACCACCCACGAGAGTGTGCCGGCAGACCCTTGGGGGAAGCCGCTCACCGGGCCGTTCGAGCCGTTGAACTGGAGGTCCACGGTGGGAGCCGCGGGCGGAGGCGGGGGCGAAGGCGGCGGACAGCTATTGCTGTAGGTGATTGAGAAAGTGATTGTGCCGCCCTCGCCAACACTCTGAGTAGAGCTATTGATGCTCTTGCTGTAGCAGTACAAATCGTCCGCCGTTATAGAATATGTGCCCGCGCCGCCGCTGTAGCTTGCGGAAGTGCCCGAGCCCGAGAAATTATTGGGGCCCGATATTACCCAGTTGGTATAAACATTCGATGAGACGTTTATAGTCGCGGGGGTTGGAGGCGGTGGAGGGGGCGGAGCTGAACGGGTAATAGTAAAACCAGTCTCTTGCAGACAATCGTAATTACTGTCAGTCGATACGTGACCGGCCAAATAAATCCTATAGGTGCCTGATGGAACGTTTAATATTGTATAACTGGCAGTAATGGAATCTTGATTTCCAACTTGATTGGAAACGCCAGTCGACAAGCCTGTCGTGTCAGAGAGATCTATCGATACTGTCCTTGGCCCTGAGTATGTATTAGCGATCGAAACCGTGCCGGATATGATAACCTTACCGTCGGCATCGGTATATATATCGCCTAAACTACATACAGCGCTAGGAAGTTGAGCAAAAGCGATATGGTTAAATTGTAATGAAACCAAACCAACAAAGATTAGGCTAAAAAGTAATATTTTCCTTTTTAAATTCATAAAACCATTATACAGCAAAAAACTCCGCGTCCAGAGGGCGCGGAGTTGAAAGAACGAAGCGGAGGCTACTTCCAGTTATACGACACAGGAATTACCCCCTTGTGGAACGGCCCGCCGTCGACTTTCGTGTTGACATCGGGCACGTACCGGGTCACGTCGTAAATGATGAACTCGGTCTTAGTCACTTCCTCCGAGCTCCTCATCACTTCTAGTATGTGCCTTGTCTCCCCTACTGCCGAGTCGCGGGTATTGACTCCGTAGCAGCTGAAAGGAACCTCGGTTACTCCGTCGGTCGAGAGGCAAGCTCTCAGGACGACAGTGAGGCCTTTCGACCTCGCGACATCGTTCTCAGAGTAAGCGAATTTGAGTGTGGCGACGAGACGGTCGCCATCACTGAAATCCGCCGACATTTTCCTGATCGTAGACCCCGGTATGGGGTTGCTGCCCTCGAATTCGACCCTGGTCGCCGCCGGCGAAGGCGGAGGCGGCTCGGTAGGCGGAGGGGTGGGATTCGTGATCCCGTTTCCCTCTCCACCGCACGCTGCGAGGATGCTGGCCACGAGGACCAGCATTGAAACGACGACGAGCCGCCGAAGTTTGCTGGTCATGATGGCCTCCCTTTCCCGCCGGATTTGGCGGATGTGCAGTTCTAACCGTTAAAGACGGATAACCCTACCCGCCTCTTACTGTCTAGTACTATCATACACCCAATCAACCCTTTTGTCAAGTACGAAATAGAATATGGCCTTAGTCAAGGGCAAAACGGCTATTTCTAGCCATGAGACTCTTTAGAGCAATTTACCCACTTCTTCAAGATAAGAGTCGTTCATTTCGTGCCCGGTATTAGCTACGAGAATGTCCCCTTTTTCCCCTTCTTTATCGCCATATAAGATTACTTGCTTCTCGGCCTTATGTTCTGATTTTATATGAACAATTAAATCTTCTGTAAATTCTGTCCCGGCCAAGTCGATAAAAGCCTGTTTGATTTTAGTATCAGCGAAGCTGGATAGCGGTTGCATCGAAGCGAGTATTACCTGTCGGCATGGATAGTCTTGAGCCACGAACCACGCGAGGATAGCTCCAAGAGAAAAACCGAATATGACATCATCTTTTGCAACAGGAAAAATTTGAGGGTGAAGAGGCTTTTTCCAGTCCACATTGTGAGACACAACCTCATACCCCTTGCTTCTCGCTATATTTGCTAGTTTGGCATAGGATTCCATATCGCCCGTGTCCTCCCAAGCCGGAATAATATGTAGAAATTTTTTCATTGTGATTTTGGTAAAAAAGAGGCGGACAAGTCGAGCTTGTCCGCCTTGTCACGGCATCCTCCCGAAATCTAATCGTCAGTTGTATGCTAGACGAATAGTGATAATGTAGACCAAATCTAGAAGTTTGTTAAACTATCCTATCTCTTCAAAACCTCCACCCTATTCGCCACGAATTCATCCTTGCCGGCCGGATTGTCGGCGCCGGTGCCGTAGAAAGTTGCCGTGTCCCCCGCCTTGAGCTTCGCCAGAGACGCTTTCCTTGCCGCGTCGGTGAAAAACACCACTTTGTCGTACTCCACAAGCATATTGCCCTGGTCTGTCCTCTGCACTCTGCCAGCCCGCACCGTGACATAATCCTTTCCTAAGATAAGTACCTTACCTTCGAACGAAACCTCAGAAAGATTCAAACCGGCCGCCACTTCCGAAGAGAGGGGTTCCGCGCCTTTTCTCAAGCTTTTATAGACAAACCACGCCGCCACGACCACCGCCGCCAGTACAACGACAATCAAAATTTTTTTCGTCATATGTTTGTAAATATTGTAACATAATCCCATGACCACCATTATCTCCTGGAATGTGAATGGCCTGCGGGCAGTGCATAGCAAGGGCAATTTGGATGACGTGTTTCAGATGAAACCGGATATTCTATGCATCCAGGAGACCAAGGCCATGCCGGACCAGCTGACGGCAGAGCTTCGGGACCCGGAGGGCTACCACTCCTACTTCCACTTCCCCACCGTCAAGAAGGGCTACAGCGGTGTTGCCATATATACCAAAGAGAAGCCCCTGAAGGTTACACGCGACCTCGGCATAGAGAAATATGACCAGGAAGGGCGCCTAATAATGGCCGAATATAAGGATTTTATACTTATAAACACCTACTTCCCCAACGGTGGCGGTGCTCCGGAGCGTCTGCACTACAAGCTCAACTTCTATGACTACTTCCTCGAATTTATAGATAAGTTACACAAGAAACATAAGCACATTATCTTCTGCGGGGACGTAAATGTCGCCCACAAGGCCATAGACCTAGCGAGGCCCAAAGAGAATGAGACTCACGTCGGCTTCTTGCCTATAGAAAGGGCTTGGATGGACAAGGTTACAGCCCATGGCTGGGTAGATATCTTCCGCCAGTTCTACCCCGACAAGGCGGAGGCCTATACATACTGGGATATGAAGAGTTTTGCCAGAGACAGGAATGTGGGCTGGAGGATAGATTACTTCTTCGCCTCCCCCGAGATGGCCAGGGAGATAAAGAAGATAGAAATTCTAAATGAAGTATATGGTTCGGACCATTGCCCGGTAAAAATTGTCTTTTAAATTCTTGTCCACAGATTTTTTATTTTAATTTTGTCCTTTACGGATTATGATGTGCTCAGACGCGGAACGTTGCTGCCCATCTGGCGGCTTTAGTTCGTCATGCCTTGCTCTTTCGGTTCTTTAGCGTACGTACGATTTTTGGAAAGACACCTTGGTTTGGGAAGGCCCGGTGGACAAACGACGGATCCTCACTCTTTATTTTAGATCCCAGCCGTTTCTGTCTCCTCTTCCTCTACTGGAGTTATCTTTCGTTGTTCAGTGCTTAGTTCCCGTGCGTAGCGAGGTCCCCGCCAAATCTCAACATTCGAGGAAGGGCGGTCAAAGCCGCTATGCGTCAGCCCCGCAGAGCGGCTTTTTGTATGTCCTTTTTTGAAAATAGCCAGGAAAAAGGGGAATTACACAAGAAATTTCACAAACTGGGGATAAAGATGTGGAATATGTGTACTAAAAGACATATTATGGTCTTAAGCCCAAGAATGTCCTTAATTCTGGCCATTTAATGAATTGAATGTTTCATGTGAAATAGTTTCATGAATAACATCGATAAAAGAACCGAAAAGAGACGTTTGGGCGATATCGGCGAGAATATTGCCTGTGATTTCTTGAAAAGCAGAGGATTTGAGATTATTGAGAGAAATTACCTAAGAAAATGGGGCGAAATAGACATAGTGGCCAAAAAAGCCGATATGTATCGATTTATAGAGGTAAAAAGTGCCTGCCTGCCGGCAAGGCAGGTTTCAGGTGTAACCTATAGACCAGAAGAGAATATGCACCCGTGGAAGCTCAAGCGTCTAGGCAGGGTAATTCAGACGTATTTGTTACACAAGAAACTGGAGTGCGACTGGCAGCTTGACTTGGTAACCGTCCAAATGGATATGGCCACCCGCCGCGCCAAGGTGGAGCTCATAGAGAATATTGTGATTTAAGTGCGGGATGCCAGAATCGAACTGGCGACCACAGTTTGGAAAACTGTTGTTTTGCCACTAAACTAATCCCGCATTATTGGCTTATATGCTTTCGGGCTGCCCGGTAATGCTCCGGGGCCTCATCCACCCCATGGACGTATACTGCTTTTATACTACAGCCCGTTATTCTATTGTTGTCGGGGCGCCGAGAATCGGACTCGGATCTCGCGCTCCCAAAGCGCGTATACTACCACTGTACTACGCCCCGCGGGGAGTGTGAATACCACGTTCGGAGTGCCGAGAATCGAACTCGGGTCTCACGCACCCGAAGCGTGTATACTACCGCTGTACTACACTCCGTCAGCTTTTCTACTCTAGCATTTCGGAGTGATTTACGCTAACATTTCCTTACTTGCGGCCATGGTTTAGTGGTAGAACGCGTCCTTGCCAAGGACGAGACGGGAGTTCGATTCTCCCTAGCCGCACTGGTACAATGGAATAAGGCACCCGTAGTGAAATGGATATCACGACGCGCTTCGGACGCGTTATTGTGGGTTCGAGTCCTGCCGGGTGCACAAATTATGGGATAATTTGTGCGAAAAGAAAGGGATGAATTACAAGATTCCACAGGAAGTCAAAGATATTTCTGAAACACTCTCGAAAGCCGGATTCGAGAATTTTCTCGTCGGCGGATGTGTGAGAGATTTGCTGCTAGGCAGAGAGCCGAAGGACTGGGACATCACGACTATCGCTACGCCAGAAGAGATACAAAAAGTTTTCCCCGATTCTTTCTACGAAAACGACTTCGGCACCGTCGGAGTAAAAACTGAGACGACAGGAATTGTAGAGGTCACTCCATACCGTCTCGAGTCGGAATATTCTGACGCAAGACACCCCGATAAGGTCACTTGGGCAAATAAAATTGAAGATGACCTCGCTCGCCGAGACTTCACCATGAACGCAATTGCTCTCAATATCGAAACCGGAGAAATAATCGACCCGTTCGAGGGCCGGAAAGATATTGAGAAGAAAGTAATCCGCACCGTAGGCAAGCCGGAGGAGCGCTTCGGCGAAGACGCTCTGCGCATGCTCCGCGCGCTCCGGTTTGTTTCGGAGCTTTCATTCGTTCTCGACTCCGAGACACAGTCCGCGATAGGGGAAGGCGCCAATCTTCTCAAGAAAATTTCCAAAGAGCGCATCCGCGACGAGTTCGTAAAGATAATTATGTCGGATAATCCGGCCATTGCTCTCGACATGGCGGCCCGGCTTAGTCTCCTCAAATATATTTCAAGCGAATTTGAGCAGGGGATAGGGGTGGAGCAGAATAAGGCGCACGCTTACACCGTATGGGAACACCTCCTGCGCTCGCTCAACCACGCGGCGGCCAAGAAGTTTCCTCTCCACGTGCGCGTCGCGGCCCTCTTCCACGACATAGCGAAGCCCCATACCAAGAGGATGGTTAATGACCAAGCCACTTTCTATGGACATGAAGTTGTCGGCGCGCGTTTAACGCGAAAAGCACTTGAAGATTTGAGATTCCCCAAAGATTTGATAGAAAAAACGACCAAGCTCGTGCGCTGGCACATGTTCTTCTCCGACACGGAGCAGATTACGCTCTCTGCGGTGCGAAGAATGGTGCGAAATGTCGGCCCGGAGCTCGTCTGGGACCTCATGAACACTCGCGCCGCCGACAGAATCGGCACCGGAAGACCGAAAGAGACGCCGTATCGCCTGCGCAAGTATCACTCGATGATAGAACAAGTTATGCGTGACCCGATTAGCGTAAAACAGCTTGTCGTAAACGGCGAAAGCATAATGAAATTGACTGGCGCCACGCCCGGACCGCATATAGGATTTATTCTCGAAATTCTTCTGGCCGAAGTGCTTGATGAACCGAAGCGGAATGACAAAAGTTATTTGGAATCGCGTGTGAAAGAGCTCTACGACCTCGACCCGCAGGAGCTTGAACGGGTAGGCAGGGAAGCGAGGGCAAAAAACGAAAGCGAGGAAGAAAAAGAAATAGAAAAGATAAAAGGAGAATACGGAGTAAAATAAAAATCCGCTTCGAGATGCGAAGCGGATTTTTATTTTACGGAGTATTTATTTTACGGCGTCTTTCAAACCTTTGGCCGGGCGGAACTTGGGCACGCGCATGGCGGGCACGGAGATCGATTCGCCGGTCCTCGGATTCCTGGCTTGCCTCGCGGCTCGCGTCTTGGTGGAGAAGATGCCAAGACCCGCGATAGAAACTTCGCCGCCCTTCTTCAGAGTCGAGACGATTGAGTCGATGACGACATCAACCACTTCTTCCGCCTGCACCTTGGTGCCGCCGATTTTCTCGTGCACCGCATTTGCGATATCTACTTTGTTCATTATCTAGCTAAATTATTGATAATCTTTGAATCTAAGAGCCTTAGAATTCATGGAATAATTATACCTCTGGCCATTTTCTAGCGCCAACCCTAGACAAATAGACGAATTAGCGGGCGAATTCTATTGACCTGGCCTCCCGGATGACGTTGACCTTAATCTCACCGGGGTACTTGAGCTCGCTTTCTATCCTTATGGCAATGTCCCGGGCTATCTTCTTGGCCTCAAGGTCGCTTATCTTCTCCGGAGTCACAAAAACCCTTATTTCTCGCCCTGCTTCCAGAGCATAGGCCTTTTCCACACCCTCGAAGGAGGTGGCTATATTCTCGAGGTCTTCGAGCCTTTTTAGATAATTTTCCAAGTTGTCTCTCCTTGCCCCCGGCCTGCCGCCGGATATGGCGTCGGCCGTCTGGACTATGACGGATTCAATGGTCTCATATGGATATTCGCCATGGTGAGCTTGCATGGCCTTGATAATCTCGCCGGAAACGCCGAATTTCTGGAGAATCCGCCGGCCAATCTCGACGTGCGTACCGGCAACTTCGTGGTCGAGGGCCTTGCCTATGTCGTGGAGGAGCGCCCCTGCCTTGGCCACGGAGACGTTTGCCCCAAGTTCCTCGGCAATCATGCCCGCGAGGTGCGCCATCTCAACCGAGTGCTCAAGCACGTTCTGGCTGTAGCTTGTCCGGAAGTGGAGCCGGCCAAGGATAGAGAGAAGCTTCGGGTCGAGGTTATACACCTCGCACTCAAGCGCCGCTTCCTCGCCTTTCTCCCTTATGATTTTGTTTATTTCTTCCTGCGCCTTACTGACAAACTCTTCAATCTTGGCCGGCTGTATACGCCCGTCGGCAATCAGGTTCTCCAGAGCAAGCCGAGCCACCGCGCGGCGCACTGGGTCGAAAGAAGAGAGAGTGATGAGATTTGGCGTGTCGTCGACAATTACTTCGACACCAGTTGCACGCTCAAAGGCCTTGATGTTCCTGCCTTCCTTGCCAATAATCTTGCCCTTGATGTCATCCGAGGCGAGGGGAACGGAAGTGGCCATCACTTCGCCGGCGATGGAAGATGAGAGGCGCTGAATGGCAGTGGCGAGAATTTCCTTGGCCCGCTTGTCGAGCCGTTCGGCGTTCTGAGTCTCAATCTTCTTCATTTTGACAAGAAAGTCTTCTTCAAAGTCGCGCTCGATTATTCTCATAAGCTCGTCCTTGGCTTCCGCGATTGAAAGGTTGGAAATTTTTGAAAGTTCTTGCGTCTTTTCTTCGGCAAGCTTCTGAATCCTGTCTTTAAGCGAGCGCACTTCGACGGCGCGCTCCTCTACGCGCTCGGCTTCCCGGTCTATGTCCGACTGGCGCTTGTCGAGAGTTTCCTCCTTCTTAATAATCCGGTCTTCGCCGGCCTTGAGACGGGTTTCGCGCTCCCTAAGCTCGTTCTGAGCGCCCTTCAAAATTTCTTCGGCCTTGGTCTCAGCTTCCTCAAGTATCTGGGTGGCTTCTTCGCGGCTTCGTGCCTCAAGCTCGCGAATCTCCAGCTCCATAGAACCTTTGCGTCCGAGGGAAATAAGCAGGCGCAGCAAATAACCGAAGCCGATACCGGCCGATGCGGCAAGCAATGCTAAGAGTAGGGCTAACTTTAGGGACATTATCCGTGGCTCAATCAGTCGGAGCGGTCAGGCGGTAGCGTACTTGCAAACGTTTCGATTTAATTTTTCAGTTGAACTGCCTAAGAGTACGCCTGTTACAAAATCTTGTCAATAATTCCGTATTTCTTGGCTTCGTCGGAAGACATGAAGAAGTCTCGGTCTATATCCTTCTGGACCTGGGAGAGGGTTTGCCCGGTGTTCTTAGCCATCATTTTGGCAAGAGTCTCGCGGAGCCTGATAATCTGCTTGGCGCGAATTTCTATATCCGACGCCTGGCCTTCGGCGCCGCCGAGAGGCTGGTGAATCATTATTTCCGCATTCGGGAGGGCAAATCGCTTACCTTTGGCGCCCGCGGAGAGAAGCCACGCGCCGCCGCTTGCCGCCATGCCGACACAGACCGTCGAGACATCGGGCTTGATGTGGTTCATGGTGTCGATCATCGCAAGTGTCGCCGTAGCTGAGCCTCCGGGGGAGTTGATGTAGAGAGAAATGTCTTTCTTGGGGTCTTCCGACTGAAGGAAGAGGAGCTGGGCGATGACGATGTTTGCCACCGCGTCGTCTATGGGCCCGCCGAGAAAGATTATGCGCTCGCGGAGTAAGCGCGAGTAAATGTCGTAAGCACGCTCGCCGAATTGCGATTTCTCTATAACGGTTGGGATAAGGTATGTCATGCGGCTACATTATCTCAAAGTCGTATCCAAATCAAGATTCTGACAGAATTTGCTTATTCTTGCGTTTATACGCTGCAAAGCCTTGCAATGTACCACTATTGCCACCCCGAAGAGGTCGAGAGAATAATCTCGAAGCTTGCTAGACACGAACTAACCGCCAAGTCTCTTCAAATTATTAAATCGCACCATGAGGAAACATATAAACATTCGTTGAGGGTGGCAAAATTATCCATAGACCTCGCGCTCGAAAATAATTTATCTGAAAAAACCGTTAGGATGATCGGCTGCGCCGCCCTTCTCCACGATTTCGGCAAGACGAAAATTGACGCAAGGATTCTTTCGAAAAAAAGTTCTCTAACTCGGCTTGAAACATTAGTCGTCATGAAGCATCCCCACATGGGCGCCCAGGAACTTAAGAATTTTCTGCCGAAAAAAGCCCGGAGAATAATTGAAAATCACCATCATCCCACCGACCGTCTGACGCAAATCGTCTCGGCCGCCGATATGTACGACGCCCTGACTTTCCCGCGCACTTACAAAGATGGACTCCCGATAGAGAAAGTGCTCGAGATCATGTCTGGCCAATTCGCGGGCAAAGCCCGTCTCATCGACCAGCTTAAGAAGCGTTTAGTTCAGCATCCACGCTCTCAATATCGGTTGAATTGAGGTCGGCTTCGATTGAGGAGGTGTCATCGGGCGCGACTTGCGCGTTGGTGGCGTCAAGCTGGTCGCTCTGGCGCTGATTCCAGAAGTAGAACGCGCCGAAAGCAATAACAGCGAGAAGAATAATAACGCCTAGAACTAACCCTACCGAACTGCTGCTATTTTGCGGTTGCGACTGCTGAGGTTGGGGCTGAGGTTGGGGTTGGGGCGGCATCTGCGGAGGCATTACGTTGTTGTTTAGGTCCATGGGTTTTAAATTTTCAATTTATAATTTTCAATTTTCAATTATTCCGAAGTTGTAGTTGCCGTTGATGTGGCGTTGGGCGTCCTGAAGCCCGGTTTGAGTGACACAACCGCCTTCATGAGAGCCCGATGCGCGTTGCGAAGGTGGCCCTTGGCCTCGGTGGCAACGGCTTTCACCGCATCGTACTTGGCGCGAATGTCGGTGCCGGAAAGGTCAAGAGAAATAAAGTTTGCGATAGAAGTTTTCGCAAGCGAAAGATAATTTCTGGCTTCGGCAAGAGCGACCCTGGATTCTGTCGCTACACCACCGGCAGTTTCGACCTTGACGATTCTCGACTCTATGCGATTGGCGATATTTTCGAGTTGTTGAATGGCTGCGTTGATTACGCGATAAGTATTGTCAGCGCGCTTCTTGGCGATAGAGGTCTGAAGTTCAATCCTCTTTTCGGTCGAAGAGGCCTTGGCGGTAGTCGAGGCTGCCAGAGCGGGGGAGGCGGCGAGAACAAGTATCGCCGCCATCACAAATACAAGTATTCTTTGTTTCATTGTTTTTCTATTTAATTGCGAACCTTAAAATTATAACACCTTAGAGGAGAAAACTTACGATGAGCAGAGCCACAATGTTGACTACTTTAATCATCGGGTTGATAGCCGGGCCCGCGGTGTCCTTGTAAGGGTCGCCAACAGTGTCGCCGGTCACGGCCGCGTGATGGGCGTGCCCGCCCTTGCCGCCGTAGTTGCCGTCTTCGATAAATTTCTTGGCATTGTCCCAGGCGGCACCGCCGGAAGTCATGGAGATGGCGACGAAGAGGCCCGTGACGATGACGCCAACGAGAAGTCCGCCGAGGGCTTCAAGGCCCAGGAGCCACCAGATGAGCACCGGAACGAGCACGGGGAGAATAGCCGGAACCACCATGAGCCTTTGTGCGGCGGCGGTCACAATTTCTACCGCCTTGCCGTAATCCGGGAGAGCTGTCCTCTCCATAATTCCTGGAATTTCTTTAAATTGTCTTCTCACTTCCTCAACCACCGCGTGGCCGGCCTTGCCCACCGCCTCCATGGCGAGAGAACCGAAGAGATAAGGGAGAAGTCCGCCGATAAGGAGTCCCACGAGAACTTTCGGATTGGAAAGTTCAAATGACAAATGGCCAATGTTCAATTTCTCCAATTCCTGCGTGTAAGAAGCGAAGAGCACCGTCGCGGCAAGGCCGGCCGAAGCGATGGCATAGCCCTTGGTCACCGCCTTGGTGGTGTTGCCCACGGCATCGAGCGCGTCGGTTACCTTCCTCACTTCGCCGGGGAGTTCCGCCATCTCGGCGATACCGCCGGCATTGTCGGTAATGGGACCGAAAGCGTCAATTGCCACCACAACCGCCGTGAGAGAGAGCATCGACATGACCGCCACCGCCACGCCGTAAAGTCCTGCAAAATAGTGCGCGGTGAGAATTCCCGCCACGATGAGAATTACGGGCAGAGCAGTCGACTGCATCGAGACGGCCAGGCCGGTGATGATGTTTGTGCCGTGGCCGGTAGTCGAAGATTTGGCGATAGACTGCACCGGCTTGTATTTCTTTGAAGTGTAGTAGTCGGTGATGACGAACATGCCGGCTGTTACCGCCATGCCGACGAGCGCGCAGTAGAAGAGATTAATAATTTCAAACTGGCCGTTGCCCGCCATAATCCAACTTGTCAGAGGATAGAAGGCCGCAACCGAGAGGAGAAGCGAGATAACGAGTCCGCGATAGAGCACTTTCATAATCGTGTCCTCGGTGCCGCCGCGGACGAAGAAGGTCGCGACGATGGAAGCGATGAGAGCCGCCGCGCCGAGAGCGAGAGGGTAGACGAGCGCTCCGGCGAATCCGGGAAGAAGCAGCGAGCCGAGAAGCATGACCGCCACGGCCGAAACCACGTAAGTCTCGAAGAGGTCCGCCGCCATGCCGGCCGTGTCACCGACATTGTCGCCGACATTGTCGGCAATGACCGCCGGATTCCTCGGGTCGTCTTCGGGGATACCAGCCTCAATCTTGCCCACCAGGTCTGCACCGACGTCAGCCCCTTTGGTGAAGATGCCTCCGCCGAGACGGGCAAAAACAGAAATAAGGGAGGAGCCGAAGGCAAGGCCGATCATGGCCGAGAGATTACCGGTCGCATAATAGAAAATGGCCACGGAGAGAAGCGCCAGAGCCGCCACTGTAAGACCGGTGATGGAGCCTGCGCGGAAAGCGGTAGAGAGAGCGGCCGGAATACCGTGTTTGGCCGCTTCCGCGGTGCGAACGTTACTCCTTACCGCCACCGCCATGCCGACGTAACCCGAAAGAGCCGAGACCACGGCACCGAGGAGGAATCCAACGGCAACGACAGTCGAGAGATAGAGTCCGAGGAAGAGCGCCACAAGCACCGCCACAGCAGCGACAACCTTGTATTGCCTCCAGAGATAGGCGTTGGCACCCGTTTTAATCGCCTTGGCGATTTCATTCATCTTGTCATTGCCGTCAGGGAGAGAAAGGACTTGGAAAGTGAGGAAACCCGCGAACAGAAGCGCCGCGACACCCGAACCAATCGTCCAAAGCAGGATAGTGGATTCCATGAATTAATTTAATTAGTTAATGTTTATATATTAGTGTCTGTTTCCGACGTTGCAAGCTCCTCTCCTTTGGCGGACTGGATATCTATCTTCCAGCCGGTGAGCTTGGCCGCTAGGCGCACGTTCTGACCACCCTTGCCGATGGCAAGAGACTGCTGGTCTTCGGCCACCATGACAGTTGCGGCTTTTTCCTCATCGTTTGTCGTAATCTCAAGAGTCTTGGCCGGAGAAAGCGCCTCTTCTATGAATTTCTTCGGGTCAGCGGACCACTCGATGATGTCAATTTTCTCACCACGAAGTTCGGACATAACAGTCGAAACTCTGACTCCGCGCTGTCCCACCATGGCTCCGACAGGGTCGATGTGGGTATCCTTGGCCTCTGCGGCAATCTTCGAGCGATAACCTGCTTCGCGGGCGATGGCCTTGATGAGGACAGCGCCGGACGCAAGTTCCGGAGACTCCGATTCAAAGAGTTTTTCAAGAAACTTAGGATGAGAGCGCGAGAGACGCAGGAATACGCCGCGCGGAGACTCTTCCACTCTGTAGAGGAAGGCTCTGACGCGTTCACCTTGGGAGAATCTTTCGCCCGGAATCTGCTCTTCGTAAGGCAGAAGACCGGTAGCGCGCCCCATATCGACGAAAATGTTGCCGCGCTCAATCCTCTGCACCGTGCCGGTGACAATAGTTCCTTCGCGGGAGCCGAATTCGGCAACGACCGAGGTCTTCTCCGCCTCACGGATTTTCTGCATGATGACTTGCTTGGCGGTCTGGGCGGCGATGCGACCGTAATCGCCTTTAGACTCGATAGGGAAGACGATTTCCTCATCAAGCTGGGCATCCTTTTTTATTTTTCTCGCGTCTTCAATAAGAATATGCTTCTCGGGGTTGTAGTATTCGCGAAGGTCGGTGTCGGGAACCTCTTCGTTCTCGTCAAAAATGACCTTGGTGCCGTCGACCACAATCTTCACCTGGAAGAATTCCGTCTGGCCGGTAGCAATGTCGAAAGTAGTGCGGATAATCTGCCCTCTCTTGCCGTACTCCTTCTTATAGGCAGTGGCGAGAGCGGCTTCTATGGCTTCTATAATAGAGGCGCGCGGAATACCGCGGACTTCTTCAAGCTCGCTTAGGACCGAATTGATGACTTTAAGGTCGAACATATGTGTATTTGTTACTCTTTTATTAAAGAAGGCCCGCCTCGCGGCGGACCCCCTAATGCCTTTACAATATAGCAAACTGTGCTAGACTTGTAAAGTGATTTCCAAGACCAAGAAGCAGAAGCTCATTTCCGAGCACCGGGTTCATGATACGGACACCGGCTCTCCGGAAGTGCAAATTTCCATACTTACCAAGCGCATCGAGGAACTCTCGAAGCATTTGAAGACGCATGCCAAGGACAATCACTCGCGCCGCGGCCTCTTGGCCATGGTCGCCGATAGGCAGTCTCATATGAAGTATTTGGAAAAGAAGAATCCCAAAAGAGCTTCTGCTCTCCAGAAGAAACTTGGACTTAGAAAGTAGCAGCTTCCTAGCTTAATTAAGCTTCGAAGCTTTATAAGCTTAGAATCTAATTTAATATGACAGTTATCAAGCACAAGGCTCAGCGTGTGGCTATATTTATCGACACCGCCAACATTTATCACTCGGCGAAGAATCTCTATCACGCCAAGGCCAACTTCGGCGCTATAGTGAAGGACGCCCTCGACGGCAGAGTTCTCGTGCGCGCCATAGCTTACGTCGCCTCGACTGAAGGCGGGGAGGAGAAAGCCTTCTTTGAAGCTCTCTCCAAGGTAGGTATTGAAACTCGCGCTAAACCGCTCCAAGTTTTTGCCGGCGGAGCCAAGAAGGCCAATTGGGACATCGATCTCGCGATAGACGCGGTGAAAATCGCACCGAAGGTTGACACTATGATTATCATTTCGGGCGATGGGGACTACGTAGCGCTGGTTGAATATTTGCAAAACACCCACGGTACGCAGGTAGAGGTGGTCTCCTTCGGCAAATCTTCTTCGGCAAAATTAATGGATGCCGCCGACGACTTCTTCGACCTCGATTTAAATCCGAGAAAATATCTTATAATGGGTGACAATGGACGAGTCACAAGGAGAAAAATCGGAGCTTAAGCAAATCCGCACCTTCCAGGGTGATGTGGCCGAGGCCCTGGGCCGGCAGAACGAGTCTTTGGTTTCCATCCAGCGGCAGGAAACAGCAAAAAGGCCGCCGGAATCTTCCGCAGAATCCGAACTCGACAAGAAGAAAAAGGATTTCCTTTTTCTTCTTGTCGGCAGCGCCTTTCTCATCATCGTGGGCTCGCTCGGCGCATGGTTCGGCTACAAGGAATACCAGAGGAGGATTGCTCCGCCCGTCGTGACGGTGCCGACGAGCCGCTTCATCACCGCCTCGAAAGAAACTACTCTCGGCATCGCCACCATGACGCGCGAGGAATTCGCCCTTGCCTTTGCCGAAGTAGCACGGGACGTGCCGGCGGGAGCAATTCTTCACGTCGCCGTTGCGCCGGAAATCACGACTTCGCAATTTTTGAATATACTCGAAGTTCGAGCGCCTGGAGCCTTGGTGAGGTCCTTCGACAAACTCTTCATGATAGGCGTCATCGGAGGAAATCCCTTCCTCATCGTGAAGCTTGTTTCATTCGAGAACGCCTTTGCCGGCATGCTCTCGTGGGAAAGTACCATGCCCCAGGACCTTCTACCTCTCTTCCCGCAAAACGAGGGGCTGAAAGCGATTACCACGACATCCGTCTTCAAAGATATCGTCGTGAGGAATAAGGACGTGCGCGCTCTTCCCGGAGGAGCAAGCTCCACCACGCCCGTTTTGCTTTATACCTTCTTCGACAACAAAATGCTGATTATCACCGACAGTATCGAGGCCCTGGAAACCCTGATGGACCGGCTGACCCGGGAGCGACTTTCCCGTTAGCTAGCGTTCTGTTACACTAGTGAATACCCAAAATATGACTATAGACTACGAACACTTCAAAAATAAGCTCGAGACGGAGAAAAAGCTCTTGGAAAAGGAGCTTCACAAGGTCGGCAGGGTGAATCCCGACAATCCCTCCGACTGGGAACCCACTCCTCCGGGCGACCGAGATATTTCCCAGGCCGACGAGAACACTATGGCCGACACCATGGAGGGTTACGGCGGCAACACCGCTATCGTCAACACGCTTGAGAAGCGCTACATGGACGTGAGAAGCGGCCTCGACAAGATTAAGCACGGCACCTACGGCCTCTGCCAGGTCTGCGGCAAAGAAATCGAAGCGGATAAACTCGAAGCGAATCCATCGGCCAGAACCTGTAAAGAACACGTGGACTCAATTTAAATAAAATCCCGTTGTATAATCAACGAGATGAGTTTCTCGAAAGTTTATTCCGCGCAGACGCAGCTACTCAACGTTACACCCATTTCAGTTGAGACGGATATTACGCGCGGAAGTTTGTTTGCTTTTGCCATCGTGGGCCTCCCCGACAAGTCGGTCGAGGAAGCAAGAGACAGAGTAAGCGCGGCCATCAAGAATTCCGGCTTCAAATCGCCGAAGAATAATAATCACAAGATTGTAATTTCCTTAGCGCCCGCCTCTCTCGAGAAGCAGGGCGCTTCTTTCGACGTCGCTATCGCCCTCTCGTATCTACTGGCAAACGACGAAATAAATTTCGACCCGGAGAAAAAGATTTTCCTCGGCGAACTTTCCCTTGACGGGAAAGTTCGCCCCGTCCGCGGCGTCTTGCCCGTCGCCCGATTCGCCAGGGAGAAGGGATTCAAAGAACTTTACGTGCCGGTTGAGAATGCGAGAGAAGCGGCATTGATTGACGACATCCTTGTTTACGGCGTGAGGGATTTGAGAACCCTGATTGAGCATTTGACGGGAGAAAAAACGCTTGATGCGGAAGAAAAAACTCTTCTGGATGAAAGCGTTGTCATAACGCCAACCGACTTCGCCGACGTGAGAGGTCAGGAGAGGGCCAAGAGGGGACTCCTCATTGCCGCGGCGGGCGGGCACAATGTCGCCATGTACGGCCCGCCCGGCACGGGAAAGACCATGCTGGCGAAAGCGTTTGCCGGCATCCTGCCCAAGCTCACATTCGATGAAGCGCTCGAAGCAACGGGCATTCACTCCGTCGCCGGGACTCTCCAGGAAACTTTCATAACCAATCCGCCCTTCCGTTCGCCTCACCACACCGCTTCATATGTCTCTCTTGTCGGCGGCGGGACGAATCCCAGGCCGGGAGAAATCACTCTGGCCCATCGTGGTGTACTCTTCATGGACGAATTTCCGGAATTCGAGAGAAGAGTGATAGAGAGTTTGCGCCAGCCGCTCGAAGACAAAGTAATTTCCGTCGCACGAGCGAAGGGTACGGCTCACTTCCCGGCCAACGTCCTTCTCGTCGCCGCCATGAACCCGTGCCCTTGCGGCAATTACGGCTTCCGCGGGAAGCAGTGCATCTGCACGCCAAGCGCTTTGCAAAGGTACAGGAGAAAAATGTCCGGACCAATCATGGACCGCATAGATATTTGGCTTGAGGTGGACAGAATTCTGCCTCACGAACTCGGAAGCGAAGGCAGAGTGGGCGATGAGAGCAAAAGTTTCAGAACTGCGGTGGAAAAAGCCAGGAAAATTCAATCAGAAAGATTTAAAGATAAGAAAATTTCAAAAAACGGCGAAATGGGAGCGAAAGAACTGGTCCTCCACGTGAAGCTTGAGAAAGACGCCGAGAAAGCATTGAATCTGGCGGCGGAAAGACTGGGATTCTCTCCTCGCGTATATCACCGGATGATAAAAGTTGCGCGCACTATCGCAGACCTTGAGGGTTCAGATATCGTTAAGACAAATCACATCCTCGAAGCGGTGGAATATCGTCCGAAGAAGTTTGATTTGTAAGATATACTTATTTGCATGAAAAGATTTTATTATCTAACCACGCTCATCTTCGTATTTTGCATTCCTGCGGCCGCATCATACTTTTTTCTTAAGGAACATGTTTCGATTGGGGCATTGATTCCCTTTATCGTGCTAATCACAATCATGGGAAGCATTTGGGATGTATGGGCAACGCGACACAGCAAGAAAGACAGGGTGTGGCTCTGGCAATTCAATCACTCGGATACTTTAGGTATTAAATTTTTAGGACTGCCAATCGAAGAATACCTTTTCTACGTGACGAGCGGTACATATGTGGTTTTTATGTGGGAAGGAATGAAACTTATTAGAAATCAGGGGCTGACGGAAGCATATATTATGGTTGGAGGAATGGCGGTTTGGACTTTTATTTCCATCACCATACCTTATATTTTTTCTCCAAAAGGAGATAGATTGATTAACTAGAACGGATTCTTCGCTCCTCTGATTTCGAAGTGGACGTGAGGGCCCGTTGAGCGGCCGGTGTTACCGACAGCACCTATAACTTCGCCCTGCGAGACGTGCTCTCCGACCGTGACATTTACTCTCGACATATGGCCGTAAACGGTCTGCGTGCCGTTCGGATGCTTGATGGCAACGTAGAGTCCATAGCCGCCGTTGTAGCCGGAAGTCTTGGCGATAATAACCGTGCCTTCGGCCGAAGCTATAAGCGGCGTGCCGGTCGGAGCGGCAATGTCCACGCCGTTATAGCCGTGAATACCCTGAGTCTTCCTGCCGCCGATAATCGGACGGATGAAATAGCCGGAAGAAACAACTGTCTGCGAAGTGCTCTTGGCGATGGCGCTCTGTGTAGCGCTTATGACACCGTCCGGAATGATAATCACATCGCCCACGGCAATTTTCGAGCCGGTTTCGAGCCCGTTATATGAAAGGATGTCGTTCAAGTCGGCCTTGTACTTCTGGGCAATGCTCTGGAGAGTGTCTCCCGACTTCACCGTATGCTTCACGCCCGTTATCGGCAGGATTACGAGTTCCTGTCCGACCTTGAGCGTGCGGCTCGTCATGTTGTTGGCCCAGACGATGGTGTTGGCCGAAACGCCGAACATCTCGGCTATGCCCGAGAGAGTGTCACCCGGACGGACGACGTAAGTGCTGATTTCTCCGGTGCCGGACTTGCCGAGGTCGATGTAGGCCCCGGCATCTTCGCCCGAGGCGAGAGCGGAACCCTCTATCGTGGCAAGAAGAGGCCCGCCGATGCCGACGGGGTTAAGATTCAGATATCCTTCGAGCAAATCCATGGTCTGGGAGTTGCCGGCATCATAATTCTCCGGCATGCGCAAAACCTTGCCGCTCTGGCTTCGGGCTGAGACCAGGACGGGCAGGAGGATAAGGCCCAATATGACGAAATGGCTCAACAGAGCCATATGACCACGTTCTTTCATTGATGTCTATATATTATATTCCCGCCAATGCCGCACCACAATTGACCTATCCCCATATGCTATAGTGTGCTCTGTGAAGCAAATTTCTCTCAATCCGGAGCAAAAAAGAGCAGTTGAGGCGACGGAGGGTCCGGTTCTAATCCTCGCGGGCGCCGGCGCCGGCAAAACCAAGACTATAGCCGAGCGTATCCGCCACCTGGTGGGCAAAGGAGTGGCTCCTTCGGAAATCCTCGCCATCACCTTCACCAATAAAGCAGCCAAAGAGATGCGCGAGCGGATTGAGGCGGGACTCCAGACCGACGAGAACCTCAACCGGCCGGTTTCCATGAGTGAAAGGCCGTTTGTCTCGACCTTCCACTCGCTCGGCGTCCATATTTTGCGGGAACACGCCGGGCGGGTGGGGGTGAAGAAGCATTTCTCCATCTTCGACAAGGACGACAGCAAGAAACTGGTTAAAGAGGCCCTCGTCTCTTTGGGCCTGGACCCCAAAACTCATGAGCCGGGAGCGATTCTCGGCGTTATCTCGAAGCTCAAAGGGAGGGGGATAAGCCACAGAGAGTGGGGAGCTGAAGGGCGCCTGCCTGCCGGCAGGCAGGGCTACTTCATGGACGTGGTGGGACAGGTCTGGCCGATTTACGAAAAAGCTCTTGAAAGGGAGAATGCGCTCGACTTCGACGACCTCCTGCTTAAGACCAACAATCTCCTGAGAGACGACGGTGCCGTGCGCGACCACTACCGACGCGTCTGGAAATATATCCACATTGACGAATACCAGGACACCAACCGCGTGCAGTATGAAATCAGCCAGGCGCTCGTAGGCGCTGATAAAAATATCTGCGTCGTGGGCGACATCGACCAGAACATTTATTCCTGGCGCGGTGCCGATATCAAAAATATTCTCGCTTTCGAAGACGACTACCCCAATTCGCAGACCATCACACTGGAAAAAAATTACCGTTCGACCAAGACGATTTTAGAGGCGGCCAACGCTGTCATCGAGAAGAATAAAATGAGAAGAGAAAAAAATCTTTTCACCGAAAATCCGGCGGGAGAGAAAATCGGCGTCGTTTCGACGCTCGACGAGACGACTGAGGCGCTCTTCATCGCCTCCAGAGCGAAGGAGTTGATAAAAAATAACGTGCCGCCCGACGAAATTGCCGTGCTTTACCGCGCCAACTTCCAGTCGCGCGTCATGGAAGAAGCATTTTTGAAATTGGATGTGCCCTACCAGATTCTCGGCACCAGATTCTTCGAGAGAAGGGAGGTAAAAGACGTTATTTCCTATCTGCGCGCGGCGCTGAACCCCGACAGTCTCTCGGACCTGAAGCGCGTTATCAATACTCCCGCGCGCGGCATCGGCAAAACAAGCATCGTGAAGATTTTTTCGGGCCTTGAGAGTGAGCTGCCGCTCGGCATGAGGACAAAAGTTTCAAGTTTTAGGCATTTATTGGAGCGGATTGCCGAAGCCGCGAGGAAAGAAAAAATTTCCGAAACAATTCTCTTCATCATCAAGGAATCCGGGCTTGAAGAAGAGTGGAAAGAGGGCGGGGAAGACGGCTCCGCGCGGCTCGAGAACGCCTACGAGCTGGCAAACTACGCGACCAGATTCGACGACCTTCCGGGCGAAGACGGAGTTTCGGCCTTTCTCTCGGAAACGGCTCTGCAGAGCGACCAGGACGAATTGAAGGAGGAGAAAAAGGCTGTGCGCCTCATGACCGTGCACGCCGCCAAAGGGCTCGAATTCGACGCCGTTTTCGTCGCGGGACTCGAGGACGGATTATTCCCGCACGCCAGAGCCAGCGCGTCGCGCGTCACGCCGGAAGAAGCGGAGGAAGAGCGCCGCCTTTTCTACGTGGCGCTCACCCGCGCGAGGAAGAAGGTGTATCTTACTTACGCGCAGACGCGTTCGGTCTTCGGCCGGACGCAGGTCAACATGCCTTCGGAATTTATCTCCGACATTCCGGAGAAATTGCTCGAAGATGACATTGCGATAGAATTCTAATATGTACGCGAAAAAATCATTGGGACAGCATTTTCTCAAATCGGAGCGCGCTCTCACGAAAATTGTCGAGGCGGGAGAAATTTCTCCCGGCGAGACGGTTCTGGAGATCGGCCCGGGCACCGGAACATTGACGGAAAAATTGTTAAAAACGGGAGTAAAAGTAATCGCGGTAGAAAAAGACGACAATCTTTTCGAATTTTTAAAAAATAAATTCCAAAGTCAAAATTTAGAATTAGTTCATGATGATATTTTAAACTTTGATACCGCGTTGATTGATGTTCGCTACAAAGTAGTAGCGAACATCCCATACAATCTCACCGGAATTATTCTGGAAAAATTTCTTTCGACGGAAAACCAGCCGGAGAGAATGGTGCTTCTGGTGCAGAAGGAGGTAGCAGAAAGAATTGTCGCTGGACGCCTGCCTACCGGTAGGCAGGGGAAAGAAAGTATACTCTCAATTTCGGTCAAGGCGTACGGCGAGCCGAAATACATAGAGAAAGTGCTGGCCGGCTCCTTCACCCCCGCGCCGCAAGTCGATTCCGCCATCATTTCTATAGCGAATATTTCAAAAAAGTTCTTTAGCGACTTTTCTGAAAAATTCTTCTTCACTCTACTCAAGGCGGGTTTCAAGTCGAAGAGGAAGAAGCTCTCTTCCAACCTCTCGACTCTGGCAAGTAAGGAAAAAACGCTTGAAATCTTCGAAAAACTGGGTCTGGACCCCAACTTGCGGGCGGAAAATGTCTCAGTAGAGCTCTGGCGGGAACTTGCGACTCTATTTGGTTAAATCCGGAACTAGAAAGACGGCAAGCTTGTCCCGACTTGTGTCATGAGCCCAATTGTGGGAAACGGCACGCATGCCACCCCCACATATACGTAACAAGCCTGTACTCCAGGAAGATAAGACCCCAAATGCCATACAGACGGTATTCCAGCCATGTAATTCGAGTACTCAAAAGTGGAGTACGGCGAATAGGTGATAAAACCAGACACAATCGCGGGCCCACCGAGGAAAAGGGGGGTAAACCACACCGCCAAATTGCCAGAGCAAGTGCACGGCACGCTAAAGGTGGAGAGTCCTCCGAACGGCATTGTTACCGCTTTTGCGGAAGAAATCGGGAATAAAAGGAGGAGGAAGAACAAGAGAGACAAGGAAGCTGCTTTCATATTCCTATTATACACAATAAACCCCGTATTTATCTGATACAATTAATGATTATGAGAGCTAAAATATTATCTGCTCTTTTTCTCTCCTTGATTATGATAGGGGCGGCATTTTGGTCCAGATTTTTCGACAACAAACCGGCCGCCGGTCTCGCCACTGTTTCAAGTCCAAGCATCACACCAATGAACGATGAGGCTTTTTTGAGTGCCAATTTCACCGACTCGAGCAGCACTCCGCTCTCGACTACGGATATGCTGTCCAGACAACTTTTTTCCGATTATGCCGACCTTAAGTCCAAAGGCGAAACTTCTTCCGAAAATCTCAATTATCTGGCGGAAAGATATGCGGAAGGCATTATGAACATCAGACCGGCTGCCTCAAAGGTCACTGCCATCGAACAGCTTACGATTATTCCGGATTCGGCAGAAAACACTTTCAACTACGGCAAGAGTATGATTGCCGCCCGCAGCAAATATGCCGCCTTGGCCAAAGAGGAGAGCGAAGGCGCGGGCGATCTGAATCAAGAAGGTTTCGGCGACTTCATCACGCGAGCCGGAAATTTATACCTCGCTTCGGCGAATGAGCTGTTGAAAATAAAAGTACCCGCATCACTCGCTAGAAATCACCTGGAGATTATCAATGACTATTTCCAAACCGCCGAAGCCATGAGAACCATCGCGGAATCTTCCGACGACCCGGTAAAAATTTATGCCGCCATCCAGACGCAAATCCGGAATGCAAAAAAAGAAGATGAATTGTTCTTAAACATCCAAATCGCCATGTCAGCCGGTGGTATAATTTGGTCAGGCAACCTGAATCAATGAGTTATAAAAAATTTACAGTCCTTATTCTCGCCCTCTCGATATCTTTTCTATCTTTTGCTCCGGTAGTCCGGGCCCAAACCGCGGTACCGGTAAGCGACAGCGCCATAAGACAGAAGGAGGTCGGCATTACCGTATTTGGCGTTACCGTTCCCGGCCTAAGTTGGGACTCCATCGCGCTAACGATAGCAAAATCTACGATTAGCAGGCTCGTAAATTCCACAGTCAAATGGATTAACAACGGCTTCGACGGCAACCCGGCCTACGTAAACAATCCCAAACAATATTTTACGGATATCGCCGATGGAGAAGCGGGGGAGTTTATCAGAGGAAGCGAGCTCGGCTTGCTCTGTTCGCCATTTCAGGCCAATATCCGGCTTTCTTTGATGCAGGAATATTACGAGCCCCTGCCTTATCAATGCACCTTGAGCGAAGTTACAAGTAATATTGAAGGATTCTTTGACGATTTCTCGCAAGGTGGCTGGGATGCATGGTTCTCGATGACGCAGAACCCGACCAATAATCCTTACGGAGCATATCTCAAGGCGAGAATTGACATGGATAGTCGCATCGCAAACGCAATCGGACTCAAAAATCAGCAATTAGATCGAGGCAGGGGCTTTCTCTCGTTTGAAAAATGCCCATCAGGTTCCTTCGAGGGTACCGATGAGGAGCTCAATAAAGGATGCTTCAAGACCGGCACTTGGGAAAAGGTGGATGCGACAGTGGTTACGCCGGGAAGCGTGATAGAAACCCAGCTTTCCACCGTATTGGGTACCGGCATAAGACAGCTCGAGCTCGCGGACGAGTTCGATGAAATCGTGGGCGCTTTAGTAACCCAATTACTTCAAAAAGTTCTCGGCGGCGGCGGGCTGGCAAGCGGAGCAGGTACGGGTGATACAGAAAGACCCCCGGGTCAGGAAAGAAGGCCTGTGCCAGTTGATATTGATGGCGACGGCATCATTGACGGCACGGATACTGATGGGAATGGGAGCCCTGATATATGTCTCTTCGGCGGTGAAAACGATACGATAGGCCCACCATGTTTAGGCTCGGGAGAATTTGGACCACCGGAAGGCGGTGGAGGAGGTGACACTTGCTCCGTGAGCGGCCAGCAATACGAAGGCGTGTTAAGGGACGCCGAAGCGCAGGTGGCAAGCGTCAATCCCGAAGTGGCGAGCTTGCTCAATCTTGAAGACGCCAATGGCTACAAGGCCAATAGTAAAAGGTTCTTGGATGTGGTAGTGCAAATTCTCGAGGGCCAGGGCTACAATGCCACCACCGATGTTCTGAACGGACACAATAATCCAAATACGGGCGACGCCATCGCCATCTGGAGAGACGGCGATAGCAATATGGAGCGCTACGACGCCATGCTTGGAGGGAACGGCAAACCGGTGTCCCAATCGGCTATTGCCGAATTCACGGGCTTCGTGCCTCTGGGCTGCACCACTTCCGGCGGGAGCAAGGAGTGCGGCTGCGACAACGGTTTGAATAATCCAAGCCCGAGCCCGTCGCCTTCGCCATCTCCCACACCCGCGCCAGTGCCGGGCGGAGCAAGCATTTCTTCCGTCACGCCAAATGTCGCCCAAGCCGGAGTGACGACCATTACCATCACCGGCACGAATCTCACTAATCAAGTCTCCTTCTATGACGGTACTGGGGCACGCAATACTGTTGTCGGCACCGTCAACTCCGCCGGAACTCAAACCACGGTCCTTGTCCCGGGCGATTTGCCTATTGGCAATGCCACGGTCAAGATTTACCAAGGCAATCAAGTCTGGTCGAACGGCATCTTGATACAAATCAGTAGCCAGGCGGCGCCGGTAACCACCATTCCCACGACGGGGAGTATTGACCTCGGAGCCGGGACCTTCCCGGATACCGCATACTTCAACAACAGAATCTATGTCGCTGTCCAGCAGAATGACAAACTTAATCTCTATAACTTCGACAAGAATCTCTCTGACCAGAAAGTAACCGTGATTCCGTTCTCCGTTGGCCAGGCTTTCCCGCGGCTTATGGTCTGGAATAATATCCTGTGGCTTGCTTTCAGAAATGGCGATAACTCAAGTGGCATAGCGGAATCAATCAAACTCTGGAGAAGCGACACGCAGGCGATAGAGGAGATTGCCGGCGGCTATGGCAACGACCCGGTCGCTCTCGGCCAGGGTTACATCGCCTGGCAAACATTTACAGAACTTAAAATCAAGAGGAGACCTGTTTCCGGCGGAACAATTACGACGCTTGGCAACGCGCTCCCTACCGGTCTCTCGAGAATCTTAGCTGGTGGAAGCGTCATTTCCATAGACCAGGATAGAAACGCGGTGACATGGGGTTTGCGAGCCTGGTTCGCCGGCGACCTCACAGTGGCCGAAGATATCACTCCCCATGATGATAATGGGGCGGTCGGAAGATTCAATAATGATTCTTCGACCGAATTCAATCTCTGGGCGGGCCAGAGAACGCATACGCCACACGCGGCAACTGATGGGCTAGGCAATTACGTAGTCGCGACCTGGGACCCGACGGTGAGGGTGGCCACATTCAAGAAATGAATCCTTACTTCAAAAAATTAACAGTTTTCCTTCTTGTACTTAGCTTTGTGTTCGGAGTGAGTGGAATCGTATCTTCTAAAAAAGCTTCCGCTATTAATACGGTTGAGCAGTGCATGGCGGAAATGCTCGCCGCGGCCAAACAAGCTGGAAAGAATATGACGGAAGATGAGGCTAGGGCAAATTGTCAGAAACTAATCGATGACGCCGTAAAACAAGCAGGCGGAGGAGGATCTTTGTTTGATCTTCTCCAGCCCGCGGAATGGGTTGCTAAGGCCGCCGGGGCACTGGCTTCCGGAATACTGCTGCCCTTGGCCGGCTGGCTTACCTGGTTTAGCGGCATGCTCCTCAACTATGTAATCAAATACACAGTCGTGGACATGAAAGCCAACCTGGACGTTGATGCAGTAAATAATATATGGAAAACAATTCGTGACCTTGGCAACATGGGGTTCATCTTCGTTCTTCTCTACGCCGCTATTCAAACCATATTGGGTATTGGTAAAAATACTAAAGATTTGATTGTGCGAGTAGTGGTAGTAGCGATTTTAATAAACTTCAGCTTATTCTTTACGAAATTTGTCATAGACATTGCTAATGTCTTGGCCATTACTCTATATGACGCGGCCGCGCACGGGGCATTGGCTGATAATCTCAATAGCGGCCTGGCTAATAGTCTTATGGAGCCGTTGGGGCTCCAATCGATTTGGAACGCCCAAGGAAGCTTAACCGGTTACACACTTCTCATAGCAGGCGTCATGGGCACGGTTGTGTCTCTTATAGCGGCATTCGTCTTCTTCGCCATCTCCATACTCTTCGTCATCAGATTCGTGGTTCTCCTCTTCGTACTGGCGCTTTCGCCAATCGCGTTCCTATCATTTGTCCTGCCGGAACTCAAGAAGTACCGCGACCAATGGTGGGGAGCGCTCTCCGGACAAGCATTCTTCGCTCCGATTTATTTCCTGCTTACCTGGATTGTCATAGCCATCGCAAGAGGCATCCTAATGCCGCTTAGACCCGGCAGTATGGCAGACGTTATCGCGGCGCAAGCGGGAAAGAGTGTGCCTGACCCGAGTTCGGTGGGAATCTTCGTGAACTACGCGATGGTCATAACTCTGCTGATTGCCTCTCTCGTCATCGCCAAGGAATGGGCCAACAAAGCCGGCGGCGGCATCAACAAACTCACAGGGTGGGCAACTGGCTTCGCCGGGGGAGCGACACTGGGGGCCGCTGGCAGATTTGGGAGAGGCACTGTGGGTAGAGCAGGTAGTTTATTAACTGAAAACGAGTGGCTTAAAGAAAAGGCGCCGACAAGCAGGATGGCTCGCCTGGCACTTGCTACGGGCAAGAAGACTGCTGGGGCAAGCTTCGACCTGCGTGGAACCGGTTTGAGTTCTCAACTGGATGCCGGTAAGGCACAGAAAGGTGGATTTGCCGCAGATCTTAAGAAAAAAGTTGATACTGAAAAGAAATATGCGGATGAAACCTTCAAGCCATCGGAGTTAATGGTTGCTCAAGCGGAACGAGACCTTGGCCAAGCCAAAAAGACTGGCACGCCAGCGGACATAGCGGCAGCACAAGCAAAACTGGACAAAATCAATGGAGCCAGCGAAGATACGCTCCGTCAAAGAAAGATTAAAGAACTCCGCGCCACAGGAAAGAGTAAAAAGGAGGCAAGAATTCTAGTGGATGAGCAAGAAGATAAATATTTGCAGGAAGTTAACAGACTTACTACCAGCGGTATGGGTCAAGAGGACGCCGAGAAAGATGCCCAGAGCAGGGGCTTCGTAACTTTCAAAGCAATCGAGGGTCTGACTAATACCAGAAAAGGAGCTTACGCCAAGACTGTCGAGGAACAGAAGGTAAAGATACCATTCACACAAAAAGCTATTCCATTTGCTATCACCGGCCGACTCGGAATGTTTGGCCCCGTGAAGAAAGAAAACAAACTGGCTGCAAATGCCATTAGAAAAAGTATGAAAGAAAAGAAGCCTGGAGAAAAAATTGCAGAGGAGATAGAGAAGCAAGCCAGAGAATCAAGTGATGAGTCTGGGGCAACGCCCACACCCCCCACCACACCAACAACTCCTCCACCAGCCGCAGGCCCAACAACACCATGAACGAGCAAGATAAATTAATTCAAGAACAGTTCCAAAAGCTCCCGCTAGCGCTGCAGAAGGCGCTCGGAGAGATTCCGTGGAAATCTTTAGTCAATGAAATTGCGCGGCTGCACAATTTGAAGCCGGAACAGGTGGAGAGCATCGAGACAGAGACGATGTTTATCCTCTACGGCTTCGAGAGTCCGGACGATTACGTCTCCAATATGGTCCGCGAAACTGGTATTGCCGAAGATTTGGCGTATGTCATCGCAAACGAAGTAAACGAGAAAATTTTCAAGCCTGTTTCTGTGAAAGTTGAGGAGGCAGGCAAACAACAACCAACCTCAACTTCCATTCCCGAACTCAAACCAGAGAATCTGCCGATGGTTGAGAAAGGGGAGATGGTACATGAGGTGCCACACGTAGAAGCACCAAATCCCAAATCACAAATTCCAAACAATATCGAAATTCCAAAAGAAGAAAAACCTCCTATCCAACCAGCTAAAAGCGCTTATGTGGGCAGCCAGGACCCTTATAGAGAACCACTATCATGAGATTCCAAGTACCACAATTTATCGAGGTTGAGGATAAGATTTTCGGGCCTTTGACCTTCAAGCAGTTCGTCTATGTGGCGGGCGGGGGAGGCATCATCGTCATTTTCTTCGTCCTCCTGCCCAAGTTCATAGCCATCCTTCTCGCTTTACCGATAGCGGCCTTCGCCGGCGCGCTTGCCTTCTATAAAGTGAACGACAAGCCCTTCATCAATTTCGTCGAATCGTTCTTCAATTATTCGCTAAAGAGCAAGCTTTATATCTGGAAGAAGGAGGATAAGAAGCCCGAAGCGGGAACCGCCTCCGCTCCGGGCCAGATTGAGCAGGTTCACGTGCCGAAATTGTCCGAATCGAAGCTCCGCGAGCTTACTTGGTCACTTGATATAAAGGAAAATAGGAATCCGGTCACGAACGAGCCGGAAAATAAGTTATAATTAGAGAATGGCTGCCTCTTCCAATGCAACTCAGGAGTTCGTGCCCATCAAGGAGGTGCGCGACGGCATCGTCATTTTGAAGGATGGCGGCATGCGCGCCATACTCCTCTGTTCCTCGCTTAACTTCTCGCTCAAAAGCGATGACGAAAGGAACGCCATCCTCCTGCAGTTCCAGGACTTCCTCAATTCACTCGACTTCTCGGTGGAAATATTGGTCCAGTCGAGGAAGCTCGACATCAGGCCATACCTGGCTCTCCTTGAAGAGCAGGAAACGAAGCAGACCAATAACCTTTTGAAGATTCAGGTCAGGGAATACATCCAGTTCGTGAAGAAGTTTACCGAGGACGCAAATATCATGACCAAGCACTTCTTCATCGTCATACCCTACAGCCCGGCAATCATTTCCGCGGGAAGAGCTGGCAGCTTCATCACCAAACTCGGCGTTGGTGCGAGCGGCAGCCAGAGCAAGACCTCGGGCAATGGCAGCTTCGACGAGAATAGAAGCCAGCTTGAGGAGCGGATGTCAGTGGTCGAACAGGGTTTGGTGCGCACGGGCATACGTGTGGCGCGGCTTGGCACGGAGGAAGTAATCGAACTTTTCTACAAGGCCTTCAACCCCGGCGAGACCGAGAAGCCGATTAAAATGAAATAACATGGGAATTTTTGATTCACTTTTTAAAAAGGAGGCAAAGCGAGAAGATATTTCCTCAATTTTACCTAAGGAAATCTTCGAAGCGGGCGCCCTGGAGCTCAAAGACATCATCGCTCCCTCAGCTCTGAAGGTCTCGCCCAAGGAAATAAACTTGGGCGAGAAAATCCTGCGCAGCTTCTTCGTCATCTCCTATCCGCGCTATCTCGCCGAGGGCTGGTTCTCGCCCATTATCAATATGGACAAGGTTTTCGACGTCTCGATCTTCGTCCACCCGATTGAAACCTCGAAAGTACTTCGCCAGTTCCAGAGGAAGGTGGCCGAAGTGCAGTCCCAGATTCACACCAGGGAAGAAAAGGGCCTGGTGCGCGACCCCATGCTCGATGTGGCCTATCAGGACCTCGAGAACTTGCGCGACCAGCTCCAGCAGGCGCAGGAGAAGCTTTTCGATGTCGGGCTATATATCACCATCTACGGCGACAGCGCCGACGAACTCGACAAGGTTGAGAGCGAGATTAAGTCAATACTTGAGGCCAAACTCATTTATGTGAAGCCGGCCCTCTTCCAGCAGGAAGAGGGCTACAAATCAACCCTGCCTTTAGGCAATGACGAACTGAACGTCCACTCCAAACTCAATTCTTCCCCGCTCTCCTCGCTGTTTCCATTCACCTCCTTCGACCTTACTTCGGACAAAGGCATTCTCTACGGCATAAACAGGCACAACTCTTCGCTTATTCTCTTCGACCGCTTCTCGCTTGAGAACTACAACTCGGTCACCTTCGCCAAGGCGGGCGCCGGCAAGTCCTACGCCACCAAGCTTGAGATTCTCCGCACGCTCATGTTTGATACTGAGGTTATCGTCATCGACCCGGAGAAAGAGTACGAGTACATGGCCGAGGCGACAGGCGGGCGCTACTTCAACATTTCCCTCAATTCCGAACACCACATCAATCCCTTCGACCTGCCCGTGCCGGGACCGGACGAGAGCGCCGCAAACGTCTTGCGCTCCACCATCATCAACCTGGTGGGCCTCTTCCGCCTCATGATGGGCGGCCTCACCGCCGAGGAAGACGCCATCATCGACCGCGCCATTACCGAAACGTATGCGCTCAAAGACATTACTGCCGATTCCGACTTTAGAAACATCGAGCCACCCTTGATGTCTGACTTCGAGCTGGTGCTCTCCGGCATGGAAGGAGGAGAATCTCTGGCCCAGCGTCTGTCCAAGTACACCAAGGGCACTTGGGCGGGCTTCATCAACAGGCCTTCAAATGTGGATATCAACAGAAAGTTCGTGGTCTTCTCGCTCCGCGACATGGAAGATGAGCTTAAGCCCATAGCCATGTACATCGTCACGCACTATATCTGGAACACCATCAGAAAAGAGCTTAAGAAGCGCCTGCTCGTAATCGACGAGGCCTGGTGGATGATGAAGTCCGACGACACCGCCTCTTTCCTCATGGGTCTCGTCAAGAGAGGTAGGAAATATTACCTGGGTGTTGCCACTGTTACTCAAGATGTAGGCGACTTCCTCAAATCGCCTTACGGCGTGCCTATCATCACCAACTCCTCAATCCAGATGCTTTTGAAGCAGTCACCAGCAACGATTGACGAACTGCAAAAAACTTTCAATCTTACCGACGAGGAGAAATATCTTCTTTTGGAATCAGATGTTGGAGAAGGAATCTTCTTCGCCGGACTCAAACATGTGGCTATAAAGAATATTGCTTCGTACACAGAGCATCAAATTATCACCTCCGACCCAGGTCAGATCCTGGCCATAAAGAAGGCAAAGCAAGACGCGGCCGAAGACCAGGATGAAGCGCTCATGGCCCAGCGGGAGAAACTGAAGCAGGCCGCCTTAAATCCAAATGCCGGAGAAAAAGGGACTCAGTAGTGCAACAATCGGTTTGATGACAGGCGTTGCCTTGTTTTATGACGTGCTTCAAATACTTTTTTCCTGGATGGGGCTCGGGTGGTTCATTATTCCCATTGCGTACGGCCATTTCTGGCTCTGGTTCAGAATGCGGGGATTGAAGTTTTTTACAACAAAGAGAGCCGTCTGGTTCGGCTTCGGCGTTCCGCTTGAAGCACTTACTGCCGGCATTTTCCCCAGTATAACCGGCAATGTCTTGCGGTCCGCGATGGATTATAAAATCGAGAAGACTCTCCCGACATCGGGTATAATAAAATCATGAGAAAACTAGTCTTTCTGTTTTTTATCTACTTATTCTTTTCCACCCCAGCCCTTGCCCAGTCTGTTGATATTCTCTGGCAGGGAACGGGCTACATTCCGCCGTTTTACGAGGGCAAAATGCTTTGGGCCAAGCAGTCAGTCATTACTCTCGTGGCTATTCCGCAAGGATTGGGTAACCCCGCAAACCTTAATTACAAATGGACTCGTAACGGCACCGTGCTGGGCAACGTCTCCGGCATTGGCAAAAACTCTCTAACCTTCATGGACGCCGTTTTCTCCAAACCCTACACGATAAAGGTTGAGATTGTTGACGGGAATGAAGAGACGCGCGCGGAAGCGACACAGGTCATCGCGGCAAGAGACCCCCTGCTACTGGTCTATGAGAATCACCCCTTGTACGGATATCTTTTCAATAAAGAGATTGGGGGTGTCTTCAAAATGAACAAGGAGGAGGCCACCTTCACCGCCTTCCCCTTATTCGCACAGCAAAGAGCGGGGGCTTATTCCTGGCGGGCCAATAGCGGAGAGCCTTCCGGCGGCAACACTGTCACTTACCGCGCGCCGGAAGGGGCGAGCGGCGTCTCCAGGGTAAACGTAAGTTTCTCTGATGGCAACGCGATAATGAGGCCTATCGAGCGCAGTTTCTTGATACAATTTGGCAATGAATAAACTTATTATTTCTATCTTTTTTCTGGCGCTTGCAGTTCCCGTCCTTGCCCAGGAAGCCAAGCCGACCGACTACACCATGCTTGCTCCCATACCCCAGCTTGCCACGGAGGGAGAGAAGACAAATGCCGTAACGTACGTGACGGGTCTCTTCAAGCTCGCCATAGGTCTCGCCGGAGCGCTCGCGGTGGTGATGATTATCTACGCAGGCATCAAATATATGTCCACGGACGCTTTCAGCGGCAAGGAGGAGGCCAAAGGCGTCATCGAGAACGCCCTCTGGGGCTTGGGGCTGGCAATAGCCGCCTGGCTCATCCTCTATACCATCAACCCGAAGCTGGTGGAAATAAAATTCGACATAGCACCGCAGCAAATCGCCACGACCACAACAACGCTTGGTGGGGATCTGCCGGGAGGGGGTTGGGGGGGCGGAGGGGGAATTCTTCCTGGATATCCGCTTAGCCCAGAACAAGTGGCTGAGAACACGCAAATTAGGGATAAACTTAAAAACAACAAACCCTATCCTGTCTTGGTAAATAATGACCCTTGCGCGACAGGAGGGACAATCGGGTGCACAAATGTTGTCGGTCTGCCGGACTCAGCCCTCACTAGTGCTAAAATCCTGGCTAATGCGTGCAAATGCACAATAACAATCACCGGAGGAACGGAGGGCGGTCATTCCAACCATGGACCAGGGAGGGCAGCTTTCGATCTTTCGCCCATTGGAGCTCTGAATACTTTTCTCAGTAAAACTAACCCCCAAGCAGCCTTCCCTAGCAATGGTGCAAAAGTAAGAATCGGAACAACCGTTTACACTTTTGAAACCGCGGGAGCGAATGGCAGAGCCACCGCTAACCATTGGCATGTAGAGCTTTGATATGAAAAAAACACTTCTAATCTCCGGCGCGGTCATAGCAATACTGCTTCTTGCCTTCTTTGCGTGGTTTTTTCTCGGCAGAGACAAGACTGTGCCGGCAGGAGAGGCGGTGATGAATCTTCTGCCATTCGGTTCTGGTGAAAATTTAGGTGAATCAGGAATCACGAATCAAGAATCAGGAATAGGAATAACAGTTGGGGAAGAAAAAATTTTTGATGAACAGGGCGTGCCTACATCCAACCTTTTCCGCCTATCCGATGCATCAGTGGCCGGTATGATTGCTTTCGCTCGTGGCGGACAGACTGTCGTGCGTTTTGTGGAGAGAGCCACCGGCCATATTTACGAAACCGCGCTGCCTAAAGATAAGGCCCTGGCGCCGTTGGAAAAAAAGAAAATCTCCATCAACACCCTGCCGAAGGTTTACGAGGCCTACTTCCGCCCGGACGGCAATATGGTGCTCCTACGGATGCTTGAGGACGGCTCTGATGCGCAAAAGAACCTCGTTTTGAACCTTGCGGCCACCACAAGCACTGCCGTGAATGTGCGCGGGGTGCTCGGCAGTATCGCGGTGGGGCAGGGAAATACTCTTTTCTATACCGAACTGGGGTCGAAAACGGTTGTCTCCTCTCCCTTCGGCGGTACCGTAAAAACTTTATACTCCTTTCCTTTTACCGACTGGCGAGTTTCCCCGGCCGGCACCGGCCTTCTCCTGGAGGCTAAACCGAGCGCCGAGGCCCCCGGTTTCGCTTATATTCTAAGCGCTGCCGGCTCGTTAACCAGAATTCTTGGATCTCTTTCCGGTCTTTCCGCAGTCTCCAATGCCGCGGGGACTTCCGTGCTTTATTCATACAATAACGGCAGTGAGATAAAACTTTTTGCCAGGAATCTCCGCACCGGCGCGGAAGTCGAAATTTCTCCGGCAACACTCGCCGAGAAATGCGTCTGGTCTGCAAAAGAATCCTCCAAGGTCTTTTGCGGAGCGCCCAATTCCTCCCCTTCGGCAGATGAGCCCGATGGTTGGTATGCCGGGGCAACACACTTTTCTGACTATATCTGGACTTCAGATTCTATTACTGAGATTTCAAAACTTCTGGCAAGTCCATTGGATGAATTCGGTATAGACATAGACGTTTACAAACCAATGCTTTCTCCAGCCGAAGATTATCTTCTCTTCATCAACAAGCGCGATATGTCCTTGTGGGTTCTTAAACTGCCCGGGGCTTAACCTTTCTCCTAACAAAAAGTTCCTGCCCGATGCTGAAGAGGTTGGTGGTTAGGAAATACAGACCGATTACTCCGGAAACTTGATAAGAAATAAAAAACATAATGGCTGGAAAAACATATTTCATCTGTTTTTGCATGCTTTTCGCCAAATTATCTCCGAAAGAATTCCCCTGGGGTTCCTTCTGGCCTTTGGTAGATACGACAAATTGCAAATAAGTCGAGACGGCTGCCAGAAACGCAAGGATAATGCTTTTACCACTTATGTCTATGAGCCCCAGAAAAACAGTGTTAATGCTTAGCGGCGCGGAAACAAAAGAATACAGGAGCGACGCGTTAATTGCCGGCAATTTGATGAAAATCTGGTAAAGCGCGAGAATTATTGGAATCTGGATGATTAGAACTAGAATGCCTGAAAAGGGATTAACCCCTTTTTCTTTATAGAGAGAGAGGGTGCGGCGAGCCTGTTCCTCCGAATTATCCTTGTACTTCTCTTTAATGGCGGCAAGTTCCGGCGCAATCTCGGCCATTCTCACTTGCGTCAAAACCGCCTTGCGGGAAAGAGGAAAGAGTACCATGCGCACCAGCACGGTGAGAATCACCACGACAACCCCTGCATCAGCCCAGGGTAGAATCTTGAAAAGAACTATGAGCGAGTTATAAAGCGGGTCGAAGAAAAAAGCGTGGTAAAGAAAAGACATTATATTATTCTAATCAATTCTTCTTCCAATGTCTTGCCTTTTAATTTTTCAGCGCCCGGCTTTGCTATCAGCAGATACTTTGCTGGTTTTAAAGAAATATTTTTGAGAATCGGGCGGATACGCCGTCTGACGGTATTCCTTACCACAGCGCTCTTGGAAACTTTTTTGGAGACAGAAATAATTACTTCAACCTTTTCACCGGGCGAAACGCGTAAAGAGAAAAAAGACATCAAAGAGCCAAGCGCGCCCGTCCCTTGCGGCGCCTGTTCCTTATAGTGCGTTTACCGGTGGATGTTTTCTTCCTGGAAAGAAAGCCGTGGGTGCGAGCTCGCTTGCGTTTCTTCGGGTTGTATGTTCTGGACATATTTTCTTAACAGCTTATTAACATATTATAAACATTTTTTGAGCCGTTAACAAGCTTTCCTGAATATCTAAAAAGATATACTGTACACACAAATTTCATGACCGACTATAAACAGCTCTGGCAGAAAGTACTCATCGAGATGGAACTGGGGATGTCTAGCGCGAACTTCGCCACTTGGTTCAAAGATACGAGAATCGTCAAGGAAGAGGGCGGGGTGGTGGTCTTGTCGGTGCCTAATGCCTTCGTTAAAGAGTGGCTTATAACTAAATATCACAGCGCCATCCTGAGAAGCCTCAGAAATCTTGAAAGTTCGGTCCACGCCATAGAATATGTGGTAAATAAGGAGGAATCGCGCCGCCGTGAGGAGCGCACCGGCAGAGAAACGGCCAACCGCGAACTGCCATTGCCCGAAATTGAGGTAAATAAGGATGACAACCTTAATCCCCGCTACACCTTCGAGACCTTCGTCATAGGCCCGTTCAATGAACTGGCCCACGCCGCAGCCCAGGCGGTTATTAAGAAGCCGGGAATCATGTATAACCCGCTCTTTATCTATGGCTCAACCGGCCATGGTAAAACTCACCTTATCCAGGCAATAGGCAACCACATCAAAACAACCACGCCCGGTAAAAAGGTTTATTACATGACCTCCGAACAATTTGGTCAAGACTGCATGAACGCCCTCCAGAACCAGAAAATGAACATTTTCAAAGAGAAATACCGAAAATACGACGTCTTGATAGTTGACGACATTCAATTTTTTTCCGATAAGCAAAAGTTCCAAGAAGAGCTTTTTCACCTCTTCAACACCCTCTATGACAATAACCGTCAGATTATCTTTTCTTCCGACAAACACCCTCACTTCATTAATGGGCTTGAGGACCGGCTGAAGTCGCGCCTCTCGGCCGGTATGATTGTCGACATTCCGCCACCGGACAAAGAGTCAAGAATCGCCATTATTTCCGCCAAGGCAACCCAGCAGGGCGTAGTCCTTACGCCGGATATTGTGGATTATCTCGCTCATTCCATAAACGGCAACATCCGCGAGCTTGAGGGGGCCGTCAACTCACTCCTCTGCCAGGCGGAACTTAAGGCTAAGGAAATTACCATGGTTGACGTTAGAAACTACATCAAGAACAACATCAAACCTAAGAGAAGTATCGCGGTAAAGGATGTGGTGAGAATTATTTCTGACTTCTATAATATAAAAGAGGAGAGTATTTACGAAAAAACCAGGCATAAGGAGGTTATCCGCCCCAGGCAGATCATTATGTATATATTGAGAGAAGATTTTAACATCTCCTATCCTTCCATAGGACAGAAATTGGGCGGACGCGACCACACCACCGTCATTCATTCGTGTGAAAAAATAAAAAATGATATTAAACTTGACCAGACATTGGTGGATGAGGTCAGCCAGATTAGGAACTTAATAACTGTGTAAAAGATGTGGAAAAATAATGTGAATAATGTTAATAAGATGGTGAGAAATAAGCGACGTAACGGGAGGTGGAAACTTTCATCCTCCAACTCACGGGTTTCTCCACAGGTAGATATTTTAGAGAGTATAAAAAACCTTTTAGTCAGGCCATTAAAACGAATCCCCAGTATAAACACCCCTAATAGTAGTAATAAATTTTATATATGAAAATAGAAGCTATTAAAGAACAACTTGAAGGAGCACTCAGTAAGGCTGATAAAATTGCCGGTAAAAATCAAAGTCTCCCTGTTTTGTCCGGGTTTTATATGGATGCCCGGGATAATCTCCTTACTATCAAGGCCACTAATCTTGATTTAGGTATTTCCGTAAGTTTGCCGGTGAAGGTTCTTGAGCCGGGTATAGTGGTGGTGCCAGCCCATATTCTCTCCTCCTTCATATCTTCACTTTCTTACGATAAAAACACATCTCTTCAGACTAAAGGCCAGGTTTTAGATATCAAAACTAAAACGACAAAAACAAGCATAAAAACGCTCCCAAGCGAGGAATTTCCGATTATTCCGGAAATAGGCACCGATGGCGTTTTCTCTCTGCCGGCTCGTGATCTGATATTCGGTTTGAGGTCGGTTATTTATGCTGCCGCGGTTGGCAGTGTTAAGCCAGAACTCTCATCGGTGCTGATTAAACACGAAGGGGAGTTTCTGATTTTTGCCGCCACCGATTCCTTCCGCCTTGCCGAGAAAAAAATAAAAGTGAAGAAAGTTCCTCACTTCAAACAAATTCTTATCCCGCAGAAAAACGCGTTGGAAATTATCAAAATATTCGACCAAGGGGATGAGGATATTTCGATTTCGATAGAAGAGCATCAAATGGCGCTGCGTTCCGGCGGAGTTTATGTCACCTCGCGCATTATCGAGGGCAACTTTCCGGACTATCGGCAGATTATTCCGAAAGAAGTAAACACCACCGCGACGGTCTTGAAGCAGGATTTAATCAATTCACTCAAAACCAGCCTGATTTTCTCAGACTCCTTCAACCAGCTTTCCTTAAGACTCGCGCCTAAGGAAAAGAAGTTTGAAATGGAATCAAAAAATTCCTCAATTGGCGAAAGCACTCAAAACATCCAGGTGGCAGCTATGGAGGGTAAGGATATTTTCATCAGCGTAAATCATCGCTATTTCACCGACTGCTTCCAGTCCCTAATAACGGACAGCCTCTCCCTCTCTTTCTCCGGAGAGCAGAAGCCGATTGTCGTTAAGGGTGTCGGTGACCAGAGCTTCCTCTATCTCGTGATGCCTATGAACCAATCATGAAAAATCTTTCGAAACTCTTAGAAAGATTTTCAAACATACTCAACAAAGACACAGAAACAAAGAACACAATAATCAGGATTATAAAAGATAAAACCAATATAGAATTAAAATCAAATCAAATAAATCTCAAAAATGGCGTCCTGGAAGTCGAAGCGTCGCCTGTTGTAAAAAACGAAATCAGACTCAAGGAAGATTTATTGAAACAAGAATTAAAAATCTCCAGGATTTTGTATAAATAAAACTGGTTGCTGTATCGGAATCTGCGCGGCTACCCAGCGCCTCACACTATATTCCCAGTGAGGATACTGAGGGTCGTTGGCCGGATTTGATGGCGTCGGGCCGCGGGGATTATCCTTCTCCACCCAATAGAGTATTGAATGCGGCTCGCCTCCGACTTCACCCCTCAAAACAGGCTTCAATTCCGAAGGATTAATCGGCTCGGGCTTCACAAACGACTCCTCGGGCATGTCCGGAAGGACTTTATCTATGAGGTCGCGCCAAAGAGGCGAGACGATAAGACCGGCAACCTTCTTCTCCATAGGGGAGTTGTCATTATTACCCACCCATGCGCCAATAACCAGGTTTGGGGCATAGCCGATTATCCAGGCATCACGGTAGTCGTTCGAGGTACCGGTCTTTACCGCTACGTCGCGGTAGGGGACGTACAGGGCCGAATTAGGGCCGTATCCGGGTGTTCTAGCTACGTTGTCGGAAAGAATATCTGAGACGGTCCTGGCCGTCTCCTCGGGCAAAACCCGCAACGGGAAAAGTTCGCTTCTATCTATGATATTGCCCTTATCATCCTCAACTCTCACTATCGGTGTGTATTGATTCCTCACTCCGTCATTGGCGAAGACTCCGTAGGCGGACACCATGTCAAGAAGGGAAACTGAGCCGCCTCCGAGAACGAGCGAGAGTCCGTAGCTGTTCACATCAGTAAGACTCTGAATACCCATCTCTTTCGCGAGCTTGATTGAGTCCCGCACTCCGGCGAGATAAATCGCTTCCACCGCCGGCACGTTGATGGACTGTGCCAAAGCATTTCTTATGGTCATCGGGCCGCGGAACTTATCGTCGTAGTTCCCCGGGCTGTAGCACGGGTCCTTGCTCTCAAAATCATCCTCTGCGCAGGAAGGATTAAATTGGGTTGGCACGTCCCAGAGAATGGTGTCGGCGGTGTAGCCTTTATTGAAAAGAAGCGAATACACGACGGGTTTGAAAGCGGAGCCAGGCTGCCTCAGGCCCGTGGCGGCGTTGAAGTTGCCGTCGATTTTCTGGTCGAAGTAGTTGCGCGAGCCGGTCATGGCAAGAATCTCGCCGGTCTTCGGGTCGAGCGCCACAACGGCATTGTTGTTGGCGTTGAATTTCCCCTGATTTATTTCCCCGTATTGTTTGGCGAGCTTCTCCGCTTCCTCCTGAATGTGATAATCGAGAGTGGTGATTATTTTGTAGCCGCTGTTCTCCAGCGTACCCTCGCCATACTTCTGGGTCAGCTGTTCAATGACAAAGAAAACGAAATGCGGCGCGCGTATATTGTCGGTATTTTTCTTTTCGTTGAAAACAACTTTTTCCGAAAGTGCCTTGTCATGCTCTTCCTGAGAAATTAGTCCATTTTTAAGCATTTCGGCGAGAACCAGGTCTTTCCTCTCACCAAGTTCTTTCTGGTGCGAGCCGTAAGGCGAGTAATAAGTCGGAGCTTTGAGCACCGCCGCGAGATAGGCCGATTCGGCAAGCGAGAGGTCGGCCGCGCTTTTGCCGAAGAAGCTATGTGACGCCTCGCCGACGCCGTAAATGGTGCCGCCGTAAGGAATCTCGTTTAAATAAAGAGTCAGAATCTCGTCTTTGGTAAGCACTTTCTCGAGTTTTATGGCAAGGATAAGCTCCTTTAACTTCCTTGTTGGTGTCTTATCCTTGGTCAGGATGGAATTTTTGACCACTTGCTGAGTGATGGTGGAGCCGCCCTGGCTGAAGGAGAGGGAAGTAAGATTCACCAAAACGGCACGGACGAATGATGAGAGCACAAAACCGTTGTGAGAATAGAAATCTTTGTCCTCGATGGCAATGGTGGCCGATTTAACGTACGGAGAAATTGCTTCGAAGGGCACCTGCTCGCGCCTGACGTCGCGGCTCATGTCATAAAGGAGAACCTCGCCGGTGCGGTCGTAAATCTTGGTGGACTGGTCGATTTTCCTCTCGCTAATGCTCTCAAGGGCTGGAATCCGGAGTGAGGCTATCCAGAGGACAAAGAGTCCGCAGACGAAGAGGGCCGCCGCCCCGGCGGCCCAGTAATGGTTCGAATTGCGGAACTTCCTCCAGAAATTCATCATTAGAGAACCCATTTTAACATATGTTAAGATACTTTCATGACTATAGACGTAGAAGAACTGCTTTCACGGGGGGTGGAGAAAGTTATACCGCGCGAGCTGGCAGAAAAGAAGTTGAATTCGGGAGAAAAGCTTCGCATCTATCACGGCGTTGATCCTACTGGCGCCAAGCTTCATCTTGGCCACTCGGTGCCGTTGAGGAAGCTCAAGGCCTTTGCCGACGCGGGACACGAAGTGATTTTTATTGTGGGAAGCTTTACTGCGATGATTGGCGATCCGACGGGCCGCGACACAATGCGCTCAGTGCTTACGCGAGAAGAAGTTGAAAAAAATTTCAAAACTTACAAGGAACAAGCGGGGAAAATTCTCGATATTTCAAAAATAAAAGTGCGCTACAACCACGAATGGCTTGAGAAGCTGGATTTCAAGGGAATTGTTGACCTCGCTTCAAACTTCACAGTTCAACAGATGCTTCAGCGCGACATGTTCGATAAACGGCTGAAGGAAAACAAGCCAATCTCCGTGCATGAATTCCTCTACCCGCTGATGGTGGGTTACGACTCCGTCGTCCTTGATGTGGATGGAGAGCTCGGTGGCTCTGACCAGGAATTCAATATGCTAGCTGGGCGCACGCTTCAGGCGGCATATCATAAGCGTGACAAATTTGTGCTCACCACAAAGCTCATCGAGGGTACCGACGGGCGTAAGATGAGCAAGACTTATGATAATTCTATCTATCTTGAGGATAGTGCCGAAGAAATGTATGGCAAACTCATGTCTATTCGAGACGAATTAGTCGAAAAGTATTTTGAATGCCTCACGAGTGTTCCGATGGGTGATGTGATAAACATCCTTTCAAGTCATCCAAAAGACGCTAAGATGCGCCTGTCTTTTGAGATTACAAAAATTTATCACGGCGAAGAGGCGGCGAAGAAAGCGCAAGAGAATTTCGAAAAAGCTTTTTCTAAAGGCGGCATTCCGGACGATATAAAAACTGTAACGGCTCAAAAGAATGAGCCCTTGGTGGAAATTCTTTTGCGGGAAGGGCTGGTTTCTTCAAAAACGGAATTCAACCGTCTGGAGAAAGATGGTGCCATTGAAGAAATGGAAAGCGGTGTTTACCGTATAGGCAAACACCGCTTTCTTAGAATAACTAGATCGGATTGACGTCGTCGAAGGGCTCTTCTTCATCCTCGAGCTCCTCGTCCTCCAAATCGTCTAGACTCTCCGTCTCTTCCGGATTCAGAAGGTCCTTTTTCTTTTTATCGACGACTTCGTGGTCGAGATCATCGGCGCCCTCTGTTTCATCCTCAACCGGCTCGTCGGGTTCTTTTAAAATATCTTCGTCTTCCATTTTGGAATAAATTAATTTTAATTTCGAATGACTACAAATTTACCAGATATGTTTTTGACTAGCAATATGAGTAATCCCCAGGGCTATGGCATCGAGCTCGTCATCCAGCTTCTTGGCTTTGTCTAGCTTTATTAGCTTTCTCACCATACTCTCCACTTGTTTCTTATCAGCCTTACCGTAGCCGGTCACGGCGATTTTGACGGCCTGCGGAGAATATTCATACACCTTAAGTCCGGCCTTAGCTGCCTCGTATAAGGCCACCCCGCGCGCCTCCGCCACCCTAAGCGCATTGGTGGCGTTCTGGTTGAAGAAAAGCTGTTCTATCGCCAAAGCGTTTGGCTTCCACTTCTTGATAATCGCTTCTATCGCGCAGCCGATTTCAAGCAGGCGCTCCTGGTGGGGGATTTTCCGGTTCGTCTCAACGCAACCGGAAAAAAGCACTTTCTCTCCTTCCACCACAGCAATTCCCAGGCGGTCGAAGCCGGGGTCTATCGCGGCAACTCTATTCCGCGTTGGTGTAGACTTCCTGGACTTCGTCATTATCTTCGAGTTCTTCGATTAATTTTTCTAATGCCTTTGAATCTTCCTCGGAAATTTTTACAGTCGTTGTGGGTTGTAAGTTGTTAGTTGTTGGTTCTCGTCTGAATGCCCAGGCCGCCGAGCCGGGCGCCGCAAGCGAGAAGCCGTGCTGAGAAAGAATGAATTTTACTTCCTGGGCCGCCTTGTTTCGGTTTGAAGTGAGCGCCTCGATAATAAGGGCCGAGCCGCCTGGCCCGTAGGCTTCGTAAGTTATATGGTCAAGCTGTTCGGCTTCGGAGCCGGAACCTTTCTTAACCGCGCGCTCGATGTTGTCTGCTGGCATGTTGTATTCGCGGGCTTTGTCTATGGCGGCGCGAAGCACGGGCGAATTGACATCGCCCTTAACCTGCCTTGATGCGGTCGAAATGAGCCGGGCCATCTTCGAAAACATTTTTGACTTGGCCGCGTCGGTGCCTTCCTTCTTTCTCTTAATCTTAGACCATTTGTTGTGTCCGCTCATAGAAGTTTTTTCTGCAGACTGGCCGGAGGGGTAATACCCAGATGCATGTAAGCGTGCGGAGTAAGCATCCTGCCCCTCCCGGTGCGCTCGATGAGTCCGAGTTGGAGAAGATACGGCTCGTTGAATTCCTCAATTGTCGCCTCTTCTTCTGAAAGTGCCGCCGCGAGCGTGCCGAGACCCACCGGCCCGCCGCCGAATTTGTCCGCAATCACTTCGAGAAGTCGCCTGTCGGAAGGGGAGAGACCTTTTTCATCTATGCCCAGAAGTTTTAGCGCCGAGTGAACCGTCTCAAGGTTTATCGGCCGGCCTTCGACCTGGGCGAAGTCGCGCACGCGTTTAAGGAAATAATTTGCGGTTCTCGGCGTGAAGCGGCTTCTCTTCGCGATTTCTCTTTCGGCATCGCCTTTTATTTCGACACCCATGATTTTTGCCGACCTTCTCAAGATTTCCTCGATTTCCTTTTCAGTATAGAAGTCGAGTCGGAAAACGCCGCCGGAGAATCTCGAACGCAAAGGCGAGGAAATCATGGCGACGCGAGTCGTGGCAGCCAAGAGCGTAAAGGGCGGCAATTCGAGCTGTATCGTTCTCGCCGAAGGCCCTTTGCCTATGATGATATCCAGGACGCCGGACTCCATGGCCGGGTAGAGCACCTCTTCAATCGTCTTGTTGAGCCGGTGGATTTCGTCGATGAAGAGGATGTCGCCTGCCGCGAGGTTGGTGAGGATGCTTGCAAGGTCGCCCACGCGCTCGATGGCCGGGCCGGAGGTAATCTTTAAGTTCCTGCCCGTCTCTCTCGCCACGAGATGCGCCAGCGTGGTCTTGCCGAGACCGGGCGGGCCGTAGAAGAGCACGTGCTCCGGTGGCACGCCACGCTCGGTGGCGGCTCTGATGAGGATATTGAGGTTCTCTTTGACCGCTTTCTGACCTATATATTCGTTCCAATTCGACGGGCGGAGCTCCCGGTCGAGATAGGCGGCGCCGGCGGCCTCTTCCGGCTCTTTCTTTTTATTAATTTTCTTACTTGACATAAAAAACTTTATGTGCTAGACTTGGTCCTGAATCTGATGGTATCAGATTCAGAGTTCCAGCCCATAAATCTCTAAGCAACGGACAATTTTCTAAGGACATTCTGGCAATCTTTACGATTACTGGAGTTATCCTCGAGAAAGTCGTTTGGCTTTTGCTTAGAGATTTATAGGCTTGAGCGTCTGGCATCATTATTCACGGTTCTTCTCAAACGGCAAGGTCGACAACCCGGCTTAATTCTTCCATACTGGTTACCCCTTTCAGAACCTTGATGACGCCGTCCTGGGCGAGGGTAAGCATCTTCTGCGGTTTGGCCGCTTCACGGATATCCCGCTCGGAAGGATTTTTTATAACCGCTTTTTCTATCTCGGCGTCTATGAGAATGGCTTCGTAGACGCCGATACGGCCCTTGTAGCCGAGGCCGTTGCATTCCGGGCAACCGACGGGCGTCCAGTTCTTGTCCTTCTGTACTCCTTCAAGATAAATTTTGTCGCTGATTTCCGAAAGAATTTTCTCGACCTTTTCCTTATCGGCTCCTTCAAGCAGCGACTCTTTTTTGCATGATTGGCAGAGCGTTCTCACCAGGCGCTGGGCAATGGAGACATTAAGCGCCGAGCTCACGACTTTCGGATTCACGCCGAGGTCGAGGAGGCGGGGGAAGGAGCCCGCCGCGTTATTGGTGTGGAGGGTTGATAGCACCAGGTGGCCGGTGAGAGCGGCATTTACCGCCACTCCGGCCGTTTCGTCGTCGCGAATTTCTCCCACCATGATGACGTCGGGGTCTTGGCGCAAGGCGCTTCGCAAACCCTCGGCGAAGGTGTAGCCCTTATCCGGTTCGGTCTGAGTCTGGACGATGCCGGGCAAGTGATACTCGATGGGATTCTCGATGGTGATTACTTTGATTTCCGGATTGTAAATTCTTTTGAGGAAAGCATAGAGGGTGGTGGTCTTGCCGGAGCCGGTGGGGCCGGTGGTAAGAATCATGCCATTGGGCTTCTTTACTTCCTTGTTTAAAATTTCGAGCAATTTCGGATGAATGCCGAGCTTGTCGAGCTCGACGGCGATGGCATCCGGGTTCAGCACGCGGAGAACCACCGATTCGCCGTAAGGGCCGGGCAGAAGGGATGTTCGCACCTCTATCTCGACCTCCGCGAGCTTGATGGAGAAGCGGCCGTCCTGGGCTTTCTCCTTCAGATTAAGCTTCAATTCGCTTACCAATTTTATTCTCGAGAGCAGAAGTTCGTAAGTCTCTTTGTCGAAACGCAGGATGTCGGTCAGAACGCCGTCGAGCCGGTAGCGCAAACGGATGCTCTCCTCCTCCGGTTCCAGGTGGACATCGGAGGCCTTGAGAGAAATCGCGCCGGCGAGAAGTATTTCCAGAATTTTGGAAATGCGGTAAGCTCGCTTGAGCGAAAGCACGCTCTCAATCATGGATTTGATATCGGAAAGAGCGCGAACCTTCCTCGTCACCTCGATGATTTCATCATTTGAGATATCCAGAGCGCCAGATTTTGTTTCGAAAGAATAAGAGAGGTCTTTGTAACGGTCCCAGACCCTCTCGAGACTCTGGTGAGAGGCCATGAATATTTCGGGTAGGTAGCCGCGCCGCTTAAGGTCCTCGATGGCCTCAGTGGTTTTCTCGTTTTGGGGCGAGAGGACGGCGATATCAATCTTCTTGTCCGTGGCGTTGAAGACCGCGAGCCCCGCGGCGCGCGCTTCCGTCTCCTTTATGACCCTAAGCGAGTCGAGGTCTATAGGGTGGATGGACAAGTCTATGTAAGGGACACCGTGGCGCTCGGCGAGCGCTGCGGCCAGATCCTCCTCTTCTTTCTCCCGCAGAAGTCGCACGCTCTCCTCCTGCTTTTCCTCATCGAATGTAACCATTTGCTCTATTGTACCTTATTATTGTAAGGTTAAAAAAGGAGGCAGTTATGCATAGATTGGCGGTTGCGGCGCTTGCCGCCCTCCTGGCGACAGGTTGTGCGGTTAAGGGGAGGAAGTTTTACTTCACCCCAGTAGCTGAAGTTGCGGTCATAAACGACTGCCGAGGTGCGGCCACCCTCATCGTCGAGTCAATCGACGAAGTGGTGGCCCGCCTCGGCTACGGCGAGCGAGGGCGGGTGATCCTGCCGCGGCCTTATGGAGGAAGCGACGGTCAGATGATACTCACTGTCCGGGGGCAAAGTATCACCGGCATCTATCTCGGCTCGGACAGCCGGACGTTCTATGTTTACGACCGTTCCCGCCAGGAAGTCTGGCAGGTGCGGTATCTCACGGGAGGGGCGGGCTGCAGGCGCTAAGGGCGGGCGATTCAATCGCCCGCCCTTTATGTATAATACGGGGCATGAAAGCCACCGTCGTAGCGCTACAGGGGGAACTCGGCTCGGGCAAGACCACTTTTGCCCAGGCGTTCGGTAAGGTCATGGGGGTAAGGGAATTCATGCCCTCTCCCACGTTTGTAATCATGAAAGTTTACGATATAGATTTCCACGGATTTAAAAAACTGATTCACATAGACGCTTACCGTCTGGAGAAAGAGGAAGAGCTCCTGAATCTCGGCTGGGCGAAGATTGCCGAAGAGCCGGAGAACCTGATTCTTATCGAGTGGCCGGAGAACGTCGAAGGATTGATACCCAAAGACGCGAAAAGAATCCAATTCAAACATGAAAGATAAGAAGCGCTTAATTCTTCTCGATTCCCACGCGATTATCCACCGCGCTTATCACGCGCTGCCGGAATTCAGCGCCTCATCGACTGGCGAGCCAACGGGCGCTCTTTACGGTTTAGTAGCTATGCTGATAAAAATTGTGAATGAATTGAAGCCGGACTACATCGTGGCCGCTTTCGACGAATCGGGGCCGACCTTCCGGCACGAAGCGGCGGCGAGTTATAAGGCGGGCCGCAAGGAAAATGAAGCAAACCTGAATCTTCAGCTCGAGCGGGCGAGAGACATTTTCAAAGTCTTTGGCATACCGGTTTATTCGCTGCAGGGATTCGAAGCCGACGATATCATCGGTACTATCGTTCATAAATTGAAAATTGAAAATTCTAAATTGGAAATTGTAATTGCTTCCGGCGACATGGATACCATGCAGCTTGTAGAAGATAGGAAGGTAATGGTCTACACACTCAAAAAAGGGCTCAACGACACCATTCTTTACGATGAGAAAAAGGTGGTCGAGAGATTTGGCTTCGAACCGAAGAAACTTATCGATTACAAAGGTCTTCGCGGCGACCCATCGGACAATATCGTTGGTGTAAAGGGAATAGGAGAGAAGGGCGCGACGTCCTTAATTCAAGAATTCGGCACGATTGAAAATATTTATAAAAACATCAAGAAGGTGAAGCCAGAGAGACTGAAAAAACTTCTGGAGGAAGGAGAAGAAGAGGCGCTTTTCTCGAAAACGCTTGCCACCATACGTCCAGACGCGCCGATTGATTTCAAATTGCCGAAAGTGTGGAGAGAAAATTTCAAACTAGATGACGTGCTCGAACTTTTCAAAACTCTCGGCTTCAGAACTTTGAGCGAGAGAGTGAAGAAGCTGGGCGGTTCCGCGGAAGAATCTTTCAAAAAGCTTTCTGGTGTCGCCTCTGGCGAGCATGGCCAGGCTGTTTTTCAGGATTCTTCCGCTGCGCCGCTATGTTTGGCACTTTGGGTTATAGATTCAAATATTACCGCACCGACGGTTGAAGATGTACTGGATTTTACCAAAGCAAAAGATTTGAAAGAAGCGAAAAAAGTCATCGAAGCGGAGCTTGATAAGAGAAAGGTTAGAAAAGTTTTCGAAGAAATAGAGAAACCCCTCATTCCTATTGTCGAGAAGATGAACAAAACGGGCATTAAGGTAGACAAAAAAATTCTCGCCGGCCTGGCGGGCAAGTATCACAAAGAACTTTCCCGTCTGGAGAAGGAAATTTGGAAAGAGGCCGGAGAAGAATTCAATATCAATTCGACCAAGGTTCTCGGCAATATCCTCTTTACCAAACTTGCTCTTGCCGGCACGCGGCAGAAGAAAACGCCCGGTGGCGCTCTCTCGACCAGGGAATCCGAGCTTGAGAAGCTCCGCGAGAAGCACAAGATTATCGGGCTTATCCTCGATTACCGCGAGCTCTCGAAACTCCTCTCCACTTACATCGACGCCATACCGCCTCTTCTCGACAAGAATTCACGTCTGCACTCAACCTTCCTCCAAAACGGCGCCGTCACCGGCAGAATGGCTTCAAACAATCCCAACCTTCAGAATATTCCCAATAAAACCGAGCTTGGCCGGGCTATACGGCATGCTTTTATCGCTGAGAAAGGATTTAAGCTCGTTTCTCTCGATTACTCGCAGATAGAGCTCCGCCTAGCGGCCGTCCTTTCTGGCGACCAGAAGCTTATCGAGATATTCAAGAAGGGCGAGGATGTTCATGCCGGTGTCGCCTCAAGGGTTTTCAAGGTGAAGCCGGAGGAAGTGGATAAGGCCATGCGCATCAAGGCGAAGACTATAAACTTCGGCATCCTTTACGGCATGGGGGTGACCGCTTTGCAGAAAAATCTCGGCACCGACAGAAAGGAGGCGCAGGAGTTTTACAATAAATATTTCAGCACTTTCACCGGCCTCGCGGCTTATCTCGACAAGGTCAAGGCCGAGGCGGAGCGCAAGGGGTACACGGAAACTATGTTTGGCCGAAGGCGCTACTTCACCGGCTTCCGCTCGCCCCTGCCTTACATCCGCGCTCAGGCCGAGAGGATGGCTATCAACGCGCCGCTCCAGGGTACGCAGGCCGATATCATCAAGATTGCCATGAAGAAAATCGATGATTATATAAAGAGGAATGGCGAAAGCGGCAAGGTGAGGCTGCTTCTCCAGGTCCACGACGAGCTGGTGTTTGAAGTTTCTGAAGAACTGGTAGAGGAGGCGGCCAAAAATTTCAAGAAAATCATGGAGACGGTCATCCCGGAGAGCGAACTTAAGGACGTACCTGTCGTCGCCGAAGCGCACGCAGGTGATAATTGGGGAGAAATGCAAAAGATATGAAAAATTTATTCGGAGAACAGGTAGCGGAAGAAGAAATTTTAGAAGAAAAACCTTTAGAGAAATCTTCCTCCACTTTTAATATCTTCGCACTGACTGATGCGATTGGCGGGCGTAACAAGAGAGAAGCCTGGATGCTTTATAGAAAAGCACTTGCTTCCGGACAGGTGCCTGAAGAAATTTTCTATCGGATATTCTGGCAGGTAAAGACCATGCTCCTCGCTGGTTGCACTAAGTCAGCCGAAGAAGCCGACATGAAGCCATTTCCATACAGCAAGGCAAAATCTTTTCTCAAAAACTTCAAACCCAATGAGCTGGAGAAGCTATCCGAAGCTTTGGTCGTCGGCTACCACCAAGCCAGGAGGGGAGAAGAGGAAATCGAAACCTTCATCGAGAAGACAATTCTAAGTCTGTAATTCGTAAGCCTCAAGGAGATTTTGGAAAAGAGAGGCGACGGTCATGGGACCGACGCCGCCGGGGACGGGGGAAATGGCGCGAACTTTCTTTGAAACATTCTTGAAGTCCACATCGCCGACCAGTTTCTCATTCCCGAGAATATTTATGCCCACATCTATCACAATCTGATCTCTCGAAACGTGATTCTTGGTAATCAATTCCGGCGAGCCGGCCGCGACGACGAGAATTTCCGCTTGTTTCGTTTCTCTCTTCAAATCTTTTGTCTGTTTGTGGCAGATTGTGACGGTAGCTTCTCTCTCGAGGAGAGCCAGAGCTATCGGTTTGCCTACAAGCTCAGAGCGGCCGACTACAACGGCCTTCTTTCCCGTGATTTTTATTCTGTATTTATCGAGAAGCGCCAGAACTCCCTTCGCCGTTGCGGGCCTGAAATACTTTCCGCCGTCCACCCTTTTCTCTTCCGCAATCAATCCTAGGATATTTTGCAAATGTTTCGGCAGAGGCAGCTGGACGATGATGCCATGGACAGAAGAACTTTTGTTGAATTTCGAAATTTCCGAAATCAGTCTTTGTTCCAGGACGTTTCCCGGGTATTTCTTGTGCTCGACAATCGCACCGATTTTCTCGCCGAAAATCTTTTTGCGCTTTATATACTTGTCTGATTCCGGCACGCTGCCGACCTGAACAATAACAAGCTTTGGCTTATGTTTAAGCCGCTTAATCTGCCTCGCCAGGCGGGCCACAATTTCCGCGTTTAATTTCCTACCGTCTAGAATTATTGTCATGTTTGAGGTATATTTTGGAAGCATTTTGCGCCCATAGCTCAGTCGGTAGAGCAGGTCCCTTTTAAGGACAAGGTCGTTGGTTCGATCCCAACTGGGCGCACATTACAACTTTTACAGCGGGATGTCGAAAGCGTAGGCCCCGGCGCCGGTGAGGAGGAGAGAAATTGAGATTACGAAGAGCAGGAGGTAGAAAGTGATGTCGCGCTTGAGCACCTCCCGCATACTCAGCTCAATGCCAAGCTCAATACCGGTTAGTATTGCGAAGGCGAGCGCCGCCACTTGCGTCCAGAGGCCGATGAGGAGGAGAAGACCTCCAGCAATCTGAATTATGCCGTAGACCGCCACGAATAAGTCTGCGGGCCTGAGATACAGAGCCTCAAAGGAGGTTATCCATCTCTGTTTCTCGCTTCGAAACTTAAGAAAGCCGAGGTCTATGAATATGAGCCCCAAGACAAGCCTTAGGAACAATGGCGCGAGAATCGAATAGGCGAGCAGGTCTGGGAATGGATTAAGCATGTAATTATTTTAGCATTATTTAAAAAGTTTTTGATGAATGGGGCAAAAATGCGCGGAGCGCTCGCCTACCACAATTCTTTTAATAACGCCGCCGTCGTTTTTTCCACAGGATTTTCCCGTGCGTCTGTAAGCTCGGTGGTGGTCTTGGAACTTTCCGCGCTCTCCCTTAATATTCCTATAATCCGACATCGAGTCTCCGCCGAAGTTGATTCCTGCTTTCAAAACTTCTTTCATCGCGGCAAACATCGGTTTCATATTCTTGAGCGGAATTTTTCCAACCAAGGAAGTCGGATGTACTCCCGCACGCCACAAAATTTCGTCTGAATAAATATTGCCGATGCCCGCAATAAGCGACTGGTCCATGAGAGCTTGCTTGATTTTCGCCTTCGGGCGCTTATGTAATTGAGAATTGAAAATTGAGAATTGAAAATTTTTCTCCAGCGGTTCTGGACCCAGATGCTCAAGATGGAAACTTTTCTCCAGTTCGCTTGTTTTGGCGAGAGTTACTTTCGCAAACTTTCGGATATCGGAAAGCGCAAGCTCTTTGCCATTGTCCAGTTTGAATATAAGACGGACATAAGGGTAATCCGGCCGGTCATAGACGAAGTGTCCGGTCATCTTCATATGGACGATTATCGTATAACCGTTCGAAAGATGGATTAAAACATTTTTTGCCCGCCTTTCGGCTTTCAAAATTTTTTGCCCCGTGACGAGTCTCTTGAATTTTTTAAAGAAGGCCGGGTCTTTGATATTGTCTTTGCCCGCGTGGTAAGCGCTCTTGTAAGTAGTCGAAACGCTTTTTACAGCACGGCCTTTTACAGTTTTGTTTAATCCGTTAACTGTTGTTTGAACCTCGGGCAGTTCAGGCATTTAAGTTTTTAAGCGCGGCCTTGACGCGTTCACTGGCGCCCTTCACCTCCTTCGGTACATGCTTGAGCGCTTCGCGTGCGTCGCGCTCGCTATAGCCGAGAGAGACCAGAGCTTCGAGAGCGTCACCCTCGGTGCGAGTATCAATGCCCTTGTCGGCGTCGCTTACCTTGAGCTTATCTTTGAGCTCAAGCACTATTTTCTCGGCGTTTTTCCTGCCAATACCCGACACCTTGGTGAGGTAGGAGGTATCGCCGGAAGCGACCGCCTGCCGGAGCATGGCAGGAGTGGCGACGTTAAGAATGCCTAGGGCGGTCTTCGGCCCAATGCCCGAAATGGTGATGAGAAGCTCGAAAACCCCGAGATTTTCCAGGTTACTGAAGCCGTATAGGTCGAGCGAGTTTTCCCGCACGGCAAGGTGGGTCCAGAGGAATATAGAGGAAGAAGGGGATGCTTCAAGAGCGGTGTCTGTCGTTACCGCAACGCGGTAACCCACGCCACCAACGTCAATCACGATGTAATGCAAATCCTTATGGCGAACCGTGCCGGAAAGGCTTGAAATCATACATTAACTAGTGTAGCATCTCCCCAATGGCTATAACACGAGGAGCTAAGAAGGCCCATAGAGCGTCCTTAAAGAAGCGCGTTTTCAACCAGCGCCGGAAGGATGCCGCGGCCAAGGCCGTAAAATCTCTGAAGAAGCTTGTCGCTGCCGGAGACAAGAAAGCCGCCTCGGCTCTCGTCTCTTCCGTCCAGAAAGCGCTCGACAAGGCCGTCAAGACACACGCTCTCGACAGAAATACCGCTTCGCGCAAGCTCTCCCGCCTTTCTAAACTCGTAAAGAAACTCGCGTAGTGTGCTCCCAGTAGGAATCGAACCTACATCGTATCCTCCGCAAGGATATATCCTATCCATTGAACGATGGGAGCGGAATTTAAAAGCCCAAATACTCTAGCACCTTCTCGACGAAGGGCAAAGGATGGAATTCTTCTTTCAGAAATTTGGCGAGCGACTGGTCGAGCTGCTCAGCGTCGGCGTTTTTTCCGATTGGCACGATAATGAGCGGCATGAAGAGCTTCTTAGATTTCAAAATTATTTTTGGGTGTGGGTGTTCAGTATCGAGCCAGTAGGAATCAAGCGTTTCGTACGGATAGCGGACGTGGCCGCGGGTAACTCCCTTTTCATCTACCGAAGCGTGGATAATTTCCGGCAGTCTGTTGATGAAGAGAGCCAGTGCGAAGACAGCCGTGAGGACCAGAATCGCAAAGATAATATTGCCGAGGATTACGGCGGTGACGGCGACAGCCAAAGTGACGATGCCCACCGCCCAGAACCAGTCCTGGCTCCGCTCCTTATGCTCGTACTCGCGAGCTTCCCACTCGATTTTGAAAGTTTCCGGCTTTTTCACTGAAATTATTTTACCACGCTTCCGGGCGTCACTTCGCGCGAGGGGTGGAGAAATACCGGCGCCCCATCATCCGCGCAGAGCATCATACCCTGGCTCTCCATACCCATAATCATTCTGGGTTCAAGATTGGTTATGAAGGGCGCCATTTTCCCCACAAGCGATTCGGGTTCTGGCACGGCCTTGGCGATGCCCGAGAGAATCTGTCTCGGCTCAGCTTCGCCTAGGTCCACCATAAGCTTAAGAAGTTTTTCCGAACCCGCCACTCTCTCGGCAGAAATAATCTTGCCCATCCTTATATCGCACTTCAGGAAATCCTCGATGCTTATCATGGATTTAACTATTTGAATTTGAGGAGATAAATCCTGCCGCCGCCGTCAGTCTGGTCCGTTATAGCATAGGTAATCAGACTCTTGCCGTCCGCAGACCAGCTTGCGTCAGCGGGCCCGAAGGATTTCGCTCCCAGATAATATGACCTGGCGCGGGTGTGGAAATCCGTAACCCGCCTCTTATTCTGGCCGTCGATATCCATTACCCAGAGGTCGTTGTGCATAAGTCTGTTACCGGTGCTGGAAGACCAAATGAGCTTGCTGCCATTTGGAGAAAGCTGGGCGTGTTCATCCCAATCCTTCGGCGTGCTCGTCAGATTCGTTGTCTTTCCGGTGGCGATATCCATGAGGTAGATATCAAGCCCAGTGACTGTTTGGCCATCTGAATTTGAGGAAAATATCAGCTTGCGGTCGTCTTTGGTAAACCCGTGGGTCTCATAAAACTTTGGACTGCTGCCGGGCTTAAAGCTCTTGATGTTGCTGAGTTTCGGAGTTCCGCTCTGAACCGAGAAGTCCGCCAAGGTGAGCTGCCAGAATCCGAACGTCTCCCCGGTTTTCAACATTTGCGCCCATGTAATTTTACTGCCGTCATGCGAGAAGTGAGGATGGAGAACGCCGTAGGTGCGCTGGCTTGTCAGATCGAGTAACCTCCAGAAAGCGCTTCCGCTGGAATCAGTCACCCACAAATCATTGTTGTATCCCTTGCCTGGGGTCGCGTAGTCCGCTTGTCGGGAGCTTGCCTGGGCTTGGAACACGATGTAGTTGCCGTTCGGATGCCAGGCGGGGTTGCCCGCGTGGCGTTGCTTAAATTCCGGGCGGGAGCAAGTCAGACAGCGGGCGCTGCCGAGACTGCTGACATTGTCTGCGACGTAAACATCGTAATACCCGTCGCTGCCGCGCTTGTCGAAAGCAATTTTGCCGGTCCTTTCGCTCCAGTCCAGCCGCCCGCCGTTTTCCGAAAGCAGCGTATATTCCAATTGTTCCTGTGGAGTATCGGGCAGGCCTATCGGGGACTTATCCCTGTTTCTGGCCGTGCGCAAGAGTAAAAGAACCGCCAATATAATTAAAACGTAAATGATGGCTCTGTTTCTTCTCATATATTGTTGGTTAATTTTATTTAACTCTCGGTAAGAACTAATTAAATATTAACAAAAATAAGGCTTTTGTCGCCTAATTATACAATAAACCCACAACCATATAACTATTTCGAGATTAGAGTCTGGTATTTTCTGCCAGTCTCAGTAATTTTTCCTTGTTTTGCGGCCGTGCTCCCTGCCGAAATCATGTTCCCCATCATCTTTGTCCCAGAAATATTTTTGACCTCATTATAATCAAAGTATCCGAAGAAGAAATTGGACCAAAACGGCGAGACATACTCAAAGTTCCTGCTCTCTCCCAGCAGATAGAGAGTCTCCATAAATTTGGCGTCCAAAGGCTGCCAAAAACTGTAGGAATCTTTGGCAAACGTGCCGGCTGAAGCCGCCATATTTCCCGTCCTTTCTCCAATTTGCCATTTATAAAGCCATGCTTCATGGACAGCCAGTCGCTTGCCGTATTTTTTGGCAATATCATCTATGGTCAAAATCCGGTTAAGCAAATCTCCGTCTACTGGGTATATATGGATGTTTAAAAAATCCAGATTTGGAAGCTGGGTATATCGCTGGGCCCAATTCTGGTAATCTGCCTGCCAATTGCCGAAACCGGCGCCATACTTGATGTTGTCTAATCCTAATTTATCCAATTCCGACAAGATGTATTTGACTTCATCAACTGCAGTTTCGATGTTACCAACAGGGAGACTCAGATTGCGCGCCGCGGTTTCGGGCTCATTTGCAACCGTCAGGTAGGCAGGCCGTAATTCCAAAGCTACAGTTTTGTTCATCTGAGCGGCACGCTGCTTATACGTCTCCACGGTTAAGGTGTCGTAATATTTTTTTACAGGAAGGGGAGAGAAGTCGGGGAAAATGGGTTGGATTTCAATAGTTACCGACAAGCCCCTGTTTTTTATTTCACCGACAAGTTTTTTATAAAACTCCAAGTACTGGGCACTTTTTTCCGGTCCGCGGAAATCGGGATCTAATAAAGGGAAATTTATGTCAATCGTAATCGCTCTGACTCCTAGCTGCTGAAGTCTGTCAACGTAAGTGATTGCTGAATTGTAGGTTTCAGCTGAGAGAAGAGTGTCGCCGAGATTTGGATTGGTTGGAGCCAAGGTCGCACTAAATATCACTGAAGATTTATTGCCGCTCCATTCGCTGCTAAGTTTTCGGTTGAAACTAGTAAGCTTGCCGTCTATCTTGTCATAAAGCGCCTTGTATTCTGGCGGGACATCGCCCACGGCCGTAGTGGTGGTTAAGCTAGATGGGGTCTTATCTCTATTGAATAATTGCTGGAGAAAATTCTGCTGGCTATCCCTTCGAGCAATTCGAACAACCGCCAAAACGGCTATTACCATAAAGGCTATTAGAAGAATTCGTCCTTTTTTTCTTGGTCTATTCAATGTAACCGTTTTCCTTCCTGCCAAAAAGCAGGTAGATTACCACGCCCAGAAAAGGAAATATCAGACAAATAAGCACCCAAAGGATTTTCATCCCGGCAGTTTTCCTGCTACGCAAGATGTCCACCAAAGCCCAAATGAATAAAATGAGACCCAAGACACCGACCAGTACCTTAATCCAGGCGACTGCGAAAATGGCTTTAATCATATTTTTTATTAATGTCGTTTAGATTTTCCAAACACCATATATTATCCCATACTTTTTAGGGGAGTGCGACAGGTTCTCTTGGCGGGGACGATGCCCGGAACTTTGAACTCAAAGCACGGCTCAAACCCTGCCTTGCCGGCAGGCAGGTCGAGGATCTTGATAAAAGTATACAGAAACTACGAGCTATCTACAAAGTTCATCCTGAGTGGTTTGAGACGCCAAAACCAAAATCTGATAAGGGGAAAAATGAACTGACCTATACTATTTCTTAAAAAACTTCTCCTTGACTTCAGCAACACTCATTATCTTTAATTTACCACTCAACTTATTATCTTGGATAATTCTCTTTCCTTCTTTCGACAAAAGTTCGTCGTGTGTAATCAAAACTTGGCAATAGCTCGCTCGCGATCCGAGCATTGCCGAAGCTAAATGAATGGCATCCGGAGCAGAAAGATTTGAGTTAAATGAAATAGCTTGTGCTAATTGCCAATCATCACTGTTTTTCAAAAAGTCATACAGGTCTATATTTTTGTAATCTTGCTTAAATTCATTAAACCATTCATATACCTTTTCAAAATCTCCACGCCTTAAATCTTTTTTGTCTGTTGCGCGTATTATTTTTCGCATTTCCCATTTTTTCTCAATCGCTTTATCTATAACAAACAAACTGTCTTTCTTGTAGTCTGCCATTTCCATCGCCAGAAAGGACGAGCTGACACACTTCCACCCCTTATCTTTTAATTTACCGAGAACCAAAACTGTCTGGCGGTTACGCCCAGTAAGATAATCCAACGCGATGTTGGTATCAATATAAAACGATTTACTTTTTCTTGTCCCTTTTGGCATAAAATTCTACTTTGACTGGCTTGGTTACTTCCTTATGTCCCTTGAAAGAAACTTTTTCGCCATCTTTTGTGTAAAATTCAACCTTAACAGGTTTGGATACCGGTTTTTCGGCAGTGAATTCAACTTTTTGTCGGCGTTGCTTAGACATAGAATTATGAAAAAATTTAGATCAATTCGTTAATTTTTTTGTCTTGATCTTCGGCTATCTTAGCTACTGCTTGTAAGTGTTTTTCTTTCTCCGATTCCTTTGCGTCCAACTCTTTTATAATCTTCTTCTGAATTTCAACCGATGGCAAAGGAATTTCAACTATGCGCATTATATCTTTATTTAATGTTTTTCCTTTTGTTGCCCTTTGACTATATGTAGAGTAATCCAATCTGGGCAACAGGTAGTAAAGATATTTTGTAAGAACTCGGTTATCTTTCGGAACAATGCCTGCTATTGCTTCATTTGTGTAGAGTTCCTTCGCGGTTATAGCCACCTTGCCAATTGTAAGCTTAAAACTGAAGAGGAGAGTATCTATTGGCAATAATTTAACATTGGATTCTTTTACTCCCTTGTCGGTAATTTTTTCTTCAGTATTAGAAATATACATTTGACGATTCATATCCCTGATTTTTACCCACAAATTTTTGCCACCATACAAACTCAAGTCTTTACGAGAGGGAGTCCCACCAATAACGATATCGCAAACCTCACCTAATTTAACAAAGTCAGTTGTTTTCTTGCCTTGCTTTCGATATTTATCCATCGAAAGTTTATACTTCTCCGCTACAATTTTTTTGAAATCAACCGAAAATGAATGGTTGGAATTTTCTTTGTCCTTCCAAATTTGCCTTAGCAAAATTAAATCATTTGCCTCAATCGGCGATCTTCCTAATTTGCTTCCTGTTTTTTTAAAGCCGTCTTCTTGAACATCAAAAAACCAAACATTTTGAGTTTGCCTGCCTTTTTCAAAAATAAGAATGCTTGTCGGTTGTCCGGTATAGGGCTTAAAGACGAATTCGTGCAACTTAATAACCGCGACAACATTACAGGTTTCTAAGAGGATTTTTCTTATTTTGATATACTCTGAATTTTCATCGAACAACAGACCCTCTGGAACAACAACACCGGCAATTCCACCATTATCTAAAGAATCAATAATGTGCTTCAAGAAAACGGGATTTGCGTCCTCGCTGTTAAATCCATAAAATGCGCTATAGTCTGTTGTTTGAGAAAAGGGGAAATTTGTTAAAACAACATTGTAATCACCTTTAACTGGATTTTTTAAACTATCCATTTGCTTAATGTTGTTGTGCCCATCGCCAATGATAATCATATTCATTTTGGCGATTTTGGCTGTGCCAGAGATCTCTCTGCCATATACCGTTTTCTCTTTCAAAATTTGTAGGTTTTCCTTAGTTTGTTTGCATTTATTCTTGATATGTCTAAATGCTTCAATCAAAAATCCTCCTGTGCCACAAGCAGGATCGTAAATCTTATCTCCAAATTTTGGATCAACTAGATCAACAATCAACTTAACAATATGTCGTGGCGTGAAGTATTCTCCCAAGTCAGTCCCAACGCTAACCGAATTTTTGAGAAAGTATTCAAATGCATCACCCTTTATATCAGAGTCAGCATCTAATAATTTCAGGGAAGAAAGCTTATCAACTATTTTCTTTAAGTTCTCGGGGCTTTTTATTAATAAATTTTGCTGAAAAACATCTCCGCTGTGGTTATACTTATTAACTAACCTAGGCAAAATAATATTGTTAACATATTCGAGCATTCGATCTGGATCGAGCTTATAGAAACTTTCCCAACAATACTTTTTTTCAAGTATTCTCTGCTCGCCACTATTTTCTCTATCCTCTTCAATTTCACTAATGAGTTTTAAGAATAAGAGATTAGAAAATTCAGCAAATCTTTCTATTCCTTCCCTAATGCCTTCTTTACGAAGCAAATCATTTGCCTCAGAGAATATTTTTATAAGCTCTCTCTTGGTGTAAGTTATTTTTTCCGGAGAATACAATTGAGAGCCATGCTCTAAAAATTTAAGTAATTGTTTTTCCGAAATAAATTCCGTGATGATCTGGTCGTCTAACTTTAAATTGCTTTTACTTCGAACATCGTGCGATTCAACAATTGAACCGTCAGTAACAAAAATGATATCCAAACCCAAAGGTTCGGCATAGAGATTAATCGCTTGATTCAAGGCCTGCCTAAGGCTTTGCCCACTTCTCTTAGCTTCAATTATTCCTATTGGGTCGTCAGTTCCAGATTTATAAAGAACATAGTCTGGATTCTTGCCTTTAAATTTTTTATTCTGTTCTGTGGTTTTTGCTCTCTCTGTAAACACATTGCAGTCAGGTGAAGTTTCGTCCGTGTTCCAACCCAAATTAGCAAGAATCAAATCAATCTTCTTTCTTGTTGCACTCTCTAATGTTTTGGTAAAAATTGGTGTAGACATATTACCTCTATTGTATCAACTCAAAAAGGATTTGAAAAGGTGGTTCGTTTTCAGCCCTGTTTTATTAGGGTTCAAAGTTGCCAATCTGGCGGAGAGGGTGAGATTCGAACTCACGATACCTTGCGGTATGACGGTTTTCAAGACCGTTGCCTTAAACCACTCGGCCACCTCTCCGAAAAGTGATGTTATCACTTTTCGGCAGTCTTAACTATTTCTCCTCCACGACTTCCACTTTGTAATTTCGGCTCACCAGGAATAGATAAATGATTTCCAGAATACCCAAGGTGTTAATGATAAGAAGGGCGGCGAACCACCACTTCTGGCGAAGGCCTGCGGCGCGCCAGAGGGCAAGCCCCTTCCAAGCTATCGTCCATACGATGACGAAGACGATGGCCCAGACCGGGATGCCTACGAGCGCAGCCAATGTATTGATGGATTCCATGACTTATATTGTACTATATTTAGACAATGAAAGTAATGGCCATAGACTACGGCGAGAAAAGGGTGGGCATCGCCTCGACCGACGAGTCGGGCGGCTTTGCTCTGCCTCGGAAGACTTTCCCGAACGACGAGAAGTTGCTCGAAAATATCATTCGTTTCAAGACCGAAGAGGGGATAGACAGGGTGGTTATTGGCGAATCGAAGAACTATAAGAGCGAAGCGAATCCGGTTATGGAAAAAATCGAGAAATTCCGCTCTGACCTCAGCAAACTGGGAATAGAAACGATTCTTCACCCGGAAATCCTTACCACCATGGAAGCGAGGCAGATTCAGGGGCAGACGGACATGACCGACGCTTCCGCCGCGGCGCTAATTCTGAAGAGCTATATAGATTCTATAAATAATTCCTAGTGTGATAATATCGAACGAAGCCCCTGTAGCTTAATGGATAAAGCAGCGCTCTTCTAAGGCGCTGATGTAGGTTCGATTCCTGCCAGGGGCACAAAATATGTTATATTTTGTGCCTGACGGAGCGCGACGGCGCGAGTCAGGGTCGTGCAAGTTTTCAGCAGAAAACTATGCCTGACCACAGAAAATGACACATTCTTTAAAAAACAAAGTCGTCTGGATTACCGGAGGTAAAAGGATAGGGCAGGAGATTGCCAAAGCCCTGTCTGAACTAGGAGTGGATTTGGTAGTAAGCTACCGCTCTTCACGAGAAGAAGCCGAAAAATTTTCCAATGCTTTTGTACTTCAATGCGATGTTACGGATAGAAAAAGTGTGGAAGAAGCCGTGAATAAAATAAAAGAGAAATTCGGCAAGCTTGACATCCTGGTGCTTCTCGCCTCAATATTCAAACCTGTAAAATTTGAGGACATATCCGAGAAAGACTGGGACGCGAACTTCGCCGCGCATGTGAAGGGCACCTTCTGGCCCATACAGCTTGCCTCCCGCATCATGCCTGCCGGTTCGCACGCGGTGACTGTTGCCGACCGCACAGCGCTTGGGAAGATTTACCCCGGCTATCTGCCGTATGTTGTGACCAAGTCGGCGGTGGCGGCTCTTACCCGGGCGCTCGCGGTGGAGCTTGGACCGAAAGGAGTATTCATAAATTCGATCGCTCCCGGTCCGGTCTTGAAGCCCAACGATATAAGCGAAGAGGAATGGCGGGCTATTCGAAAGGAATCAATCATTAAATATCCGCTTACCGACGATGAGGCGGTACAGGAATTCGTTGATACGGTCTTGCGCTTGTGCTCCGTACGCTCATCTGGCAGCGTTTATCCGCTCGATTTTGGACATCTTTGACTTGTGGGCACGAGAGGATTTGAACCTCCAAGTCCGTAAGGACATACGCTCCTGAAGCGTACGCGTATACCAATTCCGCCACGTGCCCGTGCCAAGAGAATACATTATATGATAATATCGTGCCAACGCGGGCTTAGCTCAGTTGGTAGAGCGCTTCATTTACACTGAAGATGTCAGGGGTTCGAGTCCCTTAGCCCGCACCATGGAAATTCTTTATGAAGATTCCGATATTCTGGTCATTAATAAACCGGCAGGGCTTGTTGTGCATTCCGACGGGCGCACGAAAGAGCCGAGTGTTTCGGAGTGGTTTGTTGAGAAATATCCGGAGTCAAAAGATGTTGGCGAAAAGATGGGAGAAATAGAAAGACCTGGTGTCGTGCATCGTATAGACAGGGAAACTTCCGGCTGTTTGATTCTGGCGAAGACCAAGGAAGGCCACGCCGCGCTCAAAAAGCAGTTTCAAAATCACGAGATTGAGAAAATTTACCACGCGTTTGTTTATGGAAATCTGAAGGAAGACAGAGGAACGATAAATTTGAAAATTTCGAGAAGCAAATCCGATTTTAGAAAAAGAGTCTCGGGTAGAGAGGGGAGAGAAGCTCTGACTTATTTCGAAGTTTTGAAGCGGGGGCCGGAGGTGACACTGGTCGAGGCGAAGCCCAAGACCGGCAGGACACATCAAATCCGTGTCCATTTCCAAGCGCTTCACCACCCGGTTGTGGCTGATAGTTTGTACGCGCCCTCAAAACCGAAAATTCTAGGCTTCGACCGCTTGGCTCTCCATGCACGAAAAATCGTCCTTACAAACCTTAAGGGCGAAAAAATCTCAATTGAGGCCCCATATCCGGAAGATTTCCAGAAAGCATTAGACATTATCGGCTGATTCTGTTAGATTGTTGGCCTAATGAATAAGGTAATTAGTCCGGTAAATATAGAAGAGAGGCGGAAGCTCGACCTGCGAGCGGGGGATACCGTCAAGGTCTGGCAGAAGATTGCCGAGAAGGGCAAGTTCCGTCTCCAGGCCTTCGAAGGTCTGGTCCTCGCGAGAAAGCATGGCACCGAAGCCGGAGCTACTATTACCGTCCGCCGTGTTGCCTCGGGAGTCGGCGTCGAGAAAATTTTCCCCCTCTACTCTCCCATGGTTGACAAGATTGAGGTTCTGAAGCGCTCGAAAGTCCGCCGGGCCAAGCTCTACCATGTCCGAGAGAAAGCGGCCAAGGAAATCAGCCGACAGATGAGGAATCTCAGAATGCAAAAAGAGGAAGTTGTGGAAGAAGTAGCAGAAGCGAAATAAGTTCTGGTGCGCGGGAGAGGATTTGAACCTCCACGCCCGTAAGGGCACTACCACCTCAAGGTAGCTTGTCTACCAATTTCAACACCCGCGCGTCGAGCCCAGAATAACAGGAAATCAAAAGGCTTTCAATTAAGTATTCAAACTGTTATATTTCCCATGCATGGTGCCTATGGTGTAGCAGCAGCACAAGAGCTTGTGGAGCTCTCAGTCCCGGGGCAGCACCGGGTAGGCACCCCAGAGTTTTGCCGCGACAATAATCTGCTATTATTAAGACATGGCATTTCATCATAAAGAACCCGAGGGGGAACAAGCAGATAGTCATGAGATAGCATTGCAGCTAGACAATTACGACGACCTTTTTTCGGTTTTCGACAACAGGCCTTATTCGAAGAGAGCGTTGTCGGTCGACTTTCTCGATGAAGTGAGACGCGCCTCGCTAGACAAAAGTGACGAAAAACTGGAACTTGTCATCTCTATGCCGAAAGAACTCAGGAGCGAAGCCCATGACCAGACCATCAAGGAGCGCTTGTCGGACCACTTCCACAAACACTACAAGAGGCTTCAGGTGGAGAAGAGGAGAATCATGCGGCTCGGCTTCCTCATGGTCTTTCTCGGTCTCGTATCTATGGTCGGGGCAACTTTTGTTATTTCAAAAAATTCTGACGCCCAGAGCTTCGGCTACTCTTTCCTCCTCATTCTTCTCGAGCCGGCGGCATGGTTTCTACTCTGGGAGGGAATGGACCAGATTATTTTCAATTCCCAGAGTCTGAAGCATGACCTGGAATTTTACCGCAAGATGTCGCTTTCGCACGAAAGGGTTCATTTCCAGTCTTATTAACGTCTAATACAATATGAAGAAAGGATTCAAAGACAATATTGAGAAATTAACCGTGGGAAATACCGATTTCCGCCGCGTGCTTTATACCGGTGAGCGCTCGCAACTGGTGCTTATGTCGCTTAGGCCGGGCGAGGAAATTGGCGCCGAAGTGCACGAGGATAATGACCAATTCTTCCGCTTCGAGAAGGGACGTGGCAAGGTCATCATTGATAATACAAGCTACGATGTCTCTGACGGCGACGCGGTAGTGGTGCCCCGCGGCGCCGAACACAACGTTATCAATGCTTCCCAGACAGAAGAGCTCAAGCTCTACACCATCTACTCTCCGCCGCATCACGCCGATGGCATCGTCCGCGCCACCAAGGAAGAAGCGGTTCAGAACGAGGCCGAGTTCGATGGAGTTACGACTGAATAAAACGATAAGGTTTGTTTGCCCAAATTTTACCAGCATATGCCACTCCAACTCTTGGCATACGCAAAATTTTCAATTTAGAATTTTCAATTTTCGAATCAGATTCAATCCACAAACCAGTTTTCTTTCCCAACTTCTTGCCATTCAAACTTTTATCTATTTTAAAAAACTTTGTTAATCGCGCGGGGCCAGTTATATTTTCCGTACCGCGTATAAGGACGGCGGCGGGGAAATCTTTTCCTTCGGTCACGATGTTTAGCATCCAATGCATACCGTAGGTAAAATAGACATAAATCGTTCCAGCTTCGGCAAACATCGGGGTATTACGCGGGGTTTTGCCACGCGAAGAATGGCAGGCTAGGTCGTGCGGGCCGACATATGCTTCCGTCTCGGTGATTTTCCCCCTCCATATCTTGCCGTTAATCTTGCGCACCAGATATTTGCCCGGAAGCTCGCGGGCCACGGTCAGGGTTTTCCTGTCGAAAAATGAATGAGATAACATCGCCTGGTAGTATAATAAATAAATGGCATTTGAGCTCATCGCTTTCGATATTGACGGCACATTGACCCAAAGCAAGTCGCCGCTTGAGGATAATCCTCTCATCGACACGGACAAAGTAATAGGCATCGCGACCATGGAAATTTCCGTGGTTCTGGATGCTCTGTCGTGGTAAGCTTAATGTCACCACAATGTTTCCGAATTGGGCGAAAAACATTCTTTTCCTTCTCGTTTACATGATTTCGGGACTTGTCCTGGTAATCATTATCGAGGGCTTGCTTACCGGGAGCGACCTCCAGCCGCTGAACTCCGCTATAGAAGAAGCTATAGTGCGGGTAAGAACGCCACTTCTTACGACACTTCTCGTCTGGATTACCAAGATTGGCAATCCCTTCGTTTTCTCCTCCGTGGCGGTGTTTATCTCCATCATGCTTATCGTCAAGAAGAACGCTTACGATGCCATGCTCTTCCTAGTCTCGCTCATCGTGGCCGCCATCTCGCTTACGGTGCTGAAAAATATTTTCCAGATTAGCCGTCCCGCTTCCGATATTTATCTCGCCGAAGGCTGGAGCTTCCCCTCCGGCCACGCTACCGTGGCGACGGCCTTCTTCTTCCTCTTGGCCTATATTTTTTTCGGGAAGATTAAGACCTTGCGCGGCAGGACCATTCTCATACTGGGTTCAATCGCGGGCGCGCTCATCGTCTGTTTCTCGCGGCTCTATCTCGGCGCTCACTGGACGCTTGATGTTCTGGCGGGCGTGGCCCTAGGGCTCCTCTCGGTCTCCTTCACCATACTCATGTTCAATGTTTTTCTGGAAGAAAATCGGTCTTTGAGAAAGCGTCTGAATTTGTGATAAACTGGTGCGCATGAACACACAAGAAATGAAGAATATTTATAAGTGGGCCTGGATTGTACTTATTATTCTAGCCGTTTTCCTGGGAGTTAAGACCCTCGCGTCTTTGAAGGATTTGAGAGACACTTCTCCTTCTTACAACACCATCAGCGTATCAGGAGAGGGAGAAGTCATGGCTGTGCCGGACCTGGCGAGCTTTACCTTCACTGTCTCGGCTGATGCCAATACCGTTGACGCTGCCCAGGAAGCGGTGACCAAAAAGGTTGACGCCATTCTCGCCGAACTGAAGGACTTGGGTATTGAAGAAAAAGACATTAAAACCACCGACTACTCCGTCTGGCCGAAATATCGTTACGAAACCAGAGCCCTTTATCCCTGCACTCAATACAGCTGCCCTCCGTCTCCAGGCAATCAAGTCCCCGACGGCTATACCGCAAATCATTCTGTTATGGTAAAAGTGCGCGATACGGAGAATGCGGGCGAAGCGCTCTCGAGGGCAGGCTCCGCGGGCGCTACCAATCTCTCGGGCATCTCTTTCACCATCGACGACCCGGAGAAACTTAAGTCCGATGCCCGTGCTCTGGCTATCAAGAACGCGAGAGAGAAGGCCGAAATTCTTTCCGACGAGCTCGGTGTGCGGCTGGTAAGAGTAGTGAGCTACAGCGACAGCTCGGACGGCGGTGTCGTGCCTTATTACCGTGAGGTGTTGGGTATGGGGGGCTCTGATATAAAAGTTGTCCCGCCTACGCCGACCCTTCCTACAGGCGAGAACAAAATCAAGATTAACGTGAATGTCACGTACGAGATTCGCTAAATCCTGAAAAACACCCCGCTTGATATACTTTCGTGAACGTGATAATATCACGTTCACACCCACGAGGGTGTTTTTTCAAAAAACATGAACAGATTCTTAAATTACGTGAGGGACACCAGAGGCGAGCTCGCGCACGTCTCCTGGCCCACGAGGAAGCAGGCGATGGTTTTTACCGCCATCGTGATTGTGGTCTCCATCCTTACCGCGCTTTATCTCGGACTCTTCGACTACATACTCTCGCTTATTCTCCAGAAATTCATTCTGTAAAAATATGGCCAAGCAAACTATCTCCGAAGGCAGGAACTGGTACGTGGTCCACACTTACGCGGGTTACGAGAACGCCGTGATGAGGAACTTGAAGCAGAGGATTGAGTCCTATGACATGCAGGACAAGATTTTCAACGTTATCGTGCCGACCGAGAAGAAGGTCAAGATTAAGGCCGGCAAGCGGGTTGAGGAGGAGGAGAAAATCTACCCCGGCTATATTCTCGTCGAGATGATTGTCACCGACGACTCCTGGTTCGTGGTGAGGAATACACCGAGGGTAACGGGCTTCGTGGGTTCGGGAGTTTATCCCGTGCCTCTGGAGAAGAAGGAAGTCGAGACTCTCTTTGCCCGTATGAGCGCCGACAGGGTCACGCACCAGATTAATCTCATTGAGAACGATGCCGTGCAGATTGTCGACGGGCCCTTCAAGGACCTCGAGGGCAAAATCTCGGATATTGACGAAGAGAGAGGCAAGGTCAAGGTTCTGGTCAATATGTTCGGGCGAGAGACACCTGTCGAACTCGACTTTTTGCAAGTAAAGAAAATTTAAGGTAATCTAACGACTCAAATGGCAAAGAAAGTAACAAAAGTATTGAAGCTCCAGATCCCCGGCGGCGCGGCCGTGCCCGGCCAGCAGCTGGGCCCCGTGCTCGGCGCGGCGGGTATTAACATCGGTGAATTTGTTAAGCGCTTCAACGAAGAGACCAAAGACCGTCGGGGCGAGACTGTGCCGACGGTGGTCGATGTCTACGAAGACCGCACTTATCATTTGACCTACAAAACCGAGCCGGCCGCCGCCTTGATTCTCAAGGCTTTGAAAAAGGATAAGGGTTCTGGCACTCCCAATACCTCAAAAATCGGCACTCTCTCCAAGGCGCAGGTCAAAGAAATCGCCGAGAAGAAAATGTCGGATTTGAACGCCAACGACGCGGATGCAGCTATGAAAATTATCGCGGGAACAGCGAGGTCAATGGGAGTTGAGGTAAAATAAAACCATGAAATCAGGGGGAAACTCGCAGCTGGTCAAGAACATCTTGAGCGGCAGTCCGAACTTTGAAGACCGCTATATTTCTGATCGCAATACCCTGGTCTCGGTAGTAAAAATTCTCAAGGACTCAGGGTACAGAATCGTTCTCACGCAAGGTGTCTATGATTTATTTCATGTCGGGCACAAAAGATATTTAGAAAATGCCAAGAATCACGGAGACATTCTTATTATAGGAGTCGATACCGATGAACTGACTCGAAGCATAAAAGGGCCAAACCGCCCATTTGATAAACTTGAAGACCGGTTGGAAATTTTGACAAGTTTGCGGACGGTGGATATCGTTACGACGAGGGGCTTGGGTGAGCATGAATATGACTTGATTAAGCTTGTAAGGCCGGATGTTTTAGTCATGTCCCAGACCACCACGACCTTTACAGAAAAAGATAAGCGCAATCTGATAAAATACTGCGGTAGCATAAAGGTTTTGCCCCCTCAGTCCTCCACTTCGACGACGGCCAAGTTGAGGAAGATGATGGTAAGCGGGGCGGAGCAGCTTTCGATTAAAATATCCAACATTATCAAGGAATTCCTTATCGATATAAAAAATGAAAGCCCTAATAGGATACTTCCCAATCATTCACGCGGGTCATCTGGAAGTTTGCAAAAGGCAAAAGCCGGACAAGCTCTGCGTACTCGGAAAAAGCCTGCTCGCTGAATTTCCCATTTTAGAGCGTGACATTCGCGCACTGTCTCCGGGGCTTGTCAAACTGGAGGCGGACGCGTTGAATTTGGCCCCTAGTGTTTCTATTTTAGAGAAAAACAGCTTAGACGAACTTTCCGATTTCGAGGAAATCGTTCTTTTCGATGATGAGATAGGCAGAGGATTGTCGGAGAAATATTTGAAAGACAAGAATATTGTATGGGACACAGCATTTCTCAGATGGAACAAGATGAATGCCGTTACTCAGAATCCGGTAGATTCAAAACAAATTGTTTCCTCCAGGGATTTCGATAAAAAGATGATTGAACTGGCGTATAAGGAAGCGGAGAAAAGCTCTGATTGGTGGAGGCATGTAGGAGCTATTTTAATAAAAGACGGCAAAGTAATCAGCACCCGCTACAACAAGCATGCGGTTACGGAAAATACCGCTTATATTGAAGGAGAACCCCGCTCCAATTTCGATGCCGGGAAAGCCATTGCCGATTTGGTAATTTTCGAGCATGGTGAGGCAACTTTGATAGCAGATTCGGCCAGGAGAGGAGTATCAACCTTGGGTGCGGAAATCTATGTGACCACTTTTCCTTGTCCCAGCTGTGCCATGGCTATCGCCAATGCGGGTATAAAAAAGGTTTATTACAAAGAAGGCTATTCTCTGCTTGATGCGGAAAAAATACTTAAGAACGCGAATGTCGAGTTGATTTGTGTCCGAGAGTAACCAGAATGTTGTCTTTCAAGGTCGCATTCTTTCTTTTTCTAGTTCCTGATATTAAATGAAAATGAATATGGTCCAAAGTTCCTCCCGTATAGCTCATATCTCCCGAGCGCACAAATACCGAGGCCCCTTTGATTTTAAAACGTTTTTCTAACCAGGCAATAGTTTTCAATAATTCTTTCCAGGCAGCAGGGGAGATTCCCGTAATCTTTCTCAGATGCTTTCTGCTGGCTATGAGGTAATGATGGACACTGCCTTCGTACGGATAGTCATTTTTCTTGATATACCAGTACCGCCCTTGATAAATGGCGGGACTTGCGCCCACCTTCAAATAATTGTCTTTGCAGAAAAAGCAGCCTATTTCTTTTGCCAGGCGCTTCATCCTTTTGAGCTGTTCTGGATGACGCGCGTTATCGTTGCGTAATTTGCTTTTTGTTCTCATTCTTAATGCGTATTCTTATCGATTTTTGGCAAAAAAACAAGCCGGCGCCTCAGGCGCCGGCTGTAATCTACTTGTGTCTCCACACTTCCCACCGGAAGGAATGCTCGTTTCCGGCATCTTTCGGGTGTCTTTCGCACGAGAGCATCTGCCACTCGTTTTTATTCCATCGCGGGAAGAACGTGTCTCCAGCGATGATGACATCGACGAGTGTTAAGTACAGGTGCGAAGCGTGCGGCAGGGCCAGGCGATAAATCTCTCCTCCGCCAATAACCCAGACATCACGCTTCTTCGACATCTTGACAACTTTTTGGAAATCACCGAGTACAGTCACGCCGAAATCGTCGATGCCACTCGGGTTGCGAGTAAGAACGATATTCTCCCGGTTTGGTAGCGGCCGGAATTTCCGGGGCAGAGAGTCGAATGTTTTTCTGCCCATAACAACCGCGCTGGTTCCCGTTTGCTTCTTGAACCACTTCATGTCATCGGCGAGGCGCCAGGGCAAGGCGCCGCCACTGCCGATAACGCCGTTCTCTGCAACCGCCGCGATGATTTTCAAGCTCATTTTCTTACTCCGTTACCGGGAACTTGATTCCCGGATTTGGGTTGTAATCCTCAATCGCGAAGTGTTCCGGCCGGAAGGCGAGGATGTCCTTCACCGAAGGATCGATAATCCGCATGGTTGGAAACGCCTTCGGTTCGCGCCCCAAGAGTTCCTCCACCTTCTCGAGCTGGTTCTCGTAGATCTGAGCGTCGAGGAAATAGTGGACATATCGATGGGGCTTGATGCCGAGTACTTGTGCAACCATAAGAAGGAGCGCAGCGTACTGGATGATGTTCGACACGACGCCTACCGGCATGTCGGCAGAACGCTGAACATGCTGGAGGGTAAGCCTGCCGTCGATAATCGTGAACTTGAGGAAGTTGCCATGGCAGGGTGCCACAACCACCTTCCTCTGAAGCCCGGAGTGCTGAAGCGCGCCGAAGGGAATCCAGGAAGTCACGCAGTGTGTGCTCAGACTCGGGCTCTCCTTCATCCCGCGCACCACATTGACGAACTGATTGAAGTGGCCGCCATCCGGCATGGGAAACTTGCCGTAGGCGCCGCCGTAGGATGCCCAGCCGAGGTCTCCTGGCTCAAGCCCGAAGATTGCGCACTTCTCCGCCGTGGTCCATGTGTCCCACCACGGGCAGCCGAATTCGTGAAGTTCCGCGTTTGTTGTCGCTCCGTTCATGAACGCCACAAGTTCGGCAATCGCCGTCTTCCAGAACGGAATGTTGCGCTCGGTGAGCACGGGGAAGCCGTTCGACAGGTCGTAGACCAGAGGGGGAAGGGACAGATGGGTGATGCGACCCATTCCTTTCTGGTATGGGTGTTCGACCCGCTCTCCTTCGTCTCGAATCATCCGAATCAGATTCAGATACTGCCGGTCGGGAGTCCTTTCCGCGTAGGGCTTGTAGGCTGGTTGCATTTTGCTATCCTTTGTTGATGCCAATGTCCTGTTCCGCTGGTAATATAGCATATGATAAGGCCTTAACTAGATGAAAGACAAGGAAATACAAAAACTAATAGAAAAGGAGACTGCGCGGCAGAAAAAGGTCATCAACCTCATCCCTTCGGAAAATTATGTTTCGAAGGATGTGCTGACCGCCCTGGGTTCCATCTTCGACAACAAATACGCCGAGGGCTATCCGAAGAAAAGATACTACGGCGGCAACACCTTCACCGACGAGCTGGAAATTCTCTGCCAGAACAGGGCGCGCAAAGCGTTTGGACTATCTGATAAACTCTGGCACGTCAACGTCCAACCCCACTCCGGCTCTCCGGCGAACCTCTCGGTCTATCTAGCGCTGGTCCCACCGGGCGGGAAGATTATGGGCATGACGCTTACCGCGGGGGGCCACCTCACCCACGGGCAGAAAGTTTCCATAACGGGGAAGATGTGGAACCAAGTGCCTTACGGCGTGGACCCGAAGACGGAGAAGCTTGATTATCTAGCGCTCAAAAAACTGGCCAGGAAAGAAAAGCCGAATCTTATTGTCGCCGGCTTCACCGCTTATCCGCGCGCGGTTGATTTTAAAAAATTCAGGGAGATTGCCGATAGTGTGCGCCTGCCTGCCGGCAGGCAGGGGGCGTTCCTCATGGTCGATATGTCTCATGTGGCGGGGCTTGTCGCTGGTAAGGCCTACAACTCGCCCTTCCTGTACGCCGATGTTGTCACTACAACCACGCACAAGACTCTCCGGGGTCCGAGAAGCGCAATTATTTTCTCCAGGAAGGGCAAAAAACTTGGCGATAAAGAAATTTGCGTGCTTATAGACAAAGCCATTTTCCCCGGTCTTCAAGGCGGGCCTCACATGGGGCAGATTGCGGGCGTGGCAGTGTGCTTGAAAGAGGCCGCAGCTCCGGCTTTCAAGAAATACGCCAAGCAAGTGGTGAAGAATTGCCAAGCTTTGGCAAAAGAGCTCGGGAAACTCGGCTGGAGGATTGTCTCCGGCGGTACAGAGTCGAACCTTCTCCTCGTTGATACCTGGATGAGTGGCAAGGGATTGCCTGGCAAAGAGGCGGAAGCGAAGCTTGAGAAGGCCGGAATTATCGTCAACAAGAACACCATCCCCGGCGAGACGCGCTCACCCTTTGACCCCTCGGGAATCCGTCTGGGAGCAGGGGCGGAAACCACTCGCGGCAGGAAGGAGAAAGATATGATAAAGATTGCCCGAAAAATTGATACAATATTGAGGAATGGAACTAAGGGTTAAAAAAGCGGATCCAGAGGCCAAATTACCGGCTTACGCTCACTCAAACGATGCTGGAATGGATTTGTACTCTCTTGAGGAGGTCGAAGTGCCGCCTGGAGAATCCAGAAGAATCAGAAGCGGAGTGACTATGGAAATTCCTGAGGGTTATGTGGGTCTCTGCTGGGACAAAAGCGGGCTCTCGATGAATCATGGCATCAAAGTTCTGGCGGGGGTAATTGATTCCGGATTCAGAGGGGAATTGGTCATGGCGGTCATAAATCTTGGCAAAGAGGCATACACTTTCAAGAAAGGCGACAAGGTCATGCAGATGCTCATGCAGAAGGTAGAGCAAGTTGAAATTACTGAAGTAAATGAATTATCGGATAGCGCGAGAGGAGAAAAAGGTTTCGGCAGCACAGGAAAATGATTAAAAAAGATATTGAAAAAATTCTCGGAAGGGAGATAAACTTGGTTCATCCCAAGGATTTTCGAAACGGCGATTATACCTTGATTGCCGATGAGAAGACGGCGCAAGAAGATTTCGAAAGGCTGGAGAATAATAAGCCGGAATGCATTTCAAAAATAGAATTCATCAAGCCGAGATTCATCAATATCTATCTATCCAAAGAATTTTTCGCAGAAAGCCTGAAAGAGATTGTAGAAAAAGGCGAGAATTTTGGTCGAAGCGAACACGCCAGGGGATTCAAGGTGATGGTTGAGCATACTCAGCCGAATCCTTTCAAGCAATTCCACATCGGCCACATGATGAACAATGCTATCGGCGAAGCGGTGGCAAGAATCATCAAATGGAACGGCGCTGAGGTAAAGACGGCAAGTTACCATGGCGACATAGGCATGCATGTGGCCAAGGCGCTCTGGAAAGGGGATTATGCTCTGGGCTCAAAAGCTTTTGAAGAAGATGCGCAAGCCAAGGCTGAAATACAAGAGCTTAATAAAAAAATTTACGATAAATCAGATCCGGCACTAAACAAGAAATACGAAGAAGGCCGCAAGAAATCGCTTGAAGAATTTGGCCAGATTTATGAAAGATTAGGCAGTAAATTCGATTTTAATTTTTTCGAAAGCGAGGCTGCTCCTGTAGGCAAGGAGATTGTGCTTGAAAATATGCAAAACCTGCCTGCCGGTAGGCAGGTATTTGAAGAAAGCGAAGGAGCAACTGTCTTTAAGGGCGAGAAATACGGGCTTCACACCAGAGTTTTCCTCAATTCCGACAAAATTCCAACGTATGAAGCCAAGGAAGTTGGTTTGGCGAAAATTAAGAAGGAGAAATACGCCTTCGACCAATCAGTGACAATTACGGCCAACGAACAAGATGCGTTTTTCTACGTCGTCGAGGCGGCCATAGGCGAAGTATTCCTGGAACTTAAGGGTAAGCTGAAGCACTTATCGCACGGCATGCTGCGCCTGCCCTCCGGCAAAATGTCTTCGAGGACGGGAGATGTCATCACCGCCGAAGCTTTGATTGAGGAAGTTAAGACAAGAACCAAGGGCGATGAGCAAGTGGCCATAGCCGCTATAAAATATATGATTCTTCGCCAGTCGATAGGCAATGACATCGTCTTCGATTTCGAAAAGTCCGTTTCGACCGAAGGAGATTCCGGAGTTTATCTCCAGTACGCGCATGCCAGAGCCAATTCAATACTCGAGAAGGCGGGCAGGAAGGGGAACGCGACAGGCGAAAGCGGAGAAACAAGAGAAATAGAAAGAATGCTTTATCGCTTCCCGGAAATTGTCGAGAGAGCGGGCAAGGAATACGCGCCGAACTATATTACTACATACCTTACCGAGCTTGCCTCGAGCTTCAACAACTTCTACGCGCACGAACAAGTTATCTCGGATGAGCCGGAGTCGGCCTACCGCCTGGCTATCGTCGAAGCTTTCTCAATCGTGATGAAGAATGGTCTCAATATTCTTGGTATTGCGGCGCCTGAGAAGATGTAATAGGGTATTTGGTAGACCACAGACTTCCAAAGGAGACATAGGTGATATTCATCATTTCCGGCCCGTCCGGAGTGGGTAAAACGAGCATTGACAACGCGCTCCAGGTTCTGAGGCCCTCCTTTCACCGCCCGGTCTCATGCACCACGCGCTCCCGCAAAAGAGGTGAAGTCAATGGCAAGGACTATCACTTCTTGTCGAGAGACAACTTCGTGCAGATGATAGAGAAGGGTCTCTTCGCCGAGTATGCCGAGGTGTATGGCAACTTCTACGGCACACTCGGAATTGACCTCATGTTGAGAGGCTGTGATGCCGTCATCGTTCTGGTGATTGACGTGCAAGGCATGAGACAGGTCAAAGCCAAACACAAGAACGTCGTCTCAATCTTCATCCTACCCCCCACCTTTGAGGCGCTTGAGGCCCGCATCCGCGAACGCAGCAGAGAAGAGACGGAAGAAGAGATTGCCACGTGGCTCGAAACCGCCCGGCAAGAACTCTCTTGCGCCAGCGAGTACAGTCATCAGATTGTGAACGACGATTTGATGACCACCGTGCGGGCTATCCTTGATGTTCTCGACGGGAAGGATTCTATCGCTTTGTGAACCGTTGTTCGG